>Ga0213920_1000021_pt1 | contig 236832 bp, 234 predicted proteins | sample McNCre1117MG_FD_161054 | JGI IMG/M metagenome (GOLD analysis project Ga0213920, IMG submission 161054) | Freshwater microbial communities from McNutts Creek, Athens, Georgia, United States - 11-17 MG | ecosystem: Environmental > Aquatic > Freshwater > Creek | place: USA: Georgia | collected...
CGTTGAGCACCGCTCAAGTGGCAGCATTGACCACGGGCGATGTGGCCGCTTTGAGCACCTCACAACTGCAAGCCTTGAGCACGGACCAAATCGCGGCATTCAGCACAGCCCAAGTGTCTGCCTTGACTACGACAGAAGCAGCGACCTTGAGTGGGGTTCAAGCCAAAGCCTTGACCACCGCACAAGTGCAGGTGTTGAGCACTGACAACATCAAGGCCTTGAAGATGGCCAGTGTGGATGCCATGACGTCAAGCCAACTGCAAGTCATGACCACCACGCAGTTGAATGCGTTGGAGACCGAAGACTTCGCCAGTTTGAGCGACGCCCAAATCACAGGACTGACCACAGCCCAAGTGAAAGCCTTGACGACTTCTGCCGTCACCGCGTTGACCGCGAATCAAGTGTCTAAATTCACCACAGCGCAAGTGGCCGTGGTGACCGCTGCGAACGTGACAGCGTTGAGCTCTGATCAAGTGATGGCACTGACCACGGCGCAAGTGGGCGCCTTGGATACGACACAAGTCAAAGCCATCACCACCACAGCGGTGGCTGCGATGAGCACAACCCAAGTGGCGGCCCTGAGCACAGTCCAAGTGGCAGCGTTGACCACCGGCCAAGTGGCTGTGTTGACCGCCAATGAAGTGAAGTCCTTGAGCACCGCACAAGTGCAAGCCCTGGGTTCAACCCAAGTGAATGCCTTGACCAACGCCAATGTGTCTGCGATGACCACCACACAAGTGGCGGCCTTGACGACAGGCCAAGTCAACGCCCTGACCAGCTCGGCTGTGAGCGTTTTGGGCACCGCCCAATTGCAAGCGTTGAGCACAGCCCAAGTGCAAGCCATCACCACCGCCAATGTGGCGGTGATGAGCACCACCCAAGTGGCTGCGTTGACCACCGACCAAGTGAGTGCCTTGAGTACCTCGCAAGTCAAAGCGCTCAACACCTCTGACGTGGCTACCTTGAGCATTGCTCAAGTACAAGCCTTGACGACAGCACAAGTGAATGTCTTGTCCACAGCCAGTGTTTCTGCCATGAGTACAGGCCAAGTGGCCGCGTTGAGCACCGCACAAGTACAAGCCTTGACCGTGGGTGATGTGACCGCCTTGAGCACCTCACAAGTGCAAGCCATGAGCACCGCGCAAGTCAATGCGTTGAGCACCGCACAAGTGGTTGCTATGACGACCAGTCAAGTGGCTAGCTTGAGTGCGGCGCAAATCAAGGGCCTGAGCACAGGCCAAGTGCAAGCTTTGGAAGCGGATGACATTCAAGTGTTGAGCGCTACCCAAGTCAAGGCGTTGACGACCGAGCAAGTGCAAGCATTGGAAACATCCGATATCGCGGGCTTGAACACCACGCAATTGGCCGCGTTGACCGCTGACCAAGTGACGGCGTTGACCACGGCGCAAGTGGTGGCCTTGACCACCAGCGAAGTGAGTCACCTGAGCTACGACCAAGTGAAAGTCTTGACCACCACACAGTTGCAAGCTGTCGAAGTGGCTGATGTGGCCGCGCTGAACTCTGACCAAGTGTCTTCGCTCAGCGCCACACAAGTTCAAGTCTTCAGCACCTCGCAAGTAGCCGCATTCAGCACGGGCGTGATTGCCGGGTTGAGCAACACCCAACTGGGTGCTTTGAGTACAGCACAAGTGCAGGCGTTGACCACGGGCCAAGTCAAGTCACTCACCGCAGGTGAAGTGACGGCGCTGAGTTCGGATCAAGTGGTTGGTTTGACGACAACGCAACTTGGCGCTTTGTCTACCTCACAAGTGCAAGCGATTGATGTGACCGATGTGGCTGCGATGAGCACCACACAGGTCAATGCATTGAGCACCACCCAAGTGGCTTCGTTGACCACGGGCCAAGTGGCTGGTTTGACAACGACGCAAGTGTCTAGCTTGGTGAACGCCAATTTGAAAGCGGTGAGTACGGCCGGTATTGCCGCCTTGACCTCTGATCAAGTGGTGTCCTTGACCACGGGGCAAGTTGCTGCCATCACCACCACACAGTTGCAAGCCTTGACTGTGGGTAATGTGGGTGCGCTGAGTACTGCGCAAGTGACGGCCTTGGGTACAAACCAAGTGGCTTCACTGGCCACAGGTGCCCTGACCGCCTTGTCATCGGATCAAATTGCCTCGTTGACGACCACGCAGGTGGGCGCATTGACGACCACGCAGGTGGCCTCTGTGACGGCAGACCAAGTGGCTGCATTGACAACAGCGCAGGTGGCCCAGCTCAGCACCACGCAGTTGGGTGCGTTGACGAATGCCAACGTGGCGAATTTGAAGACGACCCAAGTCAATGCCCTGACCACAGAGCAATTGACATCGCTGAGCGTTGCACAAGTCAAATCGTTGACGGCTGCCGCGATCAGTGCGCTTGAAACGGACAAGTTGGCCGCATTGACCACCACCCAAGTGGTGTCGCTGACGGCAGACCAAGTGGGGGCTTTGACCACAAGCGAAGCTTCTGCCTTGACGACCACCCAAGTGAAGGTGCTTGGTGCTGACCAGATTCGTGCCTTGAGCACAGCCTCTGTGGCAGCGTTGACTACCGATCAAGTGCAAGCCTTGACGACGGGTCAAGTCAGCAGCCTGACCAACAACACTGTCGCCTCTTTGACGACAGACCAAGTCGCTGCCTTGACGACAACGCAAGTTCAAGTTTTGGCTGACTCGGTGGTGAAAGGTCTGAGCACGGCCCAATTGGTATCGCTGACAACAGACCAAGTCGGTGCTTTGACGGCCTCGCAAGTGCGTGCTTTGAGCACCACTGAAGTGGCTACTTTGACCACGAGCCAGGTGACGGCTTTGACCGCTGCACAAGTGGGTGCGCTGGTGACGGCTGACATGGTGGCGATGTCGACAGATCAAGTCACGGTACTGAACACCACGCAAGTGGCTGCGCTGACGGTTGGCATGGTGACCGCATTGAGTACCGCACAAGTGGCCGCTCTGGGAACGACCAATGTGACAGCCCTCACGGCCACACAAGTTCGTGCGTTGACGACTGCATCGGTGGCAGCGTTGGGCACAGACCAAGTGGCTGCATTGACCACCACGCAAGTGGCGGCCTTGACCGCTGGCAGCATCGGTGCCTTGAGTACAAATCAGGTCGGTGCATTGACAACGGACCAAGTCAAAGTCTTGACCACAGCCAACATCGTGGCCTTGAGCACCGCGCAAGTGGCGGCCTTGAGTACAACCCAAGCGGCTGCGTTGACAACGGCACAAGTGCAAGCGATCGCCACAGCTGACGTGCAGGCCTTGAGCACCAGCGCCATTGCTGTGTTGAGCTCTAGCCAAGTGCAAGCGCTGAGCACTGCTGCTGTGAATGCCTTGACCACCGACCAAGTGGTGGCGTTGACGACAGCCCAAGTGCACGTGTTGACGACTTCTGAAATCAAAGCGTTGAATACGGCACAAGTGGCTTCGCTGACAACAGATCAGATTGAGTCGTTGACCGTGAGCCAATTGACCTCCTTGAGCAATGCGCAAGTGAGTGCTTTGACCACCACGCAAATTGGCGCCCTGACATCAACTCAGTTGTATGGCTTGGTGACTGCTGCACAGCACTAACAGTTACTGCTTGGCTCAATCAAAACTTTTTACAAAGAGACCCTCATGACTACCTCTATTAACGGCGTTTCTGGCAGTTACTCAGTTCAAACCTACGCGGCAAATGCACCTACGACAGCGGTTGCTGATTGGTCGACGACTGATATTGCAGCAATTACGGCGGCGGATGTGCAGTCTCTGAAACCTGCGAGCATTACTGCGATGACAACATCGCAGGTCAATGCGTTGTCCACTGCGGTGTTTGCTGCGTTGAGTGCCACGCAAGTTCAAGCGTTGACGAACAGCCAGGTGACCAGCTTGTCAACGACTAATGTGGCCGCTTTGACATCGAGCCAACTCAATGCACTGAAAGCCACGCAAATCACGTCGATGACGTCGACACAAGTCAACACAATTTCCACCAGTAAATTGGCGACAGTCAAAGGCTCGCAGTTGGCATTGCTCAGCACGCAGCAGGTCCATGACTTATCAACCACGGGCGTGGCCAGCTTGACCACGGCGCAAATTGCATCGTTGACGACAGACCAAATTGTGGGTTTGGTGGCTGCGCAGTTGGCGGCGATGGGTGACAAGGTCACGGGGTTGACCGCCAATCAAGTCTCTGCCATTGAGACGGCAGATTTATCCGGGTTGACCACAACACAGGTTGAGTCATTGAGTGCCTCGCAAGTCAAAGGATTGACCACGACACAACTTGAAAAACTTTCAACCGCTCAGTTCTCAGCCATCACAGCTTCCGATTTGGTGTCGTTGAACGCCACCCAGATGAAGGCGTTGACTACCTCTCAAGTCAGCACCATGACCACGGCACAAGTGGCCGCGCTGACCAAGGATGAAGTGGCCGGTTTCACAACAGCGCAAGTGCGTGCGTTGACGACCTCGCAGGTGTCAGTGATCAACAGTGCTGCTTTGGCGTCGCTGACCACAGAACAGGTGGGTGGTTTGAGCACGGCGCAAATTAGCCAATTGACGACAGCACAAACGCAAGCTTTGAGCGCAAAGCAGATCGCAGGCTTGAGTTCGTCGCAGCTCAATGCTTTGAGTTCTACGCAAGTCCAGGCCTTGAACGATACGCAAATCAAAGCCTTGACCACGACACAAGTGAGTGCCTTGTCTACTGGCCAAGTGGCCAACTTGACCACGGCCCAAGTGGCAGGCATGGAAGCTGTAGATGTGGCAGCGTTGACTTCCACACAAGCCAACGCCATGAGCACTTCGCAAGTGCAAGCGTTGACTGCCGCCCAAGTGAAATCCATCACCACGGATGCTGTGGCTGGCTTGGGCACCACACAGGTGAAGGCGTTGACCAGTACACAACTGGCTGGCCTGACCACGCAACAAGTCAATGCCATGTCGAGTACGGCTGTCGCGGCACTGACCATAAGCCAAGTGCAAGCTTTGAACGTGTTGCAAATCAAGGCCTTGAGCACAGCCGCAGTCAATGGCATGACCACAGACCAAGTCAAAGTGCTGTCTGATAACCAAGTTAAAGCGTTGACCACTGCTGCAGTGGCCGCATTGACGACCGCACAAGTCGGCGCGTTGACAACTTCACAAGCTGCAGCTTTGAGTGCAACAGCCACAGCTGCTTTGAGTACTGCTGCCGTGGCCGCTTTGTCCACCAGTCAAGTCAAGGCCATGACCAAAGAAGCCGTGACAGCGTTGACCACTGCACAGGTAAAGGCGTTGTCCACCACGGTGGTGGCCGCATTGACCACGGCTCAGTTGGCTACCTTCAGCTCTGCTGAAGTGGCATTGTTGAGCACTGCTCAAATCAAAGCGCTGGACACGACACAAATCAAGGCTTTGTCGGTGGAAGGCTTGGCTGCATTCAGCACCGCGCAAATGGCGGCGCTCACCACGGATGTGGTGGCTGCCCTGAGTGCGACTCAGATCAAAGGTTTGACGACTGCGCAAGTGGCGCAAGTCACAGCCATCGGCACCACCAATGTGAATGCGTTGACCAGCACACAAGTGGCCGCATTGACCAATGACCAAGTGGCTTCGTTGTCGACAACGGTGGCTAAAAACTTGAGCAGCACACAGCTCAGCGGTTTGAGTGCCTCACAAGTTGGCGTACTGACCACTGCCGCAGTTGCAGCGTTGAGCACCAGCTTGGTCAAAGCTTTGACAGCGAGCCAATTCAAAGGCTTGACGACAGACGCTGTGGCCGGATTGACCACGGCACAAGCACCGGTTCTCACAACAGACCAATTGGCTGTCTTGAGCAAAGCACAAGTAGGCGCATTGAGCACAGCACAAGTTGCCACGTTGACTTCAACACAAGCTAAATCAATCTCTGCCTTGAACTTGGCTGCGTTGACGACAGCGCAGACCCAAGCTTTGAGCACAACAGCTGTGAATGCACTTGACGCCAAACAAGTGGCCGCGTTGAGCACGGATCAAGTGGCCGCCTTGGGTACATCGCAAGTGAATGCGTTGTCGTCCACTGGCGTGCAAGCACTGACAGGCACGCAAGTGGCCGCCTTGAGCACCGCGCAAGTGGCGGCCATGACCACCACGACTGTGCAAGCACTTGAAACAGCGGACATCGTTTCGATGACCACTGCACAAATGAATGCATTGACCAGCACACAAGTCGGGTCGCTGATGACAACACAAGTCAAAGCCATTGCACTGGATGACATTGCGAGCTTGGGCACCACGCAACTCAAGGGCTTGAGTACAACGCAAATTGAAGCGTTGTCGGCCAAGCAGTTGAACGCGTTGACCACCACTGAAGTGGCTGCGTTGAGCACAGACCAAGTGAAGGGTTTGACGAAAACTCAAATCAATGGCTTGAATGCAACTAACTTGAAAGCTTTGACCACCGCGCAAGTGGCTGTGTTGAACACGACCCAGCTGTCTGGCCTGAGTGCCACACAATTGACCAGCTTGACCACGACACAAGTGAACGCATTGGGTACCAGCCAAGTGCAAAGCTTGTCGGCTAACACCATCAAGGCGTTGAGCACATCACAAATTGCGGCCCTCAGCACTGCGCAAGTGGCAGCGTTGACCACCAGCCAAGTGAATGACTTAGCCAGCACCACCGTGGCAGCTTTGAGTTCGACCCAAGTGAACGCTTTAGGCACAGCCCAAGTGGCCGCCTTGAGCAAGAACGCTGTGGCGGCATTGACCACGGGTCAAGTCGCTGGTTTGAACACCACCGTGCTGAAGGCCTTGACGATAGATAGCGTGGCGGCCTTGACCAACGATCAAGTGAAGGCCCTGACCACAGCCAGCGTTGCTGCCATGACGACCGATCAAGTGAAAGCTTTGGAGTCTGCTGACATCGCTGTGTTGAGCTCTGCACAAGTGAAGGCGCTCACAACCAGCCAAGTGGGTGTGTTGAGTGCCACGCAAGTGAAGGCCTTGGCAAGCGGTGCATTGGCTGGCCTGTCAACAGACACCGTTAAAACACTGAGCAGCACACAGTTGAATGCTTTGCCAGCAGCCAGCGTGATGGCCTTGTCTACTGCGCAAGTGGCCGCATTGACCACCTCACAAGTGGTTAACTTGACTGCAGCTTTGGTATCCGTGTTGAGCACCAGCCAAGTCGGCGGTATGACCACAGCACAGGTGGCCGCTTTGACCACTGCTTCAGTGGTGGCATTGACAGCGACTCAAGTGGGCTCGATGAGCACATCGCAAGTGGCGGCATTGACCACTAGCCAAGTGAAAGCACTTGAGACCGCTGACATTGCGGCTTTGAGTACTGGCCAAGTGCAAGCTTTGACCACCTCGCAAGTGGCGGCCATGGAAGTGGCTGACTTGAAAGCCTTGAGCTCTACGCAAGTGAGTGCATTGACAGCCAGCCAGATTGGGGCATTGACTGGGGCTCAACTGATTGGGTTGATGGGTAAATAAAGAAAAGTTCCTTGGTGCGTGCATCAGGGGGCTGATTGCACATACCAGCCCACTTGTGCGGCCAGTCTTGGTGCCTCTCGGTTGTCGTTTTGGCGCAGTTCAATACAGTTCTCATCTGCAATGACATCAAGGTTATATGTACGTTTTGGGGCCCCAAATAGGAGAATCCTTTTTAACGAAAATCAAATCGACTTGCCATAAATGCCAGTCACTTTGACGGTAAAGAGGATCTACAATATCGTAGACTTCATATCCATAAGCAGACAAATACTCTACGACTCGGTTGAATCTCGGATTTTCATCAGCCATAGATGCCTCAATAACGATAACACAATCTTGCTTCAATAAAAATTTTGACCCTTGAAGAACTTTCACTTCAGGCCCATCTACATCAACTTTAAGTAGGATAGATCCATTTATTTTTGGGAAATCTTCTAATATCGAATCAACTGTTTTAACTTCAATGGTGCGAATCTCTTTGCCAATGTTTTCATCAATTGATGCATATTGCTTCGAATCTGTGACGCTAAGTTCAGTTTCTCCATTTATATTGCTGATGGCGCAGTTATAAATTGTTACAGATTTCAACTCACTAGCGATATGTTGAAGAGTTGGAATACATTCAATAACAGGCTCAATGAAAATATGATGAGCATCTGGGAATGTTTGATACAGCTCTGGTGTTCCAACTTGAGCTCCAACATCTATAACTAAGCTCGGGTTAAATCCTGTTCTTTTTAAATTAAACAAGGCATTCATTTTCCCAGATCTTTGCCGAATAAAGTGAGAAGTCAGTACAGACTGAAAAACCTTTGCCAATGTATTAGTCTCGTCATCACCAAAATCTTCAAGTAATAACGAATAAGCAGAGTTTATTTCAGAGTTTTTCATGTACTCTAAAAATGGTTTGAATTTTTCCATCACGATTTCTCCATGCTTTCAATGATTAGTTTTTCTATGCTCGAACAGAACCATTTACTGTCAAGAAATTTTGGTATTTTCTTCATTGCCTCAGTAAGCTCAGTTCTCATCTGTTTCTGTAGTTTTTTATTTCTTGCTATTTCAATAGCTCGTTCAATATATTGATGAGTATTAGAAGAAATCCACTCTTCTAAATTCAAAGACTTTAATGCCGATGCTGACATTCTTTCGCGTTGATGCTCGCCTTCTAGTGCAACAATTGGGATTTTTACTTCTAAAGGATCCAGAAGAGATGTCATTCCGGAGTATGGGAAAGAATCAAGGTAGATGTCGCAGTTTGCGATTAGTTCCAAAATTTCAAGACGATTATTCAGCGGTTTAACTAAAATAATTCGATTGTTTTCAATTCCATTTTTTTCTAAAATATTTTCTATTTGAATTAAAAGATTGGCAGCAGGGTAATTGCTGGTCCAATTTGGATTGAAAGGGAAAAGAACCAAATAGGAATCGTCTACATTTTTTAATATAGAAATCCAAGCATCTAACAACTCAGGAATGAGTTTGAAAAAATTTGCGCCAGAGATGAATGCCGTAGCATGTGCAGGAACTCCTAGGTGTTCCCTGTCCATTTTTTTCTGAGATTTTTCTGCATTAAATGATTCGCTCATGTCAAAGCAGTGAGCTGGCCCATCAATTAAGTATAAATTCTCAGTGTAGTCGGCAGAGGCGTCTTTTGATTCAGTTAAATTTCCTGAGCAAAAAATATCAATATTTTTAAATCCAGTGGTTACTGGCGAACAACCGCCTGTGACTTGCACGCGCGCAAGTCTATGGACAGATAGTTGAACCATATAATTCAAAACGGCTGTTAAGTTAGTTCCAATCCATATGAAATCTAAATCTAAACTTCTTATTGCATTTACATCAGCTTTTATATCGCCAGACAAGGTAATATTTGAGCTGGAGCTTTTCTTGCATAAAGCTTCAAGCGGATGATTTCCAATTCCCATTTGGGAAATTAAAATTACTTCATACTTCTCGGGATCTAGATATTGATAAACGGGTAGTGTTGCATACGTTTCAGTTTGCGGCAGAAAATGAGCTGCCAATATGCCAATACGTATTAACTTGTTATTTCTGGGTTTGAATGAGTATTCAAGTTCATTTGAATTATTTAAATTCGACATTAAATATTCAATAATTTTCGCACGCAGCGACATAACTTCCTTCAAGTTTGATGAAGAGAAGTACAGTGGAATTATCGATAATGTGTTTACAAATTTAACAGCAATGTTAACCCAGAGATCCCTCTTTGAATTGTCCATTAATCCTTCATAAACTTGACGCATTATTTTTGTTAAATAATTCGCATATAAATCAGATTCTCCATTTTTAATGAAGTTCGAAGGTGGGGTTAAGATGTAGTTTAGATAAACCTCTGAGTAGGCGGGGTCTAAATCGTTAATTTCAAATCTTGTACTCAAAAAATGAGGTCTATTAAATAGCATCGCAATTAATGCGTCTTTGATTTCTAGTTTTGTTTTGTTGAAATTTGATGAATATAATTTTTCCAAGAGATTATGATCTTCATCTGTTCTCGGTAAATCATAGCTGCCATTTTTTAGTAACAAATCGTGGGTTGGTTTTAAATATTTGTTAAATCTTGATTCGAATAGTTCTGGTGTTGCATCAGCAATGTATTGAGCGCATTTTGACCGCATCTCTTGGAGATTAAGGAGGGCATTTGTTGAGTATTTATCTGAATTTAACCTTTCAATATGTTTTATGGTTTTTTCATAAAGCTCTTGGTCCTTCACTGTCATGGATGTATTTTTCTCATTGAGCATTTCAATTTTATATATGGTTTTTGTAATGATATTTGCCATTTTTAACCAAGAAAAACGCTCCGAGTTTTTTAATCCTTTTGCGATCAGGGATTTTCGTATTTCAGATTTTTGAATATTTAACAATGCTTTACTCATTGCGAGTGAATCATTTGAATCAACATAAATGACTGCGTCTGATGCTACCTCGGGGATTGATCCATGAGGACAAGTAATCACAGGACATTCGCATGCCATTGCCTCAACAATTGGCATTCCAAATCCTTCATATAAAGAAGGATAAACTAAGGCAAGTGCACCTGAATATGCATCAGGCATTTCAGAATCATCAATTCGAATTCTTTTTATAGATATTTTTGATGTATATTCTTGGAATTCAAGTTCAATATTTTTTTGTCCACCAAGACAAATAACCTCATAGTCATTAATACCATCAATGTTTGCGAGTCCGTCAAAAAATAGGTGAATATTTTTGTGCGCACCACGCTCGCCAACTGTTAAAAAATATTTTTTTGTTATCCCGTATTTTTTTTTGAAATTCTCTATCGAAGTATATGAAGATTTTTTAAAATGAGGTAAGACTCCGCAATGGGCGATTGTAGTTTTACCCAAAGAATTTGGATAGATTTTTTTTAAATCATTGGCCGTGTTGTGAGATACGCAAATGTAGTCGCTCGCATGTTTTATGGCCCTTGTTTTCCCCACCCACATCGGTTGCGTCATATCCCATTGAAGCATTTCTGGAATAAGATCATGAATCATCAACAGTGATTTCGTATTCTGTGGTGATGTGTAGTAAGTGGACATGAATAAAGAAGCATTGTTCTCTTGACATTTTTTTTCTAGCATGATTTCATCTAGAATCATGTTCTCGTAGTCATACTTTTCAATATTCAAATATTGAAGTCCATTGATTAATGGTGCCGTTCCTCCCCGGTTCAATATAATTAATTTTTTTGCCAATGGGGTCTTGGCCCATTCGGTTAATAAGCATTCCCAAACCCTGGCGATTCCCGAGTTATTGATTTGAAAAAATACACCATCAATGATGATCTTTTTATGATTTATTTCAGTGGACTGATTTTTAAATGAGTTGAGATCAATTGTGCAATATTTATATGGTTCTTGGCGCCACTCATTTAGTGTTTCAGTTTGTAGATTTTCTTTTTGTGAGGCAAAAGTATTTAGCTTATCCATGTCGTGTTTATTGAGTGGTATTTTCTTGAAGAGAAAATAGCCTCCAATTTTGTACGCATGATAACTATTTTTTTCTGCAAGTATTGATAGGGCTTTTGCTGAGTAGAAAAAGACATGCTGCCCATTTTCTGGCGATAAATAATGCCAATTTGAATCATTCCCATCATATGTTAATGTTGATAAAATGATGGTAGACGCATTTTTATTAAAAATATCTTCCCAGTCTTTAATAGGATTCGGGAAGTGTTCTACTACTTCGAATAAAGTAATTGCGTCAATAACGGCATCTTTTTTTGTTATTTCGTAGCCTTGTGTGAATTCATTTTTTGCATATTTGTCATGTGATTTGTAATTGAACCCAATGTCTCGCATTAATCTAGCGAATAGGCCCGTACCACCTCCCCAGTCGACGTAGTTGATGTCCTTGGACATCCCTAAGGCATTGTATATATGAGGTAACACTGTAAAATTTAGAAGTGTACGAGTGGCTTTTCCTGTGTTAAATCTTTCAGACTCACAGGTGTATGCATCGCCTAACCAATACGGTGCTTCAGTTTGTAAGCTGTGACAGTTAATGCACTCATGATAGGAAATTTCATATTTATTTAAAATTTCTTTTTTAAATTTATATTTAGTATCGCTTTCGCATAATCTACATTTTAAATTTTTATAATTTAATTTAATTGTTTCAATGGTCATTGATATTCCTTTAGCTAGGATCAAATTTTCAGAAGCTGTGCCATGGCCTTAGCCTGTGTGTCTGGTGTCGGCGGCCAAACCTTCTCCTCCATCCGCAGTTTCAACTGCCCCTTGTAATGTGTCCGAATCACCTCATCGGTAGCCATCTGCAAAGCCTTGTCGTGATATTCCTGAAAGCTATAGCAAGCCAACTCAGGCATACCCACGTCATGCAGCAAGCTGGCTGCCACGCGTGAGGCAAAGCTGCCACCACACAGGCTCACCACGGGCAGTCCAGATCGCAGGGCATCGCCTGCGGTGGTGTGGCCGTTGTAGGGGAAGGTGTCGATGAACACGTCGGCTAGCCGATAGCGGGCCAAGTGGTCTTCCACGCGCGGCAGGCGCGAGGCAAAGATGATGCGCTCGGGGTCCACGCCGTGGTGGCGGGCGCTTTGGGTCAGGTTGGTGTGGGCGCCTTCGTTGAGCTTCATCAGCCACAGCACGCTGCCCGGCACTTCTTTGAGCAAGTCCATCCAGACCTTGAAGAGGGGCGGGTTGATTTTGTAGTCGTGGTTAAAGCTGCAAAACACCACGCCTTGTTCGGGCAAGCCAAAGTCTGAGCGTTGGGGTGTTTCGGGCGAAGGCACGACCGAGTCATCACGCGGCAGGTAGCAGTGGGGCAACTTCAAAATCTTTTCGCCGTAGTGTTGCTCTAGCTCATCGGGAATGATGCGTGGGTCTGAGATGAGGTAGTCGATGTAGGGCAAGCCCAGTGTGCCGGGGAAGCCAAGGTAGGTCACTTGTGCAGGGGCAGGGCGGTGGGCCAAGATGTCTAGGCGCGTGCCTTCGGTGTGGCCCGACAAGTCGATGAGCACATCAATTTCCATGGCACGCATGAGCTTGGCTACATCAAGGCTGGTCATGCCGTGGCAGTCGATGTAGTGGTCAAAGGCGCAGCGGTAGCGTTTCCACAAGTCGCTGCTGTCGCTCACGCCAGTGAAGAAGCCGGTCAGCTCAAACTGCGATTTGTCGAAATGTTCGATCAAGCCAATGAGCAAGTAGCCCACAGGGTGTACGCGGAAATCGGCAGACATAAAGCCCACGCGTTTTTTGCGGTGCTGGTATTTTTCGCCCTTCCACAAGGGGTTGGGAGAGGTTTGGTATTTGTCGGCGGCATACAACTCGGCGCATTTGCGGATGATGCGTGCGTCGTCCGTGATGGCCATGATGGTCAACGGGCCGCAGGTGAGCTTGCCCGCTTCAATGCCCGCAATGATGCGAGCTTTGGCGGCTTCAAAGTCGGTCCAGTCGCAGTTGCTCAGACGTGCGCCCATGAGGTGGCCTTCGCCATAGGCGTAGTCGGGGGCCACTTGCAGGGCATGCGCAAAAGCGCGCGTGGCCAGTGTGTATTGTTTGTATTGGCCCAGCAGTTGACCTTGGCCCTCCAAGGCGCGCACGTGGTCGGGGTTGATGTCGGTGGCGGCGGTTAGGCACAGCAAGCCATCGTGGTGGCGGTTCATGGCTTGCAACAAAGCGGCTTTGTTGGTGTAGGCCTCCATGTAGTGCGGGTCGGCGGCAATGGCTTGGTCGTACACGGCCAGTGCATCTTCGGCCAGCCCAAGGTCATGCAAGGTTTTGGCTTTGGCAAAGTGGCCCAGTGGCAAGTGGGGCGAAGCGTCGCAGGCTTGGCTAAAAAATGCCAAGGCACCCGCTGGGTCCATCTGTGCAGAACGGGCCACGCCCAATGAGTAGAGCGTTAAAAAGTTTTTCTCATCCAGTGCCAAGGCTTGGCGCAGCAGCTGTTCGGCTTGAGCGTGTTGGCCAGCGGCTTGCAGCGCGATGGCTTGGGTGCTGAGCGTTACGACTTGTGAGTGGCTGGGCTGTGCATTGCCGCCGCCACTGCTGGTGTGCGCCACGCGCACGGTGTCGAGGTGGGCTTGCGCACCAGGTAATGTGGGTTCAGTTTGCAAGGCTTTTTGAACCGCCTTGAGTGATTCGTCCATGCGCCCCAAGTGAAACAATATGACCGAGTGCGCCAAATGCGCTTGCGCAAATTTGGGCGAGCTGGCCACCACTTTTTCGATGTAGGGCAAAGCCGCTGCATAGTCGCCGTGTCCAGAAGCAATCGCACTGAGTGAATACAGCGCCACAGCGTTGTTCGCATCCAACTTCAGGGTTTGCGCGAACAAAGCGCGTGCTTCGTCGTTCTCACCCGCATGCTGGTGTGCAATGGCTTTGTCAAGCAGGGATTGCAAGGCGTTGCGGTTGACTCGTGTGTTCATGTCTGTCGTGTCCTTGTTTACAGCCATTCCAGTGGCACGTTTTGTCCGGCCGAAGCCAGTAACTGTTGGCGGCGCAAGCGCACGCTAGGGTTGGGTGCGGGCCATTTTTTGTAGATGGACAGATAGTCCGATACGGTGTGCAGCCCATGCGCTGTAGCAGATGAGCCGCGACGCTCTTGTGGGTTGACGTAATCTTTGTAGACCACGGCACCCAAAATATTGACGTGCGAAAACGGGGTGTCACTGGCGACATTGAGCAAAAAGTCCCAATCGTCCAAGCTGCTCAGATGTGGGTCTTGCTGACGTCCATGTACCGCTTCGCGCGGGAAAATAGCGCTGTGGTTTTGTATGAAGTTCTTCACATACAAGGCGTCGACATCCATGTCTGCCACGCTGTACTCGTGGGTGGGTTGCGCTTGGATGGTGTCTGGCTTTTGACGGTCCTCTTGCACCACTCGGTAGTTGGTGTAGATCACGCGCCCTGGTTGAGCAAGGGTGGCTTGATGAGCCAGTTCTAAATAGTCGGGCAAAAATGCGTCATCGTCGTCAAGGAAGATCACATAGCGGCCACGCGCACAGGCCAATCCTTGGTTGCGACTCAATGCGGGACCTGCCTTGCCGGTGCGTTTGATGAAGGTGTCTTGTTCTTGCAAGACCTTGGCTGCGACGTGCATGGTTTCTGCGTCAAGGGTGTCAGCCACTACCACCATTTCGTGGTCGTTGAAGCGATTGGCACGCACAGACGCCAGCGCACGGGCCAACAGCTTGGGCCGTTGGTGCGTGGTGATGATGATGCTGAAGTAGGGCGTAGCCATATGCCAGTTTTTTGACGATGTGTGATTCGGGTTGAGTCATTAAGCAAAACCTAAGCCAACTTGATAAACGAGAGGTAGGTGTCAAGCAAAGCGGCAATTTAAGTTGGCACAGAAATCGCTTGAGTCCCTGCAACCTCATTGCACAACCAGGAGTTTTCAAATGACCCTTATCCAAGAATTGATGAATCAAAGCGCTACCGGCAGCATGCTGCAAGGTGGCAACATCAAGCGTTTCAGCCCTTTAGAAATTCGCGAAACCATTCAAACGTTGGTTGCGACAGAACAAATTGACACCGCTTACGCCTTGGGCGAAGCGGGTTTGGCGATCTACCCTGCCAGCGAAGACATGCTGGCCATTTGCGGCCTGTTGGCTGTCATGCGCCAAGACTGGTCAGCCGCCGTTGAGTTGTTGCAAGAGTTGGTGGAGGCACAAGGTGCCAACATCCAGCCATTCACGTATGTGATGTTGGTGCGCGCTCTGCGTTGCAATCTCGACCCAGCCGGTGCTTTGAAGATGGCCAACCAAGGTCTGCACTACTACCCAGGTCAGTTGGAGTTGGAAGCCGAGCGCTTGTCACTCGACATCTACTCTGACGCTGTCACCAGCTCTGCACACACCCACTAAAACGGCAACATTGCCGCTCTTGAGCGGCAATGCTTTGCCACCGATGTGCAAAATACATTGCCATGCAAGTGGAAGAAATAAGCCAACTCGGCTTAGACCAAGTCATTCAACTGGCTGAACAAATTCAAAAGGCAGGGCGTACCGCTGATGCGATTGCGCTCTACACCCTTTGGACGCAAAACAGTCCGTCAAATGACCGTCACATCGGGTTGTTCAACCAAGGCGTCATGCAGCTCAACACGGGCGACATGGACGGGGCTGAACACGCCTACCGCTTGAGTTTGGAGTTGTATCCGGGCTTTGCCCAAGCACGCATCAATCTCGGCCTGTTGCTAGAGCGCAAAGGGCTGTTTGACGAGGCCATGCTCCAGTGGAGCCAGGTGGCCGCGTCTGGCTATTTGCAAGGTGCTGCCAATGTGGAGCTGCAAACCTTGGCGCTCAATCACATTGGCCGCTTGCAAGAGCAGCTCAAGCATTACGACTTGGCCGAGCACGCGCTCACGCAAAGCTTGCAGCTCAACCCGCGTCAGTCGGATGCTTTGCAGCATTGGGTTCACTTGCGCAGCAAACAATGCAAATGGCCTGCGATGCAAGCCATGCCCGGCGTATCGGTGAATGCCATGCTCACGGGCACGTCGCCTTTGGCCATGTTGGCTTTGCACGATGACCCAGCCTTGCAGCTGATGGCGGCACAGTCGTTTGTGCAGCGCAAATTCAATTTACCCACGCAGCGCCTGTGTGTGAACGCACCCTACAAGCACCAACGTATTCGCATTGGCTATTTGTCGGGCGATTTGTGCACACATGCTGTCGGTTTGTTGATGGCTGATTTGCTCGAAGCACACGACCGCAGCAAGTTTGAAATTTACGCGTTTGACTACAGTGTGGAAGACGGCAGCGAATACCGCCAACGCTTAAAGAACGCGTTTGACCATGTGGTCGACATTCGTGCATTGGACGACGCGCAAGCAGCGGCAGAAATTGCCAATGCCGAAATTGACGTGCTGCTTGATTTGCACGGCCTGAGCTCAGGCGCACGTCCTGGCATCTTGGCCATGCAGCCAGCGCCTTTGCAAGGCACCTACCTTGGTTTCATCGGTACCACCGCTTTGCCATGGGTGCAGTTTGTGGTGACCGACCGCTTTGCGTTGCCTGAAGTGTTGACGCCGTATTTTTCTGAAAAACCTTTGTATGTGGACGGTAGCTTTTTGCCGCTCAACCACACGCCCACGCCACCGTGCAGCCAAAGCCGCACCGAGCTGGGTTTGCCCGAAGACGCTTTTGTGATGGCGTGCTTCAACAACGTTTACAAATTCAACACCGAGATGTTTGCCACCTGGATGAACATCTTGAAGCGCGTAGATGACGCCGTGCTGTGGCTGCTGGATGACAACGCCAGTGCCACCCGCGAGCTGAAAAAACAAATCGCGTACCACGGCGTGCCGCTGGATCGTGTGGTGTTTGCCAAACGCACCTCGCACCCCGAGTACCGCGCACGCATGCAGTTGGCCGATGTGTTCTTGGACACCACGCCCTACAACTCGGGCTCGACGGCCCGTGATGTGCTGGACTGTGGTTTGCCTATGGTCACCCTCAGTGGCCGCACCTGTGTGTCGCGCATGGCGGGTAGTTTGTTGCATTCCATTGGGATGGATGAACTCATTACCTACAACCATACCGACTATGAGAACTTAGTGGTTGATTTGTCGGCGGACCGCGCACGCTTGGCTTCATATCGCCATGCTTTGATTCAAGGCCACAAAGCCCGCGAAGCGGCACCCGCCAAACTGGTGCGTAGCCTTGAGGTGCAGTTGGCTCAAATGGTCGAGAAGCTTTAAAGTTTTCTTTTGTGCTGTCGATGCAGCACATGTGTCACTTTCCATCAACTCAATTGCAAACACGCTTGCTGTGCGTCGCATGGCTGCGCCTCCAACGGCGCCTGTGGAGTCGGTCACACAAGCCCTTGCTGATTTGGCCGCCAAGCGGCTCACTCAAACGGTGGTGGTGCAAGACACACAAGACAACTTGCAGACCAATTTGGCGGGTTTGCAAAAACTCGCCCTCGCCGGAAAGTTAAGTGGTTTGACCATGTTGGATGGCGATGGCAACTTGCAGTTCAACGCCAATCAACTTTCGAGCGATACCGCTTTGGTCAATAAGTTAGTTTCTTTCGGTCGATCGGTGAGTGTGGCTGACAACGCCGCCAATCTGGTGCACATCGCTTCGCACATCACAACCAACTTGACAGTCACGGTGACTGACAGTGCCGTCAACGTGCAAAAAAACCTCAGCGGTTTACAAGCTTTGGCTGTGAGCAACAAACTAGATGCCTTGGCTTTCACAGACAGTGCGCCGGCTCTCAACATGACGGCCAGCCAGTTTACCTCGGTCGCTGCGTTGCGCAACAAAATGCCCGACGCAGCCATCACTGTGACAGACACCGCGGTCAATATGACCAAATACAACATCTCAGATGCAACCACATGGGTGGTGAAAGATTCTGCGGCGAACGTGTTGCGCAATTTGGCCCCCATGCGCACTTTGGTTGCATCCAACCATGACATGTCTGTGCAGCTCACCGACCATGCCCCAGCCATGGCTATGAGCGCATCGCAGTATGTGGGCAGCGCAGATTTGCGCGCTAAGCTTACCAGTGTCGACTACACCATCAAAGACACCGCACAAGCCATTGCTGACAATGCTTCAGATCTCAGTGGATTGAAGGTGTCCGTCACAGACATTGCCAATCACGTGCAAGCAAATTTGGATGTGCTTCAAAGTTTTGCAGAGGCTGGCACATTGACATCACTCAAAGTCACAGATGCGAATAAGGCAAAGCTCACTATGACAGTGGCCCAAGCTCTAAAGCTTGGAAATTTATCTGACGCTGCCATCACACTCACAGACACTGCAGCCAACATCCAAAATAACTTCGACGCTTTGCTAAGCGTCAAAAAAATCAACGCCATACAGCTGACCGATACAGCGCGACCCGTGCTCCAAGTGTCGGATGCTCAGTACAAAAAAGGCAGTGCCGTGTTGAGCAAGATCACAGGCGCTGCTGTGTCAGTCAAATTCAACGGCAACCTGAGTCAGTACAAAATTAGCGCCAACAATGATGGCAGTTTCAATGTGGGCAACGCGAATTACCAGAAGGTCAACTTCTTGGCATTCAACGACACCACCACATACGCGGACACAGGGGATGCCCACCTCAACGCGCTGTTGTTGGGTGGCACCAACTATTGGTGGGGCAATGCCACGGGTGCCCTGACCACCTCAGACGTGTCAATCAAAACCAATGTGTATGCAATGGGCGCTGCAAGTAGCAAGCAAATCATTAGCTACAGTTTTTTGAATGCGGTGCCTCAAGGCGATACCGCCGACAGTTATGGCTTTCGCCCAATGAGCAACACGCAACAAGCCGCAGTTCGAAGTGCATTTGAATATTTATCATCTTTGATTGGGGTGACATTTGTGGAGTCTTCCACACCTGGTTCAGCCGACATCAACTTAGGCACCAACAACCAAGCTGCTAAAAACAGTTCAGGCTATGCCAACGTTCCAAATGGGAGTGGCGATCATGCGGCATTTCTTTTTCTTGACAACAGTTTGGGAAATTCAAACACCACCCTTACACAAGGAAGCTATGGCTGGCAAACATTGATCCATGAGCTGGGCCATACCTTGGGGCTCAAGCACCCTGGCAATTACAACGCGGGTGGCGGTGGAACACCAGGTCCGTATTTGCCAAGTGCATTAGACAACCGTGCGTACACCTTGATGTCCTACAACAATGCGCCCGCGAGTTTGAAGGTCACAACGACAGCCCATGCCAACGGCTCCTACAGCTACTCTGCCAACACCCTCAATGACAGCACTTACATGATGTATGACATTGCTGCGCTGCAATTTTTGTATGGCAAGGGCACTGGGCAAAACTTAGGCGCATTTCAAACGAGCACATTCAAAGCCGATTGGTCGGGGATGGAAACATTGTGGATGCCCGACAGCGGAACTTTGGACGCGTCATCGACACAAAATTCCAACATCATCGATTTGAGAGTGGGGGCCTTCAGTTCAATCAACGTGATTCCCAAGAGCATCACAGACAGCTTTCCAAGTTCTCTTAAGACATCAGCGACCTATATGGGGCTGAACGATGTTGCCTTGGCGTATGGCAGCCAAGTCACTGTAGCAGACGGCGGAGCGGGAAATGATATTTTCTATACCAACACAGACAGCAATGTCACCATCGATGGCGGATCAGGCAACGACACGGTTTACTTGGCAGGTAACGCATCGGATTGGCAATTTAAAAGTGACACGAGTAGCTATTTCAATGCCAAGTTATCACGGCGCGTGACAGTGCATAACATTGAAGCCATTAAGTATTACAACGCCGACACATTCAGCTTAACTCATACACGTCTCGAATTATCCGCCTAAAAGCATCCCTGCCGTTTTCACGGCAGGGATGCTTTACAACCCTAGTGCGTGACGTTGTGCATTGCTAAACGCTGTGACTTGATCGGGTGTCAAAGATGCAATCTGTTGAGGGGTGAATCCTGACAATTGCGCCGTACTGAACGCCACAGTTTGCGCTGTTCCCATATTGGAAATACTCTCAACTGGAATGGCCGGCACTTGCCAAGAAGTGAATGCGGCCACCTGATCTGTCGTGAATGCCTGAATTTGACGTGTGCTGAAAGCGGCCAATTCGGTTGTGGTCAAGTTCGAAATTTGGTCTGTGGTGAATGCTGGAATTTGTGTGTATTGGAAGCCACGGATTTGTGCGGTGGACATGCCAGATAACTGCTCGGTCGACAAACTTTGAATTTGATCGGATGACAGGGTCTTCAGCGAGCCACTGGCGATCGCCAGGACTTGCGCTGCGGTCATGGTTTGCAATTGATCCGTGGTTAAGACGCCAATTTGTCGACTGCTCAAACCGTTGATGTCGTCTGTACTCAACCCTGGAATTTGTGTGGTGGTAATCGCTTTGATTTGATCGGTACTCATGTTGCTGACTTGTGTCGGCGTCAAGGCGACGATTTGGTCTGATGTGAAAGCCGCCAATGCAGTCGTGGTGATCGCCGGCATGTCTGTGTTGTCGATGGCGGCTATTTGCTGCGTGGTCAACGAGGGCATTTGTGCCGAAGTCAATGCACCGATTTGACCACTCGAAAGCGCAACGATGTTGTCGGTGGTCAACGCAGACAATAGGTTGCCAGAAATGCTGCTCAACTGCGTGTTCGAGATGGCGGCCACTTGTGCGGAGACCAAACTTTCGAATTGACCCGTGGTCATGTTGTTGAGCTGCGGTATGCTGAGCGCCGAAATCGATGCGGGGCGAATTGCAGGAACCAAGCTGTTGGGCAGATAGCTCAGCTGGTCAGTCGTCAATGCACTGACTTGCGAGGTATTCATGCCCCATACATCGGATGTTTGCAGCGCCTGAATTTGCTGACTTTGCAACGCAACCAACTGAGATGTGTCTAAGCTGTCGATCTGTGTGCTAGTCATGGCGGTTATCTCGCCAGCGGTCAAACTGCTGATCTGGTCTGTGGACAACAAATCGATTTGGCCGATGCTCAAAGATTGAATCTGTGCGTCGCTCAGGCTCGGAAGTTGGTCGGTGGTCAACGCTGCCAATTGAGAGGTTGACAACGCGCGCAATTGTGAACTTTCCAAGCCGCTTATTTGCGTATTGTTCAACGATGCAATTTGCGATGTCAGCATGCTTGGTATTTGGTCGGTGGTCAGCGCAGAAATTTGGTCTGAAGTGAAGTTGCCCAACTTGGATGTACTCAAACTTGTCAACGCTGTTGTCGTCAAGTTGCTCACTTGCGTCTGGGTTAAAGATGACAGCTGATCGCCTGTCAATGCATTCATTTGTGTGGTGGTCAACGACGCCAACTGATCTGTGCCCAGAGCAGCAACTTGTGTCGTGCTGAAGCTGCTCAACTGTGCCGTGGTCATATTGGGCAGCTGTGTGGTTGTCAACGCGACAACCTGTGAGGTGCTGAATGTGTCGATGTAAGTCGGGCTCAGGGCGGCCAAACTTGCGGTGGTCAAGGCACCGATTTGTCCGCTGGTCAAGACCGCCAATTGCTCGGGCAACATGGCATCCAGTTGCGTTCCCGTCAAAGCTGCCACCTTGGATGTGGTCAATGTGTGGATTTGTGTGGTGGTCAGATTTTGAATCTGATCGCTGCCCAAAGCTGCGACTTGTGTGGTGGTGAAGCTGTTGAGTTGTGTACTCGACAGTGTGGTCAGTTGTGCTTCGCTCAGTAATTGCACTTTGTCCACTGGCAAGTTCGTCAGCTGATTGGCCGTCAGTGCATGAATTTGATCGGTAGGCAGCGACAAAATTTGTGCGCTGCTGAGTGCGTTGACCTGCGATGTGGTGAGCGCTGCAGTTTGTGTGCTGCTCAGATTGGCCAATTGTTCCTGACGTAAACCTGGAATGTCTTGTGTGTCAATGGCCACAATTTGGTCCGTGGAGAAGGCTTGCAGCTGAGACGTGTCAAGTGCAGCCAATTGACTGCTGCTCATGGCGGTGATGTGCGCACTGGTTAACTTGACAAGTTGGTCTGTGGTGATGGCTGAAACTTGCTCATTGGTCAGTGACGCCACAAGTGTGTTGCTCAAGTTTGGCACCATGGAGGTGGATAAACTAGCGATTTGGTTTGTGGTGATGGCTGTAACTTGCGTGGGCGACAGCGCGTTGATTTGTGTGGATGTGAATGCATTGAGTTGTTCGGTCATCAGCGATGCGATTTGCGCAGACCCAAAGCTTCCCATTTGTGGGTTCGTCAATGCTTTCAGTTGTGCGGTGCTCAATGCATCCACTTGATCTGTCGTCAATGCTTGCAGTTGGCTATTCGTCATACCAGCCAAATCTGCTGTTTCAATGGCCACGATCTGATCGGTGGTCATGGCTGCGACTTGGTTTGTAAACAAAGCGCCCACTTGTGAGCCCGTGAGGTTGGCAACTTGACTCGTGCTGAATGAGTTGATTTGTTCTGAGGTCATGGAGACCAAATCACGAGTTTCAATGGCTTGAATCTGTGCGCTCGTCATGGCACCGATTTCATCGCTGCTGATGGTGGCCATTTGTTGTGCAGTGAACGATGCAATATCCACGGTTTCAATCGCCTTGAACTGATCCGTGGTGAACCAAGTGACTTGGTCATTGGTGAAACCTTGGAATTGGTTTTGCGTCAAAGCGACAATTTGATTGGTAGACAAACTCGTGAGTTGATCTGAACTCATGGCCGACAAAATTTCTGGACGCAAAGCCTGTATTTGTGCGGTGCTGAAGGCGTCGAGTTGTTCGCTGGTGATCGCTTGCAGCTGCGAGCTGGTGATGGCGCTGATGTTGCCGGAGGGTATCGCTTGAATCTGTTGCGTGGTGAGCAACCCCACGTTCTCCACGCTCATCGAGGAGATCTGATTGGATGTGAGTGCAGAAATTTGCCCCGTGGTCAATGCTTGAATTTGGTCAGATTTCAGTGCGTTGATTTGACGAGACGTCAAACCGACGATGTCAAATGCCGTGATGGCCACAATTTGCGATGTATCCATCGCTCCTAATTGTTCATTGGTCAGACTGCTGATTTGCGCACGGTGCATGCCCGCAATTTGTTCGGTGGTCATGGCCGAAATTTGTTCAGGTCCAAAAGCGACGATTTGGCTGGTGGACATGCTTGCCAGGTCACGAGTTTCGAGTGCAGCCACTTGCGCGGCTGACATCACATTGATTTGGGTATTGGTAAGACTTTGAACTTGACGCTGACCCAGTGCCACGATTTGATTGGTGTTGAGTGCACCAATTTGGTCTTGGCCTAACGATGCAATTTGATTGTTTGTCAATGAAGCGATTTGCCCAGTCGTCAAAGCATCAATTTGGTCACTGGTTGTGGCATTCAATTGGTTTGCTGAGAGCACCACCAAGTCACGGGTTTCAAAGCTAGGCATCTGAGTGGTGGTGAATGCCCGTATCTGATTGGTCGTCAAGGCGCGAATGTGGTTGCCTGTGAACGCGGCTACTTGATCACTGGTAAAAGCCACAATTTGATCCGTGCCCATTGCGGCCAAACCACTGGTGGGAATGGCTTGAATTTGGGAGGTTTGTAGCGCCACAATTTGATCTGTGGTCAGCTTGCTGAGCTGACCGTTTGTCATGACGCTGATTTCTCTGGTGTTCAGTGCCTGTATCTGATCAGTCGTGAAGGCCACCAAAGCGGTGGTCGACAGATTTTTGAACTGATAGGTTGTCAGTGCGGGCAATTGATTGCTTGTCAGTGCTTGAATTTGATCCGAGTTCCAAGCGTTCAAGTCTTGGCTTTCTATGGATGCAATTTGGCCTGGCTTGAGACTTTGAATTTGATCTGTGGTCATCGCCGCAAACTGGTTGCTTTGCAAAGCCTCAATTTGAGCGCCTTTGAGCACACTCAGATCTTGCGTTTGCAGCGCCACGATTTGATCGGTGGTGAGATTGCTGATTTGGACATTGGTAAAGCCTGCCATTTGTCCGGAAGTTAATGCAGCCATATTGGCCGTTGACAGAGCGACTAAATCTTGAGTTTCTAAAGCTGCAAGTTGTGTGAGATTGAAAGCCGTGATCTGTTCGCTTGTCAGCGCTCCCACTTGGTCTGAACCCAAGGCCGTGACTTGTTGGTGGGTGAGCCCACGTATGTCTTGTGATTCAATAGCGGCGATTTGTGCTGTACTGAACGCAGCCACTTGCTCAGTTCGCAATCCACTGATTTGCACCGCACTGAATGCGGCTATTTGATCGCTGCCAAAACCAGCGAGACCCGCGGTGCTGATGGCAGCAACTTGCGCGGCTTTGAACTCAGAGACCTGCGTGGTGGTCAATGCGCCGATCTGCGTGCTGGTCAATGCACCCATTTGACTGTTGGTCAAATAAGCCACTTGCCCTGCAGTCAATGCACTGATTTGCGATCCGCTGAGTGCCGCCATGCTTTGCGTCGGAATGGTCACGATTTGCGAAGGCTTGAGCGCAACGATTTGATCCGTTGTCATAGCCCGCATTTGCGCGGTGCTCATGGCCGAGATTTGCCGACCCGTCAGTGCCGCAACATCGTCTGTTGAAATTGCTGTAATCTGGTCTGTGGAAAACGCGCCAATCTGTTGTGAACTCAATTGCACAATTTGATTGGTGCCCATTGCTCCGAGTTGTGCCGATGTCAGGCCCGCAATCGCGTCTGTGCGAATGGCACCAATCAAACTAGATTTGATGCTTTGAATTTGGTCCGTATTCATTCCTCCTAGTTGCGTACTAGAAAGTGCTGCAATTTGGACTGTATTGAATACCTGTAATTGAGACGTCGTCAGCGCAGCAACTTGTGCCGTGCTCATGGATGACACACCCGCACTGTCTAAGTTAAGGAGTTGGGCATTTTTCAAACTGGCAATTTGGTCGGAACTCAGTGCTTGAATTTGGTTGCTGCGCAGGGCGCTGAATTGGCTCGCACTCAATGCTGAAATGTCTTGCGTGCCCAAGGCCAACACTTGTGTGGTGGATAAGTTAGAAATTTGTGACGCGTTAAATCCAGACACTTGTCGTACGCCCAAGGATGCGACTTGAGTGGTGCTAAATCCTTGCAAATCACGTGTTTCGATGGCGCCAATTTGTTGGCTGGTCAGACCGGTCAGTTGATCTGAGCCTAAAGCTGAGATTTGTCCGCTGGTCATTGCTTGAATTTGCGTTGTCTTTAACGCACCGATTTGCTGGCTCGTCATCGCTTGCAGCTGCGCACTTGTCAGTGCTGCGACAGCATCTGTGGTGAACGCTGCGATTTGGTAGGGGCGTAAATTAGTGATCTGCGCGGTGCCTAAGCTAGAGACTTGAGATGCACTGAGTGTTGAAATTTGCTTGGCTGATAACGCAACCAAATCTTGTGTCTCAATCGCAGCGACTTGCGTTGTGCTCAATGCCGCGAGTTGGTCGCTGGAGAATGCCGCGACTTGCGTGGATGTCAGGGCGCTCATTTGACTCGTGGTCAAGCCATGTAAGTCGCGTGTCTCAATGGCCTTGATTTGAGTCGCTTTCATGCTGGCGATTTGTGCTGTTCCCAACGCGGCCAATTGGGTGTCAATTAAGCTGATGATTTGCGAGGTGGTGAGCGACTGAATTTGCCCCGCGGTCATGTGTTGCAGCACGCTCGTGTTGATCGAGCCCATGCGTTGGCTGTTGAATGCCGAGACTTGCGTGTCGCGCATGCCGGCCAATTGAGAATTGGTCAGCGAATTAATTTGACTCGTTGTCATCACGCCAAGTTGCGTGGCACGTAAGGCATTGAGTTGTTCGGTGCTGAGTGCGGCTATTTGGTCAGTGCCCAATGTCGCGATATTGGCGCTTTGGAGCGCTTGAATTTGACGTGCACTAAACCCGGCCAGAGCTGCAGTACTAATAGAAGTCGTTTGTCCTGTGGTCAAGGCACTTACTTGGCTAGCTGTCAGGGCTGCGATTTGCGAGGAGTTGTACCCCGATATATCAGTTGTTGTTCCAAACGTTGAGGCAGGCGAGCTCATTTGCACGCTGGCATAGGCATAGTTGCCTAGCGAGTTGCTGAGAGTTGAATTGATACCATTTGCCATAGGAACGTGACTTATAAAAGTGTTGTGTTGAGTACTCGACACCCTTAAGCAATTTCCGAGCCGTTTTCTCTATTTATCTAGATCCATCTAAAAAAACGGCATTTGTTCTTAAAAAACGGCAATATGTTGCCGTTTTGCCGCCATTTCTTTGCCGCTTTGCCGTTATTTAACTTGCCACTTCGGGTAAGTATTTCTTTCTTAAGCCCTCAAGTTGTCGGAAAACAGGTTGGCACGGTTACTGCTTGATAGTTTGAAAATTTGATTGACCCGTATCGGGCAGGAGAAAAAAATGGCAGTTATCAATACCAACGTCAAAGCACTGTTCTCTCAGATGGCGCTGAGCCAATCTGGGCGTGCACAAACAGTGGCGATGCAACAGTTGTCGACAGGCAAGCGAATTAACTCGGCCCGAGATGATGCCGCAGGCATGGCCATCGCGACGCGTATGACAAACCAAATTCGTGGCTTGAACCAAGCGGTTCGCAATGCGGGGGATGCCATTAACTTGATTCAAACCGCTGAAGGCGCAACCAACCAAATTACCGACATGCTGCAGCGCATGCGCGAATTGGCCGTGCAAGCCGTCAACGACACCAACGACAACTCGCAGCGCAGTTACTTGGATTTGGAATTCCAGCAACTGAAGCAGCAAATTGTTCAAATCGCAGATCAAACCGAGTGGAACGGAGCGCCTGTTTTGACAGGTCAAGCCGGTCAACGCGTAGGCGAAATGCCTGTGTACAAGGCAACTTCGAACAACCAATTTGGCAATGTGTTCATCAGCCCCACGACGCAACGAAATGTCACGGGGCCCAATGCAGGCCAAACACAAACCTTGTCTTTTACTGGTAATCCGCCTGCTACCGGCGACTACTTGATCAACATCAAAGATCAACAGTTCCCTGTCACGATCACTGACAACTCATCTTGGTCCAACGTGATGGATCAGGTGAAAACCAGCCTACAAGGCAACTCTGCCTTTAATTCGATCAGCAGTGATTTGTCGACATCGAGCAGCCCACCGAGCGTGGCTATCACGTTCAATGCTGCTCAGGGTGATCTTGCGGATATTTCTATGACAGCGGCCGATGGCACGAATATCGGTGCGTCGGTGACACCACCCAATGGTGCCTCAGTTCAGTCCACCACTGAAACTTGGAGTCCTGACAACGGTAAATTCTTACAAAGCGGTGCTTTAAACATGCACATCAGCGTGGATCCAACGGATGCCACCAAAACAGTGGTGACAGCCAGCTTTGTGAATAACAAAAATGAAACCATTCCTTTGAGTGGTACCTTGGACGCCGCAAATGGTACCGTGAAGTTTTCTGCGCGTGATGGCAGTCGTAATTCAGAGGTAATGTCTGCGAATTTGACATACGCACTCAAAGGTAGCGATGGTCAAGTTGTCGATTTGACAAAACGTGATGTGTCAGTCGCCGTGTCAATCCAAGGTGGCGTCCCCGCCATGAATGATGGTGACATGGTCATCAATGGTGTTCCGATTGGTGCCTCTTACGCCGCAGACGATACCCTGTCTCCTCCAGACAATGCAGCGGGCAGTGCGATTGCGAAAGCAGCCGCGATCAACCGCAAGGCTGCTGATTCGGGCGTCACTTCTGGTGAGGTGCAAACACTCACCTTGAGCGGTGCGCCTGATCTGAAAAGTTTGCCAACCGATATCAGTGTGGGTGGTGTCACCGTCAGTTTGAAAACGAGTGACAACACTTCCGTGTTGGCCGCTGCCGCTATTTCAGCTGCTTTGCAAGCCAGCCCTTTGTATGCTCAAAGCACTGGTCGTAGCATTTCATATCAACCTGGTAGTTCAGTGATTTCAATCAACTACGCGGCCAAAGAGGGCGATGTTGCATCGACAGCATTTGACGCGCGTCAATCAGGCCTGTCAGGCATTGTGGCGACGACAACCCAAGCCTATACAGCGGTGCCCGGCACGGGCGTGTTTGCGAAAGTGAACGAAAACGTCATGACGGGTCAAGCCATGACAGGCACGGCTGTGGTGAAAGGTGCTGTTTATATCAACGGTTTCACCAGCGCTGATATTACCTCTGTGTTTAACAATCCCCGTGACACACGCGCCAATGTGGTTCGTGCGATCAACATGATTTCTGACAAAACAGGTGTCAAAGCTGTTGACACAGGTTCAGATGTGCAAGGGGTGACCTTGGTTGCGGCGGATGGTCGTAACGTCGAAGTGCGTTTTGAGTCCAACGATGCAGAATTTGGCGCACGCACAGGTTTGAAAGAAGGGGTTCAAGCCGGCACGATTTCTCTTGAATCCAAGATTCAAGCACCTGTGGTCATCACCTCACGGGGCAATATCAACAACTCCGGTTTTATTGAAGGTAACTTCACCAAAAATGAGTCTGTGATGAACACCGCGCCACGTCCTGCGGTGGCTGCGTCGGTGTCGCAGGTTGATACCTTCAAAATTGGTGGCAGCGATGCAGGCATTTACTCCGTCACAGTCAATGGCACGCAATTCAATCTTGATACGACGACGCTGGGTACGTTGACACCCAATCAAATTCGCGATAACTTGGTCGATTTAGTCAATGCAAAGAAAGATCAGCTCGGCGTCACCGCATCTGCTGGTGATTCTGTTGATACTTTGAAGTTTTCGGCCAATGTTCCCGGTATCCCATTCACGATGACAGGTTCTGCACCAGCCGGTGTCAGCTCGCTGGCGAGAAATGTGGTGCCCAATACACCTGCACCTGTCACGCCATTGAGCACCAATGATTTGGTGATCAATGGCGTGCAAATCCGCGCAACGACACCTCAAGATGATTTGTTATCGAGCACAGTGTCGACCAGCAGCAGCAACACAGCTAGCGCAATTGCTTTGGCAAGTGCCATTAACTCGCAATCACCTGAAACAGGCGTGCGCGCTTTGGCTAATCCTGCGGTAAGCGAAGGCATCTTCACAGATAAAAACTCTCCTGCCAAAGCGGGTCAGTACTCTTTGTTTGTCAATGGCACAGAAGTTTCTGTGTACCTAGATCCAGTCAAAGATACCCCTGCAAGCCGCTTGACCAACGTGATGAACGCCATCAATCAACGCACGGGCGAGCATGGCGTCACCGCATCCGATAACGGCAAAGGCGGTTTGACTTTGACGACCGATGGACGCAACTTGTCTGTTTGGTTTGACTCCAGCAAAAACGGCCTGTCTGCTGCCAGTTTCGGCCTCGATAAAGGCGGAGCGGTTGCACAGGTATCGACCGTTGATGTCAGTGCCACACCTCTAGCGTCCAGCGCGACTGCAAGCTTCAAGATCAATGACCAAACCATTAGCGTGACCGGTGACGGCACAACATCGACAGCCGTTCTTTTGAAAGCGGCGATTGATGCAAAGGTTTCTTCGGGTGACATCAACAACCTGAAAGTGGACCTGACAGGTAATCAGTTGACTTTGACATCCCAAGTGGCTGGTTCTGGATTTACTGTGACCGGCGCTGCCGTGTCTGCTGGGTCCACTGCAACGCTCGATATTGCAACGTCAACGCTCAATGATATGGGCAAGAATGATGTCACGGCTATTTACAAGGCAAATGCCGCATCCACAACAGCGAAGACAGAGTACGGCACAGTCCGCATGATTTCTGATCCAGCCTTGTTGCCGATTGGTGTGCCAGCCCCTGATGGTGCACCACCTTCAGACCAATTGCTCAAGCAACGTGCCACGGGTAAACCATTCACGGTTACTACAGGTATTGATGGTTTGGGTTCTAAAAGTAACTTTGAAGCTTTGGGCTTCCAAGTGGGCAGCTTCGGTGGTCAATCCAGCGAAGCCATGGATCCGCCACGCGTGGGCCGTATGTCTTTTCAAGTGGGAGCGAGTGCTAACCAAGTGGTCACTATCGATTTGGCTGACTTCGGTAAAAACGGTCCCATCACCAGCGAAATCACGGGCGACGTTGACCAAAACGTTGATTCGCGCACCGCGCGTATCAATACGGGTGATGGCGCTACAGCCATGCTAGCCAAGCTCGATTTGGTCATGGACCGTGTCAACGCCACGCGCGCCACCATGGGTGCGGTGATGAACAGACTGGATCACGTGGTCAGCAACTTGACTAACGTGTCCATGAATTTGTCTGAATCACGCAGCCACATTGAAGATGCAGACTACGCTGCGGCCTCTACAGAGCTTGCCAAGACTCAGATCATGCAGCAGGCCGCAACAGCGGTGCTAGCGCAAGCCAACACCAGCCAGCAGTCCGTGCTCAAACTCTTGGGCGGTTAATAGCCTCCCTTGAGTTGATGTATGAAATCTGAGTTAGGCGCTGCGCCGACATCTTCCAACCTTCCCAAAGGCCCCAACTGCTGGGAGTGTCGCTACATGGCGATCACGTGGGATGTGCGCTTGCCTTATGGCTGCAAGCTCATGGGTTTTCGTTCTAAGGTAGTGCCCTCCATCGAGGTGTTGCGCACCGACGGGCGCTTCTGCGGCGGTTTCAGCGCCAAGGAATCTGCGCAAAAGAAGCCTTTTTACGAAACGAACTTAAAGTCTCAAAAAGTCGAAACTTCGACAGAGACTCAGAGAAATACAAAAACTGGCATAAAAATACTCGTTTAGTACGCAATAAACTGTCAAAACCATCTGGCACGCCCTTTGCATAACAGTCTTACCTTTATTTCGGACTGTACTCAAAGTGAATGCTTCTTCTGTCAACGTAATTCATGCCGTGTGGTTGGACCCTTTCAGTCCAATCGATGCCGCAGATCGCGCCCAGCTGGATGCCGCAGGTATCAGTCTGGAAACTGTGTCTACCTTGGGCGACCTCACGCTGGCCTTGCGCCGTGCGCACATGTTGGTCATTCGCTTGGGCGATAGCGCCGAGCTGCTCCAAGAAGTTCAAACCCTCATCGCCCAACTCGGCCACACCGTGCCCGTGCTGTGTCGCGTGGACCGTCGCCGCATGGAAGTGGCTGTGGACGCGATGCGCTTGGGTGCTTTGCATGTGCTGTCGGCTGACGAGTGGTCTGCCCCTGCCTGGCAAGGCGCGGTGAAAGGCCTGAACGCCCCCGAACTCAAAACCAAGAGCTACGTGTTTGTGGATCCCATCAGCCAGCATTTGTTGGCCTTGGCCCAGCGCGTGGCCCAAACCGATGTGACCGCTTTGTTGGTCGGCCCCACAGGTGCGGGCAAAGAAGTGTTGGCCCGTGTGTTGCACGAGTCGTCACCCCGCGCCAAGGCCCCGTTTGTGGCCCTCAACTGCGCAGCCATGCCCGAGCACTTGATTGAAGACATGTTGTTCGGTCACGAGAAGGGCGCTTTTACAGGTGCTTTGAAAGAGCACAAAGGTTTGTTTGAACAAGCCCACGGTGGCACCATCTTCTTGGACGAAATTGGCGAGATGCCCATGAACTTGCAAGCCAAGTTGCTGCGCGTCTTGCAAGAGAAAAAGCTCAACCGCTTGGGCGGTGAATCCACCATCGACCTTGATGTGCGCGTGATCGCTGCCACCAACAAAGATTTGAAGCTCGCCATCGAGCAACGCGAATTCCGCGAAGACTTGTATTTCCGCATCAGCACCTTCCGCTTGCGCATTCAGCCTTTGAAAGACCGTCCAGGCGACATCGTGCCTTTGGTGGCGCAGTCATTGGCCCGTCATGTCAAAGGTGGTGTGCCTTTCACCGTTACACCCGAAGCGCAAGTGCAGCTGCAAAGCTACCCCTGGCCCGGCAATGTGCGCGAACTCGAAAACGTGGTGCAACGCGCTGTGGTGTTGAGCGGTGGTCGCACCATCAGCCCCGCGCATTTAATGTTTGACGATGCCCAGATGGACGAGCAAGCCATGCCTGCGATGTCCAGCATGACCACCGCCATGCCGCAAGCCTTGGCTGAAATGCCTGTGGCCGCAGCACCTGCGATGCCCTTGGCGCCAGCCATGCCTGCCGCAGCCCCGACTTATGTCAGCCCTGCGCCTGTGTATGCCGCGCCCATGGCCCCGATCGAAACACGTGAAGAGTCAGCAGCGCCCATCAACTTGGACAGCGCGGTGAAAGCCAGCGAACTGCAAGTGATCATGGCCGCAATTCAAAGCACCGACAGCCGCATGGAAGCGGCTGCCAAGCTGGGCATCAGCCCACGCACCTTGCGCTACAAGCTGGCGCAAATGCGCACCCGTGGCATGAATGAAGGAGTCTCAGCATGATTGACCGCATCTCCAACGCCAACATTCAATCGATGATTGAAACGCTGCGTGCGCATCAAACGCAGTCGGCTGGTACCACTTCGACCGTCAATGAGCCATCGACCACCAAGGTCGGTCAGCCAACGTTTTTTGATTCCGTCAAGAACGCGTTGGACAAAGTCAACGAAGCCGACATCAAAGCCGACGCGATGACAGAAGCCTATGACCGCGGCGAAGAAGTGCCCCTCACCGAAGTGGTGTTGAGCATGCAGAAATCGTCACTGGCTTTTGAAGCCACCTTGCAAGTACGCAACAAAGTGATGAAAGCGTACGAAGAAATCATGAACATGCCTGTTTGATACAGGATTGAGAGACTGATATGGCAACTGATACCTTAAACATGAACGCTGTGGGCATGCCTGTGGCCACAGGCATTGAGACCACCGGCGCCAACAACGCCAACGGTTCAGCCGCCGGCAACGCGAGCAACTTACCTGCATGGCTCAACACCAAAGAAGGCCCCGGCGCTGTGGTGATGGACGTGTTGCGCCAACCCAGCGTGCGCAAGACTTTGCCATTCATCGTGATCTTCATGCTGCTCATGTCAGTCGCTGTGTTCTTCACTTCAATGAAGCCCACGCCTTATCGCCCTTTGGTGTTGATGCTCAATGATGCAGATAAGCAGTTGGCCATCGAAGCGTTGAAGACCGGTGATTTCAAGCCTGAAGTTGACGCCAACAGCGGTCAGTTGTCAGTGCCGACCAATCGCTACCAAGAAGCCCGCATGTTGCTGGCCTCTAAAGGTTTGCCACGCACCGAAGCTTCGGGCATGGACAACCTCAAGGACATGCCAGCCATGACCACCAGCCAGTTCATGGAGCAAGTGCGCTACAACAACGCGATGGAACAAGAGCTGGCACACAGCATTGTGCAAATCGGCGGCATCAAAGCAGCCCGTGTGCATTTGGCTGCACCCAAGCAAAGCGTGTTTGTGCGTGACCGTGCACCCACCAAGGCTTCTGTGATCATCACACGCTTGCCTGGCCGAACCATCTCATCAGCCAACGTGCAGGCCATCATTCAATTGGTGGCCTCTAGCGTGCCTTACTTAGCTCCTGAAAACGTCTCAGTGGTGGACAACTTCGGCAGCTTGATGAACGACATGTTGACCGAGCAGCCTTTGGGTTTGACCGCACAACAGCTGACCCAAAAGCAGCAGATGGAAGACCTCTATCGCACCCGTTTGATCCAGTTGTTGGCGCCCATCGTGGGTGAGTCCAACGTGACGGCCCAAGTGAGCATGACCTTGGATTTCACACAAACCGAAGTCACGACTGAAGATTTCGACTCACAAGACAAAGGCCCTAAGACACGCTCTGAATTGTTTGTGGAAGACCGCAACACTTTCCGTGATGCGATTGGTATTCCTGGTGCGTTGTCCAACACGCCACCCGCACCCACCAACCCACAAGCGACCACACAAACCAATGCTGACCCTTTGAAGGGCGTGAGCGAAAAGGGCGTCCAAGTGACAGCCCGTAGCACGAAAAACTACGAACTCGACCGCGCTGTGCGCCACACCAAAGCTGCGATGGGCACCATCAACAAAATCGGTGTGGGTGTGTTGATCAATGAACGTCCTGTGGCGCCGGGCGCCAAAGTTGAAAAGAACCCTGATGGTTCTACACCGACATCTATTCCCTACACCCCTGAAGAAATCGAACGTTTGAACCAATTGGTCAAAGGTGCTGTGGGGTTCAACAACGAACGTGGTGACGTGGTCACTGTGGTGGGTACGAAGTTTGAGCCTCAGTACGATCCAACGGTCATACCTTGGTACCGCGACGAAAACTACCAAGTCATGGTGAACGCTGGCGTGGTGGGTGGCATCTTCTTGCTCATCCTCTTGACCGTGGTTCGTCCGATGGTGCGTCGCTTGTTGGCTCCAGAGATCGATCCCAAAGCCTTGGCTGCGGCTGCTGCTGATGCTGCGACCAGCCAAGCCCAGATGGCGATTGATGTGGCGACGGCTGAGAATGCTGCAGCACAAGCTGCTGCGGCGCATGCCAAGAAATCACACGAAGGTGAGATGCTGCGTATTTCTGAAGAAGCGATGCGTGCGGCTGAAGAGTCTGCCCGTTTGGCCCAAGATGCCACCCGTGCTGCCGAAGAAGCCCGTCTTGCTGCTGAAGCCAAAGCTGCTGCTGACGCCTTGGCCGCTGAAGAAGCCCGACTCCGCGAAGAAGCCTTGCGTGCTGAACGTGATGCCCAACTCGCTGCCGAGGCCGCCGCCAAACAGGCTGCGCATGAGGCATCGGCAGAAGATTCTGAGGAAATTGAAATTGAAGAAGGCGAGACGCTGGAATCGGTCAAGGCCCGCATGGCGAGCATGAAACCTAAGAAACAATCCATTTCTGCAGACTTGCTCAACACAGCAAATTCGTATGACGATAAAGTGGCGTTGATTCGCATGATCATGGCTGAGGACTCCACCCGCGTGGCTGGCGTGCTCAAGAGCTTGATCGAGAAGTAATAAATTTTCTGAGGATTTGAATCATGGCTGACGACACCATTGTGATGACCGACAAGCTCCGTGCTGAGCTTGCCAACATTACCAGCACCCAACGTGCTGCGGTATTGATGCTGTTGCTGGGCGAAGAGCAAGCGGCAGAGATCATCAAATTCTTGAGCCCCAAAGAGGTTCAGGCCCTAGGCGCTGCAATGGTGCAAGTGGCCAATTTCTCGCAAGAGGCCGTGAACTATGTGCTCGACGAGTTTGTCGATCACTTAAAAAACCAAAATAACGTCAGCATCGGTGGTGCCGACTATGTGGAGCGCGTCATGCGTTTGGCCCTCGGCGACGACAAAGCCGCTTCCGTGTTGGGTCGCATCATGCCGGGCCAAGGCACCAAGGGCTTGGACATCCTGACCTGGATGGACGCACGCGGCATTGCCGACATGATCCGTGGCGAACACCCACAAGTTGTGGCCATCATCTTGTCTCTCTTAGAGAGCGAAGTTGCCGCTGATGTATTGAACTATTTGCCTGTTGACACGCGTGCTGAAGTCATTCAACGCGTGGCCAGTTTGGACACCGTGCAGCCTTCGGCGATGGCCGAACTTGAAGCCATCATGAAGCAGCAGTTCTCTAAGAACGCCTCGGCCCAGTCGTCGAGCTTTGGCGGCGTTCAAGCGGCTGCCAAGATTATGAACATGACGAAGACAGCGCTGGAAAACAGCATCATGAGCGGTTTGAACGAAATCGACCCCGACTTGATGCTCAAGATTCAGGACAACATGTTCACCTTCGAGAACTTGGTCAGCGTGGACAACAAAGGCATCCAAGTGCTCATGCGTGCAGTGGAGCCAGATTTGTTGATGATGGCTTTGAAAAATGCCAGCGACGACTGCCAAGCGCGTTTCTTCGACAACATGTCCGAGCGCGCACGCGGGATGTTCCGCGACGACATGGAAGCCAAAGGCCCACAACGCATGGCCGATGTGGAAGATGCGCAAAAGCAGATCATGCGTAAAGCGCGTAAGTTGTCCGATTCGGGCGAACTGATTTTGGGCGGCGCAGATTTTGTTTAATCAACCCCATCCCGCTCGGGCTGCCGTTCCTTGGCAACCCAACGCCGGCATCGCGAAAAAGTTGAGCAGCCGTGGCTACGCCACGACCCGCTGGACCAGCGATGAGCCGGAGGAATTCGCAGACTCGGGCTATTCACCCAAGTCCAGCGGATTCTCCGCTGCACACTACCAGCCCATGCGGCAACCGCTGTCGCAACAGGCCAAGGCTTCGTTGGAACTCTTAGAGAGTGAATATCGCAACGAATCGTTGGGAGAAGAAAAACCTGAATCCCAAGAGGGCACAGAGACCAACTCGCATTTGCCGTTTGTGATGGATTCGTTTGGTGCGACACGTAAATCTAAGTTGCGCGTGAATGTGGATGCGACTGTGCTCAAGCGTGCGCTGGCACAAGCTGAGTTGGCTGAGACCTTGGTCGTGAGCCCCATCACCTCGGACGAAACACGGGCCGAACCTATCGTGATTCATCCCGATGTGTTTGATGCACCGTCCGCAGAGAAGCAGGTAGCAGAGGATGCATCTGTAGACGAGCCCACTCTAGAAGCAGCCACTGAGGTCTGTGAATCAGCGCAAGCTGTGACCGATTTTGCGGCTGAAGAGACGTCCGCTGACATCGCTGCAGTCGAAGAGCAGCCAGTGGCAGAAGAGCCCGAGTTGCCTGCTGTCGCCGGTGGCATCGCCCCCGAAGAAGTGGCGCAACGCGAGGCAGAACAATTTGCCAAGGGCTTGGCCCAAGCCCGTGAAGAAGCGGCAGTTCAGATGGCTGAGGCGGTAGAGAAGGCTGCAGCCGAAGCGCTCGAAAAGGGCGTGGCACAAGGCAAGGCAGAAGGCTTGCAACAAGGCATTGAGCAAGGCTTAACTCAAGGCAAAGAAGAAGGCTTCGCGCAAGGCGAGCAACAAGCCCGTGAAACAGTGGCTGAAGAAATGGCGGCCCAGCGCGTGGTGTTTGAAAACGTGTCCAACGAACTCGGCACGTTGATTCAAGACCCTAAGAAGTTTTTTGAACCACTCAAACGACTCGCCATGCACATCGCCGAGCAGGTGGTGTTGAGTGAGCTGAAAACGTCTAGCAAAGCCATTGAGCGCTTGGTGCAGCGTTGCTTAGACGAACTTGACCATCCCATTCATGGCGCCGTCGTGTTGGAGCTGAACCCTGAAGACAAAACCCGCTTGCAAGAGCAGGCTGGCGATTTCATCAAGGGCATGCGACTCGAAGCCGTGCATGAGATGCAACCTGGTAGCGTGCGTGTTTTTGCGAACGATACGGTGGTGGAAGATTTGGTCGAGCATCGGCTCGAAGGATTGGCGCGCGCTTTGTTGGTCGATGTCGACGCATGGCGTGAGAAGTCGCCTTTGGCGAAACGAATTTTAGAAGTTCAAGAAGAAGCGGAGGGCGACGATGTTCATTCCTGACGTCATCAATACTTTGTTGATGGGGCTGATTTTCATGGTCGTGATTGTGACCATCGTTCGTCCGTTTGTGCTCAATATGGTGGGCGATGCGATGTCTAACTCGGACATGCAAAAAGCAGCCATTGCTGAGGTCGAGCGCGAGATGTTGCGCAAGGCTGAGCTGTTTGAAGCTCAGCGTGCCGACAAAATCAAATACCAAATGTTGTTGTTAGAAAAGCCTGAGAAACCAAGGCCTAAACCTGTGCAAGAGGTTGAGCCCGAGGTGGTGCCTGAGCCTGCCGTACAAGATACACCTGAAGTGGTGGTTGAAGAAGTGCCCGTGGAAGTAGTGGAAACACCCGCGGAGGACACCACCGCTTTGGTCCCGCCTGAAGAAACGGCTGAAGAACCCGCAGCAGATGCAGAGCCAGAAGACATGTTGGCCGAAGGTGAAATTGAAATTCGTGAAGGCGAATCTTTGGCTGAAATCAAAGAACGCATCCGCAAAGAACAGCAAAAGACTAAGAAGCCAACCATTCCGCCTGAGCTGCTCAACAGCGCGAACAGTTACGAAGACAAGGTCGGCATCGTGCGCATGGTTGTGCAATCTGACCAAGCGCGTGTGGCCTCTGCGATTCGCGGCATGATTCAGGTGAAATAAAAAAGAAAACCATGCTCGATTTTTCCAAAGAAGTGCAGGCGAGCTTGCCTAAGCTACGCACCCCAGAGCCGCTGCGCAGCGGTACCTTGGTGCGTCTCGTCGGCCTGACTTTGGAGACACGCGGCATCATGGCGCCTTTGGGCGCCTGCTGCGAAGTGATGGGCCAAGGCGGCCACCGCGTCGAAGCTGAGGTGGTTGGGTTCAATGACAAAACCTTGTACCTGATGCCATTCACCGATCCCGTCGGTGTGGGCCCTGGTGACACGGTGCGCATCATGTCCAACTCGGGCCAAGTGCGTTTGGGTAACGAATTGTTGGGCCGCGTGATTGATGGTCGTGGCGTACCGATTGACGGCAAGCCCATGCCGCATTTGCCCGATCAACTGAGCCTCTTAGGCTGCCCGCTCAATCCCATGGAGCGCGGTCCGATTGAGGAAATCTTGGATGTGGGCGTCAAAGCCATCAACGGCGCACTCACCATTGGCCGTGGTCAACGCATCGGTTTGGTCGCGGGCTCTGGTGTGGGTAAGAGTGTGCTCTTGGGTATGTTGACGCGTTTTACCAAAGCCGATATCGTGGTAATTGGTTTGATTGGTGAGCGTGGCCGTGAGGTGCAGGCGTTCATTTCTGAATCATTGGGCGCTGAAGGTTTGGCCAAGTCCGTGGTGATTGCTGCACCCGCCAACGTGTCGCCTGTGCTGCGCCTCAAAGCGACACACATGACGCATGTGATTGCCGAATACTTCCGCGACCAAGGTAAAAACGTTTTGATGTTGTGCGATAGCTTGACCCGTGTGGCTCACGCACAGCGAGAAATTGGTTTGGCCATTGGCGAGCCACCGACCGCCAAAGGCTATCCACCTTCTGTGTTTGCGTTGCTGCCTAACTTGATTGAGCGTGGTGGTGTGGGCCGTCATGGTCACGGCTCTATTACATCGATTTACACCGTGCTCGCCGAAGGCGATGACGCGTCCGATCCCATTGTGGATATCGCACGCGCTTCGCTCGATGGCCAGGTGATGTTGTCGCGCCGTTTGGCCGACCAAGCGCATTACCCTGCGATTGATTTGAACGGTTCGATCTCGCGGGTGATGCAAGCCTTGGTCAGTCCAGAAGAGTTGAAGCAGTCCAACAAGCTGCGACGCTTGTGGTCGGTGTATCAACAAAACGCGGACTTGGTACAAGTGGGCGCTTACGAGTCTGGTAGCAACCCCGAGTTGGATGAAGCCATTCGCTTGCGCGAGCAAATCGTGGACTTCTTGCGTCAAGACATGGACAAGGGTGAAGACTACGCCATGACACGCAACCAACTTCACCACATGCTGTCATGAAAGCCCGCGCCGCCTGGCCCGTGTTGGCCAAAAAAGCCAAAGAGAAATGCGCAGAGGCGCAGGCTGAGCTGACGAAGGCACGTGACCGCGTCACGCATTTGCAGCAAAGTCGTGAACGCATGGAATTGCTCTACGCCGATTATGTGGCGCGCAGTAAAGAAGCCGAAAAGCGCCCGCACAGCATGTCCGAGACACTGAACTTTCGCGGCTTCATGCAGCAACTTCAAGCGCTGATCAGTCGCGTGAATATGGACTTGAATGAGGCTCGCCACGCATTTGAAGTTGCGCGCTTAGCCCTCAAAGCAGCAGAGCAAAAGCGCATTCAAATGGAAACATTGGTCGAACAAGACATGAAAACCGTGCGTGAATTCCATCGCAAGCGTGAGCAAAAAGAGATGGACGCTGCGGGCATCACGCTCTACAACCTCAAGCACTGATCAGGCGCTGACCCAGCCTGCTTGTAGCCAATGCCAGTCGTTGGATTTGAAAGACCAAGGCATCCACGTGGTCTGCGTCTCGGGTGCAAACACATGCGCTGTGAGATGGTCACGCCACACGTCCTTAGCGCCTACGCTGGCCAGTAACTTTTGTGAAAATGCGGCCTCCATGCTTTGCTTGGCCGTGACGTGGTGTGTCCAAACGTTCAGACCTGCAGGAAGTAAGCGCCCATCGGTAGGACCAGACCACACATCGTGCAAGCTGCCCCAATGACGGCCTTTGAGGGTGTGTTTGAGCTGCGCCAACTCGCGTTCTACACGTGCTTCATCGCGGATACGAAAGCGGTGTTGACCTAACACGTTGTCAAACCAGATGCAGGCCTTGGGGTGTTGCTGCAGCAAATTAGGTAGGGCGACCAGTGCATCTATACGGTGGTGATGCACCTCTATGCCCAATTCCTTCAAACGTCGCCCATGGCGCCAGTTAAACAGCCACGGTGCCAACGGGTCGATGTCATAGGCATCCACGCGTTTGAAGCGAGTCAACCAACTTGGGGGCATCATCCAACCCGCGCTGCCCCCGATCAAAAGCAAATGGTCAGATGCAGGCGTGACTTGCGTCAGAAACTGTTCAATCAATTGCAGTGTGGGTTGCCAACGTTTCAATGCATGGTGTGCATGCACATGCCATTGCAGGCCGCCCGTGCCGCCTGCGTGAATCAAGTCACGAAGCAAACCCATGGGGTTTAGCAAACCATGCGCATGATTTTGAAGATGGGGGTGTCTGGTGGCACAGCTTCAAATTGACCAATGACGCCTTCGGTGGACAAGGTCTCGCCACTCAAGCGAACGCCTGAGTGATAGGACAGCGACAAAGTGCGCACGGTTTGTTCTTTGCAATCGAACTCCATTTGCATGCGTGTTGATTTGTAGGTCTTTTGGTTATGTTGGTTCACATGCGGATCGCGGTAATCCAATGCGGTCCAGACTTTGCGGTGCTCATTCGAGACGGTGACGCTGTCGGTGTCGATATAAAACGTGCCCACTTCAAATAAACCAAGTGCGGTCCAGTGAGCAGCGTGCGCCAAGCTGCTGGTGAGCATGAAGCTGACAAGAAGGAGTGCTTTGAGGTGTTGCATGAAATAACTATACCGTCGAAGAAGCTGGCATGACCATTGCAATACCCCTAGATACAGGCACGTCTAGTGTCAAAAAAACGTCATCGCGCACAGGGAATTCATCATGCAAAGTTTCGATTGGGGGCAATTCATAGCCAGCACGTTCAGCGTGCTGCTGCTGTTGTGCGGCGCCCTGTGGTGGGTCAAGCGCAATCGCGGTTTCGCAACTCAGGGTGCGGCTGAAAAACGTATCCAAGTGATTGAGGCTTTGCCTTTGAGTCTCAAACACAAGATGGTGTTAATACAAATAGATAACCAAATGGTATTAGCCAGCGTCAGCCCTGCGGAAGTGAAAACACTGCACGCTTGGACGCAAGGAGACAGCCATGTTGCGTAAGCCCATCACCAAAAAAATCCTTTACGTCATCTTGGCCTTGCTCTTGTTGGCATTGGCTACGCTGCCCATGATGGCGCACGCGCAAGGCATTCCATTGGTCAACGTCACGGGCGCTGGCAAGGGCGGTCAGCAATACAGCATGAGTTTGCAATTGCTGGGCTTGATGACCACGCTCACATTGCTGCCGTCGATGCTCATGATGATGACCTCATTTGTGCGCATCATCATTGTGTTGTCCATCTTGCGCCAAGCGATTGGTACAGCGCAAACCCCACCCAACACCGTGTTGGTGGGCTTGGCCTTGTTCTTGACCTTTTTCATCATGTCGCCTGTGTTTGAGACGGTCTATAACGACGCGCTCGGCCCCTACATGAATGGCACCCTCGACTTTGACAAAGCTTTGGTCAAAGCTGAAGTGCCCGTGCGCGACTTCATGACCAAACAAACCCGCGAAGACGACATTGCCATGTTCATGCAAATTGCCAATCGTCGTGAGTTGAGTGATGCCACACAAGTGCCATTCACCACCTTGATGCCCGCGTTCATCACCTCTGAAATCAAGAGCGCGTTCACGATTGGGTTTTTGATTTACATCCCGTTTGTGGTGATCGATTTGATCGTCGCCAGCGTGTTGATGTCCATGGGCATGATGATGCTGTCGCCCATGATTATTTCGATGCCGATCAAGCTCATGTTGTTCGTGCTGATTGATGGTTGGACGCTGTTGATGGCATCGCTCGCCAACAGTTTTGTTTTTTAAAGGAAACGAATATGGATAGCGCAGCAGTGGTCGATTTGGCGCGTCAAGCGTTGTGGATGACGATGATCATTTCAGGCCCTTTGTTGGGGGTGGGTTTGATCGTGGGTTTGGTGGTGGGTATTTTTCAAGCGGCCACCTCGATCAACGAACAGACTTTGAGTTTCATTCCTAAAATTTTGGCTGTCGGCATGACGATGTCGCTGGCAGGTGGTTGGATGATCAATACGATGGTGGATTACACCAAGGGCATCTTCACCCGCATTCCCAGCTTGTTCATGTAAGACCTGCTTCAGCCATGAACGCCTCGCTCATTGAAATCCTAGACAAGTTTTTGGTCGTCATTTGGCCCATGTTGCGCTTGTCTGCATTTTTGGCGTTCACGTCTATTTTTTCGATTCGCGCCGTCAACATGCGCATCCGCACTTCTTTGGCATTTGCGATGGCTTTCTTTGTGTCTCAGCAAATTGACATCCCAAAGATTGATCCCGTCACTGCGGATGGTTTGTTAGAAATTTCCCGTCAAATTTTGATTGGTCTGACCATGGGCTTGGTGTTCCAAGTGGCCTCTGCTGCGTTGGTGGTGGCGGGTCAAGCCATGTCAGGCTCCATGGGTTTGTCCATGGCCAACATGGTCGATCCCAACATGGGTAGCGTGCCCGTGTTGTCCCAGTTGTTCAACATCATGGGCACGCTCATTTTCTTGGGCATGGGCGGACATTTGATTGTGTTTGGCTTGGTGATGGAGTCTTTCAAGCTCGTTCCGATTGGCCAAGAGTTTTTCACACAAGACATGTTGGGCAAGATGATCAACTGGAGCTCCATGATGTTTTTGGGCGCACTGTTGATTGCGTTGCCTGTGATGATGACCTTGCTGTTCATCAACGTGGGTCTGGGTTTTGTGGCGCGTGCCGCACCGAGTTTGAATATTTTTACGGTGGGCTTTCCCGCGTTGATCTTGACAGGCTTTATCGTCATGATTTTTTCGATGGGCAACAACGTGGCCCGCATTGATTGGGTATGGACGCAAGCATTCTTGATGCTGCGTTCGTATTTGGGAGGCTGATATGTCGGAAGAAAGCGGCCAAGACAAAACCGAAGAACCCACGGCGCAGCGGCTGAAAAAAGCACGTGAAGATGGACAAATCGCGCGTTCGCAAGAATTAGCACCTGCGGCCATGATGATCATCGCCACCTTGTTTTTCAGCATGATGGGGCAACACATCTTCACCAGCATCAGCAATTTGTTTAAACATCAGCTGCAGTTTGATCGACGTATCGCTGATAAGCCCGAGCTGCTGCCAGCTATTTTTGGCAGCTCTGTGGTGGATGGCTTTTTGATTGTGCTGCCTTTGTTGGCGATTCTTTATGTGATCGCCGTTTTGTCGACGACCTTGGCAGGTGGCTTTATCTTCTCGCCAAAAATGATCTTGCCTAAGTTCAGCAAGCTCAATCCCATGACGGGTTTGGCGCGCATGTTTGGCCCAGATGCTTTTATCAACCTTGGTAAATCGCTCGTTAAGTTTTTGTTGGTCGGTGCCATTTTGTTGATTTCAGTGATGAACAACTTGCAGGACCTGACCCACATCTCTCAAATGGATCTGAGCCCTGCCATCAAGGTGGCGGGCACCATCATTGTGGATTCGTGTTTTTGGCTCAGCCTCGGTTTGGTGTTGGTCGCGTTGGTGGATGTGCCATTGCAACGCCACCAACTCAATAAGAAATTGAAGATGACCAAGCAAGAGGTGCGCGACGAGATGAAGAACTCGGAAGGTAACCCCGAGGTCAAAGGTCAAATTCGTCGCCGTCAACGCGAAATTTTGAACAACAAGATGATGACCAAGGTCAAAGATGCCGACGTGGTCATCACCAACCCAACTCACTTTGCTGTGGCCCTGTCGTATGACCCCATGGGCGACGGTGCACCACTCTTGGTGGCCAAGGGCGAAGATGGTTTGGCAGCCCGTATTCGTGAGGAAGCCAAAGAGCACAACGTTTATATTTTTGAGGCGCCTTTGCTGGCTCGCGCCTTATACTTCACGACCAAGCTGGATCATCCGATTCCAGAGGCGCTTTACCACGCTGTTGCGCAGGTAATTGCCTATGTGTTCAGCCTGAACCAGTCTTATGGTCGTGGCCAGGAAGTGGTCAAACCATCGCCCTCTATTCCAGACGAAATGAAGTTCGACTCGAATGGCGCTTTGATGAACTCTTAAGACCCAAGTTTGAGCCCGCATGACAGACATCTACCAAAGCCCCGGTGACCGGTTGCGATTTGAAATACTCCTGAAGTCATTGACCGAAGGCAGCATCAATCTCGCCGTGTTGAGCGACCATGACATGGTGCTTGACTACTACGGCACTTTGTTTGAAGAGCGTCTGCGTGCCAAAGGCGAAAGCCACATTGAATGGTGCAGCTCTACCAACTCTGAACGGCTGGTTCAAAAGTTCAACGAAATTTTGTCTGAAATCACGCTGGACCAAGCGCTGGAGAAAGACAAAAAACACGCCCCCCGTCGTTTCTTGGTGTTCCGTGATTCCGTTCTGATGCAAGACTTCGAGCTGCAACTGTTGGCTCGGTTGGTTAATGGATTCCCCGCTGGCAACATCAGCGTCATTTTGTTGATCAACAGTGCGGGTAACTACAAAAGCAAGGTCGAAGCGTTCGGTAAAAACTTGTTGCAATGGCAAGTCGAAACCGAGGCAGGTGAGCCTAAAAATAAGTTAACCGATTGGGTCGCGATTGAGCCTGAAATCAAAAACGAACCCAAATTTATTGAGCCTGGGTTTTTGCCAGAGCCGCCTACCTTGAGCGAAGAAGTGAGCTCGGTATCTAAGCTGCTGAATATTCCGGCCAAAACAGCTTGGCGTGTGCCAGGGTTTGGCAAAAAGCCAGAGCCGCAGTTGGATGCCAATCCCTTGCCCGCTTTTGTTCCTGCGTCTACGGCTGTGCCTATGGCCTCAACACCAACCGAGGCGCCTGCCGTGACATTGGCGATGCACGGTACCTCGCGTGAGCCCACATTGAGTGCGCCTGCTGCTGTGTCGGTGGCAGCACCTGCCTCTACGGATGCCGATGTGTTTAAACGGCCTGAGCGTCAATCACGTGCAGGTTGGGTGCTGTTGGTGTTGCTCTTGTCAATAGGTGCTTTTGGCCTGATGTACAAAGACTTGGTGCTTCAAGAGGCTGAGTTGTTGAAGAAATATGTGTTGCGTGGCACTCCCGCTGTTGCTGCGCCTGATGAGGCCGCTATCGCCGCTGCGGCCGTAGCCAGTGCAGAGGCCTTGGCCGCGGCTGAGCAGGCTGCTTCGTTGGCCAGCGAGGCAGCGCGTGTCGCGAGTGAGACTGAAACAACAGCTTCAACCGCCAGTGCTGCTGTCGCTGCGGTCACGCCAGTGGTGCTTGAGCCTGCTGTCGTGGCTTCGGGCGAAGTACGGGCCAAGAAAACAGGCGACAAAGAACGCAAGCCAGAGACCAAGGTTGATGCAAAAGCGGATGTAAAAACAGACGCCAAAAACGACACCAAGTCAGAAGCCAGTTCAGACGATGTTTGGGTAAACGATTTACCAGCCAATGGCTATGTGGTGCAGCTAGCGGCGATGGATACGCAAGATGAAATGCGTAGTTTTCAGCGCAGCAATGCTGCTTATGCCAAGACTCGCATCATGCGCACGCGTCACAAAGACACGGGCAAACGCTATTTCATTTTGGTGGCTGGGCCTTTTGAGTCCAAGGCGCAAGCCGATGCTTTTATGCAGTCCAGTCCTTTGCTGGCCAAAGGTTGGTTGCGCAACACCAAATCCATGAAAACCCAATTTACGAAGTCCTGATGCGCCTGCAAGAAACGACCTTATGAGTGAAAAAAACGACACACCCAGCACTGCCGACGACTCTGCGTCCAATGCCATTCAGCCTCTAGAGCCACCGTTTGAGCCTGGTTATCAACCTGAGTCGTTGCCCAAAATTTCGATCCCTGATTTGCCACCTGACTCGCAAGGCTTGACGGCTGAGGCCTTGACGCAAGTGCCTACCCTCACTGAATCGTTGGATGATGAGCCAGAGGCGATCCCAGATATGCCTGTGATCACCACTGTGCAAGTGGTTCAAGCCGTCGAGCCTATTCAAGACGTGTCAGTTGAAGCCGATACATGGGTTGAAGAGCTGCACGTCCGCATGGGCAAGCTCAGTGGCGATATACACACACTCAATGCCCGCTTGGATCGGCTTGAGGAACAAAATAAGACAAAGGTTTGAACATGTCGGATGAAGAACAAACAAAGGCGGAGGCGGCAGTGACTGCAGAAGCCATCGTGGATGTTGATGCGACGGCAGACCGTTTGACCGAGATCGCTTCGCAATCGCTCGATACCAATGAGGTGGCTCGCCAGATTGAAGAGCTCACGTCAGTGGTGCTTGATTCTGCGGAGGTGTCTACACGTTCAGCATCGATTGCAGCCGATGTCAGCGCCACCATGCGCGCCGTGGTTTCTAAGATTCAAGAAAACAACCGCCGCAATGTGATGCACTCGCGCATCATGCTGGGTGCTTTTTGCGTTTGTTTGTTGATTGCCATGGGCATCTTCTTTGGTATTACCTTGAAGATGACCAAGTCCATCAAAGAGCTCGATACCATGGTCTATGCCATGGCCAAGCGCGTGATTGAAGTCGATGCCAGCTTGACTGCGATTGGAAAAACCAACTCTGATTTCTCTGAAATCACGGAAAAGCAAGAGGAAGTCATTACCACCCAAACTCAAATTGCTAAGCGTTTGGAAGAAATTGGCAAGAGTATGGCGACCATGCCAGCCGTTGTGTCTGTGGAGGCTAACAAGTCTAGCGATCTCAAATTCAAAGACATGCAAAAACAGCTCTCAGGTTTAGAGAGTAAGTTGCAATCGTTTGACACCAAATTGCAATTTGTGGCTGAAAAAGCTTCTGCAAAAGTGCAGTCTTCGCCTGCTGCGCCTCAAGGCCCAAGTACGCAGGTTTTGTTGACTGAAATTCAAAAAATCAAGTCAGACTTGAACGCTGCTGTGCAAGTGCGCGAACGCGCACAAACAGCAGCGGAAACGGCAGCGATCAAGAACGTTGAGAAAACTCTAGAAAAAGCCTCAGTCGCTGCTGGTGATGCACAAAAAGCCGCTGATAAAGCTGCGCAATCAGCCAAGGCTGCTGCCGATGCTCAAAAAGCTGCGGCTGTCTCGGAAAAAGCGTCTGCTGCTGAGCGTTTGGCGCAACAAAAAGCTGCCGCTGAACGTGCTGTGGCGATGCGTATGCAGCCTGAGCGGGTTGAGAAATCAGCTGAACAAATCGCAGCTGAACGTGCTGCAGCAGAAAAGGCTGCTGCCGCACGTGCCGCGAAAGCTGCTGCTGACAAAGCGGCCGCAGAAAAGGCTGCTGCCGCTGAGCGTGCTGCAGAAAAAGCGCGTCTTCTTGCTGCTACGCCTGCACCCGTCGTGGTGCGTGAAAAGCCGATTCAGTACCCGCGCGCGCCTGAATAATCAGTTACTGCTGGATGAAGAAAAGGCGGCCTGCGAGGCCGCCTTTTCTTTGGGCCACTGTGCGGTGGTATCAAGCAGACTTCATGGCGAAGCTGGCAGCGCTTGTTCGTGGCCAATCGGTGAACACTGCGGGCAAGGTGCTCGCATCGTTTTTTAGCAATGCCCCAGGTTCTAGGGTGTCTATCAAATCTGACAAATGAAGGGTTTGCGTTTCCGTCACACGGCGCATGATGTGTCGTGGTGTGAAGTCATGCGGTGTTTGTAACCCTGAGGCTTGCATCAACTCTTGCAATGCCTCCAGTGTGTGCCTGTGAAAGTTGTGTACGCGCTCGGCTTTGCTAGGCACTACCAACGCCAGTTGACGTTTGGGGTCTTGTGTGGTGACACCAGTCGGGCAGTTTCCGCTATGACAAGTTTGGGCTTGGATGCACCCCAGTGCAAACATAAAGCCGCGTGCGCTGTTGCACCAATCGGCGCCTAAAGCTAAAGCACGAGCCATATCAAAAGCGCTCACTATTTTGCCGCTTGCTCCCACGCGAATTGAATCGCGTAAGCCTGCGCCGACCAACGTGGTGTGGACCAGACGTAAGGCTTCTTGCAAAGGCATTCCCATGTGGTCAGAGAACTCCAAAGGTGCCGCTCCTGTGCCTCCTTCTGCGCCATCCACCACGATAAAGTCAGGTTGTATGCCGCTTTCGAGCATGGCCTTGACGATGGCAAACCACTCCCATGGGTGACCAATGCACAGTTTGATGCCTACGGGTTTGCCTTCGCAGAGGGTGCGCAGTTGTTGCACAAATTGCATCAACTCAAGTGGCGTTGAAAAGCTGCTGTGTGCGGCCGGCGACACGCAGTCTTGGCCCTCCATGACGCCGCGTGCTTCCGCAATTTCTTCAGTCACCTTGGGGCCTGGCAATACGCCGCCATGGCCGGGTTTGGCGCCTTGACTTAGTTTGATCTCGACCATTTTGACTTGTGGTGAACGTACGTTTTCTACAAAGTGCTCGGGGCTGAAATGGCCTTGTTCATCGCGACACCCAAAATAGCCAGAGCCGATTTCCCAAATTAAATCGCCGCCGTGGACGCGGTGGTGGCGTGAAATGGAGCCTTCGCCTGTGTCGTGTGCAAAGCCACCCATCTTGGCCCCCAAGTTCAGTGCCAACACGGCGTTGGCACTGAGCGCGCCAAAGCTCATGGCTGAGACGTTGAAGAGGCTGATGGCGTAGGGCTGTGTGCAGTCTTTGCCGCCGACGTTCACCCGAAAATCATGGCCCGCCAATGTGGAGGGCGCGATGGAGTGGTTGATCCACTCATAGCCAACGGCGCGCACGTCAAGTTGGGTGCCAAAGGGACGCTTGTCAGAAGCACCTTTGGCGCGTGAGTACACCAAGGTGCGTTGGGCGCGCGAGAAGGGGGATGCTTCGGTTTCTGACTCTAGAAAGTATTGGCGAATTTCAGGACGGATGGTTTCCAGCATGAAGCGCAAATGCCCAATGATGGGGTAGTTGCGCAAAATGGCGTGATGCGTCTGCTGCAAGTCATACAGACCGACGGCGCTGAGTAAAAGGAATAGGGTGGGCCACCAACCACTTAAGCCCATGACGCCAGCACCTAGCAGCGAGAAGATCAGCAAGACCACTGAAGCCATGAACACCGTGTAGCGCACTGGATAAATCTGATTGAGTTTGTCCAGCATGCGCGGCGCTCCTTAGGCTAAATGGTGTTTATCGTTTGTTCGTCAGTTTGGCTGCGAGTTTAGTTTGTGCCAACGCCGATACTTCCGCGCGCAAACGTGCTGAGGACAGCTGTTGGTCCGCCGCATGTTGTACATCTGCAAGGTGCGAAAGAATGGTGCCGCGCAACTCGAACAAGTCTTGGTCTAGCTTTTGTAAGCGCTCTTGCAACTCGCGTTGCAAGGCCATGCGTTGCGTGAGCAAATTGACTTCTGCTGCAATCGTGCGCCATGTTTGGGTCAACTCGTCGCTGGGGGGCACGCGCAGTTGCTCAAACAACTCGTTGATGAGCGGATCAAACATAGGCGAGGCATTGTTGGGGGTGTTGTCCGATGCATCAGGCGTTTCGGTCAACGTGGGCACGTTGTCAGGCACTGGGGCTTGGTATGGCTGTTGTTGCTGTTGTGGTGCGGGCGCTGTTGCAGCCTGTTGTGTGTGGGACTGCAAAATCGCGTTGACTTGTCCCCATCCATCTTCAGGCGTGTATTGCTTGAGTCCTTTGAAGGACAAAAATTGCGGTTCGGCACTCATTTGTTCATGACACCCATGGACATGCGTTTGAGGAACTGAGGTATACCCAATGATGCAATGTGCGTGTTTTGTGGCGCGCCAGCGTGAGGGGCCGACTTAGTGGCCATGTCTTCAGGACGAACTTTTTGCATACGGTGGCGCCCTAGGATGGAGTATTGGCTTGAGAGCGTACTCGAAGTGGCCAAGAAATTGTTACGTTTGACACCTGCTGTTGTCATGTTTGGCGCGCCTGGGGTTCTGCTGATGACCGCATTGGGGCGTGTATTGTTGATGGTTTGACGCATGCCTTGTGCGGATTGGCGCATGTCGCGTGCCGCGCAAACTGATTTACCAAATTCATTGAATGATGCACCGCAAGCGTCTTGCAGATCCATCAGGTAACCGCGTTCAAACATTTCTCGGGCCGATTGCGCTTCCAACACGGGCGGCGCGAGCATGAAGCTGACGGGGAAGCGCTGTTTAGAAAACACATCGCTGTGGAGTTGTTCGGGGTGCACGCGTGTTGGACAAACCAACAAGGTTGGCGGGGTGTGGATGGCTGAGTCAAACACCCAGCGATGACGGCTCAAGAAGCCCGCTGTGGCCGTTAATTCAATTTCTGACACAGATGTTGGCACGATGACCAAGTCGTACTCGAACATCAATTCGCCCGCGATGGAGTCGGTCCAAGTCAAGTCACAGATCACCACCTCTGTGCTGCTGGCGGCGCGGCGCAAGTGAAGACGAGCGTCCAAAATTGGTCGGTTGCCACCTTGGTCTAACGGTAAGACATGGTGCTGAACCACGACGCCAATGTTGGGGGCGCGTGTCAGCCACGTGCTTGAGGAGCCGTGGGTGTCAAAGTCGATCAATGTCACAGTTTGGCCTTGACGGCGCAAATAGGCTGCCAAGTTGGCCGACACAGTGCTTTTACCGACGCCACCTTTTTGACTGGTGACCAAAATTTTGAATGTTGACATTTTTTATCCTTTGCACTGTGACCCAAGTCGGACGTCGTTCTTTTTTTAACTGCTGAAATTTTTAGCAGGGAATCGAATTTACATGCGCTTGGAAAGCTTGGTCAACCAACCTTTTGGCGCATAAGTAAGCGTAGAAAAGATTTTTGTGGAATTTTGAATTCTTTTGCGCTCATTCAAATGATTTCAAGAATAAAAATTAAGAAAATTACCTATGTTGTTGATTTTCAAAAGATTTTTCAAATGTGTCAAAAAAAACAACACTTCAGAGGGAAATGCAATCCGCTAAAATTAGAGAGTCAACTTTTACAAATCAAAACTCATGTCCAAACGTTTCATTGCCCTTTTGTCTATTGCGTCTGTCGCTTTGTTGTCTGCCTGCAGCTCAACCAAACTTGACAACAACGTGTCTGATGCCAAAGCGTCTTCCTCTGTGGCTTCTGTGGTTGCCGACCACTTGAACCCTAACAGCCTGATTTCTAAAGAACGCAGCGTGTACTTTGACTTCGACAAGTTCGACATCAAAGCAGACCAAACTGCGGTGGTTGAGCGTCAAGGTAAATACTTGGCTGCTAACGGCGCTTTGAAAATCCGTGCTGAAGGCAATGCCGATGAACGCGGTGGCCGCGAGTACAACTTGGCTTTGGGCCAAAAGCGTGCTGAAGCCGTTGTGCGTGGCCTCAAGGCTTACGGCGTGAAAGACGGTCAAGTTGAACCTGTGAGCTTTGGTAGCGAGAAGCCACAAGCAGCGGGCCATGATGAAGCTGCTTGGGCGCAAAACCGTCGCGTTGACTTGGCTTACCCTGCTAAGTAATTTTTAGGATTCATCGCTGCGGTTGATGCAACTTAACAGCGACATCGTGACAACACCACCGTTGGCCTCGGCCACGGTGGTGTTGTTACGTGATGACTCGGAAAAAGGCCTGCAAGTCTTTTTGCTGCGCCGCCACACAGCTTCGGCAGTGTTGGGTGGTGCTTATGTTTTTCCGGGTGGCAAATTAGACAAGGCCGATTGCGAGTCCCATTTACATGCGCATTTGGATGTTGAACCGCAGGCACTGCAACACACGCTGGGTGAGGCCGTGCTAGCACCTCACATGGCTGCTGGTTTGTATGTGGCTGCCGTGCGCGAAGTGTTGGAAGAGTGCGGGGTTTTGTATGCCCGCATAGATGGCGATGAAGTTTTGGCGCACGATGCGGTTCAACGCCAACAGTGGCAGCAGCAGTTGCATGGTGGGCAAGCGTTTGCTGAGGTGTTGAAAACGGCGAGCTTGCGTGTGGACACGCAGCGCTTAGCGCCGTGGTCGCGTTGGATTACGCCGTTCCAGCCATCGGTGACCAATAGACGGTTCGATACACGTTTTTTTGTGGCGGTGTTGCCTGAAGGGCAATCTCCCATGCACGACAACATTGAGGCGATTGACAGCGTGTGGCTCAACCCGTTGGATGCTTTGACCCAATATTGGGCGGGTGACTTGATGCTGGCGCCGCCGCAAATCATGACCTTGGTGTCTTTGCTGCCGCACAGCAATGCGGCCAGTGTTTTGCAGATGGCTCGTCAACAACTACCGCCCTTGATTTTTCCTGAATCGTTTGATGATGAGGGCGTACGTACCTTGTGTTATCCCGGTGATTCGCGCCATTCGGTGGCGCAACGTGCCATGCGCGGACCGACGCGTTTACGTTTTATCGCAGGCCGTTTTGAGCCTGTTGGTGGTTTTGAGGATTTTTTATGAACGCGATTTCAGCCTTTGATTTACAAGGTAAAAAAGGTTTGGTCTTGGGCCTAGCCAATGAACACAGCATTGCGTGGGGATGTGCGCGTCAAGCGCAAGTCATGGGTGCGAACGTCGTCGCTTCTTGCTTGAACGACAAGGCCCGTCCTTACGTGGAGCCGCTCACGCAGCCTTTGGGCATGGACTTGCAAACCTGCAACATTGAAACACCCGAAGACTTGGAACACTTGGTGGCCTATGCGGTCGCCAAATTGGGCGGACTGGACTTTGTGATTCACTCCATTGCTTGGGCGCCATTGCAAGATTTGCATGGTCGCGTGATCGACAGCTCAAGCACGGGCTTTGCGCGTGCGATGGAAGTGTCGTGTCATTCATTTGCAACACTTGCCAAACTGTGTGCACCACACATGAACCAAGGCGGCAGCATGGTCACCATGTCTTACTTGGGCGCCGATGAAGCAGTGCCGCACTATGGACTGATGGGGCCAGTCAAAGCGGCGCTGGAATCGTTGGTGCGCTACATGGCCTTAGAGCTTGGGCCGCAAGGCATCCGCGTGTACGCGGTGTCACCGGGGCCCATCCTCACACGTGCTGCGTCGGGCATCGAAGCGTTTGATGCGCTCATGCAAAACAACATTGCAAAATCTCCGCTGGGTCGCTTGGTGACCTTAGATGAAATCGCCAATCTCAGCACCTTCTTGTGTACCGATGCCGCTAGCGGCATGACGGGCCAAACCATTTATGTAGATGCGGGCAGTCACGCCGTGAACTAAAGATAGCTATGAACGACATCACCGAAACCACCAACGACCCAAACAACGAGTGGCTTGAAAACTACCCCTACGACGACATCGTCTTGGGACAAACCGCACGCTCGGTGCGCACATTGACCATGGCTGACATTCAAGCCTTTGCGGCTGTGTCAGGCGACACCAACCCAGCGCATCTTGATCCCGAGTACGCCAATGCCACGCTCTTTCATGGGGTGATTGGCCACGGCATGTGGGGGGGCGCGTTGATCAGCAGCCTGTTGGGTACCGTGTTTCCAGGGCCTGGCACGATTTACCTTGAGCAAAACCTGCATTTCAGCCGCCCCGTGCACGTGGGCGATACGCTGAATGTGACGGTCATCTGCACGGCCAAACATGACGACAAAAAAGCCATCGACCTCGATTGCTTATTGGTGAACCAAAAAGGCGAACGCGTGTTGTACGGCGTTGCGCGGGTGATGGCACCTACCGAAAAACTGCGCATGCCACGCATTCCTGCAGCGCACATCAGCTTGTTTGATCCGGAGCAGCGTCATGCCAATTTGCTGGCAATGGGCGCTCACTTGGCGCCTGTGCGTTGTGGCGTGGTCCATCCCTGTGATGCGGACTCTTTGCAAGGCGCATTGGACGCTCATCATGCGGGGTTGATTGAAGCTGTGTTGATTGCCCCTGATAAAAAATTGCGTGCAGTGGCCGCAGAAGCTGGCCTTGATTTGACGGGCATTGAGGTCATTGATGTGGCGCACAGCCACGAGGCCGCCGAAGTGGCCGCACAAATGGCTGCAGATAAGAAGCTTGAAGCTTTGATGAAAGGCTGCTTGCACACCGATGAGTTGATTCATGCCGTGGTGTGTCAGAAAGGTTTGCGAACTGGGCGACGTATGTCGCATGTGTTTCGCTTTGAAGCGCCCATGTATCCCAAGCCGCTTTACATCACCGACGCTGCATTGAACATCGCCCCAACGTTGGCTGACAAAGCAGACATCGTGCAAAACGCCATTTTGTTTGCCCAAATCATGGGTGTGGCCGTGCCTAAGGTAGCCATCTTGTCGGCGGTAGAAACAGTGAACCCAAATATTCCCTCCACGATTGACGCCGCTGCGCTGTGCAAGATGGCGGACCGTGGACAAATCAAAGGCGGTTTGCTCGATGGCCCCCTGGCGTTTGACAACGCCGTTTCTACGCATGCAGCTGAAATCAAGCACATCGCTTCGGCTGTTGCGGGTCAAGCTGACATTTTGGTTGCCCCTGATTTGGAGTCCGGCAACATGATGGCCAAACAGCTCGAATACCTCGCGGGCGCCTCTGGATCGGGCGTGGTGCTGGGTGCGCGCGTGCCCATTGCGTTGACCAGTCGTGCTGACAGCGCCATCGCGCGTAGCGCTTCGGCATTGCTGGCAAAGTTAATTGCTCATCACTACCGCACACATCCCGCATGAGCATCCTGTCTGTTAACGCGGGCTCGTCCAGCCTCAAGTTCGCGCTGTATCCCATTCAAAGCGTTGGCGCTGACACTTGTATTGGCGAGGCCGAAGTCACTGGCAACATTGAAGGCTTAGAGCCCTCGGGCCAGCCCCGTATCAGCTTTTGCACCTTGGGGCAAAACAAAGAATCTGCCAACGTGACGGTTCAACTTGCGCAAGATGTCTTTGATGCGGCACTCACCACGCTCAAAGATTTGCTGGCGACGCGCTTTGCACATCTGCATGTGCAAGCCATTGCGCATCGCGTGGTGCACGGCGGTGCATTCTTCTCTCGCAGCGTGTGCGTCACGCCTGAGGTGCTAACGCAACTCGCGACTCTCAACGCACTTGCGCCTTTGCATCAGCCACATAACTTGGCAGGTATTCGTGCGTTTGCAGAGTCGTTTCCCGATGTCCAGCAAGTCGCCTGCTTTGACACCGCGTTTCATCGCACCTTGTCGCCTTTAGAAACTACTTTCGCTATTGACCGTCAGCTCACGCAGCAAGGTGTGCGACGTTATGGCTTTCACGGCCTTTCCTACCAATACGTGAGCCAAGTGTTGCAACGTGACGTGCCTCGCTCTGCGGGGCGCACGGTGATGGCTCACTTAGGCAATGGAGCCAGCGTATGCGCCACCACCGATCACCAAAGTCGCGCCACAACCATGGGTTTTTCCGCCTTGGATGGCTTGATGATGGGGACGCGTAGCGGCGCACTCGACCCAGGCGTCTTGCTTTATCTGATGGAGCAAGGCTGGGGCCATGACCAAATTCAAAAACTGCTTTACAAGCAAAGCGGCTTGCTCGGCGTGTCGGGGGAGAGCGCGGATATGCGGACCTTGCGTGCCTCGGGCACAGAAGCTGCACGTTTTGCAACCGATTTGTTTGCACACCGCGTGGTGCGCGAAGTTGGCGCCTTGAGCGCTTGTGTGGGCGGCTTGGACGTCTTGGCCTTCACGGGGGGCATTGGTGAACACGATGCCGTGCTTCGTCAGCAAGTGTGCGAAGCCTTGGCTTACTTGGGCGTGCAGCTTGATTCTGAGCGCAACACAAAAGCCCTAGGCGAGCAGGTGTGTGCCGTTCACGCGGACAATAGCGCCATTGATGTTTGGGTTGTTCCCACGGATGAGGGCCGCGTGGCCGCACAGGATGCACTCGCGTTTTTATAAAGAGTTACAGAAAGAACTGCGTGAATATCAAAGACGCGATGAGCTGCTTTACCACCGGCGTGACCGTGGTGACCACTCACACCCAAGGCCAAGACTGGGGTATGACTTGCAACTCCTTCAATACCGTTTCTCTTGATCCTGCCATGGTGTTGTGGAGCGTGCGTAAATCCTCGGCCAGCCATGCCGCATTTGTGAACGCTGGGGGCTATATGGTCAATGTCTTGGGGGCGCAGCAAAAAGAGCTGGCACTCAAATTTGCGCAAGGCACACAACAAGAGCGCTTTGCCGAGCAGGCCTTGGTCCGTGGCATGCATCAACACGCGCGATTAGAAGGCGTGATTGCTTGGTTTGACTGTCGCTTAGCGCAAGTGGTGCCCGCTGGCGACCACGATATTTTGATCGGTGAAGTACTCGACTTTGGCCTGCAAGCAGGATACGGTCTAGCCTATGCACAACGCAGTTTTGGCGTGTTGACACCTTTTGAAGAATGAAGGCTGGAATTTGACGATCGTCAATTATTTCTGCAATGGCGCTTGAATTTGAAAACAATGCTCATAAAGTAAATCTACATTGACAGGAGTCCGATATGAAGAATGTTTATCTTCGCTTTTTAGCGCTTTCAAATGCAATCAATGGTCCATCTACGCAAGTGTCTGCTGTTGACCAAACAGCCAAACAACTGCTCCAGATCATTGCCTTGCGCCATGATCAAGGCAAAGCCATGACAGTGACTGAAGCGATGGAGATGACCTCGATTGCAAGTCCAGCGACGATCCATCGCAAGCTAGACGATTTACGAGAATCGGGTTTGATTGAGCAAACTTTTGAAGGCAAAAATCGTCGTACAAAGTACCTTGTGCCAACCAAGGTGACTGAGAAATACTTCACCAATCTTGGTGAAGTGATGAAGAAAACCCTTGAGTCTGCATCATTTTTATAAAATTAATTGAATGGCGAGTCAGCGATCAACACGTTGGCTTGTGTTGATCAAATTCGAACCATAAATGGTTTACAATCTCGCGCAGATATCGGTGATATAGCTCAGTTGGTTAGAGCGCAGCATTCATAATGCTGATGTCGGTGGTTCAAATCCACCTATCACCACCAAACAAAAAGCCCGTAGTTTTTAACTACGGGCTTTTTTGTTGTCAGGGTCTCATGGGACTGAGAAGTTTATAAATTTGAATCGTGAAGCTCGCAAATGCCAATACGAGCACACTACCCAACCAATCGCCGACAAACATTGCAAAAGCGTTGGCCATGAAGTTTTCTGTTTGGCCGCACCAAAAGAACCAAACGTTATGCAGCAGCGCGTTAGTGACCGCAAACAGCACTGAAATTTTGAAAAATCCCTTGGAGGTCAGCCCTGTGAGAAATGGACTGAGTTTAAAGAAATGAACCGCGATGTAACGCGATAGATAGGGGGCTCCACCAGAAACCATGGCCGTCACAATGTTAAAGATGTGCGCATCTGGTGAGCCATAGATGTACTGGACAGCAAGTGTGCCTAAAGTTATGCCAAGTGCGCCCGTATGAACCAAAATGAGGACAAATAAAAGGCGTAAGCCACTTGGAATGTATAACCAATTCACGCCATGCGAAAACTCCAACCAATTGAACAAATAAATGTTCAACTCATAGGCGTAAAAGTACGTTGCCGCACACAACAAGACGATGAGGGCCTGCGTTTCGACGCTTATTTTTTGAGGTTGTTCTGCTAGTGACATGCAAAAAACAAAGGCCACACACGATGTGCTGAGACATGTGTGTTGCGGTTATGAATTGAAGTCATCGCTGCATTTTACTTTTAATGGCTAAGCGCTTTCTTTAATTCATTGCGTGGCTTTATGGCGTGTGCTGGTGCAACTGAACCACGTTTTTAGCACGCTTACGAAAGCGTATGTTGAGCATTTCCACCACCACAGAGAACGCCATCGCGAAGTAGATGTACCCCTTGGGGATGTGGTGGCCCAATCCCTCGGCCATCAGCACCACACCGACGACAACCAAGAAGGTGAGGGCCAACATTTTGATAGAGGGGTGGTTCGACACAAACCGTCCAATGCCCGAGGCAAACACCATCATCAAGCCCACTGACGCAATGACGGCGGCGATCATGATCGCCACTTCATCCACCATGCCAACGGCGGTGATGATGGAGTCGAGAGAGAACACCATGTCGATCACCATGATTTGCAGAATGACCGATGCGATGGTGGTGGCTACGGCGTTGCTGCCGTGTTCTTCTTCGCCTTCGAGGGATTGGTGAATTTCGCCAGTGCTTTTCCAGATCAGGAACAATCCGCCCAAAATCAAAATTAAGTCGCGGCCTGAAATATCTTTGCCAAAGGCTGTGAACAGCGGCTCGACCAAGCCCACGATGATCGATAACGCCAGCAACAAGCCAATACGCATGAACATGGCCATGAATAAGCCAATGCGGCGCGCTAGCTCGCGTTTTTCGACTGGCAGTTTGTCCACCAAGATTGAGATGAAGATGATGTTGTCAATGCCTAGCACCAGCTCTAACGCAGTGAGTGTGGCAAATGCAATCCACGTTTGTGGATCGGTCAAGAGTTCCATTAGCAACTTTCTAATTCAGAGCAGTGCATGGTAGCCATCGTGCAAAAGTCCACAAACTGTGTGCTTTTACACGATCTTCACTTAAGACTTATTGGTTCTTGAAGGCGGCAGGGCGTTTGTTGACAAACGCGTCCATGCCTTCTTTTTGGTCGGCTGTGGCAAACAAGGCGTGGAACATGCGGCGCTCAAACATCACGCCATCGGACAGCGTGCCTTCAAACGCGCGGTTCACCGATTCTTTGGCGGCCATCGCGGCGATTTGCGAGTAGCCGCAAATCATCAGGGCAGCACCCAAGGTTTCTTCCATCAGTTTGTCCAATGGCACGACGCGGCTGACCAAGCCTGAACGTTCGGCTTCCGCTGCATCCATCATGCGGCCCGTCAAGGCCAAGTCCATGGCTTTGGCCTTGCCCACGGCGCGTGGTAAACGTTGTGTGCCGCCCGCGCCTGGGATGACACCCAGTTTGATTTCGGGTTGGCCAAACTTGGCGTTGTCAGCGGCGATGATGAAGTCACACATCATCGCCAGCTCGCAGCCGCCGCCCAAGGCAAAGCCGCTGACCGCTGCAATGACGGGCTTGCGGATGGTGCGGATGGTTTCCCAGTCGCGGGTGATGTAGTCGTTCTTGTACACATCGGCAAAGCTGTAGGTGGCCATGGCGCCAATGTCTGCACCTGCGGCAAAGGCCTTTTCGCTGCCGGTGATGACCATGCAGCCAATCGCTTCGTTGGCATCAAAGTCTTTCAGAGCTTTGCCCAGCTCGACCATCAACTCGGCGTTCAGCGCATTGAGCTGCTTAGGGCGGTTGAGGGTGATGACGCCCACTTTGTCGGCTTCGGTGTGGACGGTGATGAATTCGTAGCTCATGCGGATGCTCCCAAAAGTGTGAAAAAAGAACTATAGGCCCAGCCAGCTGCTGAGCAGCTTGGCGTTGTCAATCGCGAGACGCCATGTGCTGTTGGTTTTTGTGTTGGGCAATGCGAGTTTCAAACGCAGCAACTCGCGGTCACGGCTGATGAGGGCGGTCACCGTGTTGGCTGTGCCCGCGTACAGCTCTAAGTCGTCGAGCTTTTTGATGCGCCAAGCCGAAGCTGCGGATGAGGCGGTTTTTCCTGCCGCTTTGACACCCGCCACTTTGACCGCTGCTACTTCTACAGCCAACCACTCGTCGCCCGGCGCAAAGCCCGCCTTGTGCGCCGCGCTGCCGTTGAGCACGGTTTTGATGTGCACGCTGTGGTCTTCTGCCGCGCGCAAGCCCAAACGCTGCGCAAGTTGCGCAGGGTCGTGCTGCACGCGCACGCCGTGGTGAGCCAGTAGTTTTTCCAACGGTAAGTCGCGTGTGCCGTGCACCCACGCTTTGAACTCGGTGGTCCATGAGCGGCCTGTGAGTTCTTTCAGCACGGCCAGCACATCGGCTTCAGTCATCGGGCCGCGTGTGGTGTCGTTGCCTTTACCTGTGCAGCAACGCGCCCACAAGGCACGCATCACATCGTCGAGCGACACGCTGTGGTTTTTCACGCCGTGCTGGCGCAGCGACAGGTCGAGGCATAAGGCCACCAGTGCGCCCTTGGTGTAGTAGCTCACAGTCAGGTTGGGGCTGTTGGCGTCTGGGCGGTAGTACTTGGTCCACGCTTCAAAGCTTGACTGCGCCACGCTGTGCACCGCGCGGCCTGGTGTTTGCAGCACTTGGTTGATGGTTTTGTTCAGCAGCTTGAGGTATTGCGCATCGTCAATCAGCCCTGCGCGGCGCAGCAGCAAATCGTCGTAGTAGCTGGTGAAGCCTTCAAAGAACCACAGCAGCTCGGTGTAGTTTTCTCGGCCGTAGTCGTAACGCGCAAACTCGGCGGGGCGCAAACGCTTGACGTTCCATGTGTGGAAATACTCATGGCTGATGAGGCCCAGCAGCGTGGTGTAGCCGTCGCTTTGTTTGGCGTCGTGCGCCTTGGCATCTTTGGCATGGCTGCCGGCTTTGCTTGCGTTGAGTCGCGGCAAGTCAGCGCGGTTGCAAATGAGGGCGGTGGAGTTGCGGTGCTCTAAGCCGCCGTAGCCATCAGCTACGGCGTTGAGCATGAACACATAGTTTTTGTGTGGTGTGACTGAGCGTTTGTTGCTGCGACTTGAATTGCCGTGCCCTGAATTTTGATGCCAGAAGCGAATCGCGGTTTCGCAAATCTTTTGGCTGTCACGCAGCAAGCGTTCGCCGTCAAATGCGGGCGTGGCACCTGCCACCACAAAGCGGTGTTCAATGCCGCAGGCTTTGAAGCTGCCGCTCCAAAATGCACCCATCTCTACCGGGCAGTCCACCAACTCGTCGTAGTTGGCGGCCACATAGGTGCCAAAGCCTTGGCGGTCAGTTTTGACCGGCGTGAGACCCGTGGCTACTTGCCATGTGTTGTGCGTGTTGAATGATTCAGCCACCAGTTCCAACTGGTGCGGCACATCGGCTTGTCCTTCGACTTGCAAACACAAGCTCGTGCCGTTGAAGAAGCCGCGCTGCGTGTCCAGCCAGGCAGTGCGCACCGAGTCGTCATGTGCGTGCACTTGGTAGTGCAGGGTGATTGGGGCGTTGGCTTCGCAATCCAGTGCCCATGTCGCTTTGTCGAGCTGCTGCACGGCGACAGCGCGCTTGCCTTGGCGTGCGCTGATGTTTGTGATTTGCTTGGCAAATTCACGCACCATGTAGCTACCTGCAATCCACACCGGTAGCGATACACGCTGGACTGCGGCTGGATAGGCAATCGTGAGCGTCACGCCATACACGTGCGCGTGGAGATCGGCGGCTTCAATGCGGTAATGCATGGCGTTAAGTGGCTGCTGCACCCAGCAAGCAAGCCAAGGTAGAGACCACAGTCAATCGAAAACGCAAAGTCATCCAATCACGCAAGCCTGCTTCTGGCCATGTGCGGCGATCGACCAAGTAGCAGGCAACCAAGAGCAGTGCTAACAGCGGCAAACCCGCGAACGCGGGCATGATGACTGCAACCCACGCCACCAAAGATGGGATGACACCCCACACCATGTGAAATTTGCGTTGGGGTGCGTTGTGACGCAAACCGATGCCCCAGTGGATGCCCCCCAAAAATGCGGTGGTGGTCGCGCCATACGCGCTGAGTGCAATCGCCACAAAAGGATGTGCTTCGGGCGTCACGATCCACATGAAGAGGGCGAGCACTACAAACGGAATCAAGCCCGCGTAGCCCAGGCGCTCTATGAACTGGCCAATGTTGCTGTCGGGAGTGATGGGGGTATGAACCATGATGATTGACTCGCTTACTTTGTGGCGTCAGCCAATAGTTTTTCGATTTGTGTGTAGTTGATGGCGCCCGGTACGCGTGTGCCATCTTGCGCCACCAGTGTGGGTGTGCCTGTGATTTTGTATTTGCGACCGAAGTCCAAGTTGCGGTCGACGGCTGCTGTGTTGCATTGTGTGGCGGCTGGCGTCACGTCTTTTTGCATCATGTTGGTCCACGCTGCAGCTGGGTCTTTGGCGCACCACACGTTGTGTGATTTCTCAACCGAGCTGGGGCCAAGAACGGGCATCAAAAACAGATATACCGTCACGTTGTCCACCTTGGCCAAATCGCGTTCGAAGCGTTTGCAGTAGCCGCAGTTGGGGTCTTCAAACACAGCGAGCTTGCGTTTGCCGTTACCGTGCGTGATGGTGATCGCGTCTTTGAATGGCAGGCTTTGGAAGTCAATCGCGTTCAGTTTGGCTTCACGTTCTTCGGTGAGGTTGCGTTTGCTTTTGGTGTCGATCAAGTTGCCTTGAATCAGAAAGTTGCCTGCGGCATCGCTGTAGTAAATCTCGTTGGTGCTCAGACGCAACTCGTAAATACCAGCCAGTGGCGTGGGCGTGATTTCTTCTATCTTGGGGATTTGCGGAATGCGCTCGCTCAGGTTCTTGCGAATGGTGGCTTCGTGGCCTTGTGCCATGGCGCTAGACAAGCTCAGGGCCATCAAGGCAGTGGCGGCGAGTGCGCGAAAGGTGTGTTGCATGTGGAGGGCGCTTTAAAAATAGGTTGGGCCAAATGGGGGCGTGGGCGGTCGGCGCGTGTTGAGTGGGTGCTTAGCCCATGGCTTGCTGCATGGCCCAAGCTTTGATGGGAGCGAGGCTGTTAAACCCATTCATGCCCCAGTTGCGCAGCGCTTGCACGCTGGTGTTGGGGTGTGCGAACAGGCGTTGCAAACCATCGCAGGCTAGCCATGTGGGCACCATATCGGCTTTGCGTGCGCGTTCGTAGCGGCGCATGAAATATCGGTCGCCCACGCTGCGCCAATAGTCTTTGGCTTCGCGGGCTTTCAGCACATGGGCCAGCTCGGCCACATCGGCCAACCCGAGGTTGAGCCCTAAGCCAGCGAGGGGATGAATGTTGTGTGCCGCATCGCCTGCCAGCGCCCAAGCACTGCCGTCGGCAAAGTTGCCGGTCCAGCGGTCGGCGTGGGCCAGTTGCAGCGGCCACATCGCGCGTTCGCTGGTCAGCTCGATTTGGCCGAGCACGCCGTTGCTGGCGCGTTCTAGCTCAATGCCAAAGGCTTCGGCGCTCAAGGCCAGCATGTCTTTGGCGCGTTCGGGGGGAAGCGACCACACCAAGCTGGCGGTGTCGCCCTGCGCACCGCCCAAGGGCAGCAGCGCCAAAATTTCTAAGCCCTGTGCGCCGTGGTGAAACCACTGCAGCGCTTGCTGGCGGTGCGGCGTGCTGCAACGCACGCGTGCGGCCACCGCGTGTTGTTGGTAAGGCAGCACTTCAAAGTTCACCCCCATTTCAGCGCGGGTGGCGCTGGCGCGGCCTTCGCACACCACCGTCAAGTCGGCAGGTGAGGGGGCCGCGAGTGGGGTGATCTCGGATTGGTAACGCACGGCTTCGGCCAGTTGGGCTTCGAGTACAGGCACGTCCACAATCCAAGTCAGGCCCTCGGACGTGGGGCTTTCAAAGTGGGTAAAGCCGCCGCTGTCGCCCCACACACGCATGTGTTGCACAGGTGTGGCGTGCAAGGCATCGGGCCAGCAGCGCAAACCAGACAGCAAGTCACGAGAGGCGCTGTTGAGTGAGTAAGCCCTAACGTCTTGAGATGTTTTAGGTGCTGAGGTGACCAATCCCACACGCAGTTTTTGGCGTGCGAGCAGCAAGGCCAAGGTGCGTCCCACCATGCCATCGCCGCGAATACAAACGTCTAGTTTTTGAGCCATGCGGCGATTGTAGGAGGGCGGCACAATGCCGCATGACGTCCAGCTTTCAGCCCTTCACTTCGCCAGCCCAAGAGGCCGCTTTGCCCCTGCATTTGCCCGCCGAGTTTGAAGCTCGCATTGCCGCCTTGTGGGTGTTTCCCATCAAGTCGTGCGCGGGTATTTCGGTGCAGCAAGCCCTGCTTACCCCCACGGGCCTAGCCCACGACCGCGCGTGGATGGTGGTGGACGCCGATGGCGAGATGGTGACCCAACGCGAACTGCCGCGCATGGCGCTGATTCAGCCGGAGTTGGTGGGTTCGGATGCGGGGTTGGTCGAACTGGTGTTGCATGCGAGTGGCATGGCCGCATTGCACTTGCCTTTGACGGCGGATGGGCGCTTCATGCAGGCGGCACATCAGCCAGCTTCTACCGAGCCACCGGCAAGTCTTTCCAAACCCTATCCACCCGAGACTCGTGCCATCCACGTCCGAGTGTGGGGCGATCAAGTGCCCGCTTTCGACATGGGTGATGAAGCCAGCGCGTGGCTGACGGAATTTTTGGGCAGCAGCTCAGGGCCTTTGCGCTTGGTGCATTTTGACGAAAATCACCACCGCCCCAGCAGTGCGAAGTGGACGCAAGGCCTGCCGTCGCTCAACCAATTCAGCGATGGTTTTCCTGTGCTGGTGGCCAGCACCGCGTCGTTGGATGAGCTCAATGCCCGTTTGCAAGCCAAGGGCGAGGCGGCAGTCGACATGCGCCGTTTTCGCGTCAATGTGGTGTTGGGGCATGCTGATGCGATGCCAACACTGCAAGCCAGTGCCCCAGCCAATGCTTCAGCCAATGCTTCAGCCAGTGCCCATGCCATCAACGCGCACGACGAAGACCGCATAGGAACCATCACCATCCACGCGCAGGCCGATAACGATGCTGTTGGCGTTGGCGTTGGCGTTGGCGAAGCCGTGCAGCTTCAGCCCGTCAAACCGTGCCCGCGTTGCCCCATCCCCAATATCGACCCCGATTCAGCTCAAAGCCATCCCGCAGTGAACGACACCTTGCAGGCCTATCGTCAAGACCCGCGTGTGAATGGTGCGCTGACTTTTGGCATGAACTGTTTGCCCGTGGCGGGCATTGGCCAAGTGCTGCGTGTGGGCCAACGCGTCAGCGCTGATTGGGCGTTTTAAGCGGGGCCGCTCAGCGCTTAGCGAGCAGGGCTAGGCACGGGCCGCACCACCTCGCGCAAAATGCCACCACTTTGCACGCTGCCCGTGCTGCTACCTTCGTTGCGCACGCGGGCTTCACAGGCTTCGCGGTCGTCGCCTTTAAACACACGGCAACGTTTGAATTGGTTCTTTTCAAACAAGTTGGCCGTGGTGTCGCTCAGCAAATTGCGCTTGGCCTCGGCCAAGGCGTTGCGTGCCTCTAGGTGGCAAGCGGCTAGGTCTTGCGTGGCTTGCTGGGCTTCGCATTCGGCCAAGTCTTGTTGGTAGCGGGCTGTGAGTTCGTCTTGAGGCTGAGTCGGTGTTGGCACCTGAGTTTGTGCATGTGCGGCTAGGCTGAAACTGGCGCAAAGCAGCGCTTGGGCTGCGAAAAATTTGGTTCGAAAAATGGGGCGGTCAATACGGTTCATCTGAAGGTCCAAGGCGAGTAAGCCGCCTCATTACAATCTACACCAGTTACAAGGATATTTTTATGAGTTTGAAATGCGGCATCGTGGGTTTGCCCAACGTTGGCAAGTCCACCCTGTTCAACGCCCTGACCAAAGCGGGCATCGCTGCGGAAAATTATCCGTTTTGCACAATTGAGCCCAACACCGGCGTGGTCGAAGTGCCTGACCCACGCTTGCAACAGCTGTCAGACATCATCATCCCAGAGCGCGTGGTGCCTGCGATTGTGGAATTTGTGGATATCGCCGGCCTCGTGGCCGGTGCCAGCACGGGCGAAGGTTTGGGCAACAAGTTTTTGGCCCACATCCGCGAAACCGACGCCATCGTCAACGTGGTGCGCTGCTTTGAAGACGACAACGTCATTCACGTGGCCAACAAGGTTGACCCCATTGCCGACATCGAAGTGATTCAGACCGAGCTGTGCTTGGCCGACTTGGCTGCTGTGGAAAAAGCCATTCACCGCGTGAGCAAAATTGCCCGCTCGGGCGACAAAGAAGCTGTCAAGCAAATGGCGATTCTTGAGAAGTGCCAAGCTGCACTGAACGACACCAAGCCCGTGCGCACCATTGACTTCAGCAAAGAAGAGCGCGCCGAACTCAAGCAGTTTTTCTTCATCACCGCCAAGCCCGCCATGTTTGTGGCCAACGTGTCCGAAGACGGCTTCGAGAACAACCCCTTCTTGGATCGCCTCAAAGAGTTTGCGAAAGCGCAAAACGCGCCCGTGGTCGCCATTTGCGCCAAGATCGAAGCTGAGTTGTCTGAAATGGAAGACTCCGACCGCTTGGAGTTCCTCAAAGAACTCGGCCAAGACGAGCCAGGCCTGAACCGCTTGATCCGCTCCGCCTACACCTTGCTAGGCCTGCAAACCTACTTCACCGCGGGCGTGAAAGAAGTGCGCGCATGGACCATCCACGTGGGCGACACCGGGCCGCAAGCCGCAGGCGTGATTCATACCGACTTTGAAAAGGGCTACATCCGCGCCCAGACCATTGCGTTTGACGACTTCATCACCTTCAAAGGCGAACAAGGCGCCAAAGACGCAGGCAAGATGCGCGCTGAAGGCAAGGAATACGTGGTGAAAGACGGCGACGTGATGAACTTCTTGTTCTCGTCTTAAGTCACTGCTTTGCAGACAAGAGAAAGCCGGTTTGTGAACCGGCTTTTTTGTGTCTGGAGCTCATCACAGGCCCCTTGCGGGGCGTTGTGGTTTACAGATCCTTGCGGGTCTCGACCAGCACCAGTGGGCCTTCATCCAAGATCACCAGAGGTGTACGTTCGCGTGGCACATGCACGGGCTTGGGCTCGGCTGCAATCACAGCTTGCACCGCAGCGATGCTGTCTGGATTGGAGTTGACCCATTCCAAACCGCTGCCTTGGGCAACTGCTTGCATCTCTGCCAATGGCAGTGTGAACGCTTGGATGTGCGGCATGCCTTGGCGTGCAGGGGCTTGGGCCACTGGCGCTTCTGTGCGCGACTCTTCACGAGGTGCGTGACGTGGAGCACGTTCCGTACGCTCGCTGCGCTCTGGACGTTCTTGGCGCTCACCACGTTCGCCACGGGGTTCACGCGGTTGGCGTGGTTCACGAGCTTCTTGTGGCGCTTGCTCAGGCGATGTGTGGTCATGCTCAGCAGTTGGGCCGTTGTCGGCGTGTTCTGTAGAACCTTCTTCACGCGGTGCGCGGTCGCCACGCTCGCGGCGGTCACGGCCGTAGCGGTCGCGTGAGCGGCGCTCACGACGCTCGCCACCGTTCTCGTCGGTTTGCGGTGCTTGGCCTTCAACCACGGCTGCGTTGTCGAGTGGCAAGGCTTCTGGGTTGCCGTTTTCGTCCAAGCGAGGGGCGCGTTCACGACGACCTTGGCCTTCGTTGCGTTCGCCACGTGGGGTGCGCTCACGACGGTTTTGGCCTTCGCCACGCTCAGCACGATCACTGCGAGGTTCGCGAGATTCGTTGCCATTGACGGTTTCGGTGCTTTCGCCGCGCTCTTCGCGGGCCATGCGTTCATTGCGTGCTTTAGAGCGCGCTTCGGCTTGAGCTTCGGGTGTGGCGTTGTTGTCGAGGACGGCTTGGCCTTCGGCATTGCGGCCGTTTTGGCCTTCGCCACGACCACCGCGGTTGCGCTCTTGGCGTGGGCCACGGCCTTCACGGCCACCCTCGCTACGACCGCCTTCACCGCGTTGTTCCACATTGCGTTCAGCACGCTCTGGACGCTCGCCGCGTGCAGGACGTTCGCCACGGGCCTCAACGCCTTCGGCGTTGCGCTCGTTACGGCCTTCGGCACTGCGCTCATTGCGGCCTTCTGTGCCGCGCTCTGCGCGCTCACCACCACGGCCACCGCGACCACCACGGCCACCGCGTCCGTTGGCACTGCGGCCATTGGGACGCTCGTCTTTGCGCTCGCCTGGCTTTTTGTCGCCCACAGCGGTTTTGGCTTTTTCTTGAGAATCGCTGCTGAACAAACCTGTGAACCAGCCCCACAAACCAGTTTTGGCTTTGGGTGCTTTGGCTGCAGGTTTGTGGCTGCGTGCGTGTGTGGGTGTTGCTGCTGTTTTGGCAGGTGCAGCTGGCTTAGGCTCATGCGCGGGCGCAGGTGCATCGGGCAACACGCCTTTGATGACGGGCGTTTGCTTATTTGTAGGCTCTTGTGAGCGGCGTGTCACGGCGGTGGGGTCTTCAAACTCCTCGGCCATTTTGTAGCTGGCTTCCACGCGGTCGAGGCGTGGGTCGTCGTGCTTGAGACGCTCCAACTTGTAGTTGGGTGTTTCAAGTGTCTTGTTCGGCACGAGCAACACGTTCAAGCGTTGTTGGATTTCGATCTTGGCAATTTCAGTGCGCTTTTCGTTCAACAAGAACGAGGCCACTTCCACCGGCACTTGGGCGTACACGGCAGCCGTGTTGTCCTTCATGGACTCTTCTTGGATGATGCGCAAGATTTGCAGCGCCGAGCTCTCGGTGTCACGCACGTGGCCAGAGCCACCGCAGCGTGGGCAAGGAATCGAAGCGCCTTCGCTCAGCGCTGGGCGCAGGCGTTGGCGGCTCATTTCCATCAAGCCGAATTTGCTGATGGTGCCAAATTGCACGCGGGCGCGGTCGTGGCGCAAGGCTTCGCGCAAGCGGTTTTCTACGTCACGGCGGTTGCGGCTTTCGTCCATGTCAATGAAGTCGATGACGATCAGGCCGCCCAAGTCGCGCAAGCGCATTTGGCGGGCCACTTCGTCGGCGGCTTCGAGGTTGGTGCGAGTCGCAGTTTCTTCGATGTCACCGCCTTTGATGGCGCGGGCCGAGTTGACGTCCACCGACACCAAAGCTTCGGTGTGGTCAATCACAATCGCGCCGCCCGATGGCAGGTTGACGGTGCGGGCGTAGGCCGACTCGATTTGGTGTTCGATCTGGAAGCGGCTGAACAGCGGGGTTTCGTCGCTGTAGCGCTTCACGCGAGCGGCGTGCTCAGGCATGACGTGGGCCATGAACTGATGCGCTTGCTCGTAGATGTCATCGGTGTCGATCAAGATGTCGCCGATGTCATGGTTGAAGTAGTCGCGGATGGCGCGGATGACCAAGCTGGATTCTTGATAAATCAAGAACGCGCCTTTGGCACCCTTGGCGCCGTCGATGGCGGTCCAGAGCTTGAGCAAGTAGTTCAAGTCCCATTGCAACTCAGGCGCGCTGCGGCCAATGCCAGCGGTGCGCGCGATGATGGACATGCCCTTGGGGTATTCCAATTGGTCCATCGCTTCTTTGAGTTCTGCGCGGTCATCGCCCTCAATGCGGCGGCTGACGCCACCACCGCGTGGGTTGTTGGGCATGAGTACCACGTAGCGACCGGCCAAGCTGATGAAGGTGGTCAGGGCTGCGCCCTTGTTGCCACGTTCTTCTTTTTCCACTTGGACCAACAGTTCTTGGCCTTCTTTGATGACGTCTTGGATGCGCGCTTGGCTCACCGACACGCCTTCGGCGAAGTACTGTTTAGAGATTTCTTTGAAGGGCAAGAAGCCGTGGCGGTCTTCACCGTAGTCCACAAAGCAAGCTTCGAGCGAGGGCTCGACGCGGGTGACTACAGCTTTGTAGATGTTGCCTTTGCGCTGTTCGCGGCCTTCGATTTCAATTTCATAGTCGAGCAGCTTTTGGCCGTCGACGATGGCCAGGCGGCGTTCTTCCGACTGGGTTGCATTAATGAGCATCCGTTTCATGATGCGGTTCCTTCACGTGTCAAATCATCACAGGCCCATGACGGGCCAACGATGCCTGAGGGACGTCAGAGAACGAAGGGAATTGCCGCTGAAACCGTAGCCGCCGCGCGAATCAAAAAATGATTAACGCAGGGGACGGTGGTTGGGCGCGTGGATAAGGGCAAGAAGTCGCGGTTGTCCTGTTGTCGAGTGCGTGGCTTGATGAGCCGGTGCAGGGGAGACAGGGCTGGTCCAGCGGGCATTGGTGCGACGCGCAACGCTGCACACAGTCGGTGGCAAAAGCCACTCTGTGCAGAGTTCCATCAACATCAACATTGCCACAACCATCGTTTTTGCTTCTTGCAGTCATCCGTCATGAAGGCTTTTCAAAAAGAGCCTCCACAACTTGGGGTATTCCGTTTCAGTGTTTTCTGAGCGTCGGCTCAACTTTTGGGGCGAGTGCCACACCGTCTCTTGGGTACGGGGTCTGCGTCTCGGGTACAAAAGGGGCATCGACCTTACCGCGTTCGTCAGTACATGGTCTAATCTGTGTTAAATCAAGCACTTAGAGCAAAACGCTGGTGAATCACATTATAGGGGCTTCGGCTCCAACCCTTATCCCTTCGGTAAAAACACTGACTGTCGACGAAGACTCGGCGGGTCAACGCTTGGACAACTTCCTCATGCGTCATCTCAAAGGTGTACCGAAAACCCACGTCTATCGCATCATTCGCTCCGGCGAAGTGCGGGTGAACAAGGGCCGCGCGTCGGCCGATCAACGGGTGGAGGCGGGCGATTTGGTGCGTTTGCCGCCTGTACGCATCTCGGCCCAAGTGCAGGCCAAGGCCGATGCGCCTGCGCCAGCCCGTGAATTCCCTGTTTTGATGGAAGACGAGGCCATGATGGCCATCGACAAGCCTGCAGGCGTGGCCGTGCATGGCGGCAGCGGGGTGAGCTTTGGCGTGATTGAACAATTGCGCCGTGCCCGTCCAGCGTCTATCAATTTAGAGTTGGTACATCGTTTGGACCGCGAAACCTCGGGCGTGTTGTTGGTGGCCAAAAAGCGCAGTGCGCTCAAGAATTTGCAAGACCAGTTCCGCGATCGCGAAACGGGCAAAACCTATTTGGCCTTGGTGCTGGGCCTTTGGCCTTCCAACAAGAAGGTGATTGATTCGCCTTTGTTCAAGTACACGGTTGAGAACGGGGTGGGCGAGGGCGAACGCCGCGTCAAAGTGGTGGGCAAAGATGACCCGAACGGCATGCGCTCTATCACGCTGGTGCGTGTCGCGCGCACGGTCGGTCCGTACACCTTGCTGGAAGTGACCATCAAAACGGGCCGTACCCACCAAATTCGCGTGCACTTGGCCAGCCAAGGACATCCGATTGCGGGTGATGACAAATACGGTGACTTTGAGCAAAACAAAATCTTGCAAAAGATGGGCCTCAAACGGATGTTTTTGCACGCATGGCAGCTCAAGTTTCAGCATCCGCAAAGCGGTCGCCCAGTCACGCTGCAAGCACCGTTGCCCCCCGAGTTGAAAAACTTTGTGGACTCGGTGCAGCCGCCCATCATTCAACCGCACCTCGACGTTTAAACCATGCGCCCACGCCAGTTTGATTTGATTGCCTTCGATTGGGATGGCACGCTGTTTGACTCCACGCAAATCATCACCCGCTGCATTCAGTCGGCCGTGGTGGACGTCGGTGGAGCCAAGCCCACGGACGAGGCCGCGTCGTATGTGATTGGCATGGCGCTGATACAAGCCTTGGCCCATGCCGCGCCGGATGTGCCGCAAGACAAATACCCGTTGTTGGGCGAGCGCTACCGCGTTCATTACATGAAGCACGCCAACGATATTGCCTTGTTTGAAGGTGTGTTGCCTTTGTTGACCGCCTTGCGCGAACGCCACCACTGGCTGGCTGTGGCCACCGGCAAAAGCCGCCGTGGTTTGGATGAAGCCTTGCATACCGCTGAACTCAAAGGCGTGTTTGATGGCTCGCGCACGGCTGATGAGACCGCAGGCAAACCCCATCCCCGCATGTTGCACGAGTTGATGCGCGAGTTTGGCGTCGAGCCCGAGCGCACCTTGATGATTGGTGACACCACGCACGACTTGCAAATGGCCGTGAACGCTGGTTGCGCCAGTGTGGGTGTGAGCTATGGCGCACATGACCACGGGCAATTTGAACCCCTCAACCCACGTTTTATCGCGCACTCGGTGAAGGAGTTGCACGACTGGTTGTTGGCCAACGCTTGATGCCTATGTCGGGTTTAGACGTTCAAATCATTCCTTTGTGCAACAGTGCCGATTTGGCCGAAGGCGGCCGCGCTGTGCCGTTTGATGTGGTGTACGCAGGCCAAACCTGTCGTGCTTTTGCCATTCGTTTTGAAGGCCAACCGCATGCTTACTTGAACCGTTGCACCCATGTGGCGATGGAGATGGACTTTCAACCTGACCAGTTTTTTGACGCATCAGGCCGCTGGCTGTTGTGCGCCACACACGGCGCTGAGTACGCCCCTGACACTGGCGAGTGCGCGGGCGGGCCGTGTCGGGGAGGTTTGGTGAAGATTGAGCTGACCGAGACTGATGGCGTGGTCCACTGGCATACTGCGTACAACTTGAAACCTTTTGAATTTTTAGATTAATTTTTGAAAACCTGCTGATATGTCTGAACATCACACGAACCCTGAAAAGCCCAGCCACAAAACGGTGTGGGAGCGCGACACCTTGGAGCGCTTGGCGTTCGCTACGCTGGCCGAACAACGTGCCAGCCGCCGCTGGCGCATCTTTTTCCGCATGGCTTGGTTTGTGTTGGCTGTGGTCGTGGTGTGGACCGGCTTGCACAAGGGGGGCATGGGCGGTAGCAACCCTAGCCAGCCGCACACCGCAGTGGTGGCTATCAAAGGCGAAATCGCCGATGGGGCAGATGCCAGTGCTGAGTGGGTGGTCACCGCCTTGCGCGCGGCGTTTGAAGACGATGGCTCGCAAGCTATTGTGTTGCAAATCAATTCGCCTGGCGGCAGTCCCGTGCAAGCGGGCATCATCAACGACGAAATTCGCCGATTGAAAGAAAAGCACAAGAAGCCCGTGTATGCCGTGGTGGAAGAGTCGTGTGCTTCGGCAGCGTATTACATCGCTGTGGCCGCTGACGAAATTTACGTGGACAAGGCCAGCATCGTCGGCAGCATTGGCGTGCTAATGGATGGCTTTGGTTTTACCGGTTTGATGGACAAACTTGGCGTGGAGCGCCGTTTGATGACGGCGGGTGTGAACAAAGGTTTCTTAGACCCGTTCAGCCCCCAAACCAAACCCCAACGTGCTCATGCACAAACCCTGTTGGACCAAATTCACCAACAGTTCATTCAAGTGGTGCGTGAAGGTCGTGGCAAACGCCTGAAGGAAACTCCAGAGCTATTCAGCGGTTTGTTCTGGAGCGGCGAGCAAGCGATTGATCTGGGTTTGGCCGATGGCTTTGGCAACCTCGATTACGTGGCGCGTGAAATTGTGAAAGCCGAAGACGTCATTGACTACACCCGTCACGACAACGTGGCTGAACGTTTGGCCAAGCGCTTTGGTGCCGCCATTGGCGAAGGCGCGGTGCATGCGCTGCAAACCATGCCTGTGGTGCGCTGATATTTTGGATATTGCAAGCGATTAGTCACTGTGACAGTGAAAAGAGAAAAGGCTCCAAAACAGGCTGCATTGTTTCCCCTCATGCTTGATGAGCGGGTTGACCCCGACGACCTTGTCCGCGTTATTGATGCTTGAATTGCCTCCCTTGATTTGAAGGCCTTGGGATTTAGCAAAGCACAAACCCAAGTTATGGGCAGACCTCCGTATGACCCCGCAGATCTGCTCAAACTCTACATCTGGGGCTACCTCAATGCCGTTCGCTCATCCCGTGCCCTTGAGCGCCAGACTCACAGCAACGTCAAATGCATGTGGCTTCTTGGACGCCTCCAACCAGACCACAAAACCATCGCAGATTTCCGCCGTGCCAACGTCCACGCCCTTGTCGCTGTCTGCGCCTCATTTGTTCAATTTGCGCGCGCTCAGCAGCTTATTGCTTCAATTACCGTCGCCATCGATGGCAGCAAGATTCGAGCAGTCGCATCCCGAAAAGCCATCATCAGAGCTGATGAACTGACCAAGGAGGTTGTCAATGACGTGAGCGATCAGTGTCAGCTCAAGGCCAAGCAGCGGTTTATCTCAATGCATCAATATGAGCAAGCGCTACAAGATAACGCGTGGACTTGAGAGGGTGCTCGTGCAGAGTTAATTCTTGCGGTACTGGCAAAGGAGCTTTTTCTCATGGTTAATTAAGCAATTCCCCAATGCTGCGGAAACACCCAAATCAACCCACCCGTCATCACCACATACCGTGCAAATTTGCCCACCGCCATGTAAGCCACGCAGGGCCAAAAGGGCAGGCGCAGCCAGCCGGCCACGGCGCACAGCGGGTCGCCCACGCCGGGCAGCCAGCTCAGCAGGCAGGCTTTGGGGCCTAGGGCGTGTAGCCAGCGCAGGGCGCGGGCTTCGTGGCCCGTGGTTTCTTTGTGTCGCACTTTGTCGCTCACTTTGTGTGCGCCGTGGCCCATCCACCAGCTGATCGCGCCGCCCATGGTGTTGCCGGCCGTGGCCACAAAAATAGCGGGCCAAAACAATTCGGGGTTGAGTTTGACCAAGCCAAACACCACGGGCTCTGAGCCCAGCGGTAGCAGCGTGGCCGACACCAGCGACACCACAAACACGGTGCTCAGGCCGTATTCGGGCAGGGCCAAGGCGGCCAGCACAGATTGCATCCAAATTTCCATGTCCGCCAGTGTAGTGAGGCCCGCTGGCAAATAAGCCCAATCCTTTGCCAAGCCTTACAAAATGGTCATTTTTCAGACCGCATGCTGAAATTTTGGGCAGGTACAATCACGCCTCCTTTTTAAGCACCTCGCACTTCTTTCCACCCCATGCACATCGGTCAATACACACTGGCAAACAACCTGTTTGTCGCGCCGATGGCTGGCGTGACCGACCGGCCGTTTCGCATGTTGTGCAAGCAGTTGGGTGCGGGCTATGCGGTCAGCGAGATGGTCACCTCGCGCAAAGACTTGTGGACCAGCCTCAAAACTTCACGCCGCGCAGACCACACCGGCGAGAGCGGCCCCATTGCCGTGCAAATTGCTGGCACCGATGCGGCCATGATGGCCGAGGCTGCGGTGTACAACATTGAGCGCGGGGCGCAAATCATCGACATCAACATGGGTTGCCCCGCCAAGAAGGTGTGCAACAAATGGGCGGGCTCGGCCCTGATGCAAGACGAGCCGCTGGCCATGTCCATCGTGCAAGCCGTGGTCGATGCCGCGCAGCCCCACGGTGTGCCCGTTACGTTGAAGATGCGCACCGGCTGGTGTGACGCACACAAAAACGCTGTGGTCTTGGCCCGCGCTGCCGAAGCGGCAGGCGTGCAGATGATCACTGTGCATGGCCGCACCCGCGAGCAAGGTTACAAAGGTTTGGCCGAGTACGACACCATCACTGAAGTCAAACAAGCGGTGCGCGTACCCGTCGTGGCGAATGGCGATATTGATTCGCCCGAGAAAGCCAAAGAAGTTTTAAAGCTCACAGGCGCCGACGCGCTGATGATTGGCCGTGCCGCCCAAGGTCGCCCTTGGATATTCCGCGAGATCGCACACTACTTAGCCACTGGAGAGCATTTGGCTCAGCCTTTGGTGGAAGAGGTAAGCCGCTTGTTGCTGGCGCATTTGGATGAGCACTACGCCCTGTATGGCGAGCGCACCGGCGTGCGCAGCGCCCGCAAACACATTGCTTGGTATATCCGCAGCTTGCCTGGTGGCGAGGCGTTTCGCCAACACATGAACACCCTCGAAGACAGCGCATCGCAACACCGTGCCGTGGCTGCCTTCTTTCACAACTTGGCGCAGACGCACGAGCGCTTGCCCGAGCCTGTTTTGTCCGAAGAACCCTTGGCTTTGTATGAGTAAAAAACACATTGAAGAGGTGGTGCGTGCCAGCCTCGAAACCTATTTCCGCGACCTCAAAGGCACAGAGCCCGACAACATGCACGACATGATGGTGCGTGTGGTGGAAAAGCCGTTGCTTGAAATCGTCATGCACCACGCCGACCACAACCAATCACGCGCTGCCGAATGGCTGGGCCTGAACCGCAACACGCTGCGTAAAAAACTTCTCGATCACAAACTCATCAAATAAGACTGACCCCCATGAAAGCACTCATCTCCGTCTCTGACAAAACCGGCATCGTCGAACTCGCGCGTAACCTGCACGCCTTGGGCGTGGGCCTTATTTCCACGGGCGGCACCGCCAAGCTCTTGGCCGAACAAGGCATGCCCGTGACCGAAGTGGCCGAAGTCACAGGCTTCCCCGAAATGCTCGATGGCCGTGTGAAAACCTTGCACCCCAAAGTGCACGGTGGCTTGCTGGCGCGTCGCGACACGCCCGAGCACATGGCTGCTTTGAAGGCGCACAACATTGACACCATCGATTTGTTGATTGTGAATTTGTATCCGTTTGAAGCCACCGTGGCCAAGCCCGGTTGCACGCTGGCCGACGCGATTGAAAACATCGACATCGGCGGCCCAGCCATGGTGCGCTCTGCCGCCAAGAACTGGCAAGACGTGGGCATCGTCACCGACGCCAGCCAATACGCCGACGTGATTGCTGAGTTGAAGAGCAACGGCAAACTCAGCGACAAACTGCGCTTTGCTTTGTCTGTGGCCGCGTTCAACCGCATCAGCCAATACGACGGCGCGATCAGCAACTATTTGTCGAGCGTGAACTTCGAAGCCGAGAAGCTGAGCGAAGACTACGTGCCCGAGCGCGCCCAATTCAGCGGCCAGTTCAACGAGCAATACGTGAAGGTGCAAGACCTGCGCTACGGCGAAAACAGCCACCAGCAAGCCGCTTGGTACCGCGACCTCGCACCCGCTGTTGGCTCGCTGGCCACTGGCGTGCAGCTGCAAGGCAAAGAACTCAGCTACAACAACATCGCCGATGCTGATGCCGCTTGGGAATGCGTGAAGAGTTTCGAAACCTCAGCCTGCGTGATCGTCAAGCACGCCAACCCCTGCGGCGTGGCCGTGGGCGCGAACCCGCTGGAGGCCTACAGCAAAGCCTTCCAAACCGACCCCACCAGCGCATTTGGCGGCATCATCGCCTTCAACCGCCCCGTGGACAAAGCCGCTGCCGAAGCGGTGAGCAAGCAATTCGTCGAAGTGCTCATGGCCCCTGACTTCAGCGCCGAAGCGCTCGAAGTGTTCAAGAGCAAAGTCAACGTGCGCCTGATGAAAATCGCGCTGCCTGCCAACTACGGCGACGTGCGCAACGCTTTGGAAACCAAACGCGTGGGCTCCGGCCTCTTGCTGCAAAGTGCGGACAACCACGAGTTGGCACTGGCCGACTTGAAAATCGTCACAGTCAAGCAACCCACCCCTGAAGAGCTGAACGATCTGCTGTTTGCTTGGAAAGTGGCCAAGTTCGTCAAGTCCAACGCCATCGTGTTCTGCAAAAACGGCATGACCATGGGCGTGGGCGCAGGCCAAATGAGTCGCCTCGATTCAGCACGCATCGCCAGCATCAAGGCCGAAGCCGCCAAGCTCAGTTTGCAAAACACCGTGGTCGCCAGCGACGCCTTCTTCCCCTTCCGCGACGGCCTCGACGTGGTGGTGGACGCGGGCGCAACTTGCGTGGCCCAGCCCGGTGGCTCCATGCGCGACCAAGAAGTGATTGACGCGGCCAACGAGCGTGGCGTGGCGATGGTGTTCACGGGTGTGCGTCACTTCCGTCATTGATCGCCCACATTGAACATTGACAACACCAACGCGCCGCTTGATGCGGCACTGACGCAAGAGCCTGCAACTGTGAGCTTTGCCCAGCTCGGCCTCAACGCCGAGTTGCAAAGCTCTGCCGCCCAAGCAGGCTTTACGTTTCCCACCCCCGTGCAGGCGCAAGCCATTGGCCCCGTGCTCAATGGCCGCGATGTATTGGCCCAAGCCCAAACCGGCTCTGGCAAAACAGCCGCCTATGTGCTGCCCGTGTTGCAGCTGCTCATGGCCACAGCCGCATCGCGTGACGAAGCCGCAGATCCACGACATGCCAAAACCAAACGCACCACGCAAGTGCTGGTGCTCGTGCCCACACGCGAGCTGGCCACACAGGTGAGCGACGTGCTGCGCGACTTGGCGCGCCCCCTCGCACAGTCCATCAAAGTGGGCACGGTGTTTGGTGGTGTGTCCATCAACCCTCAAATGATGAGCCTGCGCAGCGGTGCTGATGTGGTGGTGGCGACGCCCGGGCGTTTGCTCGACATCGTGGACCACAACGCGTTGAACTTGGGCCAAGTGCAGCACCTCGTGTTGGACGAAGCCGACCGCTTGCTGGACCTCGGCTTTGCCGAAGAGTTGCAACGCATCTTGGCTTTGCTACCTGCCAAGCGACAAAACCTGTTGTTCAGCGCCACCTTCGAGCCTGCGGTGCAAACCTTGGCCGAAGCGCTGCTGCACAACCCTGAGCGCATCACCATCGCCCATACCGAGGCGCACGCGCCCGACATTGCGCAACGAGCCATTCAAGTGGATGAAAAAAGCCGCACAGCCTTGCTGCGTCACCTCATCAAAACGCACGAATGGAAGCGCGTTTTGGTCTTCGTCGCCACGCGTTACGCGTGCGAGCATGTGGCCAACAAGCTCTACAAAGCAGGCGTGTTTGCCACTGCGTTTCATGGCGAGATGAGCCAAGGCGCACGTCAAGACGTGTTGGCCGAGTTCAAAGAAGAACGCTGGGAAGTGGTGGTTACCACCGACCTCGCGGCACGCGGCATCGACATCGCGCAGCTGCCCGTGGTGGTCAACTACGACCTGCCACGCTCAGCCACCGACTACACCCATCGCATTGGCCGCACCGGTCGCGCTGGCGCAAGTGGCGAAGCGGTGAGCTTTGTCACTGCGGCCACGCTGGCGCATTGGCAGCTGATTCAAAAGCGTGCCCAAGTGCAGCTGCCTGTGGAAGTGCTCGAAGGCTTCGAGCCCACCGAAGTGCCACCACCCGCGTCACCGCTGAATGACGGCACGGGCGGCATCAAAGGCAAACGCCCGAGCAAGAAGGACAAGTTGCGGGCGGCCGCCGTTGCTGCGCAAGCGGCGTCGTCCAGCGAATAAGTGCACAAGCTTTGAGCTCTTAAGCCCGCAATAAAAAGCCACCCAGCGAAGGTGGCTTTTTTTGTGGGTTCTTGCGATGGGTCGCAAGTGATGAATCAACGCTTAGTCGTTGTTGTCGTCGTCAAAGCCATCCAAAGCATGACGCTCTTGATGCTCCAGCGCTTCACCCGCTGGGCGCTTGGTGCGCACGCCGGGTTTGGCCAATAGCTCCACATAAAACTGCGTGGCTTGGTTGGCCACGGCGTTGTCGATGCAGGTGATGACGTTGGCCAAGTGCACCACTTCGGCGGCTTCTTCGGTCAAACCAAATTTGCAATCAAAGTCCCAAAAGTCAGCGCCTTCGGGCACGTCGCGGCGGCGTTCGCGTTTGAGGTATTTGCGAATGTCGTGCTTGATGGCTTCAAGCAAACGCTCGGGGTGCTTGCCTTCGACTTGAAGTTGGAATGTTTTTTTCATGAGAGTCCTTTGGGGGAAATGCGCCCGGGAAGGACGAGAAGATGAGAGAAAAACGCCTTATGGCGCGATGTTGAATTTGACTTGAAAGCTCAACGCGCTGTTGAGCTTGTCGCCAATTTTTGGGGTGTAGCTGATGTTGAGTCCCACGCGTCGGCCTTCGATGGCCATGACGGGCAAGATGGCTGGAAACCAACCGCCGTCACGCATTTTTGGGTAGCCATCAAAGGCGCCTATCGCTGCACCGGCTTTGAGTGCGCCCATTTGAAACGGCATGACATACGCGCCAATGTAGTGAGAGGTTTCACGGTCGCTGTTTTCAAACACGCCCGCTGTGATCGAATAGGTTTTGTTGATGGATGCTTCCACGCCAAAGCCGTGGTTGTTGTTATTGAGGTTTTTAGATTTGTCGAAGTGGTACGAGTAAAAACCTGGATTGATCCAAACATCAGCCCATGCAGCAGGGGCCATGGCCACAACGGCTAAGGCGAGCAAAAGTTTTTTCATAGCTGCGCAAACACTTCTGCGGCCACAGCCACGGTTTGTGCAATGTCAGCATCGTTGTGTGCGGCACTGACAAAGCCTGCTTCGTACAGCGCGGGGGCGATGTACACACCACGGTCGAGCAAGCCGTGGAAGAGCTTGTTGAATTTGGGGCTGTCGCTGGTCATGACCTTGGCGTAGTTTTGTGGCAGCTCGGGCAACAGGAAGAAACCAAACATGCCGCCTTGGCAATCGCCGCTAAACGGTACGCCCGCTTTGGTAGCTGCTGTTGTCAGACCGTTGACCAAGCTTTGTGTGCGTGCACCCAAAGCTTCATAGAAACCAGGCTTGGCAATTTCGCGCAAGGTGGCCAAGCCGCAAGCGGTGGCCACAGGGTTGCCGCTCAAGGTGCCCGCTTGGTACACCGGTCCTGTGGGGGCCAGTTGCGACATGATGGCGCGAGGACCACCAAAGGCTGCCAACGGCATGCCGCCGCCAATCACCTTGCCCAGCACCGTGATGTCGGGCTGAAAGCCGGGGATGAGCTTGGCGTACACGCTTTGGGCGCTGCCCAGCGCCACGCGGAAACCCGTCATGACCTCGTCAAACACAAAGAGCGCGCCGTGTTCGGTACACAGCTCGCGGCAGCGTTTCATAAATGGGACTGACGCACGTACAAAGTTCATATTGCCGGCGATGGGCTCGATCATCACGCAGGCCAAGTCCTTGCCGTGCAAGGCGAATGCCTCTTCCAATTGGGCGATGTTGTTGTATTCCAAAACCAAGGTGTCGCGCACCACTTCGGGCGGCACGCCTGCGCTGGTGGGGTTACCAAAGGTCGCGAGGCCAGAGCCTGCTTTGACCAATAAAGCATCGCAGTGGCCGTGATAGCAGCCCTCAAATTTGATGAACTTGTTGCGGCCTGTCGCGCCGCGTGCCAAGCGCAACGCGCTCATGCCCGCTTCGGTGCCCGAGCTGACCAAGCGCACCATTTCCATCGATGGCACGTGCTTCAAAATTTCTTCGGCCAGTTCAATCTCGCGTTCGGTGGGGGCTCCGAATGAGAAACCATCGAGGGCCGCTTTTTGCACCGCCTCCAACACCACGGGGTTGCCGTGGCCCAAGATCATGGGGCCCCAAGAGCCGATGTAGTCGATGTACTTTTCGCCGTTGGCATCCCAAAAATAAGCGCCTTGTGCGCGTTGCACAAAGCGGGGTGTGCCGCCCACGGCGCGAAACGCACGCACGGGAGAGTTCACGCCACCGGGGATGACTTTGGCAGCGCGTTCAAACAAGGTTTGGTTCAGGTCGGTCATGGTCTTCTAGGTATCAATGTTTGGTTTCGTGGCGAGGCAGCGAGAAGTCTTCGGCGGTGGCGGGTAGACCGTCGGTGTCTTCGCCTTCCTCGTCTTCTTCCGCCCAAAACAAGCGGTCGGGCAGGATTTGGCCCATGCCGGGTCTGAAACCACTGTTGAGGCTTTGATCGAGGTAGTTGAGAGATTCGCGTGTTGCCAGTTCTAAGTCGGTGCCTGCAGCCAACACAGCGGCGAGGGTGATGCTGAGCGTGTCGCCTGCACCCGCAAACATGGCGTCGAAGCGTTCGAAGCGCTCGCTCACCATCACGGTGTGCTCGGTGGCCAAGGCGTTTTCGACGTGTTGATCGGGGTGGTTAATGCCAGTCACCAACACATAGGGCACGCCCATTTCGGCGGCAGCGCGCGCGATGTCTCGTGGACTGGGGCTTTTTTCGCTGCTCCAGTCGGGCAGCAGCCAGCGCCACAAGGTGTTGTGATTGCCCACCAGCACCGTGGTTTGGGGGAGTATGAGTTCGCGAAACGCGTCTAGGTAGGCGTCAATCTTTTCGTCTTCCCACCACGACAGGTTGGGCATGTAGGCAATGACGGGCACTTCGGCGTAGTCGGTGCTGATTTCGGCGATCGCACTGAGGTTCTCTGGATTGCCGCAAAACCCCACTTTGATGATTTGCACGTTCACGTCTTCCAACACGCTGCGGGCTTGCTCGGTCACGGCGTCCTCGTCGAAGGCGATGTGATCAAAAATTTCGGCGGTATCGCGCATGTAGGCGCCCGTCACCACAGGTAGCGCGTGAGCACCTACTGACGCGGCAGCCAGCACATCGGCAGACAAGCCGCCCGCACCACTGGGGTCGTTGGCGTTGAACACCAGCACGCACGGGGGCGCACCGCTAGCCTCGTCAGACAGCGCAATTTCGTTAGGAAGGGGGGTGTTTTCTGGCGCCATAGTGGGGTCGATACAATGCTTTTCATTCTATGCGTTGACGAAAGAAATACTGTGGCTAATACCTGGATGTGTCTGATTTGTGGATGGATTTACGACGAAGAGGCGGGTTGCCCCGAGCACGGCATTGCCGCTGGCACGGCTTGGGCCGATGTGCCCATGAACTGGACTTGCCCAGAGTGCGGCGCTCGCAAAGAAGATTTTGAAATGGTGCAGATTTAAGTTAGCCATGCAAATTCGTGCGCAGTTAGAAAGCCATTTACTGGCTTTGTTGCGCCATCGCCCAGCAGTGAATCTGCAAGTGGCGCGGCAGCTTGAGCTGCTGTGTCAGCGTCAGCTAGACGCTGAAACCATGGCAGGCTGGCGCACCTTTTGGTCGCTGGCCACCCATTTTTTTGAAGGCCTGCGTTTGGCCCCCAATCGCAGCATTGAAGAGATCGAGGCCAGCGCGGCCTCGCAGGTGCTCAGTGGCTTGCAACTGCGCGAGCAGTTCAATGAACACGACAAGCCCATCGACGACAGCCTGCAAGTCATCAACCACCTGCTGTTTTTAGAGCAGGCCGATGTGATTTCGCAGCGCTTGGTCAGCATCCTCAACGATTGGTCAGAGTCTCCCGAATCTGACCTGCCCACCGAGGCCCAATTGGACGTGCAAAGCATGGCCCAGCTCGCGCAACACGTGCAGCTGACGGCTGTGCAACAAGTGGCTGATTCATTGGGCGTGCAACTGGCGCGCTTGCGTGCCAAGCGTGTGGTTGACGACATCAAGACCAGCCTGAGCGGCGCCCAAGAGGTGAGCCGCTTGCTGCAACACTTCGCTGTGGGCAGTGTGCGCGAGGCGCAGCCGCAGGTGTTGGCGGCCCTCAAAGGCCAGTAGCCTTTGATCTCCTGCTGCTACGGGAAGTAACGTCGCTCACGTGCCCTCGGGGCAAATAGCCTCGCTCTTCATTTCACCTTCTTCACTACCGCATACCGCTCCAGTGTGCGCCTGCGTGCTTCGGCGTGGTCCACGATGGGTTTGGGGTAATCGCGCCCCAGCACCAAACCCGCTTCTTCCAGCTCCATCGGGTTTGCCAGCCACGGCGCGTGGATGGCTTTGTGGTTGAGCTTGGCCAGCGCGGGCACATAACGGCGAATGAACTTGCCTTCGGGATCAAACTTTTCGCTTTGGTTGGTGGGGTTGAAGATGCGAAAGTAGGGCTGCGCATCGCAGCCGCTAGAGCTGGCCCACTGCCAGCCGCCGTTGTTGGCGGCGAGGTCAAAGTCGTTCAGGTGCTCGGCAAAATAGCGCTCGCCCCAACGCCAATCGATGCCAAGATCTTTCGTTAAAAAGCTCGCCACCACCATGCGCAAGCGGTTGTGCATGTAGCCGGTTTGGTTGATTTGCGCCATCGCTGCATCCACCAGCGGGTAGCCCGTGCGACCCTCGCACCAAGCGGCAAACAGCTCTTTGGCGTGTTTGTGGTGGTCCCATTTGATGTCGTCGTATTCGGGCTTGAAAGCCCCCGTCACCACGCGTGGGTGGTGGTGCAAGATTTGGTGATAAAAATCGCGCCAAATCAGCTCAGACAGCCACACCTCTGCACCGTTCGAACCCACCAACATGCGTTTGTACGCGGTGGATGCCAGCTGGCGAATCGACACCGTACCAAAGCGCAAATGCACGCCCAAGTAGCTGGGGCCTTTGATGGCGGGGAAGTTGCGAGCTTCGTCGTACTTGTCCATGCGGTCGAAGAAATCTTCAAACAAGGCCAAGCCGCCGGGGCTGCCGGTGGGCACATGCAAGCTGCTGAGGTTGGTGGTCTCAAAGCCAATGTCGGTCAAGCTCGGCACAGGCAGTTGGTAAGCCTTGGGCCGCGCTGCCAAGGCCTTGATGTATTTGCCCACGGGGTAAGACTTCAAATAAAAGTCGTTCACCTTTTGCAGCCACGCGTTTTTGTAGGGCGTGAACACGCCGTAGGGCTTGCCCATTTGGGTCAACACCTCGCTGCGCTCAAAAATCACATGGTCTTTGAAGCTTTGAAAACCAATGCCAAAGTTGGCCAAGCCCCCGCGCACACGGGCATCGCGGGCCAGTGCGTCGGGCTCGTCATCGTGGTTGGCAAACACCTCTTGCACGCCCAGCTCGTGGGCCAAGCGTGGCACTTCATCAGCAGCCACCGCGTGGCGCACGATCAGGCCTGCACCGGCTTGGCCGGCCACGGCGTGCAGCTCGGCATCCAGCGCCACCAGTGACTCGCGGATGAATTCCACGCGGCGGTCTTGGCGGGGCAGGCTGTCCAAAATGGTTGTGTCAAACACGAACACGCAATGCACTTGCTTGCAGCTTTTGAGCGCGTGAAACAGCGCCGCGTTGTCAAACGCGCGCAGATCGCGACGGAACCACATCAGCCCATTGGCCACATGAGGCGAATGGTGTGAGGATTTAGCTGAGTGGCTAAGCATGATCACCCTTTAAAATTGGCATATGACCGCTGATTCTGCCTCCATCAACCTGACACATCATTTTTTGATTGCCATGCCCGGTTTGGAAGATTCGGCTTTCGCCAAAAGTGTGGTCTATGTGTGCGAACACAGCGAACGTGGCGCATTGGGCTTGGTCATCAACAAACCCAGCGAGTTGTCGATGGAAGGGTTGTTTGAAAAAGTTGACCTTCCCCTGCATCGCCAAGATTTGATCAAAGCCCCTGTCTTGCAAGGCGGGCCCATGCATACCGAACGTGGTTTTGTGTTGCATGACGCAATGTGGGCCAGTTTGGCTCCGCAGACGACCCATGCCTCAGATGAGTCAGATGCCGCAGTCAAAGAGGCTGACGCACTCAGCCACGTCAGCGATAAAGAGTCAATTTACGCCTCCACCATGGTCATCCCTGGTGGTTTAGAGATGACCACCTCCAAAGACGTGCTCGAAGCCTTGTCAATGGGGGCTGGTCCAAAACGTGTGCTGATTTCTTTGGGTTACTCCGCTTGGGGTGAAGGCCAGTTGGAGTCTGAGTTGGCCGAGAACAGCTGGCTTACCGTTGACGCAGACTCTGCCGTGATTTTTGACACGCCGGTGGAGCAACGCTACGAACGCGCCATGAAGCTGCTGGGCCTGGAGCCTTGGATGCTGTCCAACGAAGTGGGGCATTCATGAGTGAAATGCCCGCGCACTTTCAATCTTTCTTAGCGTTTGACTTCGGTGTCAAACGCACCGGCGTGGCCTATGGCAGTCGCCTATTGCGCGAGGCGCAACCGCAAGCCACGGTGAATGCCGAAGGCGATGCGCGCTGGACGCTCATCACCAAACGCATTGCCGAGTGGCAGCCCGATGCGTTGGTGGTGGGCGTGCCGTATCACCCAGACGGTGCGGCGCATGAGAACACGGCCAAGGCCAAAAAATTTGCACGTCAGTTGAATGGGCGTTTCAACCTGCCTGTGTTTGAAGTGGACGAGCGTTACAGCACCACCGAAGCGCACAGCCAGGGCGCTAAGGATGCAGACGCTGCGTCGGCGTGCATCATCCTCAATCAATTTTTTCGAGAGAACTTATGAGTACCCACGGAAACCTCATGCTGGACGCCGAGAGCTTGTACACCGAGCTGCTCAAAGGCGTGCGCAGCATGCTCACGCCCACCACACGTTTGGTAGGCATCACCTCGGGCGGTGCTTGGTTGGCGGCGCGTTTGCAAAAAGATTTGAAGCTCGAAGGCGAAGCCGGCAGCATTTCATCGGCCATGCACCGCGACGACTTTGCGCAACGCGGCTTGGCCGACGGTGGCCAAACCAAGCTACCGTTTGAAGTGAACGGCGCGCACCTCATCGTGCTCGACGACGTGCTCTACACCGGCCGCACCATCCGCGCCGTGCTCAATGAATTGTTTGACTACGGCCGTCCTGCCCATGTGCAGCTGGCTGTGTTGGTCGACCGTGGTGGCCGCGAGTTGCCCATGCAGGCCGACTATGCCGCAGCGCGTGTGGCACTGCCCGCCACGCAATCGCTGGCGCTGACCAAAGACGACAACGGCCAATTTAATTTCTCAGTGAAGGGCTGATTCACAAGAACTCCTATGCTCTACAAACGCAACCCCCAACTCAACAAAAACGGCGAGCTGATTCACCTGCTCTCCACCGAAGGTTTGTCGCGCGACATCCTCACCCACATCTTGGACACGGCGGCCAACTTCGTGTCGGTCAACGACCGCGAAGTGAAGAAGGTGCCGCTGCTGCGTGGCAAGAGCGTGTTCAACCTCTTCTTTGAAAACAGCACCCGCACCCGCACCACGTTCGAGATTGCCGCCAAGCGTTTGTCGGCGGACGTGTTTAACTTGGATATTGCGCGCTCCTCTGCGGCCAAGGGCGAGTCTCTGCTCGACACCATCGCCAACTTGAGCGCCATGGCCGCCGACATTTTCGTGGTGCGCCACAGCGAGTCGGGTGCGCCTTACCTCATCGCTGAACACGTGGCACCACACGTGCACGTGGTCAACGCCGGTGACGGCCGTCACGCACACCCCACGCAGGGTTTGCTGGACATGTACACCATCCGTCACTACAAAAAAGATTTCACCAACCTCACCGTGGCCATCGTGGGCGACGTGTTGCACTCACGTGTGGCGCGCTCGGACATCCACGCGCTCACCACACTCGGTTGCGCCGAAGTGCGCGTGGTCGGCCCCAAAACCTTGGTGCCTAGCGACTTGTCTGCCATGGGCGTGAAGGTGTTCAACAACCTTGAAGAAGGCATCAAGGGCTGCGATGTGGTCATCATGCTGCGCTTGCAAAACGAACGTATGAGTGGTGCCTTGTTGCCATCGAGCCAAGAATATTTCAAATCGTTTGGCCTCACGCAAGAAAAGTTGCAACTGGCCAAGCCCGACGCCATCGTGATGCACCCGGGACCCATCAACCGTGGTGTGGAGATTGACTCTGCCGTGGTCGATGGGCCGCAAAGTGTCATCTTGTCGCAGGTGACGTTTGGTATTGCTGTGCGTATGGCCGTGATGTCCATCGTGGCGGGGAATGAAGCATGAACATCCTGATTCAAAACGGTCGCGTGATCGACCCAGCCTCTGGCTTTGACCACACCGCTGATGTAGCAGTGGCAGATGGTCACATCCTTGCCATTGCAAAGACGGGCGAGAAGTTACCCGCCAATTTCAAAGCCGAACAAACAATAGATGCCAAGGGTTGCATCGTCGCCCCCGGCTTGATTGACTTGCAAGTGCGTTTGCGCGAGCCCGGTTACGAACACGAAGGCATGCTGGCCTCCGAGCTCACTGCCGCTGTGGCCGGTGGCGTCACCAGCCTCGTGTGCCCACCCGACACCGACCCTGTGTTGGACGAGCCTGGCCTCATTGAAATGCTCAAGTTCCGCGCCGAAAAACTGCACCGTGCACGCGTGTTTCCACTGGGCGCACTCACCCGTGGTTTAAAAGGCGAAGTGCTGACCGAAATGTCAGACCTCACCGACGCAGGCTGCGTGGGCTTTAGCCAAGCCGAAGTGCCGTTGGCAAACACGCAAGTGTTGCAACGCGCCTTGCAATACGCCGCCACCTTTGGCTACACCGTGTGGCTGCGTCCGCAAGAAATGCATTTGGGCAAAGGCGTGGCAGCCAGCGGCCCGCTCGCCACCCGTTTGGGTTTGAGCGGCGTGCCTGTAGCCGCAGAGACCATTGCACTGCACACCATCTTCGCCCTCATGCGCAGTACCAAAGCACGCGTGCACCTGTGCCGCATCTCTAGCGCCGAAGGCGTAGAGCTGGTGCGTGCCGCCAAGAAAGAAGGTTTGGCGGTGACGGCTGACGTGAGCATTAACTCGCTGCACCTGAGCGACCACGACATTGGTTACTTTGACAGCCGCGCGCGTGTAACGCCTGTGTTGCGCCAACAACGCGACCGAGATGCTTTGCGTGCCGCCTTGGCCGACGGCACGCTCGATGCCTTGGTGTCTGACCACACGCCCATTGACATCGATGGCAAGGCTTTGCCTTTTGCCGAAGCCGAATCGGGCGCGACAGGTTTAGAGCTGTTGCTGAGCCTCTCGCTCAAGTGGGCGCAAGACAGCAAGGTGAGTGTGCTGCGTGCGCTCGATGTGCTGACCGCTCAACCCGCCAAAGTGCTGGGCAAGATCGACGGCCAAAACCATAGCTTGGGCCAACTGCATGTGGGCGGCGTGGCCGACATGGTGGTGTTTGATCCAGCGCTTGAATGGCACGTTACGCCCGATGCACTGCACAGCCAAGGCAAACACACTCCGTTTGCGTTTGACATGACGGGCATGTCTTTGCCCGCACGCGTCAAGGCCACCTTGGTGGCAGGCCGCGTGGCCTACCAAGCCGCTTGATGCGCAGCTTGCGCGCCATCGCCAAGTTCCTGCGCGTGATCGCGTGGGTGCTGCGTGGTTATTGGATGGTGCGCACGACGTTCCCCAAACTCAGCGACGAGCAACAAGCCCGTGCCGTAGAAGTGTGGGCACGTGGCATGCTGGCCATCATCGGCATTGAGGTACGCGTCAAAGGCCATCCCGCTCAGGGGCCTGTGTTGATGGCGGCGAACCATATTTCGTGGCTCGATATTTTGGTGATGCACGCGGCTTGCCATTGCCGCTTTGTGGCCAAGTCTGAGATTCGCAGCTGGCCCTTGGTGGGGGTGCTCACCACGGGCGGTGGCTCGCTCTATATTGAACGTGGCTCGCGCAACGACGCCATGCGTGTGGTGCACCAAATGGCCGATGCTTTGTGCCAAGGCCAGGTGCTAGCGGTGTTTCCAGAAGGGGTCACGGGCGATGGCATCACGGTGCTGCCGTTTCATGCCAATTTATTGCAGGCAGCCATTTCGGCGGAGGCGCCCATTCAGCCGATTGCTTTGCAGTTCTTCGATGCACAGACCCACGACGTCAGTCTTGCCCCGTGCTATCGCGATGACGACACCTTGGTCAGCTCGTTGTGGCGCACGCTGTGCGCACCACCCTTGTTGGCGCAAGTGCGTTATGGTGACAAACAATTGGCGCAAGGCCGCAATCGCCGCGAATGGGCGCAAGACCTGCGGGCCACTGTGGCCCATTTGTGCAAGTGATATCCTTGTTTGACTATGGCAACCAAAAAAACACACCCATCCCCCGTCAAGGCAAAGGCCGCAGCCAAAGCTGTGGCGGTGAAAAAAACTGCCGCTAAAAAACTGGCAACCAAGCCTGCCGTGAAGTCAGTGAAGGTCACGACCAAAAAAGCAACCAAGGCGCAAGCCAAATCGGTGAAAGCACCATCCGACAATGCCAATCTGGATGAGATGTTTGACTTGGCTGCAGAAACCTTCCGTGTCATGTCAGCGCCCATGCGTTTGAAAATCATCAACTGCTTGTGCAATGAAGAAAAAAACGTAGGCCAGCTGCTGGAAGAAATCGACACGACCCAGCCCAATATGTCACAGCACTTGAACACCTTGTTTAAATCCAAAATTTTGGGTCGTCGCCGCGATGGCGTGCAAATTTACTACCGCATCATCAACGAGCGCGTCGTCACACTCTGCCGTGCGGTGTGTACGCAAATTGCGATTGACAGCGATATTGCACACTGAACGAGTGGTTGCCATAACAAAGGGCCGCTGTTGCGGCCCTTTGTTATTCATGCCGAAAGCGCGCGTTACGGCTTGAGGTAAACGTAGCCTTCTTTGGCCTGCAAACGTGCCACCTCGGCTACGCCTGAAGGAACGATTTTGGCGTCCATCGAGACTTTGTTGGGGTCGATGTTGCGCGATACCAATGTGTTGTTGCATACACGGAATTGCACGCCTTTACTTGTTAAGTCGCTGACCACGCCGCTGAACTCACGCCCTTTGCTGTCTTTTGCTCCGTCAAGCAAAAAGTCAATGCCAGGGCCATGCGTGACCACCACAATTTTGGCCGTGGGGTCTGCGTTCAAGTGGTTTCGCACGTTGCCCAAAATGGCGGCTGTGGTTTCAACACCGGTGTTGATGTGATAGACCACTTTGATGTCTTGGGCTGTCGCCCAAGAGCATCCCAATGCAACGATGAGAGCGGCAAAAACGGTTTTTAAAGTTTGAATGATTTTCATAGAGCGTTTCTTTACATCAAAGTGTCGGCCCAAATGTTTTGGGCCCAGTTCCAAGCATAAATGCCTTCAAGTTCATTAGGGACGCTAGAGACGCCACCAGAACCAGGAACGGTTTTGTAGGTTTTGTCTTTGTCGTCGTACTGGTGAACAGAAGCAACGTGCACCACCATCTTATCGTTTAAAAAGCTGTAGCACGTGTTGCTCAAGAACGGTGAGGGATTGACGGGCATATCGGACAACTGCGCGACGATGGCTGATGCCGTGACCTTGGCATGTGAGTTGGCCATGTGGCCAGACTTTGGCATGAGCGGGGCCAACAGAATGGAGTCGCCAATGACGTGAATGTCTTTGGCTTGCGTGGATTCGAAGGTTTGGTAATGCACACCGCACCAACGTGCGTTGACGTTGGCCAAATTCGATTGCACCGCAATGCCGCCCGCACGCATGGCAGGCAACACGTTGAGCACGTTGGCTTTGACATCGTTTTGCACATCAAACTTCAAGGTGTTGGTCTTGGCATCCACAGCCATCACTTTGTGCTGTGGCATGTATTCCAAGATGCCTTTGTAGTTGTCAGCCCAGAACTTCTTAAACAGGGGGCCTTTAGAAGTGACGTCTTGGTTGGCATCCAAGATCAGCACCTTTGACTTGGGCTTGTGTTGCTTGAAGTAATGCGCCACTTGGCTGGCCCGCTCGTACGGGCCGGGAGGGCAGCGGTAGGGCGCTTCGGGAATGGTGATGGCGTACACGCCGCCGTTGTCCATCGATTCGAGCTGCTTGCGCAAGGCCAGAGTTTCTGGGCCTGCTTTCCATGCTTGCAAAATTTGACCAGAGGCATTGGCCTCTTTCAAGCCTTCGACGGTGTTGAACATCAAGTCGATGCCAGGCGACATGATGAGCTTGTCATAGCGAATGCTGGGGCCGCTTGCGAGGGTGACGGTCTTTTTGGCGGCATCGATGCTGACCACGTAATCGCGCACGATATTGACACCGTGCTTGCCCGAGAGCTTGTCATACGGGGTGGTGATGTCGGCCATGGTCTTGCTGCCACCGATCACCAAATTGGAGATGGGGCAAGACACGAATTCACCATTAGGTTCAATCATCGTGACATCAATCTTGTAGTTTGACAGCATGCGAACGTATTTGGCTGCTGTGGCACCACCGTAGCCGCCACCGATGACCACAACGCGGGCTTTTTCGGGGACGCGCCCCACAGAGGTGCAACCGACCATGCTGCCCAATGTGCCTAATGAACCAAGAGCCATAGAGGCTTGAACAAAACTGCGACGTTTCATGATGAATCCTTGGTTAACGCTTGGTAGCGGCGTAGTAATTAGAGATGGTGTCGATTTGGGCGTCGGTCAGGCCCTTGGTGATTTGGTGCATCACTGTGGCGGGGCGGCTGCCATTTTTAAATGCATTTATTTGCAAGACCATGTAGTCCTTGGGCATGCCGACCAAGGAGGGAATGGCGGACCCCTCAATTGTTCTGCCGTCGGTGCCATGGCAATTGGCACACATGGCCGCTGTTGCGCGGTTGTGCAATTGGGTTGCTGTTTGCTGAGCATTGGCTGCTGTGCCAATGCTGGCTGTCATAGCTGCAGTAACGCAGAGACGCGCTACCCGAGAGGAAGTGGTTTTCATGTTGACCTCGTAAGACAGATTAAATAAATCAGTGAGCATGAATATATCTACAAAAAAATAAATGCCATCACGGGGTATACCCAGCGATGGCATGCATCGTTAAACGAGAAATTGACTTATTTCACGGTTGAATCAGCGTTGGAGCGCTGGCAGGTGCGGTGTCCATCCAGCGATCAATCAAGCCTGCGCCCATCCACATACCAATCAGTGCCATCCAAGCCGTGAGCGCAAAAATAGCGCCGCCCGTGACACCTGCACCCACGGCGCAGCCACCAGCCAGCATTGAGCCAAAGCCCATGAAGATGGCACCGAAAATGTAGCGACGCATGCTGTAGCCGTCTTTGAAACCTTCGAGTTGGAATTCGCCTGAGACCCAAGCCGCGATGAACGAGCCCAAAAACACACCAGGTAGCAAACCAAAGTCAAACCCTAAGCCTGGAGGGTTCGGGGCCAAGATGCGCATCAACCAATCGGCGGAAGGCCCACTGAAGGTGACGCCTTGAATGGGCACGACTTCAAATGAGGCCTTGGATACAGCATACGAGTACCACCAAGCCAGTGCCACACTCAAGCCAGTGCCGATCCCTCCGATCCACATCCATGCACGTTGTGTGGTGCGCGTCGTAAAGTACAACGCTGCAATCAGCCAAATGATGCCTATGACCAAACCCGTGGTGTGGCTCCACCCCAGAATGGCCAAGATGTCGCGGCTGCTGCCACCTTCAACCACCCACAAATCGCTGAGCACACCGCGCACGGGGGCAAGTGCCCCGTATAAAGCTGATTGAGCTACAACTGCAAAGATCAAGCCTGATAGCAGGGCCCTCAAATTCCCTGTTGCGGATAGCACCAGCAAACGGCTGGCGCAGCCGCGCGTCATGATCATGCCTGCGCCAAACAGCATGCCACCAATCAAAGCTCCCGACATGCTGCCTCGGTTGGCGAGTTGACGGGCTGAGCTGACGTCGAGCCAGCCAAACACAATCATGGCTTGTATGGCAATCACTGCTGTAGAGAAAGTCAGTAGCCAGACGGACAGTTTTTCACCAAAATGATGGTGCCAAAACTCCACCACAGCGGCACGTAAGCAAAACTTTGAACGCTGTGCGAAAAAACCAAAAAGTAAACCAACGACCAAACCACCAACCGCTAAAACGGTTCGTTCTCCATAATTTTCGTTAAGTAATGTGAAGTTCATATGGTTTAGTCTACGCTTATATATTTGAGCTATGCTAGTTGTTCTCTAAAAATCGTAGGTTGATCCACATCAAAAATTTTTATATGGCTCACGGGGAAATCCAATGCGAACTTTGATGATGCGCGCCACCATATGGGTGTGCGGTGTAAGTTTTTGTTTTTTAAGCGCTCAGGTGTGGGCGCAAGTACCCAAGCCTAAGGCGGATGCTGAGACCAAACCGTTGATGCAAGCCAAGCAAGTGGTGCCAGGCGTGTATTACGTTCAAGGCTTGTCAGCGTTGGGCTCGTCGGCGAATCAAAACTTCATTTCTAACGCGAGTTTTGTGGTGACGCCGGCGGGGGTTGTGGTGATTGATTCTTTAGGATCCCCCGACCTGGCGCGCCGACTGTTGGCTGAAATCAAGAAAGTGACTCATCAGCCTGTTCATACGGTGTTGGTAACGCACTACCACGCAGATCATATTTACGGTTTGCAAGTGTTTCAAGATATGGGGGCTAAAGTGATTGCGCATGAAGCGGCGCGTGCGTATCTCACTTCCGATACAGCAGCTCAGCGTTTACAGGCTTCACGCCAAGACCTATGGCCTTGGATTGATGAAAAAACTCGTTTGGTCGAGGCGGATGAGTGGATCACTGGCAAGAAAGAATTGGTTGTCGGTGGTGTCAAGTTCATGATTCAACCCGTGGGCCCATCGCATACGGCAGAAGACTTGGTGGTGTATCTACCTCAAAAGAAAGTTCTTTTCGCTGGAGATTTGGTGTTTAGAAATCGAATTCCCTTTGTCGGTCAAGCTGACAGTCAACATTGGATTGAGGCGATGCAAAGCTTGTTGACCTTTGATGCCAATTGGGTTGTGCCAGGGCATGGACCCATTTCAAACGAGCCTCAAGCAGACATGCGCTTGACTCGTGATTACTTGCTTTATTTGCGTGAAACCATGAGCCGCGCTGCGCATGACCTAGAGCCTTTTGAAAGTGCCTACGAGGCAACGGATTGGACAAAATTTGACAAGATGCCCTTGTTTAAGGCGGCCAACAGAATGAATGCGTACAACACTTATTTGCTGATGGAGCGAGAGGCTAAATGAAAGGCTTGACGCGCCGCCAAGGCATGATGCGAGTTGCGCTAGGGGCCGCTATGGTGAGTGGTGCGGGGCGTGGTTGGTCAGCAGAAAAAACCTTACCGACCACCGACTCCTTGCCGGATGTGTTGCAAACAGCTTTGCAAGTCAAGCAGCCTTTGGTTGTGATGGTGAGCTTGCATGGCTGCCCTTTTTGTAAAGTGGTGCGTGAAAACTACCTCGTGCCCTTGCGTGAAAAGGAAGGGTTGCATGTGGTGCAAATCGACATGCGTGACCGACGCGCCATCAAAGATTTCGCGGGTAACGTACAAACGCAAGATGAGTTGATTCGTAAATGGGGCATCAAAATCGCGCCCACGGTTTTGTTTTTTGGAGCCTCCGGCAAAGAGATTGCCAAGCGTTTGAATGGCGCTTATTTGCCTGATTTTTACAATTCATACCTCGAAGAGCAGATTTCGGCGGCACGTTTGGCTGTCGCCCGGTGAAAGAGGGTTTACATGATTCCTATCAAAACCGAATCAGCTTGGCGTGGCACGTCTGACTGTCGCAGTTGTGCCATCCGTGAGATGGTGCTATTTGCGGATCTGAATGAGCAAGATTTCAACCTGATCCATGCGCCCATTGATGATTTGGTATTTCAAGTAGGACAAAGGCTGTATGACGAGTCCGATAAAGCCGTGGGTATTTTCACCATTCGTCAAGGCATGGTTAAGTTGGTGCGGGTTACGGCGGATGGCCGCGAACGAGTGATTCGCGTGCTGTTGCCAGGTGATGTGGCTGGGCTAGAGGCATTGGCAACCATGCGTTACGACAGTCAAGCCGTGGCTCTGTGTGAGGTCACGGTGTGCCGCATTCCACTGAAAGTGATTCACGAGCTAGGTGGCAATAGTCCTCGACTTCACAAAAGGTTAATGGAGAAGTGGCAAAGCGCTCTCAAGCAAGCCGATGATTGGTTGGCCGATTTGAACTTTGGCACAGCACGCCAACGTGTGACTAATTTCGTTCGAAAAATGCACGCTGTCTCTGGAGACGACACAGCCACACTCTTCGCGCGTGATGACATGGGGGCGATGATGGATTTGAAACTTGAAACTGTGAGCCGAGAGGTGAGTGCTTTGGTGCGTAAGGGGGTGATGCAACCTCTCGATAAGCATGCACGGCATTACAAAATTCTCTTGCCGAACGTCTTGGAAACTGACTGTTAGTGAGGTTTTAAAATGCGTACTACGGATACCCGCACTGTGAAGCAAACGCTGTCGCAACTTTGGTTTCGCGACACAAGTGATAGCAGTCTCATGATCAACGACATTGCGGTGCGGGTGCGCGCAGGCATTTTGCTGTTCATTCCTTTGTTCATGATCTTGACCTTGCTCGATGTTGTTTACTCTTCGCATTGGGTTGTCACGGGTGATTACATCAAGGACACTTTCGAAACCGATTTTGAAGGACGCATTCTTTATCACGTAGAAGCCGTGCGCCGTACCTATAGCTATACCTTGCAAACTTGGATTTTGTTTTATGCCTTGTTTGAGATGATCGCTGGAATGTTTGTGTTCACTTCCCGCCTGTCTCCCACGATTTACATCAGCAGCTTGCTGGTGCGCAGCAACAAGCCGCTGTGGAAGCCGCTGGTGCCAAAGCGCTTTGCATGGTCTATCGGAAGTAGTTTGATCATGACTTGCTTGGTCTTCTTTAACCCCGATACGTTTGCAGGCTGGGTGAACGCAATTTTGGGTGCAGACACATTGCCTACGACGACAAATTTCATGCCTCGTGCGGTTCCCCTTGTCTTGGTGTGGGTCTGTTTAGGCTTCATGTGGATGGAGACAGTTTTGGGCATTTGTCTAGGCTGCAAACTGCACGCTTTACTCGTGTGGATGGGGTTTTTAAAAGAAGAGTGTGAGGCCTGCAACAACCTGACTTGGGATTGACTTGCATACCCCGTGGTGTATATAGTCGGGGCTTTTTAGCGACTGATTACTATGCACAACACATCTTGCGCTATTCGTCCCTTTTGGGCGCCATGGTTTGCTGGCTTGGCATTGGGGGCCGTGCTGTTGCTGACATTTGTTATCACCGGACATGGCCTTGGTGCCACCGGGTTCACCACGCGTTTTGTGGCGTGGTTGGGTTTGCAAGTGGCGCCACACGCTACTTTGGCTAATGACTATTTAGGTGGTATGGCTGAGGATGGTCATCCACTTTCTTCTTGGATCACGTGGCAAGTCTTGGGTGTGGTGTTAGGTGCAGGCTTTGCAGCTTGGCGCGCAGGTCGCATTCGTTGGCAAGTCGATGGTGAGCGCACGCTTGGTAGCCCACGTCGTTTAGCCATGGCTTTGGGCGGCGGTTTGCTAGCAGGCTTGGGTGCGCGTATCTCTGCAGGTTGCACCAGTGGCCTGGGCTTATCGGGTGCGGCCACTTTGTCCTTGGCTGGCTTTGTGTTTTTAGCAACTTTCTTTGCGGTGGGTTTGATCGCTAGTCGCTTGGTTCGAGGAGTCAAATGATGTTCGCTCTTCCTGAAGTGGCCTCTGGCCTGTTGTGCGGTTTTCTGTTTGGCTTTGTTTTAGAGAATGCCGGTTTTGGTAGTCCTTGCAAGCTCACAGCCCAATTTCGTCTCACCGACTGGTCGGTGTTTAAGGTGATGTTCACCGCCATTGTGTTTACTGCGATTGGCTTGACCGTGTTGGGTGAGATGGGTTGGAGCCAAGCTAGTGCCGTCTTTGTTCCGCCTGCCTTGCTGGGGGCTGCTGCTTTGGGCGGCGCATTGGTGGGAGCTGGTTTTGCCATTGGCGGCTACTGTCCTGGTACCTCAATGGTTGGGGCCGTGTCGGGCCGTGCAGATGCTTTGGTGTTTTTGTTAGGTTTATTGGTGGGCACCGTGGTGTTTGCTTCGGCCTTTGTCAGCTTGGAGCCTTTGACCTTCGCGGGCGATTACGCCGGTGGCGACACCTTGGGTGATGTCTTCAAAGCCAGCAACTGGGTGATTGATGCTGCATTGTTTGTGGCTGCTTTGGCCATCTTCTGGGTGGGAGGCATTTTTGAGCGCAACGCCGGTGGTGCTATTACCGCTGTAGAAGCCGTGGCTGGCGCATCCCCAGACAGCGTTAAATGATTTGAAAATTTTTATAGGAACCCTTCACATGACAAAACGTCAACACTCTCAAGTTAAAACCAATGCAGCAGCTTTGCTGTTGGCACTCGGCTCGGTTGTGGCTGCACCTGCTGCGCGCGCTGCTGATCCGGCGCCCGCTAACGGTTCTACACAAGCTGAAAATCCATGCGGTCCTCGCAAACGTGCGGCAAATCCTTGTGGCCCATCTAACCCCTGCGGCCCTAAGCGTCGTCGTCAGCAAGCTGATTGATCGCTACACCTAGCCATCTATGTCTGTGTACGTGCAAGACTTGCTCAATGTGCATGCCCTCTATGCAGCACGAAACATGAGTCTGTCTTTCGCAGCTTTGGCGGGTAGTGCAGAGTTTGTTGAGAATGCGCATTACCCTAAGAACGACGTGGTTGACGTCCAGAATGGGACACGTTTTTTCTACCATGCCCATCCTGCGCATGAACGCATAGATGGCGAACATGGACATTTCCATATCTTTGTAGACGAACCAACCAAACCTGCAAATGCACCCCCCAATTTTGTTCATCTCGCGGGCATCTCTTTGGATGACAAAGGCACGCCCTTGCGTCTGTTTACGACCAATCAGTGGGTAACCGGGGAGCGTTACGTGCGTGCTGAAAAATTAGTTGGTGCACTGGCCAGTTTTCAGTTGTCCACTCTAGGACGCATGTCCCCAGTTGCAAGATGGATCAATGCCATGATGCGCTGGTGCAGTGATGACATTTACCAATTGTTGTTGCAACGCGATGCGCGTTTGCAGTCACATCAGCAAGGTCTTCGCGAAGCCTTGCGCGATCGTCGTTGGCACATTTTGAGCCAACAACGCCTTTCTTACTGGAACCGTTTATCCAAGGAGACTTCAATATGAAATTGATTCAACGCATGGCGCTTAGCGCTGCTTTGTCAACGTTGGCGCTGGTGGCTCAGGCCATCGAGTTGCCAGGCTCAGTGGTCAACACTGAATGGTTGGCCAAAAACAGATCACAAGTACAAGTGGTGGAAGTTCGTTCAGATGTGGCTAGTTTTAAACGTGAAGCTGATGTTCAGACTGACAAAAAGACAGGCAAGAAAATAGTAGTAGAAGTGGGTGGTCATATGGTGGACTCACGCTTGATCGACATGAAAACCATGCGCACAGATCGCAAAGTAGGCGACCTGACGGTGCGCTACATGTTGCCCGAGCGTGCAGACTTTGAACGCACCATTCAAGCTGCAGGCATTGATGCAGGCAAGCCCATCATCTTCGTTCCAGTGGGTCAAGCCATTGAAGACATCGACGATGCATTGCGTGTGTATTGGCAATTCAAGATGTATGGAGACAACAACGTGGCAGTGTTAGATGGCGGTATGGCGGCGTGGTTGTTAGAAGGCCGTGAAGCATCGGTGGCCGCTGTGCCTGCCAAGCAAGGCAGCTGGAAAGCGGACAAAGAGCAAGTGCAATACTTGGCTGAATCTATTGATGTAGCCGTGGCATCGCAACGCAACGAGCAAATCATCGACGCACGTAGCGCTGGTCATTTCTATGGCTTGAGCAAGCGTGACTATGTGTACAGCTATGGCCATGTGGCGGGCGCGAAGCTCATGTCGCCTGATGTGTTTGCACGTAACGTGCAAGGCGTTGCTTATTTCCATAATGCCAAAACTTACGCCTCTTTACTCAATGCCATTGGGTTTGACACCAACAAGCCCACCATCACTTACTGCAACAGTGGTCACTTGGCAGCGGGTCCATGGTTTGTGTTGAGTGAAATTGTGGGTAACAAACAAACTCGTTTGTATGACGGCTCCATGCACCAATGGACGCTTGAGAAGCGCCCCACAGTGAGTGTTGCCTTGAATTGATGACTTGCTGGAGGGGCTTTGTTGAACGAGCTTGGAGTCTTTATACTGCGCTCAAATCACCATAAAGGCCCCTTTGCAATGTCTACTCTTCGAAGCCCGGATAAGAAAAAACTCATTTGTGATCGTCTGGCTCGCGTAGAAGGCCAGCTGCGAGGTGTGCAAAAGCTCATTGACAACGATGCCGATTGCGAAAAAATCGCGCAGCAACTGGCCGCTGCGCGAAAAGCCTTAGACAAAACATTTTTCAGCATGGTTGGCTGCATGATCGAAGAGGGTGATCAACCCATCGAACACGTCACACAAATGTTGACCAAATTTGCCTGACCTATGTGTCAAGCTTTTTTCATTTTTTGAAAGGTAATTTGCCATGATCAAGCCCCTCATCATTTCGCTGGCACTCTTGGCCTGTGGCAATGCTTTTGCCGAACCCGACATTTTCAAAGGCGCTGACTTGGCGACAGGCGAGAAACTAATCGCCGAGAATAAATGCAACGCATGCCATAGTCGCAACGTGGGTGGCGATGGCTCTGCTATTTACAAGCCGAAAGGCAAGATCAACGCACCCGGTCCATTGCGCGGCATGGTTGAGTATTGCAGCACGCAGCTGAACTTGGGCTTCTTTCCTGAAGACACGACAGCTGTGGCTGCTGTCTTGAATCGCGATCACTATAAGTTCAAGTAAAAGTAATTCATTTACCCTACTCCCTAGGGTATGTATGGGGATGTCCTGCCCACTTCTGGGTGGATGATATAAGCATATGCTGATTGATTTATGTCAACGAGCATGTGCTTTTTTTATGCCCAACCCGGAGAGAAACATGATCAAAAAAATTCGCTGGACCGCCTTGGCTTTGGTTGCAACCCTGACCCTCAGCGGTTGCGGCACCATCAGCACCATGGGCAAATTGGAAAACGGTGCCGCCACTGAAGCTGGCCGTATGTGGGATCGTTGGGTGGACGCTGACGGCGACATCGCCGTGGCAACCACTTGGGAGCGTAAAGTTGCCAAAGGCGTGACAGCTGTTGATATCGAACAAATTTTGAAAAACGTCGCGACCGAGCGCAACATGAAAGACGTGGGCACCTTGCCTTTGTCTAAAGAACTCGAAGCACGTACGGGGCAAAAGCAAAAGCTGCTGACGGTTTATTCGTTTTGTACACCAACGACAGCCCGCACTATGGTGGACTTCAGCCCGCACATGGCCGCCTACTTGCCATGCCGCATCTCTGTGGTTGAAAAAGATGATGGTTTGTGGCTCTACACGCTCAATATGGACATGATGGTCAAAATGGGTCGCAAGCTTCCATCACCTTTGAAAGAGCAAGCCATGGCTGTTCGCGACACCATCTGGGAAATGATGGAACGTGCGTCAAAAGGCGAAATCTGATTCTCATCACACACATACAAACTAGGAGACAACTATGAATAAATTCGCACTGCGCCCCTTGGTGGCTGCATTGGTTTTGACGGCCCCTGTCATGAGCGCTTTTGCGACTGATGGCTATTTCTCGCACGGCTATGGCATGAAAGCCAAAGGTATGGGTGGTGCTGCTACGACTTATACCGACAGCGCGTTTGCAGGTGCTAACAACCCTGCATTGTCTTCTTGGGCGGGTAATCGAACTGAGGCAGGTTTGGATTGGTTTAGTCCCAAACGCAGCACAGATGCTGCGATGGCTAATCCTTCGGGTTCCACGGTCACAAGTAACTCCAATGATTTTTTCATTCCTGAGTTTGGGTATAACCGTACTTACGATGCAAAGTGGTCTTATGGTGTCTCTGTTTATGGCAACGGTGGCATGAATACAGACTACCCTACCAATCCAGTTGGCGGTGCTGATGCTATGGGGGTTAATTTGGAGCAGTTGGTGATTGCTCCAACGCTTTCATATAAATTAGATGAAACTCAGTCAGTCGGTATTTCGCCGCTTCTCATTTATCAAACCATAGAAGTTAAAGGTATTGGCCACTTCAATGGTGCAGCAATGGGTTACTGGTCTTCCAACGGGGGCGCGTTGTCAAATAACGGCAAAAGTGCTAGCACTGGTATGGGCGTGCGCTTGGGTTACTTTAAGAAGCTAACTGCAGATGTGGATGTAGGTGCTTCTTATTCGCCAAAGACCCAAATGAGTAAGTTTGACAAATACACGGGGCTGTTTAATGGCACTTTTGATATTCCAGAGAACTACAGCCTAGGTGCATCTATGAAGGTGATGCCTGATGTTAAGTTGTCCTTGGATTATCAACGTATCAACTATAACAATGTGAAGGCAATTGGTAATCCTACTGCAAATATGCTGCCTTGTAATGGTGGCAACAATGGTGATGCAAGCTATTGCCTCGGCGCTGCAAACGGTGCTGGTTTTGGATGGCAAAACATCAATGTGATCAAGCTCGGTGTGGAGTGGAAGCAGGCCGCAGCACTAACGCTTCGTGCAGGGTACAACCGTTCGGATAATCCGGTTCAGTCAAAAGATGTGACATTCAACATCATGGCCCCTGGCATCATGACTACGCACTACACGTTTGGTGGTACTTACGCTTTGGATAAGGATAGTGAAATTACTGCGGCTTACATGTATTCCCCACAGAATACTGTCACAGGTGCAAATCTGTTTAATCCTGCAGGCACTGACACCATCCGCATGAAGCAACAATCCTTAGGCATCCAATTTGGCTGGAAGTTCTAAGCGCGGGTGAAGTCCAGGCCACAAACTTTCATTTTGAAAAGTTTGTGGCTTTTTTCTTGCTTGCGTGTAATCCCTAGGTGAATCCAATCTGGAATGATATATATTCATTAATCAGCATACGGTGATATATAGGGCATGACCGAAGAGGACAAGATCGAGCAACTGAAGGTGTTTGAGCAAGCTGCTGAACTATTCGGCGTGCTGTCAACGCCGATTCGCTTGCGTGTCATCAGTGCATTGTGTGATGGTGAAAAAAACGTCAGTCAGTTACTGGAAAAAATCGATGTTTCCCAATCCAATATGTCACAGCAGCTAAACATGATGTATCGGGCAGGAGTGTTGACCAAGCGACGAGATGGTGCACAAATCTTCTACCGCGTAGCCAATGAAACGGCCATGAGCGTGTGTCGATCCGTGTGTAACCAAATTGCAACGAATGGTTAGTTGAATGGTTTGAAGACTCAATAAAAGGAGTTCGTGTGAAAGAAGAGAACATCAATTCAGGGAGGGTGCAAAAAGCACCAGAAAACTTCCTAGATAAAGCAGGCATCAAGAAGGTCTTTGCCGAAGGCAAAGAGGGCCGTCGTGATTTCATCCGCAGCGCTTTTGCAGCTGCCGCAGCGGGCGCTGCTGCTCCAGTTGCTTTGGCTCAGGGCAACCCTGTGCCGACAGAGGGGGGTGATCCTAATATTTTGAATTTGCCAGAGCACGCGACCAATTTGGGTCAAGGTGTGGCCACAGAGGGTTACGGTAAGCCATCTAAATATGAGGCCAACTTGCAGCGTCGTCAAAGCCCAGGCTTGACGCAAACCACGCAGGCTTCGGTGTCATTCGCGCCTTTGCAGTCGCTGTTTGGCATCGTGACGCCAAGCGGATTGCACTTTGAGCGTCATCACCAAGGTTGGTGGGACATCGACCCGTCGAAGCACCGTTTCATGATCAACGGCATGGTGAAAACGCCCAAAGTGTTCACCATGGATGAGATCATGCGTTTGCCTTCTGTGTCACGTTTCCATTTCATCGAGTGCGGTGCAAACACTGCGGTTGACTGGGGTAACGTGGCGGTGCCAACTGTGCAATACACGCATGGCATGGTGTCATGCAGTGAGTTCACGGGTGTGCCGTTGATTACATTGCTTGAGTTGGCCGGTGCGGACTTAAAGAATGGCAAGTTTGTGTTGGCTGAGGGAGGGGATGGTTCTTCCATGACCCGTACCATCCCTATGAGTCTCATCACTTCTGGTGAAGTGTTGGTGGCGTACGGCCAAAACGGCGAGATGCTACGCCCTGAAAACGGTTATCCCTTACGTTTGGTGGTGCCCGGTGTCCAAGGTGTGAGCTGGGTCAAATACTTGCGCCGTGTCGAAGTGGGTGACATGCCTTATGCCGCTAAAGATGAAGCTGTGCATTACATCGATCTGCAGCCGAGTGGTCAGCATCGTCAATACACCAGCATCCAAGAGTGCAAGAGTGTGGTTACTACGCCATCCGGTGGTCAGGTGTTGTTGGACAAGGGCTTCTACAACATCACAGGTTTGGCTTGGTCGGGCAAGGGCAAGATCAAAAAGGTCGATGTGTCTGTGGATGGTGGTCGTAACTGGCGGCAAGCACGGTTGGAAACGCCAGTGCTCAGCAAGGCATTGACTCGCTTCAACATCGACTGGGTGTGGGACGGTAAGCCAGCCATCATTCAAAGTCGTGCCACAGACGAAACTGGGTTTGTTCAACCCACGTACAAACAATTGCGTGGTGTTCGTGGAACTCGCTCCATCTATCACAACAACGCTATCCAGTCATGGTTGGTGCAAGAAAACGGTGAGGTCAAAAATGTCCAAGTTTCGTAAAGTTCTTTTTGTTGCAACGTTACTTGCAGCAGGACTTGCCAATGCACAGAGCACAAAATACGTCAATGTGGGACGCGATGCGACGCCGCGCGAAGTCGCTGCTTGGGATATTGATGTTCGTCCTGATTTCAAGGGTCTGCCCAAAGGGTCAGGTACGGTTGCTAAAGGCCAAGATATTTGGGAAGCCAAATGCGCGCAATGCCACGGTGTTTTTGGCGAGGCCACTGAAGTCTTTAGTCCATTGATTGGCGGTACCTCCGCAGATGACATCAAGACAGGTCATGTGGCTAACCTGAATCGTAAAGACTACCCAGGTCGTACAACGATTATGAAGGTGGCGACGGTGTCCACATTGTGGGACTACATCAATCGTGCCATGCCTTGGACTGCACCAAAATCATTGAAACCTGATGAGGTGTATTCAGTCGTTGCATATTTGCTGAGCTTGGCAAACGTTGTTCCCGAAGACTTTACGTTGTCGGATAAAAACATTTCAGAGGTGCAAAACCGCATGCCCAACCGTAATGGTATGACGCATGAGCACGCCATGTGGCCAGGTCATGAGTTTGGCAGTAAGGCTAAGCCTGATACAGCCAATGTGGCCTGTATGAGCAACTGTGCACCAGAGGCAAAAGTGGCCTCTTTCTTGCCAGATTTCGCACGTAATGCACACGGCAACTTGGCTGAGCAAAACCGCATGGTCGGCGCACAGCATGGTGCAAATACAGTTGTACCTGAGAGCAAAGCAGGTGCGCCTGTGGTTGCGCCAGTTGCCCCTGCAACGCCCAAAGCAGACAATGGCAACAAAGCTGTGATTGCCTTGTTAGGCAAAAATGGCTGCACGGCCTGTCACGGTGTGGATAAGAAAGTGGTGGGTCCTGGCTTCAATGAAGTGGCCAAGAAGCACGCGGGTAAGGCGGACTATTTGGTCGGCAAAATCAAAGCAGGTGGTGTGGGTGTATGGGGTCAAATTCCTATGCCTGTGCAGACCCTCAATGATGCTGACGCCAAAGTGATTGCCACATGGATTGCCCAAGGGGCAGCCAAGTAAAGCGTCCATGGTGCTGAGTGGAAACACTCAGTATTTAGGGTAGTTTTTTAAATTTATCATCAACGAAAATCACAAGGAGATTTCAGATGCAAACTCGTCGCGAGACACTCAAACAAAGCGCATTGGTCGCTGGCATGCTGGCTGCGGCTGGTTTTCCACAGTTCGCCAACGCCGCTTACAACAAAGCAGCGTTTGACGCTAAAACATTGCAAGATGTGGTTAAAGCCTTGGGCGGCAGCACAGTAGCTGAAAGCAAAGACGTGACCATCACGGGTCCAGATATCGCTGAAAACGGTGCCGTGGTGCCTTTGAGCGTTGCTACTAGCTTGTCAGGCGTAAAGCAAATGTTGGTCTTGGTTGAAAAGAACCCAGCAGCGATGGTTGCGATGTTCAACATGACCGACAGCATCGAAGCCAGCTTTGCCACACGCGCAAAAATGGGCCAATCATCTGATGTTTACGCTGTGGCCATCATGGCTGACGGCAAGGCGTTGTTCGCCAAGAAAGAAGTCAAAGTCACTTTGGGTGGCTGCGGCGGTTAATTCCCCGTACTTCGTTTAACAGTATTCAACGTAAAGATTTAGGAGAAATAACATGGCAGATCCAATGCGCATCCGCGCTCAAGCTTCTGGCGATAAAGCAACCGTTCGCGTGCTCATGAGCCACGAAATGGAATCTGGTCAGCGCAAAGATGCAGCTGGCAAACTCGTGCCCGCATGGTTTATTCAAGAAGTTTCAGCGACTTTGAATGGCAAGCCTGTGATGAGTGCCGAGTGGGGGCCCTCTGTGTCTAAAAACCCTTTCTTGCAGTTCACCGTTAAGGGTGCCAAGGCCGGCGACAAGCTGGCTGTGACTTGGAAAGACACCAAGGGCGAAAGCCGCACGGACGAAGCAACCGTTTCGTAAAAAAAACCAATTCGGCCACGATGCCTTGAGGTGTTGTGGCCGTCTCATTTTTATTTCACAGGAGACAAGCATGAACCAATCGGTTGGTCACAATACTAAAAAAATAGCACTGGCATTGAGTTTGTTTGTCTTGTCTTCTGTCGCGCTTGCTCAAAAATCGTCTACAGACAGCATTGCTGAATACCGTGCCATGTTGCAAGACGGTAACCCCGCCGATTTGTTTGAAGCCAAAGGCGAAGACCTTTGGAAAAAAGCACGCGGCCCTAAAAATGTCTCACTCGAAAAATGTGATTTGGGCAAGGGCGCTGGCGTGGTTAAAGGCGCTTGGGTTGAATTGCCCCGTTTTTTCTCTGACACGAATCGAGTGCAAGACTTAGAGTCTCGCTTGGTCACTTGCATGCAAGATCTGCAAGGCTTGAATGCTGAAGAAATTAACAAAACACCTTTCGGCAAAGGCGAACAGGCTAATTTGACAGCTTTGGCTACCTGGATTTCTGCGGAGTCCAAGGGTATGAAGTTCAATTTGCCACAGGGTCATATTGAAGAGCGCAAGATGTACGAAGCAGGCAAGCGCCTGTTCTTCATGCGCAGTGGTCCTCATGATTTTGCATGCGCGACTTGTCACTCGCAAGATGACAAACGCATCCGTTTGCAGGACTTGCCAAACCTGACAAAGAATCCTGGTGCTGGCAATGGCTTTGGTGCTTGGCCAGCGTATCGCGTCTCCAACGGCCAAATGTGGAGCGCACAGTTGCGTTTGAACGATTGCTACCGTCAACAACGCTTTCCTTACCCATTGTTTGGCAGTGATGCCACCATTGCCTTGGGGGTTTTCATGGGCGTGAACGGCAAAGGTGGTGAAGCCACGGCCCCTGCTATCAAACGATAAGGACAACAACAATGAACCGCAAACATACCCTTGCTCTGACGGCGATTGCTGCTGTTTTTTTGACAGCATGTGCTGCTCCGATGCCCACCTCTGCTGACCTTGATAAGTTGGCCAAAGACATGGCGTCTCGCTCTTTCCGCGCTCAAGGCCAAGCCAAGCTTGATCGCCTCGAACAAGATGAAGACAACCGCCTGTGTTCTGATGCCGACTCTAAAGGCGTTTCTGTGACCGAAGCTGATGCCAAAGCCATTGAAGCTCGCAACTTGGCCTCTATCAAAGCACCAGCCGATGGCAAGTACTTGGGGGACTTCAAGGCGGGTGAGAAAGTCGCCCAAAGCGGCGCTGGCAAGACTTGGACTGACAAAGAAGACGCGCCTAATGGCGGCAACTGCTACAACTGCCATCAAATTAGTCAGACCGAATTGTCTTACGGCACGATTGGCCCAAGTCTGTACAACTACGGAAAAATGCGTGGTGTCACAGACCCAACCAGTGCAACAGCTAAGCCAATCGTGGAGTACACCTGGGGCAAGATTCAAAATTCACGCGCTTACAACGCATGTTCAAGCATGCCGCGTTTTGGCCATAAAGCAATCTTGACAGAGACTCAAATCAAAGACGTGATGGCATTGCTGCTCGACCCAGCTTCCCCCATCAATAAGTAACCCTTCCTCCAAGCCGCAGCAAGAGTAATCGGCTGCGGTTTTTTTCTACTCGTTAAATAAGCAGGTGCTGATATGAACTTAACCAAACGCGAATTCATGCAAGTCATGGGGGCTGGCTCAATGGCTGGCCTCAATATGAATGCATTTGCGCAAGCAGATAGCAAAGCGGCTGCCAGTGGTCTTTATGACATTCCTAAGTTTGGTCAAGTGTCATTCCTGCACATGACCGACTGCCACGCGCAGTTGAAGCCCATCTACTTCCGCGAGCCCAGTGTCAACCTTGGCATTGGCAGCATGAAAGGCAACTTACCCCATTTGGTGGGCGAGCATTTGCTTAAAACCGCAGGCGTGCGCCCCGGCAGCGCCGAGGCCTATGGCATGAGCTATTTGAACTTTGAAGTGGCCGCCAAGCGCTACGGCAAAGTGGGAGGCTTCGCGCACTTGGCCACCTTGGTCAAGCGCCTCAAAGCCAGCCGCCCCGGCGCGTTGCTGCTGGACGGGGGTGACACATGGCAAGGCTCGGCCACCTCCTTGTGGACCAACGGGCAAGACATGGTTGACGCCTGTAAATTGCTGGGCGTGGACGTGATGACCGGCCACTGGGAATTCACCTACGGCATGGAACGCGTGCAAGAAATTGTGAACAAAGACTTTGCGGGCAAGGTTGACTTCGTTGCGCAAAACATCAAGACCCAAGACTTTGGCGACCAAGTGTTCAAGCCCTACGTCATTCGCGAAATCAATGGTGTGCCTTGCGCCATCATTGGCCAAGCCTTTCCGTACACACCGATTGCCAACCCACGCTACATGGTGGCGGATTGGGCCTTTGGCATTCAAGACGAAAACATGCAAAAAATGGTGGACGAAGCCCGTGCCAAAGGCGCACAAGTGGTCGTCGTCATCAGCCACAACGGCATGGATGTGGATTTGAAAATGGCCAGCCGCGTCAGTGGCATCGACGCCATCATGGGCGGTCACACCCACGACGGCATGCCTGTGGCCACCTTGGTGAACAACAAAGGCGGCAAAACCATCGTCACCAACGCGGGCTCGAACGGCAAGTTCTTGGGCGTGCTCGACTTTGAAGTGAAGAACAAAAAGATCACCGACTTCCGTTACAAGCTCTTGCCCATCTTCTCCAACATGTTGCCCGCCGACAAAGAGATGGATGCGCTCATCAACAAAATCCGCGCGCCCTATGAAGCCAAGCTAAACGAAACCTTGGCCGTGACCGAAGGCACGCTGTACCGCCGTGGCAACTTCAACGGCACCGGCGACCAGTTGTTGCTCGACGCTTTAATGGATGTGCAAGGCGCGGACATGGCGTTCTCGCCAGGCTTCCGCTGGGGCACGTCGCTCTTGCCAGGCCAAGCCATCACGCGTGAGTGGTTGATGGACATGACAGCCACCACTTACTCTTACGCCACCGTGACCGAGATGACGGGCGAGTCTATCAAGACCGTGCTCGAAGACGTGTGCGACAACTTGTTCAACCCCGATCCGTATTACCAACAAGGTGGAGACATGGTGCGCGTGGGTGGCCTTGAATACGTGTGCCGCCCCAACGAAAAAATGGGCAGCCGCATTGGTGAAATGCGCCTCAAGGGCAAACTCATCGACGCCGACAAGAAATACAAGGTGGCTGCGTGGGCACCTGTTGCTGAAGATGCGAAGAACCAAAACCTCAAACAAGTGTGGGAAGTCGCCGAACAGTGGCTCAAAGCAAGTGGTGGAAAAGTATCGAAGCGCAAACTCAATACGCCAAAGTTGGAGGGCGTATTGCCTAACCTCGGCTTTGCTGCCGTTTAAACGTTAATTGAATTGGGAGTTGGTATGACTGTTGAGCGTTACATTCGAATTATTGCAGGCTTGTTCATCATGGTGTCATTGGCGCTGGGTGTTGAAGAAAGTCCTGTGTTTGTGAGCCATTGGGCGTTGGCATTTACGGCATTTGTTGGGTTGAACTTGTTTCAGTTTGGCATTACAAATTTTTGCCCGATGAGCTTTATTTTGCGTAAGTTGGGTGTGCCCGAAGGTACCGCTTGCGGTGCAACCGAGTAACCATAGCGTTATTTTTGGCGCACTGAGCATGCAAAACGAAGGTTGATAAACAAGCCTTCGTAACTCATGAATCATTTTGTGCCTGCCAACGATCCGCTGCGTTATTCATTGCATAACGTGGTTCACGCCAGACCTTCTGCGCCCCCGTGGTGTTGTGGGCAGTTTGGAGTACAACGCGACGCTTGCATGACAAACTTCATGCAATATCTGAAAAATAAGTAGAAACTTATAAAACGAGGGTAAGTGATAGGGGGTATCTTGATGTAATGCAAGATGTTTCTTACTTCTTCCTGTATCTTTGACGATATAGAAAACTTAATGAGGAGCGAAAAAATGGCACACATCGTAATTTTGGGCGCTGGTATTGGCGGCATGCCTATGGCTTACGAAATGAAATCGCTGGCGCGTTCTAGCGACAAGATCACCGTCATTGGTGACTCACCTGTTTTTCAATTTACCCCTTCTAATCCTTGGTTAGCTGTGAATTGGCGCAAGCGCAAAGAAATCGAAATGGAAATCACGCCTGCGCTCAAACGCAAGGGCATCGATGCCATTACCCAAGGTGCTAAACGTGTGCACCCAGAACGCAATCAAGTCGAACTGACGGACGGCACCCTGGTGGATTACGACTACTTGGTCATTGCGACCGGTCCTAAGTTGGCGTTCGATGAAATTCCAGGCTTGGGCCCAGATGGTTTCACTGCCTCGATTTGTAAATCAGCGCATGCCGAAGAGGCCAGCCACAAGTGGAACGCGTTCGTCAAAGATCCCGGTCCCATCGTGGTGGGCGCTGTGCAAGGGGCTTCTTGCTTTGGCCCTGCCTACGAGTACGCCATGGTGATGGACACCGATTTGCGTCGTCGCAAAATTCGCGACCAAGTACCCATGACTTACGTTACCTCCGAGCCCTACATCGGTCACCTCGGTTTGGGCGGTGTGGGTGACTCCAAAGGCTTGCTTGAGTCAGCCATGCGTGACCGTCACATCAAGTGGATTTGCAACGCCAAAACCACCAAGGTTGAAGACGGCAAGATGTACGTCACCGAGCACGACGAAGACGGCAACCCTAAAAAAGAGCACGTCTTGCCGTTCAAGTATTCCATGATGTTGCCAGCCTTCAAAGGCATTGATGCCGTGTTTGGCATCGAAGGTTTGACCAACCCCCGTGGCTTCATCACGGTTGACCAACACCAACGCAACGCCACCTTCAAGAACGTGTTCAGCGTCGGCGTGTGTGTGTTCATTCCTCCCGTCGAAGCCACGCCTGTGCCTTGCGGCACGCCCAAGACAGGTTTCATGATTGAGTCCATGGTCACCGCCACGGCATACAACATTCAAGAACTGTTGAACGGCAAAGAGCCCACACACCAAGCCACATGGAACACGTTGTGTCTGGCCGACTTTGGTGACACGGGCGCTGCATTTGTGGCCCTGCCACAAATTCCACCCCGCAACGTGAGCTGGTTCGGTGAAGGCAAGTGGGTGCATATGGCCAAAATTGCGTTTGAAAAATACTTTATGCGCAAAATGGAAAAAGGCACGTCCGAGCCGTTCTACGAAAAAATGGTCATGGACATGCTGGGCATCATCAAACTCAAGCCGAAAAAATAATCAGCTTGGGTCCTCTATTCGCGCATCACACGGGCATGTGGTGCGCGAATTGTTGTGCAAGAAATGCCTCGCCTTGCTCCAGCATGAAATAGCGAAACGCCTCGGCCGCAGGCGACAGCATTTTGGATTGTGTGTGCACCACATTCCACGCACGTATCACGGGTGCACCGTCTACATCGAGCACCGCAATTTGCTTGTGTTCAAGCTCATTGCCTATCGTGTGCAAGGACACAAAGCCTAAACCCAAACCTGCCATCACCGCCTGCTTCAAGGTTTCGTTGCTTTGCAAATGCATTTTTAAGTTGGCCTCGACACGCGCCTCTTCAAAAAACTTTTCCATCGCGGTGCGTGTGCCCGAGCCTTGTTCGCGCACGATGAAGTCATAGCCGCGCAAGTCCTCCACACTCAAGTGTCCACGCTCGACCAGCGGGTGGTTGATGGCAGCCACAAACACATGTGGATGCGCAGCAAAAGGCTCTGCACGCGTTTGCAACTCTTTGGGCGGGCGGCCCATGATGGCAATGTCTACCTCGTTGGCTTGCAGCATCTTCACCAGCTGCTCGCGGTTGCCCGTGGCCAACTGAATTTCTACGCCTAAATGCTTTCTACGAAATTCGGCCAACATCTTCATCATGAAGTACTTGGCTGTGCTCACCATGCCAATGGTCAGCACCCCTGTCTCGGCCCGCTGCAAACGCGCAGCCGCATCTTCGGCATCTTTGACGGTGGCCAAAATTTTTCGGGCGAACACCAACATGTACTCACCACCGGTGGTGAGGCTGACTTTCTTGCCTGTCCTATCAAACAAGGGCAGACCCACGTGCCCCTCCAGCTCTTTGATTTGCATGGTGATGGCCGGCGGCGTGAGGTGAAGATTTTCAGCCGCACGCACAAAACTCAGGTGTTTGGCCACCTCGTTGAAAACGCGCAATTGGCGAAACGTAGCGTTCTTCATTAAGTTTTCCCTTAATTGAATATGGATTAAATCTGAATTTACTTCATCTTGTGGTCTTTTTAAAGTAGCGCTATTCCTCACCATCACTGGAGATATTCATGGATCAATCCGCACGCTACGCTGACCTGAGTTTGAACGAAGAAGCGCTGATCAAGCACGGTCAACACATCTTGGTGGCTTACAAAATGAAGCCCAAGTCAGGCCACAACTACCTTGAATCGGCGGCCCACTTTGCGGCGGAATCGTCCACCGGCACTAACGTAGAGGTGAGCACCACCGATGACTTCACCAAAGGCTTGGATGCTTTGGTCTATCACATCGACGAAGCGACCGAAGACATGCGCATTGCCTATCCCGTGGATTTGTTTGACCGCAATGTGATCGATGGCCGTTTCATGCTGGTGTCGTTTCTGACCTTGGCGATTGGCAACAACCAAGGCATGGGCGACATCGAGCACGCCAAGATGATCGACTTCTACATGCCCGACCGCGTGATCCAGATGTTCGACGGCCCCAGCAAAGACATCTCCGACCTCTGGCGCATTTTGGGCCGCCCCGTCAAGGACGGCGGCTACATCAGCGGCACCATCATCAAGCCCAAGCTGGGCCTGCGCCCTGAGCCATTTGCCGAGGCGGCTTACCAATTTTGGTTGGGTGGCGACTTCATCAAAAACGATGAACCACAAGGCAACCAAGTGTTTGCGCCGATCAAGAAAACACTGCCTTTGGTCTATGACGCGATGAAGCGTGCCCAAGACGAAACGGGCCAAGCCAAGCTGTTCTCTATGAACATCACGGCAGACGACCATTACGAAATGTGCGCCCGTGCTGATTTTGCGTTGGAAGTTTTTGGCCCAGATGCCGACAAACTGGCCTTCTTGGTCGACGGCTATGTGGGAGGGCCGGGCATGGTCACCACCGCACGTCGCCAATACCCCAACCAATACTTGCACTATCACCGTGCGGGCCACGGTGCGGTCACCAGCCCTAGCGCCAAGCGCGGCTACACCGCCTTTGTGCTGGCCAAGATGAGCCGTTTGCAAGGCGCCTCAGGCATCCACGTTGGCACCATGGGCTACGGCAAGATGGAAGGCGAGGGCGATGACCGCATCATCGCGTACATGATTGAGCGTGATGAGTGCCAAGGCCCGATCTACTTCCAAAAATGGCACGGCATGAAGCCCACCGCGCCCATCGTCTCGGGCGGCATGAACGCGTTGCGCTTGCCAGGCTTCTTCAAGAACTTAGGCCACGGCAACGTCATCAACACCGCAGGCGGTGGCGCTTATGGCCACATCGACTCACCCGCCGCCGGTGCGATTTCGCTGCGCCAGTCGTATGAGTGCTGGAAAGCTGGCGCTGACCCGATTGAGTTTGCCAAAGAGCACAAAGAGTTTGCCCGCGCGTTTGAGTCCTTCCCTGGCGACGCTGACAAGCTCTTTCCAGGCTGGCGCGATAAGTTGACGCAGCGCAAGTAAATCGGTTGTCACCGCCCATTGGCACCTTGTTTAAACACACGAACCAAACCATGCTTCAAGCCCTAATTTTTGATGTAGACGGCACACTTGCTGACACGGAGATGGCGCATTTGGCCGCGTTTAACCATGCCTTCCAAGAAGCAGGGATGGATTGGACTTGGAGCATTGAGCAATACACCCAGTTGCTTGGCATCTCGGGCGGCAAAGAGCGCTTGTTGCACTACTGGAAGAGCGTCTCGCCAGGTATCAAATCGGTCAGTGGCAATGCCTTGCAAGAAACCATTGACCAGCTTCACTGGTTAAAAACCGCTGCTTATGAGCAGGCGATCCAAGACGGTGAAGTGGCCATGCGCCCGGGGGTGTTGGATTTGATATGTGAGGCCGAGCGCTCGGGCTTGCAACTGGCGATCGCGACCACCACCTCGCCCGTCAATATTTCGACGTTGCTGCGCAAAGCGATTGGGCCTGATTGGCGGCACTACTTTTTGGTGATCGAAGACGCCTCTACGGCGGCTGTGAAGAAGCCGCATCCACAGGTGTATTTGCAAACCCTGTCACGCTTGCATGTGCCCGCCCAAGCGTGCTTGGCCTTTGAAGATTCGGAAAACGGTTTGCGTGCGGCAGTTGCGGCCAAGCTGACCACCCTCGTGACCCCAAATGCCTTTACACAAACACATGACTTCACGGGCGCCTTGCGTGTGTTGCCTAGCCTTGAAGGCGTTCACGTTGCGCAACTGCGCGAGTTACACGCATCCATTCACTGAGCAACGTTGACGCACAACGCAGATTTTTTCAAGAGAGCTCCCATGCCTATACAACAACGCACCACATTGACACAGTTCTTGATCGAAGAGCGTCGTCGCTTCCCCAGCGCCAGTGGCGATTTCAACGCCCTTATTTTGGACGTGGCCTTGGCGTGTAAAGCCATTGCCAAAGCGGTTGCTTTTGGTGAGTTGGGGGGCATGTACGGCAACCACGCCGCCGACGAAGGTGGCAGCGTCAACGTACAAGGAGAGACACAAAAGAAACTGGATGTCTTGAGCAACCAGCTGTTCATCCACATGAACGAATGGGCGGGCCACTTGGCAGGCATGGCCTCCGAAGAGATGGACGAGCCCTACCAAATTCCCAAACAATTTCCTCGCGGCAAATACCTCTTGGTGTTCGACCCCTTGGACGGCTCATCCAACATTGATGTGAACGTGTCCGTGGGCAGCATCTTCAGCATCTTGCGTGGTGTAGGCGAGGGCAAAGACGTGACCGAAGCCGACTTCTTGCAACCCGGCACACAACAGGTGGCGGCTGGCTATGCGTTGTACGGCCCCACCACCATGTTGATTTTGTCGGTTGGCAATGGCGTGAGCGGTTTCACACTCGACCCGACGTTGGGCGAGTTCATGCTCACGCACCCCAACTTGCAAGTACCCGCGCAAACCCAAGAATTTGCCATCAATGCCTCTAACAGTCGTTTCTGGGAAGCCCCCGTCAAACGCTATGTGGACGAATGCCTAGCAGGCAAAACTGGCCCACGCGGCAAAGACTTCAACATGCGTTGGATCGCCTCCATGGTGGCCGAAGCCCATCGCATCTTGATGCGCGGCGGTGTGTTCATGTACCCACGCGACACCAAAGACCCCAGCAAGCCCGGTCGTTTGCGCTTGCTGTACGAAGCCAACCCGATTGGCTTCATCATGGAACAAGCCGGTGGCCGTGCCAGCACAGGCCAAGTGCCGATGCTCACCGTCAAGCCCACAGGTTTGCACCAACGCATTGGCTTGGTGTTTGGCTCCAAAGACGAAGTCGAGCGCATTGAGCGCTACCACGCAGAACCAGTCGAACTCATGGACGACATGAATCCCTTGTTCTCAAACCGCAGCTTGTTTCGCGATTGAACCCCCATTTTTAAAACTCTGGAGACACCATGTCTGAACGTCACCCCATCATTGCCATCACCGGCTCCTCTGGTGCAGGCACCTCCACCGTGACCCGCACGTTTTCTAACATCTTCCGTCGCGAAGGCGTGAGGGCCGGCATCATCGAAGGCGACAGCTTTCACCGCTACGACCGTGCGGAAATGAAAAAGCGTCAAGCCGAAGCCGAGACAGCAGGTAACAAAAACTTCAGCCACTTTGGTGCTGACAACAACTTGTTTGGCGACATTGAAAACCTGTTCAAAACCTACAGCGAAACTGGTCAAGGTAAAGCTCGCAAGTATTTGCACAACGCCGAAGAGGCCGCGCCTTACAAACAAGACCCAGGCACCTTCACGCCCTGGGAAGACCTGCCCAATGACACCGACATGCTGTTTTACGAAGGACTGCACGGCGCGGTGGTGACCCCCGAGCACAACATTGCGCAATACCCCGACTTGCGCGTGGGCGTGGTCCCCGTCATCAACCTTGAGTGGATTCAAAAACTCTGGCGCGATAAAACCCAACGTGGCTACAGCACCGAAGCGGTGACCGACACGATTCTGCGTCGCATGCCCGACTATGTGAACTACATCGTGCCGCAATTCGCGCACACGCACGTCAACTTCCAACGCGTGCCCATGGTCGACACCTCCAACCCGTTCATCGCCCGCGATATTCCCGCCGCTGACGAAAGCATGGTGGTGATCCGCTTTGCCAACCCCAAGGGCATCGACTTTCAATACTTGCTCAACATGATCCATGGCAGTTTCATGTCGCGTGCCAACACCATCGTGGTGCCCGGCGGCAAGATGGAAATCGCCATGCAACTGATCTTCACCCCCTTTGTGTGGCGAATGATGGAGCGCCGCAAACGCGCACTTGGCCAAGCATAAAAAATCAAACGGAGACATGACCATGACCACCACACCCTCTCCCCAATTGGCACGCGACATGGCCAATGCCATTCGCATGCTTGCCGTGGACGCTGTTGAAAAAGCCAAATCAGGCCACCCTGGCGCACCCATGGGCATGGCGGATATTGCAGAAGTTTTGTGGAACCGCCACCTCTGCCACAACCCCGCCCATCCTTCATGGATGAATCGTGATCGTTTTGTTTTGTCCAATGGCCACGGCTCTATGCTGATGTATGCCTTGCTGCATTTGACCGGCTACGACTTGCCCATGGACGAGCTGAAAAAGTTTCGTCAGTTGCACAGCAAAACCCCTGGACACCCCGAGGTGGACATCACCCCAGGTGTGGAAACCACCACAGGCCCCTTGGGCCAAGGCTTGGCCAATGCCGTGGGCATGGCACTGACCGAAAAACTGTTGGCCGAAGAATTCAACCAAATTGAGGATGGTCAACACTTTGACGTGGTCGATCACTTCACCTATGTGTTCATGGGCGACGGTTGTTTGATGGAGGGCATCAGTCACGAGGTTTGCTCGTTAGCCGGTACGCTGCGTTTGTCTAAGTTGATTGCGTTCTACGACGACAACGGCATCTCGATCGACGGCCACGTCGATGGTTGGTTCACCGATGACACGCCCAAGCGTTTTGATGCCTATGGCTGGAACGTGATCGCCCCGGTGGATGGCCACAACACCGATGCCATTGACGCTGCCATTCGTGCAGCCAAAGCGCAAGCAGTGCTGCCCAACGGCAAGCCCACTTTGATTTGTTGCAAGACTGTGATTGGTCAAGGTTCACCCAACAAAGCCGGCACGCACGATGTGCATGGCGCTGCCTTGGGCGCGGCAGAGGTTGCGGCCACGCGCGAGGAACTGGGTTGGACGGCTGAGCCCTTTGTCATTCCTGCGCCCATTGCCCAAGCATGGGATGCGCGTGAACGCGGCGCTGCATGCGAGGCGAAGTGGGCACAACGGATGGCGGTGTATCGCCAAAAATTTCCAGAGCAAGCCGCCGAATTAGAACGTCGCATGCGTGGTGAGTTAGGTGCTGATTACGCCGCACGTTTGCCGCACGTGTTTGAAAGCATGGCCAGCAAAGCTGACCCCATCGCCACGCGCAAAGCCAGTCAACTGAGCTTGGACTTGTTGGCTCCTTTGGTGACCGAGTTTTTTGGCGGCAGTGCTGACTTGACCGGTTCTAACCTGACCAACTTCAAAAATTGCAACATCGCCAAACGCGATGTGTGGGGCAACCACATGTCGTATGGCGTGCGTGAGTTTGGCATGGCCGCCATCATGAATGGCATGGCTTTGCATGGCGGTTACTTGCCTTATGGCGGCACGTTTTTGACGTTCAGCGACTACAGCCGCAATGCCATTCGCATGGCTGCGCTCATGAAGCAACGTGTCATCCATGTCATGACCCACGACTCGATTGGTTTAGGAGAAGACGGCCCAACCCACCAAAGTATTGAGCACATTCCTAGCTTGCGCATCATCCCTGGCCTCGATGTGTGGCGTCCTGCCGATGGTTTGGAAACCGCAGTGGCTTGGGCCTGCGCCATCGAACGTCATGATGGGCCTTCTCTGTTGGCCTTGTCACGCCAAAACTTACCCCGCTTGTTGGCCGATGCGGCGGATGCACAGAAGGTCAGGAGAGGCGGCTACATCCTGAGCGACATGCCAAATGCCCAAGCCATTTTGATTGGCACAGGCTCAGAAACTTCGTTGGCCATGCAAGCCCAAGCACACTTGATCACCCTAGGCATTGCAACGCGCGTGGTGTCTATGCCATGCACCAATGTGTTTGATCGCCAAACTGAGGCGTATCAAAATTCAGTCCTGCCCTTGAGCTTGCCCACCGTGGCGATCGAAGCCGCGCATCCAGACTTTTGGCGCAAATATGTGGGGCGCACAGGCATGGTCATTGGCATGCCCACCTTTGGTGAATCAGCCCCGGCACCCGCGTTGTACGCGCACTTTGGCATCACGCTTGAGCGCATCGATACGGCTGTGCGCAGCTTGGTGCACCGCGACAACACGCGTCGCGCACAACCGCTGCCAGATCAAATCGTTCCGTCGATCAATTAAGGCTTGCCAGCATTCCTAATTGGTTAGATCTCTTCACTCTCTTGGAGCCTTCCACATGACGATCAAAATTGGTATCAACGGCTTTGGCCGCATCGGACGCATGGTGTTTCGCGCCGCGATTCAAAACTTTCACGACATCGAAGTCGTCGGCATCAACGACCTGTTAGAGCCCGACTACTTGGCCTACATGCTCAAGTACGACAGCGTGCACGGCCGCTTCCAAGGCGAGGTATCTGTCGACAACGGTTACTTGGTGGTGAACGGCAAGAAGATTCGACTCACCCAAGAGCGCGACCCTGCTGCGTTGAAGTGGAACGAGATTGGCGCCGATGTGGTGGTCGAGTCCACAGGCCTGTTCCTCGACAAACCCACGGCCGAAAAACACTTGGCCGCAGGTGCCAAGAAAGTGCTGATGTCAGCCCCGTCCAAAGACGACACACCCATGTTTGTGTACGGCGTGAACCACGCCAGCTACGCAGGTCAAGCCATCGTCTCAAACGCGTCTTGCACCACCAATTGCTTGGCACCGGTGGCCAAAGTGTTGAACGACAAATGGGGCATCAAGCGCGGCCTCATGACCACGGTGCACGCAGCAACCGCCACACAAAAAACCGTGGACAGCCCGAGCAACAAAGACTGGCGCGGCGGGCGTGGCATTTTGGAAAACATCATCCCCTCCAGCACCGGCGCAGCCAAAGCGGTGGGCGTGGTGATTCCTGAAATCAAGGGCAAGCTCACGGGCATGGCCTTCCGTGTGCCGACCAGCGATGTGTCGGTGGTCGACCTGACGGTGGAGCTCAACAGCGAAACCACGTACAAAGAAATTTGTGCCGAGATGAAAGCGCAAAGCTTGGGCGCCTTGAAAGGCGTGCTGGGCTACACCGATGAGAAAGTGGTGTCCACCGACTTCCGTGGCGAGCCTTGCACGTCGGTGTTTGACGCCGATGCGGGCTTGGCCTTGGACGGCACCTTCATCAAAGTGGTGAGCTGGTACGACAACGAGTGGGGCTACTCCAACAAGTGTTTGGAGATGGTGCGCGTGTTGGGAGCGCACCGATGAAAGTCTTACGTTTTTCAGATGTCGTGAAGAGTGGGTTCCCACTTAACAAACGTGTGTTCATCCGCGCCGACCTCAACGTGCCGCAAGACGACGCAGGTCACATCACCGAAGACACCCGCATTCGTGCTTCCGTGCCGTGCATTCAAATGGCATTGGACGCAGGGGCGGCCGTGATGGTGACCTCACACCTGGGCCGCCCCACCGAAGGCGAGTTCAAACCCGCAGACTCATTAGCACCTGTGGCCAAACGCTTGGGTGAGTTGTTGGGCCGTGATGTACCGCTGGTTGCGAACTGGGTGGACGGCGTGAAGGTCGAACCCGGCCAAGTGGTGCTACTAGAAAACTGCCGCGTGAACATTGGCGAGAAAAAGAACAACGACGAACTGGCCCGCAAACTGGGTGCGCTGTGCGACATCTTTGTGCACGACGCATTTGGCACCTCGCACCGCGCCGAAGGCACGACCTACGGCATTGCGCAATACGCGCCCGTCGCGTGCGCAGGCCCGTTGTTGGCCGCAGAGATGGACGCCATCAACCTAGCCTTGGCCAACCCTAAGCGCCCCTTGGTCGCCATCGTGGCGGGCAGCAAGGTCAGCACCAAGCTGACCATCCTCAAGAGCTTGGCCAAGAATGTGGACCAGCTCATTGTGGGTGGCGGCATTGCCAACACTTTCATGCTGGCTGCTGGCTTGAACATCGGCAAGAGCTTGGCCGAGCACGATTTGGTGGACGAAGCCAAAGCCGTGATCGACATCATGAAGGCACGTGGCGAAAAACTAGGCAACGCCCACATTGCGGTGCCCATTCCCACCGACGTGGTGACCGCCAAAACCTTCGCAGCTGACGCCGTGGCCACCGTGAAGCAAGCCACCGATGTGGCCGACGACGACATGATTTTGGACATCGGCCCAGAGACAGCAGCCAAGCTGGCCGCGCAGCTGATGAAGGCAGGCACCATTGTGTGGAACGGCCCCGTGGGTGTGTTTGAGTTTGCAGCGTTCGAGAACGGCACGAAGACCATCGCACACGCCATTGCCGAATCAAGCGCGTTCAGCATCGCAGGCGGCGGCGACACCTTGGCCGCCATTGCCAAGTACGGCATCGACAAACAAGTGGGTTACATCTCCACCGGCGGCGGCGCGTTCTTGGAAGTGCTGGAAGGCAAGACACTGCCTGCGTTTCAGATTTTGACCCAACGCGCTGCGGCATAAATTTTTACAAATCGACAGGAGACATCACCATGGCATTGGTATCACTACGCCAAGTACTCGACCACGCAGCCGAACACCACTACGGTGTTCCAGCGTTCAACGTCAACAACCTCGAACAAGTTCAAGCCATCATGGAAGCGGCGCAAGCCACCAACAGCCCCGTGATCTTGCAGGCCTCTGCGGGCGCACGCAAGTATGCGGGCGAGGCCTATTTGCGTCACCTCGTGTTGGCTGCGATTGAAACGCATCCCGACTTGCCTGTGGTCTTGCACCAAGACCATGGGGCATCGCCTGCCCAATGTCAGCAATCGATTCGCTCTGGTTTTTCCAGCGTGATGATGGACGGCTCATTGATGGAAGATGCCAAAACCCCCGCCAGCTACGACTACAACGTTGAAGTCACGCGCAAGGTGTGTGACATGGCGCACGCCGTGGGCGTCTCTGTTGAAGGCGAATTGGGCTGCTTGGGCTCACTCGAAACGGGCGAAGCTGGCGAAGAAGACGGCGTGGGTGCCGCTGGCATTTTGAGCCATGCGCAAATGTTGACCGACCCCGTGCAAGCCAAAGACTTTGTGGCCCAAACCGGTGTGGATGCTTTGGCCATCGCCATTGGTACCAGTCACGGTGCTTATAAATTCACACGTCCCCCAACGGGCGATATCTTGGCGATAGACCGCATTGCGGCCATTCATGCCGCTGTGCCCCACACGCACTTGGTGATGCATGGCAGCTCTAGCGTGCCGCAAGAGTGGTTGGCCATCATTCGTGAATACGGCGGTGACATCAAACAAACCTACGGTGTGCCCGTGGAAGAAATTGTGCGTGGCATCAAGCATGGCGTGCGCAAGGTCAACATCGACACAGACATCCGTTTGGCCATGACCGGTGCGATGCGTCAGTTGTTTGCCAAACAGCCGAGCGAATTTGATCCGCGCAAAGCCTTGATCGCGGCACGCAAAGCAGCACAAGGTATTTGCGAGGCGCGCTTTGAGGCATTTGGTTGCGCAGGCCAAGGCTCGAAAATCAAACCCATCGCGCTGGAGGCCATGGTGGCGCGTTGCTATTGATGGCACGCCTACGGGGGCAGCTTTTTTCTCGTGACTTGATTAAATGGGGCTGTTGATCGACTTGAGCGCTTTGTAAGTCAATCCAGCCCCCAAGATGATTGACACCAGCGTGAGCCACGCGGTGTTTGAGAAAATCGCACCACCGCTCATGCCTGAGCCCACGGTGCAACCCCCCGCCATCACAGCGCCAAAGCCCATCAACACGGCGCCTGTCAAATAGTGGCCCAACTTGTTTTCAGTTTGAAAGCCTTCAAATTTGAATTCACCAAACAGCACGCTGGCCACCAACGAACCAATAAACACACCGGGCAGCAAACCCGCATCAAAACCAAAGTTGGGGGCGGTGGCGGTGGATAAGGTGCGCATCAGCCATTCGGCGGAAGGTGCGCTAAAGCTCAGGCTTTGCACGGCAATGGGTTCAAACGACACGCTCGCCACCAGCTGGGTCATGCCCCAGCCCATCGCAATGGCCAAGCCCACAAAAGCTCCCGCCCAGTTCCACGTGTTGCTGCTGTCGTCTTGGTTGCCACGCAAACGCCAAAGTGCCACAGCACCTATGGCCGCACCCACCACCAAACCCATCCATGTGCTGGTGAGGTTGAGCAAGTTGCGCTCAGGCCCACCTTCGACCATCCACAGCGATGTGACCCAAAGACGTGCTGGCGCTAACAAGCCAGAAATGGTGGCTTGCACCGTCACGGCAAACACCAAGCCAGAGAGCAGAGCGCGCAAATTGCCGTTGGCCGAGAGAATGAGCAAACGGCTCGCGCAGCCGCGCGTCATGATCATGCCCATGCCAAACATCAGGCCACCCACCATCGCGCCCGAGATGCTGCCAGGTGAGCCCAAATGGCGCGAGCTTTCAGGCTTTAAGAAGCCTACCAACACAATGGCTTGCACCGACAAAATGGCGACAGCAAAGCCCAACAGCCATACGGCTAAGCGTGAGCCCCAAGAGCCATCGCAGCATTCGATCACGGCCGCGCGGGCGCAAAACTTAGAGCGTTGGGCAAAAAAGCCAAACATCAAACCAATGAGTGCACCCCCCATGGCCAATACCGAGTGGTCTCCGAAGGTTTCAATCAAGCTGGTCAGATTCACAAAAATTCCCGTTGGTGGATATGAGTCAAGGTAAGGATTGTCTCTTTTTTCCAATTTCCCCACGTGCCTGATATCCTCCAACTCGATCAACGTTTGCGATCTTCTCTTTCTTATTAGGAATCCCTCATGTCATTCAACGTCCTCAATGACGCCGCGCTCAATCAACTGTTTCGCGATGCACGCACCGTTCACGCTTTCAAAGACACGCCTGTGTCGGATGCCACCATTCACCAGTTGTATGACTTGCTCAAGTGGGGGCCAACTGCCTTCAATGCGCAGCCTGCACGTTATGTGTTTTTGAAGACAGCCGAAGCCAAAGCCAAGCTCATTCCCGCTTTGATGCCCGGCAACGTGCCACAAGTGCAAAGCGCCGCAGTGACGGTGATCGTCGCGCAAGACACCCGCTTTCACGAGCACCTGCCCACGCAGTTTCCTGGTTATGACGCCAAGCCTTTGTTTGATGCCAACCCCGCCATGACCGAAGCCACCGCTGCACGCAATAGCAGCATGCAGGGCGCTTACCTGATCGTGGCCGCGCGTGCGTTGGGCTTGGACGTGGGCGCCATGTCTGGCTTTAACCCACAAGCGGTGAACGATGCCTTTTTTGCCGATGGCCGTTTCAAAGCCAACTTCCTCATCAACCTCGGCGTGGCTGACCCTGTGGGCATTCACCCACGTGGCCCACGTTTGGCGTTCTCTGAGGCGGCGCAAATTTTGTAAGAGCGCACACCGCGCAAGGCGCGGGTGTGTGTGGCCTAAAACGTTGACTGCTTAAACGTATTGCTTAAACCAAGTCAGTGCGCGGCTAAAGCCATCCGTCGCAGGCGCAGCGCGGTAGCTGCTGCGGTAGTCGGCATGAAATGCGTGCGGTGCATCTGGGTACAACACAAACTCACTGGCCTTGGCGGCAGGGTTGCCCTTTGCGGCAGCTTGCGCCAAGGCTTCTTTCATGGTGTTCACCGATGTCACGGGAATGCCCGTGTCTGCACCGCCGTACAAGCCCAGCACAGGGGCTTTCAACGTAGCGGCCAAATCAACCGCATGCTTGGGGTTGTTGGCATTGGTTTGGCCTTCTACGCGTCCGTACCAAGCCACGCCTGCTTTGAGCTTGGGGTTGTGCGCGGCATACAGCCAGGTGATGCGACCGCCCCAGCAAAAACCGGTGATGGCCGCACGGTCGGCGTTGCCGCCGTTTTGGCTGGCCCATTTCACGGTGGCATCCAAATCGGCCATCACTTGTGCGTCTGGCACTTTGGAGATGACCTCAGTTTGCAGCTTGGCAATTTCGCCGTACAAGCTGGGGTCGCCTTGGCGCACAAACAGCTCGGGCGCAATGGCCAAGTAACCGGCTTTGGCAAAGCGACGTGTGACGTCGGCAATGTATTCATGCACACCAAAAATTTCAGAGATCACCAAGACCACGGGCAAGTTGCTTTTGCCTTTGGGGGCAGAGCGGTAGGCTGGCATCTTTAAGCCGTTGACGTCAATCGTCACTTCGCCTTCGATCAGGCCTTCGCCCGAGGTTTGGATGGCGGTCTGCGCGATCAACGGCATGGCCGCAGCGGCGTAGCCCAAGCCCAAAGCAGTTTGCAAAGCAAGGCGGCGCGTAGGCGCTGAGGCATCCGTGCAGTTGAGCAAAGCCTGTGTGTCTTGAATCCAATTGGTGTGCATGAAGTGCCCTTTTAGAGAAATCGAATTGGGTGTCGGTGCCAATGAGGCTTACTTGGCGCCGCCTAAGATCCAAGCCGCTAAGGTTTTGACATCGGCATCGCTCAACTGCGCCTGTGGCGGCATGGGGATTGGGCCCCACTTGCCGCTGCCGCCCGCTTTGATGTTTTTGGCCACCGTGGCCTGGGCATCGGCCTGGTCTGCGTATTTTTTTGCGACATCTTGGTAGGCAGGGCCCACCACTTTTTTGTCGACCGCATGGCAAGCCAAACAGTTGTTCTTTTTGGCCAAATCAGCGTTTGCCCAAGCGCCTGTGGATGCAAGTGCCAAGAGCGTGACGGCTGTTAATTTCTTCATCTATCTCTCCTCTGGAAAAGGCTAATTCATTGGTTTTTTATGAATTAATTCATAACATCTTGATGGGGCATCATTCAAGGGAGTTCCCTGTTGTTGACGCCATGTGTCACCACACGCGCAGCATCCTTTTGGGTTTGATCAAAGACTCTTTGCACATCTTGTCATCGCCACGCGTGTGCTGCATGTAGGCGATGTTGCGAAAGTAGCTGATCTCTTTGATTTGCTCCACATTTACCACGGCGTCTTTGCGCAGCTGACCATCCATCACCACGGGGCAGGCAATGATTTGCCACCATTTTCGGTCTTCGCCGTATTGGCTGCGCAGCGCTTTGTCGACGGCTGAAATGTCTTCGGCGCAGGTGCTGGCCCACGCATGGGTGGTCAGCAGCAGGGCGTACAAAACAGCGGTGAAGAGACGACGCATGCACATGGCTTATTTCGGCATGGCTTATTTCAACAAGGCGTTGACTTGACGCAGCTGTGCTTCGCCCAGCTCGCCACTGGCGGCAGACAAGCGCAGTTGGTCCATCGCGGTTTGAATGCGCAGTTGCATCACGGCCAGCTCAGCTTGGGCCGCGTCATGCTCGGCACCCAGCCATTCGTTGGTGGTGCGCGCGCCTGTGCGATGCGCTTGGCGTGTGGCAGTTAGCCGTGCTTTGCTGGCTTGCTCGGATTGCGCCAAGGCTTGCAAGCGCGCGGGCGCTGTGCTGAGGTTTTGCCATGCATCGCGCACGTTTTGTTCAATTTGCAGCTCGGCAGCTTCTTGGTCGTAACGCAGTTTTTCGACTTGCTTCAAGGCTTCACGCTCACGCGCTTCCACCATGCCGCCTGTGCTGAGCGGCGCGTTGAGCTGAATGCCCACCATGTATTGCATGGTTTGGTTGCTGGCCGTGCCATACATGCCTTGTCCTGACAGGCGGTCCATTTGCGCTTGGGCAACCCAGTCGACGGTCATAGCGTTGCTCGCTTTCACGCGCTTGGCTTCTTGGCCTTGGATGGCTTGTTGCAAGCCCATCATGTGTAGGCTGGGCGACTGCTGTTTGGCACGTTGCACCCAAGTGTTGGCATCGGCCAAGTTGGAGGGGATGAGGCTGACATTGGCAAGGGTCAACAACTGTGCGGGTTCTTGGCCTGTCAATTGACGATAGGCGACCTTCTTCATGGCCAAGTTGTTTTCTTGCGTCAGCACGTGGGCGCGAATTTCAGACACGCGGGCCTTGGCTTCTTGCACGTCCATCACGCTGGCGTCACCGATCGATTGGCGCTTGCTGATTTCGGTGGCGGCTTGTTGCACAGCTTTTTGCTGGCGCTGCAAAACATTCAGTGTGAGCTCGCCACTCACCACCTCAAAGTAGCGTTGTGCGGTGCGCATGATGAGGGTTTGTTGCGCCTGCTGCCATTGCGCTTGGGCAATTTGTGCGGACAGCTCCAGCTGTTTGCTTTGCGCTTCGCGTTCGGGGCTGATCCAAGCTTTTTGTGCACCGATGCTGGCACGGGTGAGGGCGCCTACGTTGACATTGGTTTTGAAAGTGACATCGCTTTGGCCCATGGCCTGTGCGCCTTTGGTGCGGCTGTCCGCACCACCCACACCCACGGCGCCACCGGCAGACACGGTGGGTTCCCACAACGCTTTGGCTTGTTCTTGGCGGAAGCTGGCTTGCTCGTGCAGGGCGCGTGCAGCCGCAATTTCGGGGTCACGGGCCAGGGCTGATTGCCATGCGCTCATCAGATCGGCGGCATGGGTGGCCGAGCCAATGCCAGCAAGGCTCAAGGCGGCAATGAGTGGCAAGCGTTTCATGCGTGTTCTCCTGAAATGGGTGAGGCTGGCTTGTTCTTGAAAGCCATGAAGTAAAGCAGCGGAATCACCACCAAGGTGAGCGCGGTCGATACAAAAATACCAAAGATGAGCGAGATGGCGAGGCCATTGAAAATCGGGTCGTCCAAGATGAAGAAAGCGCCCATCATGGCAGCCAAGCCCGTCAGCACAATGGGTTGTGCGCGGGTGATGGCTGAATTCACCACGGCGTCCTTCAAGGCCACGCCTTGCGATACTTGCAAGCGGATGAAGTCCACCAACAGAATCGAGTTGCGCACGATGATGCCGGCCAAAGCAATCATGCCAATCATCGAGGTGGCGGTGTAGGGCGCACCCAACAAGGCGTGGCCCGGCATGACCCCAATGATGGTGAGCGGAATAGGTGCCATGATGATGAGCGGCACAAGGTACGAGCCAAACTGCGCGACGACCAACAAATAAATCAGCACCAAACCCACGGCATAGGCAGCGCCCATGTCGCGGAAGGTTTCATAGGTCATTTGCCATTCGCCATCCCACTTGACGGCGTAGTGTTGGTAAGGATCAGCAGGTTGTTGGATGAAGTATTCGTCCACAGGTTTGCCATTGGGTGTTTGGATTTGGCTCAAGCCACTGCGCATGCCAAACATGCCATACAACGGGCTGTCCACTTTGCCCGCCATGTCGCCCACCACATAGGTCACGGGCAGCAAGTCTTTGTGATAAATCGGTTGCTCGCGCTGTGTGTCGCTGATGGTGACGAGCTGGCGAATGGGCACGATTTCGCGTTGCGAATTGCGCACGCCAAGGCTCAGCAGTTTGTCCAGCGAGTCTTGCTCGCTCTTGGCCAAACGAATGACCACCGCAGCTGCGTATTTGTTTTGGTCATGCGCGTACATGGTCGATTCGCCCGCTAGGGCGGCACGCAGTGTGCTGACGATGGCCTGCTGTGACACGCCCATTTGAGCGGCCTTTTGGCGGTTGATCAACAGCACGTGACGTGGGGCCGAACTGATGGTGCTGTCGTCCACATCGACCACGCCGTTTTGCTGGCTGAACATGGCACGCACAGATTTGGCGACCAGGTTGCGGCCTTGGTCGGTGGGGCCATACACCTCAGCCACGATAGGGGCCAGCACGGGCGGGCCGGGCGGCACTTCAATGACTTTGACATTTGCATTGAACTGCTTGCCAATGGCTTGCAGTGCAGGACGTTCGCGCATGGCGATGATGTGGCTTTGCGCTTTGCGCAAGTGCTTGTCTTGCAAGTTGACTTGAATGTCACCCACGTTGCCGCCGCTGCGCAAATAGTATTGGCGCACCAAGCCGTTGAAGTTGATGGGAGCGCTCAAGCCTGCGTAGGCTTGGTAGTGGGTCACCTCAGGCACGGTGGCCAAGTGGGCACCTAAGGCTCGCAGGACTTTTTCGGTTTCCTCCACGCGTGTGCCCGCGGGCATGTCGACCACCACTTGGAATTCAGACTTGTTGTCAAACGGCAGCATCTTCAAAGCCACCAGGCCGGCCACGGGCAATGCCACCGACATCACGATGGCGCCGAGCACCGCAGCGCCTAAGCCCCAGCGGTTGCGTGCGCCAGAGGTGTTGTTCAAGAAGGGGTCAAACACGCCGTGGAAGAAACGGTTCAACCACTGTTTGAAAGCGCTGGTCTCTTCCACGCCGTGCGCATGCGTGCTCTTCATCCAAATACGCGCCAACCAAGGTGTGACGATAAACGCCACAGCCAGTGACAACAACATGCCCATGCTGGCATTGATGGGGATAGGGCTCATGTAAGGGCCCATCAAACCTGTGACAAATGCCATGGGCAACAACGCGGCAATCACGGTGAAGGTGGCAAGGATGGTGGGCGCACCCACTTCGTCCACGGCGCCTGGAATGATTTGCGTGAGGTTTTTGTGAGGGAACAAGGCTTGGTGGCGGTGGATGTTTTCCACCACCACGATGGCGTCGTCCACCAAAATGCCGATGGAAAAAATCAGGGCAAACAACGACACACGGTTGAGCGTGAAGCCCCAAGCCCAAGAGGCAAACAGGGTGACAGTCAAGGTCAAGATCACAGCGGTGCCCACAATGGCGGCTTCGCGTCGACCCAGGGCAATGAACACCAAGGCCACCACGGATGCAGTGGCAAACAGCAGTTTTTGAATCAGCTTCTGAGCCTTGTCATTGGCGGTTTCGCCATAGTTGCGCGTGGCGGTCACTTCCACGTTTGCGGGAATCTTGCTTTGCTTGAGTGAGGCCACTTGGCTTAGCAAGGCATTGGCTACTTCAATGGCGTTTTCACCGGGCTTTTTGGTGATGGCAATGGTCACCGCAGTGCGTTCAGCGGGCTTGGCACCGGCCACGCCGTGCCACACAGCCGTGTTGGCCTGTGCGCCACCATCGCGCACTTGGGCAATGTCATGCACGTGGATGGGCGTGCCAGCGCGTACCCCCACCACCAAACTGCCCACGTCTTTGGCGTTGCTCAAGAAGGGGCCGGATTCAATGGCAATGGCTTGATGGCCTACCAGTAAATCACCTACGGGTGCGCCTAAGTGCGCGGCTTGCAACGCCATGCGCAGCTCGGGCACGGTCATGCCAGCGGCTTGCATGCGGGCAGGGTCTATGTCAATTTGAATGGCGCGAGAGGGGCCACCCACGGTGGTGACTTCGCGCGTACCTTTGACGCGCTTTAAATCCATCTCAATGTTTTGTGCAATTTGCTCAAGTTCAAACGCGCTCAGGTCTGAATCCTTGCCATGCAAGGTGAGCGACATGATGGGCACATCGTCAATGCCTTTGGGTTTGATGAGGGGCGGCAACACGCCCAAGCCTTTGGGCAGCCAGTCGGCATGTGAGTTGACCGTGTCATACAAACGCACCAGGGCTTCGGTGCGCGGTACCTTTACTTTGTATTGCACCGTCACCACCGACATGCCGGGTTGCGACACCGACATGACGTGTTCGACGCCTGAAATTTGCGACAGTACTTGTTCGGCTGGGCCCGACACCATTTGCTCGACGTCTTTGACGGACGCACCCGGAAACGGGATGAGCACATTCGCCATGGTCACGTTGATTTGTGGCTCTTCTTCGCGTGGGGTTACTAAGACGGCGAACAGGCCTAGGAGGAAGCACACCAAGGCCAACAGAGGGGTGATCTGTGACGCTTGGAACATGCGGGCCAATCGACCCGAGATACGGAGTGTGGAATCAGTCATAGCGGCTATTCTATAAATAATTGCCTAACTATTTAACTAAACAATTAAATAATCAATCACTCAAATAAGCCTACAATTTACGCATGACCCAACTTCCAGAGCAAGCCATTGACCGTGTGGCCAACTACTTTCAAGCACTGGCCGAGCCCACACGCTTGCGTATTTTGAATTTGCTGCGCGAGACCGAGCACAACGTGGGCGAGTTGGCCGAGGCCTCTGGCTTTACCGCCGCCAATATGTCGCGTCACTTGAGCGTGTTGATGCAGCAAGGCTTTGTCAAACGCGAAGGCCGTGGCACCAGCGTGTATTACCAAATTGCCGACCCCACTATTTATACGCTGTGCGATTTGGTGTGCGACCGCATCAGTCAACAGCATTCAGAACAAGCTTGGCCTGTGTCAAGCAACGCTAAAAAACGTCCCACCACCACAAGGAAGCCTGCATGAGAACCGCCCACGATTTGGTCGTTGAAGCCAAACAAACCATTCAAGAAATTTCAATTGACCAAGCCGTCGAAGCCATTCAAACCTGTGATGTTCTGATTGATGTGCGCGAAACAGAAGAGTATTTAGCGGGTCATTTGCCGGGGGCCATGCACATGTCGCGTGGCATGTTGGAGTTCAAGATGGCAGGCATCCCCAAGTTGCAGCAGCGTGACCTGAGCATCGTGTTGTATTGCAAAACCAGTGGGCGTGCCGCTTTGTGCGCCCAGTCGTTGGCGCATATGGGCTACACCCATATTCAATCCATCGCCGGCGGCATTGACGCTTGGGTGGCCGCAGGGCACGAGGTGTTCAAGCCCGCTCAGCCTTCATTTGAATAAGTCCATGGGCGATTGAGATATCTCAATCGTTTCGTCACACTTTAAGCCTAGTATTGCCTGAGAACACAAGGACATCATCATGAGCACATTTGATCACGCCAGTTTGATTCAAAACATCAATGAATCATTAGGCCCGTTTCGTAAATCGCAGTCTGAGGCCATGCAAGGGTTTGGACAACTGGCGCGCGCCTCAATGGCTGAAGGCGCCATCAGTGCCAAAAATAAAGAACTGATTGCTTTGGCGATTGGTATCACGCAGCACTGCTCAGGTTGTATTGGCTTTCATGTGAAGGCCTTGCTCAAGTTGGGTTGCACGCGCGAAGAGTTAGAAGAAATGTTGACCATTTGCGTCTATATGGGCGGAGGCCCCGCTTTGATGTATTCCGCAGAAACTCTCAAAGCTTGGGACGCGCTCGCATAAAACTGTATGACTACCGATCGCCTAGAAGCCAAAAAAATTATTCCGATTCAAGCCATTGCTGATGACGACAGCGCAGAAATGGTGTCGCTGTACGCCGCCGCTAAGAAAATTTATCCACGCTCTGTGGAAGGTGTTTTTGCCTATTGGCGTTGGGTGGTTGTTGCCATCACGCAAGTCATGTTTTATGGATTGCCTTGGTTGGAGTGGGGCACACGTCAAGCGGTCTTGTTCGATTTAGAGTCGCGCCGCTTTTATATTTTGGGTTTGGTGCTATACCCGCAAGACTTCATTTATTTGACGGGTTTGTTGGTCATTGCTGCGTTGTCTTTGTTTTTATTCACAGCAGTGGCTGGGCGGTTGTGGTGCGGTTACGCATGCCCACAGACGGTGTACAGCGAAATTTTCTTGTGGATCGAACGAAAAATTGAAGGCGATCGTTCAGCGCGCATACGTTTAGACGAGGCCAAGTTCTCGGTCAAAAAATTAACGAAGAAAACATACAAACACATCGCTTGGATTGTGTTGTCGTTGTGGACTGGATTCACCTTTGTGGGTTATTTCACGCCGATTCGTGAATTGATGACTTCTGCGATGGGCATGCAGTTCGGGCCCTGGGAGGCCTTCTGGGTTTTCTTCTACGCTTTCGCTACCTATGGCAACGCAGGTTTCATGCGTGAGCAAGTGTGTAAATACATGTGTCCTTATGCACGCTTTCAAAGTGCGATGTTTGACCATGACACCCTCATCGTGACTTACGACGAGTCGCGTGGTGAACCACGCGGCCCACGGTCGAAGAAAACTGATTTGGTTGCGGCCAATTTAGGCGCATGCGTAGATTGTTCGTTATGCGTCCAGGTGTGCCCGACAGGGATTGATATTCGCAAAGGCTTGCAATACGAGTGCATTGGTTGTGGCGCTTGCGCCGATGTGTGTGACACGGTGATGGACAAGTTGGGCTATGCCAAAGGCTTGGTGCGTTACACGACGCAAAACGCCATGAATAACAAGTGGACACTGAAACAAACGTTGATGCGCGTGGTGCGTCCACGGGTGTTGGTGTACACCTCCATTTTGATGGCTTTGGTGATTGCTTTGTTCACATCTTTGGCGATGCGCACGCCTTTCAAAGTCGATGTTGTGCGTGACCGTGCGACCTTGGCTCGTATTACTGAAAACGGGGCGCTTGAAAATATTTATCGCTTGCAGATCATGAACGCTGCCGAAGTTGACAAGACCTATGCACTGTCCGTGGATGGTATGAACGGCATTCAAATCGTCACTGACACGCAAGTCAAAGTGGCGGCGGCTCAGTCGCACTGGGTGGTGTTGCGCGTAGACATTCCTTATGGTTCGGCTGATGCCGGTTCGCACAAAATCAACTTTCACATCAAGGATGCTTCGGGTAAAGATGTGATCCACGAAAAGTCTGTATTCTTGGTGCCTCGATAAACCGAGTCACTTAGTTCGTGTCATCTCACTCTGCCCAACATCAAAATAACTTACCGTGGCGCACTTGGGTGCAAATGACACGTCCGGGCTTTTTGGTCATCACAGCGGTGGCCTGCATGCTTGGCATCGCTGTCGCCGCAGCTTGTGGTTATGGCCCTCGTGTAGGCACAGCAATGGCCACTTTGGTGTTGGCGCTACTGATGCACGCAGCCGCCAATGTGTTGAACGATTACCACGACGCATTGAACGGCGCGGATGAAGCCAATACGCATGGTTTGTTTCCGTTCACTGGTGGTGCACGTTTGATTCAAAACGGCAACGTCACGTTGGCTGATACACGTCAGTTGGCTTATGCCTTGGTGCTTTTGTTGGTGCCGGCAGGTTTGTTGTTGGCCGTCAAAACGGGTGGTGGCTTGGTCTTGCTGGGGCTGTTGGGTTTGTTCTCTGCTTGAGCGTATTCCGCGCCCCCACTTGCTTTGATGAAGCGTGGCCTCGGCGAGTTGACTGTGGGTATGACGTGGATGTTGGTCGTGGTTGGGGCTGACTATGTGCAACGCGGGCACTTTTTTTTCATGCCTTGGGTCGTGGCATTGAGCTTGGGTTGTTTGATTGGTAATATTTTGCTTATCAATGGTTTTCCTGATGCGCTGGCCGATGCGCAAGTTGGCAAACGCACCTTGGTGGTTCGTTTAGGTCCTCGTTGGGCTGCTTATTTGTATGCCTTGCAAGCGGCATTGGGCTATGCGTGGTTGGGGTGGGGTGTGTGGGAATTTATTCACCCAGAGCCCGCGTTGTGGGGCTTGGTTTCAATGCCTTTGTCGCTCGCGGCGTTCGTCTTGTTGCTGAAATATGCAGAACAACCTACGCGCTTAAGGCGCGCGATTGTGCTGACCATTGCTGCCGCTGTGTTGCATGGTTTGGCCATGATGGCGGGTTTGTTTTCACTTTCGTTAGGTTAATCACGTGAACCGTAATCTCTTATTGCTATCCATCGCCCAAGGTTTGTTTTTGACCAACAACGTCACCTTCATTGCGATCAATGGTTTGGTGGGTTTGAGCCTAGCGCCTGTGGCGTGGATGGCGACTTTGCCTGTGATGGGCTATGTGGTGGGCGGGGCGCTTAGCACGGGGCTGGTGGCTCAATCACAGCAGCGCTTTGGTCGCAAAGGGTCGTTTCAGTTAGGTTTGCTGGTCGCATTCGTTTCTGCGGCGCTGGGTGCATGGGCTGTTTTGACACAATCATTTGCGTTGTTGGTCATGGCTACTTTGGTGGCTGGCTATTACAGCGCAAATGGGCAGCTGTACCGGTTTGCTGCCGCCGAACTGTGCAAACCCGATTACCGTGAAAAGGCCGTGTCTCTGGTGATGGCAGGTGGTTTGATAGGCGCCGTGATTGGACCTAACTTAGCGATTCGTACCAAAAGTTTATTTGGCATTCCGTTTGCCGGTGCTTATGTGGCCTTGATGGTGGTGGCTGTCTTGGCGATGGCAGTGATGAGTTTCATTGACTTTGCACCAGCACCTCTGGTCAAAGCGAGTGCCGACGAGGGGAGGCCACTGAGCAGCATCGGGCGTCAGCCCGTTTTTGTTGTGGCAGCCATGGCTGCCGCATTAGGGTATGGCGTGATGAACTTGTTGATGGCCGCTACGCCGTTGGCCATGCAAGTGTGTGGCTTGCCTTTTGAAGATACTGCTTGGGTGCTGCAGTGGCATGTGATTGGCATGTTCGCACCCGGTTTTTTTACAGGACACTTGATCAAACGTTTTGGGGTGCTGCCCATCATGGGCGCAGGAGTCTTGTTGAACGTTGCGTGTATTGCGGTGGCTTTGTCGGGCACGGATTTGCATCAGTTTTTATTTGCACTGCTGATGCTCGGGGTGGGATGGAACTTCTTGTTCACCGGCAGCACCACGCTTTCTATGCAGGCCTACACAGCCCAAGAGAAAAACCGTGCGCAGGCGGCCATTAATTTTTGTGTGTTTGCCACCATGGCTTTTACGTCTTTTGCCTCGGGTGCACTGGTCACCACACAAGGCTGGACATGGTTGAACTGGGGCTCGCTGGTGCCCGTGTTGGTGACGGGGATTGGCCTTTTGTGGCTCGCACGTAAAAAAAGCCCCAGTCCTTTGTGAGGACTGAGGCGGTCCATCAACCGAGTGCGGCTTACTGCGCTTTTTCTTCGTCTGCAGATTTCATGGGGCATGTATTGATGCCCAACAAGGTGTATGCCCCGCAAAAGCTAAACACGCCTGTGGCTAAAACGATCACGCCCAAATAACCCCAAGCACCGACAACGCCAGTGGCTGCCAACACGATGAGTACCAAGCCTACAACGATGCGTAAAACGCGGTCAATACCGCCAACATTTGATGTCATGTTTTTCTCCTAAGTGAATGTCGCATTAGACACCAGAGCCATGCATTTGTCGTTGCGTTATATCAACGCTCAGTAACGAACTGCTTATGGTGATAACCTTGAACGATGACATCTTCTACATCGAAACTATCTCGCGCTAACCTCTCTGGCGATATCTGGGGCGGTTTTGCAGCCATGTTGGTGGCCTTGCCATCGGCCATTGCATTTGGCGTCACCATCTTCTCGCCTTTGGGCGCAGACTTTGGTGCTAAGGGGGCGTTGGCGGGTATGTTGGGCGTCACCGCTTTGGGTTTGGTTGCCGCTACGTTTGGTGGCACGCAGCGTTTGATCTCTGCGCCATGTGCACCGGCAGCGGCGGTGCTGTCCGCATTGACGATCCAAATGACGCAGCAAGGCTCAGGTGTGGGCGCGGTGGTGTTGACTTTGTTTTTGGTCGCCTTTATCAGCAGCTTGGTACAAATTTCGTTTGGTTTGCTGCGCATTGGCGAGTTGATCAAATACATGCCATTTCCTGTCGTGAGTGGCTATTTGAGCGGCGTGGGTCTCATCATTGTCATGAGCCAATTGCCTAAATGGATGGCGCTGCCCAAGGGGATGAATTGGTGGCAAGGCTTTCACTCGGTGGAGCTGTGGCAAGCGCCTAGTCTGATCGTGGGGGCCGCTACGGCAGCTTTGATGCTGTTCGCCCCGCGCATTTCTAAGCGTGTGCCTGCCGTGATTGTGGGTTTGCTCGGTGGCATCGCCGCTTATTGGTTCCTGGCGTTTACCGCTTGGCCTGAACTGCGCAACTTGCACGACAACACCTTCATCATTGGTCCTTTGGCGGTGGGTGGCGAAGGTTTCTTTGAGTCGTTGCTTGATCCGTTCAAGAGCTTGAGCCAGTCAGGCATGCCATCGTGGACGCATATTTTGTTTCCTGCGATAACCTTGGCTGTGTTGCTTTCCATTGACACGCTCAAAACTTGCGTGGTGTTGGATGCCATGACAGGCTCACGCCACGACTCGAACAAAGAGTTGATCGGACAAGGCTTGGGCAACTTGGCCTCTTCACTCATCGGTGGCGCACCTGGCGCGGGCACGATGGGCGCCACCTTGGTCAACAAGGCGAGCGGCGGCACCACGTATTTGTCTGGGGTGTTTCAAGGTGTGTGGTCGTTGTTGGCGATTTTGTTGCTCACCTCATTGATCGCGTGGGTGCCAGTGGCGGCATTGGCCGCACTGTTGATCGTCATTGGTTTCAAGATGATTGACTGGCATTCGTTGCAACTGTTGCGAGCCAAAGACACGATGCTGGATTTTGCAGTCATCCTCATCGTTGTGATCGTGGCGAACACCGTGAGTTTGATTGCCGCCTCTGGTGTTGGTGTGGCCATGGCCATCATTTTGTTTTTACGCGAACAAATTCACACCAGCACCATTAGGCGCAAGACGTTTGGCGATAAGGTCTTTTCATCACGTGTTCGCGGACAACGTGAACGCGATGTGTTGGCCGAGGCTGGTAGCCATACCGTGATTTTTGAATTGCAAGGCAGCTTGTTTTTTGGCACGACCGATCAGCTTTACACCGCCATTGAACCAGAACTGAGCAAAGCTAAGTTTGTCGTGCTCGACTTCATGCGTGTGCAGTCTATGGACATGACGGCGGGTCACATGATTGAGCGCATTCGCAACATGCTGGCAGAGCGTCACGCCAAACTGCTGTTGACCCGCGTGCCAGAGCGCTTGCCCAGTGGGCGTGATTTGCGCACGTATGTGGATCACATCGGTTTGTTGTCTGACAGCACCGCTAAAATATTTGATGAATTCGATGAAGCGTTGGAATGGATCGAAGACGAAACCTTGGTTTTGGCAGGGCACGCCCATGTGTCGCACGAAGGCATTGCGTTGGGCAAGTTTGAAATCTTCCACGGCATGAACGACCAAGAAATTGAGAGCTTAGAGCGTTGCACACAACGTCACGTGTACCAAGCGGGTGATTTGGTGTTTGGTGCGGACTCTGTGGGCCATGAGCTGATGCTCATTAGCCGAGGTGAAGTCAAGGTGAGCTTGCCGTTGGCGAACGGAAAAACGATTCATCTCACCACTTTTAGTCGCGGTCAGTTCTTTGGTGAAATGTCATTCTTGGATGGACGCGCTCACTCGGCAGACGTCTACGCCACGCGCGAAACGGAACTGATTGCAATCGACCGTAAAGCCTTTGCCGTTATCGCTGCAGGTGACCCAGTGATGAGCATCAGTGTCATGCGTGCGGTGGCATTGGCCATTGCCGATCGATTACGTCATGCCAATGCTGAACTGCGCGAGATGCGACAGGCGTAAAGCCTGTCTAGCCGTCAACTTGGTGCCCCCGACAGGAATCGAACCTGTATCACTCCCTTAGGAGGGGAGAGTTCTATCCATTGAACTACGGTGGCAACCGGCGTGTATTTTACGGCGCTACTTGCTCAGCATCCGCATCGCGTCTTCCAAGCCCTTGAGCGTGAGCGGATACATGCGGTTGCTGACGATTTGTTGAACGATGGCAATGCTTTGGCGGTATTCCCACACGCCTTGCGGCTCGGGGTTGATCCACGCAAATTTGGGGAAGGCGTGAATCAGGCGCTGTAACCATTCGGCACCGGCCTCTTCGTTGTTGTATTCCACGCTGCCACCGGGCTGCACAATTTCATAGGGGCTCATGGTGGCGTCGCCAATGAAGATGAGCTTGTAGTCTTTGTTGTACTTGCGAATGATGTCCCACGTTTCAAACTTCTCGGCGTAGCGGCGCTTGTTGTTGCGCCACATGAAGTCGTACACGCAGTTGTGGAAGTAATAAAACTCCAAGTGTTTGAATTCGGCTTTGGCCGCTGCAAACATTTCTTCGACACGTGCAATGTGGTCGTCCATGGTGCCGCCCACGTCCATCAGCAACAACACCTTCACGTTGTTGTGGCGCTCAGGGCGCATCAAGATATCCAGAAACCCCGCATTCGCTGCCGTCTTGTGGATGGTGCCGTCGAGGTCGAGCTCTTCAGCCGAGCCCTCGCGCGCAAAGCGGCGTAAACGACGCAGCGCCACTTTGATGTTGCGTGTGCCCAGCTCTTGGGTGTCGTCGTAGTCGCGGTAGCTGCGTTGGTCCCACACCTTCACCGCACTGCGGTTGCCGCCCTTGCCGCCAATGCGAATGCCTTGCGGGTTGTAGCCACCGTTGCCAAAGGGCGATGTGCCGCCCGTGCCAATCCACTTGTTGCCACCTTCGTGGCGTTCTTTTTGTTCTTCGAGGCGTTTCTTCAAAGTCTCCATCAACTCGTCCCAGCCCATTTTTTCGATGGCGGCTTTTTGCTCTGGGGTGAGTTCTTTTTGAAGAATTTTTTCTAGCCAATCGAGTGGCACATCTTTGGTGAAGTCGGTCAGCAGCTCCACGCCTTTGAAGTACGCGCCAAAGGCACGGTCAAACTTGTCGTAATGCTTTTCGTCTTTGACGAGGATGAGGCGGCTTAAAAAGTAAAAGTCATCCAAGCTGCACGCCTCGCTGCCAGGGCCCACCACTTGTTGCTGCAAGGCTTCGAGCAGCGTTAGGTACTCCTTCACCGAGACGGGAAGCTTGGCAGCGCGCAGGGTGTAGAAGAAGTCGATCAACATCGTCGTGTGCTTTGATTAACGATTGCGACTTTGCATGAACACCAGTTTTTCAAACAGCGTGGTGTCTTGTTCGTTTTTCAGCAGCGCACCCACCAGCGGCGGGATAGACACTTTCTCGTCAGCCGTTTGCAGTGCTTCGAGTGGGATGTCTTCAGCCACCAACAGTTTGAGCCAGTCGATCAGCTCGCTGGTCGATGGTTTTTTCTTCAAGCCGGGCAAGTTGCGAATGTCAAAAAAGGTTTTCATCGCCACGCTCAGCAAGTCTTGCTTGATGGTGGGGAAGTGCACCTGCACGATGTGGCGCATGGTGTCGGCATCGGGGAACTTGATGTAGTGGAAGAAGCAGCGACGCAAGAACGCGTCGGGCAACTCTTTCTCGTTGTTTGAGGTGATGAACACCAGCGGACGGTTTTTGGCCTTGATCAGCTGGCGCGTTTCGTAGCAATAAAACTCCATGCGGTCGAGTTCGCGCAGCAAGTCGTTGGGAAACTCAATGTCGGCTTTGTCAATCTCATCAATCAGCAATGCGACGGGCTCTTCGGCGGTGAAGGCTTGCCACAACACACCTTTGAGGATGTAGTTGTTGATGTCCTTCACGCGCTCGGCGCTTTCGGCATCGGCCATTTGGCTGTCGCGCAGGCGGCTGACGGCGTCGTACTCGTACAAGCCTTGTTGGGCTTTGGTGGTGGATTTGATGTGCCACTGCAGCAGCGGCATGCCCAAGGCTTGCGCCACTTCTTCGGCCAGCATGGTTTTGCCCGTGCCGGGTTCGCCCTTGACCAAGAGCGGGCGTTTGAGCGCGATGGCGGCGTTGACGGCCAGCATCAAGTCTTGCGTTGCAACGTAGTTGTCTGTGCCTTTGAATTTCATATCCATTCCGTCTTGTATTGAGGTGCTATTTTCCACCGAGTTGCTTCAATATTTTGTGACTCAGCAAGCGCGAATCTTGCGTGGGCTCTTTGTGGCAGGCACGTCGGTAAGCCTGCAAGGTTTTATCGGCCAAAGCGAGCACGCTGCCTGTCTCATAGGTGCCACCTTTGAGCTCTTGGCCAAAGCGCACGCCCATCAAAAGTTCGGCGCCTTCGCTGGCGTGGTCTGCGGTGTAAATATGGAATTGGCCTTGAGCCACCGCATCGACGACGTCTTGGCTGAGCATCAAGTGGTGGCGGTTGCGACGTGGAATCAAGGCGCCTTGTGTGCCATCCAAGCCTTGGGTTTTGCAGGTGCGAAAGAAGCCTTCAATTTTTTCGTTCACACCGCCCACGGGCAAGATTTCACCGTTTTGGTTGACCGCCCCCGTGACCGCAATGTTTTGTTTCAGCGGCAAACCTGAGAGGGAGGACAGCAGGGCATACAGCTCGGCGCACGAGGCGGAGTCACCCTCAACACCGCTGTACTCTTGCTCAAACACCACCGAGGCGTTGAGTGCCAACGGCGCGATGTGTGAGAACAGGGCTGACAAATAGCTGTGCAAGATGAGCACACCTTTGTCGTGAATCGGGCCTGATAACTTCACCTCACGTTCGATGTTGACCAAGCCTTCGTTGCCCGCATAGGTGCGTGCCGTGACGCGCACAGGAAACCCAAAGGCATGGTCGCCCAGCTCGATGACGGTGAGGCCGTTGAGCTGCCCCACTTTTTCACCACGCAAAGAAATAAGCCGCTCGCCATCGGTGATGGACTCTTGCAAGCGCTGCTCGATGTAGCCGTTTCTAAAGTCGCGTGCGGCGATGGCGGCATCCACATCAGCGGCTTGCACCTTGTCTGCGCCGCGTTGGCGTGCGTGGCTGGCGCTTTCAATGATGAGCGATTCGGTGTGTGAGAACAAGGCGCTTTGGCGTGTTTGGTCATCCACTTCGCGGTGTGTGCATTCAATCAAACGCGCCACGGCATCGGCGTTGAAGTGCGGTAGCCCTAAGCGCTGGCAGCTGTGCGCCACAAAGATGGCCGAGGCGCGGTGTGTGTCGGCGTTGGCCGTGAAGCTTTCGGCAAACTCTACCTTACACATGAAACGGCGGAAGAACTCGGGCGCACCTTCTTGCAGCACGTAGTATTCCTCGACCGTGCCAATCAACACCATCTTCACTTGGATGTCGACCGCTTCGGGTTCAAGGGCCACCGAGGCAATGGGCGAGGTGTGCAAACCCGCCTCTTCAATTTGCAAGCGACCGCTGCGCAAAAAGCGCGAGAGCTTTTCCCACACCAAGGCGTCGGTGAGCAAGTCGCGCACATGCAGCATCAAAAAACCGCCGTGGGCTTTGAGCAAGCTGCCCGCGCGGATGCGCGAGAAATCGGTCATCAACACATCGTCTTCGGTTTGGTATTCGACGCTGCCAAACAGGGTGCGAAACACGGGGTTGTCTTCCACCAACACGGGGGCGCCTTGGGTGTCGTGGTTGTCCACGGCCACGTTCACGCGGTAGCGCATCAACAGGGTGTTGAGTGCTTCAAGTCGTGTGTCTTCTTCGTCTTCATCGTTGTCATGGGGTTCAAACAGTTCGATGTGGGCCAGTACGTCGGCGATGACTTTTTGAAAATAGTGTGTGAGCTTGACGTTGTCTTGCGTGGGTTGGGCGAGGGCTTGCTGAATGTGTGCCAGCTCTTGCTCCAGCATGGGCTTGATGGTTTGGCGGCGCAGGGCGGCCAAGCCTTCGTTTTTCACGCGGTCGATGGGGCGCGTTTTGTCGAGGAAGTTGGCAATCTCCGCGCGCAGTTCATTCTCGGCTTGGTCGATGGCGGTGCGCCGTTCTTTGGGTAAGGCCAGCGCTTCGGCTTCTGTCAAAGGCATGCCTTTGTCATCGCGCAGGGTAAAGACCAAATGCCCGCCTTCACGAAACAAAGAAAAGCTGCGTGCTTCGGCAAAGGCATCTAGCACGGCATACGCACGGTCTTCTTCTTGTTTGTAGGTTTTCTCGATGTGTTCGCTTTCAACCTTGAAGTTTTGCGCGGTGAGGCGTTTGGGAATGTCTGCCAGCAGCGTCTTCGTGAGTTGCGCCATGTGCAGGCGCAGCTTGCGGCCTTCGCCTGCGGGGATGTGCACGGCATGCGGGTGTTCTGGGGTGTCGAAGTTGTGCAAGTAGCACAGGTCTGGCGGCACAGGGCGTGAGGCAGCCACGCGGTGCATCATTTGTTGAAGCAGGGTTGAGCGACCACTGCCCACTTCGCCCAATACAAACAGGTTGTAGTTGGCTTGCGTCATTTCCAAGCCAAAGCGTGCCGCTGTCTGAGCACGTTCTTGGCCAATCCAAGGCAAGGGTTGTGAGACCAATTCGGAGGTGTTGTCAAACCCCAGTGTTGTGGGCGAGACGGTCAGGCGCAAGTTGGCGGTGGGAACCGTTTGCGCACCGTGGGGTTGTGTGGTCATGGGGTGGTGCTTAGTGTGTGAGGCTGCTCAGAACTTCTTCGGTGTGTTCACCCAAACGCGGCGCAGGCCGCCACACACCGGTGGGTGTGCCGCTCATGCGCACGGGGGGGCGCAGCTGACGCAGCAGGCCTTCAAAGGGGTGCGGCACATCTAGCCAGCCTTGGGTGGCTTCGAGGTGTGGGTCGGTCAGCAAGTCGTCAAGTTTCATCATGGGCATGACGGGGATGTCATGCGCGGTGAAGTCTTTCATCCACTCGGCGCTGGTGCGTGTGCGCATGTGTTGGCCGACAACGCCATACAGCGCATCGATATTTTTAAGTCGCTCGGGGTGGGTGGCAAAGCGGACGTCGGTTTGAAACAAATCAGGTTGACCCACGAGTTTCAAAAAGGCTTGCCAATGCGCGTCGTTGTACATGAGCGCGCAAATGTGCCCGTCTTGTGTGGCGTAGGGCTTGCGATTGACCGCAAGCAAGCGTGCATAGCCCATGCCGCCAAGAGAGGGCTTCCAGGTTTCGCCACATAGGTGATCGCCCAGCACAAACTGCAGCAAACATTCAAACATCGGCACTTCCACATGCTGACCCACACCTGTGCGGTAGCGCGCAATGATGGCGGCCATCACCGCATGCACCATGTTGAGCCCCGTCACGCGGTCGGCAAAGGTGGTGGGTGCATAGCGTGGCTCGGTGCTGCCGCTTTGTGTCATCAACCACGGCATGCCCACGGCGCCTTGAATGAGGTCGTCATACGCGGGCCAGTCTGAGTAAGGGCCGCCTTCGCTGTAGCCATACGCACCACACACGATCAAGCGTGGGTTGACGGCGCGCAGTGTGTCGTATGACAAACCCAAACGCGCCATGGCGGCGGGACGGATGTTGTAGGTCAACACATCGGCGGTTTTGCACAAGGCCAGCAACTGTTCGCGTTGTTCGGGCTTTTTTAAATCGAGCACGACCGAGCGTTTGTTGCGGTTGGCGTTGATGAAGATGTGGCCCATGCCCGGGTGCTTCATCGGCCCCGCGTGACGCATGATGTCGCCGCTGGGTGGCTCGATCTTGATGACGTCTGCGCCGTAGTCGCCCAAGATTTGCGTGGCGTAGGGGCCAAGCACCACGCCCGTTAAATCAATCACGCGCAAGCCTGCGAGTGCGCCGTTCAGGCCTGCGTGGTCAAAGTGGTTCATGTTTTATTCGGGTGTGATGCCAGCGGTTTTGACCCAACCGCCCCATTTTTTAATTTCGGCGTCAATGGTTTTGGCGAGTGTGGCTGAGTCTTCCACATCCAGGTCAATGCCCACACCTTGAATTTTTTCGCGCACTTCAGGCTTGGCCAACACAGCCATCAAGGTGGCTGTGGCTTTCTTCTGCACGTCGGCTGGAATGCCCGCAGGCGCCATCAGACCAAACCACGCGCTCACGTTGTAGCCGTTCACGGTGTCGCCAATGGGCGGCACGTTGGGCGCTTTGCCAGCGCGTTTCTTGGTGGTCACGCCAAGGCCACGCATGCGACCCCCGTTCATTTGCGACACGGCATTACCCGTGTCGGCAAATGCAAATTGAATTTGGCCACCCAATAAATCGGTCAACGCAGGTGGAATGCTTTTGTAGGGCACGTTGATGGTTTGCAAGCCAGCCAATTCGCTGAGCATGGCTGCCGACACGAGTGAGCCCGATGAACCATGGCCAAACGCGAGCTTGCCTGGGTTGGCCTTGGCGTAGCTCACAAACTCTTTCATGTCTTTGGCCGGAAAGTCGGCGTTGACCATCAAGATAAAGCCCGTCTCGCCAATCTTGCCGATAGGCGTGAAGTCTTTCACGGGGTCATACGGTAGCTTGCGGTACAGGTGGACGTTGGCTGCTTGCGTGGTGCTGGTGGTGACCAAGAAGGTGTAGCCATCGGCGGGCGAGGCTTTGACGGCCTCGGCCCCCAAGATGCCGTTGGCACCTGCTTTGTTTTCTACCGTGATGGTTTGTCCCATCGCCTCGCCCATGGCTTGGGCCAAGATGCGGCCCACGTTGTCGGTGGCGCTGCCTGCGCCGAACGGCACGATGAATCTAATGGGCTTGTTGGGGTAGCTTTGTGCGTGGGCTGCTGTGAGGCCTAAGGTACTCAAGGCCGCGACTGCAAAGCCAGCACACAAGGCGCGGCGAAATTTGGACTGGGTTGGAAGGTGGTGCACGGTTTGTCTCCTGTTTGTATTTTGGGAGATCTTAATGTGCCTTTGCGCCTAGTCTTTGGTGGCTCGCCGTTGAACCGCATCAATATAAGCCTGCCCATCAGGCGGGCGCCCACTGCGTTGGCTTTCCCAAATCATTTGTCCCAGCGCATCCATGGTTTGGTGGTGGGCGTCGTGCAGTGAGTCGAGTTTGGCGGTGAGCAACTCCACCGCTTGGCGAATGCCGCGCGGTTGGTCAATCGAGCATTGCTCGCTCACCGACAAGTGCATGGACAAATGCAAGAAGGGGTTGGTCTTGCCGTCTTTGACTTCGTACATGCGCTCTAACGCAGCATCGACATCGGCGAAATCGGCGTGGTACTCGGGGTGCTCGGCCACCCATTGACTGGCCAAGGTTTCCAGCGCATCCATGGGTTGCCCGTCACGCCATTTGGCGTAGACCGAGCAGAAGAAGCGCCGTACATCGGCTTGGCTGGGTTCGAACATCAGTGGCTTTGGTTACTGTTCAACGAAAGCGCGTTCCACCACAAAGTCGCCAGGGGTGGTGGTGGAGCCTTCTTTGAAACCGCGCTCTTCCAGCAAGCTGCGCATGTCTTTGTTCAGGCCGGGGCTGCCACAAATCATGATGCGGTCGTTGGCTGGGTCAAGGTTGGGCAAGCCCAAATCTTGGGTGAGCTTATTTGACGTGAGCAAGTCGGTCACGCGGCCTTGGTTTTTGTAGGGCTCGCGGGTGACGGTGGGGTAGTACAGCATTTGCGCGCTGACCATCTCGCCCAAGAACTCGTGCTTGGGCAGTTCCTCGGTCAAGTAGTCGTGGTAGGCCAGTTCTTTGACTTCGCGCACACCGTGGACCAAGATGACTTTCTCGAAACGTTCATACGTCTCGGGGTCACGCACGATGCTGAGGAACGGGGCCAAGCCCGTGCCTGTGCCAATGAGGTACAGGTTTTTAGCGGGCAGCAAATAGTCGATCAACAAAGTGCCAGTGGGCTTTTTGCCAATGACGATTTTGTCGCCCACTTTGATGTGTTGCAGCTTAGAGGTAAGGGGGCCGTCTTGCACCTTGATGCTCAGGAACTCCAAGTGTTCTTCGTAGTTGGCGCTGACGATGCTGTAGGCGCGCAGCAGCGGCTTGCCGTTTTCGCCACGCAAGCCAATCATGGTGAAGTGGCCGTTGGAGAAACGCAGCGAGGTGTCGCGTGTGGTGGTGAAGCTGAACAGGCGGTCGGTCCAGTGGTGGACGGACAAAACTTCTTCGTCTAGGAATGCACTCATGACAGTAGTAAATCGCTATAAATCAAGCCCTCTAGTGTAGGCGAGGGCTTAAAACCTGAGGCTATATGTTCGTATGCCGAACGCTATAAGCCTTGACTTGAATCAACGGGGTCTAGGCTTTGCCAGCAAAGCCGTTTTGCCGCCACGCCTCGTAGGTGATGACGGCAACCGAGTTAGACAAATTCAAGCTGCGCTGGTCCGCACGCATGGGCAGGCGCAGGCGCTGCGCGAGCGGGAAACTTTCGCGAATATCCACCGGCAAGCCGCTGGTCTCGGAACCAAACACAAACCAATCGCCAGGCTGAAAGGCGGTGTCGTGCGCGGTGCTAGAGCCTTTGGTGGTCATGGCAAACATGCGGGCAGGGTCGGGTTTGGCGTCGTTCAAAAACGTAGCCCAGTCGGTGTGGCGCAGCACGGGTGCGTACTCGTGGTAGTCCAAACCGGCGCGGCGCATGTGCTTGTCTTCCATCGAGAAGCCCAAAGGCTCGACCAAGTGCAAGGTGCAGCCGGTGTTGGCCGCCAAGCGGATGACGTTGCCCGTGTTGGGCGGAATTTCGGGGTGGACGAGGACGATGTGGAACATGTGTGCATTGTCCCGCATGTGAGAGCCGCCGTTCGCCGTGAAGCGCGAACCGCCATCTATGGTTTGGCGCTAGTGATGCGCTTCGCGCTCTTCTGTACGAGCCAGCACCAAGCCCGTGATGTACGTCGCCCCTGCCACACGCAACGCCCGTGCCGCCTCGTACATCGACGCCCCCGTGGTCATCACATCGTCCACCAGCACCACGCGCTGGCCGCGCACGGCGGACACACGTTCGGGGGCGACCCAAAACGCATCACGCACATGGTCTAGCCGCTCTTGGCGCGAGGCGCCTACTTGGTGGGCGCTGTCGCCACGTCGCAGCAAGGTGTGGGCGTGGGTTTTGTGCGGGGCCAAGTGGCGGGCGAGTTCGAGCGCTTGGTTAAAGCCGCGTTCGCGCAAGCGTGTGGGCGAGAGGGGCATGGGCACCACCAGCGTGGCGGCGTCTAGCGCGGGCTCTACCCACGGGGCGTGGCGCATGAGGTGGGCCAAGGCACGGGCGAGGCTGGGGTCGGCTTGAAACTTGAAGCGGGCAATGCAGCCTGCCCACGGAAAGGTGTAGCTTACGGCGGCCACGCAGGCGTCTAGCGGGCTGGGGTGTTGGGCGCAGTTGCGGCAATGGGCTGCTTGCGAGGTGTGGGCAACACGGTCTAGCGTGAGGGCGCAAGTGGGGCAGCGCAGCGTGGGCTGTGCAAAGCGTTCAACACACGGCGCGCACAGGGGCTGGCTGGGCCAGCGGTGGCAAATGTGGCAAACGCTGGGTAGCGTCATTGAGAACTTCAGCATGCCCCGCATTGGAAAGACATTGCGCAGTTTTGGGTTGAAGCACAGCGCAATGTTTGCGAATGGCGCGGTGTCGATAATAGGGGTCATGTCTGAACCGTCTTCGTCTGATACGCCCCCCACGCTCGACCCCGTAGCCAGTGCCCGTTGGGCCGCTTGGCCGCACGCCGCATCGCCTTGGTTGAACGAGGAGATTGGCCGGCGCATGGAAGACCGTTTGCAGTGGATTCGCTTGCAACCCACATCGTGGGTGGATTGGGCGCCCGTGAGTGGTGGCCTGCAAACGCACGCCAAGCTGCGTGCGCGTTACCCACAAGCGCAGTGCAGCGTGGTAGAGGCGTCGCCCCAACTTGAGCAGATCGCACGTCTTGCCTTGCAAGCGCCGCTGTGGAAGCGCTGGGTGCAAAGCAATGCTTTGAGTTTTGGCGCACCTGCTGCCGGCAGTGCCGACATGTTGTGGGCCAACATGGCACTGCACAACAGCGCCCACCCGCAAGCCTTGCTGCAGCAGTGGCATCAGCTGCTGGCGGTGGATGGTTTTTTGATGTTCTCGTGTCTCGGGCCCGACACCTTGCGCGAGCTGGCCGAGGTGTACCAAGCCAATGGCTGGCCGCCAGCCAGTCATGCGTTTACCGACATGCACGATTGGGGCGACATGCTGGTGCAAGCGGGCTTTGCCGAACCGGTGATGGACATGGAGCGCATCACGCTCACCTATGCCGATGCTGACAGCTTGCTGGCCGAGTGCCGCTTGCTAGGCCGCAATTTGCACCGCGAGCGCTTTGCGGGCTTGCGCGGCAAGCAATGGCTGGCGCAGCTCAAGGCCGCTTTACTGGCGCTGACCAAGCCGCAGCAGGATGGCCGCCTCACATTGACCGTCGAGGTTATTTACGGCCATGCCCTCAAACCGACCCCGCGTCTCAAAGTGCAGAGCGAGAGCACCGTGTCGCTGCAAGACATGAGGAGCATGCTGGGCAAGCCGTCGGGTCTGACCCGTCAATAGGCAGCGGCTCGCACGCGGTCCACTTGCGTGGGGCTCACGGCGGGTGCTTGGTTGCCCCATTGGCTACGAACATGGTTGAGCACATCCGCGATTTGCTGGTTATTCAAGGTGAACAAAAAAGGCGGCATGCCGTAGGGGCGAGGATGCTCTGTGGTGCTGGGGCCATAGCCGCCATAGAGCGCCATTTGAATTAAGTTTTCGGGCTGTGTCAGAACGACGGCTGGATTGTTTGACAGTGCCGGATAGGTGTTGACCTTGCCTTCTCCGTTGTCGCCATGGCATGTTGCGCAATGGGTTTTGTATAGCGCATGTGCAGATGGCGTGGATGACGCTCGCACTGCGTTGGGTGATGCGTCACTGGACATGATGGGTTTGATTTTGGCTTTCAAATAGGTGGCAATCGCCTGTGCATCTGCTGGCGACAGGTATTGCCCCGAGTGCTGAACAAATTCGGCCATCGGACCGTTTGCATGGGCAGATTGGCTTTGCCCAGTGCGCAGTAAGTTGGCCGTGTCGTTAAGTTTGCTGTTTGAGATCGTGGTTTGCGTGGCATCAATCAAACTGGGCGCAACCCACAGTTGAGGCGAAAGAAATCCGCCCGACAAATCGTCGACCGCTGGAAAACTGCCCAGTGCATTGCGTTGACCATGACATGCAGCGCAGTGGCCAGCGCTTTGTACCAAGTACGCACCACGGTTCCATTCCGCAGATTCGCTGTCGTTGGATTTGAAGGGCGTTGGCGTGAAGAACAGTGATCGCCATATGGCGATCACAGGCTGTGTGCCTAATGGCCAAGTGAGGCGATGGGGCGTTTGTGCTTGCTCGACAGGTTTGACGGTTTGCAGCCAAGAAAAAATGGCTTGTACATCGTCAGGTGTGAAAACGCTGGTGTGGTTGTACGGGAAAACAGGCAGTAGCAAACGACCCTCACGTGAATGCCCCCAGTGCAAGGCATTTTGAAAATCTGTCGCCGTCCATCGTCCTAAGCCGTACGTTTTTGAGGAGGTGAGATTGCTGCTGAAGACAGCTCCAAAGGGGGTATCGATACGCAGGCCGCCCGCCAGTGTTTCACCGCCTTTGGCGGTGTGGCAAGCGATGCAGCCACCGATGTGGGCTAGGTATTCGCCACGCGCTAAGGTTTGTGGTGTTTGGTGCGTTTCGTTGCCTGCTGTGGTTGTCTCAGACGTGAAAAAAAATCGTCCCCAGTTATCCCACGCCACCCATGCCGTGAACGTTAGCAATGTAGCGAGTGTGAGTGCTGTTAACCACTTGCAAGTGAGTTGGCATGACTTCATTTGACGTTTCCATGAAGTTCAGGTGCGCTGCCGCAGCGCAGGTCTGTCGCTACGCGAAGTGAATGAGTTAGGGTGGTTGTCTGAGGTATGTCTTGCGCAGCAAGCCAGCCGGTGACTGCTGCAGCGTCGTTCGCTGTGAGGTGCTTGGCGATTTCACCCATACAGTCGGGCGCCATGGTTGTTCGTTCGCCCAATGTCCATGCTGAGAGTTGAGCCCCGAGGTAGGCCGAAGGCATGCCGAGCAAGCTTGGCACATTGACTGTGTTGCCCATCAAGTTGTTGCCATGGCAGGCGTTGCATGCTGGGATTTCCAAGGCGGGGTCACCCTGTAAGGCCAGTTGTTTGCCACGCGCCATTTGAGTTGAAGAGAGTGCGTTGCTTTTGACGGAGGGCGGTATGTATGGCACTTTCAAGCTTGCAAAGTAGTCAGCCATTTCTCGTCGGTATTGCGGCGACAGGGGGGCCATCATGCGGCGCATCATGGTGTAGTGACGTCGCCCCTGAGAGAAGTTCTGCATTTGGTTATACAGGTAACTTGCGGGCTTGCCCGCTAGCCGTGGGTAATAGCCATCTGGGCCCGCACGACCTTGGTTGCCGTGGCAGGCTTCGCAAGGTTTGATGCGTTCAGCCATGTCGTTGGCGTGTGATGCGATGGACGCAAGGCCGAGCAAGCTTGCTAGCCAAATGCTGAAATGTATTTTCATGGAATGTTTAGCTTTTGGCGCGTTGAAGCTGCACTGTGGTGTAGACCGTTACGGCTAGCAAGATAGCTGCACCCGTGTTGTGCAATACGGCCAAACTCAAGGGCCATTGCAACCAAACATTGCTGATACCTAACAAGACTTGTGCAATGACAGCGATGAGAAGCAAGTTACCCATGGCACGCGTGTCATCTTGGTTTTTGAGGCGCAGCGCAAAGGCGACACAAGCGGCCAAGACCATCAATGCAAAGCACCGATGCGTCCAGTGAATGGCTGTCAGGGTTTGCAGACTGAGCATTTGTCCATCGCTGGTTTGACCCAGTGCACGGTTGAAGACGAAGGCGTGCGACCAATCCATATCCGCAGGCATCCACTGTCCTTGGCACAGAGGGTAGTCTGCACACGCCATGGCTGCATAGTTGGCGCTGGTCCAGCCGCCGAGTGCGATTTGGGTCAGGATGAGTGCGGTCACGATCAGGGCGGCTTTTTTCATGGCGACCGTGGTGGTGTTCACACGCAATGCCGAGTTGCTGGCTCGCATACCGACGAGTGTGGCGAGGATGAGCATGCCGCCTAAAAGGTGCATCGTGACGATGGCGGGTTTGAGCAACCAAGTCACCGTCAGCATGCCGAGGGCCGCTTGCACCAGCACCAAACCAACAAGGATGATTTGTGGTGCAACCCTGTCTTGACGACGAGGCCAAACGGCTAAGACTGCCAGTGTGGCAATGACTAAACCAAGAATGCCAGCCAGGTAGCGATGGATCATTTCTTTCCACGCCTTGGCAGCTTCCACGGGCGCATGAGGAAATGCAGCTTGTGCTTCGTTGACTTCGTGGTGGCTGTCTGGAACGCCCAGCAACTTGCCGTAGCAGCCAGGCCAATCAGGGCACCCCAAGCCTGCGTCTGAGAGACGAACATACGCCCCAAGGCTGATGACACAAAGTGCCAGCACAATGCCAAAAGTAAGTATTTTTTTCTGGTTCGCAGTCAACTTTTGATTCTCCGAGTTTGATTTCTAGTGGTAAGTACCGTTACCGAATGCATCCTAAATGCTAATAATGCGCATTGATTTAGATCAAACCCTAAAGGCGAATTAGATGAAGAAGTTGTTGGCCAGTTTCCTTGCTGCAGTGTGCTTAAGTCCTATTTATTCAGTTCATGCCCAACAAGGTGATGCGCAAGCAGGTAGCCAGAAAAATGCATTGTGCGTGGGCTGTCATGGCATTAAGGGGTATCACACAGGATTTCCTGAGGTGTATCGCGTGCCGATGCTTTCGGGCCAAAGCGCGGGCTACATCGCCGCAGCGTTAAATGACTACAAATCGGGTGCTCGCAAGCATCCTTCCATGGGGACTACGGCACTGTCTTTGACTGTGCAAGACACGGCTGACTTGGCGGCTTATTACGAGTCAACTGCCCTGACCGCCGAGACGCCTGCTAAGGCCATTGATGCGAGTGCTGGTGCTGCTTTGGTTGAGAAGGGTGGCTGTATTGCTTGTCATGGTGCAGGTTTGAGCAAGCCCATTGCGCCAACATATCCAAAGATTGCCGGTCAGCATGCAGACTATGTATACGCTGCCTTGCGTGCCTATAAAACGGAAAACAAGCCACAAATTGGCCGCAGCAATCCCATCATGGGCGGTGTGGTAAAGCAGTTTTCAGACAAAGAACTCAAAGAAATTGCCCGTTATGTAGAGAGTTTGCCAACGACGTTGCAAACCATTCAACCCAATCGTTTTCGTTAAGAGGACACGGACATGATTGATGTGCAATTCACGTTGGCTGCACGCGAGTGGTTGTTAGGTGCCTCGGTGGTGATGTTTGCGGTTGTATTTGCGGCCATTTTGGCCTCTCACTGGCATCATCACAAGCATGCACATGAGCATTTCCACACCTCCACTTTGGCTGAAATGGCTTGGTCTGTGGCGCCCATGTTGATGGTTTTTGTGACTGGGCTTGCAGGCGTTTCGTCTGTATTTAGCTTTTAAGTCATGACCAAATGAGCATTCAAAGAATTTATAAAAGGACAGAAGATATGCGGGGCTTGAAAAAATGGATGGCTGGTGCACTTGCGGCGCTTATGACGCAAAGCGTATTGGCAGGCTACACATGGAACTTCCCAGAACCAGTGACGCCCATTGCGCGTGAAACATTACACGTGCACAACCTCTTCATGATCATTATCTTGATCATCTTTTGTGGCGTGTTGGCCTTGATGCTTTATTCGTTTTGGGCACATCGCAAGTCGCAAGGCCATAAAGCAATTGGGTTTACTGCGCCACGCTCCAGCAAGCAATGGTTGTTTGTGTTGGCGCCGTTTGCTGCGTTGTTGGTTATTGACTATGGTGTATTTGGTATTCCTGCCTACCATGCGGTGAAGATGTACGAAGATTCCAAGAGCGATGCTGAGTTGGTCGTCAAGGTCACGGGTAGCCAGTGGATGTGGCAGTACGAGTTTCCAGCTGAAGGCGTGAAGTTCACCAGTCGTTTGACAACGCCACGCGATCAAATTGACAACAAGGAAGCTAAGGGCGAAAACTACTTGCTCGAAGTGGACAACCCGTTGGTGTTACCAGTGGGTAAAAAGGTGCGTTTCATCACGACTTCTAACGATGTGATTCATAGCTGGTGGGTCCCCGCATTTGGTGTCAAACGTGATGCTGTGCCTGGCTTCTTGCGTGAATTTTGGGCAACCGTTGAAAAAACCGGTACTTATCGTGGCCAATGCTCAGAACTGTGTGGCAAAGAGCACGCCTTCATGCCCGTTGTTGTGAATGTGGTGCCAGAAGAAGAGTTCAAAGCCTGGATCGCTGCTCGCCAAAAAGCGGGTACCTGATCGGCGCATGCGCTCAGACCACTTGCAATCACAAAAATAAATCAGTATCAAAGGAAAGTTCATGGCACACGATATGACGCACGATTCGGCTCATGCAGGACATGATGCGCATTACCACTACGGTGGCATTCGTCATTGGCTACAAACGACAAACCACAAAGACATTGGCATCATGTACCTGATTTTCGGTATCACGATGTTGCTGGTGGGCGGCGCAATGATTTTGGGCGTTCGCGCAGAGTTGTTTGTCCCAGGCTTGCAGTTGATGCAGCCGGAGTTTTTCAACCAACTCATCACATTGCATGGTTTGATCATGGTGTTCGGTTTTGCGATGCCCGTGGCGACAGGTTTGGCTAACTACATGTTACCCATGGTCATTGGTGCCCCCGACATGGCCTTGCCACGTTTGAACAACTGGGGCTTCTGGATCCTGCCTCCAGCTGCAGTGATGTTGACGCTGCCATTCTTCTTAGGCTTGGCCAATATTGGCCCAGGCGCTGTGGATACAGGTTGGACCATGTATGCACCCTTGTCGCTGCAAAGCGGTTGGGGCATGGACTTTGCGATTTTTGCGGTTCACATGTTGGGTGTGTCGTCCATCTTGGGTTCGATCAACGTGATCGTGACCATCGTGAACATGCGCGCGCCTGGCATGACCTTCATGAAGATGCCTTTGTTTGCACACGGCTTCTTGGTCACGGCCATCCTGTTGATTTCCATCATGCCCGTGTTCGCTGGTGGCGTAACGATGGTGTTGATGGACCGTCACTTTGACACGCATTTCTTCAACGCCGCTGGTGGCGGTGACCCCGTGTTGTGGCAGCACATTTTCTGGTTCATGGGCCACCCTGAGGTGTATGTGTTGCTCTTGCCAATCACGGGTGCTATTCCTCACGTGTTGAGCGCTTTCTCACGCAAAGAAACCTACGGCTACAAGGCTCAGGTGTATAGCATGTGGACCATTGGTGCTTTGGCCTTCGTGGTTTGGGCGCACCACATGTTCACGAGCGGCATGTCGGTGAATGCACAGATGTACTTCATGTACAGCACGATGTTGATTTCATTGCCTTTGGCCGTGTTGTTCTTCTGCTGGATCGCCACAGTTTGGCGCGGTTCACTGTCGTTTGAAACGCCTATGCTGTTTGCCTTGGGTTTCATCATCTTGTTTGGTTGGGGTGGTTTGACGGGCTTGGTGTTGGCTGATGCCGCTGCTGACCCTCAGTACCACAACGCCTACTTCATGGTGGCGCATTTCCACTATGCCTTGTACCCCACCACCGTGATGGGTTCGATGGCTGCGATTTACTACTGGCTGCCCAAGTGGACTGGCCATATGTTGGATGAGAAGTTGGGCCGCATCCATTTCTGGATCGTGATGCTGGGCGTGAACCTGACGTTCATTCCACAGTTCTTGGTGGGTCTATCGGGCATGCCACGTCGTATTCCAGACTATCCCTTGATGTTTGCAGAGTGGAACAAGCTCTCCACCATCGGTGCGTTCATCTTGGGCTTGTCCCACTTGCTCTTCATCTATATCGTGCTCAAGTGCATCCGTGAAGGCAAGAAGTCAGAAAACCGTAGCTGGGAAGGTGCAACAGGCTTGGAGTGGACAGTGCCATCTCCTGCGCCGTATCACACCTTTGAGACTCAACCAAAAATTGATTGATATCGAGATTGAGTCATGAACACCGAATCTAAGAACGATCAACAAAACGCGCGTTTGGCATTGAAATTGGTTGCTATGGCTGTGGTCATCTTTTTGATCACGCTTTGGAAATTTCGTCCCATCTAAAGATGTCGACTTCGTCACGCCTTGAGCAAAAAAACCTGCGTCTTGCCTATAAATTGGCAGGTGTTGCGTTGGTGTTTTCTGCGCTCGGTTTTGCTATGGTTCCGTTGTATGACGTTATTTGTAAATGGACGGGTATCAACGGCAAGACCAATGCGCAAGCGGTGGCGGCCATTTCTAATACGCAAGTCGATACATCGCGCTTGGTCACTGTTCAGTTTTTGAGCCATGCCATGCCGGGTGTTGGCTTGGCGTTCAAGCCAGAGCATTTTTCTATGCAGGTGCATCCAGGCCAGATGGTTTACACCCACTATGTGGTGGAGAACGTGACACGCGAGCCTTTTGTAGGGCAAGCCATCCCCAGTGTGACGCCTGCCAACGGTGCGTCGTATCTTCAAAAAGTGGAGTGTTTTTGCTTTAATCAGCAAACTTTTGCAGCCAAAGAAATCAGAACACTTCCTATTGTTTTTTACATCAGCAACGACATTGATCCCAGTCTGAATACCTTGACGCTTTCATACACTTTCTTTGAGGCGGTCAAGCCACAGGCCAATGCAACAACAAATAACAGTCAATTGAAATTGTGAGGAAACCATGAGTCATACCACTGGAGCCGACGCCAAAGCTCACTACTTCGTACCTGCAGCCAGTCATTACTCAACGACGCTGTCGTTGGGGATTTTCTTGATGGCCTTGGGTTTGATCATGAAAGTCAACTCCGTGCCAGAGGGTGCATGGGGCATGCCCATTGGCGCGGCCATGATTGTGTATGTGCTGTTTGGTTGGTTCGGTGAAATCATTCATGAAAATTTGAATGGCAGCTATACGCACTGGGAAGACCGCTCGTATCGCACTGGCATGGTGTGGTTCATCTTCTCTGAAGTGATGTTCTTCGCTTGCTTCTTTGGTGTCTTGTACTACGCACGTCGTATTGCGTTGCCAGAGTTGGCAAGTTACGAAGATGCGCTTAACCCTTATATGGGCTTTACTGCGGCTTGGCCATCAAGCGGCCCGATGGGGGATCCCTTTACACCCATGGAGCCATGGGGAATTCCGGCCTTGAACACAATGCTGCTTTTGACATCTGGTGCTACTTTGACTTGGGCGCATTGGGGTTTGATTAAAAACAAGCGTTCACATTTGATTTTGGGTTTGATCCTGACCGTGTTGCTCGGCGCGATTTTCTTGGGCTTCCAAGCGTATGAATATGCACATGCCTACAGCGAACTCGGCTTGACTTTAGGTGCTGGTATTTACGGTGCGACCTTCTTCATCTTGACCGGCTTTCACGGCATGCACGTGACGCTGGGTACCATCATGCTGGCCGTCATTTTGGGCCGTTGCTTGAAGGGCCATTTCTCAGAGCACAACCACTTTGCTTTTGAAGCCGTGGCTTGGTACTGGCACTTCGTGGACGTGGTCTGGTTAATTTTGTTCGTCTTCGTCTACTGGCTATAAACATTCAGACTTGGCTTCATCCTCGCAAGGGGATGAGGCCGAAATAGTAATTGGCAAACAGGGCGACAAACAGGCCAATCGATAAGCCCACGCGCAAGGTCAAAGCTTTGACAACGGTGGCACTGTCTTCCTTCTTTTGTGTCAAACGGTAAAGGGCTGTGAATAGGCTTCCCAAAATAATCAGCAGTAAAAGTATTGCTAGCAGTTTGCCAATCATGACCTATCTCCTTGACGTGTGATGCGTGGAATTATCCGCATATTTTTCTTTACCCATGCATCGTTTCCAATTCCGTTTGGTTCCCCTCATTGCCACCTGTTTGCTGATGGCGTTATTTCTGCGTTTAGGTTGGTGGCAGTGGACCAAAGGCGTGGACGTTGAAACCCAAGTCGCTTTGCAAGAAGCTCGCTCTGGTGTGAATCCCCTGTTACTCGGAGCGCAACGGGTAGATGCCAGCGAGGTGGATGGCACTTCGGTGGTGGTGCGCGGTAATTTCGAGGCTGCGCAACAGTTTTTTCTCGACAACCAACAGCACCAAGATCGACCTGGGGTACATGTCATCACGCCCTTGCAGATCGAGGGTTCACAGGTTCGTGTGTTGGTGAACCGTGGTTGGGTCGGGTGGGGCCGCTCACGCGGTGTGCTGCCAGAAGTACCTGTGCCGGTTGGGCGAGTGGAGGTGCATGGCCGTGCTGCATTGCCATTTGGCAAAGCGCCTGCGTTTGTGTCTGAGTCGGTGGGTGACACAGGGACGCTGCGAACGCGCATTCGATTAGATGAAATCCAAGCAGCACAAAACTATCCTCTGCAGCCCATTGTGATTTTGATGACTGGGGCAGAGGGTTCAGATGGGTTGGTCAGAGATTGGCCAGCGCCTTCTAACAAGGCCCCGATGCACAAGGGCTATGCGGCACAATGGTTCTTGATGGCCGCCGTGTTGTTGGCGTTTTTTATGCGCAGCAGCTACCGCAAAGTAAACGATTAATTTTTATGACTGAATCCAAATCCACTACGACAGATGCGCCGTTGAGTATGGCCGTGCACTCATTGCCAGATCCGCATTTGACGGCTTTGCCGCCCTCGGGACACGGTAAGTTATTGGCGATGTTTTTAGCTTGTTCGTTGCCTGTGCTTTTGGCTATTTTTGTTTTCTATGTCATTAAACCTACAGGGCATGCAAATTTTGGTGAATTGATTCATCCTGCTCGCCCTGTGCCTGCGGTATCGTTGCTGAATGAACAAGGTCAGCCTTTCGAATTGACCCAGCTTAAAGGCCAATGGTTGTTGGTCAATGTAGGTTCTGCTGCCTGTCCCGCTGACTGTGCACAGCATTTGTTCATTCAGCGTCAATTACGCGAGATGTTGAATAAAGACAAAGACCGTGTAGATCGCGTTTGGTTGGTGACCGACGAAAGCGCTATCAATCCAGAAGTACAGCCGTTGTTGTCGGACACCACAGTTTTGAGAGTCTCTGCAGCTGTCTTGCATGCATGGCTAGGCGAGATGACATTGGACCAAGCTACGCAGCAATTGTTTGTGATTGACCCACAAGGCCACGCCATGTTGCGCATGCCTGCAGACATACAAGGCAAGCAAGCGAGCGCGGCTAAGAACATGCTGCAAAAGCTTTTGATGGCCAGTGTGGTTTGGGACAAGCCCGGACGTTGATGGCTAGGACATGTAAATGATGACCGTCGACGTTCTTCGCCAATACCACGCGCTGACCAAGCCACGTGTGATTCAACTCATTGTTTTTTGTGCGCTCATTGGCATGGTGCTGGCCATTCCGGGCGTGCCATCGTTTGATGCGTGGATACGCATCACTTGGGCCTGCTTGGGCATTTGGTTGGTGGCAGGCGCTGCCGCGGCTTTTAACTGTTTGGTTGAAAAAACACTAGACGCCAAAATGCGCCGCACTGCATGGCGACCTACGGCAAGAGGGTCGCTGTCGGATGTCCAGGCCTTAGGCTTTTCCGCGGCTCTGTGTTCTCTAGGCTCGTTCATCTTGTATGTGTTCGTCAATCCTTTGACGATGTGGCTCACCTTTGCCACCTTCATAGGTTATGCCGTGATTTACACCTTGGTGCTCAAACCCATGACGCCACAAAACATTGTGATTGGTGGCGCTTCAGGAGCCATGCCACCGCTCTTGGGTTGGGCTGCCATCACGGGTGAGGTGAGTTCTCAAGCTCTGATTTTGTTTTTAATTATTTTTCTGTGGACGCCGCCACACTTTTGGTCGTTGGCGCTGTACCGCGTGGAAGACTATCGCAAGTCTGGCTTGCCCATGTTGCCTGTCACGCATGGCAATCGGTTTACGCGCTTGCAAATCCTGCTATACACCGTGTTACTGATGGCTTCTTGCTTGATGCCATTTGCGATTGGCATGAGTTCATGGCTGTATTTGGCTGTGGCCTTGGTGTTGAGTGTTGGCTTTATTGCCTATGCTATCGCATTGATGCGCCACTATTCAGATGAATTGGCGCGAAAAACATTCCGTTTTTCGCTCATCCACTTGTCAGCACTGTTTGCCGCGCTGCTGATAGACCACTATCTGTTTTAAATCAGATCGGCGCGTGATTTGCAGTGACCGGCTGCGCCAAGAAAAGCGTCAACGTGCAAGCAAAGCTAATGGCCGCCCAGAATGCAAAAAACCCTATGGTGTAGATGCCTTGCGATGACATGCCTAGGGCGTGCTCAATGCTCGGAATTTCCATCGGATCGAGCACAGAGAACACTAACATTTCCATTAAGGCTGCGCCTAATGCCGACGGCCAAGCAATCAAAAAAAATCGATGCAACTTCATAGCTTCTCCCTTTGATGTTGTTCAGTTTAGGTTGATTGATCAGAAAAGGCTTTAGGGTTTTCGAGTGTTTGGTAATTTTTGAGTTTAGGATTCTCGGGCTAGTACCTATGCGGATGGGTGCAACAGTTTTCTAAATTGATTCCATGAAGCCTGCTGTTCTGTTGGTTTGTTTTTGCTTTTTGATTGGCGATTACCAGTGATTTTTTCCAAATTAAATAGATGCCTGTGTCTTTTTGTCTCACTGCTCGCCTTGGCGGCGTGCAGCCCTGAAAAGCCGAAGTTCAACGGCATCGACATCACGGGGGCCGACTATGCCCAGAGCTTTACCTTGACCGACCACAACGGCCAAAGCCGCAGCCTGAGTGCCTTCAAAGGCAAAGTGGTGGTGCTGTTCTTTGGCTACACGCAATGCCCCGATGTGTGCCCCACATCCATGAGTGAGCTGGCCGAGGTGAAGCGCTTGCTGGGTGCCGATGGCGACAAGCTGCAAGGCGTGTTTGTGACGGTGGACCCCGCACGCGACACCACCGAATTGCTTAAGGCCTACATGGGCAACTTCGACCCCACGTTTGTGGCGTTTGTGCCCACCGACGACGAGCTGGCCGATGTAGCCAAACGCTTCAAGATTTACTACAAAAAGCAAGCAGGCAAAACGCCCACCAGTTACACCATGGACCACTCAGCCGGTAGCTACGTGTACGACACGCAAGGCAATGTACGCCTCTACAGTCGCTATGGTTCAGGTGCCAAGGTCCTAGCACAAGACATTCAAACCTTGCTCAAAACCACACCTTAATTTGAAGGTCTAGGTGTTAGTTTGCGTTGGCTTTCTCGACCAAGAAGTCAATACACGTTTTGATGGCTCGTGTTCTGTGCCGTGAGGGCAGGTACAGCAAATACATGTGGGTGCCAAAGATGCTCAGGCGATGGTCATCCAAGGTGGTCACCATGTCGCCACTGGCAATCACGTCAGCCACCATGTAGTCGGGCATCAGGCCAATGCCTACGCCGCCCAAAATGACTTCTTTTAAAAACGGGTAGTGGTCTGAAATAACGGTCGGCGTCAGCATCACTTCTTGGCGTTCATCCCCTCGGTACGCACGCAACGACAGTTGGCGCCCCACCACATTGGCGGTGATGATGGGTTGTGCGCGTAGCTGCAACAGATCGGTCGGCATGCCATTTTTTTCGGCAAACGCCCGCGACGCACACGCCAGGTAGCGAACAGTGCCCATATCTTTGGCCACCATCGTCTCGGGGGGCTGGGGCAAGATGCGAATGGCGATGTCAACGTCGTCGCGCAAGTTGTCAATGCGGTTTTCAAACACCACATCCAACACCACGCCGGGGTAGCGCTGTTTGAACTCAATCAGCCAAGGCGTCATCACGATGTGACCGTAACCACTGGGCACGCTGATGCCCACACGGCCTTGCAAACCTTGGCCTAAGTTGGTCACGGTTTCGTGGGCGCTGGCCATTTCGTTGCGAATGGCGCGCCCGTGTTCGCACAGCCGCCAGCCGAGTTCGGTCGGCTCCATACGGCGGCTGGTGCGGCGTATCAGCTCGGCGCCCAGAGCTTTTTCAAGCTGGCGCAGGTGGTAGCTCACATTGGCGCGTGTCATCTTCAGCTTGCTGGCAGCTTTGCTGAGATTACCCGCATCAATGATGTCCACCAACAGGGTGAGGGAGGCGAAATCGACGTTCATAGGTAAATGTTATTTGACATAGCGTCAATAAAGTTTGGGATTGTCAAGAAATATTATCTGCCAAACAATCGCAGCCAAGACAAAACAATGAGGAGCCTTCGTTTGACCACCCATTCTGAAATGGCTGTCGTGCGCACAGCCAAAGACGGCGACCTGCTGGTCGTCACGATCGACCACCCCCCCGTCAACGCCATCAGCGTGGATGTGCGTCGGGGTTTGATGGCTGCGATGGACGAGGCTGAGGCCGATGCCAGCGTCAAGGGCGTGTTGCTGTTAGGGGCGGGCCGGGCGTTCATTGCGGGGGCTGATATTCGTGAGTTTGGTCGCCCGCCTATGCACCCCATCTTGCCCGAGGTGTGCAACCGCATTGAGGCATGCACCAAGCCCGTGGTGGCTGCCATCCACGGCCCCGCGTTGGGGGGAGGCTTAGAGGTGGCAATGGCCGCGCACTACCGTTTGGCCATGCCCGATGCCAAGCTCGGGCTGCCCGAAGTTCAACTGGGCTTGCTGCCAGGCTCGGGTGGCACGCAGCGTGCCCCGCGTTTGATGGGGGTAGAAGCTGCGGTGAACTTGATGCTGAGTGGCCGACACATGAAAGCCCAAGAGGCCCTCGACTGCAAACTGGTTGACCGACTGGGTGAGGGCACGGATGTGTTGCAAGCCGGTTTGACTTTCGCACATGAGTTGTTGGCCAGCGCAGCGCCTGTTCGACGCACGCGTGATTTAGATGCGTTCAAAGCCGACCATGGTCATCAAATGGAAGTGCTCGCCCAAATTCAAAAAGATGTCGAAAAGAAATCGCGTGGTTTGTTTTCACCCCTCAAGGTGATTGAAGCGGTGCGTGCAGGTTTGCAAATGCCGTTTGACGAAGCACTGGCCAACGAACGCCAATTGTTTTTGCAATGCATTGATAGCCCACAGCGTGCGGGTTTGATTCATGCATTTTTTGCAGAGCGTGAAGTGGTGAAAGTGCCCGAAGTCAAAAGCGTGGCACCGCGTGCGGTGAGCAGTGTGGGGGTGATTGGCGGCGGCACGATGGGCGCTGGCATTGCGGTGTCGGTGCTCGATGCAGGTTTGCCTGTGACCATGATTGAGCGTGATGACGAAGCCGTGGCCAGAGGCCGACACAACGTCGAGAAGGTTTACAACGGTTTGATTGCCAAAGGCCGCATGACCGAGCAAGCCAAAGCGCAAGTGATGGCGTGCTTCAGCACAAGCACGCACTACGACGCCTTGGCGCAAACCGATTTGGTGATTGAAGCTGTGTTTGAAGAAATGTCGGTCAAGAAGGCTGTGTTTGCAGAGCTCGACCGTGTGTGCAAACCCAATGCGGTGATTGCCACCAACACCTCGTACTTGGACATCAATGAAATTGCGGGCAGTATTTCGCACCCGCAAGACGTGATTGGCCTGCACTTTTTCTCGCCCGCCAACATCATGAAGCTGCTTGAAATTGTGGTGCCAGAAAAGGTCAGTGCAGACGTGGTGGCCACGGCGTTTAGCTTGGCGACGAAACTTAAAAAAGTGCCGGTGCGTGCCGGCGTGTGCGATGGTTTCATTGGCAACCGAGTGTTGGCGGTGTACCGCGCAGCGGCCGACCACATGATGGAAGACGGCTGCTCTCCTTATGAGATTGATGCCGCCATGCGCGAGTTTGGCTACCCCATGGGGCCATTCCAAGTGTCAGATTTGGCGGGCGGTGACATTGGCTGGGCCACACGCAAGCGACGCGCTGCCACGCGCGACCCCAAGGCGCGTTATGTGCAAATTGCCGATCGCATTTGCGAGCGCGGTTGGTTTGGTCAAAAAACAGGGCGCGGTTATTACCTCTACCCCGAAGGCTCACGCACAGGTGTGCCTGACCCCGAGGTGTTGCACATCATTGATGCAGAGCGTGTGCGCGCCAACATTCAACCTCACGCTTTAACGGCAGAGCAAATTGTTCGCAAATACATGGCGGCCATGGTCAACGAGGGCGCCAATGTGGTGCACCAAGGCATCGCGCTTCGTCCCTTGGATGTGGACGTCACGTTTGTGCATGGCTATGGGTTTCCACGCCATCGCGGTGGCCCGATGAAATATGCCGACATGGTGGGCTTAGAAAAAATCTTGGCTGACATTCAAGAGTTTGCCAAGCAAGACCCCTTGTTTTGGCAAGCCTCTCCGCTGCTGGTGCAGTTGGTGAAGGACGGCAAAAACTTTGACAGTTTGAACCACTGATCAAAAATTCATTGAAAGAATATGTATGCGTGAAGCGGTCATTGTTTCCACGGCTCGTACGCCACTGACGAAGTCGCACCGTGGTGAGTTCAACGCCATCTCGGGCGCAGAGCTGGCCTCGCTCGCCGTCAAGGCTGCGGTGGCGCGTTCAGGTGTGGATGCGCAGTTGATTGAAGATGTGGTGTTGGGTTGCGGTTATCCAGAGGGCCGCATGGGGCGCAACGTGGCGCGTGCCAGTGTGGTGCGTGCCGGTTTGCCACTGAGCATTGCGGGTGCCACGGTCAGTCGTTTTTGTGCGTCGGGTTTGCAAGCCATTGCCACGGCTGCGGGACGCATTGTGGTGGACGGCGCCCCCGTGATGGTGGCGGGTGGGCTGGAGAGTATTTCGGGTTTGCGTCGCGGCCCGGGCACCACAGTGGACGATGGCATTGACCCATGGATTGCCCAGCACAAGCCTGACTTGTACCTACCCATGATTGAGACCGCTGACATCGTGGCCCAGCGCTACAACATCAGCCGCGAAGACCAAGATCGGTTCTCCGTCGAGAGCCAGCGTAAAACCGCAGAGGCACAAGCGGCAGGCCGTTACAAAGAAGAAATTATTTCGGTCACCACCACCATGGCCGTGACCGACAAAGACACGAAAGAAGTGTCGTACCAAGAAGTGACGGTAGACCACGACACCAGCAACCGCCCAGGTACCAGCTACGAGTCGTTGGCCAAGCTGCAGCCCGTGCGTGGTGAGGGGCAATTCATCACGGCGGGCAATGCGTCACAACTGTCGGATGGTGCATCGGCCTGCGTGATGATGGATGCCAAGCGGGCTTCTCAATTGGGCTTGCAACCCTTGGGTGCATTTCGCGGCATGGCATTGGCTGGGTGCGAGCCCGATGAAATGGGCATTGGCCCTGTGTTTGCCGTGCCTAAGCTTTTGGCGCGTCATGGCTTGACGGTGGATGACATTGATTTGTGGGAACTCAACGAAGCCTTTGCATCGCAATCGATTTATTGCCAAAAGACCTTGGGCATTCCTGATGAACGACTGAATGTGAATGGCGGCGCCATTTCGCTAGGCCATCCGTTTGGCATGACAGGCGCACGTTTGGCTGGCCACATTTTGCTTGAGGGCAAACGTCGCAAGGCCAAGTGGGGCGTGGTCACCATGTGCATTGCGGGTGGCATGGGCGCCGCAGGTTTGTTCGAAATATTCTGACCAAGGGACCGATATGGATTTGAACTTTACCCCTCAAGAAGAAGCATTCCGCGAAGAGGTGCGTGCCTTTTTGGCGCAGAACCTGTCGGCTGATTTGTCAGCCAAGGTACGTGCAGGCGAGCATTTGTCAAAGGCCGAGATGGAGGGCTGGCACACCAAGCTGCATGCGCGTGGTTGGCTGGCCAACCATTGGCCCGAAGAGTGGGGCGGGCCTGGCTGGAACGCTGTTGAGAAATTTATTTTTGAAAACGAATGTGCCTTGGCGCATGCGCCGCGCATTGTGCCGTTTGGTGTGAGCATGCTCGGACCGGTGTTGATGAAGTACGGCAGCGAAGCGCAAAAAGCGCATTGGCTGCCACGCATCTTGAATGGTTCGGACTGGTGGTGTCAGGGCTACTCAGAGCCAGGTTCTGGTTCTGATTTGGCGTCGGTCAAAACATCAGCCGTGCGTGAGGGCGATCACTACATCGTGAATGGCCAGAAAACTTGGACGACCTTGGGCCAATACGCCAACATGATTTTTTGCCTTGTGCGCACAGACCGCGAAGCCAAGTCGCAATCGGGCATCAGCTTCTTGTTGGTGGACATGACATCGCCGGGTATCGAGATACGCCCCATCATCACCTTGGACGGTGCGCATGAAGTGAACGAAGTGTTCTTCACCGACGTCAAAGTGCCCGTGGCCAACTTGGTGGGCGAAGAGAACAAGGGCTGGACCTATGCCAAATACTTGCTGACGTACGAGCGCACCAACATCGCGGGTGTGGGCTTCTCGGTGGCGGGTTTAGAAAAGCTCAAAGTAGTGGCAAACCGCGTGCGTTGCAATGGCAAGCCTTTGTCGCATGACCCGTTGTTTGCCGCGCGCATGGCAAAAGTAGAGATTGATTTAGAAAACATGAAGACCACCAATTTGCGGGTCATTGCTGCGGTGGCAGGTGGCGGTGTGCCGGGTGCTGAAAGCTCCATGCTCAAGATTCGTGGCACAGAAATTCGTCAAGAAATTTTGTCTTTGACGCGTCGTGCGATGGGGCCCTATGCCTCGCCTTATCTGCATGAAACCAGTGGCCATGAGGCGCCCTTGGGCGATGAGGCATCGGCTAAAGCGGCATCGTCTTATTTCAACAACCGCAAGTTGTCGATCTTTGGCGGCTCGAATGAGATTCAGAAAAACATCATTTCCAAAATGATCTTGGGCCTGTGATAGCTGGCTGCGTGTGAAAGGAATAACAAATGAATTTTGAACATACCGAAGATCGCCGCATGCTGATGGACAGCTTGAACCGCTTTGTCTCAGAGCAATACGGCGCAGACGTTCGCAACGCAACTGCGTATGGTGCTGAAGGCCACAGCCCGAAGCTGTACGCGCAGTTTGCAGAGCTGGGAACCATTGGGGCCTTGTTTCCAGAAGACGTGGGCGGCTTTGCAGGCGCGGGGTTTGACATCAGTGTGGTGTTTGAATGCTTGGGCCGAGGCATCGTGCCCGAGCCTTTGCTGGGCGCATTGCTGGTGGGCCGCGCTTTGATGTCGGCAGGCAGTGAGGCACAAAAAGCCTTGCTAGAAAGTTTGATCGACGGCTCGGCCATTGCTGCCTTGGCGCATGACGAACCCGGCGCTCACCATGAGTTGAACCAGGTCGCCACCACCGCCACGCGTGTGGGTGACCATTGGGTGATTCATGGGGTGAAGGGCTTGGTCAGTTTTGGAGAGAAGGCCGATTGGTTGTTGGTGTCTGCACGGACTGCGGGCGCTGCCGACAGCGAGGCAGGCATCAGTTTGTTTCTCGTGCCGGGCCAATCAGCGGGCATCACCCGTCGCTCGTTCAACCGCATCGATGGTGGTCGTGCTTCTGAGTTGGTGTTTGACAAGGTGCAAGTGGCGGCAGACGCTTTGCTGGGCTCGGAAGGCGAAGGCTACGCCGTGCTCGAACGTGTGCGTGGTTATGCCTTGCTCGCCTTGTGTGCCGAGGCCGTGGGCGCGATGGATGTGGCCAAAGATCAAACACTGGAATATTTGCGCACACGCAAACAGTTTGGCGCACCGATTGGCAGCTTTCAGGCTTTGCAGCACCGCATGGTGGATGTGTTGTTGGAGGTGGAGCAAGCACGTTCAGCTGTCATCAATGCCGCCGCTGCCGTGGATGCGCCTAATCGTGTGGCGCGCGAAAAAGCGTTGTCAGCTGCCAAGTACAGCATTGGCCGCATCGGCACACGGGTGGCAGAGGAATGCATTCAGTTGCATGGCGGTATTGGCATGACATGGGAATTACCCCTGTCGCACTACGCCAAACGATTGGTGATGATTGATCATGAGTTTGGTGACGAGGACCATCATTTGGCGCGTTTCATTGCTTTGAGCCAAACGCACTGAACCGAGAGGTGTTGATGTCACAAGTTTTAGTAATTCGTCGCGAAGGCGCGGTGTTGGTTTTGTCCAATAACAACGTCGCCGCACGCAATGCGTTGAGCTTTGAGTTTTACACCGCTGTGCGTGGCGCGTTGCATGAGGCGGCCAGCGATGCCTCGATCAGCGCCATTGTGCTGACGGGTGAAGGCGGGCACTTTTGCTCAGGCGGCGATTTGCGCCAACTGGCCAAACGACGTGAATTGACGGTGCCAGAACGTCGCGTGCGACTGGAAGGTTTGCATGATTTGATTCGTGCTGTGCGCGACTGCCCCAAGCCCGTGATTGCCGCTGTCGAGGGCGCCGCTGCTGGGGCAGGGCTTTCGTTGGCGATGGCTTGCGACATGTTGGTGGCGGCCAAGGATGCCAAGTTCACGGTGGCCTATGTCAAAGTAGGGCTCACCCCCGATGGTGGTGCTACCGCTTTTCTTGCTGAATTTGTGTCTCGACAAGTGTTGACCGAGTTGTGTTTGACAGGTGCGCCCCTCAGTGGTGAACGTATGCACGCGTTGGGCGCGGTCAATCGCTTGGTTGAATCGGGCGGCGCATTGTCAGAGGCGTTGGCATTGGCCACTGACATTGCATCAGGCCCACAGCAGGCAATGAGCCGCATCAAGCACTTGTGCCGTCATGCCATGAGAAATTCATTGGAAGACCAACTTGAACTGGAAGCTCAATTCATGGTCGAGGCCATGGGCAGCGATGAATCACGGGAAGGCATGGATGCCTTTTTGAATAAGCGAAAACCCAACTACACCCAACTACGTCAGGTCAGCGAATGAGTGCCTCTTCTTCACATCCGGCACATGATTTGCCTTTGGCGGGCATTCGTGTTTTAGATCTCTCACGCGTGTTTGCAGGCCCCATGTGCGGCATGGTCTTGGGGGACTTTGGTGCAGACGTGATCAAGGTCGAGCACCCAGGGCGTGGTGACGACACGCGTGATTGGGGCATGCGCATTGGCCAGACCGAGACGACTTACTACAACAGCATGAACCGCAACAAGCGGTCGATCACAGTGGATCTTCAAACGCCCGAAGGTTTGAAAATCATCCACGCGTTGCTGCCTCAGTGCGATGTGGTGATTCACAACTTCAAAACAGGTGGCGCTGAAAAACTCGGTATCGGTTACGAGCAACTCAAAGCCATCAAGAACGACTTGATTTACTGCGCTGTGGCGGGTTACGACACCCGTGGCCCCGAGGCAAGCCGCCCTGGCTATGACTTGGTGATTCAAGCTGAGGCTGGTTTGATGGCTCTCAATGGCGATGCCAATATGCCACCCCTCAAGTTTGGCGTGGCGGTGGTGGATTTGATGACGGGCATGTATTCAGCCCAAGCAATTTTGGCGGCGCTGTTGCAGCGTGAACGTCGGGGCGTGGGCCAGCTCATTGAGATGGCCTTGTACGACTGTGGCTTGTCTGTCTCAGGCTACTACGGGCTGGATGCCTTGCAGCTGGGGCAAGACCCCGAGCGCTATGGCAACGCACACCCTTCCATCGTGCCCTATGGCATGTACGAAGCAGCAGATGGTCCATTGATCATCGCGGTGGGCAACAACGCGCAGTTCGACAAGTTCTGTCGACAAGTCATTCTGCGACCAGACATTGTGGAGAACCCGCTGTTTGCCACCAACGTTGAGCGAGCCAAAAACCGCAAAGCGTTGAGCCCCATGCTCAAGGCATTGATTCAGTCGTTCCCGCGTGAAGTTTTGTTAGAGCGGTTAACCGTGGCCGGCATCCCCTGCGGCAAGGTGGCTGGCTTGCATGAGGCACTGACGAGCGAGCGATCACGACGAGGACAGATGGTGCAAGACATGCCCCATCCTGTGGTGGGCACCACGCCCGTGTTTGCACCGCCTTACCGTTTGAATGGGCATCGATTGCCGATACGCAATGCTCCCCCGACATTGGGTGAAGGCACGCGTGCTGTTTTGCAAGAACTTTTGGCGATGAGTGACAGCCAACTTGAGGCCTTGCAAGCGGCGGGTGTGTTGACCTTGCCGAAGTCATGACTAAAAAATTTTTGGGAGATTTCTATGTTGCTTAAACACGCAATGGGTGTCATGTGTCGATCACTGGTGATGGGGTTTGTGCTGGGACTTTGCATCGGTGGTGCGCAGGCGCAGCAGACGGGTGGGTCTGATAAAACCATCAAACTGGTGGTGCCTTTTCCAGCAGGGGGTCCTACAGACACCGCGTCGCGCATCGTGGGGCAACGATTGGCGGAGAGACTCAAGCAAACGGTGGTGGTTGAAAACCGCGCTGGCGCATCGGGTGCGATTGCTGCAGCTCAAGTGGCCAAAAGCGCGCCCGATGGCAACACCTTGATGATGTTGGCCACGCCCACCATGCTGGCACCCCACTTCAACAAAGCCGCTGGCTACGACACCACCAAAGACTTTGTGCCTGTTTCCACGGTGTATGACTTGCCCATTGTCATTGTGGTGAACACAGCCCTGTTGCCGGATGTGACCGACTTGTCCAGACTCATTGCGCATGCCAAGGCACAAGCGACGCCAATGAACTACACCAGTTCTGGTGTGGGCAGCTTTGGTCATCTGAGCATGGAATTGCTCCAGCAGTTGGCGGGTTTTGAAATGCAACACGTGCCCTACAAAGGTGGCGTGCCTGCCATCACCGACACCATTGGTGGCGTTGTGCCCGTCATGTATTCAGACTTGGTGGCCGCGTTGCCGCACATCAAATCGGGCAAGTTGCGTGCGATTGCGATTGGGTCACCTCAGCGCGTGAGTGTGGTGCCTGATGTGAAAACCATTTCTGAGCAAGGTATCAAAGGCTATGACGCAGTTTCTTGGGGCGGACTGCTCGTCGTCAAAGGCACGCCTAAGGCGATTGTGGACAAGCTCGCAAACGAAGTTCAAACCATATTGGCCGAGAAAGAGGTGCAAGATCGATTGCGCGATGCAGGTTGCATTGCCAACTTTCAGGGCCCCGTTCAAATGGGGCAACGTATTCAGAGAGACTACGCCAAATGGGGACGGGTGATTCGAGATAGAAATGTTTCAAACGATTAGTGCAAGCCAGAATTAATTTTTGAATCGATGACAGAAGTTAAAAAATAAAAAGGAGATGCTCATCATGAAAAACAACTTACGCCGTCAGGTCTTGGCCAATGCCGCTATGGCCTTGATGACCTTGTGCGTGGTGTCGCACGCCCAAGCGCAAGCGTATCCGTCCAAGCCCATCAGGTTGATCGTGCCATACGCGCCGGGTGGCGCGACGGACATCATTGCGCGCACCTTGGCTGAAAAACTTTCAGACCGCTTGGGACAGCCCGTGTTGATCGACAACCGAGCAGGTGCCGGTGGGGTGACGGGTACCGATGCGGCTGCTAAGGCTGCTCCAGATGGTTACACCTTCTTGGTTTCGTTGGGCACCACGGTTTTGATCAATCAGTTCTTGTATGAAAAACTGCCCTATAACCCAAGTCGTGATTTTTCACTTGTTTCGCAGTTGGCTTTGGCGCCGGTCACACTCTTGGTGAACCCTCATTCATCGATCAAAAATGCGAATGATTTAAAGGCGCATATTCTTAAAAATCCAGACAAATTGTCATATGGCTCTTGGGGTATGGGTTCATACGCACACTTGGCTGGTGCTTATCTCAGTCAAAGCCTGAATGCAGACATGACTCATGCCGCCTACAAGGGCGAGGCGCCTATGCTGCAAGACTTGGTGGGTGGACAAATTGATTTTGCGTTTGCCAGTGCGCAAACTGCAAAACCATATATCGACTCAGGCAAGTTGCGTTCAATCGCAGTGACAGGTGAGCAACGTATGAGCGTTCTGCCCACGATTCCCACCATGCGTGAGCAAGGTTTCAAAGACGATATTTTCCGCGTCACAGGTTGGATCGCAATGACGGCGCCTGCAAAAACGCCTAACGATGTATTGCAACGTGTCTCTGCTGAGGTGCGTGCGATTGTGGCGCTACCTGAAGCACAAGATCGGATCAATAAGATGGGATTCATTCCTGTCGGGAATACGCCAGAGCAGTTTTCTGTCGTTTACAAAAATGAATTCCCCGTATGGGAACGTGTGGTGAAGTTATCTGGCGCTAAGCTGGATTGATTGGCCGGTTTTTGATCCATCATTGAGTAGAGAAATAATCAAATGAGTTCTTCTAATTTTTCTTGGGATGACCCTTTTCACTTGAATGCGCAATTGACGGACGACGAGCGTCAAGTCAAAGAAGCTGCGTATTCGTATTGTCAAGAGCGCTTGGCGCCTCGTGTGTTGGAAGCCTTCCGTCATGAAAAAACCGATGCATCCATCTTTCGTGAGATGGGCGAGTTGGGCTTGTTAGGTCCCACCATTCCTGAAGCCTACGGCGGCGCTGGCCTGAACTATGTGTGCTACGGCTTGGTGGCGCGTGAGGTGGAGCGTGTGGACTCGGGTTATCGCTCGATGATGAGCGTGCAGTCCTCTTTGGTGATGGTGCCCATCAACGAGTTTGGCACCGAAGCGCAAAAGCAAAAGTATTTGCCCAAACTCGCCACGGGTGAGTGGATTGGTTGCTTTGGTTTGACCGAACCCAACCATGGTTCAGACCCCGGCAGCATGATCACACGTGCCAAAAAAGTAGCGGGCGGCTATTCGCTTTCAGGCGCAAAAATGTGGATCACCAACAGCCCCATTGCGGATGTGTTTGTGGTGTGGGCCAAGGATGACTCGGGCGCGATTCGCGGCTTTATTTTGGAAAAAGGTTGGAAGGGCCTGAGCGCCCCCGCGGTGCATGGCAAAGTGGGTTTGCGTGCCTCCATCACGGGCGAGATTGTGATGGACGAAGTGTTTGTGCCCGAAGAAAATGCATTCCCCGATGTGCGCGGTCTCAAAGGCCCGTTCACCTGTTTGAACAGCGCACGTTACGGCATTGCGTGGGGGGCTTTGGGGGCAGCCGAAGACTGCTACCACCGCGCACGCCAATATGTGTTGGACCGCCAACAGTTTGGCCGTCCTTTGGCTGCAAACCAGTTGGTGCAAAAGAAGTTGGCTGACATGCTGACTGAAATTTCTTTGGGCTTGCAGTCGTGCTTGCGCTTGGGTCGTATGAAAGACGAGGGCACGGCATCGGTGGAAATTACCTCCATCCTCAAGCGCAACAGCTGTGGCAAGTCACTCGACATCGCACGCATGGCCCGCGACATGATGGGCGGTAACGGCATCAGCGATGAGTTCGGCGTGGCCCGTCATTTGGTGAACCTCGAAGTGGTCAACACCTACGAAGGCACGCACGATGTGCATGCTTTGATTTTGGGACGTGCCATCACGGGCATTGCAGCGTTTAGCAATTAAGGCCTAGCGCTCTACAAATAGAGTGCCATGAAAAAGGGCCACCTTGTTTCGCATGGTGGCCCTTCGTATTGTTGGATGCGCGTTATGCGTATTCAGCCAAAGCAGCTTTCATTTTTTTCATGGCCGCCACTTCGATTTGGCGAATGCGCTCAGCGCTCACGCCGTATTCGGCGGCCAAGTCGTGCAGCGTCATGCCGCCTGAGCCGTTGTCTTGTACTTTGAGCCAGCGTTCTTCCACGATGCGGCGGCTGCGCTCGTCCAGCACATTCAGTGCGGCAGTAATGCCGTCAGAGGCCAACACATCGCGCTGATGCGCCGCGATCATGGCGGTAGGCTCGTGGTTGGTGTCGGTCAAGTAGGCGATGGGGCCAAAGGCCTCGTCGCTGTCTTCGTTGGGCGTGGGGTCCAGCAGCACATCGCCGCCGGACATGCGCATTTCCATCTCCAGCACTTCTTCGGGCTTAACGTTGAGTTTGGTTGCGACCGCGCTGACCTCTTGTGGGTTGAGGGTGTTGCGGTGGGTGGCATCCAGCGCATCAGATTTGAAGCCTTGCTTCATCGACCGCAGGTTGAAAAACAATTTGCGCTGGGCCTTGGTGGTGGCCACCTTCACCATACGCCAGTTTTTCAAGATGTATTCGTGAATCTCGGCCTTGATCCAGTGCATGGCGTAGCTCACCAAGCGCACACCTTGGTCGGGGTCGAAGCGTTTGACGGCTTTCATCAAGCCGATGTTGCCTTCTTGAATCAGGTCAGCGTGTGGCAGGCCGTAGCCCAAGTATTGGCGCGACACCGACACCACCAAACGCAGGTGCGAGAGCACCAGCTTTCCAGCGGCTTCGAGGTCGTTGTTGTTTTTGAGTTGACGCGCAAACTCTTGCTCTTGCTCAGGCGTGAGCATGGGCAAACGGTTGGCTGCCGTGATGTAGGCATCCAAGTTGCCCAGAGACGGAACCAAGCCCCAAGGGTTGGTAATGGCGAGAGGCTGATGAGTCAATGTGGTCATGGAATTAGTCCTTTCGGATAACTAAAACGTATATTAGCACTCCCGTATGAAGAGTGCTAAGCCTTGCAAATTTTAGGGGTTTACCCATGCTGGTATCAGCTGTTGAGGGGCTGTGTTTTTTATCATATACTGATATTAATCACAGTATTTAACAGGAGCCCGCGATGCCACCCATGACCTTGGAGCGAATTGCCGTGCAGTGCTGCAAGAGCTGCGCGCATGTGCTCAATTCCGACTCATCCGAAACCTTGCTGCGTTGTGGCTTGGGCTATTACATGCAGCCGCCGCTCACGCGCAAGCAAGGCCGCATGGACAGCTACCCCGTGGTTGAGGCGCATGAGCGCTGTGGGCGCTGGCGAGATAGTTTGAAGGGCGTATTGAAGCCCTGATCGATGGTGATTGAGTAAGAAGAGGCGGTGCTTTCACTGTCCGCCCAGCTCGCCATCGTTATCCTGCGTTAGCCTAAAAGCGCGTCTGCAAATTCTTGTGCATTGAAGGTTTCTAGGTCTTCCACGGCTTCGCCCACACCAATGAAATACACAGGCACTGCGCTGCCACCCGCCGCCGTGCGGCTTTGGCCCCACAGCGCAATGGCGGCCAACACACCACCTTTGGCGGTGCCGTCTAGCTTGGTGACGATGAGGCCCGTCAAACCCAGCGTTTCATCAAAGGCCTTCACTTGAGCCAGTGCGTTTTGACCGGTGTTGCCGTCAATCACCAACAGCACTTCGTGCGGGCCAGTCGGCTCAGCCTTTTGCACCACACGTTTGATTTTTTTCAGCTCTTCCATCAGGTGCAGCTGCGTGGGCAGGCGGCCTGCGGTGTCGACCAGCACCACGTCTTTACCGCGTGCGCGGCCTGCAGTGACGGCATCAAAGCTCACAGAGGCGGGGTCGCCGCCTTCTTGACTGACGATTTCTACCGTGTTGCGGGTGGCCCAAACGGCCAGTTGCTCGCGGGCGGCTGCGCGGAAGGTGTCGGCTGCAGCCAGCAACACCGAGGCGCCGCTGTCGCTCAAGTGGCGGGTGAGCTTGCCAATGGAGGTGGTTTTACCTGCGCCGTTCACGCCGGCCACCATGATGATGGTGGGCTTGTGTGTGCCGATGGTGAGTGGTTTTTCTAAAGGTTTGAGTAGCTGTGCAATCGACGCAGCCAGCAAAGCTTTGACGGCGGAGGGCTCGGTGGTGGCCGTGTCTTTGACGCGTTGCTTCAAGTCTTTCAGCAAGTACTCGGTGGCTTGCACGCCGGCATCGGCCATGAGCAGGGCGGTTTCGAGTTCTTCATACAGGTCATCATCAATCTTCGTGCCCGTGAACACGGTGCTGATGGTTTGGCCGGTACGACGTAGGCCTTGGCCCAAGCGGGCCATCCAGCTGGCGCGGGGGCGCTCGGCGGGCATCTGCTGTGGTGCGGCTTGATCTGGGGCGATGTTTGGCGACGTGCTTGCGGGTGAAGCTGTGCTGCTGCCCGTTGTCTCTGTTGCCGTCTGGCCTGTGATTTTTTTCTTGAAGAAGCTAAACATGTGTGGGTGTTTCTAGAATCAGTCCATTCTATGAAAACCCGCACACCTACCCCTTACGCCGCAACCCCAGCCAAACCCGTTGTTGAGAAACGACACAAAGGTGCAGGCGAGGTGCGCATCATCGGCGGCGAATGGCGTCGCACCAAACTGCCCGTGGCCTTGAAGCCTGGTCTGCGCCCCACGCCCGACCGCGTGCGCGAAACCTTGTTCAATTGGTTGGGCCAGTCGCTCTTGGGCTGGCGTTGTGTGGACCCGTTTGCGGGCACGGGCGCTTTGGGTTTTGAAGCCGCTTCACGCGGCGCGGCCCATGTGCAGGTGTGCGAACTCGACCCCGCCTTGGTGGCGCAGCTCAGCACGCAAGTCAACCGCCTCAAGGCCACCAACGTGCACGTGTTGCGCACCGATGGCGTGGCGTGCTTGCGTCAGCTCAACGCGGCGAGTGTGGACTTGATCTTCATCGACCCTCCATTTGATGGCGCGTTGTTTGAGCCCGCGCTACAAGCCGCAGCCAAGGCGGTGAAGGCCGATGGCTTTGTGTACCTCGAAGCGCCTGTTGCTTGGACTGACGAGCAACTCGCGCCCATGGGCCTGAGCTTGCACCGTCACCTCAAGGCCGGTGCGGTACACGCGCATTTGTTGCGCCGAATTGCATAATCAATTTTGATTTTTAGACACACGTAGGAGCGCCCATGTCCAAACAAGTGGTTGCCATTTACCCCGGCACCTTTGACCCCATCAGCTTGGGCCACGAAGACATTGTGTTGCGCGCTGCGGCCATGTTTGACAAAGTCATCTTGGCGGTGGCCACGGCGCACCACAAGAAAACCTTGTTCACCTTGGACGAACGCATGGACATGGCGCGTGAGGCCATGGCCGCACACCCCCAGGTGGAAGTGGTGCCCTTCACGGGTTTGGCCCGCGACTTTGTGCGCACCCACAACGCCACCGTGATGGTGCGCGGTGTGCGCACCGTGACCGACTTTGACTACGAGTTTCAACTCGCAGGCATGAACCGCGAGCTGATGCCTGAGGTGGAAACCGTGTTCCTCACGCCCAGCGCCAAATACCAATTCATCTCCAGCACCTTTGTGCGTGAAATTTCGTTACTGGGCGCGGGTGACGATGGGCAAAACTTGGTGTCGGCAGGCGTTTACCAACGTTTGTTGGCCAAGCGTTCAGCCCGGTGATGATGGTTTGGCTGGATCGCCTGCGCCTGCCCGCATGACTGACTTCTTGCTCATCCGCCATGGCGAAACTGCGTGGAACCGCGAGCTGCGGTTTCAGGGCCAGCTCGATGTGCCGCTCAATGACATGGGTTTTGAACAAGCCCAGCGTTTGAAAACCCGCATGGTGCAAGCAATGGGTGAATGGCAAGCCCAAGGCCGCGTGCCCACCCGTCTCATCAGCAGCGATTTGCTACGCGCCCAACAAACCGCGCAACCTGTGGCCGAGGTATTGGGCTACCCCTGCATTTTGAACGCAGGCCTGCGCGAACAGTGCTACGGCATGTTTGAAGGCATGCGCAGCCCCGACATTCAGGCCCAGCACCCCGAGGCATGGCAACGCTGGCTGGCCTTTGATGCCGATGTGGCGGTGGAAGGGGCGGAGACCACGCGGGCGTTTCATGATCGTGTGATCGCAGCGCTGCAACAACTGGCCCAGCAATACACGGATGAGCATGTGGTGGTGGTCACGCACGGCGGCGTGCTCGACATGGTGTGGCGTCATGCGCAAGCCTTGTCGTTGAGTGGACCGCGTGTGTGTGATATTCCCAATGCGGGCCTGAACCAAGTGGCTTGGCGCGATGGTGCATTGCACATCCAAGTATGGGCCGACGCGGCGCATTTGGCCGATCTGCCTGACCAGCCCGTATACAGCCAAAAGCGTTTGCTAGAAGCACGTGACCGCTCGGATCACCAAACACATGCCAACGGTGTGGCCTAACCCCTGCGCTGTGCATGCAGTACTTGGCGTGCTGGGATAATTCCACTTTTATTTAGCCCACTGATGGATTTTTATGGCCTTGATGATCACCGACGAATGCATTAACTGCGATGTGTGTGAGCCTGAGTGCCCGAACGAAGCGATCTTCTTGGGACCAGAGATTTACGAAATCAACCCTGATAAATGCACTGAATGTGTGGGTCATTTCGATGAGCCCCAGTGTGTGCAGGTGTGCCCTGTGGCATGTATCCCCGTGAACCCTCAACGGTTGGAGGGACGTGACGCGTTGTTGGCCAAGTTCAGACTCTTGCAGCAAACTGCATCCTAGGTTGTCAGGGGGTTGATGAGGGGTTAACAGGCACCGCTTTGGCGGTGCTTTTCTTTTTGGCTGGCGCGTTGGGATCTTTGGCTGTGAAGTATGGGGTTTGCAGTTTGCGCGTGTGCTTGCCTTTGCTCGGCAAGGGGCGGTGCTCGGGGCTGGCGTTTAAGTTGGTGTTGCTCGGATTGCCTGCGGCGCTGAACCTCACGGGCGCAGTTTGCGCAACTTGTCGTTCAGTTTGCAGTCGTTTCTTTTCTAAGGCTTCAGCTTCTTGCATCTCATTCGTGACATGAATGGCCTTGGTGGATGAGCTGTTGCGTAACCCAAGGCTAGGTTTGACTTCAGTCGAATGGCCGTGGGGGCATTGCGCGAAGGGACTGTAATCGTCACCACATCGGTACACCGGTTCGGCACGGGTGTAGGTTGTCATGAGCAGCACTCCTAAGCCAATCCATATGATGTCTTCAATGGATATGTGTGCTGAGAAGTTAGCTTGCGTCAGCCCCTTCGGGTTTGATTTGTTCAGCATGGGTCGCTCCGGTCTTCTCAGTGCTAGGCAACTTCGCCGGCCGAGGAGGTTTGGGCCGGGGTGGCTTAGCGGTATGAATCATTTGCGTGGCTTTCACCATGTCACCCGAGAGCAAATGCGGCAAGGCCAAGCTGGTGCGTGTGATGCAGTCTTCGATGGCTGTACGTTGATCAGGGGCTGGTTTTTTCAGCACCCAGTTCGCCACTTCTGATTTCACACCTGGATGGCCAATGCCAATGCGCAGTCGCCAGTATTGGTCTGTGCCGAGTTGCGCATGAATGTCTCGCAAGCCATTGTGGCCAGCATGACCGCCACCGAGTTTGAGTTTGGCTTCGCCAGGTGTGATGTCCAACTCGTCGTGGATGACCAAAATTTCTTCGGGTTGGATTTTGAAAAACCGCGCCAACGCGCCTACTGACTTGCCCGAGAGGTTCATGAAGGTTTGTGGTTCAAGCAGCCACACGTTCTGACCTTTGACCGAAGTACGGGCTACCAGACCGTGGTATGCGCGGTCGGGCTGGAGGCTGACTTTGAGGTCGCGTGCGACCGTATCTATCCACCAAAAGCCCGCATTGTGACGCGTGGCTTCGTATTCAGTGCCGGGGTTACCCAGGCCAACGAGGAGCTTGATCATGTGAGGATTATTCCAAAGCAAAACGGCCCACCGAGGTGGGCCGCTAAAAGCAATTGATTAGCAATCGCTAAAAAGAGAAATTACTTCTTCTTTTTGTTGTCGCCAGCCGCAGCAGCGGCTTCTTGAGGTGTAGGTGCCTCAGCCTTTGTCGCCACAACAGCCACCAACACGGGGTTGGAGCTGCCAGGAGCCACAACAGTCACGCCTGCGGGCAGGGTGATGTCTTTGGCGTGCAAAGAGTGACCTTTGACCAAGTTGCTCAAGTCCACAGCGATGAACTCTGGCAAATCTTTTGGCATGCAAGAGATTTCCAATTCAGTGGCGATGTGGTTGATCAAGCACTGGTCAACTTTGACGGCTGGTGAGTTTTCTTCGCCAGAGTAGTGCAAAGGCACTTTTTTCTTCATCTTGGTATTGGCATCGATGCGTTGGAAGTCGATGTGCAAGACGAGTTGTTTGAAGGGGTGGTACTGCACGTTGCGCAACAACACTTCGGTTGTTTTGCCAGCGAATTCCATTTGCAAGACAGAAGCGTGGAAAGCTTCTTTCTTCAAGGCGTGCCACAAAGCGTTGTGATCGAGTTCGATCAACGAAGGTTCAGCGGTGCCACCATAGACGATGCCAGGTGTACGGCCAGTGATACGCAGACGGCGGCTCGCACCCGTTCCCTGCTTAGCGCGCTCAAAAGCGACAAATTTCATAATTAACTCCAGTAAGAACCCACCGCGACCAGTGTGATTCCAGTTTCAAAAATAGGCTACCCAACACAAGGAAGGCAGCCCGAGGTGATGCTCGACGACTTTGACGCTGGCTGTTTAGAACAGCTGGTCTTGGTCGGAGAACAAACTCATGACCGACTCGCCGCTGGCAATGCGTTGAATTGTCTCGGCAATCAACGGAGCCACGGTGAGTTGGCGGATTTTCTTGCAGGCACGGCCCGCTTCGCTCAAAGGAATGGTGTTGGTCACCACGACTTCGTCGAGGGCATCGCCTTTGGCAATGCGTTCAATCGCAGGGCCTGAGAAGATGGGGTGTGTGCAGTAGGCGTAAACCTTCTTGGCGCCTCGTGCTTTGAGAACTTCAGCGGCTTTGACCAAGGTGCCTGCCGTGTCGATCATGTCGTCCATGATGACGCAGTTACGACCGTCGATATCGCCAATGACGTTCATCACTTCAGACACGTTGGCTTTGGGACGGCGTTTGTCAATGATGGCCAAGTCGCAACCGAGTTGTTTGGCCAAAGCACGCGCACGAACCACGCCACCCACATCGGGCGACACCACGATCAGGTCTTCGTAATTCTTGGTGCGCAAATCGCCCAACAACACGGGAGATGCATAGATGTTGTCGACGGGGATGTCGAAGAAACCTTGAATTTGGTCGGCGTGCAAGTCCATGGTCAACACGCGGGCTACGCCAGCAGTTTGCAATAAGTCAGCCACCAGCTTGGCGGAGATGGGCACACGGCTAGAGCGTGGACGACGGTCTTGACGGGCATAGCCGAAGTAAGGGATGACAGCACTGATGCGCTCGGCTGAGGCGCGCTTCAATGCGTCGACCATGATGAGCAGTTCCATCACGCTTTCATTGGTCGGGGCGCAAGTACTTTGCACCACGAACACATCGCGGGCACGGACGTTTTGGTTGATTTCGACGGTGACTTCGCCGTCAGAGAAACGACCCACGTGTGCAGCGCCAACTTCGATGCCGAGGTGGGTTGCAATTTCGGCCGCCAAGGTTGGATTGGCGTTGCCGGTAAAGACCATGAAGTCGGGGGTGTGGTTCGACATGATGACGTATGACTTTCGCTTCAAGACCAATGACGCAGTAGCCGTCACTTGCAAACCGAGCACGAGATGTGCTTTTAGAAATTAAGCACTATGTGCTTTCAAAACATTTGGCAGGGGAAGAAGGACTCGAACCTTCGCATGCTGGAATCAAAATCCAGTGCCTTAACCAACTTGGCGACTCCCCTACACAGGTCAGTTACTTTGCAGTAACTAACCGTTAACTTTCTCTGGCTGCCCATCCCGCTTGTGGATGAACTGCCATGTTGCTGCATATCCGTATTTGCCAGTTGTGTGGGGTTGAGTCAATCAACACACCATCGGGCAACTTTGCAAACACTGCGCTGCCAGAACCGGTCATGCGTGGGCTTAATCCAAAAGAGCCTAACCACTGAAGGGCTTCGGTGATCTCTGGGCACAACGCCTGAGCGACTGGCTGCAAGTCATTACGGCCAAAACCGTAAGGATTAACAGCGAAGACCGGCATTGTAGCAGTTTCTGTGGCGCGTTGCAGCTCTGGATGATGAAAAATTTTTTCAGTCTCTAAACCCGCGTTTGGTTTGAGCACAACAAAGCGACTTTCAGGCAGTTTGATTGGCGTGATTTTCTCGCCAACTCCCTCAATCCAAGCGTTGTGTCCGCCTAGGAAAAATGGCACATCTGCACCCAATGCGAGCCCCAAAGGCATGAGCTTGGACAAGGACCAGTTCAAGCCCCACAAACGGTTGAGTGCCAATAAAGTGGTGGCGGCATCCGATGAGCCACCGCCCATGCCTGCTTGTGCAGGAATGTGCTTTTCAATCGCGATGTGTGCGCCCCAGTGCGTACCACTGGCTTGCTGCAAGGCTCGAGCAGCGCGCATCACCAAGTCATCAGCGGGTAAGGGGGTTGTGAGGTCTTTGCGTTCAATGACGCCGTCGTCGCGCACATCAAAGTGCAGCGTGTCGCACCAATCAATCAACATAAAGACCGATTGCAGTAAGTGGTAGCCGTCGTCGCGCCGACCCGTGATGTGCAAAAACAGGTTGAGCTTGGCGGGGGCTAAGACGTTGTGCAGCGAACGCATAGGCTTTATTGGTCAAGTTTGATGCGAAGCGTGACTTCGGGGGCAGGCACTGTGCGCCTAGCCGTCAACGCGCCTTGCGAGATAGCCGAGAGATCGGCTTGCCAACCCGTGGCTTGTTCATCGAGGCCTCGTAACCAGCCAAAGATGGCGTTGATAGGCAGCGCGGCGCCAGTGGTTTTTTCGGTCAGTTCAGCCAATGAGTTGAAGTATTTGTGTTTGCTGCCATCGTTGAGTTGCACCCATTGCGGCGTCCATTGCAAAGCCCCCAGCGTTGTGCCAAGCGGAGAGTACAAATCAAGCTCCCCGTGATTGGCGTCACCGCGCAGCAAAAAACTGGCGCTCATGGAGGACGGGGTGTCGCCAAACACTTGCACGCTGATGCGCCCTTGCCACTCTTGGCTGTTACTTTGCTCGGACGTGGTGGCTTTAGGTGTGCGGCTAGGTGTGGCGCAGCCTGCCAGCATCAAGCTCGTAAACAATGCCGCTAACAAAAACCGCACGGTCACAGCGCGGGTTTGAGGCGTTGCAGAGTTTCTTGCAAGGTCTCGTTGTTGGGTGCTGTGTTCAAGCCATCGCGCCACGCTTGAAGGGCTTCGTCTTGTCGTTTCATCGTCCACAACACTTCGCCCAAGTGGGCGGCAATCTCGGCATCTGCGCGGCCTTTGTAGGCCTTTTGCAAATAGCTCAAGGCCGATCCGAGGTTGCCCAAGCGGAATTCGACCCAGCCTAGGCTGTCGGTGATGAAGGGGTCATCGGGTGCGAAAGTCAGCGCTTTGAGGATGAGTTGCTTGGCTTCTGGCAAACGAATGTTGCGCTCTGCGAGCGAGAAGCCTAAAGCGTTGTAAGCGTTGTAATAGCTTGGATTTTTGGCAATGACCACACGTAAAAGCGTTTCCATCTCATCGAGCTTGTTGAGCTTTTCGGCCAGCATGGCTTGCTCATACGCCAAGTCTGTGTCGTCGTCGCTGTTGGCGGCTAACAAATCAAATGCGGCTTGCCATTGGCGGTGGTCGCGCAGCAGCTGCACTTCGGCCAAGATGCGGCTGCGTTTTTCTTCAGCATTTTTGGCGGGCAATTGGCCAATGAGTTGGCGAGCTTCGCTCATCTTTCCTTGACGTGCTAACAGCGAGGCCCGGCGGGTTTGGGCTTGCATGAGGCCGCGTGTGCTGCTGTCTGTGGGGTTTTGGGTCGCCAAGCTGACGTAGCGCGACAAAGATGCTTCAGCTTCTTTGTCTTGTCCTTGTTCGAATTGAAGTGAACCCAGTACCAGCCACGCATCGGCGAGTTTGGGGTCTTTATGCGTGATCGTTTGCAGTTGCTCGACGGCTTCGGTGTAACGCTCTAGCTCAATCAAGACGCGCACATAGCTCATCGCCATTTCAGTGCTGTCTTGTTTGCGCAAAGCTTGCTTCACCAAAGGCTCTGCTTCTGCCACTTTGTGACTCATCAGCTCCATGGCTAGCAGGGCGGGACCTTGTGATTTGCCGTCGGCACTCTGGCCTTTTTGGACCGCTTCTAGTGCGCCATTCACATCATCGCTAGCCAAGCGCATGCGGCCTAAGCTGGTCCAAGCGATCGCTGCGGTGGCGTTGTTTTTGGTGAGGTAGGGTTCAAGTGCTTGTTGCACCACTTGGGTCGCGCGTTTTTTATCGGTCACACGGGCGTAGTGACCCGGAATCAAATTGATGCTGATGTCACGCTCGCTGTCTGACGCAAGTGCGAGTTCTTTTTTGAGCGGCTCTAAGCTTTCGTTGACTTGGTTCAAGGCCAGCAGAATTTGCAACACTTGGTTGTTGGCTTTGCGGTCTTGAGGCCAGGCATGTGACCATGCGCGTGCCGCCATCAATGCGCCGTCGCCTGAACGGGATTGCAAGGCAATCTCCACAGCACGGTCATACAACTGCACATCGTTGGACTTTCGAGCTGCATCTAGCAAAAGTGAGAAACCTGCAGCGGGCTCGCCTTGTCGCAAGTTCAACTCACCTAACAAAATTTCGTAAAGCAACTCGCCCGTCATGGCAGAGTTTTCTACCTTGTCGGTTTCGCTGGTTTGGGCGCTGGCCGAGGCGGGTAAGGCGCAAGATGCGGCCGTGATCAGCGCAAGGCGCAAGGCCCAAAGACGGGCGGCAGACAAGGGGAATTTCATGTGCGCATCATAATCGCTGACTATTTTTCTCAGCTGCCCATGCCCGAATTACCCGAAGTTGAAGTGACCCGTTTGAGCTTTGCCGATCGCATTGCTGGCGCACGCGTGACGGGGGTGCGTGTGGGCAAGCCCTTGCGTTGGCCGCTGGGCTGCGAACCTTCGATGTTGGTGGGGCGCCAAGTGCTGGGTGTGCGTCGCCGTGGCAAGTATTTGCTGGTCGATTTAGACGAGGGTATGCTGCTGTGGCACTTGGGTATGTCTGGCAGTTTGTTGTTTGGCCATGACCGCAGTGCGCCACAAGCCCATGACCACTTTGATTTGGATACGACCCAAGGCCTGCTGCGCTTGAACGACCCCCGTCGGTTTGGTGCGGTCGTGTTTGCGCCCAACGAGCAAAGTGCCGAGGCTGTCAAGCTACTGGGCCATTTGGGCGTGGAGCCGTTGAATGGCGGCTTTGAGCTGGATGCTTTTCACCAAGGTTTGCGCAAACGAAAAACCGCCATCAAGCAAGTGCTGTTGGGCGGCGAGCTGGTGGTGGGTGTGGGCAACATCTATGCGTCTGAAGCTTTGTTCTTGGCGGGCATTCGCCCCACCACGCGTGCTGACCGCATCAGCCGACCGCGCGCTGAAAAGCTGCGCTTGGCTGTGATAGACGTGCTGACACGTGCCGTGAAAAAAGGCGGCAGCACCTTGCGCGACTTCTCTGCCGCTGACGGCAAGAATGGCTACTTTCAACTCGAAGCCCATGTGTATGACCGCGTGGGCGAGCCTTGCCGTGTGTGCGGCACGACGATTTGTCGCATTCAACAAGGCCAGCGCTCCACCTATTTCTGCCCCAGCTGCCAAAAACCATGACCGCAAAAAACAAAAGCTTTGGCGACACCGTGGTGGCGTGGCAAAAAAAGCATGGCCGCCACGATCTGCCGTGGCAAAACACGCAAGACCCGTATGCCGTGTGGCTGTCGGAAATCATGTTGCAACAAACCCAAGTGGTGACGGTGCGCGAGTACTTTGCGCGGTTCATGACACGCTTTCCCACCGTGGCCGATTTGGCGGCGGCCCACCAAGACGAAGTGCTGGGCTTGTGGAGTGGCTTGGGTTACTACAGCCGTGCACGCAATATGCACCGTGCAGCACTTGACGTGGTGACGTTGCATGGTGGTGTGTTTCCGCGCAGCTCAGAAACCTTGCAAACTTTGCCAGGTATTGGGCGCTCCACGGCCGCCGCTGTGTCGTCGCTGTGCTTTGGCGAGCCCATTGCGATTTTGGATGGCAACGTCAAACGCGTGCTCACACGCTATTTGGGCTTCAAAGAAGACTTGGCTTCTTCGCGTGCTGAAAAAGAGCTGTGGGCCATAGCCCAAACCATGCTGCCGCAACGTGATGTGAAAAATGCCATGCCGCGCTACACCCAAGGCGTGATGGATTTGGGAGCCACCGTGTGCACACCCAAAAAACCGCAATGTGCGCAATGTCCTTTGGCTGACACGTGTGTAGCCATGGCAGAAGGTCAGCCCGAAGCCTATCCCGTCAAAACTCGCAAACTCAAACGCAGCTCAGAGCAATTGTGGTTGCTGCATGCCGTGACGCGCCAAGGTGATGTGTGGCTCATGCAGCGTCCGCAAACCGGTGTGTGGGCAGGCTTGTATTGCTTACCTGTGTTTGAGAGTTTTGATGCGTTGTTGGCGGCATTGCCTGTCAAGCACCACGCGCAGTTGCAAGAGGGGACCGTGTTCAAGCATGTGTTGACGCACAAAGATTTGCATTTGCACCCAGTGCAGCTCACCTTGCCAAGCGCTGCGAAATTGGGCGCTGCTATGGGCGAAGGGCAATGGGTGGCCGAGAAGGATTGGCCCTCATTGGGGCTACCAGCGCCCATTCGCAAACTTCTAACGTCCTGAATTTTTCAGCGTGTTGATGATGCGCACATCACGCCAAGCAGGCGTGAGTTTCAAATGACGTGTTAAGGCGCAACGTCCAGCTCGCGGTGACGCTTGAGCGTGACCCATTCTTTGGCAAATCTCTTCGCGAGCAACTCCACCAAATACACCGAGCGGTGTTGCCCACCCGTACAGCCAATGGCCACCGTCACATAGCTGCGATGGTCTTGGTTGAGATCGGGCAGCCAGGTGTTCATGAAGTCGGTAATTTGGCTGGCCATCTTTTCTACCGCGCCGTGATCGGCCAGCCAGTCAGCCACAGGCGCGTCGCGTCCGGTGAGCGGGCGCAAGGCGGGTTCGTAGTGCGGGTTGGGCAGCATGCGCACGTCAAACACGTAGTCGGCATGCACGGGGATACCGCGCTTGAAGGCGAAGGATTCAAACATTAAGGTCAGCTGCGTGGCAGGTGCCGAGATGAGCGATTTGATGTAGCCCTGCAACTTGCTGCTGCGCAACAAGCTGGTGTCGATGATGTGTGACTCTTCACGCAGCTCAGACAGCAGTTCGCGTTCGAGTTCAATGGCTTCCACCAAGTCACGTTGCTGGTCGCGAACCACATCTTGGCCATCTTGGCGTGACAGCGGATGACGTCGGCGTGTTTCTGAGAACCGGTGCACCAAAATTTCGGTGGTGGCATCTAGAAACAACAAGCGCACATCCACATCCATCAGACGCAAATGGGTCAGCTGCGCAGGCACCAAAGGCAACGAACTGGCGCTGCGTACATCCATCGCAATGGCCACTTTGCCAATGCTTTGTTGTTGCTCTAGCTGCACAAAAGGCAGCAGCAGTTCAGGCGGCAAGTTGTCCACGCAGTAGTAGCCTGCGTCTTCCAGCGCGTGCAAAGCCACAGACTTGCCCGAGCCCGACATGCCCGTGATGAGCACCAGTTCTTGTTTCATTTTTTTCCCGTCTTTGCAGAGGTTTGAAGCATTTCACGTGCGTGGGCGAGGGTGGTGTCTGACACTTTTTCGCCGCCCAACATGCGTGCAATTTCGTTCACCCGTGCATCGGCACTGAGCGCCGTGACTTGACTCGATGTGCCTTGCGCATCGCTGTGCTTAGACACCACCAAGTGGTGGTCGGCACAAGCGGCCACTTGTGGTAAGTGGGTCACGGCCAGCACTTGGCGGTCCTTGCCGAGCTGCTTCATCAATCGGCCCACAGTCTCAGCCACCGCACCGCCCACACCAGAATCGACCTCGTCAAAGATGAGGGTTTGCGCCGTGCCCAACTCGCTGGTGGTCACGGCAATGGCCAAGGCAATGCGCGACAGTTCACCACCCGAAGCCACTTTGCCCACGGGGCGCGGCGTGCTGCCGGGGTGGCCTGCTACCAAGAAGATGATGCTTTCCAACCCACTGGCCGTGGGCTGTTCGGTCTTGTCGAGCTGCACCTCAAAGCGGCCGCCTTGCATGCCCAAACCTTGCATGGCTTGGGTGATGGCCGTCGCCAACTTGGGCGCGGCTTGTGTACGTGCTTGCGATACTTTGCGTGCTTCAGCTTGGTAGGCGACGGCGGCTTTGGCCTCTGCGGCCTCAAACGCTTCAAGGTCTGTGGCCGCGTCGAGCTGCGTCAAACGGGTTTTCCATTCAAGGTACAACGCAGGCAATTCTTGTGGCGTACGCTTGAAGCGCCGCGCCAAAGACATCCACAGCGACATGCGGTCGTCCAGCGTTTGCAATCGTGCGGGGTCAAGTTCGGTGCGGCCTAAGTAGGCGTTGAGCGAGTGCGCCACATCGCCCGCTTGCGCAAGGCTGGAAGCCAGCACATCCACTAGCGCGGTGAACTCGGGCTCGACATCAGTTTGGTCTTGCAACGTGTCTTGGGCTTTGGCCAGCAGGCGCAGTGCGCCGCTGTCGTCATCTTCTAGTGCTTGAATGGCGGCGTGTGCGGCATCCATCAAGGCTTGCGCGTTGGACAGGCGTGTGTGTTGGCTGTTGAGCTCGTCCCACTCGTCTTCTGCCGGAGCGAGCTTATCGACCTCAGCGATTTGCCACAGCAAGCGCTCGCGTTCTTCTTGCCATGTGGCTTGTGCGGTGCGTGCTTCATGCAGCGATTGGGTGGCTTGACGCCATTGCGTCCACGCTTGAGTGAGTCCTTGTAGCGTCACGCCTGCATAGGCGTCGAGCAAGCCGCGCACAGCCTCGGGTCGGGTCAGGCTTTGCCACGCGTGTTGGCCGTGAATGTCGAGCAGCATGTCGCCCAAAGCGCGCAGCTGGGTGGCGGTGGCGGGGCTGCCGTTGATCCATGCGCGGCTTTTGCCTTGTGCATCAATCGTGCGTTTGAGCAGCAGGGGGTCGGCGGCGGCGATGTCGGCAAAGCCTTCGTCATCTAGCCATTTCAATATTTCGGGTGTCGTGCCGAACTCGGCACAAATCTCAGCGCGTGCTGCACCTTCACGCACCACGCTGCTTTCAGCACGGGCGCCCAGTACCAATTGCAGGGCGTCTATCAAAATCGATTTGCCAGCACCGGTCTCGCCGGTGAGCGCAGAAAAGCCACTCGACAAATCGAGGTCCAGTTCGCGCACGATCACAAAATCGCGCAAAACGATGTGCTGCAAACTCATGCGACACCCTCGTTCCAATGCAGTTTTTGACGCAAGGTGTCGTAATAGCTCCAGCCGCGTGGGTGCAAAAAGGTGGCGTGGTATTTGGACCGCTTTACCGTGATGCGGTCGCCAATCAACAAAGAGGCCAGCGACTGCATGTCAAAGTTGGCACTGGCGTCGCGTCCGGCTACTAAATCAATCGTGATCTCTCCTGTGTCCGCCAACACGATGGGGCGGTTCGACAAGGTGTGCGGCGCAATGGGCGTTAAGACCCATGCAGGCAAAGATGGGTGAAGCAAAGGACCACCCACGGATAGCGAGTAAGCGGTGGAACCTGTGGGCGTGGCAATGATCAAACCATCGGCACGTTGGTTTGCCACAAAGCGGCCATCAATGGCCACGCGCACTTCCAGCATGCCGCTAGTGGCACCACGGTTGACCACCACATCGTTCAAGGCCAGGGCATTGAACACGCAATGCCCATCGCGCCAGACCTTGGCGCGCATCAAGGCGCGGCGGTCTTTTTCGTAGCCACCGCCCAGCATGGCAGTGAGTGTGTTTTTCACTTCACTCAGAGGAATGTCTGTGATGAAACCCAAGCGGCCTTGGTTGATACCAATCAGCGGCACATCGTGCGGCGCGAGTTGGCGGGCATAGCCCAACATGGTGCCATCGCCACCGAGCACGATGGCCAAGTCGCATGACTTGCCGATTTCTTCGATGTTCATCACGGTGTAGCCACTCAGGCCAGACCCTGCTGCAGTGTCATGCTCTAGAACGACTTCACAGCCTTGCGTGTGCAAAAACTGCGCGATACCTTCTAAGGTTTCTCGGGAGGAGGCGTTGGCGATGCCCACAGACTGGTGATACTTGCCAAACAATGCGATCTGACGAAACTTCGATTTCATAGGTAAATTACATCATTAAAATTCGCCAAAAGATTCACCATGCTAGACGATCGCGCCAAGTTATTGCTCAAAGCGCTGGTAGAGCGCTACATCGCTGACGGGCAACCCGTCGGTTCACGCACGTTGTCGCGCGCCACAGGCATCGAACTGTCACCTGCCACCATCCGTAATGTGATGTCGGATTTAGAAGAGCTGGGCCTGATTGCCAGTCCTCACACCTCAGCAGGTCGCATTCCCACGGCACGGGGCTATCGCTTGTTTGTCGACACCATGCTCACCGCCGAGCGCGGCTATATGCAAACGCCCAGCTTGGCGCCCGATCAGCCCCAAAAAGTGATTGCCAATGCGGCGCATTTGCTGTCGAACTTGTCGCAGTTTGTGGGGGTGGTTATTGCGCCTAAGCGCAGCTCGGTGTTCCGCCATATTGAGTTTTTACGCCTGTCAGACCGCCGCTTGTTGGTGATCATCGTCTCGCCCGAGGGCGATGTACAAAACCGTGTGTTGTTTACCGAGGCTGACTACACCTCATCTCAGCTGGTCGAAGCGTCTAACTACCTGAACCAACATTTCGCAGGCATGGCCATTGAGCAAGTGCGCGAAAAGCTCTTGGCCGAGGTGGAATCGCTGCGCGGTGAAATTGCTACGCTCATGCAAGCGGCGGTGCAGGTGAGTACCGAGGCGCTGACGCAAGCGCAAGACGATGTGATCATCAGTGGCGAGCGCAATTTGCTGTCGGTCAGCGATTTCTCTAGCGACATGGGCAACCTGCGTCGCGCTTTTGACTTGTTCGAGCAAAAAGCCCAGCTGGTGCGTTTGCTCGACAGTTCGGCGCAGGCTGAAGGCGTGCGTATTTACATTGGTGGCGAAAGCAAGATCGTGCCGATGGAAGAGCTGTCAGTGGTCAGTGCGTCGTATGAAGTGGATGGCCTTGTTGTGGGGACGCTGGGCGTGATTGGTCCCACGCGCATGGCCTATGACCGCATGATTCAAATTGTGGATATCACGTCTAAGCTGGTAAGCAACGCACTCAGCCACAAGTAATCGGTTTAAAGTTTTGGCAAGCGCACGCCAAACAAAATGCCGCAGGTTACCAAGGCCAAGCCGCCCAGCAGGTTGAGGCTCATGGGTTCGTCCAAAAACACCACCGCACCCAAGGCAGACAGTCCTGGTACCAAGGCGGTGATCATGGTGGAGCGCACAGGACCAAAGTGACGAATCATCACATTGAAGGTGATTCCTGAAATGACGACCGAACCTACACCTTGGTAAATGGCTTGAAATAACATTTCTGTTACAGGAGCCGTGTCCAAGTTGCTGGGAACCCAGCCCGCGAATACAGCCAAGCCATAGATGGGTACGAATGTGACACAAGAAAAGGCGGTGATCGCAATGGTGGCCCGCACAGGTTCAAGCGCGTGGCGGCGCACCAGCACGCTGTAGCAGGCCCAGCAAAAGGCGGCACACATGAACATCACGTCACCCTTCCACACCTCGCCACCGTCAAAAGCTTTGAGCAAGCTCGCGCCACCTACCAACAGATCGCCCAACACGATGCATGCCAAACCCATGGCACGTGCGCGGGTGATGTGGTCATGCAAGACCACGATGGCCAAGAGTGAGGTCCACAACGGCAAGCTGCCGGGCATCAGCACGGAGGCATGTGCCGCAGGCGCAAAGAAAAAACCAGAGTAAGCCAGCATGGCGTAAAGCATGCTGCCGAACAAACCTGCTAAAGCGGTAATGCGCAGAGGGAGGGGTGATAAACCAAGTAGCGAACCCACGCGTTCGCCCGATAAGCGTTGCTTGCGCATCAACCAAATCCCCCATGGAAGCAGCACACAGCTTGCACCAATCACACGTAGAAAACCAATATCTAGGGGAAGCAGGCTATGCGCAGCAGACGCACGTGCAATGACGATGAACGAAGACCAAATGAGGACTGTCACCACTGCAGCGGTGAGCCCGAAGGCTCTGGGAGAGAGTTTCATAAATGGGATGATACGTGCCACTGCCTTTACAATCAGTCCCTTCGGTTGGGACGTTAGCTCAGTTGGTTAGAGCAGAGGACTCATAATCCTTTGGTCCACGGTTCAAGTCCGTGACGTCCTACCAAAAAAACTGTGATATACTTTCGGTTTTCCAGAGCGGCTGTAGCTCAGCTGGATAGAGTACTTGGCTACGAACCAAGGGGTCGTGGGTTCGATTCCTGCCAGCCGCACCAAATGATTAGAGGGTTAGTAGATTAGCGTCTACTAACCCTTTCGTCTTTTTGGCTTCCCTCACCACGCTTGGTTGCCGTTCGGTTGCCGTTTCGCGTTTCCCGCTAGCCCCTGCAAACTCCAACAATCTGCTCACATCAGACTTTTCACACTGTGAAGGTGCGTGGCAATGATGTCACCCATAGGCAACATGGAAGGGTGCGAAATGCGACCGCCGCGAGCGTGAACTGCATCGGTCACCGATTTCCAAGTGGCCACTTGTTCGTCGGTTGCGATGCCAGGCGTACGGCCATAGCCCATAGCCCATTCTGTCAGAGACGTTAACGGCAGGGCTTACAACAGACAACCCACCTTGATCAACGCTCGAAGATGATGCAAACGTGGGCTGATTTTCTTGACAAGTTAGCGATGGGTGCTGATGTGATCGAGTTGCGCGCTACATAGTTTCAAACCTATTTCTGCAGTTGCCGGTGACTTAATTTCCCGTCAACTTGTGGCGCTAGCAATAACCGAAATGCAGCGATAGCCGCCGGGGGGCGCTACCAGGCACGATCACAGTGATGCTACGAAGCGGCTGTTCAGTTTTAGCGATGGAACTAGCCTGAGCGGCGGCTATGCGAGGTGCTGCGGTCTTAGGACGTCAACGACACGACTGACGCCCCTTCACCGACCGTTTCCCCACCGCTTAGACTGGCGGTTTCGACCCAAAGCAGGCGCTCAATAGAAGCTTATTCTTTCAATTAGCGTCGTGCTAATGGGGTCTCAATCCTTATAGGACGGGTCAGTGCGATCAAGCAGACGCAACAACGCTTGCCAATCGCGTCCTTTTACGTAGCTGTTGTCGTTTGCGAATTGCTCACAAGTGTGCTGACACACAGAATCCGTTGGGATAGTGACTTCGCTACCACCTGCTAATGCGGCAATCTGAATCTCACATGCTCGCTCAAGGTAATACATCAACTCGAAGGCTTCGCGTACAGATCGACCCATAGTAAGCAACCCATGGTTACGCAATATGAGCACATCCTTTGTGCCAATGTCAGCTACCAATCTCTTCTGCTCATCCGCATTCAGTGCAATGCCCTCAAAGGCGTGATACGCAACTCGGTCATAGACCTTGAAGGCATGCTGAGAAATCGGCAATAGTCCTTGCGCCTGTGCGGCAACACCTACCCCCGCACGGGTATGTGTATGTAAAACACATTCAACATCAGGGCGAGCTTGATGGATGGCGCCGTGAATGATGAAAGCTGCAGGGTTTACATCCAAAGCAACATCATCAACCAAATTACCGTTCACATCCACTTTGACCAAACTTGATGCCGTGATTTCCTCATACAAGAGGCCGAATGGATTGATTAAGTAGTGATCATGTGAACCTGGAACTCGAACCGAGATGTGGTTATAAATCCAGTCAGTCATCTTGAAGTGCGCCACCAATCGATAGCAGGCAGCAAGATCTTGCCTAGCTTGCCATTCTTCTGCACTCACTTGATTTTTGATCTGCTTGCGCTGCTCTAGCAATTCCAGCAATTCGTCGTTGTTCAACATAGTCTTCTCCATTGGTAAGCGTTATCAATCCAAGCTAATGCCGCGTTGGCGAATCAGCTTAGGCCAGAAACTTGCGTCTTGGTTCCACTGCAAAGCCATGGCAGGAGCATCCGATGCGACTGGCTCTAATCCCAGCTCAAGCAAGCGTGCCTTCACGCTTGGTGTCGCTATCGCTTTTTGCATTTCGCTGCTGAGCGTTTGAACGATTGAGGCAGGTGTGGAGGAGGGAACTACGAGACCTTGCCATGCCACTGCTTCCATATCGGTGTAGCCCAATTCCATAAGCGTGGGTACGGTTGGCAAAGAAGCTAAGCGCGATTTAGAAAATGTCGCTAATACTTTCAACTTGCCTGCTTTGATCATTTGCATTCCTGCCGCTGTATCTACGACCATAATGGGCAATTGACCTGCAACCACATCTTGAATAGCAGGGGCTGCACCCTTATAGGCAACGTGTGTCACCTCTAGTTTTGCTCGCTCTTTGAGCATTTCCATCGCAATATGGTGCGGGCTTCCAACTCCGGCTGTCCCATAACCATACTTATTTGGGTTCTTACGCAGGTCGTTGATAAGTTGTTCGGCTGTGTTGTAACCAGTGGTGGGATTGACTACCAACAGCAAAGGAAACTTCACCATCAAACCGACGGGAGCAAGGTCCTTCTGAGAGTTGTATGGCAAAGTTTTGAATAACGCGGTGTTGAACACCAACGATCCATTGTCAGCAGTCAAGATGGTGTAACCGTCACCTGCAGATTTGGCTACAGCGTCAGTACCAATGATGGCTGCTCCACCTGGACGGTTATCGACCACGATCTGCTGCCCGAGTTGTGTAGACATCTGGCTGGCAACAATTCGTGCCAACGCATCGGAACCACCACCAGCCGAATACGGCACAACCCATCGGATGTTCTTGGTTGGGAACGTGTCGGTGGCCTGCGCTGCTGAGATGCTCAGGGCTGCCCAGGCTAGTACACGAATTAGAGTTTGAATCAATTTCACTTTTGTCTCCTGTTATTGGGCTTATGCCCTTTGCTTGAAAGGCAGGAGTATGCGGATGTATGGTCAAAATTGAAATTGCGTTATCTGCAAAAAGTCATTACCATTTTGCATGGCTTACGACCTCACCCAAATAGAACATTTCGCAGTAATTGCAGAGGCAGGCAGTCTTGGCCGCGCAGCAATGGACCTGCACTTGACGCAGCCTGCTTTGAGTAGATCTATCCGTCGTTTGGAGGAGGCTGTGGGTGCCCCACTGTTTGAGCGTCACACAAAAGGCATGATGCTCACAGACATTGGTCGTGCGTTGCTGCCACATGCCAAGTCACTGCAACACGGTGTTCGAATCGCCCGTGAAGAGGTTGACTCCATGCGAGGCCTAGCCAGAGGCACTATTCGTGTAGGCGCTATCGCTAGTATTTCAAGTGTGGTTCTGCCGGAACTACTGACCAGTGTTATTGCTAAATGGCCTGGACTACATGTTCAGGTCGTTGAAGATGTTTGGAACAACCTAGCTCAGGCGCTTATACGTGGGGAAGTAGATTTAGTGCTCAGTGTTGAAGTACCTGACACTGAGGAGATTGTGTCTATCAAGGACTGTCGCTGGAAAGATGCCAGTGGAATGGTTGCTGCATCAACTCATCCACTCCGAAAGAAGCGTAGACTTTCTTTGGCTGACATTCACAGTGCGCCTTGGGCATTCTTGCCAAAGGTTACTGAGCCTTATGAGAATCTACAAAGGCTATTTGCTGCTCAAGGCATGGGCATGCCTAATATCGTTGTTGAAACCAGATCAGTTTTGGTTCTCAAGAGTTTGGTTGCCAATTCCAACTTTTTAAGTTGGATGCCAGAAACAATGTATCGAGCTGAGCGTCATTCTGGCGAGATCCACTCCCTGCCGATTAAAGAACTGACCGGCGATAGGACTTTGACTGCTTTTCGGCGTAGGGCGGGTTTCTTGCCAGGTCCCAGTATCAAGCTGCTGGAAGAACTTAGGCTTCGCGATAGTAATCAAATTTAAGTCGGGGAAATTAAGAGCTAAATAAATCAAGCTAAGAGTCAATCGCAGCGACTGGTAATGGCCGTGTGAAGTTCAATGCTCAGCCAAACTCATAGTAAACACCGCAGCTTTTCATCCAGATCAATGCGTAACTCCGACAACAGTTCAAGTCGCTCATCTTGCAATTTGTTGGCCCCAGTGAATGAAGCCAATGTTGCATCACGTTGTGCCAAAACACGCTGAATTTCAGGCAGGCACAAATGGACCACAGACTCCATCACAGCGTCGACTCCGTGATGACCAGTTTTGAGTTGAATCGAGGCGAGCAGTTGCATCGTCAATTTTGTGGAAAGCATCTCGTCACCCGTCACCCAACTGTTCACCGTGAACAAAGAGATGGGCAATCCCTGGGCATTCAATCCAATGGCAAGCAAATGACACGTGTGCGTCTGCGTGTTTTCGCTCCCGCAAATTCTGCGGAATTCGATTTCAGAATGCGATCGCAATCGCCTCGACCATAGGGGGCGTCTTGCAAACAAGTGAATATGTCCATGCTCTGAGGCCTCTGGCCTGTCTTCTGGGCTGTGAGAGTGGTAAAACCATTGATATCCACTGGACAAGTCAATCGCATCATCAGGCGGGTAATGCGCCCATTGCAGAGGGAGTCCACCGCTCAATAACTCATCAAGCAGGTGCTGCCCAGCATCTGACAGATCTGCGTAGGTTTGAAGCAAGCGCAGACCTGCTGAACGAAGGTTTTTCTTGTTCGCATTCATCCGCGCTTGCTGGGCGTACATTATTTTTTAGCACCGCATTTTGGGGCGCATTTACTGGCTGCACATTTGGCAGCAGCAGCGCATTTTTTAGCGCCACATTTGGCCGAGCACTTGCGAGTGCCGCACTTTGCTGCCGCAGCGGGTTGGCATTTTGCAGCGCTGTTTGTGTTTTGTGCGGCAGCCGGAAGGGCCAGCGTGGCCGTAGTCAGTGCGGCCAAAGAGGCCAGTTTCAAACGTGTCTTCATTTTTATTCCTTCAGAAGTGGGTGGATCAATGTGAGGCTGCTGTTTGCTTCCTCGACAACTAAGAGGGCCTGCTATGTCAAAACGGTTCGCGGTCTAAAAATATTTTCTTGTCGGCGAACCGTTTTCACTGAATCCCCCCTCTTAGAGATGTCCTACACAAGGAGACGCCCATGACAAACCGAATGCATTTCGCCAAGACGCTTTTCGTCTTTGTAGCGGTTCTCTTCTCTGCTGCCAGCTTTGCCCAGAATGCCGCAGGGGCGGCAGCAGTACGACCTGCCGGATACAAACCCAAAGCAGGTGATGCAGTGGCAGGTGAAAAGCTGTTTGTTGATAAAAAACTGTCAACCAATGGCATGTCTTGTGCCACATGCCACGCCAACAACGCTTCTTTCACGGATGGATTTGCCAAACCCTACCCTCACAAGGTGGCCATGGCGAATGACGACTTGGGGATCAAATCGATTCATCTGGATGAAATGATTCAGGCCTGCATGGTGATGCCTATGCAAGCCAAGCCCTTGCCCTGGAACTCCAAAGCACTGGCTGACTTGACGGCCTACGTGACCCAAATTCAAAAATCCTTCAAACCCAAGCATTAACCCCATCACCTCAACTGAACAGGAGTCGACCATGAACTTTCGTAAAACTGTCACAGCCCTTTTGCTCTCTGGCATAGCTCTTTTGGCAACGGCAGGAGACATCAAACCCTACAGCCAGCAGGAGTTTGATACCTTGGCTCAGGCCGGAAAATCCGTTGTCGTGGATGTGAGCGCCCCATGGTGCCCAACGTGCAAGGCACAAAAGCCCATCATTGATGGCTTGGCCAAGCAGCCCGCGTACAAAGACGTCACGATCCTGACCGTCGACTTTGACTCAGAGAAAAACATTCTCAAGCAATACAAGGTCAACATGCAAAGTACCTTGATCGGGTTCAAGGCAGGCAAAGAGATTTCTCGATCGGTCGGTGACTCGACACCTGCAGGCATCGAGAGCATCTTCAAAAAGGCAGTGAACTGATGGAGTTTGGACTCGGCTCATACGGATTCGGTTTGCTCGCGGGGATGCTGTCAACGCTGTCCCCTTGTGTGTTGCCGATACTTCCAATCCTGCTGGGCTCAGCCACTGCTGCGCATCCTCGCGCACCCCTGGCTTTGGCTGGGGGATTGGCACTCTCTTACGCCGTCATTGGAACGCTGATTGCTTGGCTAGGCGCAGCGGTTGGTCTGGATACAGGCATTTTCCGCAACGTTGGTGCTGTGATTTTGGGGGCGCTCGGCTTGGTGCTGATCTCCACCAGTTTGCAACAACGCTTTGCTTCGGCCACATCGGGGATGGGTGATGCTGGCAACAACTTCATCTCCACCCTCCATCTCAATGGACTGAGCGGGCAGTTTGTCATCGGCTTGGCATTGGGCATCGTTTGGAGCCCTTGCGTCGGCCCCACACTCGGTGCCGCCATCGTGCTGGCCAGTCAGGGCGCGCATTTGCCACAAGTGGCGTTGTTGATGGGGGTCTTCGGTCTTGGGGCCGCTTTGCCCGTGATCATCCTGGCGTACCTTTCTCGGGCAGCCATGTTGAAGGTGCGTGGCCAACTGATGCAGGCCGGGAAAACGGGCAAAACCATCCTTGGAATGGTCATGATCGCCATAGCCGCCATGATCTTGACGGGAGCAGACAAGCCGCTGGAAGCATGGCTCGTCCAGATTTCACCAGAGTGGCTAACCTCTTTGACGACTCGATTTTGATGGCAGATCATGAATTTTTCATGCAACGCGAACCGTTTTATGTCCTGCATGCCTCTTAGTGTGTGAAGCTCGGCTTCATTGACTCAACTGATGATGGAGATCACTACGTTTTATGTAAAAAATGTCCCAAATTGGGAACGAGTCTTGCGTTTGATTGCCGGTGTGATTGCGCTCGCGTTTGCCGCAATGAACTGGGGAACATCAAGTATGGCCGTTGGCGTTGGCATCATGGGTGCCGTATTGGCCATGACTGGTTTGGTAGGTTTTTGTCCCATGTGCGCCATGGTTGGACGCAAAGTCAACAAAAACTCCTGAGTACTCGACATGAGCAACGGCGATCGCGACAGTTTGATCATGGCAGCACAAATGGGTGACGCCATAGCCATATCCCGACTGCTTGCAGTCTGTCAGGCAGACGCTCGCAGGTATGCCTACAGACATTGCCATGCCAGCGATGTCGATGATGCTGTTCAAGAATCGCTGTTGGTGGTTTCTCGCAAAGTAAAAGGCCTCAAGGCCGCTGCTGCATTTTCTTCTTGGCTTTTTACGGTGATCAAGAGGGAGTGTCGAAAGCTTGAACGCATGATGTTCAGACACGATCCGCTTCCTGATGAGTTGGCAGAGGAGCAGATGCTGTGCCGGGATGACGTTGCTTTGCGAATTGATTTGGCTAAAGCACTGGAGTCCTTGCCTGCGCATTACCTTGAAGTGGTACTGCTGCGCGATTTTGAAGAGCTCACCATTGCTGAAATTTCAGAGAGACTTGGCGAACAACAGGGTGCTGTGAAAAGTCGATTGCATCGCGCCAGAGAGTTGGTGCGCGAGTACATGCTCAGTCCTAGTTCTTAGAACTTTCAGGAGTTTTTTTATATGAGAACAGACACATGCTGCAGTCAACTCTTGATCACCCAATCGGTTTTGAAATGTCCTGACTGTGAACACGCACAGACGCTTGCAATGCGCACAGATTCATGTCTTTTCTTTTGTGTGTGTGAAGCTTGTCACGTTGTCATCAGCCCAAAACAAGGGGACTGCTGTGTATTTTGCAGCTATGGCACCGTGAAGTGCCCACCTGTTCAATTGGGTAATGCTTGAATAATTTTCCGCAAGTATTTGGATGCACAACGGTCAACACTTTGGAGGCTCTCATGCAAGCAATAACTAACAGATCAACGATCCTCTTTACGTTGATATTTCTTTTGAATGTTCCAGTTTTTGCATCGGCTTCTCAATGCAAAAAAGACTTGGCAGCTGTAGATGCAGGCATCGGTAAGCAATACGGTGAAGACAGAACCTGGTGGAACATTCTTGCTTGCCCGGTATGCTTGGGAAGTGAGCTTAGAAAAGATGCGATTGTCAGCAAGTTGCAAATTCTAGAAATCAGTAGCATGCGCAACATAGCCTATCTACAAATGTCGAGAGGCGATGAGAGATTGTGTGTAGACACACTTAAGACACCCAAGCGCATGTTGCGATTAAGTTAGCCGCTTCTCATTAACAGCAGTGCAGCACTTCCGGCGCTGAGAAAATTACCTCGACTAGCACACAGACTAACAGCTAGCAAATTACTACAAGCCATCAAATACGTAGTCATCCGCGCCCGATTCCGAAGCGTGTCGCCATACCAAAGAAGGACCAAGGCTACGCAGGTCTATCGACGCACGAAGAACCTGCAAGCAGTGCAACTGCTCCTTGGTCACGCAAAGCTGGAATCGACGGTTAGATACTTGGGTATCGAGGTCGACGACGCTCTTGAGATTTCCGAACAAATGGAAATCTGAGTTGGTCACACGAGACGGTCTTTTCTCCCAATCTGAACTGGCCGCTTTCAATGCCCGCTATCTGGCGTCCGCCGTAAGTAGTGGTTTCGGCCAAGAGCAGACGATTGAATGATGCCCCCAAAGCGGCCGCTCGGCGGTCGCAAAGTCATTTGCGGGAAAAGCGTGCAATCTGGCTTACCGAGCAGTTTCACGCGGAGATCGGGGCACGATTGAGAAAATCGTGCAATCGCTCGTCAGCATCCTGCAAGGCATGCACCACATCGGGGTGATTCACAGGTCCCGTCATGTACGCCGCGTGCCACCCTCCACCTGGCTCAGCTCTTTGGAGCTCAGTACGTAAGTCGGCGAGTCGAGCAGGCGTTCGATGGCCAGATCGATAAAGGCCCGAACCCGCCGAGGCTGCGCCGCACGGCTGCCATAGTACAGGTGCACACCGATGTGATCGGTCATGTGCCGGGTCAGGATCGGCACCAGCCGACCCGCCCGAATGTGCGTCACGGCAGATAGGTTCGCCATCTGTGCGATCACCTGGCCTGCCAGGACGGCCTGCAACTCCAGCTCGCTGTCATTGGTGGACAGCAGCGGTGCGACATGCCGGTGAACCACTTCGCCATCGATGTTCAAGTACCAGGGCAACACCTGGCCGGTGGCCGGGTGGCGAAAGGCGCTGCAGCGATGGTGGACCAGATCGTCCAGTGTCTTTGGCATGCCATGTCGTTCCAGATAGGCCGGTGCGGCGCAGATCATGAGTTGTACTGGGAATAATCTTCGTGCAATCACCCCCTCGTCAGGCGAGGTCCCGATTCGAAAGCCCACGTCCACGCGCTCTTGCACCCAGTTGCTCTTGCCATCGTCGAGCTGCACGTCGGGTTGCACGCCCGGATAGCAGTCGCAGAATTCGTTCAGAATGGGCATCAGGATGGCGCTGAAGGACGAATGAGGCCCGACGATGCGCAGCGGGCCGGCGATTTCGTCCTTGGACTCGCGCGCCTGGCTCAGCGCGCGCTCCAGCATGGCCAGCGCAGGCTGTGTGGCTTCGAGAAAGCGCTGGCCCTCGCCGGTCAGCGCCAGGCTGCGCGTGGTCCGATGTAGGAGCCGCACGCCAAGATGCTCCTCGAGCTGTGCGATCGCCTGGCTCGCGGCCTGGGGAGTCACACCCTGCGAAGCAGCCGCGCGTCGGATGCTGCCGAGCTCCACGGCCTTGGCAAAGGTGGCGATGGCGCGCAGTTCGTTGATGGCCATGTTGAATTCTCGCTTGACGGTGCGGGTTGATTGACAATTTTTTCTTGATTGTCCAGCAAGTATTGATGGGCTAGTGGATTGATACGCCGGCGTCTACAGTTGCCGCGATGAACTCCGCCCAGTTGGCCAGCCGCATCGGCTGCTGATCGCACCAAAACCCTACAAGGAACAACTCACCATGACCTATCACGTCAAAGGCTACGCAGCCCATTCGCCGACCGGCCGCCTGGGCCTGTTCGACTTCGATCGCCGCGGCCCGCGCGCGGACGATGTCGTCATCGAGATCCTCTACTGCGGTGTCTGCCACTCGGACATCCACAACGTGCGCAACGACTGGGGCAATGCGAGCTACCCGATGGTGCCTGGCCACGAGATCGTCGGCTGCGTGCTGGAGGTCGGCCCCGAGGTCACGCGCTTCAAGGCGGGCGACCGCGTCGGCTTAGGCTGCATGGTCGAGTCGTGCCGGACCTGCGGTGCCTGTGGCAAGGGCTGGGAGCAGTACTGCGAGAACGGCGCCACCTACACCTACAACCACAAGGACCCGATCGACGGCACCCCGACCCAGGGCGGCTACAGCGAGAAGATCGTGGTGGCAGAGCATTTCGTGCTGAAGGTACCCGACGGGCTGGACCTGGCCGCGGTCGCGCCGCTGCTGTGCGCCGGCATCACCACGTATTCGCCACTGCGCCACTGGAACATCCAGCCGGGCAGCCACGTGGCCATCGTTGGTCTGGGCGGGCTGGGGCATATGGGCCTGAAGCTGGCCAAGGCCATGGGCGCCGAGGTGACCTTGTTCAGCCGCTCACCAGGTAAAGAGGCCGATGCGCGCCGCCTGGGTGCCGACCACATCGTGATCTCGACCGACCCGGCGCAGATGGCTGCGGTGACCGGCTGCTTCGAGCTGATCATCGACACCGTGCCCTACCAGCACGACGTGAACCCCTATGTGCCCACGCTGGCCACCAACGGCACCATCGTGATGGTGGGCTACCTTGGGCCACTGGAGCCGCCGCTCAACTCCGGCCCGCTGGTGTTCAACCGCAAAGCCCTGGCCGGCTCGCTGATCGGTGGCATCGCCGAGACGCAGGAGATGCTGGACTTCTGCGGCCAGCATGGCATCACCTCGGACATTGAGGTGATCTGCATCCAGGATATCAACGAGGCGTACGAGCGCATGCTCAAGGCCGATGTGAAGTACCGTTTCGTCATCGACATGGCCTCGCTGAAGAACGAGGCGAGCGCATGAGCACGGGCAAGTTGAAGGTGCTGGTGGTGGGCGCCACCGGCAGCATCGGTCGCCTGGTGGTGGCCGAGGCGCTGCGCCAGGGCCATGCCGTGCGCGCCTTGGTTCGACCCAGTCACCGCACACATGGGCTGCCCGCTGACGTCGAGATTTTTTCGGGCGAGCTGACCCGGCCTGACACGCTCTCGAGCTTGGTCGAAGGGGTGGATGCGGTCGTGTTCACCCACGGCTCCAGCGGCGGTGGCCGCGAGGCGGCCGAGCAGGTCGACTACGGCACGGTGCGCAACGTGCTTCAGGCGTTGGCCGATCGACCGGTTCGTGTGGCCTTGATGACCGCTATCGGCGTGACCAACCGCGAAGGCGCCTACAACCGCTCGACCGGCATCCCTGACTGGAAGCGGCGTGGAGAGCGCCTGCTGCGTGCCAGTGGCTTGCCCTACACCATCGTCCGCCCCGGCTGGTTCGACTACAACGCCCGCGATCAGCACCAACTGGTCTTCCTGCAAGGCGATACCCGCCGCGCGGGCGACCCGAGCGATGGCGTGGTGGCACGCCAGCAGATCGCCGAGGTGCTCGTGTCCAGCCTCACGTCCGATGCTGCGCGCGGCAAAACCTTTGAACTCGTGGCAGAAAAAGGCCCCGCCCAGAAGGACCTCGAACCCTTGTTCGTTGCTTTGGAGGCTGACCACGCAGGCGAGCTGGACGCCGTGCGCGATACCGCAGACATGCCGCTCAACGACGAACCCGGTACGGTGCGCGAAGACCTGGCGCAGATCGCCAGGAGCTGAAGCCTGCCAAGCCACACCCCACAAGGAGATCATGATGAAAGAAGTCGTTGTTGTCATCGGTGCCGGCTACATCGGCCAGGCCATCGCGCGGCGCGTGGGCGCGGGCAAGCACCTGTTACTGGCCAATCACTCACAGAAGTCGTCGAACGACGCCGCGAACGCGCTGGCGGACGCTGGCTTTGACGTCAGCGCGGCCGTGGTCGACATCTCGTCGCGTGCATCGGTACAGGCTCTGGTCGAGAAGGCCCAGTCCCTGGGACCCATCACCGGCCTTGTGCAGGCGGCGGGCGTCTCGCCCTCGCAGGCGCCAATCGATACGATTCTGCAAGTCGACCTTTACGGCACGGCGCTCGTGCTGGAGTTGGTCGGTCAGGTCATCGCGCGTGGGGGATCGGGTGTGGTGATTTCCTCGCAATCGGGGCACAGACTGCCCGCACTGAGCGCCGAACAGGATCACCTGCTGGCGACCACGCCGACCGAGTCGCTGCTCCAGCTCAACATGCTGCAGCCCGGCCAGGTGAGAGACACGTTGCATGCCTACCAGCTCTCAAAGCGCGGCAACTCGCTGCGCGTGATGGCCGAGGCCGTTCGGTGGGGCCAGCGCGGCGCGCGCATCAATACGATCAGCCCGGGCATCATCATGACGCCGCTGGCGCGCGACGAGCTCAACGGCCCGCGAGGTGCTGGCTATCGGCACATGATCGAGGCATGTGCCGTCGGCCGCGCGGGTACGCCCGATGAAGTGGCCAATGTGGCCGCGCTGTTGATGGGCCCGGACGGTGGCTTCATCAGCGGCAGCGACTTCTTGATGGACGGCGGCGTGACCGCGGCCTATAAGTTCGGCGCGCTCGCACCCGCTGCTTCCCGCTGAAGGTTCAGGGACGGTTGGGTGTATGACCGCTTCTGCACTGGGCGGCAGTCTGCTTTGGGTCGAGAGTGTCTGTTCAGCCAGCGCCAGACCGGTCATTCCTGTTCGCTCGAGCGCGGATCACCTGCGCGGCATGTCGAGCGCCAGGTATCGGAAGTACAGCGGTCTTAGGCGCCTCTCCCTGTTGAATGACCGGTAGTGATCGTCGCAGCCATGACGGCCGCTTACCGCGAGTGACTCAGATCAGACTAATCAGACCATATGTTTGATGTCAGTACTGCAGCGATAGTTGTAATCGGCTGTTCATAGTCACAGTTTGATTTACTTGAGCTTGTTGATGCGCAATGCGGTTGCGGCCGAACTGAGCCGAGGTGAAAGCATCGCAATTAGTAAGAGGTGCATTGCGATAAACAACAGCGAGTGTGTCGCTAAACTTATCGCGCTGAACGCAGATTAATGTTGCAAAATAACAACATATATTGTTATTAAATAAATTTTAAATTGCAATGCCTTGACGTATCGGTATAACATTGTCTCTACATCAAGAGTCGAGTGTATGACACTCGCGCCAACCTGCCTTCCGGGGCAAGGTGGTACGCGAAAGCGGATGTGACCTAAAAGGGTAACCAAGCCGGGCAAAAGCCTGCGTCTTGAGCAGGCTTTTCTGTTCATGAGCCTGAAAGTGTGTGATCACTTTCCTGAGTCGCTTCCTCTTCAACGTATCCAGCGTGTTTTGTCGTCATTGAATCTTGATGACGGATGAATGGTCCACATACGGACTGGGTGAATTGAGTTCAATTTGCACGCCCGCCTTTTCGCAAAGCATTGCTAAGTTGATACACACATTTGATGTGTGTTTTGATATGCAAGGAGCAATGCGTGAAAAATACAAATCTTAGTCACGACGGGACATCCAATACGGATGGAACGCAGACTATCGTCTCTGACCTTCGCTCACCACTCAAGGATATCTGCTTGTACCGGCTCCCACAGGTACTTGCACGCGTTCCAGTATCTCGTTCTAGCTGGTTCGCTGGCATTCAGCTAGGGCGCTATCCTCGCGGACTTCAGCTAGGACCGAGAACAACTGTATGGCGCAGCGATGACATTGAGCGGCTGATTCAGAGCCTGGAGGTGGTGTCATGAGCTACGTACGTGATTATCTTCCGGATGCGATCAGCTACTACGAAGGCGAAGGCTTGCAGCTGAAGGGACCACGAACTGCCAAGTGGAAAACCACTGAATGCCAGTTTCACGGCGGAAGCGACTCAATGCGAGTGAATGTTGCAACAGGTGCGTTTAAATGCATGAACTGCGGTGCTGGCGGCGGAGACGTTCTTGCATATCACATGCAGCTGCATGGATTGGAATTCGTGCAGGCCGCACAAGCTCTGGGAGCGTGGGTGGACGATGGCAAGCCAGTTAGTCAGACGAAACCAACGGCACTGCCGCCACGCGCTGCGTTAGAAGTGCTCGGGTTTGAATCCACGTTCGCGGCTGTTGCCGCCGGCAATTTGGCTGCTGGCCATGAACTCAGTGATGTAGACAAGCAGCGCCTGTTTATTTGTGCTGGTCGCATCAACCGTGTGGTGGAGGACTACGCATCATGAAGACGCCACACGAATACGAAGCTATGGCCTCCCAATTGGACGAAGTCGTGTCAGCTACCCTGCAGAATCAGCGATCAGAGCTTGCGGATGATCATGACAACGGCGCTGCGCCGTCCGGCTCGGACATCATCCCGTCCAAGGATATCGACCCGCACCGCAATGCGCCGCGCCCGAACCCCGCATGTCTGTATGGGCTGGTGGGAGACATTGCGCGCGCTGGTAGCGAAAACACCGAAGCCAATCCTTATGCTATTGCAGCAGTGGCCATGTCTTACCTAAGCGTGGCCCTCGGACGCGGACCTTATATACCGATCGGTGACGATTGGCATCATGCTCGCCTTTTTGGCCTACACGTCGGACGCTCTGGTCGCGGGCGCAAGGGCACGGCAACCAAACTCATCAAGCGTATTCACAAAGCACTCGAGGAAATCGACGAGCACTTGGCGCCCCAGATGCACGATGGAGGATTGTCGAGCCGCGAAGGGCTGGCGATGATGATTCACGACGGCTACACCTCTGGAAAGGACGAAGTGCCAGCGATTGAGGACAAGCGGCTTTGGGTGTTGGAGTCGGAATTCGCAAACGTGATGCACCAGACCTCCCGTGAAGGCAACACGCTTTCGGCTGCGCTGCGGGATTGCTGGGATGGTGGAAGCATCAAGCCTGCGACAAAAACATCTCGGATTTGGGCAACAAACACGCACATCGGTATGACCGGTAACGTAACCCCGACCGAGTTGCTGAAGCTGCTCAAAAGCCGTGAATTGTCCAACGGTTTCGCCAATCGCTATCTGATTTACTGGTCCGAGCAAGTCGTTATCAACCCGTACCCGCAGTACACACCTGACAGCCTAGTTCAGACACTTGCCGAGCGTGTGGCAACCGTGTTGCGCTACGCCGGGGCAGACCGGTATGTTGAAAGCGATTGGATGCGCATGGAACTTGCACACGATGCCCGTGAGCGCTACGCCAAACTGTACAAGGGTGAGCTACGCGAAAACAGCTACGGTACTACCGTCAACGGGCTGCTGGAGCGTCGGGCCCCGATGCTTCTGCGTATGGCAATGCTGTTTGCCCTGACTGACCTCAAGCAGACGATCGAGATCAAGCATCTGGAAGCTGCGCTGGCGTGGGTGCGGTATTGGGTGGAATCGGTACGGTTTATCTTTCAGACTGAATTGGAAGAAGTGCAGACCGCAGAAACGGCTAAGGTGGCTCAGCGGATTGTTGATTTCCTGTCTGATGGCAGGACGGCGACCCGGACCGAAATCACTCGGGACTGCTTCCATGGGCACGTCAGAAAAGACGTCATTGATGCAGCTCTTGCCGATCTGTTGTCTGCGATGCCCCAGGTCATCGAGGTGCAGGAACTGACATCAGCCGCAGGCCGATCTGGTGCCAAGACCAAGGTCTATCGCCGACGTGCGGCGAACTATGCGAAATCAGCGAACTGTGTTGTGAATCAAGGACTTGCCGAAAACACGGAGGATTGCGAAGTCAGCGAACAGTGCGAAGTATTCGACGCCCGTTTTGATGGAGATGACGTTGATGATGGATCAATTCGCAGAGTTCGCACAGTTCGCAACACGCAAGTCAATGCGCAACTTGTTGATTTGAATGAAAGTTCGCAGAGTTCGCACAGTTCGCATAACTTTCATTGCGATGACGAAGAAAGCGAGGTGACCTGATGCAGGCGCAGCAAATGCTGAAATCCATGACTACGGCTGGAATGGCTCTGTCGTTGTCGTTGAACAACAACCTAAAAGTGACACCCGCAAAATCCTTGAACGGTGAGTTGCGCAGTACTCTCTCGATGTACAAGCCCGCACTGGTGAACTGCCTGCAGCGACAGGTGGGCAATGGAGGCGAGCCACCCCCTGACCGCTGTTGTTGGCCTACCTCATTTGCCATGAACGGCGAAAAGATTGACTTGTTCAATCGTCGTGGGGATCGCCTCGGTGCACAAGGAAAACCATGAATAAGCCAGTACTCAATACAGCGCCTTCAGGGGCAAAGAATCTGACGCTTGTCCCGGCCGACACCGAAAAGTCCAACAGTCTGACAGGCAGCGCATTCCCGGCAACCGCAGTGGTGAATGCCTACCTGAGCACGTCCGTCAACCTAGCAGCAGTGATGGAGGCTTTGCAACAGCAAGCTGCCGCTGTCCAGAGCGGGGACATGAGTGCGATCGAGGGCATGCTGGTCAATCAGGCGGTTGCGCTTCAGAGCATGTTTGTCGATCTGGCGCTGCAGGCGAAGAAGCAAACGTCTCTGTCAGGCACGCAGACCCTGACGCAGTTGGCGCTCAAGGCTCAATCAGGGTGCCGCGCCACACTGCAGACGCTGGCTGACGTAAAAAATCCAAGGCAGTTGTCGTTCGTTAAGCAGACCAATTTGGCTCATAACCAGCAGGTGAACAACGGCGTACAGGCGCCTTCGCGCGGTAGGAAACATGCAATCGTGCCAAACGAACTATTAGAGGACAACAACGATGGCAGCACGCATATGGACAACAGAGCAACGACAGCGTCAGAGCGCGCTCATCCGGACGTGGTCGCCGTGGGAAAAAGCCACCGGCCCAACCAGTCAAGAAGGCAAGCTAGTGTCGGCACGTAACGCCTTCAAAGGAGGTCTGCGTAGCGAGTTGCGAAAGTTGAATCGACAGATTAATGCCATCCTTCGCAGCCAGCGGGACTTGTTGGACAGTATCGATGGCCAGGCGATCGATATTTCTGTGACGATTCACAGTAGATTAGCGACAATCTAACCAACATTCAGAGATGAGCTGACGCTCACGCCGACCTGCCAACGGGGTAAGGTGGTTGCCAAAAGCGATGTGACCCTTCGGGGTAATCAAGCCGATAACGTCAGCCCGCCTCGTGCGGGCTTTGTCATTTCTGGATGTGCAGCTTTGTCAGCTGGCGTCACGTTGACGCAAACGACAGGGGGAATTTGATCTGATTTCCTTCGTTTTCTGAACAAACTGAACTGCCCTCTGCAAACGAAGTGACATAAAAAAAGCACCCCGAAGGGCGCTGTGAATTAGTCTTAGGATGACTTCGCACGTTCCGTCAAGAGGTGCAATTGCATTGTATGAGTGCCGCCATCCGTTAAAACACCTGTAGGCCTAGGCACTTACCCTTGTGCTCAATTTAATAAAATTGCCCAATGAGCAGAAACGCAACCGAAACAAAAATCGCCAGCGATGGCCTACGTTATAAAGCCAAAGTAGGCGGCAGTCCATTTGGTGTCAGCAGCGGCATGGTCAACACCATGAGTTGCTTTAAGTGTGGACTACACAAACCACGTGCACTGGGTTCATTTCGGCGACTAATGGGCAAGAGCCATTTTTTTTGCGGCGACTGTAGTTCCGTGAAGGCGACTACTGGTGCGTGACTATGTGGACTGCTCTTGACCACAGGCATGCTGGAGCAGCACTACAGCAAGATGACTGCCACTATGGCTGCTGACGGTTTGCTTGATTTTCTGCTGTGCAGCAATCAAACAATCTTGCAGCGAATCATGGCGTCCTCATTCACCATGTAAATCGCACACATGCGGTGATAACCATCAGCAATGATGACCTTGCCCAAGGCTACGTCTCGCACCAGCAGCAACGGTGACAAAGCTGTTCCCTTGGCAATTTTTTTACTGTCTTTAGCCACATGCGAGTTACTCACACCAAGCAAAGATAGCGAAGACGCCCTAAAAACATCTTTGGCTTTGAACTCAACGATGGTGGTTTTACGCAGTTTTTTAACGAGCTGTTTGACTCGTTTGTCGTCATAAATTATTCGCAAATAAGATTCAGCCGCAGGGTAATCATGTTCTTCAACATCATCTAGCCACAGGATTTCTTTAGTTTTCGTCGCCATGATTGCTCCTTGATTTGAAGCTAGCTTAACTGGGCTTAACAAGCTCAGATTTATTTTTTATTCTCGAACTTGTCCAGCTTCTGGTTCAACGAATCAACATTGTGCTTGATACCTGCCAATCGACCATGGAAAGCCTCGACAAACTTATCGTGCTTAAGTTTGGCGGCTTGCTGAGCAGTCAATGATGGCTGCTTGGGCTCAGCTTTTGCAACGGCTGCTGCTGATTGCTTTTTTACCGCCCTTTTTGATGACGACTTAGGAGCCGAACCACTTTGCGAAACTGAGCCACTAAAGTCCACCGTTGACCGTTCAATCTTTTCCGATGACAGAACTTCGAAGTGGTCTTCTAAGTTTTCGTTTCCAGTCGGCTGCCGATTGACTCCAGTAGGGCCATCTTCAGGAGCATCTTGCGTGTTCAATGAAGGAACAAGGTTATCAACAGGCTGACGATTGGTGTCCAGTGTTTGCTCACCAACGCCTTGATTGTTGTTGTCAGTGCCCAACTTGGCTGCTGTAGCGTCATTCCCTGCAGATTTACCATTCAATATGGGCTGACGGTTTTCAACTGCACCTTGCGATGAATTAGCCTGATTGTTTGGTCCAGCTTCGTCGTCAGGTAACGCTTGGTTATTTGGTTCAGAGCGAGACTGATCAATGGCTTGCTGATTGACGGCCACCCCATCAATTGGAATTTCTTGAACGTTACTGGCAATGTTTCCTCGCCCAACGTCTTGATTGTTTGCGGCAATGCTGGCAATCCCAACATCTTGGTTGTTGCTAGCGATATTGCCTTTGCCAATGCCTTGTACGTTGAGATCAATGTTGTCAGTTTTTAACGCTTGATTGTTCTTGGTGATTCCATCATTTGGTATTCCCTGAACGTTATCGTCAATTGCTTTGCCATTGGCAAGGACTTGCATGTTTGCAGCAATGTTGTCGTTGCCTATGTTCTGCAAATTGGCTGCAATGTTTCCTTGCCCGACATTTTGATTGTTGTCACTTAGGCTATTGGTATTGACGCCTTGGCGATTAGCAGCGATATTGCCACCACCAACGTTTTGCTGATTGGTCGCAATGGCATCAATCCCAACGCCCTGAAGGTTGGATGCAATATTGCCACCACCAACATTTTGTTTATTGGCTGAAATTGCATCTGTACCCACACCCTGCACATTGGCTGCAATGCCCTTGCCTTGGGGAACATTTTGTCGATTCGCAGAAATATTGTCAGCGCCAACCGATTGCAAATTCGCATCAATGCTGTCCGTCTTAATGCCCTGAATGTTGGCTTTGTTGGCAGCACCGTCATCAATGGCTTGGCGGTTTTCTTGAGCCGCCTTGTCTGCCGCAAGTTTTTGCTTGTTGGCGTCAAATGCGCTTGGATCTACGTTTTGAATGTTGGCAGTAGATTCATCACCGCCAGGGACGCTTTCAACGTGTTGATCTAACGCCGCGGCTAAGATTTTCTTAGCTTCGTTTAAAGCCACCTTCTTTTTCTCAAATGCAATCTTTCTGGCTTCAGTTTCTTCTGCATCAGAGCGGACGATGTTTTTGGGAGTCTTGGCATTACCCGTACGTTCAGACACGCTCACGCTATGCGCAGAGCCGCTTCTCACAATGCCAGAAAACTCATCTTTGCTCATGTGTCCAATCAGATGTGGTGCTTAAAAAAATATGCAATAAGCACAGATTCTAAGTTTGCAATAAGCCATAAAAATGCTCAAAACTACATGATTGGTATCGACATGAGCGCGGTAAACATTAAAAAACGCGAAAGCCCATCTGCTTATAGGCTGTGAAAACAGCCGACAACGCACGAACTGGTTGACCAGTTACACAGTAGTACCCGAGCCAAATAAACAGCTTGTCGCGTGTTCTCGTGCGTTCGTGGCACATTGGCAAACGAAAACTTCTCTTATAAATTCATCAGTGGTTTTGTAAGAGAAGTTTTCTGCAACCGTAGTCTTAGGTGGCGGTGCGCTTCCAAGAAAATGGCGACGCGAGATGGGATTGAACCATCAGCCAGCAGTGATTCGAGTCAACCTGCTGGGCAGTCAACTGCCGCGCCATATAAATATTTTGACAATTTGATTTTTGCTGGCTACAGAGGTTTCCCTAGCGGCGGGTACTTTTAACGTTCCTTCAATGTGCCAACACTGCTAAGTAGACATAAAAACTCAACCAAATAAAAACCCGCCGAAGCGGGTTCTGTCGAAATCAAGTCAATCGGACCAATTATTTTGTGTTGGCACTTTCAATGGCCTGCAAGCGAATGCGGTTGTATTCGTCTTTCTCAACAGGTACTGCGTTGGGGTTTCCTAAGTCATGCATGTGGATGCGGTTTGTTTCACGCGCACTCAATGCGGCCAATGCTGCGATGGCTGTGACGGCCAATGTGATTAAACCAATCGTCATTGGAATATCCACGGCACCCGGAGGTGCAACAGTTGCAAACAGTGCTGGCAACAATGCAGTAATGAGTGTTCCCACGTTTTGTGAAATTGCCATGGCAGACACACGTGAACGTGTTGGAAAAAGTTCTGGGTAGAAACTTGGGAAAATTGCGTTGTAGCCTTGATACACAACGCCCCACATCAGCAGCGACATACAAATAGCCAATGGCACGTTGTGGATGCTGATGGCATACAGGTACGCAAACGATAGCAAGCCGGAACCCAATGCACCAAGGATGATGGGTGGACGACGACCAATTTTGTCTGACAGATTGCCAACGTATGGAATCACGATAACTGCAAGACAGTTACCTAGTACTGGAATCCAGAGATAAACGTCTTTACTGAAACCAATGCCGTAACTAGATTGAACGGCATAGGCGGCTCCAAAAATTGTGGTGACAACAGGAATCACATTCATCAAAGCCATGCACACCACGCGAAGCATGTCTTTCCAGCTATTGGTGAATGCCTCAACGATTGGAGCCTTTAGGCCTTCGCTTTGTGAGTTTTCTTCTGCAAATGCTGGTGTCTCTTCCACTTCACGGCGAATGACAAAGCCAACGATGATGACCACGAAACTCAATAAAAATGGAACTCGCCAACCCCATGTGTTGAAGTCTTCTGTAGGCAAGTAATACGCCAATGGCAAGAACACCGCTGCAGCAAGAATTTGTCCCGCCTGCACACCTTGCAGAGTAAAACTGGAGTAGTAGCCACGGCGGCCAAACGGAGCGTGTTCCAAAATCATTGAACTAGCGCCAGATATTTCCCCAGCAACAGCAAAACCTTGGATCAATCGCAAGATAACCAACAGGGCTGGAGCCCACAAGCCAATTTGGTCATAGGTTGGCAACAAGCCAACAGCCATGGTGGAGAACCCCATCAAAAACATGCAAATGATAAGGACTTGCTTGCGTCCTTTGGTGTCACCCCAATGGCCCAAAAAGAAGGCTCCGATGGGACGAGCTACGTAGCCCACGCCATATGTAGCTAGAGATGCAACGATGGCAGTCTTCGGGTCAGTTGATGGGAAAAAGATTTGTGGAAAAATCAACGATGCCGCAGTGGCGTAGATGAAAAAGTCGTAGTACTCGAGTACTGATCCGATCCAACCACTGGCTGTGGCTTTTTTCGTTTGATGTGAACCTTGTGGCTCGTGCTTCGTTGTTTGTGACATCTTAAATCCAGTTACGAGGAGTCTGGTTTATTGAGGAGGCTTCACAAATGTACAAAACGGTTCATTCTGTCACCATAGGGTTACTACCGATTTTATTTGTGATAACCAACAAGCTGTTATGTAATTAATGCATAACTCACTTGGGGTGTCCAAATTCTGGATGGTGGGATTAATCGTGGAATTTGAGCGATAAAAAATTCAGGCTTTACCTGAGGTTGGTAATGGTCTTTACCCGCCAGATCAAGAGGCATTGGCTGTTGCTGGCGAAAGCCAGTCTAGTCGATGGGGAAATCTGTAGGCACATTCAGTTCATTCACTGGCACTTCTCAGATTAGCTTCAGCATCAGATGCTCATCTGTAAAGCTTGATTTGCCTGTTACCCATCTTGTTAACAGCCCTAATGCATTATCTTTTTAGGCTTGGGTGCGTTGCATTACGTGTTGCATTTCTACGTGTTTGCCAATGGACGTTACCTAAAAATTAGCAACCGCGTGGTAACCGGCTGTGGAAACCATCTCGATCTTTAACAACGTCATCTAGATTTTTGTTGTGCCATCAACACTTTTCTTGGTAGACTGAAGTCACATTCAGAGATGAGCTGACGCTCACGCCAACCTGCCAACGGGGTAAGGTGGTTGCCAAAAGCGATGTGACCCTTCAGGGTAATCAAGCCGATAGCGTCAGCCCGCCTTGTGCGGGCTTTGTTGTTTCTGAATGTGCAGCTTTGTCAGCTGGCGTCACGTTGACGCAAACGACAGGGGAGATTTGATCTGATTGCCGCCCTGACTTATGTCGAATTGGCTAAACCAGGAGATGCCTTATGGCTCACGTCGTGCGAACTGCAACGGTCCAACGTTTTTTGTTGACCTCCGAACGTTTCTTACTTCCTCACACTGCCTCTCAGCAGGCAAAAAACCACGCCAACCACTGCGTACCTGGTTTGCGTACCTGTGAACTACGTGAACTACGTGAACTACGTGAACTACGTGAACTACGTGAACTACGTGAACTACGTGAACTCACCAGTGAATGGGTTGACCCTATCCAATTCCGAATTGACCGAGTGAGTCAGTCGCCATTTCGGTTCGGGGCGGAACACAAAGGTGGTGTCCAATGTGCGTAATCCAACAAACCGAGCTCAGTGACCTCACTTGGTTGATTAGGTATGCCACGCACTGTGGTGTTTCCCTTGGCGGCAGAGATGAAACCATTCAGGCGCTCCGTCTGAAATTCAGCAAGGCGGCATGGCGAGTGCTTTGCCGAAGTCGTAAGGATGACTTCATCCCCATCTTGAGTAACCGTCAATTCTCATTCAAGCATCTCGTTGAGTATTGCCAGATATTGGCCAACAAAGACTGGCTGCAAGCCCCCAGCCGAACCATCCTGGCGTTCGCGATTACAGAGTCTTACTTCTACTTCGACCGTAGCCCTAAGTTATCTGACACCAAAGATCGGTTTACTTTCATGCGCTTGGCACAGCAGGTCGACGGGGTAACGACCAAGGAGCTTGCATTAGTACGCAACTGGCATGCTCACCTAGGCATGGCCCTGAAGCCAGATATGAAGTGGACACGCTTGGTGGCGAGGGCAAAGCAGTGGAGGCACAGAGAAGGCGTTCGCCTCAACCATTTGGTTGATGATCCGTGGCATTTCTTCTGTCGACCATTGAGTTGGCGTGGCTATGAAATCATCCCGCTTGATACGCCCCTGTCGCTGTTCGATGAGGCTGTTGCCATGGGGAGTTGCCTGTACGCCTTGAAATATCTGTGTTGCCAAGACTCACAAGCCAGCCGGTTCTTCTCACTACGCAAACAAGGCAAGCGCATCGCTACCTTCGAGCTGACCTTGGAGTCCCCTCGACGATGGTTTAAGGGATGGGATCTGAGTTATGGGAAATGGAAGCTACAAGACTGTAGGTTGGCATTCAACAAGTTTGCCTCCACTGCGCTGATCAATGACTTGATTGCATTTGCGTCTATGTACAACACATGGTCGAACCGCCCAGCTCGACAGCCGCAAGTCAGTCAGAAGCTTCCATGCAGATTTGATCCATTCATGCAAGAGGAGTGTGTATGAGTAGAGCGCCAAGAACACCAAGGTTTCTTGCCCCATTGACTCCAGTTGGCGGTGCCATTGAGTTTCGCTTGCACTTGCTGCTTGAGAACTACGAAGCCAGCCTAGGTGACTTGCCTGACTGGCTGCGTGAACTCGATTTGGTCCGGATAGTGCCCTTGGTTGAGTGCTGCCTTCGTATAGGTATGGAGCTGCCTGCCAGTGAGATGCTCGATGAGGATATCGAAGAGCGCGAAGAGCAGGCGAAAAGGAGACTCAGACCACCTAAGCAAAAACCGTCCTAGGCCTATGAGCTGACTCGTTGTTGGATTGATTCAACTAGAGTGGCGCGGTCTTGGCTAGATAGCCGTGATGCGCCATCAATGATGGACAAGTTCCAAACAAAAACACCGGCACATTGGCCGGTGTTCTTCAAAGTCTTAAGCGTAAAAATTACTTGGCATTGCCCTTAGGTGGACGACCACCGCTTTTCACGCATTCGTCCATAGTGGCGAAAGGTTTGAAGTTCTTTGTCTGCGCATAGCCAGAGCTAGTCTTGTCATGACAAATGTCATTTTTTGATTTCTTAACAGCTGGCTCATCGGTCACGGCTTTTGCACCCATTGCTGGTGCAGTTGCAGGCGTACCTGATGCAGTTTTTGCAGGTGCTACAGCAACTGGCGCACTGGCGGCAGGCTTAGCAGCAACAGCAGCAGTTTGAGCAAATGCAGTAATTCCAGAAGTAACCAACAAAGCTGCGATCAAAGTGTTTTTCAACATGAGGTGTTTTCGTTGCATGGCAAAGGTGCCACGAGTATTCAACGCTATAAATCAGCTATCGGTTGACAACCTCGCCAGCTAGTCCGGCTTGGCATGAATGATGGACATCATTTGAAGTGACACTTAAGAATTAACCACAACTTTTTTCTCTATAGCGTATAGTTGCATTTTTACAAGAAGGATCGTCGCATAGGTCTCCCTTCTTCTATCGAACCAGCCATGTGCTGGTCTTTTTTTTATAAAGAATTTACCTTGCTCAGGTTCTGGTCAGGTTCAATAGTTGACAATGCGTTGTTGACATGACTCATTGTTGTGAGCGGAAAAGTATTAATGCGAAAAGTAATCATAATAATTGCGTTGAGTTGTTCTAGCAGCTTCCTTGCTGCTAAAGAAGTAGCTAATGAAATAAAACTAGTTACTTCAAAAGAGTGGTCTTTGTCTGAGCTTGTTGAGGCATTAAAAGAAAACAACCCTCAACTGCGTTCAGCTGTTCAGACCGCTAAGGCCATTGAACTGGGTGTTCTGCCAGCTCAAACATACGACAACCCAACATTAAACGTCACGCAAGATCCCCTTAAAAACGGTCCTTTGAACGTTAATTCTTCAACTGGGATGACTTGGGGGCTATCACAAAACTTTCCATGGCCCGGAAAGAAGCGTCTAGCTGGCGAAATAGTTCAGGCACAAGCTGATTCAACGAAAGAACAAGTCAACCAACTAAAGTCGCAGTTGGTAGGCCAACTAAAAAGCACATGGGTCAATTGGCAACAGACTTCAGCTCAAATTGCCATTACGCAGTCTCAAGTGCAAAGACTCGAGCAGATCAAAGAGATTACAAAAGTTCGGTATGCCAACAATGCCGCCGTATTCAGTGATTACGTCAATGCTCAAGTTTCTCAAGCGCAACTGCAAACAGACTTGATAGGGTTAGAGCGTCAGCAAAAACTGGCAGTTGACCAAATTTCAATGTTGATTGGTGAGCCCGACTCAGTCAAAGTCAAAGTTTCGGCTACAACCGTGGGGCAGGCAAATGCAAAGCTCGACAGTCTTGAGACTCTGGCGCTTGAGATCAATCCACAAGTCAAATCATCGCAATTCAATGTTGACTCGGCTCGCAAAAACGTAGAGCTTGCTGAATTAGGCAAATTGCCTGATTTCAGTGTTGGTGTGTTGGCTCATTCTGCGTCACCACCTTGGGGCTTTCGAAACAGTGAAAGCTACGGGATGAACTTTGGCGTGACTTTTCCTTTGTATTACGGACAGAAGGAAAAGAATCTAGTGGATCAAGCTAAGGCGTACCTCAACTCCGCGCGCGAGGCGGATGAATCACTAAGGCAACAAGTCGTGTTTGGTGTCCGCTCGGCATACCATCAATGGATGCAATCTCTTGAGCAGATGAAACAGATCGAAGAGCGAGTTATCAAACAAGCTCAAATCGGGTACCGCTTGACATTAGCAAATTACTCATCAGGGCAAGCCTCTTACAGCGATCTTCTAAATGCGTTCAATACGTTGAAGTCGACAGAAGCCACGCAAGCTCAAGTTCGCTCCTTGGCCATACAGGGAAAAGTGGCGCTTGATGTAGCTGTGGGCGCGATTGAATAAGAAATGAAATTAAAAATGAAATTAAAAATGAAATTAATCTATGTTGCTGCTGGGATTGCAGTAACGGGTTTTGTAGCGCTTGGAATTGCTTTTTATAAGTTAGAAGTGAATTCAACTGATTCGTCGCCACCTGCAAAAAAGTCAGACACAACTTCGTTAGTCAACACATTTATTCAGGTTGAAGAAATCAAGCAGGAGGATGTGCAAGATTCAGTTCAAATGACAGGAAAACTTGCGATTGATAGCTTGCGCCTGCAGCAAATATCAGCTCGTGTACCCGGTCGCGTTGATAGATTAGCGATGGTTGAAGGTCAATCCGTCAAGATCGGTCAAGCATTGGCATGGATCTACAGTCCAGAATTCATTTCTGCTCAGAATGAATTTTTGCTAGCTAAAAGAACTGCTAAAACATTGAATACAGAAGCAACACAAGACTTATATGAAGACGCCCGAGCAACACTTGAAAGTGCTCGTAATAAATTACGCATCATTGGTTCAAGTCAACAAGAAATACAGCTGTTAGAAAGTCGAGGCACTGCCTCGGAATTTTTGACAGTAACTTCGACGATTAACGGTGTAGTAACAAAGCGGAGCATTGATTCAGGCGGCTACCTAAATACTGGCGATAGTCTGGGCTCGATTGCAGATTTGTCATCTCTGTGGTTCTTAGGTAACGTTTTTGAATCCGATTTACCCAAGCTAAAAGTTGGCCAACAAGTTGACATTCAAATCATGGGTTCACATTCAGATCGCTATCAAGGAAAAATTAGTTTTATTTCGCCAACTTTTGATCCTCAGACTCATGCCGTCGTAATTAGGGTAGATTTGCCCAACCTTAAAGGTGAACTCAAACCGGATATGTTTGCAAAAGCACATGTGAGTGTTGGAGTCGCAAAGCTACCCGTCATACCCCGAGTTGCCGTTGTTCAAGATGGCGCTCAATCCTTCGTCGTTATTAAGAAAGCAGATGGCCAGTTCCATCGATTAGCTGTAAATGCCGTACCTGCGAATGACAATGACCACTTAGCAATCACTTCCGGCTTACAGGCGGGCGATCAAGTCGTTGTTGACGGCGGAGTATTGGTTGACAGATCTCTTGTCAATGCAGCTAAAACAGCTGTAAATTCATCCACTTATGTAGTGACGAAGCCATGAGCAGCGTTGATTCAAGTTACGGGCCTTATAAATTTGCCCGTCAAATGATTCGTAACAGGTGGCTTGTAGTAGCTGCTTGCATTGCTTTATTGATTGCTGGTATTGGCTCATTTCGTAAATTGCCAATAGAACCTTACCCCAATGTATCGCCATTAAATGTCCAGGTTATTACTCAGTGGGCCGGACGGAGCACTTTAGAAGTTGAACAGCAACTCACAATCCCAATTGAAACGGCGCTTGCTGGATTGCCTGACGTTAAAGCCTTCCGGTCTATTTCTCTTTTCGGATTGAGTGTTGTAACAATTCAGTTTTCTGACAAGGCCACATCATTTGTGGCTCGCAATAACGTTTTGCAGTATTTGGGTAACGCAAGTTTGCCTAGTGGTGTCAATCCACAACTTTCACCTGATGCAGATGCTTTAGGTGAGGTTATGCGTTATCGCATTGATGCGCCAGCCTGGGATTTGACTTCGGTGAAGTCATTGCAAGATTGGGAAATATACAAATCTCTAAAAACAGTTCCAGGTATTGCCGATATCACGGGCTTTGGTGGACGAGTTAAACAGTATCAAATACTTCCTGAACCTAGTAAGTTGCAGCTTTACGGCGTAACACTCAGTCAACTCATGATGGCTGTGACGAATGCAAACGGTAATACGGGTGGTGATGTTCTAAATACGGGCAGTCAACGCGTGGTCGTGCGTGGAGTCGGCATGCTTCGGTCTATTGAAGATATTCGCAATATCGTCATAGCTGTTACCAATGGTGTACCTGTCAGGGTAGGGGACGTTGCAGAGGTTCTTACTGGTTTTGCACCGCGACTTGGTTTAGTTGCTCAAAATCAAACAGACGATGTTGTTGAGGCCATTGTTTTGATGCGCCGAGGAGGAAATGCTTCTGAAGTGTTGGGGCGTGTCCGAGAGCGAATCAACGATCTCAACACATCAGGCCTACCCAAAGGTGTTCAGATCACCCCCTTTTATGACCGTCAACATCTGCTGGATTTAACGGTTGAAACTGTTCAGCACACACTGGTTGTGGGTGTTGTTCTTGTTTTGATGGTCTTGTATGCGTTTTTGGCTAACTTCAGAGGTGCTGTGATTGTTGCGATGGTTATTCCATTAGGGCTGTGTGCAGCTTTTGTTGGAATGATTCAAGTAGGTATTCCTGCAAACTTGATATCGCTTGGCGCGGTAGATTTCGGTTTGATCGTGGATGCAGCCGTTATCGTGATTGAGAACATCATTCGCCTCATCGAAGAAAAACGCTATCAAAACTTAACTGATGCGATTGTTTCTGCAGTAGCTGAAGTGCAGCGCCCAGTTATTTTTTCAACAGGCATCATTATCGTTGCCTATTCACCGCTTTTCATTCTAGGAGGCGTAGAAGGAAAAATCTTTCATCCAATGGGTATGACGATGGGGGTGGCCCTTCTCGCATCAATTGTGCTGGCGTTGACGCTTGTCCCAGCGGTTGCTTCGTTGGCTTATCGCGGCAACACTGAGCTTCATGAGCCTCAGTACATGGTGACGATGATGGCTCGATACAAATCACTCGTTACAAAACTTTTAGATAAACCAAAGACCGTCATTGGTGCAGCTTTAGCAGCTTTTGCAATTGCAGTTGTACTTGCAACACGACTGGGCACTTCCTTTTTACCAACCCTTGAAGAAAACAACCTTTGGGTACGGGTTACTTTGCCCACAACCGTTGACTTAGATTACTCCATCAAAGTTAGTCAAAAGCTACGTCACTTCTTCATGAGCCAACCTGAAGTTAAAAGCGTGACTGCTCAGATTGGTCGACCAGATGACGGCACCGATGCCACTGGCGTTTTTAATCAAGAGTATTCCGTTGCATTCAAAGACCCAGAGGCATGGCCTAAGGGCGTGACACGTGAAGACGTTGTCAAACGATTGAAAACTGAAATTGACACCGTTCCCGGAATCGACATCAGTTTTTCACAATACATTCAAGACAACGTAGCCGAAGCCATTTCGGGCGTCAAAGGTGAAAACTCAGTAAAAGTATTTGGCTCAGATTTAGATCAACTCACAGGCATTGCCGAAAAAATCGAACATGTGTTGGACTCGACACCCGGTGTAGTAGACGCGGGCATTCTGCGAGCCATGGGGCAACCTACGTTAAACATTATTGTTGATAGATTGGCTTGCGCTAGATTTGGTATCAACGTTAGCGATGTAGAAAGCGTGATTGCGAATGCTGTAGGTGGCGGCGTTGCGACAACCGTTCTAGAAGGGGAAAGACGTGTCGATGTGGCAATTCGCTTGCCCACACAAGACCGTTCGAACGTCGAACGTTTAGGCGTTCTTTTGGTTGATGCCCCTGATGGTTCACGAATTCCACTCAAGATGCTTGCCAATATTGAGCAGGTGAATGGACCTTTCTTTGTGTACCGCGAAGGTGCCCAACGTTATATGGCTGTTAAGTTCGGCATTCGTGATCGTGATTTAGGCAGTACGGTTGCCGAGCTACAAACTCGCATAGGTAAGGAAGTCGAAATCCCACATGGTTACTCATTGAAATGGGCAGGTCAATTTGATCAAATGAAAGAAGCTCAACAAAAATTGATGCTCATCATTCCAGCAACCTTAGCCGTAATTTTCATGTTGTTGTTTTTTGCATTTAACAGCTTGCGTGACGCGGGACTAGTTTTGGTCAACGTGCCATTTGCTGCAATTGGTGGTATTTTGGCGCTCTACCTAACGGGTGAAGAGCTTTCTATTTCAGCGGCGATTGGCTTCTTGTCGTTGTTTGGCATTGCAATTCAAGATGGTGTGATTTTGATTTCGTATGTCCGAAAGCTCATTGACGACAAGATGAGTCATCACGGAAAAATTACCTTTGATGCAATACGTGAAGCGGTGATTCAAGGAGCTTCTTTGCGTATGCGCCCAGTCATGATGACGGCTTTGTTAGCGGGCTTAGGGTTACTGCCTGCTGCTCTTTCTCATGCGATTGGTTCTCAGGCTCAACGACCGTTGGCACTTGTAATCGTTGGCGGCATGATGACGACAACTTTGTTGACGTTGTTGGTATTGCCTGCAATTTATATGCTTGTTCGTACACACAAGCTGAAGCAGTAAATCTAAGTTCGTTTGAAGCGAATCGACCATGAGAAAAACAGGAGCTGTATGAAAAAAATGATTCTTATTGGACTGGCTTGCCTTACCTTTGCATCGGGTGCATTTGCTGATCGCGATCGATTCGAACGCCGAGAAGAGTTTGATCGTCGCCCGCACCCTGATGCTCGATGGCATAACGAGGCTGGTTGGCTTGTGCCTGCAATTATTGGCGGCGCATTAGTTTATGGCGCAGTTAATAGCCAACCTCGCCCCCCAGTGATTGTTCAACAGCAGCAGTATTACCCAATTGAACCAGGACAACAACAGTTCCCCCCCGTTGGTTATCACTGGGAACAAATCGTCGATGCAAGCTGCAATTGTTATCGCGTGGTGCTGATCAGGAATTGAAGTGTCACTTTGTACGCCTTGAAATATCTGTGTTGCCAAGACTCACAAGCCAGCCGGTTCTTCTCACTACGCAAACAAGGCAAGCGCATCGCCCCTTCGAGCTGACCTTGGAGTCCCCTCGACGATGGTTTAAGGGGTGGGAGATTTGATTGATATCGTTCTTTTGAAAGGAGTCTGAATTGTGAAAGTTACATTAAAAATTCTCATCACCAGGTCTCTCTTAACTTTGCTTTGGAGTTTTGCAGTTCAGGCACAACAGCTTCCTGTTCAGATTCAGTGGTTGGGGCAATCGGCTTTCAAAATTACTTCCCCGACTGGTAAGGTCATCATCACTGATCCGTGGCTCAAGGCGAATCCCTTGACGCCCACAGAGTTCAAGACGCTAGAAAACTTGGGCAAAGTGGATGTGTTGTTGGTGACGCATGGACACTTGGATCATTTTGCTGATGCGCCTGCGATTGCAAAGCTCAACAATATTCCCATGTACGCCCCTGGTGATATGAATGCCTCGGTGGTCGCTTTGGGAATCTTGCCTGCCGAATTGGCGCCAAGGTTCAATAAGACTGGCATGGTCGAGCCGGTGGCTGGCATCAAAGTCACAGCAGTTCATGCTGAACATTCATCTGTGATCAATTGGAAAAATCCGGTCACCAACAAAGACGAAATTCACGTAGGCGGAGAGCCTGTCGGTTACATCATTGAACTAGAGAATGGCTTCAAGATTTATCACATGGGGGATACAGGTTTGTTCGGTGACATGAAAATGATTGCCAGCTATTACAAGCCAGACTTGTTGTTGATTCCGATTGGCGGCAATTTCACCATGGGCCCCAAGGATGCAGCATATGCTGCGCGTGAACTCCTCAACATTTCCAAAGTCATTCCCATGCATTACGGTGCAAATCCACTCGCCAAAGGGACGTCGCAGGAGTTTCTGAGTTTGATGAAGGACTCTAAGCTCAGTGTTTTTGTGCTCAAACCGGGTGAATCTAAGAATTTTGAACGATGAAATTTCAGCGTTTTATTGGTGCCCTGATTGCGCTTGTCTTTTGGGGCTGCGCGCACGCTGGCGATTCTGTTGATGTTGATGTCGATGCGGCTACCAAGATACTTGCGCCTATGGGAGAGCTACGTGTGGGCGTGTATTTGGGCAGGGGCGCTTGCTGAGTTTCATGCAATGCCAGCTGTGGGCAGCGTCGGGCATCTAGGGCTGGCCATTGATATGAATCATTGGACACCTGTGGTCGATCATTTTCTTGCGTGGTATGGATTTGATAAGCCCGGTGCTTCTCCATACTGAAAATGTGAACTCGAATAAGAAGCCAGCGCAGAAGCCCAATCATTGGTAGCGAGCTTAGCTAGGTAGGTTCCTAATAAGGACATCGCATAGAAATTCTGCTGGCGGTGTAAGTGGTAAATCAATCCTGCGAACCAAAACAATTGAAGGTGCAGGGATTTTTTCATCTAGTGTGAATGCATGTAATAAGTCACGGGTCATTGGATTTGAGATCCATTGCACGGGCAGCATTGCTAGCAGGTCAGTTTTCTCCAATGCAACCATTACGGACATCGCGGAACGGGCCTGGAACATGACCCTTGGCGTAGGTAACTTATAGGTTTTGAATAAGCGACCCAGATCTTCCTCTGCGTTGTAGTCAATTGCTGTTGTGGCCCAGTCAGCTCCAGTAAAGTCCCTCAGGCTTTTCATTTTTTGTCTACGCAGCATTTTCCTAAAGTGTTCAGCTCTTGACGGTGCAATGCCCTCATCAAGAGCGCCCACAAGCTGCCGCAAGAACTCTATAAATCACGGGCTTGGGATCGAGGCAGAGAGATGGCCGCACACAAGCAATTCACGATGGCCACCGACATTCAGGTCTACTTCTGCGATCCGCAAAGCACTTGTCAACGCGGCAGCAACGAGAACACCAATGGACTGCTCAGACAGTAACTGCCCAAGGGTGTGAACCTATAACCCGGCACTTTTCGCGGCAGGCAAAGCCTGTCTGATGGCTGTCATGTGTTGTGAAAACCGAATGATGCTCGGCAAATGAATTGCTTTTTTTGACTATGCTTGGAAACCGTCGCATCAAATAAATATCTAGTAGTCTTGAACAAATGACATTGCCCTCAGCGTGTGAGTTTCGTAGTGAAATCGCAGGGGGATAAAACATGAATAATTCTGCTGATCACCGTTTTTCGCTTATGTCTCTGACCATGCCGGTAGCTATGGGGTATATCCCGTTGGGCATCGTCTTCGGATTTTTGTTTGTACAGGCCGGCGGTGTATGGTGGTTGGCCGTGGCCTCCAGCATTCTTGTATTTGCCGGAGCGGCGCAGTACATGATGATTCCAATGCTGGTCGCTGGCTTGTCGGTGGGCACCATTGCGTTGGCCACCTTGGTGGTTAACCTGCGTCATGTGTTCTATGGACTGTCACTGCTGGACCGATTCCCGACTCGTGGCGCTTTGCGCTGGTATATGGTCTTTGCGTTGACGGACGAAACCTACTCTGTTCTCACAACGTTGCCTGCAAACACGCCGCTGCGGACCATGGGCGCCCTGACCGCGCTGAACCAAGGGTGGTGGGTGCTGGGTAGCACCATCGGTGCGCTCATCGGCTCGCAAGCGCAAGTGCCTCTTCAGGGGTTGGACTTCGTGCTAGTTTCTCTGTTTGTCGTGCTAGCCACCGAGCAATGGCGCAACCGCTCCACGGTCTTACCGGTGTGGACAGCTTTGCTGAGTTACGCGCTGGCCTATTGGGTTTCACCCAAGCATGCGCTGGTGTTGTCGATTGCACTGAGCGTTGTTGTCGCGTTGTTGTGGCGCAAACCAACTCGAGAGGACGCTGTATGAACTCAAGCCATGTAGGGTGGGTGTTGGTGACCATGACGGCGGTCACATTTGTTTTGCGTGCACTGCCTTTTGTTGCGGCGCAGTGGTTGCAAAAACACCCGTTCGTGAAACGACTTGGGGGGTTTCTGCCATTGGGCATCATGAGCTTGCTTGTGCTGCACTCGGGCGTAGGCGCTGCCTTGGAGCATCCACAGGGGCCTTGGCCTGAGTTGGCAGCGGTCGTTGTCACGGCCGCACTGCAGTGGCGCCTCAAGAACCCGTTGTTGAGTATTTTGTGCGGCACAACCTTGTATGTTGTCTGGCGCAATGGCTCGTTTTGATGACCCGAGATCACGCGTGCAGAGCACCATACGTGCCGTATGGTCGACGACTTTCGTGGCACGTACCAGAACAGAAGCATTGAAACAGTTCAGGTGATAGAGGAACTCATCTCCATGGCCAAGAAGTTCAGCGAAGCGGCAAACCGAGGTGATCAGTTGGGCTTGCGTGAGGGCGAAGTAAAGTTTTACGATGCCCTAGCCAACAACGAGTCGGCTGTCGCGAACTGCAGGACGAAACGCTCAAGAAGATCGCTCAGGAGCTGAACCAAAGCCTGCGCGACAACCTGACGGTGGACTCGTCAGAGCGTGAAAGTGTCCGTGCCAAATTGTGATTAATGGTCAAGCCTATATGGAGTTCAAGGATGCACGGCAAAGTGAACACAATGGGTGATCATGCCGATGTCAAGGTGGTCAGCCTTTGGCCCAAGGCATCAAACGCCTTGACTTGTTCTGCCTCTCGCCGGTCTTGAATGTAGACGCCACTCATGCCCTGCTTAATATGGTTCTCGCATTCGTTGATCACATCGTTCGAGATGCCGAGTTGACTCATTAGCGTAGACGCAGTGCGACGCAGGTCGTGTGCTGTCCAGCGACCACCTTTCAGCACCAGCGCATCAACGGATTTAGTTCGGTTTTGGAGGCGTGCGTTTTCACTGCTCTGGCGGTCGGCCAGTTGTTTACCGAATGACTTGATGCATACCGGCCCCGTGCCACGGCTATCTGGAAAGACCCAGGCCAGCGGCTTGCCGGTGACGCGGTCTGCTTCGCGCAGGGTGGTCAATTCGCTAAATTTCTGCACGGCGAAGTCGCTCAGGTGGATCAGGTGATCGCGTTGGTTCTTGGTGGTGGGCAAGTACCAGGTGCGGGCTTCCAGATCCACAAAACCGAGTTGCACTGCGCCAGACTTTTGCGTCATGTTGTGTGCGTCTACCGTGGTCTGCAATGCCTTCTGCTGGGGCTTAGCATCGGCCCACACCGCGCCCATCAGTTCGCCGATGCGGCAGCCCGTTGCCAGAATCAACCATATTCCAAGGACTGTGCGCCTACTGAGGTTTGCGTTGGGCAGTTGCTTAACCAATGAGGCCAGTTCGTCGTTTGACAACACCCGGTCGCGTTTGATGTCTTTGCCACCGACTTTGCGCTTGCTGATCAACTCAATCGGGCTATGTTCGATAATTTCACGCTCAGCAGCGAAGCGAAACATCTGCTTGAGATCGGCCAATAGCATGTTGGCGGTGCGCAGCTTGCCTTCGGCCTTGACGGCATCCAAGATGGCGAGGATGTCGGCCTTGCGCACGTCCATCACAGCAATTTCGCCCAACGTGGCAAAAACCCGCCGTTCAAACTGCTCGCGCACATACTGCCCGCCGTCTTTGCGCCCGATGCGCTTGCCGTCGCCGCCGATGTGTGGAGCCAGCTCCGTCGCGGCCCAGCGCTCGAACACCTGTTTGACGGTCAACCGACGCTGCCGGTCCAGTTCGGCCTTTAGTTCAGCCGTTGCCGCATCGCGTTTGACTTTTTCCGCCTGTTGGCGTGCGTCTTCGCTGGCTTGCAGTCGGTCGGCCTCAAGTCTGGCAAAGTGCTGGCGCAGGTCCCGAGCTCCTTCTTTGTATTGTTTGGACCAGCCCGCCGCCTTTTCGCGGGCTGCTGCCAGTGTCAAATAGCCTTCCCGGCCTTTGGGATCATATGCGCCTACCGCAAGGGTGTCGCGCTGACCGGTGCTGGTGGTATAACGAAAATAGAACGACCGCTCGCCACCCGGTGTGATCCTGCCCATGAACCGGCCAGCGCCGCGAGGTGCCGGGTCTGTGAACCACTGGTCAGTCCGCGTCGGTTTCGATGTCATTTCTTTGTCTGTGATGATGCCCATGACCTGCTTTCCCGTTGCCGTTCGGTTGCCGTTTCTCTCGGCTGGTTGCCGTTCGGTTGCCGTTTCTGGCTGGCAGTCATTGTACGTCTTTGGCTGACTTTGGACAAAAACCATCGTAACTAATTGATTTTTAATGAATAAATTAAATTATCTGGATGTCATTGAATATTTTAAAACGAATTTTGAATTGACTACGAACCAAGGGGTAGTGGGTTCGATTCCTGCCAGCCGCACCAAATTGAACAAGGGTTTACATCTTCGGATGTAAACCCTTTTTCTTTTGTCGCATCCAAATATGCGATTGCTTTAGGTGACCGTTGTTTTTGACGTTTTCTTTTTTAATGTGTTTGGAAGTGATTACCCCACTTCATAAAAACAAACAGGAGACGTCAGTATGAAAGCCGTTCGAACGCTATCTAAGGTCTGTATGACCGTTGCGTCGTTATTCGCCGTCTTTGGCGTGCATGCGCAGCAGGGTTATCCAAATCGCCCCGTGAAAATCATTGTGCCGTTTGCGGCCAGCGGGCCAGCTGACAATTACGCGCGCTTCATGGCGCAGCGCTTGCAAGAGGCGATGGGCCAGCCCTTTGTGGTCGATAACCGCCCGGGTGCAGGTTCCATTATTGGCACTGATGCAGTTGCTAAGGCGCCGGCAGATGGCTATACCTTGTTGATGATGTCCAACACACAAACGGTCAATGAGTCTCTGATTCCTAACAAGCCGTTCAACTTGCTCAAAGATTTTGAGCCTATTGCGCCAGTCAACTATTCCGACTTGGTGCTCGTGGTCAACCCCAAGTTGCAGGTCAACACCTTGCCTGAGTTGGTCAAGTTCGCTCGCGCCAATCCGGGCAAGCTGAATTACGCATCTTCGGGTAACGGCACGCCGTATCACATGGCCGGTGAGTTGTTTAAATACATGGCCAGCATCGACATGACGCACATTCCCTACAAAGGAAGTGCGGCCGCACGTACCGATGTGTTGTCTGGTCAGGTTGACATGATGTTTGACGCGGTCACCACCATGTCTGAAAACATCAAGGTGGGTAAAGTGCGCGGCCTAGCCACGACCGGTCGTGTGCGTTCCTCGGTGATGCCTGAGCTACCTACTGCCAGTGACGAAGGCTTGCCCAAATATGAGGCCGTCATTTGGCTTGGGCTCATGGCCCCTGCAGGGACGCCAGAGGCCATCGTTACGCGCTTGAATATGGAGATTAACAAAATTGTGAATGCCCCTGATGTGAAAGCCGTATGGGCGAAGCAGGGCGCAGTACCCATGTCAATGTCGGTGCCAGCTTTCACCAAGTATGTGGCTGAGGATGTGGCTAAGTGGGCAACGGTTGTCAAAGTCTCGGGCGCCAAGGCAGACTAGGCGTCATGGCTGAGTTTTGTTTTCAGTTGAGCGGCCATCCCCAAGCTTATTTGAACCAAGGAACTGAGATGGAACTTCATATTTTGAGCGGCGGTGCCGCTGCAGGTTTGGTCAATCCACTGCGTGCTGAGTTTGAAGCTGCGCATGGTTGCCAAATACACAGCACTTTCAGCGCTGTGGGCGCGATGAAAGAAAAGCTGCTGAGCGGCGAGCGATGCGATTTACTCATCCTCACACAATCGTTGATTGAAGGCTTGATTGCCTCAGGTGATGTGCGTGCGGGAACGTTGCGCGCCTTGGGGGTGGTGAAAACGGGTATTGCTGTGAAGCACGGTAGCTCGCATCCGGCGATTGCCACGCGTGCTGATTTGCAAGCCGCATTCCGTGCTGCAGAAGGTATTTACTTTCCAGACCCAAAGCTGGCCACGGCTGGCATTCACTTTTTCAAAGTGTTGCAAACCTTGGGACTGGATGTGGAGCTGGCGGATCGTTTTCGCACCTTTCCCAATGGCGCCACGGCGATGGCTGCGATGGCCAAAGACGCGGGGGCCCATGTGATGGGCTGCACGCAAGTCACAGAAATCAAATACACCCCAGGTATCGACTTGATCGGTTTGTTGCCGCAAGAGTTTGAGTTGGCCACGGTGTATGCGCTGGGCATTCCCACGCAAGCGAAAGAACCTGCGTTGGCGCAGCAGCTGGCGGATGTACTCACCAGCGACGCAACGCGCAGTTTGCGCACGAATGGTGGCTTTGAGTTGCAAGACTAAAATTTGAGGCATGAAACACCATGCCTCCCCTTTATTGCTTTGGATTGCAGCTGTCTTGACAGGCTGTGCGACGCCCGTGGCCAAGCCAGCCTTTTATCCCAATGCACATTACCAACAAGTTGGCCCCGCGCAAGCGCAGGCTGATGCGCAGTACTGTTCAGAATTGGCGCAACAGTCAGATGTGGGAGCCGTCAATAAAGTGGATGCAGGTCGAGCAGCCGCTGCGGGCGCAGCCGGCGTTGGCACTGCAGGCGTTGTGGGTTCGCTGCTCAGCGGCCATAAGCCTGATTTGAAAGATATAGCCGCAGGTGCAGCGGCCGTTGGTGCTGGTGGTGCAGCGGCCACGGCAGCCGCGCAATCGGTGGGCGGTAGCAGTTTGTACCGCCAGTTCGTGCAGCAATGTTTGGCGGAGCGTGGCTACCACGTGATTGGTTGGCATTGAGTCGCACACAGCCATGAACAAGGCTTTCACGCGTGAGACGGATGCAGATGATGAAGACATCTCATTGCCACCATTGCCTGCGGGTAGCAAAAATTACATCACGCCCCACGGTTATGCCGAACTGCGTGCGGAGTTGTTTGAGCTGATCGACAACGAGCGGCCACGCATTGTAGAAATCGTGCATTGGGCCGCCAGCAATGGTGATCGTTCAGAAAATGGCGATTACCACTACGGCAAAAAACGCTTGCGTGAAATTGATCGACGCATTCGGTTTTTGACCAAACGTTTAGAGATTGCCGAAATCACCGACCCCAGCGTTCATCACGGCAAAGACCAAGTGTTCTTTGGTGCCACCGTCACTTATGTGGACGAGGCAGATGTCGAGCGCACCGTCACCATCATGGGCATTGATGAAGCTGACAGCCTGAAAGGCCAAGTCACTTGGGTATCGCCCATTGCACGCGCTTTGCTCAAAGCACGTGAAGGCGATGTGGTAAAGCTGGTCACGCCTGTGGGCGTGCAAGAAGTTGAGGTGGTCCAGGTGCAGTACCCCGCACCTGCAACTGACGTGACCTAAGTCTTAAGCCTCGCGCCCCACTCCCGACACCACGCGCTGCGCTTGCAATACGGCAGGCACGCGGCGCAGGTTGCCCAGCACCGCTTCTAGATGTGCCTTGTCGCGCACCGTGAAGATAAAGCGCAAATCAAACGCTTCTTGGCCGCTTACTTCATCGGCCATCAACACGTGGGTGATGTCAGCCTCAGCCCCCGTGATGGCCGATGCCACACGGGCCAACACGCCTTTGCCGTTGCTTGCTGTGACCACCACCGCCACTTCAAACGTGCGCGTGGGTTCTTCGGCCCATTCGACGTTGATGAAGCGTTCGCTGTCTTTGTATTTCAGGCGCTGCGCCACACCACAGTTGTCGGTGTGCACCACCAAGCCTTCACCGCGTCCTAGGTAGCCCACGATGGCGTCGCCCGGCACGGGGCGGCAGCATGTGGCGTATTGCACCGATGCGTTTTCGCTGCCATCCACTGTCACGCTACCTTGCGACACGGTTTCGTGTGCGGTAAAGCGCTCGCGGCTCAACAGCAAAGCATCGGGTTTTTGGCCCATGTCTGACAACAAAGTGGCTAAGCGTTTGGCCACGATGCTGGCAACACGTTTGCCCAAGCCAATGTCGGTGAGTAAATCAGACTTGGTTTTGCTGCCGGTGAAATGCAGCAGCTTGTCCCAAATTTGAGCGTGTTTCTCGTCTTGCGCGGGTAGGTCTTCAATACCTTCAGCCCGCAGTGCTTGAGCCAACAGCTTTTTACCCAAACCTTGGGACTCGGTGTGCGCCATGGTCTTGAGGTGGTGGCGAATTTTTGATCGTGCACGACCCGTACGTACAAAGCCCAGCCATGCAGGGTTGGGCGAAGCGACGGCAGAGGTCACTACTTCCACAATATCGCCATTGCGCAGTTCGGTACGCAACGGCACTTGCTCGCCGTTGATTTTGCCGGCCATGGTGCGGTTGCCCACATCACTGTGCACGGCGTACGCAAAGTCAACGATGGTGGCACCGCGTGGCATGGCCATGATCTTGCTCTTGGGCGTGAACACGTACACCGCATCTGGGAACAAGTCGACCTTGACGTGGTCCCAAAATTCGGTCGCGTCACGGGTTTCGTCTTGAATGTCAAGCAGCGATTGCAGCCATTGGTTGCCCAAGTTGGCGTTGGCTTCGTTGCTCGAGCCTTTGTCCTTGTACAGCCAGTGTGCAGCCACACCCGTTTCGGCCACCAGGTGCATGGCCTCGGTGCGCATTTGAAACTCCACGTTCAAGCCCGATGGCCCCACGATGGTGGTGTGCAGCGATTGGTAACCATTGAGCTTGGCAATGGCGATGTGGTCTTTGAACTTGCCCGGTACGGGCTTGTAGATCTGGTGCAGCACACCCAGCGCGGTGTAACAGTCAATCACATCGGGCAGTACCAAACGGAAACCGTAAATGTCGGTCACCTGCGCAAAGCTCAGGTGCTTGCCGTCCATTTTTTTGTAAATGGAATACAGCGTTTTTTCGCGGCCCGAAATGCGCACCTTGAGGCCTGCCTTAGCAAAAGAAGTTGCGACTTCTTGCTCTACCTTTTGCATCAAATCGCGGCGGCGGTGGCGGGCTTTTTGAATGGCTTTGTTCAGCACCTTGTGACGCCATGGCCACAGGTATTGAAAGCACAGCTCTTGCAGTTCGCGGTAGGTTTGGTTCAGGCCCAAACGGTGTGCGATGGGCGCGTAAATTTCGAGCGTTTCGTTGGAGATGCGGCCCCACTTGGCGCGGGGCATATCGCCCATGGTGCGCATGTTGTGGCTGCGGTCGGCCAGCTTGATGAGGATGACGCGCACGTCACGCGCCATGGCCAGCAACATTTTGCGAAACGACTCGGCTTGGTTTTCTTCGCGGGTGTTGAACTCCAGCTTGTCGAGCTTGGTCAGACCATCCACCAACTCGGCCACTTGAATGCCGAAGCGTTCAATCAAATCGGTTTTGGTGATGCCGCAGTCTTCCATCGCATCGTGCAGCAGCGCGGCTGACAGAGCTTGCGCATCGAGCTTCCATTCCGCGCACTGTGCGGCCACGGCGATGGGGTGTGTGATGTAGGGCTCGCCGTTATTGCGCAACTGGCCCAAATGGGCCTCGTCGGCATAGCGGTAAGCACGGCGCACCATGTCTAAGCCCTCTGGGTTGAGATAGCCTAGTTTTTCAGTCAACGCAGCAAAGCTCGCCGCTGCGGCATTGGCTGCGGCTGCGCTTCCAGACATGGAAGCTGGGGGCTTTAACGTGGATTGAGTGACGCTCATAGATGAATACTTTACCCGCAATGAAAAAAGCACCGACAGTGCGGTGCTTTTATGCTTGGGTTACCCCGATTTAGCCTGGTACTTTTTTCAGCATTTCAATGCCGATTTGGCCCGCTGCAATTTCGCGCAAGGCCGTCACGCCTGGCTTGTTTTTGCTCTCGACCTTGGCAGTGTGGCCTTGGCTGAGCATGCGAGCGCGGTAAGTGGCGCACAGCACCAATTGAAAGCGGTTAGGGATTTGCTCGAGGCAATCTTCAACGGTAATGCGGGCCATGTGGATACTCCAGAATTCAGGTGATGTTCAGGGCTTGAAAGATCTCAGCCCGAGCCCGGCGCTGTGCCAGGTATTTGAGGCGTTGGGCATGCACGATCGCTTTCAGGTCGAACAAGGCGGTCTCAAACAATTCGTTGATTATAACGTAGTCAAATTCTTTGGCCTGTGCCATCTCGTCGGCCGCATTCTTCAGGCGCAGGTCAATGATGTCGGGGGCATCCTCGCCACGGTTGTGCAGACGCGACTTCAGCTCTTCCCAGCTGGGTGGCAGGATAAAGATGAGCACCGCATTGGCAAACAGTTTTTTCACTTGAATCGCGCCTTGGAAGTCAATTTCCAAAATCACGTCTGCGCCTTGGGCAATGCGGTCTTCAATGGCTTTGCGCGAGGTGCCGTAGCGCTGACCGTGCACATTGGCCCATTCCAAAAACGCGTTGCCTTCGACCATTTGGTCAAACTCGGGCGGCGATACAAAGAAGTATTCACGGCCATGCTTTTCTTGCCCGCGGGGTGGGCGCGTGGTGTGCGACACGGAAGGCCGCACTTTGGCGTCGAGCTCCATCAAGGCTTTGACGAGGCTCGATTTGCCAGCCCCGCTGGGGGCTGCGACCACAAAGAGGTTGCCAGGGAAGTTGTCCATTATTCGATGTTCTGTACTTGTTCGCGGAGTTGCTCGATCAACACTTTCATGTCGACCGAAATACGGGTCATTTCCATGGTGGCCGACTTCGAGCCCAAAGTGTTGGCCTCGCGGTGCAGCTCTTGAATGAGGAAGTCCAAACGCTTGCCCACACCTTCGGCCTTGCCGCCTTTAGCCAGCAAGTCGTCCATCTCGTCAAAGTGCGACACCAAGCGGGTCAGCTCTTCGGCCACATCAATGCGAATGGCAAACGAGGTGGCTTCGGTCAGGGCGCGGTCTTGTGCGGCTTCAGGCAGGGCGGTGCCTTCGGTCAAGGCCATGGCTTCGCGCCAACGCTCTAAAAACTTCAGGCGTTGTTGCTCCACCAGTTGCGGCACCAGCGGTGCGGCCTGTGTGGCCAGCACGCGCAATTGGCCAATACGCTCGCGCAGGGTTTGCGCCAGGCGTGCGCCTTCGCGCTCTCGGGCATCGCTCAGCTGGGTGAGGGTGGTTTGGGCCAGCTTCAGCACCGCAGGGCCAATGTCGGCGGGCGCGGCAGATTGGGCTGTGGCCAAGCGCAATACATCGGCCACCGACAGGCTGTTGGCCTTTGGCAAGTGAGCGTGTACCAACTCTTGCAGGCCCAGCAGGCGTTGCAACAGGGCGGGGGTGGGCTCTGCAAAGCTGGTGTCAGCCGTGCTTTCAATGTTGGCGCGCACTTCGACTTTGCCGCGCTTGAGGTGTTTGGTGACGAGTTCGCGCATGGCGGCCTCGTGCTGGCGCAGCTCTTCGGGCATCTTGAACGTCAGGTCCAGAAAGCGGCTGTTGACCGAGCGAATCTCTAGCCCCAAGCGCAAGGCTGGGCTGTTGGCGGTGTCAGAAGGTAGCTCGGTTTGCGCACTGGCATAACCGGTCATGCTGTAGATGGGCATGGGGTGGTGTTTCGTATCAAAGACAAGATTATCTCAGGCTCGCAGCCGCACTTTTGAACGCGGGTAGGGGGCTTCGTCTTGGTCGACAATTGACGGTTAACCGAACCTCATATCAACATAAATTAACGCTTGATTCAAAGCCATCAAACATGACCACCACCTTGCCCGCCTCTCGCCACACCCGTGCTGCCGACCAACTGCGCCCCGTGCGCATCACCCGCCACTACACCATGCACGCCGAAGGCTCGGTGCTGATTGAGTTTGGCCACACCAAAGTGCTGTGCACCGCGTCGGTGGAAGAAAAAGTGCCCGGCCACAAAAAAGGCTCGGGCGAAGGCTGGGTCACCGCCGAATACGGCATGCTGCCCCGCGCCACCCACACCCGCAGTGACCGCGAAGCCGCACGCGGCAAGCAATCGGGCCGTACCCAAGAAATTCAGCGCCTCATTGGCCGCTCGATGCGCGCGGTGTTTGATTTGAAGAAGTTAGGCGAACGCACCATCCACCTCGACTGCGACGTGTTGCAAGCCGACGGCGGCACGCGCACCGCCAGCATCACCGGCGCGTTTGTGGCTGCGCAAGACGCGGTGAACAAGCTGATCGCCGCAGGCAAGCTGACCGAGAGCCCCATCACCCAAGGCGTGGCTGCCATTTCGGTGGGCATGTTGGGCGAATTGCCTTTGCTCGATTTGGAATACACCGAAGACTCGGCCTGCGACACCGACATGAATGTGGTCATGACCAGCGCGGGCCACTATGTGGAAGTGCAGGGCACCGCTGAAGGTTTGCCCTTCACGCGCGACCAAATGAACGCTTTGTTGGCCTTGGCTGAAAAAGGCGTGCGCGAACTCATTGCCATGCAGCAAGAGGCCTTGCAGTCTTAATCAATGACACCTTCTTAAAGCCATGAAGCAAATCGTTCTAGCCTCAAACAACAAAGGCAAGCTCGCCGAGTTGCAAGCCATGTTTGCGCCGCTGGGTGTCGAGTTGGTGCGCCAAGGCGATTTGCACATTGGCGAAGCCGAAGAGCCGTTTCACACCTTTGTAGAAAACGCCTTGGCCAAAGCCCGCCACGCATCGCGTGAAAGCGGCTTGCCCGCCGTGGCTGACGACGCTGGCCTGTGCGTGGACGCCTTTGGAGGCCTGCCCGGCGTGCAAACCGCGTACTACGCCACCCAGTTTGGCTACGAGAAAAGCGACGACAACAACGTGCGCGCCTTGCTTGAGCAAATGGCGAACATCGATAACCGCCGTGCAGCCTTGGTCAGCACCTTGGTTGCCGTGCGCCACCCTGACGACCCCGAACCGCTCATTGCCGTGGGCCGTGCCGTGGGCGAAATCACGCATGCGCCTGTGGGCGAGAACGGGTTTGGCTTTGACCCCATCATGTTCATCCCGCGCTTTGGCAAAACCTTTGCCGAGCTGCCCATCGAAGTGAAAAACGCCAACAGCCACCGTGGCCAAGCCGCGCAGCACATGCTCGCCCTTATGCGCGAACGCTGGTTTGCCTAATCGAGCTTCGCTGCGCTTGAGCCGCTGCACTCTTTACCAAGAACTTTTGTGACCCAAGACATTCAACACCTCATGCGCCCCGGCACGTTGTCGCTCAGCAGCTTGCCGCCGCTCTCGCTGTATGTGCATTTGCCTTGGTGTTTGAAGAAGTGCCCTTATTGCGATTTCAACTCGCACGAAGCGCAAAGCAGTGTAGGCGGTGAGCTGCCCGAGCAACGCTACCTCGACGCCCTGTGTGCAGACCTTGAGCACAGCCTGCCCCTCATCTGGGGCCGCAGTGTGCACAGCATCTTCATAGGGGGCGGCACGCCCAGCTTGTTTTCGCCTGCCGCAATTGAGCGGCTCATCAGCGACATGCGTGCGCGTTTGCGCCTGGAGGCCGATTGCGAAATCACACTAGAGGCCAACCCCGGCACGTTTGAAAAAGACCGCTTCCGTGCCTTCCGCGCCGCAGGCGTTACCCGCTTGTCGGTGGGTGTGCAAAGCTTCAACGACCCACACTTGCAAGCTTTGGGCCGCGTGCACAACCGCGCCCAAGCCATTGCGGCCGTCGAAGAAGCGCGTGAAGCGTTTGATACCTTCAACCTCGACTTGATGTACGCCTTGCCCGGCCAAACGCTGGCGCAGTTGGACGAAGACCTTGGCATGGCTTTGTCCTTGCAGCCCCCGCATTTGTCGGTGTACCACCTCACCATCGAGCCCAACACCGTGTTTGCCAAATTTCCGCCCCAAGTGCCGGAAGAAGACGATGCCTATGCCATGCTGGACCGCATCACCGAGCGCACCGCCGCCGTGGGCCTGCACCGCTACGAAGTGTCGGCCTACGCCAAAGACAACCACCGTTGCTGGCACAACCTCAACTACTGGCAGTTTGGCGACTATTTAGGCATTGGCGCTGGCGCACACAGCAAGCTCAGCTTCGCCCACCGCGTGCTGCGCCAAGTGCGCAACCGCGACCCGCGCCTGTTCATGGACCATGCGCTAGACAGCAGCCGCGCAGACCGCGCCGTGGCCCAAAGCACCGAGGTGGCGCGCGCCGAGCTGCCGTTTGAGTTCATGCTCAACGCCTTGCGCTTGCGCCACGGCTTTTCGCTGGCCGACTTCACCGACCGCACGGGCTTGCCCGTGACAGCCATTCAGTCCGCCTTGGCTGAGGCTGAGGCTAAGGGCCTCATCACGCGTGACTTTCAGCGCGTGGTGCCTACCGAATGCGGCTTTGATTTCTTGAGCGATTTGCAATCTTTGTTTTTGCCAGAGGCCTGAACATGAAAAACAGGCCAAAGAGCCATTACAATCTCGCCTGAAATTCAACAAGGAAGCGTGGCAGAGCGGTTGAATGCACCGGTCTTGAAAACCGGCGAGGGTGTGAGCCCTCCGTGAGTTCGAATCTCACCGCTTCCGCCAGGTACTCATTTCATGATGTATTTGGTTATGAATATCCCAACATAAAACTCGTCTCTCGCTCGAGAGTTCGATTCTTCCCATCTTTTCTCGTATCATCTAATCGCAACTTCTTATGTTGGGATTTATGTTGGTATGGATCTGAGGGGTGTTTATGCCAAAAATCGCTAGGCCATTGACCGCTATTGAAGTCAAGCAGCTCAATAAACCGGGGTTTCACAGTGTTGGCACAGTCGCTGGCTTAAGTCTGGTTATCAAACGCACAGGTGCGAAATCATGGATTCTTCGCGTTAAATTTGGAAACCAACGCAGTGATCTGGGGCTTGGGGCTTATCCCGAAGTTACTCTAGCAGCCGCTTGCGAAAAAGCACGTCAAAGGAAAGAACTCATTCGACAAGGCATCAACCCCTTGCATGAGCAAAAGACGCTCAAACAGGCTGTTTTATGGACGTTTAAGAGGTGTGCAGAGGTCTACATCGAATCCCATAAGGCTGAGTGGACGAATGCCAAACACGAGGCACAGTGGCCTAGCACGTTAAAGAAGTACGTCTATCCAGTTTTTGGTGACAAACCTGTCAAGGACGTTTCCCAAAAAGATGTCCTCAGTGTTGTTCAAGCTGAGTGGTTAACAAAGAACGTCTCTATGCGTCGCGTACTCAACCGTATTGAGTCTGTTTTAGGCTGGGCAGCTGCGATGGGTTATAGAAGTAAAGAAAATCCAGCCACTTGGAAAAACAACCTAGATCATTTGCTCGCTGAGCCAAAGAAATTCGTGAAGAAAACCCACTTCAAGGCGTTGCCCTACAGCGGGATGGCTGCATTGATGAAACGCCTAAAAAGTGTTGAGGGTTTCTCTGCTCGATGTTTGGAGTTCGCAATATTGACCGCCTCGCGCTCAGGCGAGGTGAGAGGGTGCACATGGTCAGAGATTGATTTGGAGGCTGCTGAATGGTCAATTGGCGCTGAGCGTATGAAAGGTAAAAGACCGCACCGTATTCCACTTTGTCCTCAAGCCTTAGAGCTTTTAGCGGGCCTGCCTCGCTTAGAGGGAAGCGATTTAGTTTTTCCTGGCAGAGGTCAGGGGCAGCTCTCAGACATGAGCTTGAACGCAGTGCTTAGGCGCTTAGCGGTTCCCGCGGTACAGCATGGATTTAGGTCAACTTTTACAGACTGGGCCGCGGAGAAAACTAATCATCCAAGTGAGGTTCGTGAAATGGCGCTAGCTCATGCTATCAGTAACGATACTGAAGCCTCATACGCTTGGCGTCAATCACTCAAACAAGCGGGGGGCAATACTGTGGCCCTCAAGCCAGCGAGTAAGCGCCCTAAGCGCGTCAGAGAGCCTGTCTGGTGTCCACAAGTCATGGCTGAACTCAAACGCT
>Ga0213920_1000022_pt1 | contig 233483 bp, 218 predicted proteins | sample McNCre1117MG_FD_161054 | JGI IMG/M metagenome (GOLD analysis project Ga0213920, IMG submission 161054) | Freshwater microbial communities from McNutts Creek, Athens, Georgia, United States - 11-17 MG | ecosystem: Environmental > Aquatic > Freshwater > Creek | place: USA: Georgia | collected...
CTCACATCAAGAGCACCTTCAACAACACCATCGTTTCGATCACCGACGCCACTGGCGCGGTTATCTCGTGGTCGTCGTCGGGTGACGTAGGTTTCAAGGGTTCGCGTAAGTCGACCCCGTTCGCAGCTCAGCTGGCAGCAGAGTCTGCAGCCCGCAAGGCTCAGGAGCACGGCCTCAAGAAGGTTGACGTATTCGTAAAGGGTCCGGGCTCAGGCCGCGAGACCGCAATTCGTTCGCTTCAGGCCGCAGGCCTTGAGGTTGGTTCGATCTCGGACGTGACCCCTCAGGCTCACAACGGCTGCCGCCCACCAAAGCGTCGCCGCGTATAGTTTTCCGCACCTACTTCGTCCGGTGCAGGATAAAACCTGCGCCAGACCAAGCGGGAAGTCGCGCGCTCTGCCTAGCTCTCAAGGCCTAGGCAGGTCACGACGGAAAGCTAACCACACCAAAACTTCATAACTAAACCGCATAGTGGCCACTATGCGGAACCCAAAATAGGCGTCATATAGCGGATGCCTATGCTGAAAGGAATCAAACGTGCTCATTGCACAGCGTCCCGAGCTAAAAGAAGAAGTTCTCGCACCAAACCGTTCGCGTTTCACCCTGGAGCCACTAGAGCCTGGCTTTGGTTACACCCTGGGTAACTCGCTTCGCCGCACTCTGCTCTCGTCCATTCCAGGCGCCGCAGTTACCAACATCCGCATTCAGGGTGTTGCACACGAATTCAGCACCATCGCAGGTGTCAAGGAAGACGTCACCGAGATCATCTTGAACATCAAGGGTCTCGTAGTTTCGTCGGAGAACGACGCTCCAGTAGTTGCACGCCTCACCAAGACCGGTGCCGGCCCTGTAACCGCAGGCGACATCACTGTTCCAGCTGGCGTTGAGATCCACAACACCGACCTGGTCATTGCAAACCTCAATGACAAGGGCAAGTTCGACATGGAGCTCATCATTGAGCGTGGCCGTGGCTACGTTCAGGCAAGCCAGAACCGCAACCCAGATGCAGAGGCTGGAGTAATCCCAGTTGACAGCATCTACTCGCCAGTTCTGAAGGTGGCTTACCGCGTCGAGGCAACTCGTGCCGGTGAGTTCACCAACTTCGACAAGCTAGTTGTTGAGGTTGAGACCAAGGAAAGCACCAACCCTAAGGACTCCGTTGCTTCGGCCGGTAAGACCCTGGTTGAGCTGTTCGGTCTTGCCAAGGAACTAAACGAGGCAGCAGAAGGTATCGAGATTGGTCCAGCACCTGTTGAGGCCGGCCTTGCTCCAGAGCTAGCCACCCCAATCGAAGACCTAGACCTGACCGTGCGCAGCTACAACTGCCTAAAGCGCGAGGGCATCAACACCGTTAGCGAGCTCATCGCGCTGTCGGAAGACCAGCTGATGAACATCCGCAACTTTGGTAGCAAGTCGGTAGACGAAGTCCGCGACAAGCTAGCTTCAATGGGCCTCAAGTTCAAGGACGCAGTTCCTGGCTTTGACGCCGCTTACTTCTCGGCCTACGACTCTGACGACCAGGCCTAAGTTTTAGAAAGTTATAGGAGAAAATCATGCCAGCACCAACTAAGGGCCCACGCCTGGGTGGCGGTCCAGCACACGAGCGCCTAATGCTCAACAACCTGGCCACCTCGCTCTTCGAGCACAAGCGCATCGTAACCACCGAGACCAAGGCAAAGCGCCTTCGTCCACTGGCCGAGCGCCTAGTAACCTTCGCAAAGCGCGGAGACCTTGCCGCTCGTCGTCGCGTCATGCAGCAGATCCTGAGCAAGTCGGTTGTTCACGAGTTGTTCGCAAACATCGCACCTCAGGTTGCAGACCGTCAGGGTGGCTACACTCGCATCACCAAGCTTGGCTACCGTAAGGGCGACAACGCGCCTATGGCAGTCATCGAGCTTGTGCTTGAGCCAGTTTCGCCAAAGCCTGCCAGCACCAAGGCTAAGCTCACCAACGCAGTCAAGTCGACCGGCGTTGCTGCAGCGGCTGACGTTGCAGTCGAGGCAGAGGCAGTAGAGACTCCAGCAGTTGAGGAAGTTGCAGCCGAGGCAGCAACTGAGGCAGCCGCAGAGTAGTTCTTGCCTTTGTAGCAAACTTTAAAATCATGAATGAGCTCGTTGACCCAGTCAACGAGCTCATTCGTTTTAAGGCAGACTTTGCCTACGATGGCACTGACTTCAACGGCTGGGCAAAGCAGCCCGGATACCGCACCGTGGAGGGCGAGCTGCTCGAGGCCCTCAAGGTTATATTCGGCGAGTCCGACAACAGCTTTGGGTTGACAGTTGCCGGACGCACCGATTCTGGCGTTCATGCCCGTCATCAGGTGGTGCACTTCGACTTAAACCCGACCCAGATCAAGCGGCTCGGGCGGTTCGGAAGCCCCGGCATCCTTGAGGGTTCGATTCGGGACCGAATCAACTCCCTGGTCAAGAACGACATTCGAGTATTCAGCGTGGTTTACGCCCCGGAAGGCTTTGAGGCTCGATTCTCGGCTATCTACCGCCGGTATCGCTACCGCATCGCCGATGGCCTGGCCGTAAAAGATCCAGTCGAATCGCGCAACACCCTTTGGACCAGACGGCCGCTAGATTTGCTAGAGATGCAGGCGACAGCGCTCTCGCTCTATGGTCTGCACGACTTTGCCGCATTCTGCAAACCACGCCCGTTTGCCACCACAATCCGTGAACTGCGTGAAGTTACCATCGAGCGCCGACCGGATGAAAACCATGTGGTTGTCATCGAACTCACCGCCGATGCGTTTTGCCACAATATGGTTCGCTCAATCGTTGGTGCACTAATCGCGGTCGGCGAAGGCAGGGCAACCAGACAGGATGTGCTGCAGCGGCTCAACTCTGGCAACCGTAAGGGTGCCTACAAAGTGGTTTCATCTCGTGGGCTAACCCTGCTGGAGATTGGCTATCCGGAAGACTCTAAGCTGGCGGAGCAGGCAAATTTGGCTCGGGATCACCGAAAGTTGGCCGACCCAGACGACCTGGACGACTAAATCTCTGCACTCAGCAGTCGCTCAGAATTATTAGAACTCAAATAGGGTTTGACCAGCGTGGCATCTTGCAGGTAAACTTGACCCTTGGTATTGGCTAACGTTTTATACGAGTCAATGTGAAAACTTGGATCCCCAGAAGTTGTTTCTTCAAGCAGCGGATTCATTTCAATCCGACATAGAAACGAAAAGGCATTTAACGTGCGTACTTACTCACCAAAGGCTCACGAGCTGTCCAACGAGTGGCTCATCATCGACGCCACCGACGTAGTTTTGGGCCGCTTGGCAACTCACGCTGCAGCACTTCTGCGCGGAAAGCACAAGCCAACCTTTGCTCCTCACATGGACAACGGCGACTTCGTAATCATCATCAACGCCGACAAGGTAGCGCTGACTGGTTCGAAGCTAATCCAGAAGAAGGCTTACCGTCACTCTGGTTACCCAGGCGGTCTGACTGCAACCACCTACGCTGAGCTTCTAGAGAAGACCCCAGAGAAGGCTGTAGAGAAGGCCATCAAGGGCATGCTTCCTCACAACACCCTTGGCAAGAACCAGCTATCCAAGCTGAAGGTATACGCAGGTGCTTCGCACCCACACGCTGCTCAGCAGCCAAAGCCTTTCATCATCGACCAGGTTGCCCAGTAATAACTGGCGCATCAGAGAACACAAGGATTACTCGTGGCTAAGAACGAAGTTGTAGAAGTTGTAGAAGAAGTAGCTCCTGAGAGCTACACCACCGAGACCCCAGCTGCCAAGGCAACCCCTGCGGCTAAGGTTGCTCGTGGTCCGCTGACTGTTCCAGGCGCCGGCACCGGTCGTCGCAAGGAGGCAGTTGCTCGCGTACGTCTAGTACCAGGTAACGGCACCATCAAGGTAAACGGCCGCACCCTCGAAGACTACTTCCCAAACAAGCTGCACCAGCAGCTAATCACCGACCCATTCAAGGTTCTTGACCTACAGGGTTCGTACGACGTAATCGCTCGTATCGCCGGTGGTGGCGTTGCTGGTCAGGCAGGCGCACTTCGTCTTGGCATCTCGCGTGCACTAAACGAGATCGACCGTGACAACAACCGTCCAGCTCTGAAGAAGGCTGGCTTCCTAAGCCGCGACGCACGTGTTATCGAGCGTAAGAAGGCCGGTCTTAAGAAGGCACGCAAGGCTTCGCAGTTCAGCAAGCGTTAATCCGCTTACTGCTTCCGCTACGCTTCAAGCATGGCTCGCCTGTTTGGCACCGATGGAGTGCGTGGTCTCGCTAATCGCGATCTGACCGTTGAAACCGCATTGCAGTTGGCTCAAGCAGCAGCGATTGTGCTTGGCGCACAGTCTAAGAGCGCAGGAAACAAACCTAAAGCCGTAATCGGCCGCGACCCCCGAATCTCGGGCGAGTTCATCAGTGCAGCAGTTGCTGCCGGACTCGCGAGTTCGGGGGTTGACGTTTTTGACGCCGGTGTCTTGCCGACCCCGGCCACCGCATTTCTGACCGCCGATCTAGATGCCGACTTCGGCGTGATGATCTCGGCCTCGCACAACCCGGCAGCCGACAACGGCATCAAGTTCTTTGCCCGGGGTGGTCACAAGCTGCCAGATTCGGTGGAAGACAAGATCGAGGCCGGCATGACCGGTCCAATGCTCGCTCCGCTGGGTGGCGAGGTCGGCCACATTCACCGCTTCGCCGACGCCGAGGACCGCTATCTGGTTCACCTGCTCAAGTCACTGCCAAACCGGCTGGACGGCATCAAGGTTGTGTTGGACTGCGCCAACGGTGCGGCCAGCGGCATTTCGCCCGAGGTTTTTGTCGATGCCGGTGCCAGCGTGACCGTGATCGGTGCCGAGCCAGACGGCGTAAACATCAATCTCGGGGTTGGCTCCACCCACCTCAGTTCGCTGCAGGCCAAGGTGCTTGAGATCGGTGCCGATGTGGGTATCGCCCACGATGGTGACGCCGATCGCTGCCTGGCCGTGGACCACACTGGCGCAATCGTAGACGGCGATCAGCTGATGGCCATCCTTGCGCTCAGTGCCAAGGAGCGCGGGGCTCTCGCCCGCAACACTCTGGTGGCTACCGTGATGAGCAACCTCGGTCTCAAGGTGGCAATGCGCGAGGCCGGCATCGAGATGTTGGAGACCGCCGTTGGAGACCGCTACGTCTTGGAAGAGATGCGAGCCGGTGGCTACACCCTGGGTGGCGAGCAGAGCGGCCACATCATTTTTAGCAAGTACGCAACCACCGGAGACGGTATTCTCACCGGTCTGCAGTTGCTAGCCGAGATGAAACGCACCGGAAAGAGTCTGCGCGACCTCACCCAGGTGATGCAGATCTTCCCTCAGGTCTTGGTGAATGTTCCGGGCGTAGACAAGACCAAGGTAACCAGCGATCAGCCAATCCAAGACCTTGTTGCGCAGGCCGAGGCCGAACTTGCTGGCACTGGCCGAGTCTTGCTTCGCGCTTCGGGAACCGAGCCGCTTGTGCGGGTCATGGTTGAGGCCGCCGATGAGGGCACCGCGCAGAGCTGGGCCAATCGCATCGCGGTATTGGTAGAGCAACGCCTAGCGCTCTAAATCTTGCGCAGCAGCACCTTTTCGACCAGGTGATTTGCACCCTTCTTTAGTACCAGCGTGGCCCGCGAGCGGGTGGGCTGAATGTTCTCGAGCAGGTTGGGCAGATTAATGGTTTCCCAAATTTCATTGGCCCGCTGGAGGGCATCCTCGAAAGGTACCTGCGAGTAACGGTGGAAGTAGGAGTCGGGGTTGGTAAACGCCGACTCGCGAAGCTTGCGAAAACGAGCCAGGAACCAATTCTTGATGTCTGCCGGCTCGGCATCCACGTAAATCTTGAAATCAAAGTAGTCGCTGAGTGCCAGGGTCTGACCGGGGCCCGGCTGCTGGAGCACGTTTAGACCCTCCACGATGAGCACATCAGGGCTCTCAATCAAGATCCGTTCGCCGGGCATGATGTCGTAGAACAGGTGGCTGTAAACCGGAGCGGAAACCTGGGGCAGTCCGCTTTTAACGTCGGCCACAAACTGAAGCAGGGCCATCCGGTCGTAGCTTTCGGGAAATCCCTTGCGGTGCATGATTCCGCGCGCCTCAAGTTCGGCGTTTGGATACAGAAAACCATCGGTGGTTACCAGTGCCACGTTTGGCGTGCCATCCCAGCGGCCCAGCAGCTCTCGCAGCACGCGGCTGACTGTGCTCTTACCGACCGCGACCGAACCGGCGACACCGATGATGAACGGGGTCCTACCGGCGCGTTCGCCCAAGAAGTTGGAGGTTACTCCGTGAAGTTTTTGGGTCTCGGCAACGTAGAGATTGAGCAGCCTGCTGAGGGGCAGGTAAACCTCGCGCATTTCATCGAGATCCAGGAAATCTCCCAGGCCGCGAATGTGGCTCAATTCCTCTGCGGTGAGCGGGGCTTCGGTGGCCGAGGCCAGTGCCGCCCAATCCGCTCGGGCAATCTCCACGAATGGAGTTGGCTGCGCGCCTGTGCCTTTGCTCATAAAAAGCCATTCTGCCGTAAATTAGACCGTATGTGCGGAATCGTGGGCTATGTGGGGCCAAGAGAAACAGTTGATGTCCTACTGGGAGGCCTAAAACGACTCGAGTATCGCGGCTACGATTCTGCCGGCATTTCGGTCATCGGTGACTTTGGCCTGGAAACTCGCAAGAAGGCCGGCAAGTTGACCAATCTGGTCAACGAAATCACCGAGCATCCGCTGCATCGCTCTAACATCGGCATCGGCCACACCCGCTGGGCCACGCACGGCGCCCCAACCGATGGCAATGCCCACCCTCACATCGGTGGACCGACCCAAAAACTTTCCCTGATTCACAACGGCATCATCGAAAACTTTGCCGAGCTAAAGGCCGAGCTGCTTGCCGAGGGCACCGTGTTTGCCAGCGAGACCGACTCCGAGGTTGCCGCCCACCTGATTGCACGCGAATACGCGACCGTTGGAGATCTGCCAACCGCTTTCGCGAACGTGGTCAACCGCCTGCACGGTGCATTCACCATTTTGGTTATCCACGAGGACCAGCCCGATGTGGTCATGGCCGCTCGACGCAATGCTCCGCTGGTAATCGGCTTGGGCGATGGCGAAAATTTCCTCGGCTCGGACGTGGCCGCATTTGTGGAACACACCAAGCGTGCAGTCAGCGTTGGTCAGGACCAGATCGTCATCTTGCGCGCGGGCGAGGTCGAGGTGCGCAGCTTTAGCGGCCAGCCCGTTGAGCCGGAAGAATTCATCGTCGACTGGGATGCCTCCGCCGCAAGCAAGGGCGGCTGGGCTTCGTTCATGGAGAAAGAAATCCACGATCAGCCGCAGGCGGTGGCGGACACCCTGATGGGGCGCCTCGACAGCAATGGTTTGGTCACGCTCACCGAGATCGAAGGGCTTGATCCAGAGTTCGTGGGCAGCATCGATCGGCTGGTCTTTGTGGCCTGCGGCACCGCCAGCTATGCCGGCGATGTTGCCAAGTATGCGGTAGAAAAGTGGGCGCGGATTCCAACCTCGGTGGAGCTAAGTCACGAATTCCGCTACCGCAGTCCGATCATCACCGACCGCACTCTGGTGGTCGCTATCAGCCAGTCGGGCGAGACCATGGATACCCTGATGGCCACCCGCTACGCCAAGGAGGCTGGCGCCAAGGTGCTCGCCATCTGCAACACTCAGGGTGCCACGCTTGCACGCGAGAGCGACGCAGTCATCTACACTCACGCGGGACCAGAGGTGGCAGTCGCATCCACGAAGGCGCTGACCGCGCAGATCACGGCGGGTTACCTGCTGGGCTTGCTGTTGGCGCAGCTGCGCAAATCGCTTCCGGCAACCGAATTGGCAGACCTTGGCCAAGAACTTCTAAAGATGCCCGCTCGCGTGCAGCACGTTGTAGATGAGTTGGCGGAAGCCCGCCAACTGGGCAAAGATTTCGCCGAAGCCAAGAGCGTGCTTTTCCTTGGCCGCAATGTTGGCTTCCCGGTTGCCATGGAGGGTGCGCTTAAGCTGAAGGAGCTTGCCTACATTCACGCCGAGGGCTTTGCCGCCGGCGAGCTCAAGCACGGCCCAATCGCCCTCATCGACGAGGGTCAGCCCGTGATTGTGGTTGTGCCAAGTCCGCGCGAGATGGACAGCCTTCAGCCCAAGGTGATCAGCAACATTCAAGAGATTCGCGCCCGCGGTGCCAAGGTGATTGCCGTTGCCGAGGAAGGTGACACTCAGGTGGAGCAGTATTCGGAGCACGTGCTTTGGATTCCGCAGAGCCAGAGCATTTTCAGCGCAATTCTGGCGGTAATCCCGCTTCAGGCTTTTGCCATGGAGCTTGCCACTGCCAAGGGTCTTGACGTCGATCAACCACGCAACCTAGCCAAGTCCGTCACCGTCGAGTAGCGGCGATCGGCTCAGTTGACCAACGGAATCGAGTGGCTGGCGTGATCAAGGGAATCGGTGTTGATCTGCTAGATCTGGCGCGCTTTGAAGCCCACCTGCTTGCTACTCCGGCCCTGATTGAGCGGCTATTTCATCCCGAAGAACGCACCCAGGCCACTCGCCGACTGGCCGCCAGCTTCGCCGCCAAAGAAGCGCTGGTAAAAGCATTGGGCGGGCCAACCGGGCTCAGCTGGTCCGAGCTAAAAGTTTGGCGTAACACCGAGGGGCAGCCGTTTTTGGCAGCCGAGGGGAAGAGCGCAGGAACCCTGGCCCAAGCCGGTATCGATAAAATTCACCTGAGCATTAGCCACGATGGCGGAATGCTGATTGCCTACCTGATTGCGGAAGGAGCCGACAGTGCGTGAGTTACTAATCAACCTCGACGCCATTGCAGCCAACCTTCACACCATGCGCAACGTGGCAGGCGGGGTCAAGGTTTGTGGCGTGGTGAAGGCCAATGCCTACGGGCACGGCATGATCCCGGTTGCAAGGCGTCTAGAGGCTGAGGGCGTCGACTACCTCGGAGTAGCCGACCTCCAAGAGGCTCTGCAGCTGCGCGAGGCAGGTTTGCGGGTTCCAATCTTGGCTTGGCTGCATGCCTTTGACGAAGATTTTTTGGATGGCATACGGCACGAAATCGACCTGGGAATTTCCACCATCGCCCAGCTCGACCATGCTGCTGCTGCCGCCACCCAGCTGGGCAGGGTCGCCCGCGTCCACATTAAGGTCGACACCGGGCTTAGTCGCAACGGAGTTACTCTTGCTGGTCTTGCCGACTTGCTGCGAGCCGCCACCGATCATCTGGCCGCCGGTCGCCTCAAGGTGGTTGGTGTTTTCAGCCACCTCTCCAGTACCAGTCGAGAGTCTGACGAGACGCAGATTGCCCGATTTGAGCAAGCGCTCAAGCTGGTGTCCGACTTCGGCATCGAGCCCGAGTTGAGGCACCTAACCGCCAGCGATGGTTCGCTTTCCTATCCGGAGGCGCGCTACGACATGGTGCGCATCGGTGTGGCGCTGTACGGACTGAGCCCATTCAGCGACAACGCCGCCGCCGACTACGGTCTGATTCCCGCAATGACCGCTACCGCAAAGGTGGTCCAGGTCAAGGGTGTTCCGGCGGGCGAGGGCGTTTCATACGGCTACCTGTATCGAACGGCAAAGCCGACCAACCTCGCTCTGGTTCCAGTCGGTTACGCCGAGGGTTTGCCACGTGCAGCAACAGGCGCAGCCAAGATCTGGGTGAACGGCGAACTGCATGATCTGGCGGCTCGGGTGGCCATGGACCAGTTTGTGCTGGACGTTGGCGAGCATGAGGTTGCCCCGGGCGATACCGTGGTTATTTTTGGCGACCCGCAACTTGGCTACCCATCGGCAGATGATCTGGCCGCCGCGACCGACACCATCAACTATGAGATTGTGACCAGAATGGGCGGCCGTTTTGAGCGCCACTTCATCAGCAATGGATTGTTGAGCGCCGACTAGTGGGCCGCGAATTGGCCAAACTAGTGATTTCAGACTCCGATGCGATGCACCAGCTGGGTCTGAACCTGGCATCGAAGTTGCAGGCCGGCGACATCGTGGTGCTTACCGGTCCGCTCGGTGCGGGAAAGACCACCTTGAGCCGCGGTATCGGTGAGGGATTGCACGCGGTTGGTACCGTTTCGTCCCCAACTTTCGTGATTGCTCGAACTCACAGGTTGGAGAACACCGACACCGCGCTGGTGCACGTGGACGCCTACCGTCTGGGTTCGCCCGCCGAACTGGACGACCTCGATATTGACTTTGCCAACTCGATCACGCTGGTTGAATGGGGACGCGGTTTCACCGACGGCATCAGCTCATCGTGGTTGGAGATCGAGATCGAACGCGACCACACCGGGGCAAGTGAAGAGCGCCGAGTGCTAATCACGGGTTCGGGTCCGCGCTGGGCCGAGGTGACCCTGTGACCGGATTTATGTTGGCCATTGACACCACCGCGGGCACATCGGTGGCGCTTTTGAGTCGAGGAAGCGTGCTGGCCGAAGTGCGCTACGAAAACGGCATGAAGCACGCCGAGCTAGTTGGCAATGCGATTGCCGAGGTTTTTGCACGAGTCGAGTTGGAACCCAGGGTGGTTGACCTGGTGGCTGTTGGTCGCGGACCGGCATTGTTTACCGGACTGCGCGTTGGTATCGCTGCCGGTGTGATGTTTTCCGAGGCGGTGGGTGCCCGGCTGGTGGGAGTGGTAAGTCACGATGCCATCGCGCTCGAAACCTACTCCAATCGTTTAGATCTGGTCGGTCAAAACCTACTGGTGGTAACCGATGCTCGCCGCGGCGAGGTTTATTGGGGCCTGTATCAGAGCCCTGGCGCCAACGGTGTTCCGGTTCTTCTGGCCGGCCCTGGCGTTGGCAAGCACGACGAGGTGACTGCGCAGATTGCAAAGTTTGGCCAGTACACCGAAGTTACTGGCGGAGCCACTGCCCACTGGGTAGCCCGATTGGCCGAGGCGCAGCTAACCGCTGGCTTGGAATCTGACGACGTAGCCGCGCTCTATTTGCGCGCCCCAGATGCAGTTGAACCCAAGCCAAACCAGATGTTTGGGAAGCGGGTGAGTGGATGAACCTCGAGCAGGTGGTCATTCGAGGAGCCCTGATTGCCGACCTCAACCACATCATGAATCTCGAAAAGAAGTGCTTCGGAACCGACGCCTGGTCCGAGGCCACCATGCTAGGTGAGCTGGAGGCCAACCACACGCACTACCTGGTTGCCGCCATCGTGGATCAGGTTACGGGCGCTGAGACGGTGGTCGGGTTCGGCGGTCTCAGCAAACACGGTTCACACGATCAATCGGACATTCAAACCGTTGCAGTGAGCGAAGAGATGCGCGGCACCGGAATCGGTCGCAGGCTCATGAATCAGCTGGTTGCCATTGCCCGCGACTTGGACGCTCGCATGGTTTTCCTGGAGGTCCGTGCCGACAATACCCCGGCTCAGAACCTCTACGAGTCGATGGGCTTCAAGGTCATCGATACCCGACGCAACTACTATCAGCCAGATGGCGTGGATGCCCGAATCATGTGTCTCGAACTTCCCGCCGACATCAAGCACGAACCCATAGTTTTGGGCATCGAGAGCTCCTGCGACGAAACCGGAATCGGAATCGTGCGGGGCGGCACCCTGTTGGCGAATGTGATTTCCTCATCGATGGAATTGCACGCCCGATTTGGTGGCGTCGTGCCCGAGGTTGCCGCCCGAGCTCACCTCGAGGCACTGCAACCGACGCTTCACCGGGCGCTCGCCGAGGCCAAAATTTCACTGCAGGAGATAGACGCCATCGCGGTTGCCAACGGTCCCGGACTTGCCGGTGCTCTGATGGTTGGAGTGGGTGCGGCCAAGGCGCTCGCGGTTGGCCTGCAAAAGCCCATCTATGCCGTGAACCACCTCGTTGGCCACGTGGGCGCCGATGTGCTGGAGCGTGGCGAGGTGGAGGTTCCAACCATCGCGCTGCTGGTCTCGGGTGGTCACACCTCGCTGCTTCTGGTTCGCGACCTGCTGGACGACGTGGTTTTGCTGGGGGAGACCATCGATGATGCCGCCGGTGAGGCCTTCGACAAAGTTGCCCGACTTCTGGGATTGCCATACCCGGGTGGGCCTGAAATCGATCGAGTAGCCGCAACCGGAAACCCCTCCGCAATTCGATTCCCCCGCGGTTTGACGCTTCCCAAGGACATGGAAAAGCACCGATACGACTTCTCTTTCAGCGGCCTAAAGACCGCGGTGGCTCGCTGGGTCGAGGTGGCCCAAGACAGGGGTGAAGACTTCAGCGTTGCCGATGTTGCCGCGAGTTTCCGCGAGGCCGTGGTGGACGTCTTGGTCACCAAGGCGATCAACGCCTGCTTGGACAACAACGTCCCGCGTCTGCTGCTGGGCGGTGGCGTAGTTGCCAACCGCAGGTTGCGCGAGGTGGCTGCCGCCAGATGTGAAAAACACGGCATCGAGCTGCGTATCCCGGCCTTTAACCTCTGCACCGATAACGGCGCCATGATTGCCGCCCTCGGTGCGCAGTTGGTGATGGCCGGTCGTGCCCCTAGCAACCTGGGTTTCGGTGCCGACAGCACGCTGCCGGTAACTACCGTGCAAACCCTGTAACCGACCCAAACTTTTTCTCAACAAACTCCCAGACTGCTCGCAGGTTGCATTCAGGCTGCTCTGCTTTATTGGTAATAAGCCACCGATAAGGAGCACAAAATGGCAAGCAAAGACGACAAGACCCAGATCGTGGAGACCATGGCTGAAGAGTCAGGTTCGAACCAGGTTTCGGCACCCGTCGCAGAAAAGCACGACTTTACCCGCTACAACACCTTGGCAATCGTGAGTATCGCAACCGCAATCTCTTGGGTTGGTGCCGTCGCCGGTGTTATCACCGGTCACATTGCTCTGGCTCAGATCAAGCGCAGCGGCGAAAAGGGCCGAGCCCTTGCAATCACCGGCCTGGTGCTGGGTTACCTGTACATCGCCGGTTCCATCGCGATGGGCGCACTGATGCTGCTTTTCCGTATCCGCGGTTTGGTAGTCGGTGGCTCCTACGGCGATGGTGGCTGGGGCATGATGGGCAACTTCCGTAACGACCAGGATGGCAACGGCTGGGGCATGATGGGTCGCTAGGCCACCCCAAAAAAAGACTTGGAAGTCGATTAGTAAGGTTTCTCTCCCTTTACCTGCTTCCACAACCAAGAACAAAAGGCTCCCGGATTGTGCCCCGGGAGCCTTTTGCACTTAAACCATTGGCGCTTAGAGCGCCTCGCAGATGAGGGCGCGATGAGCCTCGCCCACGCGGGTGACTATCAGGGTGGCCTTGTTCTTGCCCTTGAGCGCTAGCTCTTTGCGAAGCTCCTCCGGCACGATGTCTGCCCCGCGCTTTTTGATCTCAAGCACCCCAATTTCAAGCTCGCGCAGGCGCGCCTTGAGCTTCTTGCGGTCAAAGTTCAGGTTTTCCAGCACCCGGTAGCCCCGCAACCACGGGTTCCGTAGTTCGACATCTCCGGTGAGATAAGCAATCTCCGCACTGAAGCTGTGGGTAGCGGTTTGTTCCGCCAAGACAGCGATCAGATGGGAGCGAACCACCGCGTTGTCTGGCTCGAAAATATAGGCGCCAAGTTCACCGAGCGGGGCGTGACCCACCTCGGTTTCGGGGCTTGTGATCTCGAAGTTTCCGTCCTCGGTGAGCAGCAGGGCGGCCCGAGCCACGTTGGGTCGCGCGGCCGCTCCAAACCAGAGCCCGAGCTCGACCAGGTCTCCGCCGACGCTGACCCACTGGGCCTCGCAATCGGCAGGAATTCCGTCGTGCGGGTGACCCGGGCCAAGCTTGACGCCGGCAGCCTTGACTCCGGGTGCGGTACAGCGCTCAACCACCCAGTCAAAGTTGGGGCTGAAATCGGCCGGATCAAATTTTCGACTGGAAGTGGCGCGTTTTGGTCCGCCGAGTTCGCGTCTGGCTGGATCAAAAAACAGGGCCTCCGCCGGCAAGTTCTCGCTTGGCGAGTATTCCAGTGCGGTCACATCGGCCTGTTCCACACCCGCGTTTTCGAACGGTAGCAGATTGTAGGTGGCGATGGCTGCGGTTACCTCATCCAGCTCGAAAGCTTTTACCGCTATGCCCGCACCGGCAAATGCGAGCGACTCTGCCCCGATGCCGCAGCCCAGATCGGCGACGACCGAAGCCCCCGCGGCTCGAAATCTGCCAGCGTGCAGTGCTGCCACCTTGAGCCGGCTGGCCTGCTCTAGGCCGGGTTCGGTGAAAAGCATTCTGGCGGCGAAATCGCCAAATTTTGCGGCTGCGCGGTGCCTAAGTTTTGCCTGCGTTAGAACCGCAGCCACCAACGCCGGGTCGTGTCCCTGCTGGCGCAATTTGGAAACCAGCTTCACCACATCGGTTTTGCTGCCATAGTCAACGGTCGCCAGCAGTTGCTGGCCCTCGGGGCTCAGCAAAGCTATGAAGTCCTGGCGTTCCATGTCTCAAGGATATCGTTTGGATTGAGATCGGTGCTGCTGTTGATAACCCAATGGCACTTTGGCACTCAAGCCCCTCGAGTGCTAACATTTTTGAGTAAACCCCGTATTCACAAGAAGAGGTTCAACGTGTCGGTTCAGATTAAGCCACTCGAAGATCGCATCGTCGTTCGCCCAGCCGCAGCCGAGCAGGTAACTGCATCGGGTCTGGTCATTCCAGACACCGCTACCAAGGAGAAGCCTCAGGAGGCTGAGGTTATTGCCGTAGGTCCAGGCCGCGTAGACGACAACGGCAACCGCATCCCACTGGATGTTGCAGTTGGCGACCGCGTTATCTTCAGCAAGTACGGCGGCACCGAGCTTAAGTTCGGTGGCGAGGAGTTCCTCGTGCTAAGCGCTCGCGATGTGCTTGCAATCGTAGTTCGCTAAGAACTAGCTACAACTTCTAAAGAGGTGGTGCCTTCGGGCCCCACCTCTTTTGCTTTGCCCAATCTCAGGAAGCCTAGGAGTCAACTGGCGGTTAGACTTGTAACACCTGTTAAATGGCATGCAAAGGCTTCCCCCAATGACCCAAAACGACCCATTCGGCTTTGTCGGACTCACCTATGATGACGTTCTGCTTCTGCCAGGCGAATCCAATGTTGTGCCCAGTGGAGTCTTCACCAAGACCCAGCTGACCAAGCGTTATTCCATCAACGTACCGCTGCTCTCTAGCGCCATGGACACCGTCACCGAAGGCCGCATGGCCATCGCAATGGCTCGTCAGGGCGGCATCGGTGTGCTGCACCGCAACCTATCGATCGAGCGCCAAGCCGCCGAGGTTGACCGCGTAAAGCGCAGCGAAGCCGGAATGATCACCCACCCGGTGACCACCACCGCGCTCGCCACCATCCAGGAGGTAGACGACCTCTGCCGCAACTACCGAGTCTCGGGCCTTCCTGTCATTGACGAAGACGGCCTGCTGCTAGGCATCGTGACCAATCGCGACATGCGCTTCGTGCTCGACGTCCAGCGCACCACGACCCTGGTGAAAGATGTCATGACCCCGATGCCGCTGGTAACCGCCAAGGTTGGCATTCGCCCGGAAGACGCAATCGCCATTTTTGCCCAGCACCGAATTGAGAAGCTGCCTCTGGTAGACGATGCCGGCAAGCTGCGTGGCCTCATCACCGTAAAAGACTTTGACAAGAGCGAGAAGTACCCGCTAGCCAGCAAGGACTCGAGCGGTCGTCTGTTGGTTGCCGCCGCGGTTGGCGTTGGCGCCGATGCCTGGGAGCGTTCAATGGCTCTGGTAGACGCAGGCGTAGACATTCTGGTGGTAGACACCGCTCACGGCCACAACAACGCAGTTCTTGAGATGGTCGCCAAGCTGAAGGCCGAGCCATTCGCTCGCAACGTCGATGTCATCGGCGGCAACGTGGCAACCCGTGAGGGTGCTGCCGCCCTGGTTGCGGCTGGCGCCGACGGCGTCAAGGTTGGCGTTGGCCCAGGCTCCATCTGCACCACTCGCGTGGTAGCCGGTGTGGGTGTTCCTCAGGTCACCGCCGTTTACCAGGCATCTTTGGCTGCAAAGCCTGCCGGTGTTCCAGTGATCGCCGATGGTGGCCTGCAGTACTCGGGTGACATCGCGAAGGCGCTGGTCGCCGGTGCCAACGCTGTCATGCTCGGCTCGCTCCTTGCCGGAACCGACGAGTCTCCTGGCGACGTAGTCTTCATCAACGGCAAGCAGTTCAAGGGCTACCGCGGCATGGGTTCGTTGGGCGCAATGCAGAGCCGCGGGCAGGCTCAGAGTTACAGCAAGGACCGCTACTTCCAGGACGACGTGCTTCGTGAAGACAAGCTAGTTCCGGAGGGCATCGAAGGTCGCGTGGCCTATCGTGGTTCGGTTGCTACCGTCACCCACCAGTTGGTAGGAGGCCTGCGCGCTTCCATGGGTTACGTGGGCGCCGAGACCATCGACGAGCTGCAGGCCAAGGGCAAGTTTGTGCGCATCACCGCGGCCGGCCTAAAAGAGAGCCACCCACACGACATTCAGGGCATCGCCGAAGCCCCTAACTACCAGAGCCGCTAAGGGGAAGCCGTGCCAGACATTCAAATTGGCCAGGGCAAGAGCGGTTACCGCGCTTGGGCCTTCGACGACGTGGCAGTGGTGCCTACCCGCCGCACCCGCGACCCACAGGATGTGTCCACCGAGTGGAACATCGACGCGTACAAGTTTGCGCTGCCGGTTGTAGCCGCCCCGATGGACTCGGTGGTCTCGCCAGAGACCGCTATCCAGATTGGCAAGTTGGGTGGACTTGGCGTCCTAGACCTCGAAGGCCTCTGGACTCGCCACGATGACCCAACCAAGCTTTTGGCAGAGGTGGGCAGCCTCGCCGCCGACCGGGTAGTTCCTCGCCTGCGTGAGATTTACTCGGCCCCAATTAAGCCAGAGCTAATCCGCGACCGCCTGGCACAGATTCGCGCCGCCGGGGTAACCGTGGCGGGCGCACTTACCCCACAGGCCACCGCAGAATTTTCGGAGACCGTGATCAAGGCAGGTGTAGACCTGTTCGTGATTCGTGGCACCACCGTTAGTGCCGAGCACGTCTCGCAGACCACCGAGGCGCTGAACCTGAAGGAATTCATCTACCGACTGGACGTACCTGTGATGGTCGGTGGAGCCGCCACCTACAAGGGCGCTCTGCACCTGATGCGCACCGGCGCCGCCGGTGTTCTGGTTGGCTTTGGTGGCGGTGCTGCCAGCACCACTCGCAAGGTTCTTGGCATCCACGCACCGATGGCCACCGCGGTCGCCGATGCAGCGGGCGCTCGCCGCGACTACATGGAGGAGTCCGGCGGTCGTTATGTTCAGGTCATCGCTGATGGCGGACTTGGCACCTCTGGCGATGTCGTAAAGGCAATCGCCTGTGGAGCCGACGCTGTCATGCTTGGATCGGTTTTGGCTCAGGCACACGAGGCACCCGGAGGTGGCTACCACTGGGGACAAGAGGCCTGGCACGAAGAGCTGCCGCGCGGAAACCGCGTGCACGTTGGCCAGAGCCACAGCCTAGAAGAGATTTTGCTGGGCCCGGCATCAGATGCCGAAGGCACCACCAACCTGATCGGTGCCCTGCGCCGCGCCATGGCAACAACCGGGTACCGTTCGGTGCGCGAATTCCAGCGCGCGGACGTTGTGGTAGCTCCCTATCAGCCTCGCTAGATAAAACTTCTCAGATGACAAAGCCGCTCACCTGGTTTCAGGTCGCAAGACGACCGAAATGGGTGGGCGGCTTTTTCGCCGCTATGGCAGTTGCCGCAATCTGTGCTCTGCTGGCGCAGTGGCAGGGTGGTCGCGCCATCGAAGAGCCGCTGCACGACCATTCTTCCTATGTAAGTGAGATGGCAAAGGCGCCAAATATAGATTCGGTTGTTCGTCCTGGTTTTGCCCCGCGCAACGATGCCGTTGGAACGGTGGTTATAGCCACGCTAACTCTCGATCCTGCTCGAGCCTGGGTGGTTGCAAATCGGGTTCAGCGTGATGGCACTGCCGGCTACTGGGTGGTGGCAATGGGCCGCACCGATGCTGGACGCGATCTGGTGATCACTCTCGGTTTCGCCGCAAAACGAGCAGATGCAAACCGTGCCCGCGCTGCTTTCGAGGCACTGCCGCAGCAAAGCGCGAAACAGTATTTTGGTCGGTTGAGCCCAAGCGAGGGGCCACAGTTGATCCACCATGGCTTGCTCAAGTCGTTGGCGGTTGGGCAGCTCGCAAATCTGGGAGTAGCCGGACAGAGCGATTTGGTTTATCCGCTGTTCCTGTTGGAAACCCAGCACGCTTTTGGCGGCCTTCAGAAGATTACGGTCGAAACGCTCTCCAGCGCGCAAATCAACTGGCTCAGTGCCTTCTATGCCCTGGAGTGGACCTTCTTTATGGGTTTCTCGTTCTTTATGTGGTGGCGCTTGGTTAGGGATGCCCAACTGCGTGAACTCGAAGGTTTATAACTGGAGACGAAGGGGAGGTGTGAAACCTGTTTACTCGTGAGTTTGTAATCATTGACCCGAGTGGTTTTCACGCGGTTCCCGTTTCCCGGCTGGCCCAACTGGCCAAGGAATCGGCCTACCCAATCTTGGCTCACGACCGCATCAGTGGACCAATATTGGCAACCAGCCACCTACGTCTATTGGCGTTAGGTTTGCATCAGGGGCAAACTCTGAAACTCAGCATTGCCACCCAGGACGAGCAGGCGGCGAACCTAGTCTTTGAGGCCGTGCAGCAACTGCTGCAGCCAACTCCGCCACTCGGCTAGACCTGTAAACTTGAGTAATGGCTACCCCAAAATCCCCGCTTCCAGGCGCGCTCAGGCTCTATAAAGTTGCCTCGCGAATCACCGGAACCCTGCTCATGGCTTTGGTGGCCGAGATGATCGTTCGCTACGGCCTTGGCTACGACCTCTGGGCCTTCGGTCCGCAGGGTCTGCTCGCTTTTGTGCAGCACAGCAATGTTGAAGGTGCCATGCCAAACAGCGGACTCAATATTTCCACCGGCATCCTCATCGTGCACGGCTGGTTCTACGTTCTTTACCTTTACAGCGACTACCGCGTCTGGTCGCTGCTGCGCTGGAACTTCAAGCGTTTCCTCATAATCGCCGCCGGCGGAGTCATTCCGCTGCTTTCATTCTTCACCGAAAGCCACTACGCAAAAATTGCCGCCGCTCAGATTTCAGGCTCGAAGGGACTATCAGCCGAATGAACAAACCAGTACTCGTAGTTGACTTTGGCGCGCAGTATGCGCAGCTGATCGCCCGTCGCGTCCGTGAGGCAAACGTCTACTCTGAGATCGTTCACCACGACGTGACCGCCGCCCAGGTTGCCGCCAAGAACCCGGCCGCAATCATTCTTTCGGGTGGGCCAGCATCGGTGTACGAAGCCGGTGCACCCAAGCTTGACCCCGCCATCCTTGAACTCGGAATCCCGGTCTTGGGCATTTGCTACGGTTTCCAGACCCTGGCCAACACCCTGGGCGGCCGCGTTGACGCCACCGGAAAGCGCGAATACGGCGCCACCGAGCTTGCTGTAAAGGCTGGTGGAGAGATCCTAGACGGACAACCAGCAGACCAGATCTGCTGGATGAGCCACGGCGACCAGGTTATGGAGGCCCCTGCTGGCTTCGAGGTTTTGGCATCCACCGACACCACCCCGGTTGCAGCCTTTGCAAACAGTGAGCGCAAGATCTACGGTGTGCAGTGGCACCCCGAGGTAAAGCACTCGCAGTTTGGCCAGAATGTGCTCGAGAACTTCCTGCACAAGGCAGCTGGCATTCCGGCAACCTGGAACTCGGGCAATGTCATTGCCGAGCAGGTAGAGAAGATCCGCGCCCAGGTGGGCACCGACCGCGTTATCTGTGGTCTCTCGGGCGGCGTAGACAGTGCGGTTGCCGCCGCGCTGGTGCACAAGGCCGTGGGCGATCAACTAATCTGCGTGTTTGTAAACCACGGTCTGCTGCGTCAGGACGAGGCCGAGCAGGTTGAGCGCGACTACGTGGCCGCCACCGGAATTCGTTTGGTGACCGTAGACGCCGAGAAGAAGTTCTTGGATGCCCTCGAAGGCGTTAGCGACCCAGAGACCAAACGCAAGATCATCGGCCGCGAGTTCATTCGCACCTTCGAAGAGGCCCAGGCTGCACTCATCGCCGAGGCCAAGGCGGACAACCGTCCAATCAAGTTCCTGGTTCAGGGAACTCTTTACCCAGACGTGGTCGAATCCGGTGGCGGCGCAACCGCCGGCATCAAGAGCCACCATAACGTTGGCGGCCTCCCCGACGACCTGCAGTTTGAGCTGGTTGAACCGCTTCGCACCTTGTTCAAGGACGAGGTCCGTGCCATCGGTGCCGAGCTGGGACTGCCGCACGAGATTGTTCAGCGCCAGCCGTTCCCTGGTCCTGGTTTGGGCATTCGCATTGTGGGCGAGGTAAACAAGGAGCGCCTCGACCTGCTTCGCAAGGCCGATGCAATCGTGCGTGCAGAACTTACCGCCGCTGGTCTCGATGGCGAGATTTGGCAGTGTCCGGTTGTGCTGCTAGCCGATGTTCGCTCGGTTGGAGTACAGGGTGATGGCCGTACCTATGGCCACCCGATTGTGCTGCGTCCGGTTTCGTCCGAGGACGCAATGACCGCCGACTGGAGCCGTCTGCCATACGACCTGCTGGCCAAGATTTCTAACCGAATCACCAACGAGGTTGCTGGCGTAAACCGAGTGGTGCTGGACGTTACCAGCAAGCCGCCTGGCACGATCGAGTGGGAATAGTCGAAAAAATAGGGCCACATGCGAAAGCATGGGCTCTATTTTTTTGAGTCTTACTTAGCTGGGTAGAGCTGCTCAAGCGCCTGACGTTGCACGGTCTGTAACGTCAGCTGAGGACGAATCTGCTTTGCCTTAGCCTCTGCCGCTTCCACCGAGTCGGCAAGGCCCAGTTCGAGCAGCACTCCGGTGGCAACGGTTCCGGTGCGGCCGCGTCCCATACCGCAGTGGAACATCACTCGGTGGCCCGCCTTCTGGGCTGCAACCACTTCATCGATGGCCTGTTTGTAGAGTGCGGTCTCAGCACCCGGCGCGTTGTCTCCCAGCGGAACCTTGATCCAATTCAGGCCAGGCCCGTGGGCCTCGCAGGCCGTTGCCTCCGAGCGAAGATCTACGATCACGTCCACTTTTTCGTTGTCAACCACCGCTTGGGCATCGGCTGCGGCACCCATAAAGACACCGGGCAATAGCTCGTGATACTCGTTTGACATGATTCTCCTAGGTGGATTCTTGGTGAAGTTGCAATCACTTGCACCAAATGTATATGAAACTAGGTAGGTGACACTTCCACACGTCTTTGGCCACCGCGGTGCCTCGGCCTATCGCCCAGAAAACACCCTTGAAGCTTTTGAGTTGGCCTTTGATATGGGTGCCGATGCCATCGAGTGCGATTTGGTACCCACTAAGGACGGTCGGCTGATCATTCGCCACGAGAGTGAGCTCTCCGGCACCACCGATGTGGCAAAACACCCAGAGTTTGCAAACCGCAAACGCACCCAGACTTTCTATGGCGTCTGGACCGTGACTGGTTGGTTCAGTGAAGATTTCACATTGGATGAGATCAAGACCCTGAAGGCTATCGAGCGAATGCCAGAGGTGCGGCCCGGAAGCGCAAAATTTGATGGTCAGTTTGAGATCCCTACCATCGAAGAATTGCTCAGTGCCAGTTTCTGCGATGGCAAAACCCTCATCCTCGAGGTGAAGCACGGTGTGCACTTCAAGAGCATCGGCCTCGACACCGTGGCCGAGTTGGCTCGGGTAGTTGAGGCCTCCGATTGGCAGGCGCGAGGAATCAAACTGGTTTTTGAGAGCTTCCACCTCGAGGTGGTCGAGGCGCTGAAGCAGGCCGTTGGAAAATATGGCGAGGTCATCTATCTGCTTGAGGGCTGGGGCATGCCTTCCAATGGAACCGCTGCAATTCCCCAGTGGCTCGATGGGCTGGTTGGCAAGGTCGACGGTGTCAGCTTTGATGTGGAGCTGCTCTTCAACCACGTGGATCACGACGGGCATAAGTCGCAGTATTCCGAGCCAAACCAGATCGTGGGCTGGGCTCACGAGCGCGGGCTACTGGTTTACACCTGGACTGCGCGAGCCGAGGCCGCAAAATACAGCGTGGACGAGTACTACCAGCACTTTATTGACCTGGGCACCGATGGGGTCTTCGCGGATCACCCAGATCTGTTCCGGGCAGTGGTCGACGCCCAACTTTAGATGTCGGTCGCCAAAGGTAAACTTGGCAGGTTATGACCGAGCTATTCTCAATCCACGATTTCGACCGCTCCAGCCAGTTGGTTGAGGGGCTCAATCCGCAGCAGCGTGCCGCTGTCGAATATCGGGGCCCGGCACTCCTCATTGTTGCGGGTGCGGGTTCTGGCAAGACCAGAGTTCTAACCCACCGAATCGCGCACTTCCTCAGCCAGCGCGAACTGTGGCCCAGCCAAATCTTGGCCATCACCTTCACCAATAAGGCTGCGGCCGAAATGCGTGAGCGCGTTCGGCACCTGCTGGGCGAAGACGCCGGCGGCATGTGGATAAAGACCTTCCACAGCGCGTGCGTGCTAATCCTTCGTCGCGAGGCCGAGCGCCTTGGTCACGATGCCAACTTCACCATCTACGACTCTGGCGACAGCCGCGCCATCTTCAAGCGGCTCATCAAAGAGCTGGGCGCAGATATTCACAAGCTGACACCGGCCGCAGTTTCGGCGGTCATCAGCAAGGCCAAAAACGAGCTGGCAGACTCTGCTTCCTTTGCTCGTTCCGGAGACAACTCAGATCCGGTGCACCGCATGCTAGTCGAGATTTTTGAGCGCTACGAACGCGAGCTGCGTCGCAACAACGCCTTCGACTTCGACGACCTTATCGCCGAAACCGTGCACCTGTTCAGAAACTTTCCGGATGTTCGCGCCGCCTATCAGCGCAAGTTCCGCCACATCCTGGTAGACGAATACCAAGACACCAACCACGCCCAGTACGCGCTAATCCGCGAGCTCACCATGCCGCTAGAGGCCGATCACGCCAACGTAGACGAGCGCACCGGCCAGATTCTGCCGCCAGCTTCGCTAACTGTGGTGGGAGACTCCGACCAGTCCATCTATGCTTTCCGCGGTGCAGACATTCGCAACATTTCAGAGTTCGAAAAAGACTTTCCGGGTGCCAAGACCATCCTGCTGGAGCAGAACTACCGGAGCACCCAGAACATCCTTTCGGCCGCCAATGCAGTGATTAGCAACAACTTCGATCGTCCGGCCAAAAATCTCTGGACCGACTCAGGCGACGGCGAACACATCGTGGGTTACACCGGCTACAGCGCGCACGACGAAGCCCAATTCGTTGCCGATGAAATTGAGAAACTGCACCGCGAAGGAATGTCGTACCGAGACATCGCCGTCATCTACCGAACCAACTCTCAGACCCGTGCCCTCGAAGAAATTTTCGTGCGGTCGGCACTGCCATACCGCGTCATCGGCGGCACCAAGTTCTATGAGCGCCAAGAAATTAAGGATGCCTTCGGATACCTGGTAGCGGTGGCAAACGGAAAAGACGACCTCGCCACTCGCCGAATCCTCAATGTTCCAAAACGCGGCATCGGCGACGCCACCGAGACTCAGCTGGCCAGCTTCGCCGAGAAGTACGACATGTCGGTTCGAGAATCGCTCGACCACGTCGAAGAGCTAGGCTTCGGCCCCAAAATCACCAACGCCATCAAGGATCTCGGTGGCCTGCTTCACCAGCTCGAGGCCATGATCGAGACCGCCAGCGTAGACAATCTGCTGCGCGAGGTGCTAAACCGCAGCGGTTACCTAGATACCCTCAAGGCAAGCAGAGACCCGCAAGACGAGGCGCGCGTTGAGAACCTTGAAGAACTTGTAAACGTTGCTCGCGAATTCCAGCGCAACAATCCCGATGGCAAACTTCCAGACTTCCTAAACGAAGTTGCCCTGGTTGCCGCAGCAGACGACATCGACGATGCATCTGGAACGGTCAGCCTAATGACCCTGCACACCGCCAAGGGTCTCGAGTACGACGCGGTGTTCCTCACCGGCATCGAAGAGGGTCTGTTGCCCCACCGCATGGCCTTCATTGAGCCCGGCGGTCTCTCGGAAGAACGCCGTCTGTTCTATGTGGGCATCACCCGCGCCAAAAAGAATCTGCACCTCAGCCTGGCAATGAGCCGCAGCACATTTGGCGAAACCGATGCCGCGACACCAAGCCGTTTCCTCAACGAAATCCCTGCCGACCTGATCCGCTGGCGCGAGTCGGGTGCCGGTCGTGGGGCTCCCTCCTACCGCCCATCTATTGCGGACCAGCAGGGCTATCGCGGTGCCAGTGCATCGCTGGGCAGCTCAAGCGGCTACGGTGGCACTCCAAGCGACAAACCAAAGACCGTTTATCCCGGTGCAATCTCTAGCGTTCGCAACAACGGAGACCTCGAGTTGGCGGCTGGTCAGATGGTTGAGCACGCCGATTTTGGCAAGGGCAAGGTGGTTTCGGTCAGCGGAAAGCCGCCTCGTCAGACCGCCGAAATCCACTTTGGCTCACTCGGAATCAAGAAGCTTCTGGTCAAGGTTGCGCCAATCACTGTTCTCTAGCTCATTGGCCTTCCACTCAGCAGTAAAACTCTGCTAAACAAGTTGGTTTTTCGGCGCTCAGCGGTTATCTAAGCGTTATAACGAGGTTTAGACTTTAAGTGGCTTTCTGCCTCTCATTCCAGTCGAAATGGACCAAACGTGGATTTATTTGAGTATCAGGCGCGCGACCTGTTTGAGGCCTACGGAGTACCAGTACTTCAGGGCCTGATTGCGGACACCCCAGAAGAGGCAGCAGAAGCTGCAGCCAAGATCGGCGGCACCGTCGTTGTCAAGGCTCAGGTTCAGGTTGGTGGCCGCGGCAAGGCCGGCGGTGTCAAGGTTGTACACAACCCGGAAGAGGCTCGCGAAGCAGCCAGCAAGATTCTTGGCCTAGACATCAAGGGTCACGTAGTAAAGCGCGTCATGGTCGCACAGGGTGCAGCCATCGACAAGGAGTTCTACTTCTCGATTCTGCTAGACCGATCCAACCGCACCTTCCTCTCGCTCTGCAGCGTTGAGGGTGGCATGGAGATCGAGCAGCTTGCAGTCGAGCGCCCAGAGGCACTTGCCAAGGTTCCGGTAGACGCCATGCTCGGCATCGACCTAGATAAGGCCCTCGAGATTGCCAAGGCCGGCGGCTTTGACGACGAGATGGCCGCCAAGGTCGCTCCAGTCTTCGTAAAGCTCTGGCGCGTATTCAAGGACGAGGACACCACCCTCGTTGAGGTGAACCCACTGGTCCTCGACAAGAGCGGAAACATCCTGGCCCTCGACGGCAAGGTTTCGCTCGACGAAAACGCCGACTTCCGCCACAGCGAGCGCGAGGTTGTAAACATCGCCAAGGTTGACCCGCTTGAGGAGAAGGCCAAGGCTCTAGGCCTCAACTATGTCAAGCTGGACGGCCAGGTTGGTGTCATCGGTAACGGTGCGGGTCTGGTTATGTCCACCCTCGACGTGGTTGCCTACGCCGGTGAGAAGCACGGCGGCGTCAAGCCAGCCAACTTCCTTGACATCGGTGGTGGCGCCAGCGCAGAGGTTATGGCCAACGGTCTAGACGTCATTCTCAACGACCCACAGGTCAAGAGCGTATTCGTAAACGTCTTCGGTGGAATCACCGCGTGTGACGCAGTTGCCAACGGCATTGTGGGAGCGCTCAACACCCTGGGCGCTTCGGCCTCGAAGCCACTGGTTGTTCGCCTTGACGGCAACAACGTCATCGAGGGTCGTCGCATCCTTGCCGAATACGCTCACCCGCTGGTGACCGTAGTAGAGACTATGGACGAGGCTGCCGACAAGGCCGCCGAGTTGGCAAACAAGTAAGCGCGAGAGGAAACAAATAATGTCGATTTTTCTAGACCAGAACTCGCGAATCATTGTTCAGGGTATGACTGGTGCCGAGGGCATGAAGCACACCCGTCGTATGCTTGCGGGCGGCTCCAACATCGTTGGTGGTGTAAACCCACGCAAGGCCGGCGAGACCGTTGACGTCGACGGCACCCTGCTTCCGGTGTTCGGTACCGTAGCCGACGCGATGGCCGCCACCGGTGCAAACGTATCGGTAATCTTCGTTCCACCAGCCTTTGCAAAGGCCGCAATCATCGAGGCCATCGACGCCGAGATCGCTCTCGCGGTAGCAATCACCGAGGGCATCCCAGTGCACGACTCTGCCGAGGCATGGGCGTACAACGTGGCAAAGGGCGAGAAGACCCGCCTCATCGGCCCTAACTGCCCAGGCATCATCAGCCCAGGAAAGTCCAACGCCGGAATCACCCCTTGGGACATCGCAGGTGCGGGCCCAATCGGTCTGGTTTCCAAGTCGGGTACCCTCACCTATCAGATGATGTTCGAGCTTCGCGAAATCGGTATCTCGACCGCAATCGGTATCGGTGGCGACCCAATCATTGGCACCACCCACATCGATGCACTTGCCGCATTCCAGGCCGACCCTGAGACCAAGGCAATCGTGCTGATCGGTGAGATTGGTGGCGACTCCGAGGAAAAGGCTGCCGCCTACATCCAGGCAAACGTCACAAAGCCAGTGGTCGCCTACGTTGCGGGCTTCACCGCTCCAGAGGGCAAGACCATGGGTCACGCTGGTGCGATTGTTTCGGGTTCGGCTGGTACCGCTCAGGCCAAGAAGGAGGCCTTCGAGGCCGCCGGCGTGAAGGTTGGCAAGACTCCAAGCGAGACTGCTGCCCTGATGCGCGAGGTCTACGCAAACCTGGCTTAGTTCAAGTTGTTTCGGCTGACGGCTCCCGCGAAATGCGGGGGCCGTTAGTGTTTGGCGGTTACCCTTGATAGGTGTTCAGCCGTAAAGCCACCTTCATAGCCGCCGCCCTAGAGGCAGCAGTTGGCGTGGCCGTAGGGCTGGGAATTCTGCTGGTTCCGTTCATCGTGCTTTGGGTTGCCGAGAACAACTCATCGGTGGATCTATCGGCCGCGTACCGGGCCGCAGCCGATATCTGGCTGGCGGCACACGGCGTGCACATTGTGGTTCCAGCTCAGAAAATTGTGGGCATCGCGGTGCCCGACTTTACCCTCAGCCTTATTCCGTTGGGAATCAGCCTCATCATCGGCTTCACCGCCTACCGACTGGGCCGTCGGCTGGCCGCCACCCAGAGCCTCTGGCCGGGTTGGGCGGGAGCCGTGGCTGTTTACGGAGCCTTGAGCCTGCTAATCACCACCACCGCAAAGAGCGATTTGGCGTTCCCGCTGGCCGTTCAGGGCACCTATCAGCCGCCGTTGGTTTATGGCCTAGTTGTGGTGCTTAGTTCGTTGTTTGCCAAGCCCATCGACCTCGGTGTTGCCAACCTGCCCGAGGCTCCCGAGCGCATGGCAGCCAAGGCATGGCTGAAGAAGACCACCGATGGCTTTGGCTGGTGGTTTCACGCGGTTTCCATTCCGGCCCTACGAGCAGGCACCGCCGTCGTGGTTTCCCTTCTTGCCGTTTCTGCGGTGGCGCTGGCACTTTTATTGGCTTTCAACTGGATAGATGTGATTCGGCTCTATGAGGGCCTCCAGCTGACACTCATGGGTGGGGCGCTCTTGACCGTTGGCCAGATTGGCCTGCTGCCGAATCTCATTGTGATGACTGCCGACTGGTTTACCGGTGTTGGCTTTTCTATCGGTACCGGTTCGCTGGTTAGTCCGCTCGGAAGCCAGCTGGGTCCGCTGCCTTCGCTGCCAATCTTTGCTGCCCTGCCATCGGGCCAACTCAATTTTGGAATGATCGCCATTGCGGTTCCGGTTATTGCGGCCTTCCTCGCCACCCTGCGAATCAGGGAGCACGCCGACGCAATCCGGTTTGAATTCGCCTCGGCCTTCAATGCCGCTCTCTCGCTGGGTCTGGCCATCGGTGCGGTGGCGGCGATCGAATTCTGGCTGCTGAATATCTTGGCAGGGGGAGCAATCGGTCCGGGTAGACTGCAGGACTTTGGAGGCAACCCCTGGCTGGCGGCACTAGTGCTGTTTGTGGAAACCGCACTGGTATCCACCCTTGCCGCGTTTTACAGCGCCAAGCCAGAGACCCCAGACGAGCATCTCCTGACCAAGGCACGGCAACCTAAAGTAAACTAGTCGGGTGCTGTCGGTAGTCGTTCTCATCTCAGGTGGAGGGTCAAACCTCAAGGCCCTGCTGAGCGCAACCGAGGACCCAAACTACCCAGTCCGTATTCTTGCAGTTGGCGCCGATAATCCAGCCGATGGCCTGGCCCACGCCGAAAAGTATGGCGTGCCAACCTTTGTGGTTCCACCACGCTCCTTCGCTAACCGCGAGGAATGGGCGGCCGAGCTGCTGTCTAACATTCAGGGCTTTGAGCCAGACTTGATTGTGCTGGCCGGTTTCATGCGCATTCTGCCCGCCTCATTTGTCAGTGCGGTTGCGCCGCGAATGATCAACACCCACCCATCTTTGTTGCCGCTGTATCCGGGCGCACACGCGGTGCACGACGCCATGGTTGCCGGTGCCAAGCAAACCGGAGTCACCATTCATATCGTCGACGAGGGCGTCGACACCGGACCGCACCTGGCGCAGGCCAAGGTGGACATTTCGCCGGAGGACAGCGAGGAATCGCTGCACGAGCGCATCAAGACCGTGGAGCGCGAGCTGCTGGTTCAGGTGGTTCGCGACATCGCCGAAGCCAAGATTTCCCTGCAGTAAAAACCAATTCAGACCCACAAGCAAAACCAGTTCAAGCCCGAAACCTGAAAGAGGATAACCGTGGCCGCTCAAAACTCCTACACCGCAAACGACTACCGTCACTTCAACCGCATTCCGATTAAGCGCGCGCTAATCAGCGTGAGCGACAAGGCCGGTTTGCTTGACCTAGCCAAGGCCCTGCACGAGGCCGGGGTTCAGATGATCTCCACCGGCTCGACCGCCAAGACCATCGCCGAGGCCGGCTATGCGGTCACCGAGGTTTCGCAGGTCACCGGATTCCCAGAGTCGCTCGATGGTCGCGTCAAGACCCTCCACCCAAAGGTGCACGCCGGCCTGCTTGCCGACCTGCGTCTGGTGCAGCACGAGCAGCAGCTTGAGGAGTTGGGCATCGAGGCGTTCCAGCTGGTAGTGGTCAACCTCTACCCATTTGTGCAGACCGTCGCCAGCGGTGCCAAGGGCGACGCCGTGGTCGAGCAGATTGATATCGGTGGCCCAGCAATGGTTCGCGCCAGCGCCAAGAACCACGCCAACGTTGCAATCGTGGTTGACCCGGCCCGTTACGGCGAGATCATCGAATCACTGGCTGAGGGTGGCACCACGCTCGAACAGCGCCGCAACCTTGCCTACGCCGCCTTCAGTCACACCGCCAGTTACGACACCGCGGTGGCCAACTGGTTTGCCGAGGAACTGGGCAACGCCTGGAAGGCTAAGGCCGGCGCCCCTGAGCAGGCCGAGGGTGCTAACCCTGGCTTTGCCCCAGAATTCGGTGTCACCGGCAAGCTGAGCAACGTGCTGCGCTACGGCGAGAACAGCCACCAGGCAGCGGCGCTCTACAAGACCGTCGGCGACGCCGCCGTTCAGGGCATTGCCCAGGCTCGCCTGCTCAACGGTAAAGAGATGTCTTACAACAACTACGTAGACGCCGATGCCGCACTGCGCGCCGCCTTCGACTTTGCCGAGCCTGCCGTTGCCATCATCAAGCACGCCAACCCATGTGGCATTGCTGTTGCCTCGGAGGATGCGGCGGATCCGATCCTCAGCGCCTACACCAAGGCTCACCTCTGCGACCCGATGAGCGCCTTCGGCGGCGTAATCGCTGCCAACCGCACCGTTACCCTGGCCATGGCCAACGCGGTCTCCGAGGTATTCACCGAGGTAATCGTGGCGCCGGGCTTTGAGCCAGCTGCACTTCAGGTGCTGCTGGCAAAGAAGAACCTGCGCGTGCTGGAACTGCCAAAGAACTACTCGCGCGAGGCTCTTGAGGTTCGCCAGATTTCGGGCGGCCTGCTGGTGCAGCAGCCAGACACCTTCGACAAGTTCAACACCAACGACTGGAAGCTGGTTGCCGGTCCTAAGGCCGACGCGGCCACCTTCGAGGAGCTCAAGTTTGCCTGGCGCGCCTGCCGTTCGGTGAAGTCCAACGGCATCCTGATTGCCAAGGATGGCGGCTCGGTGGGCGTCGGCATGGGCCAGGTCAACCGCGTTGACTCCTGCAAGCTTGCGGTCGAGCGTTCGGTATCGCGTTCGCGCGGTGCGGTGGCCGCTTCGGACGCCTTCTTCCCATTCGCCGATGGTCTTCAGATCCTCATCGATGGCGGAGTGCGCGCCGTGGTTCAGCCTGGTGGATCGGTTCGTGACGAAGAAGTTATTGCCGCGGCCGAAGCTGCGGGTGTCACCATGTACTTCACAGGCGAGCGCCACTTCTTCCACTAAACGAAAAGTTTGAAAGGGGTCCGAGCTTTGGCTCGGACCCCTTTCATTTTTAAGTTATTTCAGTTTGCTCGCCGCATCCACGGCAACCACCGTCATCGGTGGAATAGCAACCTTGGCGGTTCCGTCTTGCGCCACCGTCACCGAGCTGCCCAGGCACTTACCCTTGCTAATCGGTGCCGCGCCGCCACTAATCAGATCGCAATAGACACCCTGTGGCAGCCCGCTCATGACCGAGCTCTTGATGGTGAGTTTGGTCGTCATTCCGGGGTAGGCCTGGTTGCCGTTCATGGCAAAGAAACCGCTGCCGCGCGTGAACGCGAAAAGCTTATTGGCGGAGGTCACCATGGTCATAGGTGCGGAACCGACTTCGTGATGCCACTGAATCATGCCTTTAACCGCACTCCAGCGTTCCATGCAAATGAAGGTTCCGGTCTTGTACTTAACTTGAGGCTTCTGGCTGAGTTTGCCAGCGGGGCAGACCGCCGGTGCGATCACGTCGCCCGACTTGACTGCGGGTCCGGTATCGGTGTCGCTGGGCGAGAACGCGTAACCGGTGTAGAGCATCGGCTTGCCAAGTGAATCGGCAAGTAGGAAGGCGCTCGCTGCGAGGTATTTCTTGGGGTCACGGTAGGTGATGGTCTTGGACGTGTGGTGCTCGGTGTCGTGATTGCTGACCATGATTACCGTGCTGTTGGCATCTCCGATGATGCCGATCCGCTGGTCATTTGGCTGGGCAAACTTAACCTGGCCGTTGAAGATATCCGCAATCTCGGCCTGATAGTCCCATGCAAAAACGTCACCGATTGCGGTCCATGGCTCGTTGTACTCGGACGAGCCAATCGACTCCTGCAGAAAATAAGGCGCGGCGCCATTGACTGGCTTAAGTAGCTTGCGAATCGCGGTGAGGTCGGTGAGTCCGATGTGCTTTGCTGCATCGATTCGGAAGCCGGCTACACCGAGGTCTGTCAGGTGGTTTAGGTAGTCGGCAATTGATTGACGCACGCTTGCCTTTTCGGTGGCGAGGTCTGGCAGGCCACCAAGTTCACAGTGCACAACCTGCGAGGCATCGTTGTAGTTGCTGATGCTGCCAGAGCAGTAATTTGGGTCAGTCGAATCCAGACCGCCGTGAAAATCGGTGGGGGCGTAGAGACCGGGGTAGTTGTACTTGGTGAAATTGGTGCCGGCAAAACCCGTACCCGATGAGTTGGCCATATGATTAATGACGGCGTCTACGATTACCTGTACGCCTGCCTTATTGCAGGCCGCAACCATGGACGCAAACTGGTCTGCGGTGCCTAGCTGGCTGTCTAGCTTGTATGAAACCGGTTGGTAGTGAGTCCACCACTGAGGACCATGAATATCCTCCTGGGGTGGCGAAACCAGAATCCAGTCGATGCCCTCTGGTCCGAGAGTGGACGTGCACTCGGAGGTGAGCGAAACCCACGGCCACATGAACATCTGAATGCCAACCGAACTGGTTGTAATGGCCTTGTCAGGAGCTGCCTGAGCCGATGGTGTGTCGGCACGGGCGCCGGTTGCTGCCGGTTGAAATAGAGTTAGGCCGAGTAGCAGCGCCAGCGCGCACAGGGCAAGTCTGGAGGCAAATCGAATCATGGTTTCATATTAGGGTTGGGCGGCTGGCGAAGAGAACGAATTCCGACCGGATACGTATGGTTGAAACCTGTTTTCTTGCGGTTTGGCAACGAGCGTAAAACCACACATTCGATTGGTTTAGAATCGGGTCATGGCCTCAACTCCCTCGGTAAAAACCTGCTTCTGGTATCCGCAAAACCTCGGTTCAGCACTCGCGCGCTATTCGCAAATCTTTGGCGAAAACTTCCAAGTAGCCAACTCAGGGCTCCGCCTTGGTGACAATTCGTTGATGGATGCCGAGTTCTCGATTTTCGGCCACCAGCTTCGTGGTATGGGCTTTCCCGGAGGCGAGGAGCTCAACTATTCGTCGTCTTTGGTGATCACCGTCGATGGCCAGGCCGAAGTCGACTATTACTGGGACAGCCTGCTGGCGGACGGCGGACGCGAGAGTCAGTGCGGCTGGCTCTACGATGCATTTGGGCTCAGCTGGCAAATCGTGCCTAAGCAACTAATGGAATGTCTGAGCAACCCAGATCCGGCTGCGGCGCAGTTCGCTATGCAGGCAATGCTCGGTATGAAAAAGATCGTTATCTCTGAACTGGTAAAGGAAGCCTAATGACCACGCTAAAAGGTGCGGCGCTCGCCGCGAAGGTTGAGGAAATCTTGTCCTCGATGTCTTTAGAGGACAAGGCCGGCCAGATGTTCCACGCCATGGCCTTCGTGGGCGACCCAACCAAGCCCAGTCCAATGACCGGCGAAATCACCGAGCGCATGATTCGTGAGCTTCGCATCAGTCACTTCAATGCCGTGGCCACCGCGCCGAATGCGGCCGCCTTCGCCGAATGGCACAATCAGCTGCAGGAGATTGCCTGTGACGCCGGCTTCAAGGTGCCAATCACCATCAGCACCGACCCTCGCCACGCCTTCGCCGACAACCCAGGTGCGGCGATGCGTGCCGGAATCTTCTCAGAGTGGCCGGAGACTATGGGTCTGGCCGCCATCGGTGACCCAGAAACGGTTCGCGAGTTTGCCGACATCGCCCGCCAGGAGTACATTTCGGTGGGTCTGCGCGCAGCCCTGCACCCCCAGATTGACCTTTCCACAGAACCCCGCTGGGCCCGCGGTGGAGCCACCTTTGGCGAAAGCGCCGAGCTCACCTCCAAGCTGGTTGGCCCTTACATCGAGGGCTTCCAGGGCGAGGAGCTTGGCCCAACTTCGGTGAGCACCATGACCAAGCACTTCCCGGGTGGCGGACCACAGAAGGACGGCGAGGACCCGCACTTCCCATACGGCAAAGAGCAGGTGTACCCGGGCAACAACTTCGATTACCACCTCGAGCCGTTCAAGGCCGCAATCGCCGCCGGTACCGCTCAGATGATGCCTTACTACGGCCAGCCGATTGGCACCCAGTACGAAGAAGTGGCCTTCGGTTTCAACAAGGGAATCATCACCGACCTGCTTCGCAATGAGCTGGGCTTCGACGGAGTGGTTTGCACCGACTGGGGCATCATCAACGAACACCCGATCATGGGCGACATGTGGGAGGCTCGGGCCTGGGGTCTCGAGCACCTGTCGCCAAAGGAGCGCTTGGTGCGTGCGATCGAGGCGGGAGTCGACCAGTTTGGCGGCGAATTCTGCACCGACCTGGTTATCGAGGCGGTTCGCGACGGTCTGATCAGTGAAGAGCGCATCGATGTTTCGGTGCGTCGCCTCATCAAGCAGAAGCTGCAGCTTGGCCTTTTTGAGAACGCGATGGTTGACCCAGCCGAGGCCACCAAGATTGTTGGCCGCGCCGACTTCCGCGAGGCCGGATTCCGCGCTCAGCAGCGTTCGATTGTGGTGCTGCAGAACAACGAAATCGCTGGGGTTGCGGTGCTTCCGCTTGCCGGAACGCCAAAACTTTACGTCGAGGGAATCGACGCGGATGTTGCTGGTAAGTACGGTCAAGTGGTTGCTACCCCGGAGGAAGCAGATTTTGCGGTGCTGCGTGTGAAGGCTCCTTTCGAGCCACGCCCAAAGGCCTTCGAATCCTTCTTCCACGCTGGTTCGCTGGACTTTAGCGAGCGCGAACGCGAACACCTGCTTGAGGTGGCGGCCAAGGTGCCGACCATTTTGGACGTCTACCTGGATCGCCCGGCAATCCTGACTCCGCTCTTGGAAGAGATTCCGGCAATCGTGGCAAACTTTGGTGCCCGCCCAGAGGCACTGCTTGATGTGCTGTTTGGCCGCGCTAAGTCTGAGGCCAAGTTGCCGTTCGATCTGCCTCGTTCGATGGCGGCTGTTGTTGCCAGCCGCTCCGATGTGCCGTTTGACACCGAGAACCCAATCTTCAAGTTTGGTCACGGGCTAAGCATTTAGGCTTCGGTTCCTGGAGCTTTCCCGATAGGGTTTGAAGCACCATGACAGAGTCGCTTGCCGAAGGACTTCCGCTGCTGCGGAGCGCCTCGGGTGAGGCTGCTCTGTGCCTGGTGACGGGCGCTACCGGATACATCGGCGGTCGGCTGATTGTCGAACTGCTCAAACACGGCTATCGGGTTAGGGTACTGGCCCGGAATCCCGAGCGGCTCAAGAGCCAGCCCTGGATTGACCAGGTCGAGGTTATTGGTGGCGATGCCCAAGACCCCAAGGCGCTCGCCGAAGCGCTGGCCGGGGTTGATGTGGCCTACTACCTGCTGCACGCCCTGATGGTCAAAGGCGATTTCGAGTTGCTAGAGCGCACCATGGCCGAGCAATTTGGCAGGCAAGCAAAGTTGTCCGGCGTGCGCCGAATCGTCTATCTGGGAGGCATCATCAGCCCGGGGCAAGAGGCCTCGCCTCACCTGCAGGCTCGCGCCGACACCGGTATGCTGCTGGCCCAATCGGGTGTGCCCACAATCGAACTTCGGGCCGGCGTAGTGATTGGCTCGGGTTCGGCATCCTTCGAGATGCTGCGCTACCTCACCGAGCGACTGCCGGTCATGACCACCCCAAAATGGGTGAAGAATCGAATCCAACCAATCGCGGTACGCGATGTCCTTCGCTATCTGGTGGGTGCTGCCGCCATCCCGGAACAGATTTCGGGTGTCTTCGATATCGGTGGACCAGAGGTTTTCACCTACGCCGACATGATGCAGGCGTACGCCAAGGCGGCTGGCCTGCGGAGGCGTTGGATCATCCCGGTTCCGGTGCTGACCCCGCGGCTTTCCGCCGGATGGGTTGGGCTGGTTACTCCGGTTCCCTTTACGCTGGCCAGCAGGCTAGTCGAGAGTCTCAAAAATGAAGTGGTCGCTCAGCCGTCTCAGATTCGCACTCTGATTCCGGATCCACCCGGCGGGCTGACCCCGCTGGACCGCGCGGTAAAGCTGGCGCTGGTGAAGATCAAGGATGCCCGAGTAGAAACCCGCTGGTCCGATGCCTCGGTGCCGGGCACGCCATCGGAGCCCTTGCCCACCGACCCGGACTGGGCTGGCGGTTCGCTCTACAAAGACGTGCGTCTGGTGCGTGGTCAAGAATCGGTGGAAACCGTGTGGGCTCGAGTAGAGGCAATCGGTGGCGACAACGGCTACTCCACTGCATCCTGGGCCTGGGAGTTGCGTGGCCTGGCCGACAGACTGGTGGGCGGGGTTGGACTTCGTCGTGGGCGACGTGACCCAAAGCTGCTGCAAGTCGGCGATGCCGTAGATTTTTGGCGGGTCGAGGAACTGATCAGGCCCAAGCTTCTTCGGCTTCGCGCCGAGATGAAGATGCCCGGCCTGGCCTGGCTGGAGTTTGCGGTTGAGCCAGACCTGGAAACCGGCGGCACCATTTTGACCCAGGTGGCGATTTACGCACCGCGCGGTTTGCTTGGTCACGTTTACTGGTGGCTGGTGTGGCCGATGCACGGCCTGGTATTTCCATCGATGGCTAAAACCGCGGTTGGCAAGCGGCTTTTCGAAAAGCCTTAACTGTCTGAGCGCAGGTTGGCGCGATAGCCAACCGCGAACCAGCCCCCGAGTGCGGCTAGGGCAAGACCGGCACAGAGCCACATCAGTCCCTGCCAGCCCAGGCTTGCCCAGAGCATTGAGGTAACCGCCGAACCGAGTGCAGCCGCGATGAAGTTGGTGGTCACATAGGTGGCGTTGATGCGGCTACGAGCCTCGGCAAAGGCGGTGAGCAGCCGGGTCTGGTTATTGACGTTGATGCCCTGCGAGCCAAAGTCCATGGCGATCAGCATGACCACCACAAAGCCAATTCCGTAGTAGGCAAAAGATCCGATGGCAAGTGATACTGCCGCAATCAGCCAGGCACCGATGGTGACCGCTCTGGCGTAACCCTTGTCAATCAGTGGGCCGACCACTCGAGCACCCAGTGCCCCGGCGGCACCGACCAGACCCCAGAGTCCAATCTGCGCGGAGCTCCAGTTGTAGGGGGCGGCGGTGAACAGAAACGTGATGCCGGTCCAAACCGTGCTGAAGATAAACATCGAAACCGCGCTAACCAGCATCAAGCCATAGGCGCGCGGATTGCGGAACAGCAGTTTGGGTGCACCCGAGAGAAGTGCGAAATAGTTTTGCTTCGGACGTTCGGGAAGCACCGGAATAGCACCCCTGATCAGCACCATTAGAGCCAGATTCACCAGACCAAAGATTTCCAGCGAGAGGTGCCAACCAATCAAATCGGTCAGGAAGCCGCTTGCGGTTCGGGCCAGCAGAATGCCCAGAATCATGCCGGAAACCACCTTGGCCGAGTTGCGGCCACGCGAGGTGTCATCGGAGAGTTCGTTGGTGAGCGGAACCAGTAGCTGACCCGAAAGGGTGCTGACACCGAGCGCGGCGAGCGCCAGCAGCAACCAAAGGTAGTTAGGTGCCAAGCCAGCAGCCACCAGGCTAAGTCCAGCGATCGCCAGCATGATCGGAGCCATTTTGCGACGGTCCACCAGGTCGCCGAGTGGCAGAACCAGCATGATGCCGGTGGCGTAGCCAAGTTGGACGGCGGTGACCAGCCAGCCGTTCTGCGCGGTGGTGGTGTGTAGGTCTCGAGTGAGTTCTCCAAGGAGCGGCTGAATCAGGTATAGGTTTCCCACGGCCACACCGCTCGCCACGGCAAATAGGTTCAGTACGCTTTTCTTCACGCTTTGAGTCTAGGTAGTTCCAACGGCCAAGATGTTCCCCCAGCCAAAAACGCGAATGGGCTAGCTAAAGATGATGGTGCGGTGTCCGTCCAGCAGCACGCGGCGCTCGGCAAACCAGCGCACGGCTTGGGTCAGCGTCTTGCTCTCCACATCCTGACCAATCGAAACCAGTTCCTGCTTGGAGGAGTTGTGAGTCACCCGTAGCACGTTCTGCTCGATGATTGGACCCTCGTCCAGGTCTTCGGTGACAAAGTGTGCGGTGGCACCGATCTGCTTGACGCCACGAGCGTGCGCCTGACCATAGGGGTTGGCACCCTTGAATCCGGGCAGGAACGAGTGGTGAATGTTGATGATCTTGCCGGCGAATTCGGCACAGAACTCGGGAGAGAGAATCTGCATGTAGCGGGCCAAAACGATCAGTTCGATGCCGGCAGACTTGATGTAGTCGCGCAGCATGTGCTCGAAGGCTGCCTTGTCGGCATCGCTCTTGATCTCGTGGGTCTCAAATGGGATGCCATAGAACTCGGCCATGGGTGCCAGGTCGGGGTGATTGCCAAACACTGCCGGAACCTCGATTGGCAGCTGGCCACTGCGCTGGCGGAACAGCAGGTCGTTGAGGCAGTGGGCGCTCTTGGAAACCAAAATCAGGGTACGCATCTTGCGGCCAACGGCATCCAGCTGCCACTCCATGGCGTAGCGCTCGGCAACCGGTGCCAGCTGTCGCTCTAGGTGCTCGCGCGGCGCGGCGCTCTCAATCTGTAGCCGCATGAAGAAGCGGCCGGTATCGTCCGAGGCAAACTGCTGGCTCTCGGTGATGTTGCCGTTCGCTGCCACTATTGCGCCCGTGATGGCGTGGACAATGCCGGGCATGTCCTTGCAAACCAGGGTCAAAACCCAGTGTGTGGTGGTTGGCGCATCGGTGTTGATGGAGGCTGTGCTCATAAGCCCCAAGTTTACCCGCCGGACACCGTCTAACCCTTACAATTAGACTGTCGCGACTGGCGCTAGAGATGGGTTTCCATCGGGGAGCGATGGCATTATTTTTGGTCGTGCGCCTGGGCCAAGCCAACCGTTCCAGACACCGATGGCCGGCAACGTGCCGACACATATAGGAGCCAAAATGAGCAACCTGCCAAGCACATTCAACTCGCCCCTGAGCGAGGTAGACCCAGAGATTGCTGCGGTACTAGACGCCGAGCTCAACCGCCAGCGCAACTTCCTTGAGATGATCGCATCCGAGAACTTCGTTTCCCGCGGTGTGCTTCAGGCTCAGGGTTCCGTGCTCACCAACAAGTACGCCGAGGGTTACCCTGGCAAGCGCTACTACGGTGGCTGCGAGGCCGTTGACGTAGCCGAAGAGCTGGCCCGCGACCGCGCCAAGGCCCTGTTCGGTGCTCAGCACGCAAACGTTCAGCCGCACTCGGGTGCTTCGGCCAATGCTGCCGTGCTGATGGCTCTCGCCAACCCTGGCGACAGCATTCTTGGCCTCGAGTTGGCCCACGGTGGTCACCTGACCCACGGTATGCGTCTCAACTTCTCGGGCAAGATGTACCAGGCCAACGCCTACGAGCTCAACCCAGACACCCATCTGATCGACATGGACATCGTTCGAAAGCGTGCCCTAGAGACAAACCCTGCGGTCATCATCGCCGGCTGGTCGGCCTACAGCCGTCACCTAGACTTCGCCGCCTTCCGTGCCATCGCCGACGAGGTGGGCGCCAAGCTCTGGGTAGACATGGCTCACTTCGCAGGTCTGGTAGCCGCCGGCCTGCACCCAAGCCCAGTTCCATACGCCGATGTGGTTTCCACCACCGTTCACAAGACCCTTGCCGGTCCTCGTTCGGGCCTCATCCTGGCCAAGGAAGAGTTCGCCAAGAAGATCGACTCGGCCGTGTTCCCTGGTCAGCAGGGTGGCCCACTGATGCACGTGGTTGCAGCCAAGGCAGTGGCCTTCAAGGCCGCCGCGACCGACGAGTTCAAGGACCGCCAGGCTCGCACCATCGAGGGTGCCCGCATCATCGCCGACCGCCTGACCTCGGCCGACGTAGCAGCCAATGGTGTCTCGGTTCTTACCGGTGGCACCGACGTGCACCTGGTCCTAGTTGACCTGCGCAACGCTCCAATCGATGGCAAGGAAGCAGAGAACCTGCTACACGAGGTCGGCATCACTGTGAACCGCAACTCGGTGCCAAACGACCCACGTCCACCAATGGTTACCTCGGGCGTTCGCATCGGTACTCCAGCGCTTGCCACCCGTGGCTTTGGCGCTACCGAGTTCACCGAGGTCGCCGACGTCATCGCATCGGTTCTCAAGCCAAGCCCAGACATTGCAGCGCTGGCCGCTCGCGTGCGAAAGCTGACCGAGCAGTTCCCGCTGTACTCGGGTCTCGAGAACTGGTAGTTCTGTGACCGCCATTCGGCTAGACGGCCTGGCCACCGCCAAGGCCATCAAGGCAGAGCTTGCCGAGCGCGTAGTTGCGCTCAAGCAGGCCGGCATTAATCCGGGTCTCGGTACCTTGCTGGTGGGAGACGACCCCGGTTCACACTCCTACGTATCGGGCAAGCACCGCGACTGCGCCGAAGTGGGCGTCGAGAGCATCCGCATCGACCTGCCAAACAGTGCGTCAGCCGCCGATGTGCGGGCCGCCATCCGCGACCTAAACGAGTCGCGCGAATGCACCGGCTACATCGTGCAGTTGCCGCTGCCGTTCGGCATTGACACCAACGAGATGCTCGAGCTGATTGACCCTGCCAAAGACGCCGATGGCCTGCACCCAACTAACCTGGGTCGCCTGGTTTTGGGTGTCTCGGGCGAGCTGACCAGCCCGCTGCCCTGCACCCCGGCCGGCATCGTCGAGCTGCTCACGCGCTATGGCGTTGCGACCAAGGGCGCCGAAGTGGCCGTGATTGGCCGTGGCGTGACCGTTGGTCGTCCGCTGGGTCTGCTGATGACCCGCAAGGGAATCGACAGCACCGTAACTCTCCTGCACTCGGCCAGCCGCGACCTAGAGCACGCCGTCAAGCGCGCCGATATCGTGGTTGCCGCTCTGGGGGTTGCCCACTTCGTGCAGCCAGAGTGGATCAAGCCGGGGGCTGCCGTGCTAGACGTGGGCATCACCCGCGTTGTCGGCGAAGACGGCAAGGCCAAGCTGGTAGGCGATGTGGCACCTGGCGTTGAGGAAATTGCCGGATGGCTTTCGCCAAACCCAGGTGGCGTTGGCCCAATGACTCGTGCGATGCTGGTTAAGAACGTGGTGGATTCGGCTAGTCGTTAGCCAAAACTAACCGCAGATTTGAGGCGCGCCATGAAGCGAGTGTCTGCAATCGCCTTGGTTGCCGCGCTGTCGACTTCCGGACTGCTTTTGGCCTCAGCTGTGCCGGCGCAGGCAGCCACTAAAGTTTCCTGCCCGCGCAGCCTTCCCAAGGTTCCCTTCAAGGTGGCTAAAGACGTAGGCTACCCTGCACCGCACGTGGTTTCGGCGGCGGTTTACTGCGTCTACGACAACGTGACCAATCCCGGCGCGCTACTGGGCTCTGCAAACGTGAAGAATTACCTTGCGTTGGCAATGGGCATCAACGCATCCAGAAAGTTACCTGCCGTACAAAACTACGCCTGCACCGCAGACATGGGTCCAACTTCCTTGGTGGTATTCAAAGACACCTCTGGCCACCTCGATACCGTGGTTCACGAAGAATACGGCTGCCACTGGCTTTTTTCATCGCAGACCAAGAACAAATATTGGCTCAACGAGAGCACGCAGCAGATCTTTAGCAAGTACCTGCGCTATTCCACCAGGCCGGTAACCATCGTTAACTAGACCAGCAACTGGTGCTTGGCTAGTTCCTTGTAAAGTGGCGTGCTCTGCACCAACTCGCTGTGGGTGCCAACGCCAACTACACGTCCCGCTTCCATCACAATGATCTGATCGCTGTCCACCACGGTGGAGAGTCGGTGGGCAATCACAATCAAGGTGCGCCCCTTGGCAACCGCATCGATGGCTTCGCGCATGCGCTGCTCATTCAGGCCATCCAGCGCCGAGGTACTTTCGTCCAGTAGCAGAATTGGCGGTGCCGATAGCAGGGTGCGGGCGATGGCCAACCGCTGGCGCTCGCCACCCGAGAGCATGATGCCCTGTTCGCCCACCTGAGCGTCGAGGCCGGCGGCATCGCGCTCGAGCACATCTGTCAGGTTGACCTGAGCCAAAACATCTCGTAGCTGCTGGTCGGTGGCATCCGGGCTACCGATAAGCAGGTTGTTGCGCAGGCTTCCGGCCAGCACGGGAGCATCCTGCTCCACGTAACCAAGCTGCGAACGCAGGGCAGACCTGTCTAGTTCCGAAATAGCCTGGCCATCCAACAGAATGCGGCCCGAAGTCGGTTCATAGAAACGCTCGATCAGGCTGAGAGTGGTGCTCTTGCCAGCGCCCGATGGGCCAACCAGCGCAACCCGGCTACCGCGCTTGATTTCAAACGAGACTCCGTTGAGCACTGGTTTAGCCTCGGAGTTGCCATCGCCCTGAGCTGCGTAAGCGAACTCCACATTCTCAAACGCGATGGCGATGTCGTTGAGCGGCTGAGCCGGAACGCTCGACCCCGCCTTGCCCTGTTCGTCCTCGGTTGGGATGTCGAGAATTTCTTGGATTCGGGCCAGCGCACCAAGTCCGGTTTGCACCGAGGAATAGGCGCCGAAACCGGTGGCAATCGGCCGAATTAATAGGAATAGCAACAGAACGAAAGTTACTAGGTTGGCGACGCTGGTGGCGCCCGAGGCCACCCGGTAACCTCCAACACCGAGCACCACGATGAAGGCGCCATTCATCGCGATACCCGCGATTGGGCTAATCCAGCTCGAGGTCTTGGCAATCTGGACCCCCTGCTCGTAGGCGGCGGTAGCGTCGCGTGCAATTTCGGCGGCTTCGCGATTTTCTGCGCGGGCTGCCCTGATGGTACGAACCGCACTGAGTGCGCGTTCTACCGCGGCGGACATTGCGCCGACCCGCTCCTGAGCCTTGGTCGTTGCCCTTCTAATTCGGGTGGCCACCAGCACCACAGCGGCCATTGCAACTACCAATACCGCCAGAGTGCAGCCAAGCAAAATCGGGTCGATAACCAGCATCGCAATTCCGGAACCAACGAAAATCAAGACACCACCGACGGCGTCTACCAGGCCCTGAGTTAATACGGTTCGAAGCAGCGTGGTATCGCTGGAAACGCGAGACACCAGGTCGCCGGTTCGGCGCTGGTCGTATTCGTGAATGGGAAGCCGTAGCAGGCGCGAGGCAAGTGATTTACGCGCGGCCAGCACCACGCCCTCGCCGGTCCGAGTGAGGATGAAGTACATCCAGCCACCCGAGAAGCCACTGATCAGCACAAGTGCAATCAGCAGCGAAACCGGCTCCCAAACGTTGCCGCGGTGCTGTACAGCATTGATGACCTGGCCGGTGAGCAGGGGCTGTGCCAGCGAGAGAACCGCTCCCAGCAGCGAAAGCCCCGTTGCTGCCCAGAGCGAGCGCTTGTGCTGCATCAGATAGGGCCAAAGCTGTTTGAAGGTAGCCTTCGGTTCGTTCTTGTCGCGCCCTGCGCCCATACGGTTGCGGCCTCGGCCGCCCATCATGCTCATGACCTGGTTAAACCTCTTCGATCAGGTTTGGATTCCCCAAGATAGCCTCGTTCAGCAGGTAGTTAATTTCCTGAAGACTCAGCGCCTCGGTGTATGCGGTGTTTTTGAAGAACCTGCTGAAGTCCACCGACTGCAATGCATCCAGTGCCCTGGGATGCTCCAGTTTCAAAAACATTTTGGTGGTGTTTGGCAGGCGCGGAAAATCGGTGGTTACCTGACCGCAGTTGTAGCCAAATACAGTAAGGGCGGCATCCGCCAATTCGGGTGTGGTTTTGGTCACCAAACCCTGATCGGCTACCGAGATTAGCGCTCGCTTTTGGTCACGGCGCTGCCAAATCTGGAAGCAGGTGTTGAGTCTTTTTCGAGCCGAAATGTGCTCACCCTTATCGTCCACATAATCAATCACGAGGTCGTGGTCGTCCACCAGATGAAACTGTCGGTCCAGTCGGTTTATCACCGACCACTTGCGCCAAGACCTTGGAACAATAAACGCGATGTAATCGCTGTTTGCCGCGGCGTGGTTGAAAAACGGAATGCTCAGAGCATTGTTGCGGCCGAAGGGCGGGTTGCCCAGCGTTACTGCCCCAAAAACCGGACCCAGCGATTGCTCTAAAAAGTTTGCCTTGGTCACCTGCGGGTGCTTTGGCTCGATGTCGAATGACAAGAATTTGCTGGCGCCGAGTTGCTTGGCGGCGGCGATGAAGGCCCCGGTTCCGCCAGCTGGTTCCAGAATGGTGCGAGCAGTAAAGGGCTGGTCGCCACCCGCGTCAACGACTTTGGTTAGGCGTTGGGTTAGTTCTAGGGCTAGCTGCGGGGGAGTGTAGTACTGCTCTTTACCCGTGACTCGGGTGTTGCCAGTGCGCGGCTTTTTGGCGGGCAGGCTGGCGGTCATGAACTTAGGATATCAGTGGTTGTTGTAGTCTGAAATGCTGCCCAATATTGTGTGGCGGTCTACTGGCCCATCAAAAAAGAAGCGAGCAATTCTTGACTCAAGAAATCATGATCAGGGCCAAAGGTCTCAAAAAAATCTTCGGTGAGTTTGCTGCGGTAAAGGGCATCGACTTCGAGGTTCGTCGGGGCGAATCGTTTGGCCTACTTGGTCCCAACGGTGCCGGTAAGTCCACCACCATGAAGATGATTTCGGCGGTTTCGCAGCGCACCGGTGGAACCCTGGAAATCTTGGGTAAAGACCCAAACCTCAAGGGCCCAGAAATTCGTGCCCACCTGGGTGTGGTTCCGCAAAAGGACCTGCTAGACAATGAGCTAAAGGTTTGGGAAAACCTCTACATTTACGGCCGTTTCTTTGGCCTGAGCCGTAAGTTCCTGAAGTCCAAGATCGAAGACCTGCTGGCATTTGCCCAGCTCGAAGACAAGCGCGACAACAAGGTTGAAGAGATGTCGGGTGGCATGCAGCGCCGTTTGGCTATTGCACGCGGACTGGTCAACGAACCAGAGATTTTGCTGCTGGACGAACCCACCACCGGCCTAGACCCGCAGGCCCGACACATTCTGTGGGACCGCCTGTTTCGTCTAAAAGAGAGCGGCGTGACCATTGTCATCACAACTCACTACATGGATGAGGCCGAGCAGCTCTGCGACCGTCTGATCGTGATGGACCAGGGGCAGATCATGGCCGAGGGAAGCCCGGCCGACCTGATCAAGACCTATGCCTCCAAGGAGGTGCTTGAGGTTCGTTTTGGCACCGACCGAAACGAGCAGACCGCATCGTTGCTAGAGCCGCTGGCCGAAAGACTTGAGGTGCTGCCAGACCGCATCTTGGTTTACACCGAAAACGGCGAGGAAGCTCTGGAAAAGATTCACGCCCTGGGCCTGAATCCAATCACCTCGCTGGTGCGCCGCGCCAGCCTCGAAGACGTCTTCCTGCGTCTCACCGGCCGAACCCTGGTGGACTAAGCCATGTCAAACCTCACGTTCACGCCCGGCAAGGCCGTGGATCCGGTCAAGGCCACCCGAAATGGCACCTGGCGGATGGCCGCCTACCGCTTTCGAAACCTGGGCAAGTGGTGGGCACCGCTGATCGCCTTTGGACTTGGTAACCCGGTAATGAATCTGCTGGCCTTTGGTGTTGGCATGGGTGCATTGGTTGATAAAAACACCGGCGGCCACGGAATTGCCGGGGTCTCCTACCTTCAGTTTGTTGCCCCGGCCCTTTTGGCTTCAGCTGCCATTCAGGGCATTGTCGACGAGGTGACTGGACCGGTGCTCGACGGATTTGTCTGGGACAAATCGTTCTTCGCCTTTGCCGCCACCAGCCTCAACGAAAAGCAGATTGCCAACGGCCTGATGATCGTGGCCATCTTCAGGGGCATGTTCACCAGCGGTTTTTATGGCGCGGTAATGGTGCTCTTCGGTGCCATTCCGATCAGTAGCTTCCTGCCACTTTTTGTGGTTGGCGTTTGTTCCTCGGTGGCCTGGGCTGCGCTAGTCTTTTCGGTCACCAGCCGACTCGACTCCTCGAACAACGTCTTCGATGTGCTCAACCGCTTCATCATGGTTCCTATGTTCCTCTTCAGTGGCACCTTCTATCCGCTAAATCTTGCGCCCATATACCTGCAGTGGATCGGTTGGCTCCTGCCGCTCTGGCACGCCAGCGATCTGGGTCGAGCCATCACCATCGGTACCCCGCTTCCCACCTGGCTGTTGCTGGTGCACATTGCCTACTTCGCCATCATGTTCGTGGTTGGCATGGGGCTTACCTACCCGGTATTTAAGAAACGGTTGTACCAGTCATGATCACAAATATCGCGGTATCTCAGGCGGTCGCCATCGCCGAAAAACGGGCCGGAAAACTGGGTGCCTCGGTGTATTCGGGTCGCGGTTCCAGCCTCATCGAGCGCAACGCGGTGGCGGTGCGCACCAACAACTGGCTTGCTATTGTCAGCGGCTTCTTTGAGCCGGTCTTATATCTGCTTTCCTTCGGTGCCGGTGTTGGCAAGTTGATTGGCACAGTAACCGATAGCTCTGGTCATGCCGTGCCCTACATGGCCTACATCGTTCCGGCGCTGTTGGCCACGAGTGCCATGAACGGCGCAATTTTTGATAGCACCTTCAACGTGTTCTTCAAGATGCAGCGCAGCAAGATTTACCAAGCGATGCTGGCTACCAGCCTTGGTTCATTCGATGTGGCAATCGGTGAGATTGGTTGGGCCCTGTTGCGTGGCTTGACCTACTCGCTGGCCTTCATGGCGATCGTGGTTCCCATGGGCCTAATTCCGAGCCTCTGGGGTCTGCTGGCCGTTCCGGCGGCAATGCTCGTGGCATTCGGTTTTGCCGCCGTGGGTATGGCGGTTACCACGTTCATGCGCAACTTCCATCAGCTGCAGTGGATCTTCTTCTTCCTTCTGCCGATGTTCTTGTTCAGCGGAACCTTCTACCCAATCAACAACTACCCGCTGGCTTTGCAGGTTGTAGTGCACTCGTTGCCGCTGTCACAGGCGGTGGAGCTGCTGCGCGGCCTGACTCTCGGCAATATTGATTGGCCACTTGCTGGTCACGCGCTGTACTTTGCCGTCATGGTTGTGGCTGGCCTCACGGTTACTACCAGCCGGCTCACCAAACTGTTTATGCGCTAGAGGCCGCCAGTAATTTGTAATACGACCGCGAGGTTCGGATTATTGAATCAAAGCCGCAGCCGGTATTCCTAGCCCGGAGCTCAAGTTTCTGACCATTCGAAGCGTCAACGGTCGCTTGCGATTTAGTACCTCATAAACCCGGTTTCGATTTCCAATCATTGGTTCGAGATCAGCGATGTGCAAGCCGGCCTGATCCATTCGAAACTTGATTGCTTCAATTGGATCTGGAAGGTCGATGGGAAAGTTCTTTGCTTCATACGCCTCGATTAGGGTGACCAAAATGTCTAGTTTGTCTCCGGCTGGCGTCCCAAGCGCCGGGTCGCCCTCGGCAAGCTGATCAACCTCAGCAAGAGCGGCTAGCAGGTCGGCTTCATTGCGAATCGGGGTTATATTCATTTGCTAATTTCTCCTCTCACATTTACCGTGAGTGCATCGATTTGGTCATATTCCTGATGCGTTCCGATGAACTTAATCAATACAGTTTGGGTTTGATACAACACCTCTGTGACTAACCTGTACTTATTTCCGCCGAGATTGAAAACCACTCGACTGTTTTTCAGAATGCTCGCTGATTCAAACTGCAGTTTGAGCTCTGAAGGAGACTGCCAACTTGCAAACCGCACCTCGTCAACCCAAGCTTTGATCGGCTGCTCCGCTTTGGGATGGTGAGACCAAAACTGCTTGAGTGTTTGAACGGCGATTACGCGCATAAATTGAATTTAGTCCCAAATTGGGACTAAAGTCAACGTCAACATTCGACGAAAAACCCCGGTCGGCTGACCGGGGTTTTCTACTGCGGTGAGTACGGGCCTAGGCTCCGGTGGCTGCGCCGCTTTCAACGATTGGGCCAAGCACTGCTAGGGCAATGTTGGTGATGGTTAGAACCGCAATCAGCGGCAGGACCCACTTCTTGGTGCTGAGGTCTTTCTTGCTGAAGCCGTAGACCATGAAGAAGATCACGGTGATGATGATTGCCTTTGCGGCCAGCACCAGGTTGTTTACGTGCTCTGGGTCTAGGCCCGGCACGCCGGAAGACATCCCAACCATGCCAACCAGTGCGAAACCGGTCACCAACAGCAACCAGGCGCCGTGCTGCATGGCAGCAACCACCCGGCCACCGTTCTTGAGATCTTTGATCTGGGTTAGGAAGCCACCGAGCAGGCTGGATACGCCGATCAGGTGCAGAATGACAAGAATGCCAGTGATCAGTTCATAAGTAGAAGCGTTCATAGCCCCAATCCTAACTAAGCCGCTGAAAAACGCGGGTAACGTCGGCTATTCGGCGTCTGGTGCCAGTCGGGCCATGAGAACGGCGGCCTCGACGGCCTCGGCTCCTTTGTCCTCGCGGGAGTGTTCGAGGCCGGCGCGATCCAGCGCCTGCTGCTCGGTGTTCACCGTTAGCAGGCCAAAGCCAACCGGGACTCCGTAGTCCAGCTGAACGCGGTTCAGTCCATCGGTGGCGGCAGTGCAGACGTAATCAAAGTGAGGGGTGTCGCCCTGAATGACTACTCCAAGTGCCACGATCGCATCGGCACCGTCTTCGGCGGCCCACTTTGCCGCCAGCGGCAATTCGAATGCGCCAGGCACGCGAACCACCGTGTAGATGTCGTTACCGGCGGCCTGGAGTGCGCGCTCTGCGCCCGCCAATAGGCCATCGGTGATTGTGGTGTGCCAGCTGGTGACAATCACGGTGATTGCTAGGCCGGTTGCGTCGATGTTAAGTTTTGGGGCTCCCGCACCACTCATGTTTATACCTCGTCCGGAATCATGTGACCCATGCGGTCACGCTTGGTCTCTAGGTAGCCGGCATTTTGCTCGGCTATGCCAACAATCACAGGAACGTATTCCGTTACCGGAATTCCTGCCTCGATCAGTGAGTTGCCTTTGGCAGGGTTGTTGGTCATTAGGCGCACGCTCTTGACACCAAGCTCGCGCAGCATTGCGATGGCGGCGCCGTACTCGCGGTTTTCACTGGGTAGACCCAGGGCCAGGTTTGCGTCAACGGTGTCTAGGCCGGTCTCCTGTAGGCCGTATGCCTTCAACTTGTTGAGCAGACCGATGCCACGACCCTCTTGGCCGCGCAGGTAGACCACCACTCCGCCTGCTGGATCCGCGTTGATTTGGTCCATTGCGTAGTCCAGCTGCGGCCCGCACTCACACTTGAGTGATCCAAATGCCTCACCCGTGATGCACTCGCTGTGCAGGCGCACCAGCACATTTTCACCGGTTGGTTTACCCGAGATGATTGCCACGTGGTCGGCTCCGGTGCGGTTGTCGTAGTAGCCGCGCATCCGGAAGTTGCCGTGCTTGGTCGGTACATTCGCCTCTGCAACGAAGCTGACTCGGCTCTCCATTGTGTCGCACGCGGTCAGCGAGTTGGTGGCCGTTAGGTGCTGCTTGAGCTGCTCGATGGTGATGACCGGAAGGTTTTCCTTCTTACCCAGTTCGACAAGTTCGGGAAGGCGCATCATCGATCCGTCTTGACGCACAATCTCACCGATGACACCCACCGGGGTCATGCCGGCCAGCTTGAGCAGGTCGACTGTCGCCTCGGTGTGTCCACCGCGAGCCATTACTCCGCCTGGAACTGCACGCAATGGGATCATGTGACCGGGGCGGATGACCGATGCTGGCGTTGAGCCCAGATCTGCAAGGGTGCGCGCTGTTAGGGCGCGATCCTCGGCGCTCACTCCGGTGGAGATGCGAGCGGTGGCATCGACGGTGACGGTGTAGTTGGTGGCGTGTGGGTCGCGGTTCTGGCTCCACATCACCGGCAATTCCAACTTGTTGGCACGATCCTCGTCCATAGGCACGCAGAGGAAACCGGTGGTGTGATTCACCATCCAGGCAATCCACTCCGGGCTGGCCAGTTCGGCGGCAAGGATGGCATCGCCTTCGTTTTCACGGTTTTCGTCGTCGGCTACCAGCACCGGTTTGCCGGCACGCAACGCCGCCAGCGCTTCCTCGATTGTGGAAAGTTGCTGCTCCATTAGATGCCTCTCGCTTGCAAAAGTCGTTCGATGTGCTTGGCCATGACGTCTACCTCGACGTTTACTGGGCTGCCCGGCTGCTTGCTGCCGAGAGTGGTTAGTCGTAAGGTTTCGGGAATCAGGCTCAGGCCCACAAAGTCATCGCCCACCTCGTTTACAGTGAGGCTAATGCCATCCAGGGTGATGCTGCCCTTGAGGACCACATACTTCATCAGGTCCTTGGGCACTGAAATCCGCACCCACTCCCAGTTCTCGCTTGGTTCGCGGCTTATGACATGACCCACGCCGTCAACGTGGCCCAGTACGGTGTGTCCACCGAATCGGGTCTGGGCATTCATGGCTCGCTCGAGGTTGACCGAGTCGCCAACTTTTAGACTGCCCAGGCTGGTGAGGTTGAGGGTCTCCTGCATTACGTCGGCGGTGAAACCCTTGGCGTCAAATTCGACTGCGGTTAGGCAGGTGCCGCTGACCGCGATGCTGTCGCCGCGGTGCAGGTCGCTGGCAACCAGCGGGCCCTCGATGGTGATGCGCATGGCGTCGGCCTGTGGTTCGATGGCAACCACCTTGCCCAACTCTTCGATAATTCCGGTGAACATCAGTTCTCCTCTTTTGCTGTTACTCCGTTGGCGGGTGCCTTGGGGGTTGAGTCTTTTGGTGCGGCCACGATAAGCAGGTCTTCGCCGAGGCTTTGACTGCTCTTTATGCGCAGGTGCTTGGCCTCAGGCATGCTGCCAACGCCGATGTCGTTTAGCGCGGTTCGGGTGCCGCCCAACAGCATTGGCGCCAGGTAAATCACGTATTCGTTCACCAGTCCGTGTGCCACAAATTGGCTGGCAAGGTGCGGACCGCCCTCAACCCAGACGTGCTTCACGCCGCGGTCCTTGAGCTGCAGCAGGGCCTGGTTTAGATCGCGGGTCTGGAGCACCAGGGTGGGGGCCTGGTCGTTCAAAATGTTTGCGTCAGACGGAATTGAGCGCTCACCGATTACTACTCGCAGCGGCTGGTGCTCGTACAGGCTTCCATCGGGCCGGCGTGCGGTCAGTGTGGGGTTGTCGGCCAGCACGGTTCCGGTGCCAACCACAATCGCATCGACCTGGCTGCGGCGCAGGTGCGATTCGGCGCGCGATTCCGGCCCCGAAATCCACTGACTTGTTCCATCGTTGGCGGCTGCTCGGCCGTCCAAGCTGGTGGCCCACTTTAGGGTCACGAATGGCCACCCCTGCCTGGTCGACTGGATCCAAACTCGGTTTTGCTCGTCGGCCTCGCTGGCCAAGACGCCGCTAATTACCTCGATGCCAGCCTCGCGCAGGGTTTGTGCACCACCGGCCGATGCGCCACCCACATCGGAGGACGCATAGACCACGCGCGAAATGCCGGCAGTGATGAGAGCCTGAGAACATGGGCCGGTTCGACCGGTGTGGTTACAGGGTTCGAGGGTGACCACAGCGGTGGCTCCATCGGGGATTACGGCCAACTGGGCCAGCGCAACCACTTCAGCGTGCGGGGTGCCACTGCCCATGTGCCAGCCCTCGGCGATGATCTGGCCAGTTCGGTCGAGTATCACCGCACCCACCTGTGGGTTCACGCCGTGAGCTGGGCCATGCAGGGCAAGCTCAAGCGCTCGGCGCATAGCGCCCTGGTAGCTGGATGCCTCTGACATATCCCCGGTTCCTCTTTTAGAGCGCTTCGGGGTGTGGAAAATAGCACGACATAGCCACGACCGAACCAGGAAACCTGGCGGCAGTGACTAATCGTCGTTCTTCTCCCATCCGGACTTTAACCGTCGGTTCTGGAATTTCACCAGATCAACCGCCGAACCTAGCTGCTGATGGTTGCCCATCTGAAGCCCCGGTTCGTCGGGTCGCGGACTGTAACCGCCGGCTCAGATTTTCACTGACCCCGAAGAACTTTGTTGCTGATCTATCATCCCAAATAAACCAGAGGATCGCCACGAGTATTCCGCAGCGCATAACGATTTAGGCAATGTTCTTTTAGCCTGCTTGCACCGGCGTTGGACCGGGAGTAATCTCTTATTAGATAGTTATGCGATAGTGAATAGGTATTCAAGTGGCAGCAACCAAACTAGTTCCAAACCCGCAGGCAGCCGCCTACTGGTCCCAGAAGCGTGCTGAAATCCTGGCCGCGGCTCCGGCAGAGCGCAGTGCCATTCTCGCCGAGCAGGCTCGCCTGGCTCGTCGCTCTATCGTGCATATGATCGACACCGCCGGCCAGGGTCACATCGGTGGCGACCTCTCGGTCATCGACGTAATGACCACCATTTTCTTTGGCTACCTCAACATCGATCCGCTCAACCCGGGCAAGGCCGATCGCGACCGCTTCATCCTGAGTAAGGGCCACTGTGCCGCTGCCCTCTACACCACCCTCGCCTTCACCGGTCACTTTGATGCCAGCGAACTGAGCACCTTCATGGCGCCTTATTCTCCGCTGAATGGCCACCCAAACCGCAATAAGGTTCCAGGAGTCGAAACCAACACCGGCCCACTTGGTCATGGCCTGCCGGTAGCGGTGGGTACCGCCATCGGTGCTCGTCTCAACAAGAACGGTGCCCGCACCTTTGTAATCATGGGCGACGGCGAGATGCAGGAGGGCTCCAACTGGGAGGCCCTGATGAGCGCCAGCCACTTTGGCTTGGCCAACCTCACCGCCATCGTGGACCGCAACCGCCTGCAGCAGGGTGCCCGCACCGAAGACACCAATGGACTGGATCCACTGGACCAAAAGCTTGCCGCTTTTGGCATGGAGGTGCGCGAGATTGACGGGCACGATTACCAGCAGCTCTGGGAGGCCCTGAAGCCTTCGACCACCGGGAAGCCGGTTGCCATCATTGCCAACAGCATCAAGGGCAAGGGCGTTTCGTTTATCGAAGACCGAGTCGAATGGCACCACAAGGTTCCAAACAAGCAGCAGGTTGAACAAGCACTAGAGGAGCTAGCATGAGCGCGCCAACCCCTACCAGCTACCGCATTGGCAGCGAAGATCTTCCGGTCTTCGACAACCGGCAGGCATTCGCCAAGACCCTAATCGAACTGGCTCACACTGATGAACGAATCGTCGCTGTAGTAAACGACTCGGTTGGTTCCAGCAACCTCACCGAGTTCCGCGAACTTTTCCCTGATCGACTCATCAACGTGGGCATCGCCGAACAGAACATGGTTGGCGTTGGTGCCGGACTGGCAAACGCCGGGCTCGTCCCGTTTATCTGTGCCGCCGGTCCATTCATCACCGGTCGTGCCCTCGAGCAGGTAAAGGCTGATGTTGCGTATTCCAACTTCCCGGTAATTCTCTGTGGCATGAGCCCAGGCATGGCTTACGGCGAGCTTGGTCCAACCCACCACTCAGTTGAGGACCTATCTTGGCTCCGCGCACTGCCCGGATTGGACATCGTGGTGCCGGTTGACGAAGATGAAACTGTGAAGGCAGTCAAGTGGGCAGCATCGGCAAAACGCCCGATGTACCTTCGGGTGGGTCGCCACAAGGTGCCAAATGTAACCACCGCGACCACCCCGTTTGAGCTAGGCAAGTGGCAGACCCTGCACGAAGGCACCGATGTCACCATCATCGCCACCGGTTCGCAGGTTTCGCGCGCGCTGGCCGCGGCTGCCGTGCTTGCCGAGTCTGGAATCCAGGCGCGAGTCCTAAACGCAACCTTCATAGCTCCGCTAGACGTTGCCGCAATCAAGGCAGCGGCCACCCAAACCAAGGCCATCGTCACTGTTGAAGAGGCCAATATCGCCGGTGGTCTGGGAGCCGCGGTTGCTAGTGTTCTGGTGCAGACCGAGGGCGCACACGTGCCAATGCGAATCATCGGAAACGATTCCTGGGCTCCAACCTTGAGCACCGATGGCCTTTACGAACACTTCGGTCTAACCGCCGAGAACATCACGGCAAAGGTGCGCGAGGTTCTGCAGAGTGCCTAAGACCGGCCAACTGATTGCCATCGATCAGGGCACCAGCTCCACCAAGGGGCTGTTGCTCGATTCAAACCTGCGGGTTTTGGCAACGGTTAGCAAGCCGGTTGAGCTTGACACCCCGGAATCGGGCTGGGTCCAGCAAGACCCGGAAGCCATCTGGGAATCGGTGCGTTTGGCCATCGATGAATTGAGCGCGCAGGCAACCGAGGAAATCCTGGGGCTAGCCATCACCAACCAGCGTGAGTCTGCGTTGGCCTGGGATGTGGCAACCGGCAAGCCACTCAGCGCAATGCTGGGTTGGCAGGACCGCCGAACTGCAGGCAGGGTGCACGAGTTTTCGGAGCAGCAACGCGAGGCCATTCGTGAGCTGTCGGGCTTGCCGCTGGACCCCATGTTCTCGGCGCTTAAGTTCGAGTGGATTCTGAACCAGATCGACGCCGACCGAAGCCGCAGCCAGGCTGGGCAAATTGCTCTCGGTACGCTGGACACCTGGCTGGTCTACAAACTCACCGGCCAGTTGGCAGCTGAAGCCGGCAATGCCAGCCGCACCCAGTTGCTAAACGTGGCAACGGGTGAGTGGTCTCAGCAACTGGCTGAATTATTCAACGTCCCGTTGGCTGCGCTTGCCCCAGTGGTTGGCAGCGATGCCCCGACCGCCCCGATTCTGGCTGGCCCGCTGGCCGGCAAGCCGGTCTTGGCCGTCTTGGCCGATTCGCACGCGGCGCTCTACGCCCACCAATTGGGAAGTGGCGCAACCGCCAAGGCAACCTTTGGTACCGGCTCCAGCATCATGGCGCTATCACGCAAGCCCGCCGCCGCCGACTCTGGTCTGGTCACCACCGTGGCCTGGTCCATCGATGGCAAGCTGACCACCGCTCTGGAGGGCAACATTCTTTCGAGTGGTGCCACTGTGGTTTGGCTTGGGCAACTGCTGGCTAAGAGTCCGGCTGAGTTGGATCAACTGGCACAGTCGGTTGGCGAGTCCGCTTCCGAGGTGAATCTGGTCCCGGCCTTCGGTGGACTTGGTGCACCCTGGTGGGATGCCGATGCCAGTGCAATCATCGATGGCATGACGCTTTCCACTGGTCAGGCAGAGCTGGCGCTGGCCGCTTTCGAGGCCATTAACCTGCAGATCGAAGACGTGCTGGCCGCGGTTGACAACGCCACCGGACAGCGATTGCCCGCGATTAACGTGGATGGCGGGCCAACCTCAAATCTATGGCTCATGCAGCAGCAGGCCAACCTCAGCCAGCGATCTGTCGTAAAAAACAACGTGGCAGAGCTCTCAGCCACGGGTGTCGCGGCACTGGCCCTGAAAGTTGTCGGAATCGACCTTGGCGACTACCGAGCAGATAACAGCAGTTTTGAACCAAACCTAGAAACTTCCAGTGCGGTGGCTCGTCAAGCCAGTTGGCATGCCGCACTGGCAAAATCAAGAATGCAAAGGAGCAACTAATGAGTGGACAAAAATTTGGTGCCGGAATCTGGCACTTTGCTAACTACCTAGACCGCTATGCCACCGATGGCTACGGCGACCACCGCACCCTGCTGGACATGATCGATATGGCCGGTTCGGTCGGAGATCTATCGGTGGTTGACCTTACCTGGCCGTTCCTAGACCCGGGCATCACCCACGAGAAGATTAAGGCCCAGTTGGCCAAAAACCAGCTTGAGGTCATCGGCATCACCCCGGAGATCTACACTCGTAAGTTCATGAAGGGTGCCTTCACCAACCCGGACGCTGGCATCCGTCGCGAGGCACACGACCTCATTACCGATGCCGTGGGTGTGGTCAAAGACTTCGGTGCCAACTACGTGAAGCTTTGGCCTGGCCAGGACGGCTGGGACTACCCATTCCAAGTTGACCACCACAACCACTGGAAGCTGGCGATGGACGGAGTGGGCCAGTTGGCCGCCGAGAACCCAGACGTCAAGTTTGTGATCGAGTACAAGCCACGCGAACCTCGTGTGAAGATGGCGTACGACTCGGTCTCGCGCACGCTGCTTGCCCTCGAGAAGATCAATCTGCCTAACGTGGGAATCCTGCTTGACTTCGGTCACGCCCTGTTCGGCGGCGAGTCACCAGCCGACTCCGCTCAGCTTGCCATCGACTACGGTCGCCTCTTCGGTATGGACGTAAACGACAACCTGCGCGCCTGGGATGATGACCTCATCGCCGGTACTGTGCACCCGATGGAGCTGTTTGAGTTCTTCTACGTGCTTCGCAAGAACAACTGGGAGGGTGTCTGGCAGCTGGACCAGTTCCCATTCCGCGATGACCACGTTGAAGCCGCGAAGATGGCAATCGAGTTCCTGAAGCGAGTCGAAGCCGGCCTTGACCGCATGGACTTCGAGGCGCTGCAGGAGGCCCAGAGTCGTCACGATGCAGTTGCCGCCGGGCGCATTGCCCGCAACGCGCTGTTCGGCATGTAACGACCACCGCACAAATTGAGTCGGCTGCTCGGCAAAGCATAGGATGAATCTTTATGCAATCCATTCCGCTTCCTGCCGAGCAGCTGCGCTTTTTAACGAAGATTGCGATCATGTACCACCAGGATGGCCTGAAGCAGTCTGAGATTGCCGCCAAACTTCACATTGCCCAGGCCCGGGTCAGCCGCATGCTGCAGCAGGCCGAGGAAGTGGGAATCGTGCGCGTCACCGTGACCGCTCCGCTGGGCATCAACGTTGAGCTGGAGCGAGCCCTCGAGCGCAAGTATGGGATGCAGGAGGTCGTCGTGGCTCAGGCCTTCGACGACTCGCTGGTTACCAATACCATCGGTGCCAGTGCTGCCTCCTATCTAGAGGCCACGCTCATCGGCAACGAACACCTTGGAATTTCATCGTGGAGCACGACCCTGCTGGCTGCAGTCGAATCGATGACTCCGCGAGCAAAACAGGCGGCCACCGAAGTCATCCAGCTGCTTGGTGGCGTGGGAGTTCCGGCCGCTCAGGTACGCGCGACCCGCCTGGCCTCGCGTCTGGCCGAGCTGACCGGTGGCGAACCACACTTTTTGGCAGCCCCCGGAATTGTTGCCAGCAGCGAGGCACGCTCAGCCCTGATGGCAGATGCCTTCGTGCAGTCGGTGGCTCAAAGCTGGGACCGCCTGACCACCGTTTTGGTGGGCATCGGCTCGCTTGAGCCTTCCAAGCTTTTGATCGAATCTGGAAACGCCATCGACGAGGCCGATAAGCAGACTCTGCGCGACCTGGGCGCGGTTGGCGATGTCTGCCTGCACTACTTTGATGCCGCCGGAAAACTTATTAACTCCGGCCTTGAGGACCGCATCCTGGGCATCAGCGCACAGACTCTGCGGGCCGTGCCTCGTCGAGTGGGAATCGCCGGGGGAGCGCACAAGCTGGCGGCCATCAGGGCTGCCATGACCGGAGGTTGGATCAACGTATTGATCACAGACTCCGGTGTGGCTCAGGCCCTGCTAGACGACTAGCGAGCAACACACCGCATATTCTTCGTTACCGACCGGCAACACACCATATATCCTTCGTTACCGGTTCCCGGCAACACACCGCATATCCTTCGTTACCGGTTCCCGGCAACGAAGCCAATCCGGTCATAGACGCGGGCCAGGGTCTGCTCGGCCAGCTCGTTGGCGGCGGCAGCACCCTTGGAAAGCAGACGATCCAGTTCAGCCTGGTCACTGAGCAGCTCGATGGTGCGCTCGCGAATCGGTTCGATTCGAGCCACCACTGCATCGGCAAGTTCGCCCTTGAGCGCTCCGTAGCCAAGACCATTCATGCGGCTTTCGAGGCTGGCAACCGATTCACCCGAAACCAGGCTGAGAATACCCAACAGGTTGCTCACGCCCGGCTTGGCCTCACGGTCAAAGCGAATCTCGCCATCGGTGTCGGTTACGGCACTCTTGATCTTCTTGACGATCACCGAGTTCTCGTCCATCAGATTTACCAAACCCTTGGGGTCGGCCGCGCTCTTCGACATCTTGGCCCCGGGGTTCTGAAGGTCATAGATCTTGGCGGTTTCCTTGAGGATCTGGGCCTCGGGAATCAGGAAGGTCTCGCCGAAGCGGCCGTTGAACCTGGTGGCCAGGTCTCGAGTGAGCTCGATGTGCTGACGCTGATCCTCGCCCACCGGAACCGAAGTCGGCTGGTAGAGCAGGATGTCTGCTGCCTGCAGGATTGGATAGGTGAACAGGCCAACCGAAGCGCTCTCGGTACCGTTCTTCTGAGTCTTGTCCTTGAACTGGGTCATGCGCGAGGCCTCACCCATTCCGGTGATCGTGTTTAGCACCCAGGCCAGCTGGGCGTGTGCAGGCACGTGACTCTGCACAAACAGCGCGCTCTTGTTCTCATCTATGCCGGCGGCCAGATACTGGGCAGCGGTGCGGCGGGTGTTGGCACGCAGGGTTGCGGGATCCTGGGGCACGGTGATGGCGTGCAGGTCAACCACACAGAAGTAGGCGTTGTAGTCGTCCTGCATCTTGATCCAGTTGACCAGTGCGCCTAGGTAGTTACCCAGGTGCAGCGAACCAGCCGATGGCTGCATTCCGCTGAGCAGGTTGTCTTTTCCGTTGGCAGCCTTATAAACAGGGGCCTTAGCGTTCATTGTTTAATCCTTTGCAAACCCCGAGGGGCGATTTCTAAAAAGCGTATTCGACAACCACGGGGGAGTGGTCGGTGAAGCGGGTGTCGTAGCTGGCGGCTCGGTGTACCACATAGTTTTTTGCGCGCTCGGCCAACTTAGGAGTTGCCAGCTGGTAGTCGATGCGCCAACCGGTGTTGGTGTCAAAAGCCTGTCCGCGCTGGCTCCACCAAGTGTATGGGCCGGGCTGCTCTGGATGCGCATCGCGACCCAGGTCGCGCCAGCCCTGCTGCTTCATGAAACCATCGAAGTAGGCGCGCTCCTCCGGCAAGAAACCGGCGTTCTTGAGGTTGCCCTTCCAATTCTTGATGTCCAGCTCGGTGTGGCCCACGTTCAGGTCGCCAAGCACTACGACATATTCGCGAGTTGCCATCAGCTCGGTCATCCGCTTGGTCATGGCCTCTAGAAACTTATATTTCTCCACCTGCTTCGGGGTGTCAACCTCACCCGAGTGCACATAGGTGCTCACCACGGTCAGGCGCTCGCCGCCCACCTCAAATTCGGCCTCCAGCCAACGGCCGGCGCTGTCGAAATCGTCCGGTCCAAGCACGGTACTGTGCGCCACCGACGGCACCGAACTCACCACCGCGACTCCGGCGCGGCCCTTGGCGGTTGCCACGTCGTGAAGGATGTGCCACTCACCGGTTGGGCTCGAATCGGTGACCGTGGCAAAGAGCCCAATGATGTCCTCGTCGGCGGCCCTTACCTCCTGAAGGCAGAGAATATCCGGGCGGGTCTCGGCCAGCCACTCCACCATTCCCTTGCGGAAGGCGGCGCGGATGCCGTTGACGTTGAGAGTTACAACCTTGAGCGGTGAGTTTGCCATGACTACAGTTTAAACTTCCGTAGACTTCAAGGGTGTCAAAGCAGCTTTTGGTGGGCGCCGGCGTGGGTAGCGGGATCGCGAGAGGCCCAGCCTTTGTTTTGCGCACGGCGGATTCGCCAGCCGATGGCTCCACCGGCCTAGATTCTGGTGGCATCGAGGCCATCAAATCGGCGATCAATTCACTTGCCACTCAGCTTGAGGTCCAATCCAAAGACTCTGAGAGTGGCGACATCCTCATGGCGCTCGCCGCAATGCTTCGCGACCCGGTATTGCTGGACTCCATCAAGGAATTTCTGGCGACCGGCTCTGGGTCCGAACGCGCGGTGCGCGGTGCGTTCAATGGCTTTGCCCGCAAGCTGGAGCGACTGGGTGGCTATTTCGCAGAACGAAGCGCCGACCTCCAAGATCTCAGCAGCAAGGTAATTGATCGTCTGGGTGGCCAGACCGGCGAGGTCGACTTTCCGGAAGAACCTTTTGTTCTGGTCACCACCGAACTTTCGCCAATCCTGGCTGCCTCGCTCAAACAGACTCCGGTTCTGGCGGTAATCACCGAGAAGGGCTCCGCCACCTCGCACAGCGCGATCATTACTCGTGGCGCAAACCTACCAACGGTCATGGGTGTGGTTGGGGCCAACGACATTTTGGATGGCCAGGAGATTCTGGTAGACGCCACCAGTGGCCAGGTGTTCATCGAGCCAAACCACGAAGAAATCCAGCAGTACGCCGAGGCGGCCTACCCGAGTACCACCCTGATGAGCACGCTGCCCGACCCGGCGGATCTGCCGGTGGCAATCATGGCAAACCTCGGATCAAGCTTTGAGATTCCAACCGCAATCCGTGCCGGAGCCCAGGGTGTCGGGCTTTTCCGCACCGAGCTGTTGTTCCTCGGCCACAAGCGTCCGCCATCCAAAGAAGAGCAAATCTTCGAGTACACCAAGCTGCTTGCCGGTTTCCAGGGCAGCCGTGTGATTGTTCGAGTGTTAGACATCGATGTGGATAAGCAACTGGAGTTTCTGTACAAGACTCCGGGTGGGCCTTACCCCAACCGCGGACTCCGGGTTCTGCTGCAAAACCGCTCGGTTCTAAAGACGCAGCTAGAGGCCCTTGCTGCCGCCGCCGAGTACTACCCAGCGACCGAACTCTGGGTCATGGCTCCGATGGTGGTTTCGGTGCAGGAGACCAAAGAGTTTGTGAAGATGGCTCGCGCCGCGGGGTTGAAGACGGTTGGCATCATGATCGAGGTTCCCGAGATCACCAAGCGTTTCACGCTGAATCGTGCCCTGAAGCACGTGGATTTTGTGAGTATCGGAACCAACGACCTAACCCAGTATGTGCTCCGTCGAAGTCGGTACTCCAGCAACCTGGCGCTGAGCGAAACCCGCAACAACAAGGTGCTGCTGATCATCGATAACGTGATTCGTGCCTGCAAGGCCAAGGGAATTCACGTTGGGGTTTGTGGTGAGGCCGCTGCCGACCCGGCAAGCGCCAAGATTTTCATTCGAATGGGTGTGGACAGCCTAAGTGCGTCACCGGCTCTGATTCCTGCGCTAGCTGCGGCTCTGGTCTAAGCCAATACTGGGCTGGCGGTCACGATCGGACTATCCCAGCCGGCGTAATCGCCGCCGTAGTGCTCGACTACCAGCGCCACATCATCGCAGGCGTGGTTTAGGTTGCTGTTGGTGAGCTTCACAAAGTGCATGGCCAAGACCTGGCTTTTTATGGTGTGGTTTAGCAGCACGGTATCGAATCCTGCGGCCCTAAGAGCCGACTCGGCCGCCTGAGCCATGAAGTGGTTGGCAAAGTAGCAGATGTGCTGAACCCGGTGCAGGGCACCGATGGCGTCGCCATCCTGCTGGCGCCGCTGCAGCAAAATTTGGTTTGCCGGTGCGAAGTCTTTCATCGCTCACTCCGATACAGAACCCAGCTCCCCGCGCCGAGTCCAAGGGATAACCCTAATTTAGCCTCGGTGGTTGGTATCAGTCCGCTGCAACACGTGCTCCCCGTATAAATGGTCCGGAAATGCAAATACCGCCGATCGATGACCGGCGGTATTTGTTTGGAAACTGTTTAGGCGCGACCGCGCAGAATGGCGTTCTTTACCTCTGCGATGGCGCGGGTCACCTGAATGCCACGAGGGCAGGCCTCGGTGCAGTTGAAGGTGGTGCGGCAGCGCCAGACGCCCTCTTTGTCGTTGAGGATGTCGAGGCGAACCTCGGCTGCCTCGTCGCGGCTGTCGAAGATGAAGCGGTGGGCGTTCACAATGGCGGCAGGGCCAAAGTACTGACCGTCGTTCCAGAACACTGGGCAGGAGGTGGTGCAGGCGGCACACAGAATGCACTTGGTTGTGTCGTCGTAGCGCTCGCGGTCTTCGGCAGACTGCAGGCGCTCGCGGTCTGGGGCGTCGCTAGCGATCAAGAACGGCTTCACATCGCGGTAGGCCTGGTAGAACGGGTTCATGTCTACGATGAGGTCCTTTTCGACCTCGAGGCCCTTGATTGGCTCAACGTAGATTGGCTGCGAAAGATCGAGGTCCTTTAGCAACGTCTTGCAGGCGAGGCGGTTGCGGCCGTTGATGCGCATGGCATCCGAGCCACAGACACCGTGGGCGCAAGAACGACGGAACGACAGCGAGCCGTCTACGTCCCACTTGATCTTGTGCAGGGCATCCAGCACGCGGTCGGTGCCAAACATGGTCAGGTCGTAGTCCTGCCACTTTGGCTCGGCGTCAACCTCAGGGTTGTAGCGGCGAACCATCATGGTCACCTTGAACGATGGGACCTCTGCGATTGCAGTTGCGCTCTGAGCTTCCATTAGTACTTACGCTCCATTGGCTGGTAGTTGGTTACCACAACTGGCTTCCAGTCCATCTTGATGCTATCTCCGGTCTTGTAGGCCATCGAGTGCAGCATGAACTTTTCGTCGTCGCGGGTTTCGAAGTCTTCACGGAAGTGACCGCCGCGGCTTTCGCGTCGTTCGCGTGCGGTGAAAGCCAGAACCTCAGCTAGGTCAAGCAGGAAGCCAAGTTCTACGGCCTCTAGGAGATCGGTGTTGAAGCGCTGGCCAAGGTCCTGGATAGCGATGTGCTGGTAGCGCTCGCGAAGTTCGGCGATCTTGTCCAGAGCCTCGTTGAGCGAGGACTCGGTGCGGTAAACCTGAGCGTTCTTGTCCATGGTGTCCTGCAGTTCTTTTCGCAGGACGGCAACCTTCTCGGTTCCCTTGCTGTTGCGAACGGCGTTGAGCAACTCAACCACGCCATCGATGGCACCTTCAGGAACCGGTACGAAGTCGGCTTCCTTGCTGTATTCGACAGCGTAGATTCCGGCACGCTTGCCAAAGACGTTGATGTCGAGCAGCGAGTTGGTACCCAGGCGGTTGGCGCCGTGTACCGAAACACAGGCACACTCGCCAGCGGCGTAGAGACCCGGAACAACAGTGGTGTTGTTGCGCAGCACCTCGGCCTTGATGTTGGTAGGAATTCCGCCCATTGCGTAGTGCGCGGTTGGGAAGACCGGTACCGGCTCGGTGTAAGGCTCTACGCCCAGGTAGGTACGAGCAAACTCGGTGATGTCCGGCAGCTTGGCGTCGATTACCTCTGGAGGCAGGTGGGTGAGGTCAAGCAGGACGTAGTCCTTGTGTGGTCCAGCGCCACGGCCCTCGCGAACCTCGTTTGCCATTGCTCGAGCAACCATGTCTCGAGGAGCTAGGTCCTTGATGGTCGGTGCGTAGCGCTCCATGAAGCGCTCGCCGGTGGAGTTACGCAGGATTCCACCCTCGCCTCGGGCTGCTTCCGAAAGCAAGATGCCGAGGCCGGCGAGGCCGGTTGGGTGGAACTGGTAGAACTCCATGTCCTCCAGCGGAAGACCCTTGCGCCAAATGATTCCAACGCCGTCTCCGGTTAGGGTGTGAGCGTTAGAAGTGGTCTTGAAGATCTTGCCAAAGCCACCGGTTGCAAAGACAATCGACTTGCCCTGGAACACGTGAAGGTCTCCGGTTGCTAGGTCATAGGCAACAACAGCCGCTGGGCGCTCGACGCCATCGACGGTGTTCATGACCAGGTCTAGAACGTAGAACTCGTTGTAGAACTCGATGCCCAACTTGACGCAGTTCTGGTACAGGGTCTGCAGAATCATGTGCCCGGTGCGGTCTGCTGCGTAGCAAGAACGACGAACCGGAGCCTTACCGTGGTCGCGGGTGTGGCCACCGAAGCGACGCTGATCGATCTTGCCGTCTGGGGTGCGGTTGAATGGCAGGCCCATGTTCTCGAGGTCGATTACTGCGTCCACAGACTCTTTGGCAAGAATCTCGGCTGCGTCCTGGTCGACTAGGTAGTCGCCACCCTTTACGGTGTCGAAGGTGTGCCACTCCCAGCTGTCTTCCTCAACGTTGGCAAGCGCTGCGGCCATGCCACCCTGAGCCGCACCGGTGTGGGAGCGGGTTGGGAAAAGCTTGGAGATTACTGCGGTCTTGGCGTGTGGGCCAGCTTCGATGGCGGCACGCATACCGGCACCACCGGCTCCCACGATTACTACGTCGTACTGGTGGTTGAAAACCTTAGGGCTGCTCACTGCGTTTTTCCTTTATTTGGTTCCGAGTATTACTTGGCGCAGATTTGCTGCCAGGTGGCTGCGCTCAGCAGCCCCTTCGAGACACATGGGTCGAATGCGGTGACCACCCAGGTTCCCAGCACCACAAGCGCGATGCAGGTGGCCCACAGAAGTACTACCAAAGTCTTGCGAACGGCTTCGCGCTCTGCATAGTCGTTCACGATGGTGCGCATTCCGTTGGTGCCGTGGATGAGCGCTAGCCAAAGCATCAGGCCGTCCCACACCTTCCAGAATGGGTTGGCCCACTTACCGGCTACGAAAGCGAAGTCGATGGCAAGTACGCCCTGGCCAACGAATAGGTTGACGAAGAGGTGACCGAAGATGAGGACGAGCAGCACAACGCCCGATGCACGCATGTACATCCAGCCGTACTTCTCGAGGTTTGCGCCCTTGCGCTTGCGAGGGCTGTTCGGGGTTTCGATGACGATAGACATTTACTGACCCCTTAGTTGCCTGCAGCTGCGCGCTGGAATTCGGTGATGATGTTTGGAATCTGGTGCGTTGCAAAGCCACCGACGAGGATGAGTGCAAGCGCGATTACCCACCAGAACATGCGGTTCTGGAACTTGGCGCCCTTGCGCCAGAAGTCGATCAGGATGATGCGAACACCGTTGAGTGCGTGGAAGACAATGGCACCTACCAGCCCAAGCTCACCGATGCCCATGATTGGCTGCTTGTAGCTTTCGATTACGGTGTTGTAGCTCTCTGGGCTGATTGAAAGCAGCGAGCTGTCAAGAATGTGAACCAGCAGGAAAAAGAAAATGGCAACACCGGTAATGCGGTGTAGAACCCAAGACCACATTCCGACTTTTCCGCGGTAAAGGGTGCCGGCAGGCATCTTTGGCACGAGAATCCTCCTCAAAAGGGGTGCTTACCTATAAAGGTGCTTAAAGTCTACGGTTTTCAAGGACCCCTTCTGGCCATTTTCTGAGTCTTCTCAACTATGGTTTCTATTGTCATGAGGAATTCACGCAAGCCCATCGAACGCTTTCACACCATCATTCCGGCCGGGGGTATCGGGTCCCGGCTCTGGCCGCTGTCCCGTGCCTCGGCGCCCAAGTTTTTACATGACCTAACCGGCAGTGGGCAGACCCTGCTGCAGGACACCTGGGACCGACTTTCACCAATTGCAGGAAGCGACCGCATCTTGGTGGTGACCGGGCAGGCGCATCAGGGTGCTGTCGTAGAGCAGATCGAAGACCTCGACCTCAAGAACCTGGTTTTGGAGCTGAGCCCAAAGGACTCAACCGCTGCCATCATCCTCGCCGCCGCCATTTTGGCCAAGCGCGAGCCAGACGTGATTGTCGGTTCGTTCGCAGCCGACCACGTGATCCCAGACAGCAAGGCTTTCCAGGACTGCGTTCGCGAGGCCATCGAGGTAGCGGCAACCGGCAAGATCGTCACAATCGGCATCACGCCCACCGAACCATCTGTTGCGTTTGGTTACATAAAGACCGGCGAACCGCTGAACATCGAAGGAGCGCCTAACGCACGGGCAGTCTCGGCCTTCATCGAAAAGCCAAAAATGGCTACCGCCCGCAAATATGTCGAGAGTGGCAAGTACCTCTGGAACGCCGGCATGTTTATCGCTCCGGCTCAGCTGCTACTGGACCAGCTGGCCAAGACCGAACCCGAGTTGCACAAGTCGCTGATGGAAATTGCCGACGCCTGGGATGGCATGTATCGAGAATCGGTGATGCACAAGGTTTGGCCAAACCTCAAAAAGATCGCCATCGATTATTCGATTGCCGAGCCAGCCGCAGAGGCCGGACTGGTTGCCGTTGTACCCGGCAAGTTCACCTGGCACGACGTCGGCGATTTCGCCGCGATTGCTGAACTGCAGTCTCAGGGCAGACAGGGAAATCTAGCTGTGCTAGGCAACACCAAGGTTCTAGCCGATTCCTCCAGCGGAATTTTGGTCAGCGACACTGATCGATTGATTGCCCTCATCGGCGTTGAAGACATCATTGTCGTTGACACCCCGGATGCACTCTTGGTGACCACCAAGGAGCACGCTCAGCGGGTCAAGTCACTGGTGGATGCCTTAAAAGCAACCGGACATGGCGATCTCCTATAGCTAAACCTTCGTTTAGATAGGCTTGGCGTATGAAATTGCGCTTGGCCAAGTTGGCCGTTGGTCTGTGGGCTGCGGCACTCTTAGCCAGTGGTTGCAGCAGCAATTTGGTGAGCGCAACTCCGACCCCGGTTGCCTATAAAGCCTGCATGTCGGCATCCCCCGCCGGACTATCCGATGGCGGATTGAATCAAAATGCCTACTTCGGTTTGCAGCAAGCCTCGGTTCAGTACGGTGTGGCGATATCTGCCACCGAGGCGAGTGAAATTCCATCGGTCGGAGACTACGAACAGCGAATTCAGCGTCTGATAAAGCGTGGCTGCAACCTGATTTTTGCGGTTGGCGGAAACCAAAATGCTGCCGTGTACACCAAGGCTCAGGCAAACCCAAAGGTCAGCTTCGTGCTGGTGGACCAGCCGCCTTACGTTCTCAAAACCGCAATGCAATCCGCCGCAAGCAGCAATGTTCAGTCGCTCACCTACGACACAACGATTCCAGCTTTCCAGGCCGGATACCTGGCGGCCGCTCACAGCGCGGCCAAAGTGGTGGGAGTTTTATCGGCTGCCAACGACAAGGTTGCGCAGGCCGAGGCCTGGTACTTCATGCAGGGTGTCGAACGCTACAACCTTGACAACCCAGACGCCGAAGTCCTGGTGATGGGAGCCAGCGGTCCCAATCCAGCCAACTGGTGGGCTCTTGCTGGGTCTGCCAGTCCTAAATCGGTGAAGCTTTGGGTTGGCCACTTGCTGGCACTTGGCGCCGATGTAGTTTTCCCGGTCGGAGTTAACGGCCTAGCCGCTACCCAGCAGGTGGCGCTGAACCAGGGGGCGGTGGCGATTGGTTCAAACTCCGACTGGTTCAATGAGACCCGTTATGCAACCGTGAAAGCTGCAATCCTCGCATCGGTGCACAAGGTGGTTTCGCAGGACATCGCAAATCTGGTTGGTGAGCACCTCTCGCAATCACAGAGCTCCGCAACTCCCAGCAGCGTAACTACGCCAGTTATTGCGGGTCAGGTGAAACTTAGCCCTCAGCACGGCGTTGACTATGGCTCTGCGACTCAGGGCAAGCTGGACGACATTGCGCAACAGATTGCGGCTGGACAGATTAAAGTGACCCCGTTCACTCAGTAGCGGCTGTGTAACAACTAAGTTAAGAAAACCTTCTACTTGCTTAAGGCCATTCTCAGAAATGGCTAGGCTTTGGCTGTAGACCAAATTTTCTATGGTCCGCATCATCTAGGAGGAATTTAAGTGAAGTTTGTTTCACGCACCACCAGCATTTTGGCAGCTGTCGCCGTAGCCAGCGTCGCTCTGGCCGGCTGTGCCTCGGCTCCTGCTAAGACCGCAAGCCCGACCGTCAACTACAAGGCATGTATGGTTTCGGACAGCGGCGGTTTCAAGGACGCCTCGTTCAACGAAGAGGCCTACAACGGTCTGCTAAACGCCAAGAAGGACCTCGGCGTAAAGACCGCTCAGGTTGAGTCGCCTAACACCGCAACTCAGACCGACTACACCTCGGCTGTTCAGTCGATGGTTTCTGAGGGCTGTAACCTCATCATCAACGTTGGTTTCGCGCTGGCCTCGGCCACTGCTGACGCAGCCAAGAAGCACCCAAAGATTGACTTTGCGCTAATCGACTCGGCTCTCAGCAACCCAGACTTCTCGCCGCTGAGCCTGCCAAACGTAAAGCCAATCCAGTACGACACCGCTCAGGCCGCCTTTGAGGCCGGTTACCTAGCTGCAGCCACCACCAAGACCGGCAAGGTTGCAACCTACGGTGGAATGCTGTTCCCATCTGTAACCATCTTCATGGACGGTTTCAAGCAGGGTGTTGCTTACTACAACAAGGCCAAGGGTAAGAACGTAGTTGTGCTCGGCGCCGAGGGTACCGACAGCAGCAAGTGGGCTGCAACCGGTGACTTCAACGACGTAGCAAAGGGTAAGACCCTCACCGAGCAGTTCTTCTCACAGGGTGCAGACATCATCCTTCCAGTAGCTGGTCCGGTTGGACAGGGCTCGGGTCAGGCAACTCTTGACCACAAGGGCACCCTCGTGATCGGTGTTGACAGCGACTGGTACGGAATCCCAACCCACGCAAAGTACAAGGCCAACATCCTCACCTCGGTTGAGAAGAAGATGGCCAAGGCCGTTGAGGAAATCATCAAGACTGGTGTGGACGGCAAGTTCACCGGCGGCGACGCCAACCAGTACGTTGGCACCCTTGCCAACGGCGGTGTGATGATTGCGCCACAGCACGAGGTTGCTTACCCAGCCGGTGTTCAGAAAGAGCTAGACCAGATCAACTCCGACATCATCTCGGGCAAGATCAAGGTCACCTCGATCTACAACAAGTAATTCATTCAGTGAGCGGGGGTCGCCAAGTGCGGCCCCCGTTTGCTTTTCAATAGACTTAGGCTCAGAGCCACTTAGGGTGGTCCGATGAGCACAAAGAATCGACAGCAATGAAGCTAGAACTTCGTGGAATCACAAAGCGTTTCGGGGCGTTGACCGCCAACGACAATGTGAACCTGGTTGCCGAACCCGGCAGCATCCACTGCCTTTTGGGCGAAAACGGTGCCGGTAAATCCACACTGATGAATGTCCTGTACGGCCTGTACCAGCCTGATGGTGGACAGATTCTGCTGGACGACCAAGTGGTCAAGTTTGCCGGTCCCGGCGATGCCATGGCTGCCGGCATCGGAATGGTTCACCAGCACTTCATGCTGATCCCGGTGTTCACGGTTGCCGAAAATGTGATGCTCGGCCACGAGCCAGTAAAGTTTGGTGGCTTTCTAGATCTCGATGCTGCCCGAGCCAAGGTCCGCGAAATCAGCGATCGATTCGGATTCGATGTCGACCCAGACGCAATCGTCGGTGAATTGCCGGTGGGTGTTCAGCAGCGGGTCGAAATCATCAAGGCCCTTATCGGCGATGCCAAGGTGCTGGTTTTTGACGAGCCAACCGCGGTGCTGACTCCACAGGAAACCGACGAGCTAATGGCAATCATGCGCCAGCTTCGCGATGCCGGAACCGCAATTGTTTTTATCACCCACAAGCTTCGTGAGGTTCGCGAGGTAGCCGACAAGATCACGGTGATGCGCCTGGGCAAAGTTGTGGGAGAAGCCAAGCCAACCGACTCCGCCGAAGAAATGGCATCGCTCATGGTGGGCCGCGCGGTCGACCTAGAGGTGGTCAAGTCGGCTGCCAAGCCTGGCGCAGCAGCCTTCAAGGTCAAGAATCTCAATGTCTGGAAGCACGACGGACAGCAGGCCGTTACCGACATTAACTTTGAGATTCACGCTGGCGAGATTCTGGTGATTGCCGGGGTCCAGGGTAACGGGCAAACCGAGCTAACCGAGGCGATCATCGGCATGCACGGCCGTACCTCAGGCTCTATCGACCTAAACGGTGTAGAACTGCTCGGCAAAAATGTGAAGCAGGTGCTAGACGACGGCGTGGGCTTTGTGCCCGAAGACCGCACCGAAGACGGCCTGGTGGCCGAGTTCACGATCGCAGAAAATCTGATGCTGGACCGCAGCGATCGGGCCCCGTTTGCCAAGCGCGGTGTGCTTCAACTCGGTTTCCTAAAGCAGTTCGCTCAGGAAAAATTTCAACAGTTTGATGTGCGCGCACAAGGCATCACCTCCAAGGCGTCGCAGCTCTCGGGCGGTAACCAGCAGAAGGTGGTCCTGGCTCGCGAACTGAGCCGCGAGCTAAGTCTGCTTGTGGCATCACAACCAACTCGCGGTCTCGATGTCGGTTCCATCGAGTTTGTGCACGAACAGATTGTTGCCGCGCGCGACAAGGGCATTCCGGTTCTCATTGTGGCCACCGAACTTGACGAGGCCACCCAGCTTGGCGACCGCATCGCGGTGATGTATCGAGGAAAAATTATGGGCATTGTGCCGCCAGACACCGACCGGGCAGTGCTGGGCCAGATGATGGCCGGTATACCTGAGACCGAGTTGAAGGCGAGCAAGGCATGATCGGTAAGTTCTTCCGCAGTAGCGTCGGGCTATCCATCCTGGCCGTCCTGGTCAGCTTTGTGGTTGGCGGCGTGCTGATCGCCTTCTCTAACGCAGACGTTGAGGCAGCGGTTCCCTATTTCTTTGCCAGCCCGATGGACAGCCTCAACGCCATTGGCACCTCGGTTTTTGGCGCCTACGACGCCATGTTCCGTGGCGCAATTTTCAACTATCAGGCCGGCAGCTTTGCCGAAATGATCAGACCAATCACCGAGACCTTGGCCTATGCAACCCCGATCACAATGGCTGGACTTGGTTTGGCGGTAGCCTTCCGTTCTGGACTATTCAACATTGGTGGAACCGGACAGATTCTCTTCGGCGCGATGTTTGCCGGTTGGGTGGGCATCAACGTGCACCTGCCTTGGATTTTGCTCTTCCCGCTGGCTGTGCTGGCGGGCATTATCGGCGGCGCACTGTTCGGTGGCTTGGTTGGTCTTCTAAAGGCCACCACCGGTGCCAACGAAGTGATTGTCACAATCATGTTCAACTACATTGCGGCGATGCTGCTGGAATACCTGCTGAAGACCCCCGTGCTCCAGGCTCCAAATACGGTCAACCCAATTTCCGCACCCATTCAAAACGACGCCAAGTACCCGGCCTTCCTGGGCACCGATTTCCGCTTGCACGCCGGATTCTTTGCCATGCTCGCCGCGGTCTGGTTTGTCTGGTGGCTGCTGAACAGGTCCTCCGTCGGATTCCAATTCCGGGCACTTGGCCACAACCCAAATGCCGCTCGGGTTGCCGGAATCAACCTAAACCTCAACTACGTTTTGGTCATGGCCGTCTCCGGTGCGCTTGCAGGGCTGGCCGGAACCGCTCAGATTTTGGGCACCGAGGGGGTGCTCACCACCGGCGTGGCAGCGTCCTTTGGTTTCGACGCAATTACGGTGGCACTGCTGGGCCGAAACAACCCACTAGGAGTCTTGGCTGCGGGTGTTTTGTTCGGTGGTCTGCGCGCGGGTGCCGTCACCATGCAGGCCAACCAAAACGTGCCCATCGACATCGTCTTCATCGTGCAGTCGATGATCGTGTTGTTCATCGCTGCGCCTCCTCTGGTGCGTGCCATCTTCAGACTGCGCGATAAGCAGAAGGAGGCGGCAAAGTGAAGCAGAGTCGCAAGACCCCAATATCGCTAGCGGTCGTCACCCTGCTTGCCCTTTTGCTGGCGCTGACCGCACCTGCCACCACCACGGTGGTTCAGTTTCACGCCGATAGCGACCTGCTGCCAATCCCAAACCTGACGATATCGGTTCAACTGATCGCCTGGATTTCGGTGGTGATCATGGTGGCCCTGACCGCGCTGGCCTGGTGGCGCAACCTGGCCAAAAATGCCCCGACGCCCAGAGCGGTTAGCCCGGTGGTCGGCCTGGTGCTGGTCATTGCGGTGCTGAGCGTGCTCTACGCAGGCCACACCATGACCCTGACCGCCCTGCTGCAGGGTTCGCTGGCTCTTGCGGTGCCACTAATCTTCGGAAGCCTCGCCGGTGTTCTGAGCGAGCGCGTTGGCGTGGTCAACATTGCCATTGAGGGTCAGTTGCTGGCCGGCGCCTTTGTTTCGGCTCTAGTGGCCTCGCTCACCCAGAACCTGTGGGCGGGTTTGCTCGCTGCCGTCCTCGCGGGTGCCCTGGTTTCGCTGGTGCTCGCGGTTTTCGCAATCAAATACGTGGTGGATCAGATCATCGTGGGCGTGGTGCTAAACGTTCTGGTGGTTGGAGTAACCAACTTCTTGTTCACCACGATGATGAGCAACGACTTGGCAGTATTCAACGCACCGCCAAGATTCGATAACTTCGCAATCCCGCTGCTGTCTCAAATACCGGTCATCGGCCCGGTTCTCTTCAACCAAACCCCAATCGTTTACCTCATGTATCTGGCGGTTTTCGGTGTCTGGGTGCTGTTGTTTAAAACCCGATGGGGTCTGCGAGTGCGAGCGGTGGGCGAGTATCCGCAGGCAGCCGACACCGTGGGAATCAAGGTTTTCCGCACTCGTTACCTCAGCGTGCTTATGGGTGGGGCGCTGGCGGGCCTCGGTGGCGCCTTCTTTACCCTCGGCCAGGTTGGTGCCTTTGGCAAAGAGATGACCAATGGTGCCGGCTACATAGCTTTGGCTGCGCTTATTTTTGGCCGCTGGAACCCCATCTATGCCGCCCTAGCTGCATTGCTTTTCGGCTTCAGCGAGAACCTACAGTTTGGTCTTGCCATCATCGGTAGCAGTGTTCCTAGCGAGTTCCTGCTGATGCTTCCTTACGCACTCACCGTGGTAGCGGTTGCCGGTCTGGTGGGCAAGGTAACCGGTCCGGCGGCTTCGGGTAAGCCATATATAAAGAGTTAGCGAGAGATCATGAACGCCCAGCAAATCGACTGGAACAACTTGAAGGCAGCGGCGGTGGCGGCTCGTGCCAATTCCTACGCTCCCTACTCGAAATTTCCGGTCGGGGCCGCTGCAATAACCACCGATGGTCGCGTTGTTTCGGGTGCCAACATAGAGAACGCCAGTTACGGAGTTACCCTCTGTGCCGAATGTTCGTTGGTAAGCGACCTGTTTCGGCAGGGCGGTGGCAAGCTTGCCTACTTCGTCTGCGTTGATGGCCAAGACAATGTCCTGATGCCATGTGGTCGCTGTCGACAGCTACTATTCGAGCACTCGGCCGCCGATATGCAGCTGTTTACGGTGTCGGGAATAAAGAGCATCGATGAGGTGCTGCCCGATGCCTTCGGGCCTCGAAACCTAGAGGAGTACCGAAATGTCTGAGTTCAGCGCAGTTGAACTAATCATCGCCAAGCGCGAAAAGGGCGAACTCAGCACCGAACAAATTGAATGGCTGATTGCCAACTACACCTCGGGTGTGGTGGCCGACGAACAGATGAGCGCTATGGCCATGGCCATCCTGCTCAACGGAATGAATCGTCGCGAGATTCGAGACCTGACCGCGGCGATGATTGCATCAGGTGAGCGCCTGAATTTCGATGCTTTGGCACTGCCAACCGCCGACAAGCACTCTACCGGCGGAGTGGGTGACAAAATCACGCTGCCCCTGGCTCCGCTGGTTGCAGTCTTCGGAGTTGCCGTCCCTCAGCTTTCTGGCCGCGGCCTCGGACACACGGGAGGCACGCTCGACAAACTTGAGTCCATCGCAGGCTGGCGAGCCTTCCTGTCTACCGATGAGATGCACGCCCAGCTCGAATCGGTTGGGGCAGTCATCTGTGCAGCCGGCTCGGGTCTGGCCCCGGCCGACCGAAAGCTCTACTCGCTGCGCGATGTCACCGGAACCGTGGAGGCAATTCCGCTGATCGCCAGTTCGATCATGAGCAAGAAAATTGCCGAGGGCACCGGTTCGTTGGTGCTGGATGTGAAGGTGGGGTCTGGCGCCTTCATGAAGACGCTGGAGCACGCGCGTGAACTGGCCCAAACCATGGTTGATCTTGGCAATGATTCAGGTGTAAAAACCAGTGCACTGCTCACCGATATGAGCACCCCGCTTGGACTGGCCGTGGGCAATGCTCTCGAGGTCGAAGAGTCGATCGAGGTGCTGGCCGGTGGAGGCCCCGCCGATGTGGTGGAAATCACCATTGAGCTGGCTCGCGAAATGCTTCGCCTGGCTGGCAAGCCGGATGTTGATGTTTCCGCTGCCCTTAAGGACGGCAGGGCAATGGACAAGTGGCGCCAAATGATTTCGGCGCAGGGCGGAGACCTGAGTGTTCCGCTGCCTGAGGCCAAGCACTCCCAGGTGCTGGTTGCGCCTGAGTCGGGTGTTCTCACTCGGCTGGACGCACTTGCCGTCGGAGTTGCCAGTTGGCGCCTGGGCGCGGGTCGCGAGCGCAAAGAGGACGCGGTTCAGTTTGGCGCGGGAATCAAACTGGCGGTGCAGCAGGGTCAGCACGTCGAGGCGGGTCAGCCTTTGCTCACCATGTTCACTGATACCCCCGAACGATTTGAACGCGCCCAGCAGGCGCTCGCCGACTCGTTTAGCATTGATGCAACGGCTCAGCAGTCTGGCCGGCGTCAAATAATCCTCGATCGCATCGCGGATTAATTCAGAAAGAGTAAAGACTTGGTCGACTTCAGTATCCGCAAGCTCCCAAAAATCTCGCTTCACGACCACCTGGATGGTGGTTTGCGCGCCCAGACCATCATCGATCTGGCTGCCGAGATTGGACACCAGCTGCCAGCCGACAACGCCAAGGACCTAGCTACCTGGTTCTTCGAGGCCGCCAACTCGGGATCGCTTCCTCGCTATCTAGAGACCTTCGACCACACCATCGCGGTGATGCAAACCCGCGAAGGGCTTGAGCGCGTAGCCAAAGAATTTGTGCTCGACCTGGCAAACGACGGTGTAATTTACGGCGAGGTGCGATGGGCTCCCGAGCAACACCTGCAGCGCGGTTTGACCCTGGACGAGGTTGTCGACGCGGTTCAAGACGGGCTTGAGGCCGGCATGGAGGCCGTTGAGCAGCAGGGCGGCTACATTCGCACTGGCCAGTTGGTTACCGCAATGCGTCACGCCGATCGCGGACTTGAAATCGCCGAACTCGCAGTGCGCCACCGCTTTGACGGCGTAGTTGGCTTTGATATTGCAGGTGCCGAGGCCGGATTCCCCGCCAGCAAGCACAAGGTCGCCTTCGACTACCTGGCAAACGAGCTAATGCCGGTGACGGTTCATGCCGGCGAGGCAGACGGCATCGAGAGCATCAAAGATGCGCTGATCAATGGGCGTGCCCTTCGCCTCGGGCACGGTGTCCGTGTCTCGGAAGACATCATTCTGTCGCGCGAAGAAGGCGACACCGACTTTGTGACCCTGGGTCCGGTAGCGCGCTGGGTATTTGACCGTCAGATTCCATTGGAGCTTTGCCCAAGCAGCAACCTGCAGACCGGAGCCATCGAGGCTTGGGGCGAGGAAATTGAGGATCACCCATTCGATCTGCTCTATGACCTTGGTTTCAAGGTCACCGTTAGCACCGACAACCGTCTGATGAGCCGCACCTCGCTAACCCGCGAGCTCGAGTTGCTGGTTGACGCGTTCGGATACGGCCTGGGAGACCTAGAGCAGTTCCAGATGAACGCGGTTTCGGCTTCGTTCCAAGACTTTGAGGCTCGTGAAGAACTGATGGAAATGGTTGCTGAGGGCTTCGACCGCGCTCGTAAAAACCGCCGCTAATGTCGCTGCTGCTTGAAGCCCTCGGTGAGGGTTCCGTAAGGGTGGCTGCCCATGCCGACGACTGGCAGCACGCCGTGACTTTGGCTGGCGATGCCCTAGTTGCCAGTGGCAGAACCACCCCTGCATACACCCAGGCGATGATCGACACGGTATTGGAGCTCGGGGCCTACATTGTTATTGCTCCCGGTCTTGCCATGCCCCACGCCCGCCCGAGCGATGCCGTGTTGCACACCGGGCTCAGCCTGATCACGCTGGACCAACCGGTCAAATTTGGTCATCACAAGAACGACCCCGTGTCAGTTGTGTTTGGTCTGGCAGCCCTGGACCACGATCGTCACCTTGAATTGCTGAGCGAGTTCGCTGCAAAAATGCAGCAGCCGGGTTTTGTTAATTCACTGTTAAGTTGCGCCGATGAGGCCGCCATCCTTCGTCTCTTCGCCTAGATACCTGACACAATTAAGTTATGAAGATTATTGCGGTCTGTGGAGCGGGCATCGGCACATCGGTGTTGCTCAAGATGAACGCCGAAAAGGTGCTGCGCACCCTCGGCTTGACCGCTACCGTTGAGGCCGCCGACATCGAGACCGCGCGCGCCAGCCGAGATGCCCAGATTCTGCTGACCACTCCCGAAATCGTGGAAAAACTTCAGGGATTGCCTTCCGAGGTAATCGCCATCGAGCACGTTTTTGACCTGACAGAGATCAGCGAGAAACTTTCTAAAAGCATGCTCTAGGGCTGCTGGATTAGCTTTCTGACTTCCTGAGTAAGCTCCTCAAGGCCTGCCTTGGCATGGGGCTCGGAATCGCCGATTACCTGCAGATAGCACTTGAGTTTTGGTTCGGTGCCCGAGGGTCGAACAATGATGCGGCGACCATCTTCCAGATCGAACCTGAGGCCGTCGGTGGCCGGCAATAGCTCGGAGCCCAGGCTCAGATCCGTGAAAGCGACCTCCATACCAAGCAGTTCTGTGGGTGGGTTCTGACGCAGCCGGGCAACCGTTGCCTTAGCCAGGTCGATGTTTTCGAGCCGCACCGAAACCTGGCCGGTGGCAAAGTGTCCGAAGAGCTCGCCCAGATTGACCAGGTGTTGCTCGAGAGTCAGTCCCATGGCCGTAAGCCGGGCTGCCAGGTCGGCTATGACAAGTGCGGCACTGATTCCGTCTTTGTCGGGAGTATGTTTGGGGTCAACGCTGTAACCGAGGGCCTCTTCGTAACCAAAAATCAGCTGGGGGACCTTGCTAATCCACTTGAAGCCGGTGAGAGTTTGGGTGAAGTCCAGTCCCATGAAAAGTGCAACGCCCTGCAGCGCCGAACTGGAGACAATCGAACAGGCGATTGTGCCGGACTCGCCATTTTCAGTTGCCAGCTTAGCCATTTCTGCACCGAGAATGAGGCCAAGCTCGTCACCGGTAAAAATGCGGAAACCACTCGGGTAGTTGTGATTCGGCACCCCCACTGCGAGTCGGTCGGCATCGGGGTCGTTTGCCAGGATCAGCTGCGCCTTGATTCGGCGAGCCTCCTCGAAGCTGGCGTCAAGCGCTCCGGGTTCTTCGGGATTGGGGAAACTAACGGTTGGGAAGGTGCCATCCGGGTCAATCTGGGACTTCACTACCGCGGGCCGCGGTAAACCTGCAAGTTCGAATAGTCGGCTGAGCAAGGGCCAGCCAACTCCGTGCATAGCGGTATAAACCGTGCTCAGCGGGTCTCGATCGCGCTCTGGAGATATCAGGTTGGCTGTCACGCCCAGGTACTGCTCTTGCAGTTCCTGACCACCCACCTCGAACTGATCGCTCATGGGAATATTGGCGAATGCCTTGGATGAGGCAACAATTTCAATCTCGCGGGCTATTTCGGCATCAACCGGTGGAATTATCTGCGAGCCACCATTTGGGCCTCCGAGGTATACCTTGTAGCCGTTGTCGCGGGGTGGATTGTGGCTTGCGGTTACCATGATGCCGGCGCTGAAACCGCCCTGCTTGACCGAGAAGGCTACGATCGGGGTTGGAACGGTGGTGTCAAAAAGTAGCACCTCGATTCCGGCACCGGCAAACACGGCGGCGGAATCCTCGGCAAAAACATCCGAGTTGATTCGTCCGTCGAATCCGATAACAATCGACGGCTTGTCCCTGCCATGCCAATAATCGGGATGAGCCAGCAACCAGTTCGCGATTCCGGCGGCAGCCTGGGCCACCAGAACGCGGTTCATGCGGTTTGGTCCGGCGCCCAGTTCGCCTCGAATGCCGGCGGTGCCAAAAGCCAATCGATAGTCGAAGCGGGCTCGCAGGCCGGCCTCGTCATCGATGTTAATGAGGTGCTGCACCTCAGCCCTGGTAACTGGGTCTGGGTCTTGATCTTTCCAGGCCAGCGCCTTTGCCAGCAGTTCGGAGTTCATCTTAGAGTTTGGTCACAATCTGAGCTAGCAGCTGGCTGATTCGAGATTCGGCCTGCAACCCCGCTTCGATTACCTCGTGGTGGCTTAGCGGAGTGGAGCTAATTCCGGCCGCCAGGTTGGTAATCAGGCTCAAACCGAGAACCTTGATTCCGGCCTCGCGGGCAGCGATGGCCTCGAGGGCGGTGCTCATGCCAACGATGTGTCCGCCAATGGCCTTTGCCATCTGCACCTCAGCTGGCGTTTCATATTGCGGTCCACGGAACTGGACGTAAACTCCCTCGTCCAGGCTGGGGTCCACCGATTTGGCTATTGCCCGCAAATCTGACGAGTAGAGATCTGTGACATCAACAAAATTGGCGCCCTCGAGGGGAGTTTGGGCAGTGAGGTTGATGTGGTCGCTAATCAAAACCGGGGTGCCGGGTTTCCATTCTGGTTTGATGCCACCGGCGCCATTGGTGAGCACAATGGTCTTCACTCCCAGCTGAGAAGCGAAACGAACGCCGTGGGCCACGGCGCGCACTCCCAGGCCTTGGTAGAGGTGGGTGCGAGCGCCCAGTACAAGGGCGTGGTTGCCGTTGGGCAGAAGGATGGATCGAATCGAGCCGATGTGTCCAGCCATTGCCGGCGGGTGAAAGCCCGGCATGTCGGTGGCCTTCATGCGGAAAACCTCTTTGCCAATCAGGTCTGCCGCACCTGCCCAGCCAGATCCGAGGGTCAGAGCCAGCTCGTGGCTTGAAATGCCGCTGCGTTGACGATAAAGGTCTGCTGCTGCAATGGCTGTTTCCATTGGGTTAACATCTTGGTTTTCATTTAGCGATGCCATATGCCGAGTCTAGTTGTCGGGCAGAATAGAGGTGTGGACAATCAGACTAAGCCTCATCACATCGTTATCATCGGCGGAGGCCCTGGCGGCTACGAAGCCGCACTAAGTGGTCGTCAGCTTGGCGCTGAAGTCACCCTGATTGAAAAGACTGGCATCGGCGGACACGCTGTGCTGACCGACGTGGTTCCATCCAAGACCCTGATTGCAACTGCCGAAGCCGCCGAGCGCGTAGCCCGAGCCAGCAACCTGGGTGTTCGATTCACCTTCGCTGGCCAGCCAGTGAAGCCCAAGCTCGAGATTGATCTTGCAATCGTCAACAGTCGTTTGCGCGATATTGCCGAGCAGCAGAGCGCAGATATGCTCGAGGAGCTGGTCAAGGCCGGTGTCCGCATCATCCACGGCGAGGGCCGACTGGATGGAAACCACCACGTGATAGCCAAGCCAAACGGCGGCAAAGAAGAACGCATTGAGGCGAAGACAATCATCGTCGCAGTGGGCGCAACCCCGCGTGAACTACCCGATGCCCGCCCCGATGGTGAGCGCATTCTGACCTGGACCCAGCTCTATAACCTGCAAGAACTGCCGGAGCACATGATCGTGGTTGGCTCGGGTGTGACCGGAGCCGAGTTCGCTAGCGCCTACAGCTACCTGGGCTCCGAGGTGACTCTAATCTCCAGCCGCGACACTGTCCTGCCTTCTGCAGACGCTGATGCGGCCAGCGTTATCGACACCGTGTTCCGTAGAAACGGAATCAACATCCTTAGCCGCAGTCGTGCCGACAAGGTGGTGAACACCGGAGCCGGTGTTGAGGTGACCCTGGCAAACGGCGACATAGTAAAGGGCTCGCACTGTCTGATGGCAGTTGGTTCGATTCCTAACACGGCCGGCCTCGGGCTAGAAGAAGCGGGAATCCAGCTGACCGAAACCGGTCACATTGTGGTCAACAAGGTGGCTCGCACGGCGCGCGCCAACGTTTATGCGGTTGGCGACTGCACCACCTTTATGCCGCTGGCATCGGTGAGCCAGATGCAGGGTCGCACCGCAGTATTCCACACCATGGGAGATGTCACTGCGCCCACCAACCTGCGTAACGTGACGGCCAACATTTTTACCGCCCCCGAGGTTGCCACCATCGGCTGGACCGAAAAGGAACTGCACGAGGGCAAGGTCAACGGCTTTGTTAAGAAGATCGAACTCGACAGCAACCCGCGGGCCAAGATGCTTGGCATCGAAGACGGATTCATCAAGCTGATCTGTTCCACCGGTGGCACCGTGATCGGTGGCGTGGTGGTGGCGCCGCGCGCCTCGGATCTCATCTACTCGATTGCAATAGCGGTGGAAAACCGTCTTACCGTCGATGAAATGGCCAGAACCTTTACCGTCTACCCTTCGGTGACCGGAGCAATCCAAGAGGCTGCACAGGACCTGCACATCGCGGATCTTTAACCAGAAAGCGAAATGCTCCCGGAGACCGGGAGCATTTCAACGTTTAAGACGTTTATTCGAAGCTGATCAGCACGGTTCCGGCTGGAACGGTCTCGCCAACCGCGGCGCCGATCGACTTGATTTTGCCGGCCTTGTGAGAGGTCAGCGGCTGTTCCATCTTCATGGCCTCAAGCACAACTAACAGCTCGCCCTCGGCCACTTCCTGGCCAACCTCAACCGCAATCTTAACCACGGTGGACTGCATAGGGGCCTTGATGTCGTTGCCGTTGCCGCCGGTGGCAACCGAGGAACCCTTCTTGCGCTTGGCGCTAGAAGGTGCGGCGGCGCCGGCGGAAACTCCGCTGAACAGGCTGGCAGGAAGCGACACCTCAACGCGCTTGCCACCCACCTCAACCACAACGCTGTTGCGCTCGGCCGTAACCGAACCCTCGTCACCTTCGGCAACGTGGGCAGGGATGTCGTTGTTCCACTCGGTCTCAATCCAGCGGGTGTAGACGCCGAACTTGCCATCGGCGCCGATGAAGGCCGGTTCATTGACAATCTTGCGGTGGAAAGGAAGAACGGTTGGTAGTCCTTCGACGACCATTTCGGCCAGGGCGCGGCGGCTTCGGGCCAGCGCCTCTTCGCGGGTAGCACCAGTGACGATCAGCTTGGCTACCATCGAGTCGAACGAGCCAGAGATTTCGTCTCCGGTTTCGACGCCGGCATCCACTCGAACGCCTGGGCCGGACGGCGCCTTGAAAAGTTTGACCGGACCAGGTGCTGGCATAAAGTTGCGACCGGCATCCTCGCCATTGATGCGGAACTCGAACGAGTGACCCTTGACAATGGGGTCGCCGTATTCGAGCTTGCCGCCCTCGGCTAGACGGAACTGCTCGCGAACCAGATCGATTCCGGTGACCTCTTCGGAAACCGGGTGCTCAACCTGCAGGCGAGTGTTGACCTCGAGGAAGGAGATGGTGCCATCCTGAGCAACCAAGAACTCGCAGGTGCCGGCGCCCTGATAGCCAACCTCTTTGAGGATTGCCTTAGAGGATTCGTAAAGGCGCTTGATCTGGTCTTCGGTTAGGAACGGAGCCGGAGCTTCTTCGACCAACTTCTGGTGGCGACGCTGCAGCGAGCAGTCGCGGGTGGAGACAACGACCACATTTCCGTGGGCATCTGCCAGACACTGGGTCTCGACGTGACGTGGCTTTTCCAGGTACTTCTCTACAAAGCACTCGCCGCGGCCAAAAGCTGCGATGGCCTCGCGGGTTGCGCTCTCAAATAGTTCGGCAACGTCTTCCTTGTTGTAGGCGACCTTGATGCCGCGGCCACCGCCACCGTAGGCGGCCTTGATGGCAACCGGAACACCGTGCTGAGCCACGAAGTCGAGTACCTCCGCGGCGTCCTTGACTGGGTTTAGGGTTCCGGCTGCAAGCGGGGCGCCGACCTTCTCGGCAACGTGACGGGCCGAAACCTTGTCTCCCAGCATCTCGATTGCTTTAGGCGAGGGGCCAATCCAAATTAGCCCGGCCGCGATAACCGCGCGGGCGAAGTCTGCGTTCTCGGCCAAGAAGCCGTAGCCGGGGTGAACTGCATCGGCACCGCTCTGGGCGGCCACCGCCAAAATCTTCTCGATGACCAGGTAGGTCTCTGCACTTGACTTGCCGTTGAGAGCGTAGGCTTCGTCGGCCAGCTTCGCGTGCATGGCATCGCGGTCCTGATCGGCGTATACGGCAACACTCTGAATGCCAGAGTCCTTTGCTGCGCGAATGATGCGAACCGCGATTTCGCCGCGGTTGGCAACCAGGACCTTGGTGATTTTCTTTGCAGAATTCATAGGTAATAGCCTACCCAGCGGCAGCCTAAATGGCCCCGCAAACCCTCGCAATCAGGGCAATTTATGGTTGCGAAATGATTACTTATTCCACAGTGAGTGGTAGTCGCCGCCCAGCTCGATCAACAGTTCTCGCAGCACGGGCAGGCTTAGCCCAACCACCGTGTGCGGGTCACCCTCAATCCGGCTGACAAAGGCTCCACCCAGGCCATCGATGGTGAACGCGCCGGCAACCTTGAGTGGTTCGCCGGTGGCCACGTACGCTTCAATTTCGGCGTCGCTGAGGTTGGCAAAGTGCACCACCGAGTGGCTGGCGCGACCGACGGCTCGCGGGTTGGCCGGGTTACGGTTGTCGATCAGCCAGTGGCCGCTGTATAGCTTTCCGCTCTTTCCGCGCAGGTTTCGCCATCTCGCTGTCGCCACCTCGGGAAGATGGGGCTTACCAAGCGACTCGCCTTCGAATTCAAGTGAAGAATCGCAGCCCAAGACGAAGTTTCCGGCGGCTTCCGGTCGGCTCAAAACCGCCTCAGCCTTGGCGCGAGCCAAGAGCGTAACTATGTCTTCGGTGGAATGGATCAGCCCGGCTGCCTTGGCAACTGCGGTGACCTCGTCTTCATCCACCATCGGCGGAATGGTGGTTGGTTCGATGCCGCCGTTGCGCAGTAAAACGAGTCGAGCGGGTGAGGTGGAAGCCAAAACAAGGTGTGCCATGTCTCTAGGGTATGGAACACTTAGTAGGTGGACAAATCAATCAACTGGACCGGTCAGCAACTTACTCTTCGAATCGAAAAGGTTGCTCATGGCGGCATCTTCGTGGCTCGTCACGACGGCAGGGTGGTTTTTGTCTCGCACGTGCTGCCTGGCGAGCTAGTAAAGGCAGTGGTCTTTGAGGATCGTGGCGGGTCGTTCTGCCGAGCCGAGCCGGTCGAAATCCTTGAGGCTTCCGAAGACCGCGTGCCGCACTTCTGGAAGGAAGCGGCCGAGGGCAAGGCCGGTGGCGCCGAGTTTGGACATATCAAACTTTCCCGCCAGCGCGAGCTAAAGGCCGACGTTTTGGAAGAGTCGCTGGATCGTATGTCTGGCATCAAGCTTCGTCCGGTGGTCGAGGCCGTTGCCGGCGACGACGAGGCCAATGGCCTCGGCTATCGCACCCGGGTTCAGCTTCACGTTGACATGTCTGGCGAGCCAGGCCCCTACCGCGAGCGCAGTCACGAGGTTGTTCCGGTCCGCAAGCTACCCCTCGCCGTCGAGGAAATTAACGACATGGGGCTTCACCTGCGCAACTGGCAGGACGTCTCCAAAATCGAAATCGCCGCCTCCAGCTCTGGTCAGCTGCAGTACCTGGTTGATAAAAAGCTCAAGGGCGATGCCCGCCTGGTGGAGCGCGTTGCCAACCGCACCTTCCGAATTTCGGGCGGTGGCTTCTGGCAGGTCCACAAGGGTGGCGCAAAGGTGCTGACCGATTGCGTAAACGAAATGGTTGCCGAGGTTGGCATCGACTTCAACGCTCCAAACCTAGACCTGTACGGTGGAGTCGGTTTGTTCGCTGGCGCAATGGCTGCCCGCTTTGCCAATCGCCTCAAGATCACCACGGTTGAGTCGGTGAAGGGCGCCACCGAAGACGCCAAGCTGAACCTCGCCGATCTGCCTGCCGTCCGCGCTGTTTGTGCTCCGGTAGAGCGTTTCGTGGCAGAGCAGGTTGCGGAGTCCAAGGCGGGCCGGGTGGACTACAGCGACGCCACAGTAGTTATCGATCCACCGCGTGCCGGTGCCGGTGCCAAAGTTATTAGGGCCCTGACAACCATGGCCCCAAAACACATTGTGTATGTCGCCTGCGACCCGGTTGCACTTGCCCGCGACCTCAAGCAGCTATTGGCAGAGGGCTACGAGCTAAAGAAGCTTCGCGCCTTTGACCTATTCCCACACACCCATCACGTGGAAGCAGTAGCCTCTTTGGTACGCACCAAATAGTTTTGGCAAAAGGGCAGCAAATTGAGTAACACGCAGGCTTCGATATGGTTGGCACCGCGTCCCACCACATTTGCGGCCCGCCGAGTAGACCAGTTACTGGGTCGAGGTTACTCGCTGCTGTTGCTGCTCTCCGCTGCCGAGATAACCATAAACGCCATGGAGCAGTCGGCCTATCTCAAGGCCGCATTCTTCTGGCCAACCCTGATTGCCGTGCTGGCCAGCATCGCCGGTATGGCCATAAGCCACTGGTTTTTCAGCGGCAGCCACATTTGGTATGTGCTGCATTTGCTTACCGTTTCGGCAACTCTCATTCTGTGGCCGTACCAGGTTGCGAGCCTGCACGCCCTCCCGCACGATTACACCCCCTGGATTTGGTGGGGTCTGGGAACTGCAGTGCTCTCCGGTGGCATGGGGTTGAACCGTTCACTAGCTATTGTTGCCACGATTGCCGTCCCGGTTTACTTCGGAATTCTTCGCCTGAGCGCCTTTGGCGGGCACGCTCCGGCAATGCGAATGGTGCAGGATGTGGTTTACACCATGCTGTTTGCAGCCACGATGGCCACCCTGGTCGCCTTCCTCCGCTACACCGCGGTTGAGAGAGATCAAGCCGGGGAGGAGGCGCAGCTTCTGGCTGCCAAAGACGCTGCCACCGATGCGGTGGAGCGCGAGCGGCTGCGCCTAGGTGCGATAGTTCACAACCAGGTATTGACCGCTCTCACCCTCGCCGTTGATGCGCATTCCCCTGCGCAGCGCGAGGCCGCTAAGGCAGCAGCCGAGGCAGCGATTCACAGGCTCAAGAACTATCCGAATGAGATCGAGGCCAAAGAGACCAGCGTCTCGGTGCCTGCGCTCTTCAGTGCTTTGGCAGACCTGGTTAGCCGCCAAGCCCCGAATGTGGTGGTTAGCAGCAAGATTCAGGGTGAGTTGCAGGTGCCCAACGACGTTGCAGTTGCCTTCACGGAGGCGACGCTGCAGGCGCTGGGAAATTCGATTCTTCATGCCGGTGGGCCACAGGTTGCCCGTGAGGTCAAACTTCGTGCCAGCGGCAACGATGTTAAGGTGGTCATCGCCGATAGCGGTAAGGGCTTCCGACCCGGCAGAGTGCCAAAGAGTCGCTTGGGAATTCGCATCATGATTTATCGACGCATGGAGTCGGTGCGTGGCAGTGCGCACATCGACTCTCAGCCGGGCGACGGCTGCAGGGTTATTTTGGAGTGGAGTCCAAATGCCTAGCTATCTCAAGTGGGGCCTAATAGTTCTCGGCCTTTTGTTTGCCACCAATCATCTTGTTTTGGGGCTCATGTGGCTTGACACCTATCAGGCTTGGCAGCCGGTGGTGGTTGCCTTCGTGCTCTACATCGTCTCGGTGCTGGCCAGTCTGCTTTTCACCAAGCATCTGGCCCTCCCGCGTTGGCAGATGTGGATCAACCTGGCGGTCGCCATCGTCGTGCCGATTCTGGTGCTCAGTGTTTTCCCGGTTGCCGAGGCTTCGCCCAACGGCACCTATCAAACCTGGTTTGTGGCTGGCATCAGCACCCTGCTGTCCATCACCGCCATTCGAGGCGGCGCATTCATCGCCTGGGCCGGTACTGCCGCAATGTGGATCGAAGTCATCGCCTGGGGTGGCGCAAGTCACATCACTTCGGTAGGCCTGGTTGGCGGAGTCATGCTGGTTGGTGCAGCCCACGCACTTGGAAGCGGGCTGCAGCGCATTGGCCAGCAAGCAGAGCAATACCGTGCCCAAGCGAGCGCAACGGCCGATCGAACTGCGCGCATAACCGCCGGTCGCGCCGAACGAAATCGGCTACTGCAGAGCACACTTTTGACCGGATTGCCGCTGCTCGAGCGAATCGTCACGCAGCAGGCACAACTGACCGATTCGGATCGGGCAGAGGCGCTTCTGCTGGAGGCGCGCTTCCGGGATGAAATTCAGGGTCAGGCACTGATCAGCGATGGAGTTCGGGTGGCCGCAAGAGATGCCCGCCGGCGCAATGTGGTGGTCAACCTGCTTGACGAGGGCGGGCTCAGCAACGCCAGCCCAGAGCAGATTGAAGATATTCAGGCAACCATCGCTCAGAGCATCAATGGCGTGGTAGCCGGCACCATCACAATCCGCGCGCCGCGTGGAGAAGACTACATGGTGAGCATCACGGCAAACCGCCCAGAGGCAGCCGGACCAGACCTCTGGTTGCGACTTCCGTAATTGACCTGCCGTACTACAAACTGAGCGCGTAGCGCAGAGTATCCAGCGTCAGGCCGCCCAGATCAAGCGCCCGCTTGTGCCAAGCCTTGATGTCGAAGTCGGCGCCGGCCTCGGCCTTCGCTTCGTCGCGCAGCTGCTCCCAGATGCGCTGACCAATCTTGTAACTGGGTGCTTGCCCCGGCCAGCCAAAGTAGCGGTTGACCTCAAACTTTATGAACTCGGGGCTCATGTTTACGTTTTGGCTCATGAACTCGTAGGCATACTCGAAGTCCCATTTGCCGGTTCCGTCCAGGCGTGGTTTACCCAGGTGCACACCGATGTCCAAGACCACCCGTGCGGCCCGCATTCTCTGTCCGTCAAGCATTCCCAGCCGGTCGCCCGGGTCATCCAAGAATCCAAGGTCTGCCATAAGGCGCTCGGCATAGAGCGCCCAGCCTTCGCCGTGGCCGCTAGTCCACGATGCCAGGCGACGCCACGAGTTCAGTTGGTCGCGGTTATAGGTCTGCTGAGCAACCTGGAGGTGATGGCCCGGCACGCCCTCGTGATAAACGGTTGTGGTCTCGCGCCAGGTGTCAAATTCGGTCACCCCGGCTGGCACACTCCACCACATCCGTCCAGGGCGGCCGAAGTCGTCGCTGGGTCCGGTGTAGTAGATGCCACCGGTTTGGGTTGGGGCAATCATGCATTCCAGCTTGCGCAGTGGAGGAGCGATGTCAAAGTGGGTCTTGCCAAGTTCGCTGATGGCTCGGTCGCTCAGCTGTTGCATCCATTCGCGCAGCGCGTCGGTGCCGTGAAGTTTGCGAGCCGGGTCGGCGTCGAGGTACGCGATGGCCTCGAGCACGGTGGCGCCGGGTTTAATCTGCTGGGCGACGGCCTCTTGCTCGGCCGCAACTCGGGCCAGCTCCTGGATGCCCCACTCATAGGTTTCGTCCAAGTCCAATTTCGAGCCCACGAACGATTCGCTCAGCAGTGCGTAGCGTTCGCGACCGACTGCGTCTTCAGTGCGCGCCGCCGGCAGCAGTTGGTCGCGCAGGAAGCTTCCCAGCGCACGATAACCCTCCGTGGCTTCGCTGGCCGCAGCCGCCAATTCGGTGCGGAGGGCATCCGAAAGTTGGCCAGAGGTGGGCTTGGCATCACGGGCAAATAGAACAAAAAAGCCGTCTGCGCCGACAATGTCGGCCACCTGCTCGATGACCTCCAGCACCTGGCGTCGGGCCGGAGTGTCTTGTGCCTCGATGCCAGCCTGCAGGCAACGGATGTAGCCAGCCACCGCGGCGGGAACCGCACGCATGCGCTTGGCAAGGTTTTGCCAGTCGGTTTCGGTGGCGGTGGGCGAGATGTCGAAGACCTCTCTGATGCCCTGAGCCGGCGAGGCAATCACGTTTAGGTCATTGCGCCACAGGTTTGCCTCAAATATCTTGATCTCAAGCTCGAGCGTGATGCGCAGTGCAGCCAGAGTCACGCGATCGGTGTCATCGATCGGCTGGGTTGCGGCCAGTTCGGCCAGCACCGCACGGGCGTGCGCGGCACTAGCGGCGTGCGATTCGGGCGATTCATCGTCCAGCCGGTCGGCGCCGTGAGGCCGCCCGATGTAGGTGGCGAAGCTTGGGCTCTCCTCAGCCATCCAATCCAGATGGCGATCCGCGATTAAGTCGATCGGCGAGGCTTGACGCGCCATTTGGCTCCCGTTTTTAGTTGAGTCCGCGACGGTAGCTGGCCTGCCACTGGCCGTGGCCAGGGGATACCGTGCCGCGCAGCGTATTGATGTTTTGGTGCCAGGTAGAGACCGGTGCAGCTGGAAGAGCGGTCTTGGCCTGCTGCTCGGCCGCTGCTGCAGCCGACTGCAACACCGCGACCACAACCGCCAGTTCTTCGGCGGTGGGATTGCCAGCGACCACCTTCAGGTGTTCGGTTGGGTCAATCGGGTTGCTCATGGTTGCTCTCTTGGCTGGGCCATTATTGGCCGGTTTGGTTTAAAGCGGAATGTTGCCGTGCTTCTTTGGTGGCACATTGGCGCGCTTGGTGCGAAGTGCTCGAAGCGCCTTCACTACCGCCGCGCGGGTGGCAGAAGGCTCGATGATGCCGTCGAGTTCGCCGCGCTCGGCAGCCAGGAACGGACTGGCCACGTTGTAGGTGTATTCGGCAGCAAGTTGGGCACGAACTGCGGCCACATCGGCACCGCTGGCCTCGGCTTCCTTGATCTTGTCACGGAACAGAATGTTGACCGCTCCCTGACCACCCATGACCGCGATTTCGGCGGTTGGCCAGGCGAGGTTGATGTCGGCTCCAAGCTGCTTGGAACCCATGACGATGTAGGCGCCGCCGTAAGCCTTGCGGGTGATGACGGTGACCAGAGGCACCGTTGCTTCGGCGTAGGCGTAGAGCAACTTGGCGCCGCGGCGAATCACGCCAGCCCACTCCTGGTCGGTGCCTGGCAGGTAGCCGGGAACATCTACCAGGGTGAGGATCGGAATGCTGAACGCGTCGCAGAAACGCATGAAGCGAGCCGCCTTTTCGCCGGCTTCGATGTTTAGGGTTCCGGCCATCTGCTGTGGCTGGTTGGCAATCACGCCAACGCTGCGGCCATCGATGCGCGCAAAGCCCACGATGATGTTGGGTGCGTAAAGCGGCTGTACTTCTAGGAACTCACCCTCATCCACCAGCGATTCGATGATGGTGACCATGTTGTATGGCTGGTTGGGTGAGTCGGGGATGATGGTGTCTAGCACTCGGTCGGAGTCGGTGACCGAAAGGTCTTCGGCGGCCGGGAAGACCGGAGATTCGGCAAGATTGTTTGCCGGCAGGTAGCTCAGCAGCGAACGAGCGTAATCAATGGCGTCGTCCTCATCAGAGGCCAGGTAGTGGGCAACGCCAGAGGTCTTGTTGTGGGTGAGCGCGCCACCCAACTCTTCCATGCCCACGTCTTCGCCGGTGACGGTCTTGATCACGTCTGGCCCGGTCACAAACATGTTGGAGGTCTTGTCCACCATGATCACGAAGTCGGTTAGGGCGGGGGAGTACACCGCACCACCGGCGGCAGGGCCCATGATGATAGAGATCTGGGGGATTACACCCGAGGCCATTGTGTTGCGCTTGAAGATCTCGCCGTACTTGCCCAGCGCAATGACACCCTCTTGAATGCGCGCGCCACCTGAGTCGAGCATTCCGATGATTGGTACGCCGGTGGCAATTGCCAGATCCATAACCTTGATGATCTTGTTGCCGGCTGCCTCGCCCAGGGAACCACCGAAGATGGTGAAGTCCTGTGAGTAAATGGCCACCTGTCGGCCACCGATGGTGCCAACGCCGGTTACCACCGAGTCGCCGTAGGGGCGAGCCTTGTCCATGCCAAAGGCGGTGGAGCGGTGGCGAACAAACTCGTCGAGTTCTTCGAATGAGCCCGGATCAAGCAGCATCTCGATGCGCTCGCGAGCTGTCTTCTTGCCCTTCGCGTGCTGTTTTACAACGGCGGCTTCGCCACTGGCGTGCACTGCCTCGTGGTAGCGGCGACGCAGGTCTTCAAGTTTGCCCGCGGTTGTGGACAGATCTGGGGTTGGATTCTCAGCAGTCAAAGTGCACTCCAGGTTCGTTATTCTGTCTCAAACTCTAACGCAGGCCCCGCCATTTCGGGCTTCAAACGCTAGTCTGCAATCATGGATTTTCCGCTCAGTGGCAAGCTTGCCGGCCACCTCATCTGGCTTGATCAGGCCTCCAGCACCAACTCGCAGCTCATCGAAGCGGCACAGAAAGAGGCGCTGCCCGACTTTACAGTTATGGCGACCGCAAACCAGCTTTCGGGTAGAGGGCGTGCCGGACGCAGCTGGGAGGCGCCGGCAAATGCATCCCTGGCCATAAGCGTCTTGCTGAAGCCAAAGCTGACCGGTACCGGCGGCCTCAGTAACCTGGGTTGGCTTCCGCTGCTGGGCGGGCTGGCGATGAGCGAAGCAGTAGCCGGGTTGCTCGAGGGTGTCGCCAAATCGGAAAATCGTAAAACCATCGGCGTCAAATGGCCCAACGATGTTTTGGTCGATGACCTAAAGATTTCGGGTGTGCTCAGTGAGCTGGTCTCGGTCGGCCCTGGCGAGGCTGCCGTGGTTGTGGGCGCCGGTATCAACTTGAGCCAGGCCAGCACCGAGCTTCCGGTTCCAACCGCAACTTCGCTTTCCATCGCCGGTGCCACGCTTCCGGAAAACCTTGCGGAGCGTTTTGACCTGGTGCTCGCCAGCTACCTCGAACGCCTAACCTTCTGGTACCAGCGTTTCTTGGCCACCGACCTAGATCCCATAGCCAGCGGTTTGCGCCAGGCGGTCATCGAAAACTGTGTCTCGCTTGGTAGGCAGGTTCGGGCAATTCTTCCCGGGGAGTCAGAATTGGTGGGCAAGGCCCTGACAATCGATGACGCGGGCCGCATTGTGCTTTCGGTGAATGGTTTGACCACGCCCGTGGCGGCTGGAGATATCGTTCACTTACGCCACAATTGAAAAGTGAGTTTTGAAGCCGAAGTATTGCTGGCACGTCTGCGTGCCCGCGCAAGCAAACTTCTTGGCCCAACGCTGCTGCTCGGGTTGGCGGCATTCCTGTTTGGTTTTCTGAGTCCAAAGACCACCGAGCCCTGGCAGGCGATAGCGCTCGATTCAATCTGCGGCATGATTGTCCTGTTTGGTTTTGCGGTTCCGCTGCTGCGCTATCTGACCGCCTGGACCGATGTCACTTCGTCGCGGGTGGTTTCCCGCAGCGGTCTTTTCGGTCAAAATTTTAGAGAGATCTCGCTGGCTGAGGTTCAGCGAGTCGAACTAACCGGTGGTCTAATAACCATCCATGTTCTCGGGCAAGAAGTGCTCGAAATCAGGTCTCTACCAAAGGCAAAATTGGTGGCTCAAGAAATCAGCCAGCTGACTGCCAAGTCTTCCCTAGGAGCAAAATGAGTGAACTGCGCGTAGGCGTAATCGGTGGCGGCCAGCTGGCCCGCATGATGACTCCGCCGGCAATCAATCTGGGAATCACCATCAAGGTGCTGGCCGAGGCAGAGGGTTCCAGTGCCGCGCTGGCCACAACCATGGTTGGCGACTACAACCAGGTTGCCGTGGTGGCAGAGTTCGCCAAGACCGTTGATGTCATCACCTTTGACCACGAGCACGTGCCATTGGCTGTTCTGGAGGCCCTCGAGGCCAGCGGTGTTAGTGTGCAACCACCGAGCAGGGCCCTAGCCTTTGCTCAGAACAAGCTGAGAATGCGTGAGCGCCTCAGCCAGCTAAACCTTCCGATGCCGGACTGGGCCGAAATCCACGACGCCGATTCGCTCGACGCATTCATCGAGGCGCACGGCGGCGTGGCGATCCTTAAGACTCCAATCGGTGGCTATGACGGCAAGGGCGTGCGAGTAGTTTCCAGCGCAGCCGATGCGGCTGACTGGTTGAGCACCGATGGGCTGGCCAAGGTTGGCGGACACCTGCTGGCCGAGGAAAAGGTGGCGTTCGTTCGCGAGCTAGCCCAACTGAGTGCTCGCAACCCGAGCGGAGAGTTTCTGGCCTGGCCCCTGGTGCAGACGGTTCAGGCCAACGGAGTGTGCGCCGAAGTATTGGCACCGGCCCCAAATGCCAGCGAAGGCACCCTGGAACAGGCGGCCGCAATCGCCAAGGCGGTAGCCGAGGGGCTGGGCGTCACCGGTGTGCTGGCGGTCGAAATGTTTGAGACCGCCGATGGCCGCCTGCTTATCAACGAACTTGCGATGCGTCCGCACAACAGCGGACACTTCAGCATCGAGGGCAGCGTGACCAGCCAGTTTGAGCAGCACCTGCGCGCGGTTCTAGATCTTCCACTCGGTTCCACGCTGCCCACCAACGCCCACGCCGTCATGGTAAATCTGCTCGGAGTCGATGACACCAACGACTTCCTGCCGCACTATGCCAAGGCTCAGGCGGCCCACCCGGAGGTCAAGATTCACACCTATGGCAAGGGCGCTCGCCGCGGCCGCAAGATGGGACACGTGACCGTGGTTTCCGGTAATGCCGAATGGGCGCTCGAGGAAGCACGCCTCGCGGCTCAGGTGCTTACCGGCCAGGCCTAAACCTAAAGGCTGCTGAAGCACCGACCAACACGGCTTGCTTGCCCGTGATTTCGGGCTTCGCTTCGTAAAATTAGAGCGAAACCCACCGCTAAAGGAGCATCACATGGCAAACCCAATTGTCGGCGTAGTTATGGGCTCCGATTCCGACTGGAACGTGATGCAAGACGCCGTCGCTGTTCTCAAGGAATTCGGTGTGGAGTGCGAGGTTGAGGTGCTCAGCGCCCACCGCACCCCAGAGCGCATGATTGAGTGGGGAAAGGCTGCTGCTGGCCGCGGCCTCAAGGTGATTATCGCCGGTGCTGGTGGCGCAGCTCACCTGCCAGGCATGATCGCAAGTGTCACCACCCTGCCGGTGGTTGGAGTCCCAGTTCCACTGGCTCGCCTCGACGGCATGGATTCGCTGCTAAGCATCGTGCAGATGCCGGCGGGCATTCCGGTGGCCACGGTTTCCATCGGTGGCGCCCGCAATGCCGGAATCTTGGCTGCCCGCATCATCGGTGCCTTTGATGCCGATTTGAGCTTGAAGCTGGCCACATTTGCGCAGGACCTGCAGGACCAGGTTGCCGAGAAAAACCTAAAGTTGAAGGCCCAGCTCTAAGAGCATCAAATGTCTAGCATCAGCCCGTTTCGCAATATTGATCGAGCCAGCTCCGGCCACATGCTCAAGCGTGCCGCCTGGCTAATCGGACTCACGCTGCTAATCCCCGGTTCGGCGCAGTTAATCGCGGGCAATCGCAAGGTTGGGCGGGTCGGTATAGTAGCCACGCTGACCTACTGGGCGTTGTTTGTAGTTGCCGCTGTGCTTTTCTTCATCAATCGTTCCTGGCTGTTTTTGGTGGTTACCGCCCCGTTTGCGGATGCCGCGATTGCTGGTTTCCTGGTGCTCTACGCCGTGGTTTTTGCAATCCTTGCGCTTGACACCCTGCGTCTACTCAGACTCATTCGCCTGCCCCAGAAGGCCAGACTAGTTACCCTGGTGGCCATCCTCGGCGTCGGCGTTTTGGGCACAAGCACCATCGGCTACGCCGGAAGTCTTGCCGGAGTGCAGTCCAACCTCATGGGCGGCCTATTCACCCAGCAGGGCTTCACCCAGGCTTCCAACGGCCGCTACAACATTCTGCTGATGGGCGGCGACGCAGCGCGGGACCGCCTCGGACTGCGCCCAGACTCGATGAGCGTTCTCAGCATCGATGCGGTCACCGGCACCACCGTGAACATTGGCATTCCGCGCAACCTACAGAAGGCACCGTTTGTTGCCGGTTCGCCAATGGCTGCCCTGTGGCCCAACGGCTACAACTGCGGCGATGTCTGTCTGATCAACGCAATCTACAAGGACACCACCGATAACCACGCTACGCTCTACCCGACTGCCACCGCGCACGGTTCCAATCCGGGCATCGAGGCCACTCGCGAGGCCATCGAAGGCGTTACCGGCCTCAAGATTCAGTCTTATGTGCTGGTGGACATGGCTGGCTTCAAGAAGCTCATCGATGCCCTGGGCGGAATCACTATCGACGTCAAGACCCGCCAGCCCATCGGTGGCCAGGAAGACTGGAATGGCCAGCCGATCAACGTCAAGGGCTGGATTGAGGTTGGAGTGCAGCACATGGATGGCAAGACTGCCGTTGAGTATGCTCGCGCCCGTCACGGATCCAGCGACTACGACCGCATGCAGCGTCAGCGCCAGGTTGAAGACGCCATGCTGGCGCAGCTAGACCCGGCCACTGTGCTGACTCACTTCAAGGACATCGCAGGTGCCGGCAAACAGTTGCTGCAGACCGACATACCCAACGGAATGATCGGAACCTACATCGATTTGGCCATCAAGGCCAAGAAGTTGGGCATTCAAAAGCTTGAGCTGGTTCCACCGACCATCGACGTAGTTAACCCGAATTTCACAGCCATTCATGCCATGGTGCAGAAGGCATTTACCCAGGCCGCTGCCGCAAAATAGTGCTACGGCAATCCCGAAAGGAAGCCAAATGAAGTCACTAAAAATAGCCGCAATATTGCTCGCTAGCACCGCGCTTGCGGGTTGTTCGCTGCTCTATCCGCACTGGGGTGCCACCACTTTTCCAACCGATGGCCCGTCCAGCAGTTCAAACTACTCGCCAAGCGCGCAGCCAACTGCCACAGCATCGGCCTCGCCCACGCCGACCGTGGCACCGATTCAGAAGGCAACTGTCAACATTTTGCAGTCCAGCGTAGATGCCACCGCGGGCGTGGTTGACGTGGTTGCCCAGGTAACCAATGTCGCCGAGAGCGGAGGCCAGTGCACACTGACCGTAACCTCGGGAAGCACCAGCAAAACTCAGACGGTGCGCGCCGAGAGCAATGTAGACACCACCCAGTGTTTCCCAATGGAGATTCAAACCGCGGGACTGGCGTCGGGGACTCTTCTGGCGACCGTAACCTACCGCTCGGCCGGTTACATCGGCAGCGCATCGGTGTCGCTGAGTAAGTAGATGTCAAAAAGCCGTCCGAACCGAATCTGGGCCTTCGTCACTGCAGTGGCGTTGGCTCTTTCGGGGCTGGTCGGTCTGAGCGTTACCGTGCAGCAGCAGGCGCCCGCCAAGGCGCTCAGCGGTTCGTCATTTGACCCCGGGCTGATCATCGGCGACAGCGTCTTCTATGACTTTGGCGCAACCGATGCCCAGAGCCTGCAGGCATTCATGGACCAGCAAGTGCCCAACTGCAAGAGCACTTTGCCGCGCAACCCAAACCCGGGCGACTTCACCTGTCTGCGCTATTACCGCACCGATATTCCGGCCATGGCAGCCGATCCAAGTCGCTGCGATGCCATAGCCGCAACTCCAAATCAAACCGTGGCGCAGATGCTGGTAATCATCGGTCGCGCCTGCAATATCAACCCCCGCGTTTTGCTCGTGACGCTGCAAAAAGAGCAGGGTCTGGTTACCAGTACCAACCCCTATTGGCCCGACTCAAGCGGTGGGCCAAGCACCACCAAACCACAGGACTACCGCTATCAAATCGCCATGGGCTTCAACTGCCCCGACAGCGCACCCTGCAGCACCTTCGGTTTTTTCTATCAGGTTTACAAGGCCGCAAGCCAGTTCCACTGGTACGGAAATCCGGCCGGCTCATTCACCTATCTGAAGGTGGGTAAAGACGTCAGCATCGCCTATCAAGCCAACAAGGCCAGCTGCGGTCGGCGAACCTTCACGCTGAAAAGCCAAGCCACCGCGGCGCTCTACTATTACACGCCATACACTCCTAACCAAGCCGCGCTCTCTAACCTGTACGGATCTGGCGACAGCTGCAGCGCCTACGGAAACCGCAATTTCTGGCGTTACTACTGGGACTGGTTCGGCTCTCCGGTGGGTGGCGGATTCTTGCTGCAGTCGTCTTCGAGCGCGGTCTACCTCATCACACCAGACCCAGCCTCGGGTAACTATGTGAAGCACCGCGTCGGTGACCCGGCTCTCGTAAAGGCCTACGCTCCACTTGGCCCCATCGGCCAGATTTCGCAGGACTACCTGGACTCCTTCGCCACCAGCAGCGACATGAACCGGCTGGTCAAGTCGGCTACCGGCGGCTACTACTTCGTTGATGGCGGCCGCAAGTACGTGGTCAGCTCCTGCGACCAGGCCACCAACTACGGTCTCAACTGCGCCACCGCGGTTCAACTCTCGGCCAACCAGCTCAACGCTCTGCCATCGTCGGGAACAATCAGTGCACTGGTTCCTGATGCCGCCGGTCAGTCGACGGGTGCTACCTATTTGATCACCGCTGGAGTGAAACACGAGATCTTGGATGCTGCCTCGGTCGCGGCTGCCGGCATCAACCTGCCAGTGATCTCTCCGGTTGGCATCACCGCGTTTAGTTATCTGCCCTGGGGTGCGCCCATTGCCAAGGATGGCGAACTCTTCACCAATCGAACCACCGGCACCGACTCCACAATCATGGACGGCAAGTACTATGCCATCGATGCCAAAACCAGCGCGGACATGGACTTCAAGCAGTGGTTCACGCCCACCACGGGCACCCTTTCGGCGGTTTCATTGGCTACCATCGATTCGGGTACAACCATTCAGAGCATCGTTCAAGACACCTCGGGTAGGCGCTATCTGCTGACCCCAGCGGGTCGTCGAGCGGTAGTCGGAGACAACGCTCTGATGCTGGCTCCGGCCCAGTTGCCGGATTCGGTGCTAAAGAAAATTCCGCTGTTGGCCAACGATTTGACCGAGCCATTCCTGGCTAAAGCAGCAGCTGGAAAGAGCACGTACTATGTGTCTGCCCAGACAAAGCGTGCAGTCTTCAATGCTTCCGCGGCGGTCAAATTGTCTGCTCTGACCAGCGACCCAACAGTGCAGGTTTTGCCAGCCAGTGCCCTAGACCTGATCTCATCCGGATCGAGCATCTTCGCACCGGGCACCGCCTTGCTTGACAGCTACGGGCACATTTTTGTCACCGATGATCTGACTGGATATCGCCAGATTGCCAACCAGTCGCTTGCCACCGAGTTTGGCTTCGGTAAGCAACTCAAGGTAACCAAGGCCGACCTCAGCGATTACAGTTCACTGGGAACACTTAGTTACCGCATAACCTGTGGCACCCAGCAGTATCTTGCCGTGAATGGCATCTGGCAGCCGATCAACGATGCCTATGCTGCGGCCTATCCTGGCAAGCCGGTTCAACTAGCCGACAACACCTGCGCCTACCTCAAGAAGGGCACAACCGCACTGGGTAGGTTCGTTGTCTCGCCGCTGAAACTTATTTATCTGATGAGTGCGGGCAAGCGTCGCTTGGTTAGCCAAAAACAATATGAAGAATTGCGCGGAACCACCCCGACCGCATTCAAGATTGATGCAACTCTGGCAACAATCTTGCCGCTCGGTGTTGCCATGGCAGCCAGCTACAAGACTCCAATCGCTAACCCCGATGACCTAGCTCCGGCCCCAACTGCCACCCCAACTGCGACACCTACGGCCACGCCGGTCGTAACTCCAAAGCCAACAGCATCTGCAAGCGCCAGCCCCAAGCCAACTGCCACTCCAACGGTAACGGCCACCCCAAAGCCCAGCAGCTCTGCTACCCCGACACCAACTCCAACAGCAACACCCACCACCGCAACCAAAACCTACACGGTGGTTTCGGGCGACACCCTCACCAAGATTGCACTGAAATTCGGGGTTACGGTGACCGCCATCAAGACGGCAAATTCGCTGACCAGCGATGTAATTCAGGTGGGTCAGAAACTGATTATTCCTTAGCGGGCTTTGCTGTTAGCGCCTTCAGGCGCAGGCGCAGTCGTTTGGGGCTCTTGCCTCGGGGCTCCAAAAACTCTGCGGGTTCGTTTACCTTCACGGCAAAAATAACCACAAGAACCCAGCCCAGTTCAACGATCATGCGGCTCTCGGTGAGGTTCTGAAGCAGCAGCGCCACGAAGGTCAGCAGCGGCCACAGGTATAGCGGGCTGGTGTGGCGAACCGCGAGTCTCCAGAGCTTTATGAAGGTGAATGCCAGCAGAGCCACCAGGAGCAAAAGTCCAAAGATGCCCAGCTGCAGCCAGACATCCAGGTAGCTGTTATGGGCCTCGTAGTATGTTACGTTGTCGCGCACAATCAGGCCCTCGTAAGGCTTGACTCCAGGCATCCAGTAGCTAATCCAACCCCAGCCTTGCAGTGGGCGCTGTCCAATCAGACCTAACACGGCCTTCCAGATGTCGGTGCGTCCCGTCATATCGGGGCTCTTGCCAATCAAGGTAAATAATTCCTGGCGGTAGACCAATACAAAGAAAACAAGAATGCCAAAACCGGTCCAGGCCAGACGGTAGTAGCGGTGCCGCGTTTCCCGATCGTGTCCCTCGGCAATCAGTGCGACCACACCTACTGCAATGGCACATGCCATGGCAAAACCGATGCTGGCCGAGCGGGTCAGGGCCAAGCAGCCTACCGACAGCAGGATGCTGGCGAGGTTGATGGCTTTGCTGTTTTGGCGAATTGCAAACTGAACAATAAATAGGAAGAAACCCAGCATGGCGACGTAGGCCAGCAGGTTCGCATTTCCTACGATGCCCTGAATTCGGACGCCCTTGAGCAGCGTGCCCTGGGTCCAGTAGTAGGCCCCGGAAGGTGGAACGGGACCGGTGTAGTTCTTAAATATGGGTGCGATTGGCCCGCGCACAATTACTGCGGCGTAGAGTTCGAAAACAATCGAGGCCGCCATAATGAAGCGGAAGACGTTGGCGAAGATGTTTAGCAGATCGCGCCAACTGAAGGTGGCAATCAGAAAAAGTGCAAAGACCGTGGCAATCAGGGTGCCGGCATAACCAACCAGGGTGTAGAGCGGGTAGAAAGACCAGGTAACGCTCAACAGCATCATGGCCAGCAGGGCGATGAGCGTGTATGGCAGGCGCCGCAGGGTTGGTGCGGCCCCGGTTCGCAGCAAAAAAACCAGCGAAACAATTGCCAGGGCAACGCAGACGGTGCCCCACGCTGGGAAGCCGATTGAGTATCTAACGGTGTCGCCGGCCGAAATTATGAAGCTGCCCAGGTACGCCAAACCGAGGCGAACCCGGTAACCGGGCGCCTTTTTGTCAGCCATCACAGGGACAAGCTGAGTGATTGGATTTGTCGTCATCTTGAGGAAACACCTAACCGTTGGTCTTAAGTTTATTCGGAGTGCGCTTTGCTACCCTTAATCGTCAGAGAACACTAAGGTCGGGGACCCATTTGATTCGCAAAATCGTCAACCAGGCTCGCGCCTACGCCTGGGGCTCCACCACGCTCATTCCCGATTACTTCAACCTGCCAGCAACCGGTGCACCGATGGCAGAAATCTGGTTTGGCACTCACGCTGGCTCGCTGCCTCGGGTTGCGGGAACCGAACAGGATCTCCTAGCCTTCCGCGATGGCAAGCAACTGCCATTTTTGCTGAAGATTTTGGCCGCGGGCGGCCCGCTCAGTATTCAGGCACATCCCAACAAGGAACAGGCCCTAGCCGGCTTCGAACGTGAGAACGCTCTCGGCCTTGCCCTAGACGATCCAAATCGTAACTATCGCGACGACCACCACAAGCCAGAGATGCTGGTGGCGCTAACTCCATTCTTGGCCCTGACGGGATTCCGGCCGCTGGTCGACATCATGGTTTCGTTCCAGCGCATCGTGATGCTGGCTCAGAATCTCGAGCTGCGGGTGTTGGAAACCGCCGCCGCCGACTGGGTTCAGGTTTTGCGGCAGAGTGGCATCGAGGTTCTATTCAGCGGCCTTCTTAATCGCCCCGAAAATCTGGCTGAGGCCTGCGAACAGCTTGCGGTACTTGCCGAAGCCAGCCGCGGCAATCAAAATGTTGAGAGCCAGAACCTCGCAATTGTTCCCAGTCTGCAGAGCAAGTATCCAGGTGACCCGGGCGTTGTTATCAGTCAGCTTCTCAACCTGATTGAACTGGCACCGATGCAGGCAGTCGAACTCGCGGCCGGCAACGTTCACTGCTACCTCGAGGGTCTGGGAGTCGAGATCATGGCCTCCAGCGACAATGTGCTGCGCGGTGGACTCACGCAGAAGCACATCGATGTGACCGAGCTCAGAAACATCGTCGACTTTTCCACCCTGGAAATTGAGCCGCTGGAGGCTGCCACCGAGGTAAACGGCCTCTATCGGTATCCCTCCGAGGCCGAGGACTACCTTCTATATCGAGTGGAGGTTGGCGGTCAAAACCTCTTGGCCGACCTGACCCTGGCCAACGATTCGATTGTCATCTGCACCGCGGGTGAGTTGGCTGTGGGCGACAGCACCGGCGAGCGCGAGGTCCTGCACAAGGGCGAGGCGGCGTATCTCTCTGGCGCCAAGTTCTACTCATTCAGCGGCGCCGGTACTGCCTTCCTAGCTACCAGCTAGAACGGGCAAAGGGACTAACAGGCAGCCGCCAGCTGGAACTATTTGGTGGCGTCCCAGGCGCTCTGCACAATATCGTGCAGGTTGTGCTTAGCCTTCCAACCAAACTCCGCCTCGATGCGAGACACATCGGCGCAGAGGGCTGGAGGATCTCCGGCTCGGCGCTCGGCTAGGTCAATTTCGAAGTCGATTCCGGTTACCTTTTTTACCTCGGCCAGTACTTCTAAAACGCTGGAACCGTGACCGGTTCCCACGTTGAACACATCAAACTTGCGCTGGTCCTTGTCGAGGTAAGCCAAGGCGCTCAGGTGGGCCTCGGCCAGGTCTAAAACGTGCACGTAATCCCGCACGCAACTGCCGTCTGGAGTTGGGTAATCGGTGCCAAACACCTTTGGCGCTTTACCCGAGCGAATCGCCTCGAAGACAATGGGAACCAGGTTCATAACTGCGGTGTCTGCGAGGTCTTTCCAGCCGGTTCCCGCAACATTGAAGTAGCGCAGGTTTGCTACCCGAAGGCCCCAGGATCGCGCGGCATCGCGGGTCATCCATTCGCCAATCAGCTTGGTCTCGCCGTAAGGGTTGATGGGGGCGCAAACCACGTCTTCGCTGACGCTGGAAACATCAGGCATGCCATAGGCTGCAGCGCTGCTGGAGAAAACCAAGCGATCGACGCCGGTCTCGCGCAGGGCGTTGAGCAGGTTGGTCATGCCACCAACATTTTGTGAGAAGTAAAACTCTGGCTGTTCCACCGAGACGCCAACCTGCTTTTGGGCGGCAAAGTGAATCGCGCTGGTCACACCATATTCTTTGATGGCCGCCACGAGTGTTTCGGTGGCCTCGGGTGCCGAGAGGTCGAGTTTGACCAGGGTTGCTCCCTCGATTCGAGCGACCAAACCCGAAGTTAGATTGTCTACAACGATCACCGTTTCGCCGCGCTCTTGTAGCAGGCGAACCACGTGAGAACCGATGTATCCGGCGCCGCCGGTAACCAAAACACTCATGGCAATATGCTAGTGCCCGGGTTAAGGCTGACTTGGCGGCCGTTTACCGCATTACGTTTTTGCAACAGCTTGGTAAACAGGGGGCGTTTGGTTACTCCTCAACTTGACTTAGAGCGAATAACACCGATGTAATTACAACGACGCAACTTTGCGTTGTTCAGATCAAGGGGTTCTTATGGATAGTCGCAATCGTGTACCAGAAAACTGGTTTACCGACCCGATTCTCCTTGGTGTTGCGGGGGCATACTCAGATCAAGAGACAAATCCACTGGCTTGGCAGGCAGATGCACTCTGTGCACAGACCGACCCAGAGGCTTTCTTTCCAGAAAAGGGTGGATCAACTCGCGATGCTAAGCGCATCTGCTCGGGCTGCGAAGTAAAGGCACAGTGCCTCGAGTATGCACTCGAGAACGACGAGCGTTTTGGAATCTGGGGCGGCCTCTCGGAGCGCGAGCGTCGCAAGCTGAAGAAGCACGCCTAATAGCGCATCCCATCCAGATCTAAACCCAAACCCACAGAAGGCTCATGGCTATAGCCGCAATCGTGGTTAGCCACGATGAGAACGTAGCCGCTTCGGCAACGGTCGCGGCGGTGAATTCGCAATCCCTGCAACCTGATCAAATCGTTTACTCCCGAGACCTAGAGTCCGGGTTGCACCAAATTTCTGAAGACCTCAAGGCAGATGCCAACCTCTGGATCTGGCTACTAAACCCAGAAACAATTCCGCTTCCCGGTGCCTTAGCCCAACTGCAGCGGGCGACCGAGTCCTCGCCGTCGGCCGCGCTAATCGCGCCCAAATTGGTCAGCCCCTCAAATTCGCGAATCATCGAGCAGTACGGATTGTCGCTAACCGCTGGCTGGCATCCCTTCAGCCAGGTCTCATCGGCGTTCGATCAATCCCAGTTCGACGACCAGGAGGATGCTCTCGCGGCCGCGCTCGAGGGTTCGCTCATCAGGGTTTCGGCGCTGACCAGCATCGGTGGTAGAAACCTCAAGCTCAATCCGCTGGCCTCAAGTTACGACTTAGCAATTCGCCTCAGGTTGGCAGGTGGCCGAATCCTGCTGGCACCGGATGCTCGAATCAACGTAACTTCAGGGGCCGGCTTCTTGCTGAACCAGACTTCGCCTTTGAACGTCAGGAAGACTCAGATCCAACTGGCCGCAGGTTTCGCCAATCCCTTTGCGGTTGCTTTTTTAGGCGCCTTTGCCCCGCTCTTGGCACTCATAACAAGCTTCTGGCTTTTGTTGATCAAGCGTCCTGAGCGAATTGGCTCCACCCTGCTTGCGGGATTTTGGTGGTTCTTCACCATGTTTGGCAAGTTTGCCCGCCGCTCTAAGCTGACTAGCAGCCAACGATCCGGAATCAAATCTCTTCGGGTGTTTTTCGCCACTAGAGAAGAAGTTGCCAGGGCTCAGCGTGCTCAGATCGAACAACCGGCGGCCCAGGCGGAGCGCGACCTCGAGGCCGTGGCCTCCGACCGGCCAGAGTTTGCTTCCGCAGGCGGCTTCTGGATCATGGCTGCGCTAGCTATCCTGTCCTGGCAGTTTTGGCCCAGAGACACCGCGGTTTCTGGCGGTGCCCTGCTGCCGCTTTCCGACTCGCTTGGACAGCTTTTTGCTCACGCGGGCTCAAGTTGGCAGACCCTTGGGCTCGGAACTGCTGCCCCGGCGGATCCATTCAGCTGGGTGCTATTGGCTCTTGGTGCCACCACCTTCTGGTCACCCACTCTCTCGATCACCATAGTGGTGTTCTTGGTCAAACCGCTGGCTTTCGCCGCCGCTTGGAGGGCGCTCAGCCTGGTTACCAAGCGCCGAGGGCTGTTGGTGCTCGGTGCACTCATTTATGCTTTCTGGCCAGCACTTACCCAGGCCCAGTCCGAGGGTCGCTTTGGCACCCTGGTGGCACTAGTTTTGATGCCCTGGTTTGTATTTACCCTCGCCAGAGTGCTTGAGCTGGGTGCGGTAGCGCGGCGCAGCGTGCAAACCTGGACCTGGGTCGGACTCAGTGCGATTCTGGCCGCTGCAATTTCGGCCGGAGCCCCAAGCCTCACTCCGCTGGTAGCTCTGGTGATTTTGCTGCTGGCGATCTACCGCTTCAAGCGAATCGGCTATCTGGTCTGGTTGCCAGTTCCCCTCTTGGTGCTCTGGGTGCCCTTGGCTATTTATCTGATCATTGGGCTTGCTCACCCACTGGCTCTGCTGGCCGACCCTGGGGTACCGCTTTCCGCAGACTCAACTCCCATCTGGAAGCTCATTCTCGGAGGGGACACCACTTCTCCATTCGCAAGCTATATCGGTTTTGCGCCGGCATTTTTCCTGGTGGTGGCGCTCTTTGCCACCGTTTCGCGACGAAGTTTGAACGCACTCGGGCTTTGGATTGCGCTGCTTTCCGCGGTTGCCTGCGCCTTTTACCTGAACACAGTCCAATTCCAGGCCTTCGGCGGTTTCGCGGACACTAAAGTCCAATCGGTCGCTGGCTCACCCCACGCCCTGCTGGGTCTGGCCGGTCTCCTGCTGGCCTATTTGGTTGTGATTGCGTTGGACAACGGGGCCAAGGTCATCGGTGCGCTCGCCCAGGTTGGATCGTGGCTGGTGCTTTTGGTTTTGGCCGCTCAGTTTGCAATCACGCCCTTGTCGCTCAGCTGGGGAGACGGAAGCCAGGTTCCGGCATTGATCGCGGCACAGGCTGCCACCGACCCAAATAGCCGGACACTGGTCCTGGCTCCAAGCCCTGCCCCCGATGGCAATACCGCCCAGTTCACCGCCACAATAGTCACCGGAGCGGGCATTCGGCTGGACAATCTCAGCGTTGCCTACCGCTACGCACTGGTAAGACTCGAGAAAACTAACTCCTACCGCGACGTTGCCGCGGCCGCGGCCAAGTTGGTTTCAGCCAATGGCAGTTCGGTCACGGCCGACCTTGGGAAACTCTCGGTGGACTTCATTCTGGTTCAGGACCAGAGTTCGACGGCTGCTGTAGACCTGGCATCAACCCTGGATACGGTCAAAGAGCTTGAGCCGGTTGGGGCAACCCAATATGGCCACCTATGGCGAGTCCATGCACAGCACCCGGTAGTTATCAAGGCCGATTCTGGCTGGTCAATCACCAAGGCAGTCCAGGTTTCGGTGCTAGCGCTATTTGCACTGTTAGCCATCCCAACTCGTCGTCGCAGCCGCAACCCCGCAGATCAGGACGCGGTAGATCTTGAAGGGTTCGATGCGGAGGTTGGCAACTGATGCTAAAGCGGATTCTAAGCCTGATTATCACGCTGGCTGCCACCGCGGCAGTTGTGATTGCACCCAGCCTGTTGCCGACACCGGCAACAACCGTTGGCGAGGCGGTCACCGGCCTTTCCCAGCAGGTTAAAGCTAAGGACCTAACCCTGGTCTGCCCCGGAGCTGCAGTTCAGAGTTCGTCCGGAAATAAGGTCGGTAGTTTCAGTTCAATCGCTACCGCGGCCATCGATTACGCCAGCCAGCTTCCTGCCGGAGCCAGCCTGAAAACGCTAAAGCTGGTCGGCGCGACTGCCAATATCAATGCGCTGGCCGACACCAACGGTCGATTGGGCAATTTCGCAACTTCAGCCGCCGTCGCCATCACAGTTGCTGATCCAAAGGGAGTGGCAACCCAGAACTCCACATTGTTGTCGGCCCAGAACTATCAGGTGGTTTCGGCAAACGGAATCAATGGTGCAATGGCCGCCAACTGCCAGCGGCCAGCGGCAGAACAATGGCTGCTCGGGGCCTCTACCGCTATTGGGCGAGAGGCATTGCTTGTGCTGGCCAACCCCAACGCCACTGACGCCACAGTGAATCTTCAGTTATATGGCGCCAACGGATTGATTGATGGCGCCGGGTTAAACGGAATAGCTGTTCCGGCAAACCGGACCGCCATACTTCCGCTGGCAGGCTTTGCCCCAGACAACCAACTCCTAGCGGTGCAGGTCGTGGCGCAGGGTGCATCGGTTTCCTCGTGGGTTCAGCAAAAAACTGTGCGTGGCACACTCGCCGGGGGAGCCGACTTCATTTCACCGGCCGCCGATGCCGCCACTCAGCTGGTAATTCCAGGGCTGCTCAAGCGAGGCACGAAGGATGCCAGCGCGCTGATAGCGTCAAATTCCGACTATCAGGACCTCACGCCGGCACTGGGTATTTTTGTTCCTGGAACCCAGACTGCCACCGTTACGGTTCAGGTTATTGGCACCGACGCCAAGACCTTCGGAACTGTTCTGCAACAAAATGTTGAACCCGGACAGGTCGCGGAATTGCCGATTACGGGATTGAAGGACGGCGACTATTCGGTTTTCGTTTCATCCAATCAGCCTGTGATCGCCGCAGTACGGCTGAGCAGAACCCTCACCGCACACGCTACCGCTGGACAGAACTCGACTACCGATTTCGCCTGGTTAACTGCGGTTGCCCCGGGCGTGCAGAATCGTCGCCTGGCCGTTCCAAACAGCGGTATCAGCAAGCTGAGCGTGGCTACCACTGAAGCCGGAGCTGCCACTGTGACCATCACCGGTAATGGGCATTCTCAAACCCTGAGAATCGCCAAACTTACCAGCTCGTCGGTAACTCTTGCTCCTGGCTCGGTAGTGACGGTTTCTTCCGATGCGCCGGTAGCGGCGACAATGGTCGTCGATTTCAACGCGATGATTGTGGCCGTTCCGGTTCTCGACTTCGAAAACCACGGTGGAAGCATCCGTGTTGCGGTTCGCTAGAAAATCTCCGCTACTTCAGCGGCGCAGCTAAACCGTTAGTCCAGGTTTTCCAAAAAGTCTCGCGGGTCGCGGCCCATCATTTCTGCCGCTGCCTCGATCACATAAGACTCGATGCGGAAGATTTCTGCAATCGGGTCGGCCTCGGCGCGAAACCGCTGGATTGGAACTCGATACAGGTATACGGTGTTGATTTCGCGGCGGTAGGCGTAGCGCCGAATCGAGGTAATTTCACCAAGCAATGGGGGCAGGTCACGAACCACTACCTGCAAGTCTGCAAAGACCTCCGGAAACGCATCGCGAAGGTAGGCGGCGCAGTCCTCGACGGTGGCCTCAAAGTTTCCCTCGCGCGCGATGCCGGGCTCAAATCTCGGGCTCCAGAGCGGTCTGCGCATTCCCCGACCGTGTCTATCCCTCGATGCGCCTCGAGGCTTGCGAATGCCTGCCATGGCTCAAGCATAAAGTTTTCTCCAAGGTTGCGTTGCTATCCTTGTTTCGATGAGTGAACGTGCCTGCTCAAAGGCTGGCTGCAGCCAAGGCGCTGTTGCCACACTTAGCTACGACTACAACCAGTCGATCGCGGTTATTGGGCCCAAAAGCCCGCAACCCGAGCCGGGCTGTTTCGACCTCTGCAGCCAACACTCAAACAGCTTCAGCCCACCGCAGGGATGGCAAGTCATTCGCCATCAATTTGTTGCGGCAATCAACTCGAAGGATCTCAAATGACCATCAACTGGAACTCAATCGTCAAAACCTACGACGTGCGCGGACTGGTGGGCAGCGACCTAACCCCCGAGATTGTTTCGGCACTTGCCGCGGGTTTCGTGGATGAGTTGGATGCAGCCGGAACCGATGTTGTCGTTGGGCACGACATGCGAGATTCCTCACCTGAGTTCGCGGATGCCTTTGCTTCGGGTGCTCAGGCACGCGGTGCCAACGTGGTCTCAATCGGTCTGTGCTCCACCGACGAGTCCTACTTTGCATCCGGAAGTCTAAACGCCCCGGCCGCCATGTTCACAGCAAGTCACAACCCTGCCACCTATAACGGCATCAAGTTTTCGCGGGCGGGCGCTCGCGGCATCAGCCTCGACACAGGTCTGGCGGCAATTCGGGATAGGGCCATCGCTTACCTGGAAACGGGAATCGACGAGGTAGAAAACCCGGGCAGTTACCGCGAGGCTCACATCTTGGCCGATTACGCAGCCTACCTGCGCCAAATGGTTGACCTGAGCGACATCCGTCCGCTGAAGGTAGTGGTTGACGCCGGAAACGGCATGGGTGGAATGACAGTTCCTGCCGTCCTCGGCAATGCCGCCGACCTCGGTGCGCTTCCGCTCGAGATCGTTCCGCTCTACTTTGAACTTGACGGTGCCTTCCCAAACCACGAGGCAAACCCGCTAGACCCTAAGAACCTGGTCGACCTTCAGAAGGCTGTCGTGGAACACGGGGCTGACATCGGTTTGGCCTTTGACGGTGACGCCGACCGCTGCTTCGTGATTGATGAGAATGGCTACGCGGTCACCCCTTCGGCGGTTGCAGCAATCGTGGCTCGCCGCGAAATAGCCCGAGTGCGCAAGGCTAACCCATCGGCGGCCATCTCCGTCATTCACAACCTGCTGACCTCGCGCATCGTCGAGGAAGTCATCGCGGCTGACGGCGCCACCCCGGTGCGCACCAAGGTTGGCCACTCCTTGATCAAGGATCAGATGGCGGCAACCAAGGCAATCTTCGGCGGCGAGCACAGCGCGCACTATTACTTCTCCGACTTCTGGGGTGCCGACAACGGCATGCTTGCCGCAATGCACGTGCTTGCCGAATTCGGCTCGCAGCACAAACCGCTCAGCGAATTTGCGAAGCAATACAACCCCTACTTCAACTCGGGCGAAATCAACTCGACCGTTGCAGATGTGCAGGCGGCTAAGGCCCGAGTCCGGGCTGCCTTCGAGGGTCGCGCCAATTTTGACGAATTTGACGGTGTAACCGTCACCGGAAAAGACCAGCAGGACTGGTGGTGGTTCAATGTGCGCGCGAGCAACACCGAGCCCCTCTTGCGCCTGAACGTGGAGGCAAAATCGGAGTCCGCAATGGCGGCTATCCGCGATGAAGTACTGGCGCTCATCCGCGCTTAGTCACTACCGTGACCCAGAATTGCTAGGGATGAGTTCGAGCCCCCTGGCTATTGGATAATTGGTACATGACTCAAACCCCAGGTTTCGAATACAAGGTCGCCAATCTCGCACTTGCTGAGGCAGGCCGCCACCAGATTCGCTTAGCAGAGCACGAGATGCCGGGCCTGATGGCACTGCGTACCGAGTTCGCAGCCAGCCAGCCACTGGCTGGTGCTCGAATCGCGGGATCGCTGCACATGACCGTGCAGACCGCAGTCCTAATCGAGACCCTGGTTGCCCTTGGTGCCCAGATTCGCTGGGCATCCTGCAATATCTTTAGCACCCAGGATGAGGCAGCAGCCGCAGTGGTGGTTGGCCCTAACGGCACTGTCGAAGCCCCAGCGGGTGTGCCGGTTTTCGCCTGGAAGGGCGAGACCCTTGAGGAATACTGGTGGTGCACCAACCGCATCTTCGACTGGACGGTCGAGGCGGCCGCCGCCGGCCAAAACTTCAGCGGACCAAACATGATTTTGGACGACGGTGGAGACGCAACCCTGTTGGTTCATAAGGGTCGCGAATTCGAGCTGGCTGGCGCCGTGCCTGCCACCAAGGACTCTGACAGCCACGAGTGGTCGGTCATTCTTGATCTGCTTCGTTCCTCCATCGCAACCGATCCGATGCGTTTCACCACCATCGCCGCCGAGATCCAGGGCGTCACCGAGGAGACCACTACCGGCGTGCACCGCCTATACGAGTTCTTCCAGAACGGCGAGTTGCTCTTCCCGGCTATCAACGTCAATGACTCGGTGACCAAGAGCAAGTTTGACAACAAGTACGGCATTCGCCACTCGCTTCCAGACGGCCTAAACCGCGCCACCGACGTGCTGATGGGCGGCAAGGTTGCGTTTGTTGCCGGCTATGGTGACGTGGGCAAGGGCAGCGCCGAGGCATTGCGTGGCCAGGGTGCACGCGTTATCGTGAGTGAAATCGACCCGATCTGTGCCCTGCAGGCGGCAATGGATGGTTTCCAGGTGGCGCGCCTAGAGTCGGTCATCGGCGAGGTAGACATCTTTGTAACGGCCACCGGCAACACCGGAATCATCAAGCCAGAGCACCTATTGCAGATGAAAAACCTTGCCATTGTTGCCAACGTTGGCCACTTTGACGACGAGATCGACATGGCGGGAATTGCCAAAATTGAAGGTGTCGAAAAGATCGAGATCAAGCCTCAGGTGCACGAGTGGCGCCTGCCAAACGGACGCGCAGTGCTCATCCTCAGCGAGGGTCGACTGATGAACCTGGGCAACGCCACAGGTCACCCATCGTTTGTGATGAGCAACTCGTTCAGCAATCAGGTTCTGGCTCAGATCGAGCTTTATGCCAATCGGGCAAACTACGAACTGGGCGTCTTCGTTTTGCCAAAGCACCTCGATGAAAAAGTCGCTCGTTTGCATTTAGACGCTTTGGGTGTTCAATTAACGGAGTTGACTGAAGAACAGGCCAGCTACATTGGGGTTCCGGTGTCTGGTCCGTACAAGGTTGACCACTATCGCTACTAGGGTCTAAGGTTCAGTAATGCCGATCACCATCATGCTTGTCGAGGACGACGAAGCGCTTCGTTCCAGTCTTGAACGCTGGCTCACCGACGCCAACTTCTCAGTGGTTTCGGTTGGCGATGGGCTACAGGTGGTAGACCTCTACCGCGAAGCCAAGCCGAACCTTGTCCTCATGGACATCCAGCTTCCTGGCCGCAACGGCATCGAACTGGTTCGCGACATTCGTGCCATTTCATCGGCCACTCCAATCATCATGGTCACCGCCCGCAGCGAGGCCAAGGACATGGAGGAGGCCTACGACGCCGGAGCCGATGACTACTTCGAGAAGTCGCCCTGGCAGCCAGAAAAGCTGATGGCGCGCATCAATAACTGCCTAAAGGCAGCCCGCGCCTCGGTGGAAACCGATGCCGAAGTGCTCAAGATTGGCCCACTGACCCTAGACATCGTGGGTCACGAGGTTCGTCGCAACGGCGAAAAGATTGCACTGACACCTTTAGAGTTCAAGCTGCTTGCCACCCTGGCCGAAAAGCCAAAGATGGTTTTCAGTCGCGAGCAGCTGCTCAAGGATGTTTGGGACTACCCGTATCAGGGCGACACCCGCCTCGTGAACGTTCACATCCAAAGGCTTCGCTCCAAAATCGAAGATGATCCGGACAACCCAAAGATCGTCGAAACCGTGCGCGGCATCGGCTACAAGGCTGGCCAGAACTAAGTGAAATCCAAGGGTCTATCACGGACCTTGTTTGGTGCGCTGCGTCGCTCAATTCAGGGACGCGCTGTTGCGTCCACGGTAATTCTCTCTGGCATCGCAATGGTGGCGCTGGGCGGCTTTCTCAGTTATTCCATCGGCAACGGCCTGTTCCAGACTCGCCTAAATCAGGTTCTCTCCGAGTCGCAGCGCGCTGTGGTCCAGGTGCAGAACACCTTCAGTGCCGCCAACGTATCGGATGAAGTAGCGCTTCAAACTCTGATGAACTCGGTTGTGCCAACCCTCGAGTCAAACAACGGTAATCAAGATCGGCAGATCGCGCTGTTGCGCACGCCGGGTCAGTCTGCATCTTCGCTGCTGCTGCAGAGCCCAATGTCTTCCAGCCTCAACGTCGATGTGATTCCAAACACCTTCAGGACCAAGGTTGCGGCCACCGAGGCGAACCTGCTCTACCAGAGCATTTCAATTCCGGAGGCAACGGGAAATCACCCCGGAGTTGTAGTGGGCGCGCCAATTCAGATTCCGCTGGCGGGTGCCTACGAGCTCTACCTTGTCTTCGACCTCCAAAGTGAGCAGGAGACCCTCGACTTCGTGCAGCGCACCCTCGTGGTCGGTGGGGCGATATCGCTCTTCATGATCGCTCTGGTTTCGTATTTTGTGACCACCTGGATTGTGCGTCCGGTTCGCGAAGCCGCCGATGTGGCCGAGCGCATTGCCTCGGGAGACCTGGATCGCCGTCTGCCCATCAAGGGTGAAGACGATGTTGCCACCCTGGCCCGCTCCTTCAACCGCATGGCCGACTCGCTGCAGAAGCAGATCACCAAGGTGACTTCGGTTTCCAAGATGCAGCAGCGTTTCGTCAGCGACGTCAGCCACGAACTTCGCACCCCGATGACCACCATTCGTATTTCGGGCGACATGATTTTCCGCAACCGCGACAAGCTAGTACCTTCGCTCAAGAAGGATGCCGAAATCCTGAATGACCAAATCATTCGCTTCGAGGCGCTGCTCGGCGATCTGCTGGAGCTGAGTCGGTTCGACGCCGGTAGCGCTCAGGCCCGGATGGAGTTACAGGACATCCAGTACGTGGTCGGAATGGCAATCGCCTCGATTGAGCCGCTGGCCAAGTCCAAGGGGTCAGCTATCAACGTAGACTTGCCAACCCAGCTCGTCGAGGTGGAACTTGACTCTCGGCGCATCGAACGCCTCCTCCGCAACCTCATCGCTAACGCGGTGGAGCACGGAGAGGGAATGCCGATTGACATTCATGTCGGAGCAGACGAACAGGCGGTTGCAATCACCGTCACCGACTATGGCATTGGTATGACCAAGGCTCAACTGGATCACATCTTCGACCGATTCTGGCGCGCCGATCCTTCACGTCAGCGAACCACAGGCGGCACCGGCCTAGGTTTGGCCATCAGCCAGGAGGATGCCAACCTGCACAGTGGCTGGCTGCAGGCCTGGGCTCGACCCAATCAGGGCGCCTGCTTCCGCCTGACGCTGCCCCGGGCCAAGGGCACGGTATTCAGTTCATCGCCGCTTCCAATGCCGCCTAGCAAGCCGCTCTGGGACCTTCCGGAGGGTTTTTATCACGATGAAGACTAACCGCTTCGGGTTTTCCGCCCGACTGATCCGGCTCGCGGTTACCGCTCTGGCGGGATTGGCTGTTTTGGCGGCTTCTGGTTGCGCGCAAATCCCAATGAACAGCGCAATTCTGGCTGGACCAAACGTTCAAAATGGACTTTCCAACGACTACCTTTACTACTCGCCGGCTGGCCCCGCAGACGGACAAGATCCTAAGGCCGTGCTTTCTGGCTTCCTGAATGCTGCCACCGGCCCCCAGAACGACTACGCGATTGCCCGCCAATATTTGATTCCCAAACTTCGCACCACCTGGTCGCCAAACCAAGAAGTGCTCATCCAACAGGGCTCGCTAGATGTGCAGATTGCCAGCGATAATTCGGCAACCGTGAAGCTGGGAGTTTCGGCAAAAATCGACGCCGACGGTCACTACATTTCCGAGCCAAAAAACACTCAGCGAACTCTGAAATTCACGCTGGTTCACACCTCGGGAAATTGGCGGATTAGCCAAGCACCCGATGCCGTGGTCATGATTCGGCCGGTTTTTGACGTCATCTTCCACTCTTATGCCGCCTACTACTTCGACCACACGTACAGCTACCTGGTTCCAGATTTGCGCTGGTTCCCGTCCAGGGCATCAACTGCAACACGACTGGTAACCGCGGTCTTGAACGGCCCGTCCACCTGGCTGCAGCAGGCGGTTCAAAACCCAATGCCGGTTGGTACCAAGCTGGCCATCGATGCGGTCACCATCGATGGATCTACCGCAGTGGTTAACCTGAACGCGGCAGCCCTGCAGGCCACCGCGGCGGCCAAACAGTATTTCAAAGCTCAGCTCACCGCCACCCTCACCCAGCTATCTGGAGTGAGCCGAGTGGAGATCCAAATCGATCGCGCCCCGCAAAAAATTGCCACCTACATTCCCTCGCAGGTTCCTTCGGTCGGCTACGCCCCGGTGGCGCTCATCGACGGCGCATTGACTCAGCTTGCCTCTCCGGCCGGCACCCAAATCAGTGGCACTAAAGATTTGATCAGGCAGGTGGCTGCCACCGATTTCGCTGTCACATCAGACAACAACACGATGGCGCTGCAGGGTCCTGCCGGAAACTATCGGGTTCGCCTTATCGGTGCCACTCAAACACCGATCGCCATCGATCAGCGCAAGGGGCTACTGGCGCCGGTGTTCGATACCCGGGGAATGCTCTGGTCCATGACCAATGATGGAAGCCAAACTGTCCAGGTCATGTCCGATGGCGGTGCCGAAAAGTGGTTCTCGGTTTCTTGGCTCGCCAAGTATCAGGTGAAGGATTTCGCCCTTAGCGGCGAAGGCGCCCGAATCGCTCTGGTGGTCCAAGACAAGAGCAAGAAATCAAAGATTCTGGTGGCAGCTGTCGTGCGAGATTCGCTCGGAGTGCCGACCGGCTTCGGACAGCCGCTTGAAGTTGGAGGTGCGTCCGGCACTCCGGTCAGTGTTGATTGGTCCGGCTCAACCGGTTTGGTAGCTCTCAGCAGCTTGGGAGGTGGACAATCCTCGGTTGACATGCTCGCTCTGGGTGCCGAGGCCAAGGCGCTTGCCACCCTCGCTGACAGCACCAAGGTGCTAACTGCCGACGGCGGCAACTCAATCTTTGTGCTGACCAAAAACGGCAGCCTGCTGCAGAACCACGGTTTTAACTGGAGCGTTTTGGCCGACCGCGTAGCCGCGGCCCACATGCCTTATTAGTAAATGATCTGGGCAGTTTATGCCCAGATCAGGTTTTGCTGTGCGAGCAGCTAGGGCACTGTTGCCAGGCTGAGCAAATGACAAGTTTCTGGCTTCCGGTTGAGTGCGTACTCTGTGGCAAGCCTCCAGTTCAGATTTGTGCCAGCTGCCGCAGCACCGTGCCGGTTCGGCCCCGAAGCGTAATCCGACCCGATCTGCTGCCGGGTCTTGCCGTTGCCGACTATGCCGGCGCACCGAAGCAGCTGGTGCACTCCCTAAAAGTTTTAGGTTCCGGGCCGGTGGTAAGGCTAATGGCCTTACACATGGCTGCTCACCTGGCCGAGCAGCCGGCTGGAAAGTTCGAGGGCCAGCACATCCTGCTGGTGCCGGCGCCAAGTAGAAAATCTGCCATAGCCCAGCGCGGCTTTGTTCCGGCAGCACTGCTGGCAAAGTCGGTGGCTCGACAACTGAGAAAGTTAGGCATTCCCGCCCAGCAAATCGGCATGCTTCGCATGAATTCAAAGGTGGCGGACCAAACCGGGTTGAACCGCCAGCAGCGCAGCCAGAATCTGGCGGGTGCAATGTATTGCAAAACCAAACCGGTGGCCGCGTTTTTGAATCATCGCCTGGTGCTGGTAGACGATGTGGTCACCACCGGTGCAACTCTTCGGGAAATGGACAGGTGCCTTTCAGAGGCGGGTTGGCAGCCTGTGAGTTTTCTGACTTTCGCAGAAACTTTGTGAAATGTCTTACACCAAACCCGTTTTGGGTATAACTTGCTTTCACGGGCATCGTCGCCCGAGACGGAGGTCACCATGGAAATCAACATTTCGGCAAGAAACCTCACGGTTTCGGATCGATTCCGAGAATACGTACTTGAGCGTGCACACAAGGTGGAGCAGCTGGCAGGTAGAACTCAATCGCTGACCATAAAAGTTACCCGTCACGAGCACAAAACAACCGGCCAAGAAGATCAGGTCGAACTCACAGTTGTCGAGCCTGGCCACATCATCCGAGCCGAGGCACATGCCGGAGATAAGTTCGCAGCCTTCGACATAGCACTTGGAAAACTCTCCGAGCGCCTGCGTCGAGCCGGTGACAAGCACAAGATTCACCGTGGGCAGCACCGCCAAGCTTCGGCCTCAGACCTTAGCTCGCACGACTTCGCCGAGCTAGACGTGACCCCGGCAAACTCCGACATCCTGCTGGGCAAGGTTTCAGCCAGCGAGTCGGTCGCTGCCTCCGAGCCAGATTTTGGAGAGAGCCCGGTTGTAATTCGTCGCAAGGAATTTGCGGGCAAACCAATGTCTGTAGACGATGCGCTCTACCAGATGGAACTGGTAGGACACCCGTTCTTCCTGTTCCTCGACAGCGACACGGGAAAGCCATCGGTGGTTTACAGCCGAAAAGGCTGGAACTACGGAGTCATAACGTTGGCTTAGTTTCGCCCTAAGCGTTAGCCCCGAGCCCTAGTGGTTTGGGGCTTTCGCCTAGAATGTAGGTATATCTAACTTCCGTTTGGAGCAACCAACTTGGCTAACATTCTCAACAAAGTCTTGCGCGCTGGCGAAGGCCGCTTGCTTGCCAAACTGCGCAACACTGCCGATGCAGTAAACGCACTCGAATCTGAGTTTGAAAACCTCACCGATGCCGAGTTGGCGCTTGAGACCCAGCAGCTGCGCGAGCGCTATGCCGCGGGCGAATCGCTAGACGATCTGCTTCCGGAAGCCTTCGCTGCAGTTCGTGAAGCCGCCAAGCGCACTCTGGGCATGCGCCACTTCGACGTGCAGATTATGGGTGGTGCCAACCTCCACTTCGGCAACATTTCTGAGATGAAAACCGGTGAGGGTAAGACCCTGGTTGCCACCATGCCGGCTTACCTGAATGCCATCGCCGGCCGCGGTGTGCACGTGGTCACCACCAACGACTTCCTCGCTGGCTACCAGAGCGAGCTCATGGGCCGCGTTTTCCGTGCCCTGGGCATGACGGTTGGTTGCATCCTCAGCGGCCAAGAGCCTGCCGAGCGCCGCGAGCAGTACCTTGCCGACATCACCTATGGCACCAACAACGAGTTCGGCTTCGACTACCTCCGCGACAACATGGCCTGGGACAAGGGCGACCTAGTTCAGCGCGGTCACTTCTTTGCCATCGTCGACGAGGTGGACTCGATCCTCATCGATGAAGCGCGTACCCCGCTAATCATCTCCGGACCATCTTCTGGCGAGGCAAACAAGTGGTTTGCCACCTTCGCCAAGATTGCCGAAACCCTTGACCCGGTCATCGACTACGAGGTTGACGAGAAGAAGCGCACAGTTGGCGTGCTCGAGCCAGGCATCGACAAGGTAGAAGACTACCTGGGCATCGACAACCTTTACGAAAGCGCAAACACCCCGCTCATCTCGTTCCTAAACAACTCGCTCAAGGCCAAGGCCCTGTTCAAGCGCGATAAAGACTATGTCGTAATGAACGGCGAAGTGATGATCGTCGATGAGCACACCGGCCGAATTCTGTCTGGGCGACGTTATAACGAGGGTGTGCACCAGGCCATCGAGGCCAAGGAGGGTGTTGAGGTCAAGGCCGAAAACCAGACCCTGGCCACGGTAACCCTGCAAAACTACTTCCGTCTTTACAACAAACTCTCGGGCATGACCGGTACCGCCGAGACCGAGGCGGCCGAGTTTATGAGCACCTATGGTCTCGGGGTAGTTCCAATCCCAACCAACAAGCCGATGGTCCGTCTCGACCAGGCCGACCTCATCTACAAGAACGAGCAGATCAAGTTCGACATGGTGGTTCTTGACATCGCCGATCGTCACAAGAACGGACAGCCAGTTCTGGTGGGTACCACCTCGGTAGAAAAGAGCGAGTACCTGAGCCGCCTGCTGGCCAAGGCCGGGGTTCGTCACGAAGTTCTCAACGCCAAGAACCACGCCAAAGAAGCTGCAATCGTTGCTCAGGCTGGTCGCCTGGGCTCGGTCACCGTCGCCACCAACATGGCCGGTCGAGGCACCGACATCATGCTGGGTGGAAACGCCGAGTTCCTTACCGTTTCTGAGGTTGCCAAGCTTGGCCTAACCGCCGAGGAAAACCCGGAGCAGTACCAGAGCGCCTGGGACGAGATCTTCGCCAAGGTCAAGGAGCAGGTTGCTCAGGAGGCCGAGAAGGTTCTTGCCGTCGGTGGTCTTTACGTGCTTGGCACCGAGCGCCACGAGTCGCGCCGCATCGACAACCAGCTGCGCGGTCGCGCTGGTCGCCAGGGCGACAAGGGTGAGAGCCGTTTCTACCTTTCGCTTACCGACGACCTGATGCGTCTGTTCTCCAGCGGTGCCGCCGGCGCCCTGATGAACCGCCCGGGTGTGCCGGACGACCTGGCCATCGAATCGAAGATGGTAAGCCGTTCGATCGCCAGTGCGCAGGCTCAGGTTGAGGCTCGAAACGCCGAGGTTCGCAAGAATGTTCTCAAGTACGACGATGTTCTCAACCGTCAGCGCGAGGCAATCTACTCGGACCGCCGCCACATCCTCGAGGGCGACGAAATTGCCGACCGCGTAGACGAGTTCCTCGAGGCCGCCATCGGTGAAATCGTTCGCGGACACATCTCCGACAGCGCCGGCAAAGACTGGGACCTAGAGTCACTCTGGACCGAACTGCGCGCCCTGTACCCAATCGGCCTCGCCATCGACGAGGTCTTGGCAGAGGCAGGAAGCCGCAGCCGTCTAACCACCGCTTGGCTAACCCGCGAAATCGTTTCGGATGCCCGCATCGCCTACCAAAACCGAACCAACCAAATTGGCGAAGAGGCTATGCGCGAGCTAGAGCGCCGAGTTGTGCTCAGCGTCATCGACCGCAAGTGGCGCGACCACTTGTACGAGATGGACTACCTCAAAGAGGGTATTGGCCTTCGTGCCATGGCCCAGCGCGACCCACTGGTCGAGTACCAGCGCGAGGGCTTCGGCATGTTCCAGCAGATGATGGGCGCGATCCGCGAGGAGACCATTGGGTTCATGTTCAACCTGGAGGTTCAGGTAGAGGCCGCAGCAGACCACACCGAGATCCAGGCCCCTGGCCTTGAGGGTCACGTGGATAACCGCGCCCAGCTAACCTATGTCTCACCCGATGAGGATGGCAGTGCCCACGTGAGCGGTGCCGTTGGCGAAGAGCCCGAGCCACCTGTGGCAGGTTCATCGTTCTTCAAGAACTAGCAAAAAGCTGAGGTCCCCGGTCGATTGACCGGGGACCTCAGCCTTAACCGCTGTGGGCAGAAACTGCCGAATCTAAAGGATGGTGACGCTGGTGGCGCGCCACCGCTTGTGGAATGGTTCCAGGCGAATGGTCACTGCCCGGGTGCGGGCCTGGGAGTTGATTAGAACTACAGATTCGATTACACCCAGACGAGGGGAATCGTGCCGGATCTTGCCGACCGCAAACTTGGGCATAAGGGCTGGTCGGCCGGCGTTGGCATCGTTACGCGCTCGCTGAGCGACGCGCAGTCTGAGTTTTTCGTAAACCTGGTCTGAAACCAGCGAAGACATTTGCTCGACCGAGCGAGCACCGGCAATAACCTCGACTACCAGAGTGGCGATGGTGGGTAGCAGCGGAAGTGGATCGGGGAGCTGGGCGATTTCTTCGGCGGTGGGGAAGAGGCCCTCATCGTCAAGCAGGGGATCGTAGGCGCGCAACTTGCGCTTGGTGGTGTGCTTTACCACCGGAATTACCGCGAGTTTGGCTGCTCGGTGAACTGCCATGACGATTCCTCCCAAAATCGACCAGGCCAACCCTTGTGGGTAGGACAATATGACGCTATTCCCCTAGCCAGATCAGAATAGCGGGAAAACCCTAATCTGTGGATAACTTTCTTTGCACTCGGCTTAAAAGCGGTTTGCTGAATCCATGGACATTTCAATTCCGCTGCAGCCCAAGAGCGAGCAGCTACATGGCGATTGGTTTCAGTTGGACTATGGCTGCAATGGCGCTCAGGTTCGCACTCTTGCCGGCACAACCGAGACGCTCATTTACGTGGTTTTTGGCGATGACTTTATTGCCGGTTTGCGCGTTGATCGCAGAAGTTGGGTGCTGCTGCCCACTTCGGCCGTTAGCTCGGTTAGTTTTAGTGCGCTCGGTGCCCGAAATTTGCCTCCGGTGAGGCAGGTGAGCCAGGAGGCTCGGGTCTATCTGCAGGGGCTAGGGCCGGTTCAAATCAGGGTTTGGCTGAACGGTCAGGAAGAGTCGCTTCCACCTGCCCTCGCCTCGGTGCAGGGTCGCTGGCTTGTTCTAAACCGCGGGGAAAGCGTCCAGTTGGAACGAATGGCATCATTCGACTCAATTCGGTTGATCGAAGTTCTAGACCCTAAAACCCCAGAAAGAACTTCTCAGTCCAGCGAATCGGCAAATGCAACCAGAGGGGAAAGGCTATTTCAATGAACAGTTTTGTAATGGGCAGTGGCGCAAAGAATAGGAAGACCGCAACTTTTGTGGTGGGCGGGCTCCTTATTCTGGCGGCACTCATCTCGGTTAAGGTTTTTTGGCTGGATCAGCAAAGATATCTGGTGCCTGCCCGAACCATTCCGGCCGGTGCGAACCTTTCAGACGCCCAGTGGAAGTCGGTCTCGGCCAATCTGGGGTCGCTGGGCGTCGGCTATCTTGGCGCCAACGCCAAACCCGCCGGCTATGCGCTGCAGCCACTGCCAGCAAACAATCTGGTGGCTCGGGCCTCGGTGGCTTCAACCGCCCCCGATTCGCTCTCGCGCCTAGTTATCACCACAAAGACCCAGCTTGGCACCACGGTACATTCGGGTTCCAGGGTTGCCATCTGGAGCGCCCAGCGCCTCGAGAACAATCAATTCGATGTTCCCAAACGTTTGGTTTCGCTGGCCAGTGTAGCCCGGGTGTCCAAGGCCAGTGGCGTATTTGCCAGCACAAATCAGCAGGTTGAGGTCTTGATTGATCCACTGCAGACTCCGGCCGTGTTGGCGGCGATGGCGAGTGATTCGCCCATCTTTCTGGTGGCGGCGCAGTGAGCAATTCGGTGGATTTCAACCTGACAGCTGGCGGAATGGGCAAGGGTCAAGTGCTTGATTTTCAGACTGCCAGCGCCAAGGTGCTAGCGGTTGAAGCCGTTTCGGGTGGGGTAGGCAAAAGCGTTGTGGCAGCCAACTTGGCCTTCGAAATTGCTGCACTGGGACATCGTGTTTGCCTAATCGACCTGGACGTTCTTTGGCCCAGCCAACACCGCTACTTTGGCCTGCCGCAGCAGCAGGCGGCTGTCTTGGCTGGCATGCGTCTGCTAGAGCAGGATCGGCTGGACTTCGCCTCACTTGGCAATCTGACGGTTCGCCTGGTTGCCAAAGGAGCTTCCATCGACTTCCTCAGCGGATACGGTCTAAATATCGAACCCGCAAAACTCAACTGGTCCTTATTGGAGACATTCATCGAGTTTCTAAGCCTGAACTACAGCCACATTGTTTTAGATACCGCGGCTGGTTTCAGCACCGACGGACAGGTGCTGACATCCAAGCTCGCCAATAATCGGCTGCTGGTTCTGCAGCCAGACTCGGTAAGCGTCTCCAGATTCCTAGATTTGGAGCCGCGCATTTCCGCTCAGGGTGGGGCGCCTACTGGGCTTGTGATTAACCGGCTGCGTGCAAACGTTTTGGGTGCCAGACCAGACTGGCAGGTGCGTCAGGTGCTGCGAGAGCGCACCCAACTTCCGATTCAGGCGATGATCCCAGAGGATGGGCTTCTCGATGAAGCCCTCCAGCGTGGGCTGCCGCTGCGGCAACTCAACGGTAAGTCGAAGGCCTTGGCTGCCCTGACGGAGTTGGCGGGCCGGCTGGCCTGACTGTGGTGGCTACCGAGCCAACGTTGCCGGGTTTGTAAACTTGGCACATGGCCACACCGTCACAGCTGCTCAAGTCACTCTCATCCGCCTCTCAGGCCGACATCGAGTGGCTGAACCTGGTCACAAGCGAATGGCAGTTGCTCTCGGATTTGGTTTTCGCGGACCTAGTGCTCTGGGTGCCGGGCAAGGCTGGCTCCTTCATCGCGGCGGGCCATGCCAGGCCCTCTTCCTCGGCCACCATTTTTTATCGCGATATCAGTGGTTCAAAGATCCGTGCGGTTTGGGCCGATCAGGTTGCTGAAGCCTACGAAACCGGTGAAATCGTGGACCAAGTTCAGCTTGATAACTACGACGGGATCCCCAACCGGTTTACTGCAGTGCCCGTGCGTAGGCGCATCAACCACAAGAGCGAGGCGGTTGAACCAAGGCCAATCGCGGTAATCACTCGGCATACCAACCTGGCAGACACCAAGGTGCCCAACAAGGTTCAGCTTAACTATATGGCGGCCGGAAACGACCTGATGCGAATGATTGCAGAGGGTGGATTCCCCGACCTGGGCAACCCGACGGGCCCCAAGCGTGGCGCCCCTCGTGCCAATGATGGTCTGCTGCGCCTAGACACCGATGGCAAGGTACTCTTTGCCAGTCCGAACGGCATTTCGGTTTTCAACAACCTCGGCGTTGAACAGGAACTGGAAGGCCAGGTACTAGCCGGGGTGGTAACTCCGCTACTGAAGTCGGGCTACACGGTAGACGAGTCGCTGCCGGTGGTGCTGAGTGGCAAGGCCTCGTGGCGAGTGGACCTGGAGTCTGGAAACGGCACGGTTTCGCTGCGTTCGATTCCGCTGAAACGGCAGGGGGAGCGCATCGGTGCCCTTTTGCTCTGCCGTGATGTCAGCGAACTGCGCAAGCAGGAGCGTGAACTCATCACCAAGGATGCAACCATCCGCGAGATTCACCACCGAGTGAAGAACAACCTGCAGACCGTGGCAAGTTTGCTGCGGATGCAGGCTCGGCGCAGCAAGAGCGAGGAGACCAAAGAGTCCCTGGAGCAGGCCATGCGAAGGGTTTCGGCCATCGCGGTGGTTCACGACACTCTCTCATCCGGTTTGGCCCAGGAGGTCAACTTCGACGAGGTGTTCGAGCGGGTCATGCTGCTGGCCAGCGAACTTGCCGCCAGTCACGGAACCACCGTGAACACCATCAAGGACGGAAAGTTTGGTCAGCTGCGCAGCGAAGTGGCAACCACGCTTGCCGTTGTGCTCACCGAACTGGTGACCAATGCGGTTGAGCACGGATTGGCACAGCGAAGCGGACTGGTTGCCGTCAGCGCCGAACGCCACAACAAGAAACTTGAGATTGCCGTATCGGACAACGGCAAGGGACTGCCCGATGGCAAGGTGGGCAATGGCCTGGGAACTCAAATTGTGCGAACCCTGGTTGAGGGTGAGCTTCGCGGCTCAATCCGCTGGTTTTCGCCCACCGAGGGCGGTACCCGCGCGGTAATTTCGCTTCCGCTCTAGTCGGTTAGTAAGCCCGGTTAAAAAGTAAGAACCCGCCGAAGCGGGTTCTTTCTGAAAATCTATTTGCTAGGAGGCGCGACGGGCACGTGCGTACTTGCGCTTTAGCGACTTGCGCTCGTCTTCGGAAAGACCGCCCCAAACACCGGTGTCCTGGTTTTCCTTGATGGCATATTCGAGGCAGTGGTTGGTTACGTTGCACTCGCGGCAGATGCTCTTGGCCTGCTCAATCTGCTCGACTGCTGGTCCGGTGTTTCCAACCGGGAAGAACAGTTCTGGGTCTTCGGTGAGGCATCGAGCTTCATTTAGCCAAGTCATGTTCATGCAGCATATTCCTTTATGTTGGTCCTCGGCAAAGGTGCACCGAGGGACGGCAGGGCCGTCGGAGAGTCACAAGATTTTGTTGCTGAAATTATGCGAAATGCACTTCTGCAACAGACAATATGGTTTCATAACCAAAGGCATTTGGCAATACCCCAATCTTGAGAAATAAAGGATTCATGTCCCCTCAGCCAACAAATAACGGTGATTCTAAAAGCGCTAGTCTGCGCCGAATATTGAATCTAACTTCGGTGCTGCTGGGGTTTGAAGCCGCGGGTATCTTGGCGTTTTTGATTTGGGGTTTAGCTCAAGGCCAGTTCCGGCTTTTTTCGGCTGATCTAACCCTGATAGCGCTGTTTCTAATGGCCGCAATCTGGATCGGCTTTGCTGCCTGGAAGATCCGGGGCGGAGCCCGCTGGGCCAGGTCTAGCGCAATTTTTTGGCAGGCCGCCCAGCTGCTGCTCGGCTACGACAGCGTGACCGGTCGCGGGGCCAATTGGTTCATCGGCGGCACCTTGGCGGTGTCTGGTGTTCTGGTTTTGGCTCTGCTGTTTAGCAAGCCGGTGATTGCAGCCGCGCGCGAAGAAATCGGCGGTCGCTAGTTATTTCGCGTCTGGCTTGGCAAGGCCAAGCAGGCGAAGCAGCATATCCACGTGGCCGGTTGCCTTCACGTTATAAAGCGGCAACTGCACCTGACCGGTTTCATCCAGCACGACCGTGCTGCGAATAACCCCAACGTATTTTCTGCCATAAAGGCTCTTCTCACCGAAGGCTCCGTATGCCTGATGCACGCTCTGGTCTGGATCGCTCAGTAGGTCGAACTTCAGACCCTGATTTTCGTGAAACTTGGCAAGTTTTGCTGGTGCATCCGGCGACAGGCCAAAAACCTTGTAGCCGGCCTTTTTGAACTTGGGCAGCGCGTTGTTGAAGTCGACGGCTTCCATGGTGCAGGCAGGGGTGGCTGCGGCAGGGTAGAAGTAGAGGATAAGCTTTTGGCCGGCTAGGGCTTCGAGCGAGACTGACTTGCCCTTTTGATTTATCAGGCTAAATGCCGGCGCGGCTTCGCCGGCTTCAAGGCGGGAGTATTCGGACATTCTTACCTCATCTTGGGCTTGGCACGAGCACAGTGCCTGGGTTGAGTCTATGCGAGTCGGGTGAAGCTTTTTCCCGCGTTCGCCAGTGGCGTGATTTCTAATTCCCTGCTAAGATTTTCTCTTGTTGCGTTTGTAGCGCAGCTAGCACCTCTAGCTCAATCGGCAGAGCAACTGACTCTTAATCAGTGGGTTCTCGGTTCAAGTCCGAGGGGGTGCACCACATAAAAACCCCGCACAGCCAAGCGCTTGCGGGGTTTTTGCTTGCCAAGTTAAAGTCAGAGGGGCTGGCTCCGGTTATCAACCGGAACCAGCCCCTCTTCTTTTGGAGTTACTTAGTGGCGGTGCTGTCCAGAGTGACTACACGGTTGTGTAGCGGCTGCACTGGGCGGTTGTTGCCCGAGTATGCCTCGAGGAACAGGTTGATCTGTGCCTGCGAAAGCTCAACTGGGTGGGTGAATACGTTCCACTTGACACCCTCGGAGCAACCTGGAGTGGTTAGGCTGCCGTCGTAGCGAACAGTCTGCTTGTTGCTTGGCAGCAAGGTGGCCCAGTCAAGTTCAACCTTGGTGGCCTCTGGGTCTGCGGTTGCAGAGGTCAGCTTGTTTACGAAAGGCGCCCACTTGGCGTTTTCCTTGTCGCCGGCCTTTAGGAATACGCCAACCACGGCGATCTTGCCATCGGCGGTCTTGTGAACGAAGTGAACTTCAACCGGGTAGTGCATTCCGTTGATTTCGTGCTCGCTAGGTGCGTGGAAGTGGAACTGCACGAATGGGTAAACCACTCCGCCCAGGCTCATGGTGCTGGCCTCGGTGCCCAGTGGCTCTGCCTCAACGGTGTGGCCGTTGTTGAAGATGCCGGCCTCGCCAGCGGTGTACTTGAAGGCTAGGTTGGTCAGGTCAACTGACTTGGTCTTGGTGATGTTGATTGGCGACTGAGCCGAACCATCTGCGCAGAGTGCATAGTTGGTAGGGTCAATGGTTGCCCAGTGCGATGGGCCGGTTGGGCCGGTGTAGGACCAGGATGCGCCGGCGCCGTGAGCGATGCCGCCAAGAGCGAGCAAGCCAGCCGAAACGACTACTGCGGACGCAATTTTGAACTTTGAAAACAAGGTTTTCCCCTCGATGAATTGAGCGCTAAAGAGGATTAACGCCAAGGACCATACTAGACGGTCTGTCTAAAATTGGGCCTCTCTGTGAGGATATCCGAACAAATGTGGTTCTTTTTTGAGGGGGGCGAGTCCACCCGATCCGATCCAACGCGATTTAGAAGGTGGGGCTGAACGGTTTGGTTCGCATGTTGTAAATCCAGAACAGCAGGGCAACGAAACCCCAGACAGAGCTTGCCGCCATGATGCCAGACCAGCCGATGATCGGCCAGAGAATGACGGCCGCAGCCGAGCCTAGGGCCTGGCCAACAAAGTTGACTGAAACGTATCCCGCGTTGACTCGAGATCTGGCGTGCGGAAACATGGCGATCAGCTGGGTCTGGGTGTTGATGGCCACCACATTTCCACTTAGTTCGCGCATGAACAGCATCAGCACCAGGAAGACAATCGAGAAGGGTGCCAGGGAACCCACCGCCATTGCTATTGCGGCTATGGTGAGCGCAATTCGGGCATAAAAATCGCCGCGGCCAGAATCGATGAACTTGCCGGTGAACCTTGCTCCCACCGCTCCGATAACTCCAATCAGGCCCCAGAGCCCTATCTGAGTGGTGGAGTAGTTGTATGGCGGTGAGGCCAGATAAAAGGTGATCGAGGTCCACATGGCGCTGAACAGCATCATGCCCATGGCGGTGTTCAGCATCAGGCGCAGCACCCAGGGGTTCTTGCGCCAGATGAGGAAGATGCCAGAAACCAGACGGTGGTAAGGCTCTTTGCTGCTGGCTTCGAGGTGTGGAATCCGGGCGTAGAGCAAGGCAGCCAGAGCCACGTTTGCAGCGCCGATCACCAAGAAGGTGCCGTGCCAACCGATCAGGTCGGAGAGCGAACCGCTGATGGTCCTGGCCCCCAGAATGCCGATAATCATGCCGGAAACTATGAGGCTGGAGTTGCTGCCGCGGTTGCTGTCGTCGCTCAGTTCACTGGTGAGCGGCACCAACACCTGCCCGGAAATCGTCGTGAATCCAACAATCATGAAGGCTAGGGAGATCACGGTGAAATTAGGGGCAAAGCCTATGGCCATTTGTCCAAGGCCAGCGAGGGTCATCATGACCGGAACAAACAGCTTGCGGTTGAGGGCGTCACCCAGGGGAAGCAGCAAAATTACCCCGACTGCATAGCCAATTTGCACCGAAGTTACCAGCCAGCCGTTGTGCACGGTTGAGGTGCCCAGGTCCTCGGAAATGCGCGCTAGGAGCGGCTGGACAAAGTAAAGATTGCCAACGGCAAAGCCGCTTGCCAGGGCAAAAAGAACCAACAAACTCTTTTTCATTACGTTTAAGTCTAATCGGGTGATTGGTTTTAAAACTGGTGCTAATGTTCCACTTAGTACATTGCGCACGGAGGCGAAATTGCCCAAAAAATTTTTGGTCGGACTGATTGGCGAGGGCATCGAACACTCGCTGACTCCCGACCTCCACATGCGTGAAGCCAGGGAACTCGGCTTAGAGTACGAGTATCAAATCATCGATGTCTTAGAGCCATATCTTGCCGGCAAGCCAATCGAGGAATTGATGGCGACAGCGCGCGAGGCAGGCTTCGACGCCCTGAACATCACCTACCCCTTCAAGCAACAGGTGATAGGTCAGCTTGCTGAAATTAGCCATGAGGTAGGCCAACTGCAGTCGGCAAATCTGGTGCTAAACCTTCAGGCAGATCCTCGCGGCGAAAATACCGACTGGACGGGCTTCGAGTTTGCGCTAAAGCAAGCGCTGCCCGAAGCCGAGCGTGGGCTCGTCATCCAGGTTGGCGTCGGAGGTGCCGGAAGTGCCACCGCCTATGCGCTTCTGCGCTGGGGTGTCGAACACCTGGTGCTGGCAGATCTGAACTTCGAACGGGCTGACGCTCTTGCCGCAAGGTATGGAATCCTGTTCCCACAGCAAAAAGTAGAGGCCTTGCCAGTAGCAGAGGCTTTAGCGCTGCTACCAACCGCTGCCGGAGTCGTCAACGCCACGCCAATTGGCATGTACACCCACCCGGGGCTGCCTTTTGATATCACCTGGTTGCCGCAGGCCGCCTGGGTCGCGGACGTAATCTATCGACCGATGGAAACCGAACTAATTGCCGCAGCCCGGGCCGCGGGTCGCAAAGTGGTTCCCGGTGGCTTGATGGCGATAGGTCAGGCGGTCGACAGCCTGCGGTTGATCACCGGCCGAGAACCGGACGCCAGTCGCATGACGGCTCACTTCTTTGAATTGTTAGCGGATGAATCGGTTTTAACCAGGGCGCGGGGGCTGCAGTGAAAACATCTATCGCGACGGTTTCGATTTCGGGTTCGCTTGCCGAAAAGGTAACCGCCATTGCCCGCGCCGGCTTTGATGGTTTCGAAATCTTTGAAAACGATCTGGTTGCCAGCCCGCTATCGGTGCCTGAAATCAGAGGCTTGGCAGATGGTCACGGACTAACCATCGACTTATATCAACCATTCAGGGATTTTGAAGGCGTCTCGCCCGCTCAGCTTTTGCGCAACCTTGAGCGTGCCAAGAGCAAGTTCGAAGTAATGCATCAGCTTGGCGTGGACACAATTCTGGTTTGCTCCAATGTTGCAAGCGCGGTGGAAGACAACGATCAACTATTTGTGGATCAGCTTTCGCAGCTTGCGGAACTGGCCCAACAGCACGATGTCAAAGTTGCCTACGAAGCCTTGGCCTGGGGTAAATACGTGTCAACCTACGACCACTCTTGGCGTTTGGTCGAGACCGTGAATCACAAGAATTTGGGCATCTGTCTTGATAGTTTTCACATCTTGTCTCGGGGCAGCAACCTAGACCTGATCGAGGCCATTCCCGGCGACAAGATCTTCTATCTGCAGCTTGCCGATGCACCCATCCTTTCGCTGGATGTGCTCTCCTGGAGCCGCCACCACCGGCTATTTCCCGGCGAGGGAGGCTGGGATCTTGCCGACTTCGTGGGCCGAGTCCTCAAAGCAGGGTATGAGGGTCCGCTCTCGCTGGAGATATTCAACGATGTTTATCGTCAGGGCAGCCCGACCAACACAGCTAAGGACGGGCACCGTTCATTGACCGTATTGCAGTCGCAGTTGGGCTTGTTGCCGTTGCCAGAACTGCAAGAACCCAGCCAGATCGAGTTCGCCGAGTTATCACCGGGCGAGGGGGTTGCGGTAGAGGCTGCCCTCGGAGCCCTGGGCTTCACCAGGGTTGGCCAGCACAGCCGCAAGCCGGCGAGCCTCTGGGCGGCCGGAGAGGCACGGGTGGTGGTGAACACCAAGCTGGTGACCCCACAGCCCGAACTAACCACAATCGCGCTGCGATACCCAGATCGCAAGACCGCCACCGAGCGAGCCGGCAGGCTGCAGTATTCGGTGGTGACCCGCGATCGAGTCGGCGACGAGATCGATTTTGGATCTGTCGCCGCTCCGGACGGAATCGAGTTTCAGTTTGTAGATTCCTCCGCCTGGGTAGGAGAATTCGGTGAGGTTCCGGCCCATTCGCCATCGGGGATTTGTGCCATTGACCACATTGCGATCCGGGAACCCTGGCAAACCGCCGATGAATCGGCGCTTTTCTTTAGGTCGGCACTTGGACTGAAACTGCAGGCCGAACTGGACCTGCCAAGCGAACACGGATTAGTGCGTTCTCGCAGCGCCAACAACAGCCAGCACAGCGTTCGAATTGCGATGAATGTGAACCCGGTGCAAGCAAACAGCAGTGCCGCAAACCATATCGCCTTTGCCTCGGCGGATATTTTCAAAACCGCCCAGTATGCCTTGGCAGCTGGTCTCAGACTCATGGAGGTTCCGGCCAACTACTACCTCGACCTTCGGCACCGAACCGGCTTGAGTTCAGATTTCGTGGAAAAACTTGCCAAAATCAATGCGCTTTACGATGCGGATGAAACTGGAAGCTTCATTCATTTCTATACTGGACACTTGGGGAAACTGTTTTTCGAAGTGGTGCAACGCAACGACGGCTACAACGGATACGGAGCGTATAACTCCTTTGTTCGTTTGGCAGCTTTGGGTTCCGGTAAGTAACAGAAGGCGCTAATTGGCTAAGAATACGGCTGAGGCAATCGAACGCGAGATTAGGCGACGCGATCCAGAGGCAACCCAGGCCGACATCCTCAAGGTTGCCACCAACGAGTTCACCACCAACGGTTACAACGGCGCTCGAGTGGACTCGATTGCACGGGACACCAACACCACCAAGCGCATGATCTACTACTACTTTGGTTCCAAAGAAGGTCTTTACATCGCGGTTCTCGAGGCAACCTATGCGGCCTTTTTCCAGAGTGAGAACCAGCCCGATTTCGATTCGATGTCGCCGAAAGACGCCATCCGGGCCTACGCCGAATGGTCTTTTGGTCACCACGCCCTCAATCCCGACTTCATTCGGCTGGTTCAGATCGAGAACGTGAACGGCGGACGATACATCAGCAAGTCAAAAAAACTTGCCGAAATGTTCTCGAAGTCTGTGCCTCAAATTGAGCCGATTTTGCAGCGTGGCATAGACTCGGGAGATTTCCGCACCGATGTGAACGCCTTCGAGGTGCGCATGATGATGAGCTCGTTTGCGTTCTTCCACGTGGGAAACCGTTTTACCGTCAAGCAGATTTACGGCTACGACATGTTGGATGCGGTGGCTCAGGACAAATACCGCAAGCTGGCCGGCGACATGATTGTGAAAACCCTCAGCATCTAGCCCGGGGATAGTGGGTCCGCGGCTTTGGGCTCGGAAATGGACATTGCGTCTAAATGTTCGGTTAGCCACCTGTCTGAAATTCGGTGGCGTGTTGGGCGTTTTGCCCCGAGCATTAGCAATTCGCCAGTGTTACTTTCCACTTACTGGTGTCAGGAAGGCAGCCTGGCAGCCGGGGAGGGAAAAATGTTGAAGCTATACACAAAGTTCAGCTCGCTATTTGGCAGCGACCGCGGCGCCAGCGCCGTTGAGTACGCGCTATTGGTTGGCCTGATTGCAATCGCGGTTATTGCGGGCGTAATCTTGCTCGGCCAGAATCTAGGCCACACCTTCAACAAGGTGGCCACCACTTTGCCTACCCCATAGGCGAGGGATCGGTGCAAGCCGATGGTTAGCAAACTGCACCGGTCACGCTCGATCGCCCCAGCGGCGGCAAATGCGTGGCCGGGCAGCTTGGCATTTTTACGCGCGAGCCGACCCAGCGACAGGGGTGCGGTGGCGGTCGAGTTCGCCCTGATCTTGCCGGTATTCCTGTTCCTGCTCTTCTTCATGATCGACGCCGGGCGCTACCTGACGGTTCAGCTGGCCATGAATAATGCGGCGCAGGTGGGCGCCCGTTCGGTGGCGCTGGGTCAAGACGTTTCGACAATAACGAACCAAATTGACGGTTCTATTCCGCTGGCCATCATCAAGCTGGCCACCATGGACCCGGGCCAAAACTCGGTTGCTGCTAGCGTGCCTGCAGAACCCTTTCTGTGCCCCATCCTCAGCGAACTCAATCCCATGATCGATCCCAGCACCGGAGAAACCATCGCCGACTCGGACGGCAACTGCGTGAGCCTGGTCGATCATCCAGATCAGTCCTGCACCACGGCGCTGCCCAACTATCGGGCCATGGCCAAGGTCTCGGTCACTTTCAAGTGGCTGACCCCCATGGGCCTGATCGTCAACCTGGTTGCCCCGGAGGACGTGGGAGCCGGAAACTCGATATTCTTCGACCGCAACAGCACCGACACCACCACCATCAGCGGCAAGGCAAAACTGATATGCCAAAACTGATGCACCTGTCCAGCCTGCGCAACGACACCGGCGCCATTGCGCCGCTCTTCGTAATTCTGCTGGGAAGCGGAATGCTGATCATGTTGCTGGGCCTGGTCATCGATGGCGGTCAGGTTTTTGTGCAAAAGCGCCTGGTGCAAAACGCAGCCGACAACGTGGTGGAGGCAATCGCCCAACACTGTGCCAAAGAACTCAACGCCACGCTCGACTGCCTAAACGATGGCTTCAAAATCACACCGGCTGCCAGCACGGCCCCCATCAATAGCGGTGGACAGGTCTGGCAGGCTTCGGTGGCCGAGTACCTGAACGTGATTGCAAACCCCAAGGGCGGCAATGTGGCCGTCTCGAGGGTCTGCGGGCAGACCACCATCGCGCTGGGAATCTCGCTCTGCCCGCCGCTGAGTGACAGCCCTAACGACTGCAAGACCGACCTGTCGGCGGCGGGTTACAGCAACTGGATCAGGGTTTACACCCAAACCGACCCGGCCGGATTTGCACCAGCCTTCGAAAACTTTCTCAGTGGTGGCAACCAGCAGAGGTATCAGGAAACCGCCTGCTCGCAGGTTTACTGGGGCAAGGGCAATTCGGTGCCCATCTATGCGGCCGGTAATCAGCTGCCGTTGATGATCGGTCTCTGCAGCGTCACGCTGAATCAGCCCACCAGCGCGGTAAACCTGCCCATCCTCGGTGCCGATCCAAACAAGGCGTCCTGCGGCAGCTTCCGAGACCGGGAAGGCGTTGCTCAGGCCACACCAGCAACCGCTCACGGCTTCTTTACCTTTGACCCTTCCAGCGGAAATCACTCCTGCTGGACTTTGCTTCAGGGCGGCTGCACACCATTGGCGCTGCCAGCAAGCGGCGCAGTCGGCTCTCTGGTGAACACGGTGAAGGGCAACGTCAAAAAGCCAGTTGTGCTTCCGGTGGTGGATTGGAGCGGAAGCAACCTAAAGGTGGTTGGCTTCGTTTCGTTTTATCTCACCTATTACAAGTTCTATTCCTACGGTTACTCCACGCTGAATCCACCCACCGGCTGCAGCAGCAACCCAACCAATTTCTGCGTCATCGGTCAGTTTCAAAACAAAGTCATCCAACCCTTCGGCCAGGTGCAGGGATTGGACATCACTACTAACAGCAATGTGCCCAACCTTGGCTACCAGGTGCTGAGGCACGCACCCTAACCGGAGGAACCATGAAAATATCCAAGTATTCCTACCTGATCGCCATTGTGTTGGCGGTCTTGGCAGGCGTTGCGGTTTACGCCTATCAGAGCAGTGCCGATAGCAGGGCGCTGGCGGGAAAACAGCCGGTAACGGTACTCATGGCAAAGGCCGATATTCCGGCCGGAGTCAAGCTGCAGGATGCCCTGGCTCAGGGTGCACTCAAGCTGGAGAACTTCCCGGCAGGAACCGTGCCTGCCGAGGCACTCGGCAATGTCGACAGCACCAACGGTCAGCTTGTAGTCAACCATGCCATTGCCGCCGGGCAGCTGGTGCTGAGCACCGAACTGGGCGATACGGCAGCCGCCACCACCCAGATTCAGGTGCCAAACGGAATGGTTGCCGTTTCGGTCAATGCCGATGATCCATCTCGCGTGGCCAACTTCTTGGTTCCTGGTTCGAAGGTGGTACTTTACTGGACCGCGGGCGACAACAAACTCTCGCACGTGCTGTTTCCAAGCGCCGATGTGCTTGCCGTGGGTGCAGTTTCCACCGCCAGCACCAACACCGGGCAGTCCGGCTCTGCCAACCTGATCACGCTCTCACTGCCTCCCGCTGACGCCCAGCGACTGGTGCTGGCCACCCGCACCGGCAGCCTCTACTTTGGCCTGCTGAGCGACTCCACCGTGATCTCCTCCGGCAGTTCGATCACCCCCGACAAACTGTTAGGAAACTAGCGATGACAATACTGTTGAGCGAATCGGCTGGCTCGGCCGAGAAGTTTCGGTTGACCCTGGGCAACGATGTTGCGGTAGCCAGCTCGCCTCGGGAGCTGCTGGATATGGTGGAGGCCAACCCGCAGGAGCTGTTGATTGTGGTGGCACCCGAGGTGCCGCTTGCCACCGCTTTGGAACTGGCTAAACACTATCGACTGGCCCGTCCGGCACTGGGGCTGGTGCTGGTTCGGCAGCGGCTCGAAGTTTCGGTGCTTTCCCAGGCCATGCAGGCCGGAATCCGGGAGGTGGTCTCAGCGGACGATGCCGCCGAGCTGCTGGCTGCAAGCAAACGCAGCGTGGGAGTCAGCGAGGTTTTCTCTGACAAACAACCGCAACTTGCCCCAACTAAACGAGGCAAGATGACCCTGGTATTCAGTGCGAAGGGTGGCTGCGGCAAGACCACGGTGAGCACCAACCTGGCCGAAGCGCTGGCTGAGGACGGCAGCAAGACCGTTTGCCTGGTTGACCTAGACCTGCAGTTTGGCGACGTAGCGGTGGCGCTGCAAATCGACCCGGCCAAGACCATCAGCGATGCCATCAGGATGCAGCAGAGCCTTGACCTCAAGGGTATTCGCTCGCTGGTAACGCAGCACAAGCCAAATCTGCACGTCCTTTTGGCGCCACTGGATCCGAGCGATGTAGAGTTCATCACCCCAGACCTGGCCCAGCGCATTTTGCGAGGACTCAAGGACAGCTACGACTATGTGGTGGTGGATGCCCCGCCGGCCTTCACGGAGGTGATTCTGCGCGCCTTCGACCTGGCCGATAACTATCTGCTGTTGACCACGCTGGACACACCCAGCCTGAAAAACCTAAAGGTGACCCTTGGAACCCTGCAGGCTCTGGGTATGCCGCGAAGCAAGTGGAACGTTGTGGTCAACCGCTCAACCGCGAAGGCCGGCATCAGCGTGGCCGACGTGCAGAAGGCGATTGGAATTGACATCGTTGCCCAGATTCCGGGAAGCGATGTGGTGCCAATCTCCACTAACCAGGGCAAGACGGTGCTGGAAGCCAATGGTCGCCATCCGGTGGCCCAGGCCATCCGAGGCATTGCTGGCAACCTGTATGGAGCACCATTCGATGCCCCGGACCGCCGCCGACTATTCAGTTTCTCTGCGAGGTAACCGTGGGTCTCAGTGAACGACTAAACCGAGCCGAAACCAGTGTCGAACCGGCCGACTATCTGCAGACCAGCGCGCTGCGAATAATTGCCAATCCGGCTGGAACTCAGCTTGATATGGAAGACGTGCGCAACCGCGTCAACGAGACACTGAAGGAGCTGGTCGGCAAGGCGCTCTATTCTGGCGGGCTGGACGCAGACGATCTGCAGGTCGTGGTCTACAAGGCCATTTCGCAGGTGCTGGCGGCGGCAGACTTTCCACTCACCGATGCCGACCGAGCCGATCTGGTTCAGGAGATTGTCGATGACATTCTGGGCAACGGTCCGCTGGAGCAGCTGCTGCGCGACCCAGAGGTGACCGAAATAATGGTGGCACGCTATGACACCATCTACGTCGAGCGACATGGGCGCCTGTTTCTGAGTGGCCTGGCCTTTGGCGACGAAGACCACCTGCGCAAGACCATCGACCGGATTGTGGGCAAGGTGGGCAGGCGCATCGATGAGTCGAGTCCGCTGGTGGATGCTCGCCTGAAGGATGGCAGCCGAGTCAATGCGGTGGTTTCCCCGATTGCCCTCGACGGCGCGACCCTCACCATCCGCAAGTTTTTCAAAGACCCATTCACCGCAAACGACATGCTGCACACCGGCACTCTGACGGCAGCCGCAATCGCGTTTTTGGAGGCTGCGGTGCGCGGCCGCATGAACGTTGTAATCAGTGGAGGCACTGGCTCGGGTAAGACCACAACGCTCAATGTGGTGAGCAGTTTCATCCCGGACGACGAGAGAATCGTCACAATCGAGGACTCGGCCGAACTGCAGCTCAACAAGCCGCACGTGGTTCGCCTCGAGACCAGGCCGGTCAATATCGAGGGTCAGGGTCTGGTTACCATTCGCGATCTGGTGCGCAATTCATTGCGTATGAGACCGGACCGAATCATCGTGGGTGAGGTGCGCGACGGCGCTGCCCTCGACATGCTACAGGCGATGAACACTGGCCACGATGGATCTCTGACCACAGTGCACGCAAATTCAACGCAGGACGCCGTGAGCCGACTGGAAACTATGAGTTTGATGGCCGGAATGGAACTTCCGATGACCGCAATTCGCGATCAGGTTGGCAGAGCCGTCAACCTGATCATCCAGCAATCGCGACTGCGAGATGGATCGCGCCGAATCACCGAAATCAGCGAGGTAATCGGTGTCGAAAAGGGCGAGGTCAAGCTGCAGCCGATTTTCGAGTTTGTCTACAGCCCAGACAAAGACGATCCCCAGATTGGCCGGCTGATGCCCACCGGCAAGCAACCTAGCTTCCTGGATCGGCTTGAGCAGCGAGGCATTTTTATCGATCGAGAGGTCTTTGAGCGATGACCTGGATATTTGGCCCAATCCCGCTGGCCCTGCTGTTTGCCGCAGCCGTGGCAGCCGCAATTCTTCTGGTGCTCAATCTGGGCCTCGCCGGCAAGAAGCAAAACCGGCTGGATCGAGTTTTGGCTAGTTATGCGAGGGCGATGGGCGCCGGTGAGGCCGCGGACCTGTCTACTCAGACCCCGGCCGGTTTTCGAATCGCCGCCCTTGAGCGTTACCTAAAAAAGACCGACGAGAAATTGGCCGCGGCCGGAATCGCCTTGCCAGCGCAAACCTGGGTGCTATCGGCAGGTTTGGCTTCCCTGATTATTACTCTGTTGGCAGGGCTGTTCTTTGGCTCAGCTTTGTTCGGCGTTGTCTTCGGTGCGCTAGCTGCGTTCTACTTCCTGAATGTGTACCTGAACTCAAGGGCCAATTCGAGGGCAGTCAAATTTGGCACCGAATTGCCGCAGGCCTTGGCTATCGTTGCCAGTGGCCTTAGGTCTGGAATCACCTTCCACTCCGCATTTGCAGCGACTGCAAATCAAGACCGAGGCGAGGTTGGAAATCAGTTCCGCCGTGCGATAGCCGAGGTCCAGTTCGGATCCACCCTCGAGGACGCCCTGCGGAGGGTCTCTCAGCGCATGAAAAGCGATGACCTCGCCTGGCTGGTGCTGGCTCTCGAGATTCAACGTGAAGTCGGTGGATCGCTCTCCGGAATCCTCGACGGGGTGAGCGCAACCATCAAGAGCAGAGCCGAGGTGAAGCGGGAAATCCGGGTCATCTCATCGGAGGGCCGCATGAGCGGCTATGTTTTGATCGCCCTGCCTATTTTGTCTTTTGTTGCTCTCTACCTGGTGCGTCCCGAATACGTGAGTTATTTCTGGACCGATCCAACGGGATTTGTGATGCTTGCAGTTTTCGCCGGCTTAATGGTTGCCGGCTGGGTTTGGATGCAAAAGGCGGTTGCGGTAAATGTTTAACAGCCTTGCCCCCATTTTGCTTGCCCTGCTTTCCGCGGTTGCGGTAGGTGCTATCGCATTTGTTATTACTCGGAGCCTCGGTGGGGCAGTTGGCCGCCAGGCGGTGGCAGCAATGCCCAAGTATTCAACCCGTCCACACGGTGGCGATGGCGAGATTGCCATGGCACCCGCAGAAGAGGGCAGTCTTTTTCTGAAAATTGGTCGACGCCTACTCACCCCGCGTTACGAAAGGTGGCTGATCGAGAAGCTGGAGAGTGCGGGCCAGTTTGGTGCTCTCGCGCTGAGCACGGTCCTCACCAAGAAAATCACCTTTGCAGTGGTCGGCGTCATGTTTGGGTTGCTCTTTGTTTCGAAAGGCTTGGCCGCCGGCCTGGCCGCGATGGCCTTCTTTGCGGTCTTAGGTTTTCTGGTACCGGACCTGCTCCTAATCTCGGACGGCCAGAAGCGAGACCAGGAAATGGAGCGTGGCCTCCCGGACGCAATTGACCTGCTCAACCTGTGCGTGGAATCTGGCCTGAGCTTCGAAGCGGCCATAGCCCGAGTATCGGTGAGCATGAACGGTCCGGTAGCCGAGGAGTTTGGCGCGCTGGTTAGCCAGATCCAACTGGGTAAGAGTCGAGTCGAGGGAATGTCTGCGCTGGCTGAGCGCACCAAGAGCAAGGGTCTGCAGCGCTTCGTGAGTGCTTTGCTGCAGGTCGATCAGCTGGGCATGCCAATCAGCGGAGTGCTAGCGGAGCAGGCCCAGGAGATGCGTGCGATTCGAAAGGACCGAGCCCGCGAGCAGGGGCAAAAGGTGACCATAAAGATTTTGATGCCGCTGATGTTGTGTTTCCTGCCGGCCATGTTCATCATTGTGCTTGGTCCGGCGGTGGTTCAGTTGGCTACCGCGATGGGGCAACTGTAAGCCGCAACCTGGCGGCTAGTGTGGGCGCTTAGTCTTCGCCGATGTCTTCGTTCCAGAGCGCTGGGTTGGCATCGATGAAATCGCCCATTACCTCGATTAGGCCCTTGTCGTTCAGTACGTGAACCTCGCAGCCGTGTTCGGCCACCCAGTCTTGTCCGCCCTTGAAGTTGATGTCATCGCCCACGATCAGTCGACCGATGCCGAACTGTCGAATTAGCCCGGAGCAGTACCAGCAGGGGGAGAGGCTGGTGGCTAGGGTTACCTTGCGGTAACTGCGCTGGCGACCTGCGTTGCGGAATGCGCTGGTCTCGCCGTGCATCGAGGCATCGCCCTCTTGCACCCGGAGGTTGTGGCCGCTGCCAAGCAGCCGACCCTGCTCATCGAAGAGCGCCGCCCCAATGGGGATTCCGCCCTCCGCTAAGCCGAGGTGTGCCTCGGCAATGGCAACCTGGAGTTTCTCTTCGTCGGTGACGAAGATTTGTCCAACTTTGAATTCCATTGCCGAGGCTCCTCGTTTGTGAATGGGTTAGTTCTTCTTGGTGCTCTTGAGTGCGGTTGCAAGTACCCAGTAGAGCACTGCCGCAATCACGAAGCCAACCAGTGCGGTGGCGTCTCCACCGACAACGATCTTGACCTTGTCAGCCATGTAGAAGTTGTCCTGGAAGAAACCTGCGGTGGCACCAGGTGCCACGTAGGTTGGGTACTGGTTGCTGAAGAAGAAGATGCTGGTGACGGTGGCAACCAAGAATGCGATTGGACCGGCCAGGTTCTCCTTGATGCTCAGCGCAACCTCGCCTAGGTTCTGGCCGCGGCGCATTAGCCAGTCGGTCAGCACAATGGCGATCCACGGAGCAACCCAGTAGGAAACAACGAGCAGGAAGCCCTCTAGGTGCGAACCCAGGTTCTTAGGGTCGAGAACTGCGGCGTCGTAGGCAACTAGGCCACCGACGATACCGGCTAGGACAACCATGATTGCGCGACGGGTCTTGAAGCCAAGCTTGAAGCCCATTGCTAGGAACGACATTGCACCCGAGTAAACGTTGAGTACGTTAGCCGAAATCGAACCAACGGCAATCGCAAGCAGGGTCAGCGATGCAATGTAGCCGTTGCCCAGAAGGTCGGTGAAGCCCTTGGTTGGGTTGTCCTGGATGCCGATAGCGGCAAATGCAACCGCACCAACAATCATCAGTACCGAAGTGCTGAAGAAGTTACCCAGACCAGCCGAAAGGCCAAGAGCGCGCTTGCTGACGTTTGCAGGCAGGTAGCGGGTGTAGTCGCTGGCGAATGGTGTCCAGCCGGCGGTGTAACCGTAGGCGGCACCGGCTGCAAGGGTGAATCCACCGATGTTGAAGCTGCTCGCAGTGAAGCCGGTCTTGTGGCCACCAAACAGGATCATGAAGGTCACGATGATCCAAACGATTGCCAGACCGTAAGAGGTGTAACGCTCCCAAACCTGGATGAGGTTGTGGCCAACGAATGCGATGAGGATCTGTGCCAGAACGACGATGCCCAGCGAGCCAGCGACCGGAATGTTGGTTAGCGCGTTGAATGCCAGCGCACCCGAAACCGAGTTAACTGCAAACCAACCGATACCCGCGACCAGCGTGGAAAGGCCAGCAGGAATCAGGTTGCCCCACTTGCCGAAGGCGGTGCGGCTTAGCACCATCTGTGGCAGGCCGGCCTGTGGGCCCATGGTGCTGAACAGACCGTGGGTCACGGCTGCCAGTGCGTTACCAACCACAACGGCCAGGATGGCCTGAGTCAGGTCTAGACCAAAGAATAGGACTCCGAGAGCACCCACAAAGACGGTGGCGAACTCTAGGTTTGGGGACGACCAGACAGTGAACAGGTGCCATGCCTTGCCGTGACGATCGCTTGCCGGAATCGGGGCGACGTCGTGGATTTCAATAGTGGTAGCCGAAGCTGAAGTGTTTTGTGCCATGGATGTAATTTATTGGAGTTTCAGGGAACAAAATGGGCGTTTTGGTTCATTGGTGGCACCAAATGGCACAATCGTTGTTAATTCTTTGTTTCACAGCCGTTCACCATGGTGGCTTCGGGGGCAAATCGAATCAGCTTGCTACCGCTGCAGCGCAATCGGCACCTTAAAGTTGAAGCCGTGGCGCTGTTTCCGTTCCCAACCTCTGCACCCCTGGATGCGGGTTACATCAGCCTGCGCGGTATGACCGAGCACTGGCTCGACGAGCTCTGGGATATGGCCGCCGATTCCGATAGCAACGGGCAATTCGTTGCACGTAATGCACCCAACTGGGCACAGCTGCAGGAACGCCTGAGGAACGCACGTTCGCAAACCGAAAGCTGCAGCTGGGCAATTCTGGACAACGAATCTGGCGAGTTTGCCGGTGAGGTGACTCTGGATAATTTTGACTCGGAGCGAAACAGCATAAATCTCAGCATCCGCTTGGCAGGCACTCGCTGGTTTGACCGCGGTATTGGAACCGTGACGCTCGAGCGCGTGCTCACCTATGCGTTTGACCAACTTTGCTTGGCCAAGGTGGCCGTTGTGGTTCCCGTTAGCAATGCACGAGCCCATCGGGTGTTTGAAAAATTGGGATTTCAGCTGGGGCGCCAATTCACAGAGTCCGGTGATCGTTTTCAAAGAATGGCGCTAACCAAACTCGATTTCATTCAGGCTTTGGCAGAGCGGCTGATGGGCGAGAGCCTGGACACTCAGCGTTGGAGTTTCGCCTTCGACTCGGGCAAGCGTCGAGCCGGCCTATGCGACCACACCAACAGGCGCATCAGTCTCAGTCGGCACATGGCAGCGATTCATCCGGTCGACCAGAGCCGTCAGGTCATGTATCACGAGATTGCCCACGCCTTGGCCGGTGTCAAGCACGGTCACGATGCCCAGTGGCTGCGCATTGCCACCGATCTGGGTTATCGCAACGAGCGAATAAGTGCCAAAGAGGTGGACGAAGAGCATGCTCGCTGGCAGGGCCAATGTCCAAACGGCCACAGTTATTACCGTTACCGCAAACCAACCAGGCAGTCGTCTTGCTCAAAGTGTTCGAAAACTTTTGACACCAGGTACCTGATCGGCTGGACCGAGCGAGTTTAGGCGGCCAGGGTTTGCGCCAGGATGATCAGCATCGTGACCCAGAACCCAGCGAAGAAATTGAGCCAGATGAATCGGCGCCAGCCGTTGTTCGCCTTTTCGCAGTCGGCATCCGAAAGGTTTCGGAATGGCCACACCACCCATAGATAGGGAACTGCGGCAATGGCTGCCAGCGGCAATGGCCAAGAGCCGGCCAACATGAGTAAGCCAGCCAGGGCATAGCACCACAGTGCAAAACGCGACGTGCCTCTAGCTCCAAATGCGGTGGCGATGGAGGCGATTTTGCCTTCGCGGTCGGCTGCGATGTCCTGCACCGCACCAAAGGCATGCGAGGCCATGCCCCAGAGCGTGAAGGCGCCAATCACCAATAGGGCATCAGGGCTAAGTAGGCTAACCCCCGCCATGGCGAGGCCAACAATCATGGGTCCAACAAAGTGGCTGGCGCTGGTAATCGAATCTAAAAGTGGCTTCTCTTTAAATCGCATTCCCTTGGCGGAATACGCGATCACGGTAAAGACAAAGAGCACCAGCCAAAAACCTGAAGCCAAGGTTCCAGCCCAGAGTAAATATGCCAAAAACGGAATGGGGAGCAGGAACGAAACCAAAAGGGTAGGCCTGTGCCAGTTTGGATGCAGAACCGAACCTTCGATTCCGCCCTTGCGGGGATTGCGAAGGTCACTCTCATAATCGAAGACGTCGTTGATTCCGTACATCAAAAGGTTGTAGGGGATTAGGAAGAAAACGGTGCCGACAAAGAAGGTAAGGTCAAGCTGCTTGCTGCCAAGCCAGTAGGCCATGGCAAACGGGTAGGCGGTGTTAATCCAGGAGATTGGCCTCGAGGCCCAGAAGAGTTGCTTGCCAAGCGAGGGCAGTGTGATTCGTGGCTCAGTCATCGCTGCCTTGCCTTTTGCCAAAGTACTGCCAGAGCACTGGCAGCAGGATCACTGCAACCGCAACATAACCAAAGTCTTCGATCGGTGCCAAGGGAACCCGAAGACCAGAGATTTTTGCTGGGTCGTAATCGACGATCTTGAGGCCAACCAGCAGATTGTCAAATACCAGGGTCAGCACCAAGACTGCCCCCGTCAAAAACAAAATGCTGGACCGCGAAAGCTTTCGTGAGGCCCGACCGCAAAGGATGAATACCGGTACCAGCACAAACAAGACGACTGCCAGGTAGGTGAGGTTCACTTTGAACCACCCGGCCGGTAAAGTCGCCAGCGCTCAAGAGCCAGGTAGCCCAGCAGAACGGTGTAGTTGAGCAAAACTAGGAAGAAGATTTCTTCTAGAGGCAAGTTCGGTGCCAGGTTGATTCCAAGCATCAGCCCCGATTCACCCTCGAAAAAGATTCCGTTGGCGATGCCAATCAGATCCCAGGCGATAAAGGTCGCGACTCCTACGAGGAGCGTGAGTAAAGTTCGACGAGGTTGGGTTCGCAGTGCGAGTGAGTATTTGAGATCTAGCGTCAACATGCCGCCGATGCTAAACAGCAGCGCCACGAAATAGAGTCCGTGAAAACTCACTTGAGACCCTTCCAGCCCTTATCGGTCAGCTGCTGGATCTCGTGGGCAATTGGCTCTGCCGAGCCATCTGCGGTGAGACGTTTGTAGACCAGTTCGGCGCCGATGAGGCACATGGGCAGACCAATACCCGGAACAGTGTTGTGGCCCACATAGAAGAGGTTCTTGACCTTGGAGCTCACATTTTTTGGTCTGAAGAAAGCACTCTGCTTGAGGGTGTGAGCCATGCCGAGGGCGGTTCCGCTCCAGGCGTTGTACCTCGTGACAAAGTCCTGTGGTCCCATGGTGCGCCGGACCACAATGCGATCGGCCAGGTTGGGGATATCGCACCACTGCGAAATCTGGGCTATGACCGCATCGGCTGCCGCCTCGAGTTTGGCATCGCCGCTGCCGTTTACCCCACCGGCACCCAGGCTTGGATCTGGAGCGATCGGCACCAGTACGAAAAGATTCTCGTAGCCGGCCGGAGCCACGGTTGAGTCCGTGGCGCTTGGCTTGCAGAGGTAGAGCGAGGCGGGCGTTGGAAACTCGCTCTTTCCGTCGGCCTTGCGGAATACCTTTTTGAAGTTGCGTTTCCAGTCCTCGCTATAAAGCAAGGTGTGGTGGTCAAGCTGCGGCAGCGAGCCCTCGATGCCTAGGTAAAGCAAAAGTGCGCTTGGCCCCGGTTGGCGCTTTTTCCACCAGGACTCGGGCAGGGTCTGCTGCTCGCCCTCGAGTAGCTGGGTTTCAACGTGATGGAGGTCGGCGTTGGCTACCACGAGGTCGGCCTTGACCTCGGTGGCGCCCACCTGCACGCCGGCGGCCCGCCCAGCGGAGTCCACCAGGATCTTGGTGACGGGGGAGTTGGTGTGAATCTCGACGCCGTGTTTCTTGGCCAGATTTGCAATGGCTTCGATGATCTTGCCGAAACCACCCTGCGGGTAAAAGACTCCGACGTTCATGTCCACGTGGGTCATCAGGTGGTACATGCTCGGGGTCGAGTACGGTGAGGCACCCAGGAACACGGCAGGAAAGTCGAGGATCTTGCGCAGCCGGGCGTCTTTCACGTGGGCACCCGCGAAGCTGTCCAGCGATGTGAGCAGGTGCTTGACAAAGCCTCCGGCCCGCTTGGCCACCGCGGCGTTGGTGAAAGGCTTCAGATTGCTGAAGTTTGTGTAGAGGAATTTGTCCACCGCTAGGCGGTAGGTGTCTTCCGCGCTATCGAGGTAGCGCTCGAGGCTTGCACCCGCACCTGGCTCAATGGATTCGAAGAGTTTGCTGTTCAGCTTGGCATCGGCTCGGATGCGCAAAATGTCGTCGGTTCCCTCAAACCGAGTTTGGTAGGCGGGATCCAACTGGACCAGGTTTAGCTCCTGTGCGGCTGAGGTGCCCATCAGCTTGAAGAACTGGTCGAAGGCTTCGGGCATCAGGTACCAGGAGGGTCCCAGATCGAACCGGAAGCCATCGCTTTCCCAAACCGAAGCGCGGCCACCCACCTGCTCGTTCGATTCGAAAAGCTGCACCTTCATGCCAGCCTTTGCAAGCAGTGCTGCGGTTGCAAGGCCGCCGATGCCGCCGCCAATTACCACTGCGCTCTTAGTCATTTGCTGCTCCACTTCCCAGGTAAGCGCGCGCAATCAAAACGATTTTGCGCGGGTTGGAAACTCGGATTCTGGTTTTAGCCAAGCGAGCCGCCGGAGTTTTAGAAATCTTGTGATTCAGCTCTGCGAAAAGGAGCAGTGCCGCTGCAACGGCGTTCGCGCAGCCGCGAGGTAGGTGAGGCAGTTCCTTGGATGCGATTGCGAGTTCGGCATCGATCTCGGCAACCAGGGAGTCGCGTTGTGCGTCGGTGAAGTTGGCCGCGGTGACACCCGGAAAGTAACTTCGCCCGAGCGAGTTGAAATCCGCGGCTAGATCGCGCAGGAAGTTGACCTTTTGAAAGGCCGAACCAAGGGCCCTTGCCCCAGCCGCCAGAGCCAACTTTTCATCTTGGCTGTATTCGACCCCGCCGTAGCGAATAAATGCAGCTAGACACATGAGCCCAACCACTTCGGCACTGCCGTAAATATAGGTCGCCAGCGACTCATCGTCATGCACCGTCTGGGTGAGGTCGGCGCGCATCGAAGCAAAGAACGGTTCAATCAGTTCGCGGCCAAAGCCACAGTCACGTGCGGTGTTGGCAAAGGCGTGAATCACCAAATCGGTGGCGAAGCCGTCGGCAAGTGCTCGATACACCTCGGACTCGTAGTGGTCGAGGGCGCTCGCAGGATCGATTTTGCCGCCAGCTGCTCGAGCCTGTGCGGCGGCGCCATCCACAATTTCGTCGGCCACCCGAACCAGTGCATATATGTTGCGAACCGGCTGGCGAATAGCGCGCGAAAGTAGTTTGGTAGCCCAGCCGAAGCTGGTGGAGTACTGCGCGATTACCTGGTTGCAGGCAGCCTCGGCTGCAGCGGTGTACTGAGCCAAGCCGGTGCCGAGCTGCAAGTCAGTCATGGCTTTAAGACTAGTGACTGAGGTGACGTGCTAGAGCCAGTCATTTCTGCGAAACGCCCAGTAGAGTGCGCCCGAAACCACGACTATGAGGCTTACCGAAAGCAACAATCCGCCCTCATTGCCAAAACCAGGAAACGGAATGTTTTGCCCGAACCATCCGGTGATTGCCGTGGGTACCGCGATGATCGCCGCCCAAGAGGTCACCTTTTTCATGATCAGGTTCATCTTGTTGCCCTGAATGGTCAGATTGGTCTCGAGCAGAGTGGTCACCAGGTCTCGAAGCGAGTCGGTCCAGTCAGCAACTCGCATCACGTGGTCGTAGACATCCTGGAAGTAGGGAACCATCTTGTTGCTGATCACCTGCGCATCGCGCTTGACAATCGGGTTGATCACTTCTCGCATTGGAATGGCAACCCGGCGAAGGGTGACCAGCGACTTGCGAAGCTCATAGCTGCGTTTCTGGATGGCACGGTTGTTGTCGTCGTCATCATCGAACAGCAGGTCTTCGAGGTCTTCCACCTCGGTGTCTAGTTTTCCGATCACATCGAAGTAGCCGTCCACGATGACATCGAGCGCACCCCAGAGCAGGAAGGAAACCCCGAATCCCGCCAGCGCCTGGGAATCGTCCCAGCGCTGAGTCAGCAGGTTGATGTCGAAGGACTCGTCGTCGCGGACTGTGATCAGTGCGTTGTCGGTGACAAAAATGGAGAGTTCCTGGGTGGCAAGCTCCTTGGTCTTCTCGTCCACCTTGGCTGCGTAGGCGTTGATAAACAGGTGGGTGTCGTAGTGCTCCAGCTTTGGTCGCTGCTTGCCCACGAAGGCATCCTCGACCGCGAGCTCGTGCAGCCCCAGAGCGATTGCAAGTTCGTGCATTTCCTCGCTGCTGGGGTTTACCAGGTCCATCCAGACCGCGGTATCCTTGCGCCGCTTTAGCCCCACCAGATAGGGAATATCGATTTCACCGGCTACCAGTAAGCCACTCTTATAAATACGACTGCGACGCATGCCCTCATTTTAGGGTGGCAACCTTGCCGGCCGGTTTCGAAGCCACCCCTTTACCCGCCCAAATTCAACGGTTTTAAGGTTTAGACTTTAACAATGCCTAGCAATATGAAGCCTCGTAGTCACGTTGTCACCGATGGAATTGAGCGCGCAGCCGCTCGCGGAATGCTCCGCGCAGTTGGTATGGGCGACGAAGACTGGGTCAAACCACAAATTGGTGTGGCCAGCTCGTGGAACGAGGTGACCCCCTGCAACCTTTCGCTCGACCGACTGGCCGATGCCGCCAAGCAGGGTGTTCACGCAGCAAACGGCTACCCACTTGAGTTCGGAACCATCTCGGTTTCGGACGGCATTTCGATGGGCCACGAGGGCATGCACTTCTCTCTGGTTTCGCGCGAGGTAATCGCCGACTCGGTAGAGACCGTAATGCAGGCCGAGCGCCTCGACGGCTCTGTCCTACTCGCTGGTTGCGACAAGTCGCTGCCGGGCATGCTCATGGCAGCGGCCCGCCTCGACTTGGCATCGGTGTTCCTCTACGCCGGTTCCATCGCTCCGGGTTGGGTAAAGCTTTCTGACGGCACCGAAAAGCAGGTGACCATCATCGATGCCTTTGAGGCAGTTGGAGCTTGCAAGGCCGGCAAGATGAGCATGGAAGACCTAGACGCCATTGAGCGCGCAATCTGCCCTGGTGAAGGTGCCTGTGGCGGTATGTACACTGCTAACACAATGGCCGCCGCCGCAGAGGCACTTGGTATGAGCCTTCCTGGCTCGGCTTCGCCAGGCTCGGCAGACCGCCGCCGCGACAACTGGGCACACCGCTCGGGTGAGGCCGTGGTCAACCTGATTGCCAATGGCATCACCGCCCGCCAGATTTTGACCAAGAAGGCATTCGAGAACGCCATCGCGGTTACCTGTGCCTTCGGTGGTTCCACCAACGCAGTGCTCCACCTTTTGGCAATCGCTCGCGAGGCCGAGGTTGACCTGCAGCTCGAAGACTTCAACCGCATTGCCGACAAGGTGCCACACCTGGGCGACCTGAAGCCATTCGGTCAGTTTGTTATGGCCGACGTCGACCGCATTGGTGGCGTACCGGTAATGATGAAGGCGCTGCTTGACGCAGGCCTGCTTCACGGCGATGCACTCACCGTCACCGGCAAGACTCTGGCCGAGAACCTCGAGGGCATCAACCCACCAGACCCTGACGGCAAGATCATCCGCGCCATGAACAACCCAATTCACAAGACCGGTGGCCTTGCGGTACTCAAGGGAACCATGGCTCCACAGGGTGCAGTTGTGAAGACCGCCGGATTCGACCTGGAGACCTTTACCGGTCCAGCCCGCGTTTTCGACCGCGAGGCAGGCGCAATGGAGGCGCTCACCGAGGGCAAGATCAAGGCCGGCGACGTAGTGGTCATTCGCTACGAAGGCCCAAAGGGTGGCCCAGGCATGCGCGAAATGCTTGCCATCACCGCAGCAATTAAGGGTGCGGGATTGGGCAAGGATGTTCTACTATTGACTGACGGACGATTCTCAGGCGGCACAACCGGCCTTTGCATCGGACACATTGCTCCAGAGGCCACCGATGGTGGACCAATTGCTCTGGTGCGCGATGGAGACTTGATTCGAGTCGATATCGCAGCTCGTTCGCTCGAACTACTCGTTGAGCCAGAAGAGCTGGAAGCCCGCAAGACCAGCTGGGCTCCTCTTCCACCGCGCTACACCCGTGGCGTGCTCGCGAAATATTCCAAGCTTGTTCACCCTGCTTCCGAGGGTGCGTACTGCGGATAGTTCGTTTTTGCCTTTTTAGCTAACGAGGGAACATCCATGTCTCATGAAATCCTTACTGGCGCCGAGGCGATCGTTCGATCGCTAGAGCTGCTGGGTATTGAGGACATCTTTGGTCTGCCCGGTGGCGCAATTCTGCCCACCTACGACCCACTGATGGACTCCAAGAAAATACGTCACATCCTGGTTCGCCACGAGCAGGGTGCCGGTCACGCTGCCGAGGGCTACGCGGCCGCATCCGGCAAGCTCGGTGTCTGCATCGCCACCAGTGGCCCGGGCGCCACCAACCTGGTTACCGCAATTGCAGATGCCTACCTCGACTCGGTTCCACTGTTGGCCATCACCGGCCAGGTTGGCTCACACCTGATTGGTAGCGATGCCTTCCAAGAGGCCGACATCGTTGGTATCACCATGCCAATCACCAAGCACTCGTTCCAGGTCAGTCGCGCCGAAGACGTGCCTGAGGCTCTTGCCGCGGCGGTTTTGATTGCAACCACCGGCCGTCCCGGCCCGGTTTTGGTTGACATCACCAAGGATGCCCAGCAGGGCAAGGCACCATTCATCTGGCCTCCAAAGGTTGACCTGCCTGGCTACAAGCCGGTAACCAAGCCACACGGCAAGCAGATTTCGGCGGCTGCTCAGCTGATCTCAGAGAGCAAGAAGCCAGTGCTTTACGTTGGTGGCGGTGTCATTCGCTCCGGTGCTCACAAAGAACTGCTCAAGCTGGCCGAGCTAACCGGTGCACCGGTTGTAACCACTCTTATGGCCCGCGGTGCATTCCCAGACTCGCACCACCAGAACCTGGGTATGCCAGGCATGCACGGAACTGTTCCGGCCGTCACCGCCCTGCAGAAGTCCGACCTGCTGATCACCCTCGGTGCCCGCTTCGACGACCGCGTAACCGGCGACGTAAAGTCTTTTGCCACCGGCGCCAAGGTCATCCACGTTGATATCGACCCTGCCGAAATCGGCAAGATCCGCTTCGCCGATGTGCCAATCGTTGGCGATGCCAAAGAAGTTATCACCGAACTGAACGCCGAAATTGCCGCTGCAAAGAGCGCCAAGCCAGACCTAAGCGACTGGTGGAAGTTCCTCGACGGCCTGGTCGAGCGCTACCCACTGGGCTACCTGCCAGCCACCGATGGCAAGCTGAGCCCACAGCACGTAATTCAGCGCATCGGCGAGCTGAGCGGCCCGGAGGCAGTCTTTGCCGCCGGTGTCGGTCAGCACCAGATGTGGAGTGCCCAGTTCATCAAGTACGAGCGCCCAAACGCTTGGCTGAACTCGGGCGGCGCCGGAACCATGGGTTACTCGGTACCGGCCGCAATGGGCGCCAAGGTTGCTCAGCCAGATCGCTTGGTATGGGCCATCGACGGCGACGGCTGTTTCCAGATGACCAACCAAGAGCTGGCCACCTGTGCCATCAACAACATCCCAATCAAGGTTGCTGTCATCAACAACTCTTCACTGGGCATGGTTCGTCAGTGGCAGACCCTGTTCTACGACAAGCGCTACAGCAACACCGATCTGCACACCGGCACCGACGCCCTCATGATTCCTGACTTCGTGAAGCTGGCCGACGCCTACGGCTGCCTAGGCATTCGAGTCGAAAAAGAAGAAGAGGTCGATGCTGCCATCAAGCTGGCAATGGAGACCAACGACCGCCCGGTCGTGATCGACTTCATCGTTAGCCGCGACAGCATGGTTTGGCCAATGGTTTCGGCCGGAGTCTCCAACGACGAGGTCAAGTATGCGCGCGACGCAGCACCGGTATGGGATGGCGAGGAGTAAATCATGAGCACTCACGTACTTTCGCTTTTGGTCGAAGACCGTCCCGGCCTTCTCACCCGCGTGGCCGGCCTGTTTGCACGCCGTGGCTTCAACATCGAATCGCTAGCCGTTGGCACCAGCGAAATCGAGGGCCTCAGCCGAATCACCGTTGTGGTTGGAGTTGAGGGCGCTCCACTGGAGCAGGTCACCAAGCAGCTAAACAAGTTGATCAATGTGATCAAGGTTGTCGAGCTCGAACCAGAACAGTCGGTACTCCGCGATCACATGCTGATCAAGGTAAAAACCGATGCCAGCACTCGTGGCCAGGTTCTTGAGGCGGTAACCTTGTTTAGGGCTCGCGTCATCGATGTTGTAAGCGATGCTCTAATCATTGAGGTCACCGGCGACTCGGCTAAGTGCGCTGCCTTCATCAAGGTTCTAGAACCATTCGGCATTAAAGAAATGGTTCAATCCGGAATCTTGGCTATGGGCCGTGGCTCTAAGTCGATCACCGAAAAGGTCCTCAAGTAACAGCCCCAAAGGTTTAGTTTCATCCCCATCAGATATTTTCAATAGCTTCATCAAACAAGGAGAAAAACAGTGGCAGAAATCTACTACGACAAGGATGCAGATCTCTCGATCATCCAGGGTCGCAAGGTAGCAGTTATCGGTTACGGTTCGCAGGGTCACGCACACTCGCTAAACCTGAAGGACTCGGGCGTAGATGTTGTAGTTGGTCTACAGCCAGGCTCGAAGAGCAAGGCAACCGCAGAGGAGCAGGGCCTAAAGGTTCTAACCCCAAGCGAGGCAGCCGAGTGGGCAGACGTCATCATGATTCTGACTCCAGACCCAGCTCAGCGTCACCTTTACTCGGCCGACATTGAGAAGCACCTGACCGCTGGCAAGGCTCTTGTATTCGGTCACGGTTTCTCGGTTCGCTACGGCTACATCAAGCCACCAGCCGACGTAGACGTATTCCTGGTTGCTCCAAAGGGCCCAGGTCACCTGGTTCGTCGCGAGTACCTAGCCGGCAAGGGTGTTCCAAACCTCATCGCCATCGAGCAGGACTTCTCGGGCAAGGCATTCGACCTAGCACTCAGCTACTCGAAGGCAATCGGTGGTACCCGTGCGGGCACCATTAAGACCACCTTCACCGAAGAGACCGAAACCGACCTCTTCGGCGAGCAGGCCGTTCTCTGTGGTGGCGCTTCGCAGCTGATCCAGTACGGTTTTGAGACCCTGACCGAGGCCGGTTACCAGCCAGAGGTTGCCTACTTCGAGGTTCTTCACGAGCTCAAGCTCATCGTTGACCTAATGTACGAGGGTGGCATTGCCAAGCAGCGCTGGTCGGTTTCGACCACCGCCGAGTACGGCGACTACATCTCGGGCCCACGCGTCATTGGCCCAGAGGTCAAGGAGCACATGCGCGATGTTCTAACCGACATCCAGGATGGCACCTTCGCTCGTCGTTTCATCGCAGACCAGGATGCTGGTGCCCCAGAGTTCGCAGCGCTTCGCGCCAAGGGCGAGGCACACCCAATCGAGAAGGTTGGCCGCGAGCTTCGCAAGCTGTTCTCGTGGTTGCGCACCGCCGAGACCGAGAAGGACTACGTAGAGGGTTCGACCGGTCGCTAAATAGCGATTCCATAACGAAAAGGGCTCGGCTTCGGCCGGGCCCTTTTTGCATGCCGTAGACTAAAACCATTCAAGCGAAATGGATTTGCATTGCAGCGGCTTAACCTAGAGACCAAGAGTGGCCGCAGGTCGCTCACGGTAACGCTGGGCGTGATGTCGATGTTCCCCGCCATGGCCACAGATATGAATATCTCGGCGTTCGGGATTATCGCTCGCGAATTCGGAGTGCCGATTGCCTCCGTTTCGCTGACCCTCGCGGTTGCCATGATTGGCATGGGTTTGGGCATGACCACCTGGGGGCCAATCTCCGATCGAATCGGCCGCCGAGTTCCGGCATTGCTCGGCGTGGGCCTCTATGTCCTGGGTTCGATTCTGGTCATGTTCTCGCCCAACCTCCCGGTGATGATTGCCTTCCGGCTAATCCAGGCTTTTGGCGGTTCGGCTGGCGTCATTATGAGCCGCTCGATAGTCCGCGACCTATTTCAGGGCAAGGAAATGGCCCGCCTGCTTTCGGCGGTGTCGACAATCTTTTTGATTACTCCCGTGCTTGCCCCAAGCGTTGGTGCCCTGCTTCTCAACTGGTTCAACTGGCAGGTGCTTTTTGGGGTGATGGCCGGATTTGGAGTATTGGCGTCTATCGCCATCGCTCGGCTCCCGGAAACCCTGAGTCTCGAGAACCGCACTAATAACGGCATCGTGGGCTCGATCCGGGCCTATCGCGACATCGTGAGAAATAGCAGATTCCGCCACTTCGCCTTCCACAACGCGGTCACGGTGGCCATTAATTTCAGTTACATTTCTTCGACGGCAGCGGTCTACCTTGGTGAATTTGGTCTCAGCAAGACTGCCTTCGCAATCAACTTTGGCATTACCGCGTTCGGTCAGGCCATCGGAGCCCAGCTGAATCGTCTAGTTCTTCGCCGAATTTCGGTGCCGCAGGCCATGCGGCTTTTTGTGATTCTGCAGGTTACCTTCGCCTCGGCGATATTCCTGGCTGGCAATTTAGGTGGCGGCGTCTACCTGGTAATGACCTTTCAGGTCTTGACCATGATGTGCGGTGGCTCGGTAATCGCTAACGGAACAACCCTTGCCCTGAAGGACTTCAGCAGAAACACGGCCAGCGCCGTTGCGCTTATCGGCCTGGCCCAAACGGGAACCGGTGGACTGGTCTCGGCAATATTGAGCTTCTTGCCGCTCTTGGCGCTCGAGCGCATGACCGGCGGAATGCTTTTCGCCGCCATGCTTTCACTCGGTGCCCTGCTTTACCGCGAATTCGGTTCACGCCGGGCCGCACTAACCCTCACCTAATCGCGCACTGAAATACCTAAGAGGAAAACATGCTCATCGCAGAATTGCACACACCTAAGGGTAAACGCTTCCTATTCGGCGTCCTAGCCCTGCTTTCCGCCTTTCCGGCGCTCTCGACCGACCTCTACATGCCGGGCTTTTTGAATATTGCTCGGGAATTCCACACCAATCTAGACCAGGTTCAGTTGACCTTGGCCTTCAACTTCTTTGGACTGGGCATCGGTCAGTTGATTTGGGGCCCAATTTCGGACCGCTACGGGCGGCGTAAACCAGCAATCGTGGGAATCGGAATCTATGCGGCGGCTTCCCTGGGCTGTGCACTCTCAAATAGCCTGCCACTCCTGATTCTGGCCAGAACCATTCAGGGGCTCTGCGCTGCCTCTGCCGTGGTGGTTGGCCGGGCGATTGTGCGCGACCTTTTTGAGGGGCAAGAGATGGCTCGGGCCCTCGCCACAGTGTCCTCGATCTACCTGATTTCGCCAATGGTAGGACCAGTGCTCGGTGCGGCAATCTTGAACTTCTCCTCGTGGCACTTCGAATTCATTGTTCTCACGGCAGTTGGAATTATCGCCATATTTTGCGTTGCCCGACTTCCGGAGACCCTGAGCGAGGGGGCGCGCGTTACCACCGGACTCGGTGCCGCCATGAAGGACTACGGTTTCATTCTGAAGGATCGAGAGTTCAGGTTCGGAGCACTGCAGGCCACCATCAGCTCGTTCATGATCTTCATCTTCGTGGGATTCTTGCCAGCCGTTTTGATGGAGCACTTTGGACTAAACGCAATGGGTTATGCCCTGGTGTTTGGTTCCAATGCCTTCTTCATGATCGTTAGTACTCGAATCAACCACCGACTGCTGCGCAACCACAAGGTCGCCGTCGTGCTGCGCTATGCGGTGATTGTGCAACTGGTGGTCAGCACCCTGCTGTTCGCACTCGGAAACCTAACCGGCAACTTCTGGGTTGTGACGGTTTTGATGATTGCCTCGATATTCAGCTGCGCCACAATCACCGGAAACTCCACCACGCTGGCGCTGCACAACTTCAAATCGAAGGCTGCTCAGGCCGGTGCCCTGGTTGGCGTCTCCCAGAACTCAATTTCGTCGATCTTCATGTCGCTGGTTTCGCTGCTGCCGATTGTGGCGCTCACTAAATCACTGCTATTTATGTGGCTGATCGGCCTCACCGGATTTGTGGTTCTAGTGCTCCGCGAACGCAGCCAGCGCAAACACGGTGACGTGCAAATCTAGGCGTTTAGTCGGTACTCGTTTTTTACGAGACCGCTCGAATACTGGGTGGTTGCAACCAGCGTAAACCCGCCGAGCGCTCCGTCCAGTTCACCCTCAAATAGCGGAAGCCCGTCGCCCAGAACATCGGGGGCTACAAACAGAAAAAGCTGTTTCAACTGGCCGGCATCGAGGGCTTGACGAACCACGTCTGCTCCACCAAGAATCAAAACCTGACCCTCCACGTGGTGAGCAAGTTCTTCTAGAACCAGGTCGATCGGCCCGTGAATTAGGTGCACGTTGGGGTCATTCAGGCCGTCATAGCGCATGGGGTTGTTGGTCAGCACATAGCTGGGCAGCGCCTGTGGTTCGCCTCCCATGGCCTGGAGCTGAAAATCAAAGGTCTTGCTGCCCATCAGCATTGCGGAGGTGGCACCAAGCATCTCGGCAAAACCGTAGTCTTCATCGGCGCCCAGGTACTTTTCGGCCCATTCCATATCGCCATCTGGTCCGGCCAGGTAGCCGTCGCTCGAGATGGCCGCAAAGAAAACTAGATCAATCACCTCTAAAGGTTATCGGTCAGCTCCAACTCAAGCAGTGGCTCGGCCTTGACCTGCCGCAGCAGTTCGCTGGTCTCTCGCTCCCAGTCAAAATTGCTGGCGAATTGCACGTTGATGGGTTTTCCGATGGCCTGTTCGGCTGCGGTCAGTGCTCGGGTGGCATCGATGCGGTTCATGTTGCCCACCAAAATAAGTTCGATCTCCGCCGGGATCGGTCCCGGGATTTGAGCCAGCCGGGCTGCCCACTGGCCGTGCACGAAGGCGTGTTGCAAACCAAACAGGTTCTTGAGAGCGTTTGGCAGAAGCGCCGCGGGTCCATAGGAATGGGCGACGATCTGGAATATCGACTGGAACAGCGGATGACTTTGATTGGCGCGGATGAGGCGCACTCGCCCCAGATTCTTATCCTGCACGTACTCGGCCTCCACCAGCCGATCCACTTCGCGCATTGCCGTGGGCAGCGAGGTGTAGGCAAACTCGGCAAGTTCGGTGATCGTAAACTCCTGCCCCGCATTCAGGAAGAGTTTGGCCAGCATTAGCCCCTGCACATCGCTGCGGATTAGAGGGGAGAGCAACGCAGGTTTTGGTTTCATAAAATGAAAGATAACTTACAATGATTGAAAGAATCAAGGGGTTATTGAGCCTTGGGCTCAACCTAGACTTGAGACATGACTAAGCCAATCGTCCTCATCGCAGAAGAACTTTCCCCAGCCACCGTTGCTGCCCTAGGCCCAGACTTCGAGGTTCGAAATGTAGACGGCACCGACCGCGCTGCGCTTCTGAAGGAGCTGGCAACCGCGGACGCCATCCTGGTTCGCTCTGCAACCCAGGTAGACGCCGAAGCAATCGCTGCTGCGCCAAAGCTGAAGGTCGTGGCCCGTGCCGGAGTCGGCCTCGACAACGTAGACATCAAGGCCGCCACCAACGCTGGTGTCATGGTGGTAAACGCTCCAACCTCAAACATCATCTCGGCGGCAGAGCTCGCCATCGGCCAGCTGTTCTCGCTGGCTCGATTCATCCCAGACGCCAACACCTCGCTTAAGGCCGGCGAGTGGAAGCGCAGCAAGTTCACCGGCGTCGAGTTCTATGAGAAGACCGTGGGCATTGTCGGCCTCGGCCGCATCGGCGCACTGGTCGCTCAGCGCCTCAGTGGCTTCGGTGTCGAGCTAATCGGCTACGACCCATACGTCACCCCGGCTCGCGCCGAGCAGATGGGTGTCAAGCTAGCCTCCCTCGATGAGGTCATGGCCCAGTCCGACTTCATCACCATCCACATTCCAAAGACTCCTGAGACCACCGGCCTGATTGGCAAGGAGCAGTTTGCCAAGGCAAAGAGCAACCTGCGCATTGTCAACTGCTCGCGCGGTGGCATCATCGACGAGACCGCACTCTACGAGGCGCTCTCCACCGGGCAGATTGCCGGTGCCGGCCTGGACGTATTCGTGCAGGAGCCACCAAAGGACAACCCGCTGCTGACCCTGCCAAACATTGTGGTCACCCCTCACCTGGGTGCATCCACCGATGAGGCGCAGGAGAAGGCGGGTATCTCTGTTGCAAAGAGCGTTCGACTGGCACTTGCCGGCGACCTGGTGCCAGACGCAGTAAACGTGGCTGGTGGCAACATCGACTCATCGGTGAAGCCAGGCATCGCACTGATGGAGAACATGGGCCAGATCCTGTTCGGCCTCTCCGGTGGCAACATCTCTTCCATCGAGGTGGAGGTTCGCGGCGAGATCGCGGCCCACGACGTATCGGTTCTCAAGCTTGCCGGCCTCAAGGGCTTCTACCAGAACGCTGTGACCGAGCAGGTTTCGTATGTGAACGCACCGCTGATGGCCGAGGCCCGCGGCGTTGACGTCAAGTTGACCGTGGACACCCTCAGCGAGGAATACCGAAACGTGACCACCATCAAGGCAACCCTCGGCGATGGCGCCACCGCAAGTGTTTCGGGAACCGTGATTGGACCAAAGCACCACCAAAAGATCGTGAACATCAACGGCTACGACGTAGAGCTGGCGCTGGCCGACCACTTCGTGCTGATGGTCTACACCGACCGCCCTGGCATCGTGGCCGTATATGGCAAGGCATTTGCCGACGCCGGCATCAACATCGCGGCAATGCAGATTGCTCGCGAGCAGAAGGGTGGCAAGGCGCTCTCTGTGATCACCGTGGACAGCAAGGTTGCCCCTGAGGTTCTCGAGGCCGTGCGCGTTGAGATTCAGGCAGATCAGATGCTGGCCATCGACATCAACCTTTAAGCATTAGCAAGAAACCCCCGGTCTCGTAAGAGGCCGGGGGTTTTGTCTTGCCGAGAAGTTACTTTTGCTTAGGAAGCACCCAAATAATAACGCTGGCTAGAGCCAGGAAGATCAGGGCTGCGCCACCCAGCATCGCGGTGTGCAGATTGGCGGAACCCGCAACCGATGCGCTGGTGTTGTGCGGGTTGACTGCGCTCACTAGGGCGACCAGCAGGCTGAGTCCCAATGCGCTTCCAAGCTGAACTGCAACGCTGACGATGCCCGAGGCGGCTCCCGAATCCTTCGGTTCAACGTTTGCGATACCGGCGGAGGTAAGCCGGATAGTTGAAGCTCCCTGGCCCAAGCCAATCAGCATCATCGGAAGTGCCAAGGTGAGGGTGTAGTCGCTGGTGCGAGTGGCGAAGCCGAGCAGGAAGGTGCCAAGCATTACCACTGCTAGGCCACCGGCCAGGAACGGTGCATTGCCAAACTTGCGGCTCAGTTTTGGAACAAACATGGCGATGGCGAAGCTGGCCAGGGTCATCGGTAGAAATGCCAACCCGGTTTCAAGCGGGGTCAGGCCTCGGGTGTTTTGCAGATACTGCGAACCGAAGAACCAGAAGCCAGCCATTGATCCCACGAACAAGAATCTGGCGCCATTGGCGGCGTTTCGCTGGGCGTTGTTTAGTAGGCGCAATGGCAGGAGCGGGCTCTCTACCTTGTCCTCGTGGCGAACAAACCAAACTAGGAACACCACACAGGCCGCGAGGCTGCCGAGCGTGACCGGGCTGCCCCAGCCAACCTCGGATGAGCTGACCAGCCCGTAAACCAGGGCCGTCATGCCGATGGTGGAGGTGATCGCTCCAAGGATGTCGAGGCGGCCCTTGTGTCGTTCGGTTTCGGTGAACACCACCGGCGCCAGCAATACAAGCGCAATTCCGATTGGCACGTTGATCAAGAACGCCCAGTGCCAGCCCAGGCTGCCGGCGATGAGCCCGCCCAGCACCAGTCCGAGGGTGGTTCCGCTACCGGTTACCGAACCGTAGACCGCTAGGGCACGGCCACGCTGTGGTTCGGCGGGAAAACTTACCGAGAGCAGGGCGAGTGTAGAAGGGGCGACAACTGCGGCGGAAAGTCCCTGAAGTAGGCGACCAATGATCAGGACCTCGGAGGTTGGCGCAATTCCCAGAATCAGTGAGGCTGCGGCGAATGCCGTGAGGCCGATGATGAAGGTGCGACGACGACCGTAGATGTCGCCCAGTCGGGCGCCCAGCAGCAGGAAACCACCGAAGGAGAGCATGTATGCGGTTTGCACCCAGGCCAATCCGGCGCTGGAGAAGTGCAAATCGTGCTGGATTAGAGGGAGCGTAGCGACGGCGATGGAGAGGTCCATCACCAGCATGAGGTAACTGAGGGAAACGACCGTGAGGGTCAGTCCGGGGCGATTTCTAGCTGGGGTTTGGCTGGTCATGCCTCAATAGTATTGGCTAAAACCTAACAGGTGAACTATTTTAGGCGTGAACCAGATACTGTTACTAACTGTTTATTTTTCGACGGCGTGGCCGGCTTCGATCCAGCCCAGAGTGCCACCGGCAACCGAAACCGCATCGATGCCGTTGGCGAAAAGCACGTCGGCACCCTTGGCGCTGCGGGCACCGGAACGGCAGATGACAAAAACGCGTCCGCCGTCTTCAACCTCGGCCAGACGGCTCTCCAGTTGGCCAAGCGGAATGTGGTGCGCGGTAGGTACGTGGCCCTCGGCAAATTCGTCGTCCTCGCGCACGTCAAGAACGTATGAGCCAGCTGCGATCTCGCGGGCTAGGTCTTCAACAGAAACTTCAACGGCCATGGGTGCTCCTCGGTTGCAATGCGAATAGGTCATTCAGAACTAAATACAACCTTAACCTAGATAGCTCGCCAGATCAGCCTTGGTATTTTTGATAGATGGACCCAACCGCCTGGATCAAAAAATACGACACCCCTAACTATGTCTATACCAAGGACGTGAACCAGTTTGTGGTGGAGTTTGTTGGTCCAATGCAGCCCGGTAAGGCAATTGACCTGGCCGGAGGCGAGGGGCGCAATGCGGTTTGGCTGGCGCAGCACGGCTGGCAGGTGGAGAACATCGATTTTGCGCAGAATGCCTTGGATAAGTACCTTGCCTTGGCAGCGGAGCGTGGGGTTAGCGAACGTTGTCTGGCCACCTGCGCATCTGCGCTGGAGTTCAGCAGCCAGCTAGCACCGGTGGATCTGGTTTTGGTGGCCTACCTCCACATTTACTCACACCAGTTTGAGGCCGCGATGGCAAATGCGGTGGCCTGCCTCAAGCCTGGCGGCACCCTGGTGGGAGTCTGGCACGCGCTGGACAACCTGCAGAGCGAACACCCGCACGGCCCCCAAAATCCGGATGTGCTGCCGTCGGTGGAGTCGTTGAGGGGTCTATGCGCGCGTTTGGGCATCGAGATCGAAACCCTCGAAAACCGTGATGGCAAAGTGCGCACCGATAATGGCCCAATGCCGTCGGTGACGGTGGTACTAAAAGGTAAAGTAATTGATAACAAACCTGCAGGAGCTTTAGATTGACTCGTGAATACAAGCTTGCCGTCATCGGTGGCGACGGAATTGGCCCAGAAGTAACCGCCTACGCCCTGCAGGCGCTAGAGGTGGCTACCCGCGGTTCGGGCGAGACCTTTGCGACCACCCAGTTTGACCTTGGCGCTCGCCGCTTTCACGCTACCGGCGAGACCCTCACCGATGCCGATCTGGCCAGCCTAAAAGAGCACGACGCAATTCTGCTGGGTGCAATCGGCGACCCTGCGGTACCGAGCGGTGTTCTAGAGCGCGGTCTGCTGCTGAAGCTTCGCTTTGCTTTCAACCACTACATCAACCTACGACCAACCAAGCTATTTCCCGGAGTGGTCAGCCCGCTTGCCAACCCCGGCAAGGTCGACTTTGTTGTGGTTCGCGAAGGCACCGAAGGCCCTTACGTGGGCAACGGTGGCGCCATTCGCGTTGGCACCCCGCACGAGGTGGCCAATGAGGTTTCTGTCAACACCGCATTCGGTGTTGAGCGCACCGTTCGCTACGCCTTCGAGCTTGCCTCCACTCGCGAGCGCAAGCAGGTGACGCTGGTGCACAAGCACAACGTTTTGGTTCACGCCGGCAGCATGTGGCAGAAGATCGTGAACCGAGTGGCCGAGGAATATCCGGCGGTCACACACAACTACTTGCACATCGATGCCGCGACCATCTTTATGGTTACCGACCCAGAGCGCTTCGATGTGATTGTCACCGACAACCTATTCGGTGACATTATTACCGACCTTGCAGCCGCCATCAGCGGTGGAATCGGTTTGGCCGCCAGCGGAAACATCAACCCCGATGGCGACTTCCCAAGCATGTTTGAACCCGTTCACGGTTCGGCTCCAGACATTGCTGGCAAGAACCTGGCAGACCCAACCGCCGCAATTCTCAGTGCAGCGATGCTGCTGAACCACCTTGGAAACTCGGTGGCAGCCGCCCGAATCGAGCACGCCGTGGCAGCCGATCTGGCTAGCCGTGGAAGTGCAAAGCGCAGCACCGACGAAGTAGCCAAGAGCATCTTCGCAAACCTCTAAAAGTTGTATGCCAATGGCGGCATGTATAGAAAGTGATTAATCATGGCCTACGAATGGACCATCGAAAAGAACCAAAACCCGCTTCCCGAAGCCGAGCGCGAGGCAATCCTCGCTAACCCGGTATTCGGTGCCAAGTTCACCGACCACCAGGTAGTTGTCACCTGGACCAAGGAAGACGGCTGGCACGATGCCAAGGTAATTCCTTACGGCCCAATCCTGATGGATCCTTCTGCAGCGGTGCTCCACTACGGCCAGGAAATCTTTGAGGGCATCAAGGCCTACCGTCACGCCGACGGCAGCATCTGGACCTTCCGCCCAACCGCAAACGCCGAGCGCCTGCAGCGCAGCGCCCACCGCATGGCTCTGCCAGAGGTGCCGGTTGAGATCTTCGTAGAGAGCCTTCGCAAGCTTCTGTCGGTTGATGGTGCCTGGGTGCCGCAGCCGGTAAACGAGAAGACCCTCTACATCCGTCCGTTCGAGATTGCGGCCGAGAACTTCCTCGGCGTTCGCGCTGCTCACCGCGCCGAATATCGCGTGATTGCATCTCCGGTTGGCCCATACTTCACCGGTGGCGTGAAGCCGGTAAAGATCTGGATTGCCCTGGATAGCGCTCGTGCCGGCAAGCACGGAACCGGCGAGGCCAAGACCGGTGGCAACTACGCCGCATCGCTTTTGGCGCAGACTGAGGGCTACGAAAACGGTTGCTCGCAGGTAATGTTCCTAGACGCCGAGACCGGCACGCACATCGAGGAGTTGGGTGGCATGAACCTATTCTTCGTTTACAAGGACGGTCACGTCGCAACACCGGCACTCGATGGCAACATTCTGCACGGCATTACCCGCGACAGCGTCATCACACTGATTCGCGACCGCGGGCTCAAGGTTGAAGAGCGTTTGATCACTCTGGACGAGGTTCGTGCCGGCGTAAACAGCGGCGACATCGTAGAAATGTTTGCCTGTGGCACCGCCGCCGTAATCACTCCGGTTGGCCAGTTGGCTAGCCGAATCGAGACCATCGGCGCGGCGGATCCTGAGCCTGGCGAACTAACTGTTTCGCTGCGCGAAGAGCTAACCGGCATGCAGTACGGACTGGTTCCAGACCGCCACAACTGGTTGGTCAAGCTAGTCGACTAATCCGGCAAGGCCTGGGCGCTGAGTTGGGGCAGCGGTAAACTTGAGGCATTATGTCGCTAATTACCGCTCCCTTTTCAACTGCAACCGGCGCCGACGTTAAGGTTCGTTTCTGCCCTTCGCCCACCGGCACCCCGCACGTTGGTTTGGTGCGCACCGCGCTGTTCAACTGGGCCTACGCTCGTCACACCGGCGGCACCTTTGTGTTCCGCATCGAAGACACCGATGCCGCCCGCGACAGCGAAGAGTCGTTCGAGGCCATCCTTGATGCGCTTCGTTGGCTTGGTCTCAACTGGGACGAGGGCATCGATGTTGGTGGCCCACACGAGCCTTACCGTCAGAGCCAGCGCAGCCACATCTACCTAGAGGTAATCGAAAAGCTAAAGGCCAGCGGTCACATTTACGAGAGCTACCTGACCGGCGAGGAGATCGATGCCCGCAACGAGGCCGCCGGTCGTGCCAAGCAGCTTGGCTACGACAACAGTGAGCGCGACCTAACCGAGAAACAGCGTGCCGCCTACCGTGCCGAGGGCCGAAGCCCAGCGCTGCGTCTGCGCGTGCCGGAGCAGGACATCACCTTCACCGATTTGGTTCGCGGCGAGATCACATTCCCGGCCGGTTCCTTCCCAGACTTCGTGGTGGTTCGCCCCAACGGCCAGCCGCTCTACACCCTGGTGAACCCGGTTGACGACGCCCTGATGGGTGTGACGCACGTGCTCCGCGGCGAGGACCTGCTCTCCAGTACTCCGCGCCAGATCGCGCTCTACAACGCCATGTACGAGGCCGGCATCACCGGTTTCATTCCGCAGTTTGGCCACCTGCCGTTTGTGATGGGTGAGGGCAACAAGAAGCTTTCCAAGCGCGACCCAGAGAGCAACCTGTTTCACCACCGCGACCGCGGCTTCATCCCTGAGGGCCTGCTCAACTACCTGTCGCTGCTGGGCTGGGGTCTAAGCGATGATCAAGATATCTTCACCATGGAAGAACTGATCGCAGCCTTCGAGGTTTCCAATGTCAACGGCAACCCGGCTCGCTTCGACCAGAAGAAGGCAGACGCCATCAACGCTGCCCACATCCGCCTGCTCTCGGCCGACGACTTCAAGAACCGCCTGATTCCATACCTGCAGTCCGCGGGTCTGGTCGGTCACCAGCTAACCGCAGAGCAGGAAGCAATTCTTTCCGCCGCTGCGCCACTGATTCAGGAGCGAATCGTGGTGCTCTCGGAGGCCGCCCCGATGCTTGGATTCCTGTTCAAGACAGCAAACGAGATTGTGGTCGAGGACGATGCCAAGGCTGGGTTGCCCGAAAACGCCGCAGCGATTGCCGCGGCATCGGTTGCCGCACTCGAGCCAATTGCCGACGCAGACTTCAAGACTGAAGCGATCCAGAACGCGCTGCAGGCTGCGCTGATCGAGGGGCTGGAGCTGAAGCCTCGAGTGGCCTTTGGTCCGGTTCGCACCGCCATCAGCGGCCGACGAGTTTCGCCTCCACTGTTTGAGAGCATGGAGATTTTGGGCAAGGCCGAGAGTCTCGCTCGACTAAACGCGTTTGCTCAGAGCGCCTAAATTCCGTAAGATAGAGAGTCGAGTCTGATGCCTTCGGGCCTCGGGCCCGGTTCATACTTTGGGGTATGGTGTAATTGGCAACACGGAGGTTTCTGGTACCTTTGTTCTTGGTTCGAGTCCAGGTACCCCAGCAATGAAAATGGTCCACGATGTGGGCCGTTTTTTGTTTAATCGGGCTACATGTGTAGGCTGATGCCACGGCATCTTGCCTTTGAATATCGGGGGATATTTTGAATATGAAACAAATTTTCGTGAATAGCAATCAGGCAGTTTTCAATCTCTGTTAGCGTGGCGCGGGCGTCGTTTCCTCACCTGCGCAAAGGCAGAAGGGCGATCATTCAGGCGGGTGAATTATCGCTTCCCGTCGGCGTTACCCTTCTAGCCGGATTCAATGGGGCAGGTAAAACCACGCTTCTTTCTGCCTTGTCTCAAGGTGAAACTTCTGCAATCTGGTCTGCCGACCAGGCCGGTGATGCCAGGCCAAGGGTTGTATACATGCCGCAGTTTGGCGGATACGTGCCGCATTTGACCGTTGAAGAAAACCTCAAATATGTGGCTATTCTCACAGAGTCAAAGACCTCCAAGCGTCCAGCTTTGAAGCCTGAAACCCTGATGCAGATGTGCAACCTGACGAAATTGGCGCGTTTAAGGGCATCCCGATTGAGTGGTGGCCAACAAAGATCGCTTAGCTTGGCTTGTGCGCTCATGCAGCAGCCGAATATCTTGCTACTTGACGAGCCCACTACGGGTTTAGATTTCGAGCAATCTCGACAGGTTGTCGGGCAAATAAGACAGGTTTCATTGGCAATGCCAGTCCTTGTTGCAACCCATGATTTCGGTGCATTCCACTTTGCGCTGTCATCCGCTTTGTGGATAGACGATGCTGGGAATCTTCTACGGAAGGACCTTTCTCGACATTCACCGGGTTTTGATTCAGTGTCCGGGGCCTCAGATGGTTTTTAGCGTCAAACGATTTTTGGGTTTAGTTTTCCGGCTACGCAACCCGATGCTGTTGCTTGCGTTTTGTCAAATGACTGTGACCATTTTGGCTCAATTGAGTGATCTTGCTTCACCCATCAGAGCTGCGGTGAGCATTGATCTGGAGGTAAATCGCTTACTTCCGATTTTCGGGCCACTCGCTGCTGGAATTGTGGCGGCGATGGTTCATGAGACATTCGGCGGATTAAAGTTTCTCCCACCACGCTCTAAAGGGAACCTAATTTGGTCGCAATTTCTTATTGCATTCATTCCAGTTTCGCTTGGGATCGGAGCTACTTGGTGTGCCGGCCAAATTCAATCTTTATTGGGTGGCTATGCGTCGGAGCAGTATCAGTCTCTTTACCTTTTGGCCTGGCTATCAATGGCGCAATGTATCGCGATTGGCTGTGCCCTTGGCGTCTTGATTGAATCCCGTTTCATCGGTCTAATTGCTGCAAGTTTCACGTATGTTTTTACGCTCGTGGCTATCGTCAAGTTCCCGGCGCATGCGCAACCATTGGCAGGGCTATTCCCGATAGAAGTCAATACTTGGGTTTCGCTGAGTGCTTTCGGAGTTGCAGCTTTGGCATTTTGGTATGGAGTCTCTTCTATCGCGCTCATAGGAATAGCCACGCTAAAAGTTGGATCTCAAAATGCTAAAAAGTTCATAGTCGCTAGTGTGAGCTTTTCGATTTTGGCGGGCTTTCTAGCCGCATCTGTTCCTCTAACAAGCCTGAATATGAAACCTTGGTTATCACTCAACTGCGCTCAGGCATCCGATAGGCGAGTTTGTGTACAACCCGGATATGAGTTTTATAGGAGCTATGCCGCCGACGAAGTCACCCGTGTTGTTCAAAAAATGGGTGGCTTCGGAAATACGTGGCAAGTCTCACATGAACCTCGAGGCATAGGCGAACGCATCGAATTTGGGATTTGGGAATTCCACTTGGATCAAGTAGCAGTTTCGAAGGCTCGACTCCCAGATGTGATTAGGCAAGACATCGTTGAGTCGAACTTTATTTGCTCAAAAAGCGACATTCGACCCATGGCAAATGTGTTCGCAACACTTCCATTTGAAAGTTACTTATTGGGTCGCCAGGGGCATTTCACTCAAATGATCCCCGAGCAGAATATTTCAGAATTTAAGGCGGCAATGAAATTTCTCAACTCGCGTACGAGTAATCAAATTGAATTTTGGGTAAGTGGGCATTATCAAGCCATGAGACTCTGCAAACTCACATTTGCGGATTACAGGGCTTAGATGTATCTGAGAATGAAGGCATTGAAACCAACCTGGTTTTGGCTTGTGTTTATGGCGATAAATCTTTGCCTGCTTGTACTCCCGCCGGTGGACGTTAAAAATAACTGGATGAGCGGCCTCACCGTTCCAGGCAGAACAGTTTTTCTTCTATTGATCTGTCAATCAATAGGTTCGGTCGCAGTACCTTCAGATTTAGCGAGAAACAGCAGGAACATTCTTGGAAAGCCAGAGGCAATTTTCCGAGCCGGACTTGTGGTGGCTTTAATGTCGACCACATTTTGGTTAGTAAGTTTTTTGTTTCCAAAATCAGGCTCGTTTTACACATTTACCCAACTTCAAGGCGTGCGGTTTATCGCGCTGTTTGAGGGACTCGCGCTAATAGGTTTTGCGCTTCTTGGCGTTCAAACTGGTTGGTGGCTGTCGACGATCTACTACCTATTTTGTGTGTTTGGAGTCCCTCCTACAGGTGCACCATTGAGCCGATTCGCCGTGGTTTTTCAAGATGGCAACTCAAGATATTCTTGGGCTATCGCGATTGGGTGCCTTCTATTAGGGTTTGTTTTTCAGACGCTGAATTGGCGGCGCCGTTTTTTTGTTTAATCTCCTTTGATGGTTTTTAGAGCTCAAATTTGGCTGATAGTCGACTGCTAGAAAATAGTAATGACAGTTACCGAAGTGCTAAACCAAGCCGTTTCCACCGAACCAGGCCTCGACTTGGCGCAGTCGATTCAGCAGATGATTGTGCAGGTGGTTTGGAACTTCTTTTGGGGCCAGGCCTATTGGGTGATACCGCTTTTCGTCATCTACCAGGTTGCCACCTGGCCCATAATGGGTCGGGGTCCCGAGGACCGTAGTCGCGATGAGTGGCGAGGCTTCAAATACGAAGCCAGAAACCAGGTGATGCAAAACGCCAGCCACCGTTGCGAGGCCTTGATGTTCCTAACTTTGTTTAGATGCAAGCAGGCGGCGGCCGAGGCTGATCACATAATTCCGTGGTCCAAGGGCGGTCCCACCGTGGTGAGTAACGGCCAGGCGCTTTGCCGTTTTCATAACCGCAGCAAGGGCTCAAAGCAGCTGCCTTGGTGGCATGTTCTCCGCCTTGAGAAGCGCCGGAAAGCTTATTTTCCAGAGGGTGTTCCGGTGCGAGTTCACGCGGTGATGACCGAGCAAGACAAGGCGGCTCGACTGGCTTGGCAAGCAGCCAGAGATGCGCGTGGTCGTGGCAGGTTCTAGGCTGGGGCTATGAGCAAGTATGCCCCCGAGGAAGTTGAACGCTACCTGGCCGAGTCGCCGGAGCGATACCGGCAGCCGCTGCGGCGAATCATGGACATCCTGCACACCGAGCTGGGAATTGCTCCAATAATCAGTTACCAGATCATCGGGTTTCGTATAGTGGGCAGCTACGGAATCTACATTTCTGCGTGGAAAGACCACATGAGTTTCCACGGCGGGCACTTTCTAGAACCGCTGGCGGACGAGCATCCCCAATGGTTCACGCGCAAGGGCGCAACCCTGTGGTTTCAGGACGAGCCCGAACTGCCAATCGAGGCAATCCGTGCCGTGATTTCCGCCAGGTTCGCCAGTATTCCTTCCGAGAAACTTCCAACGAAGTAACTCGCGAGGTAGTCGCTAGAACTCGGCGGAGTCGCCAACCTGCAGGAACTGGAAGCTGCCGCCGCCGGCCTCGGTGACCGCCTGGATGCGACCATTATTCAGTTGGTGGCCAAAGTCGCTGAGGTGGATGTTGTGAGTTGCAAAACACTTGGTCGGCTTTACCGCGGCCACAAAGTCCATGACCTCGCTAATCTTTAGCCAGGGCGCGCTGGATGGGCAGGCGAGCACCTCAACCGGGCGGTCCGGAGTGGTGAAGGAGTCGCCCGGGTAGTAGAGCTTGTCGTTGATCATGACACCGGTGTTGTGGATCAGCGGCATGCTTCGGTGAATCTCGGCGTGCATGGTTCCAAAGAACTCCAGCTTGAACTCGCCAAGCTGGTGTAGGTCGCCGTGATAAACCGGGGTGGCATTGAAGCGGTCGCCGCCCTCAGCCGCGGCTAGACGCTGGCAGACCTCGTCGGTGCCCAAAATCTTGACTCCAGGATTGTTAGCGAGAATGCGGTCCAGCTGGGCCTCGGAGCAGTGGTCGTCGTGGGTGTGAGTGATCACAACGGCATCCACGTTGGTCATATTGTCCATCGGTTCGGTGTAGACACCAGGGTCCAAAATCAAACGGTGTTCGTTCACAATAATTTCGAGGCAGGCGTGGCCGTGTTTAACTATGCGCATGCTCCTAACCTAGTCTTATTCCCATGGAGCAGCACATGAATTCTGATCACGCCCACGATGAGCATTTGGCCCATCACTCGGAATCTAATCCGATGGCATCCGAGGGCCGGGCAATCATCAATGACTGCAAAATGCATCCCTATGAGCAGTGTGGCTGCCCGCCCGAACACCGATTTGGGCACATCCCGACCGAGGCGGAACTGTCCGCCTACCAGGCCGCAAACTCTACTGGTGCCCACGGCACCCATGCCGGTCACGCCGGGCACGAGGGTCACACCGGTCACGAGGGTCACGCCGGGCACGACCCCCGAATCTTCAAGCGTCAATTTTGGCTTGCTCTGGTTCTGACCATTCCGACCATTGTGCTTTCGCCGATGTGGATGGAATGGCTGCACTTTTCCATTTCGTTCCCACTGAGCAGCTTTGTGCCCGGACTCTTCGGCACCGCTCTGCTGGCAACTGGAGGGCGGGTATTCCTCAAGGCCGGTTGGCAAGAGATAAAGTCCCGCAAGCCGGGAATGATGGCGCTTATCTCCCTGGCGCTCGTTGTGGCCTTCGGCTATAGCCTGTTCCTGCTGATTGCCCAGTTGGCTCACCTCGGTTTTACCGGAATGGATTTCTGGTGGGAGCTGGCCGCGCTAATCACCATCATGTTGCTTGGCCACTGGATCGAAATGTCATCCGTGATGCGGGCTCAGAACGCCGTTGGCGAGCTGGCAAAACTGATTCCCGATGTGGTGGAGGTGCTCGAAGACGGAGTGCCGATCAAGACCTCCGCCAAGACGCTGGAGGTTGGCGACATCGTGTTGGTACGCACCGGCTACTCCATTCCCGCGGATGGCGTGATTGTCGCCGGAAACTCGCGCGTCAACGAGGCGATGCTGACGGGCGAGAGCGCGGCCGTTCACAAGGGCCCTGGCGATCAGGTCTTCGGCGGAACCATCAACGCCGTATCGGGCAGAGCCCAGACCATAATCAATGCCCCGCTGGGCGATGCTGAATTCGACCTGCCGCTGGGAGCGCTCACCGTGCGCGTGACCGCGGTGGGGGAGCAGAGCGTCATCAGCAACATCATGCGAATGGTTGCAGAGGCTCAGAAGAGCAAGAGTCAGACCCAGCGCCTAGCCGACAGAGCGGCCGGCTGGCTGTTCTATGCGGCGCTCGCGGTTGCTGCGGTGACTGGGCTGGTTTGGACCCTGGTCGGCCACCAGAGCCCATCTTTCATCTTGGAGCGAGTGGTTACCGTTCTGGTCATCGCCTGTCCGCATGCGCTTGGGCTCGCCATCCCGCTGGTGACCGCAATCACCACCGATAACGCGGCACGAAATGGCGTGCTGATTCGCAATCGCATCGCCTTCGAGGCCACCCGAAAAGTGGACACAGTTCTGTTCGACAAAACTGGAACCCTCACAACGGGTGAGCGTGGCTTCGTGTCTGCCCATATCACCCGAAGCGGTGGCGTGGCAAACGATGATGAGCTAATTGCGGTTGCTGCCGGTGCCGAGCGCGACTCGGAACACTCGCTAGCAGGGGCAATCTTGGCTGAGGCCAAAAAACGTGACATCGCACCAATTGACCTGAAAGACCTGATGACCATTCCTGGCATAGGTGTCTCCGGTCGCTTCGAGGAGTTCCGAGTTTCGGTCGGTGGACCGGCACTGCTAACCAAGAATCGCATCGACATCGATGTGCAAGATCTCTACGCCGCCGATGCCGCAAACTCGGCCGGCTACACGGTGGTTTACGTGGTTCGTGACACCCTGCTGCTGGGTTTCATAGCGGTCGGTGATGTGATCAGGTCAACCAGCGCGGATGCGGTTTGGGAACTGCAGCAGCTTGGGAAGAAGGTGGCACTGCTCACCGGCGACGCGCACGGCGTGGCCAGAGCGGTGGCTGAAAAGCTGCACATTGATGAAACCTACGCTGAAGTTTTGCCAGCCCAAAAGGCCGAGGCAGTTGCCGCACTGCAGGCCAAGGGCAGGGTAGTGGCGATGGTCGGCGATGGCATCAATGACGCTCCTGCTCTCAGCCAGGCCGATGTGGGAATTGCCATCGGTTCTGGAACCGACGTGGCGGTCGAGGCTGCCGACATCGTGCTGATCTCGTCAGACCCAGAATCGGTGGCTAAGGCAATCCGTCTGGCCAAGCGTTCCTACGCAAAGATGGTGCAAAACCTATGGTGGGGTGCCGGCTATAACTTGGTTGCAATACCGCTTGCGGCCGGTGTGCTTCAGCCGGTGGGAATCGTATTGTCTCCGGCATTGGGTGCAATCCTGATGTCGCTTTCCACCGTCATCGTGGCAGCCAACGCGCAGCTGCTGCGCCGCAAGGCTTAGCCCATGGTTGTGCCAACTGAAGTTGCTGGGGCCACCCAGTCCAGGCCGATAGGTGTCTTGATCAACCCGGCTTCGGGCAGAGGCCGTGGTAAAAAGCTGGGGGCTGCGGTCTGGCAGACGCTGGCTGACTGCGGTGTCGCCACTGTAAACCTCGCTGGCGGAAGCTACGAGAATGACCTGGCAAACGCCCGGGCCGCGGTGGCTGCCGGTTCGATCTCGGCCCTGCTTGTGGTTGGCGGCGACGGCATGGTTCACCTTGGTGTCAACGCCTGTGGCAACACCGCGGTGCCGCTGGCCATTGTGGCAACCGGAACCGGAAATGATTCCGCGGCCACGCTTGGGCTGCCCATCGGCGACCCCGCAGCTGCGGTTAGGGTTGCCCTAGAAAACCTGGCTGCACCAAGATCGGTAGACATTTTGGAATGTTCCAGCAGCAAGGGAAACTGGCTGGCTTTTGGAACCGTGTCTGCCGGGTTTGATGCCCTGGTGAACCAGAAGGCCAACGACCTGCGATTTCCCAAGGGGCCATCTCGCTATCAGGTGGCGCTGATTCTTGAGCTGTTGAAGTTTCGCGGAATCCACTATCGGGCGGTCATCGATGGCAAGCCCAGGGAAATCGACGCCATGCTGTGTGCGGTTGCCAACGCACCGAGATTTGGTGCCGGCATGATGATTGCGCCGCATGCCAAGGTGGACACTGGAACACTCGAGCTCTTCATCGTGCACAAGATTTCGCGACTTGAACTGCTCAAGGTTTTTCCCAAGGTCTACTCGGGGCGGCACGTCACGCACCCGGCGGTAGAGTTCGTCACCGCCTCGGAATTGACCCTGGAATGTGGCGATCGACCGATTTTTGCCGACGGCGAATACGCCGGCAGGTCGCCCCTCAACGTCAAAGTGCGTGACGGTGGGTTGAGGGTCTGTGCCCCTCGGCTTGCTTGAGGCTGACATAAGTGGCATAATAGTCAGGTTGCTCAAACGGCCCCATCGTTTAGCGGCCTAGGACGCTGCCCTCTCACGGCAGTAGCAGGGGTTCAAATCCCCTTGGGGTCACGATACTCGCTCTTGGTTGACGTAAGTCCCGGGAGCGAGTTTCCTTTTAAGCCCGGTTTCCGCCAATTTTAGGATCGCCAGGCACAGGCCTAGGCGGTCTGAAATTCGTCTTTGCGCCTGGCGTGCAGCACCGAAAGGGTCAGGATTGCGCCCACCGGACCAAGGGCAATCAGCGATAGCCCGCTGTACATCACGCTGGCAAGAATCACGCCGCTGGTAGCCCCGCCAAACGCTCCGCTGAAGCTCTGCAGCGAGTCGGATAGTCCCTGAACGTTGGTCTTTTCTTCGGTGCTGAGTGAGCTGGTCAGCAGTGCAGACCCAGCCACAGTGGCAGCCGACCAGCCGAGGCCAAGCAGCAGCAGCCCGATCGACAGGCTAATGCGATCCATGTCACCAAGGGCGCAGAAGAGCAGCGAAATCACCAGGATCACCTGGGCCCCCACGATGGTTCGGACCGGACCCAGCCGGTCGCTCAACCACCCAAAGATGGGGCTGAATGCCCACATTCCCGCCACGTGCAGGCTGATTGTGAACCCAACGATGACCAGCGAGAAACCCATTCCTCGCATGTGCACGGTGGTCATGCTCATCACTGCCACCATCACCATGTGGCTAAGTGCAATGGTCAGCACCGCGTAGCGCGCCTTGGCGTTGACCCGCAGGATGCCGAGAGCGGCTCGGAAAGAAGCCTTGGGGCGCAAGCCGGTCTTGTTTGGATCCAGCTGGCGCGCGGTAAGCAGTGGGTCTGGGCGTAGCCCAATCAGGAATGCGATGGCACCCGAGGCCTGAGCGGTCATGGTGATAAGGAACGGCCCAGTCAGATGCGGCATGTGCAACCAGGCGCCGATCGCTGCCCCCGGCTCAAGCAGATTTGGGCCAATCACGGCACCGATGGTGGTGGCCCAAACCACCAGCGAAAGGTCGCGTCCGGCGCTGCGCACTGCCGGAAGGTCGGTGGCGGTAAACCTGGCCTGCAGGCTGATTGCGCTGGAGGCACCGATGAGCAAGAACGCCAAAATCAGCAGTGGGAAGGAGTGCGCGTACCCCGCCGAGATGGCAAGCAGCGAACCCAGAATCGCCACCAGACCGCCACTCACCAGCGCAACTCGGCGACCTCGGGCTGCGGCCAAACGCGCAAGGGGAAAAGCGATGAAGGCGGTGCCCAGGGTTGAGAAAGTTGCCGCGGCACCGGCCCAGGCTTCGGTGCCCGATAGCTCGGCCGCCAGCAGTGCGCCAATCGAGAAAGTTGCGCCCACTCCGAAACCGGCCAACATCTGGCCTGCCATCAGGGTGCGAAGTACGCGTTTTTGCAGTTTTTCCAGATCGAGCGATGTCATGCTTTGAGCCTATTGGGGAAGGCGAAGCAGGCCAAAACGGTTAGAATTGTGGTTCAGGCAAACAGAGGTGTTTTTATGACTAACAAGCCGCTTACGCTGGCCGAAAAAGTTTGGAACGATCACGTGGTGGTCAAGGGCGAAAATGGCGCCCCAGACCTCATCTACATCGACCTCCACCTGGTTCACGAAGTGACCAGCCCGCAGGCATTTGACGGCCTGCGCCTGTCTGGCCGCCCGGTTCGTCGCACCGACCTCACCATTGCCACCGAGGACCACAACACCCCAACTCTGGCAATCGACAAGCCAATCGCCGATGCCACCAGCCGCACCCAGATCGAAGCGCTTCGCAAGAACTGTGCCGAATTCGGTGTTCGCCTGCACTCGCTCGGCGACAAAGAGCAGGGCATCGTCCACGTGGTGGGCCCACAGCTTGGTCTTACTCAGCCTGGCATGACCGTGGTCTGTGGCGACTCCCACACCTCCACCCACGGCGCCTTTGGCTCGCTGGGTATCGGCATCGGTACCTCCGAGGTGGAGCACGTCCTTGCCACCCAGACTCTGTCGCTCAAGCCTTTCAAGACCATGGCGATCAACGTCGAGGGCACGCTGCGTCCGGGCGTAACTGCCAAGGACATCATCCTTGCCGTAATCGCCAAGATCGGCACCGGCGGTGGCCAGGGCTACGTGCTGGAGTACCGCGGCAGCGCCATCCGTGCACTGAGCATGGAGGGTCGCATGACCATCTGCAACATGAGCATCGAGGCCGGTGCTCGTGCCGGAATGGTGGCTCCAGACCAGATCACCTTCGACTTCGTCAAGGGACGCCCGCACGCTCCTGAGGGTGCCGACTGGGATGCCGCGGTCGAATACTGGAAGACTCTGCCAACCGATGAGGGCGCAGTCTTTGACGCCGAGGTGAACATCGACGCCAACACCCTGGACCCATTTGTGACCTGGGGTACCAACCCTGGTCAGGGCATCAGCCTGCTGGACAGCGTTCCAAACCCGGCAGACATCACCGATGCCAACGAGCGTCAGGCCGCCGAGAGCGCGCTGAAGTACATGGATCTGACTCCGGGAACCCCGATGAAGTCGATCGCAGTCAACACCGTGTTCATTGGATCCTGCACCAACGGTCGTATCGAAGACCTTCGTGCGGCCGCAACCGTGATTCAGGGTCGCACCAAAGCAAACGGCGTGACCATGCTGGTTGTGCCCGGTTCGGCCAAGGTTCGTCTGCAGGCCGAGGCCGAGGGTCTCGACAAGATCTTTACCGACTTCGGCGCCGAGTGGCGTTTTGCCGGCTGCAGCATGTGCCTGGGCATGAACCCAGACCAGCTGGCACCGGGCGAGCGCGCGGCTAGCACCAGCAACCGCAACTTCGAGGGACGCCAGGGCAAGGGCTCGAGAACCCACCTGGTTTCGCCAGTGGTGGCAGCAGCCACTGCGGTTCGCGGAACCCTCTCGAGCCCAGCAGACCTAGACCCGCTGCACCCACTGACCACCGGCATCGCAACCCTGGGAGAGAACTAATGGAAAAGTTTGAAGTCTTCACCGGTACCGCGGTTCCGCTTCGTCGCAGCAACGTAGACACCGACCAGATCATTCCGGCGGTCTACCTAAAGCGCATCACCAAAACCGGCTACGACGACGCACTGTTTGCTGCCTGGCGCGGCGAGCCAGACTTCATCCTGAACCAGCCTCCCTACCAGGCCGGCCAGGTGCTGATTGCCGGAGCCGACTTCGGCACTGGTTCCAGCCGCGAGCACGCCGTTTGGGCACTGCGCGACTACGGCTTCAAGGCGGTTTTCTCGTCCAAGTTCGGAGACATCTTCCGCGGCAACTCGGGCAAGCAGGGCCTGGTTGCCGGCGTAATCTCCGAGGCGGACACCGAGGCTATCTGGGATGCCATCGAGGCACAGCCAGGCATTGCGGCAACCGTTGACCTAAAGGCACAGACACTCAGCGTGGGCAGCCTAACCGTTCCTTTCCAGATTGACGAATACACTAAGTGGCGTCTGCTGGAGGGCCTAGACGACATCGGTCTAACCCTTCAAAACGAGCAGTCGATCACCGAGTTTGAGGCAAAGCGTCCATCGTTCAAGCCAAAGACTCTTCCAGCCAAGGGAGTCTAATGAGCCAGATCACCGTCGTAGGTGGTAAGCCGCTCAAGGGTCGAGTCGACCTAAAGGGTGCCAAGAACCTGGTGACCAAGGCTATGGTGGCTGCGCTTTTGGGCGAGTCGCCGAGTGTGCTGAAAGACGTGCCTCGCATCAGCGACGTAGACGTTGTCCAGCGCCTACTCCAGTTGCACGGTGTTGCCATCGACTTCGCCGAGGACGGCACAATGCACCTCGACCCGCGCGGTGTGAAGAGTGCACGCATGGTAGACATCGATGCCCACGCCGGCTCGAGTCGAATCCCAATTCTTTTCTGCGGCCCGCTACTGCACCAGCTGGGCGAGGCCTTCATTCCTGGCCTGGGTGGCTGCCACATTGGCGACCGCCCGGTCGACTACCACTTCGAGGTGCTGCGCAACTTTGGTGCAGTGATCGAATCGCTCGAGAACGGCACCCGGCTAACTGCCCCGCGCGGCCTTACCGGCGCCAAGATCGAACTGCCTTACCCATCGGTGGGCGCCACCGAACAGGTGCTGCTGACCGCCGTGCGTGCCGAGGGCAAGACCGAGCTTTCCGGTGCTGCAATCGAGCCCGAAATCATCGACCTCATTGCCATTCTGCAGAAGATGGGCGCAATCATTTCGGTCGATTCGGACCGCGTGATTCGCATTGAAGGCGTGAAGTCGCTGGGCGGCTACAACCACCGTGCGCTGTTTGACCGCAACGAGGCCGCCAGCTGGGCCGCCGCGGCACTGGCAACTCAGGGCGACATCTTTGTCGGTGGCGCACGCCAAAACGAGATGATGACCTTCCTGAACGTATTCCGCAAGGTTGGCGGTGCCTTCGAGATTGAAGACGACGGCATCCGCTTCTATCACCCGGGCGGCAAGCTCAAGTCGGTTGTCATCGAAACCGATGTACACCCTGGCTTCATGACCGACTGGCAGCAGCCGCTGGTGGTTGCGCTCACTCAGGCCGAGGGGCTCAGCATCGTGCACGAAACCGTATACGAAAACCGCTTCGGCTTCACCGATGCCCTAAATCAGATGGGCGCGCAGATTCAGATCTATCGCGAGTGTCTGGGAGGCACCTCGTGCCGCTTTGGTCAACGCAACTTCAACCACAGTGCGGTCATCAGCGGCCCCTCCAAGCTAAAGGGTGCCGACATCCGGGTCCCTGACCTGCGTGGCGGGTTCTCGCACATGGTTGCGGCGCTGGCGGCAGAGGGCATTTCTAACGTGACCAACGTGCAACTGATTTCGCGCGGCTACGAGAACTTCCTTCAGAAGCTCACCGATCTGGGTGCCGACTTTACCTACACCGAATAGGGGCGACGATGGCAAAGAAACGGGGCAGCCTGCCCATGCCAGAGTTCAAGTCGAAAGAGCGTCACGCCAGCCTAAACGCCATTGCCAGCTTCCTGATTCCTATCGTCCGGGGCATGTTTCGGCTGAGGGTGCGCGGCATCGAAAACCTTCCTAAAACCGGTCCATACGTACTGGTAAGCAACCATGTCACTAACGTGGACCCGCTGGTGGTTGCCTATCTGGTGTACGTAAAACTGGGCCGGGCACCGCACTTTTTGGCCAAGGAGAGCCTGTTTCGCATTCCTGTGGTCGGCAAGCTTTTGCTGGCGGCCGGGCAGATTCCGGTTTACCGCACCTCCGGGCAGCGCAATGACGAACCGCTTCGGGCGGCCCACAAATTCTTGGAAAACGGCCACACCATAGCCATTTTTCCGGAGGGCACACTTACCCGCGAACCAAACCTCTGGCCAATGCGGGGCAAGACCGGCGCGGTTCGGCTAGCGCTGGACACCAGCGTCCCGGTCTATCCAATGGCCCACTGGGGCAGCCATGAAGTCCTGCCACGCTACGGCAGCAAGTTCCGCCCCGGTTTCTGGAAAAAGGTAGACGTGCTCATCGGTGAGCAAATCAATCTGGATGCCTTCCGTGGTCCTCAATTGAGCCCCGCGCAGGTTGCGGAGGCAACCAATCTGGTGATGCAGAGCATCACCAAACTTGTGGAGGAACTGCGCGGTGAAAAGGCTCCAGACACGCTGTACGACCCGGTACGCGAAGGTCAGAGCGCCACTGGTAACTTTGTGAAGGCTCAAAAATCCGGGTCGAAGCAAGTGGGTAGCAATTGAGTAAGTTTGCCGTGATGGGCGCGGGTTCTTGGGGAACCACATTCGCCAAGGTTTTGGCCGATGGTGGCAACGATGTTGTGCTCTGGGCCCGGCGCGAAGATGTGGTCGAGGACATCAACGACCACCACCGCAACGGCGACTACCTGCCCGGAATCGACCTACCCACCTGCCTCACGGCAACCACGGACGCCATCGAGGCACTACGCGACGCCGACCAGGTCTATCTGAGTGTGCCATCGTCGGCACTGCGTCAGAACCTCGAGGCCTGGGGTGCGCACATCCCAAAGAACGCCATTGTGGTCTCGCTCATGAAGGGCGTCGAGCAAGACACCCAGATGCGCATGAGCGAGGTAATCGAAGACGTGCTCAACTGGCCAAAGCCACAGATCTGCGTGGTATCCGGCCCCAACCTCTCTGCCGAGATTGCCCAGGAGCAGCCAACCGCATCGGTGGCGGCCTGCAGCAGCGCGGCCAATGCGGCGGCGGTTGCCAGCGCAGCAACCAACGACTACTTCACAACCTTCACCAACCGCGATGTCATAGGCACCGAATTTGGCGGCATCCTGAAGAACCTGATTGCGGTTGCCATCGGTATCGTCAATGGTGTCGGCTACGGCCAAAACACCAAGGCGTCCATCATGACTCGCGGCTTGGCCGAGATCAGTCGGTTCGCGGTTGCCTACGGCGCAAAGCCAAACACCATGGTCGGTCTGGCTGGCCTGGGCGACCTGATTGCAACCTCGGAGTCTCCGCTCAGCCGTAACTTCAGGGCCGGCGAAATGCTCGGCAAGGGCTTCTCCAAGCGCGAGGTGCTGCGCCGCCTGAGCCAGACCGCCGAGGGGCTGAATTCGGTGGCGCCGGTTCTAGAACTTGCCGCTGCCAAAGGCGTCTCGATGCCCATCGTGGAGCAGGTTCAACTGGTGATCGACGGCAAGCTAAAGCCCAAGGACATCGCTCCACACCTGATGGGCGAAGACGAAGCGCCCCAGGGCGAATAGGCGAGGCAGACATGACAGCGGTTTCGGAACCGGGCGCAATTGTGCAGCAGGGCGGCCAGCGCAAACTCAAAGTCGCCATCCTCTTTGGAGGGCGTTCCTCGGAGCACAGCATCTCCTGCGCCACGGCGGCCGGAGTATTAGGAGCAATCGATCGCAGCAAGTACGAGGTGGTGCCGATTGGCATCACCCGCGACGGAATTTTTGTTCCGGCCGAAGATTCGGTGTCGCGCTGGGCACTTAGTGATGGCCCGCTTCCCGTGGTCGAGTTTGAGGGTTCACGAGTTGATTTTGCCATGAATGGCTCTCGTGAGGCTTTTGTCACCGATGCCAGTGGCCTCAGCTGGTCGCTTGGCTGCCTGGACGTGGTGTTTCCGGTGCTGCACGGTCCGTTCGGTGAGGACGGCACGATGCAGGGCTTCCTGGAGTTGGCCGGTCTGCCCTATGTGGGCAACGGGGTCTTTGCCTCGGCCGCCGGCATGGACAAAGAATTCAGCAAGGCGCTGTTCTTGCAGGCCGGCGTTCCGGCAACCCCGCACGTGGTCATCCGCTCCGCCGACTGGTCGCGTATCGAGGCCCGCGACGAAATCCTGGCTAAGGTTGCCGATCTGGGTGGCACGCCATTATTTGTGAAGCCCGCCCGAGCCGGTTCATCGGTGGGGGTCAGCAAGGTCAAGCACCTCGACGGCTTTGCCGCCGCCGTTGACCTTGCACTGGAGCATGACAGCAAGTGCGTGGTTGAGCACGGACTGATTGGCCGCGAAGTTGAGTGCGCGGTGCTTTCCAGCCACGATGGGGGACCGGCGCGAGTTTCGGTGGCCGGCGAAATCATCGTAAAGGGTCGCGATTTCTACGATTTTGAGGCAAAGTACCGCGATGAATCCGCGGTCGATCTTGTGATTCCAGCCCAGTTGAGCACCGCCGAACTTTCCGAAATGCAGACTCTGGCTCGTCGTGCCTTCGAGGCGCTCGGCGGCCATGGCCTGGCCCGAGTTGACTTCTTCTTAACGGCCGATGGCTTCTTCATCAACGAGATCAACACCATGCCGGGTTTCACTCAGTACAGCATGTACCCCTCGCTGTGGGGTGCCACGGGCATTGCCTATCCGGACCTGATCGACGAACTTATTCAGCTTGGGTTGAACGCCAAGCGCTAGTTGGACTTTGGCTCCACGCAGCGTCGTCGCCGGTTAGGTCACAATTTGATAACGAATTTGGAAGCCGTTAACTTTCCTGACCCTTGAGGTTTGCCAGTCGCAAGATTCTAGTAACTTGCTGAATCTAGATTCATCGGGAACACCCAAACTCACCGAAAGGGATCTCTGATGAAGATCAAGACCAACCGCATCATTGCCGTTGCGGGCGTTGTTGCACTGGCAGCGAGCGCACTTGGCTACGCTGGTGCTGCTGAGGCAAAGACTGCCAAGCCAGTAAACAAGACCATCCACGTTTTCCTCAGCGCAGACACCAACATTCAGGTTCTCTGGGAGCAGAAGCTTGTCCCGGCCTTCGTTGCAGCAAACCCTGGTTACAAGGTTGACGTTGTTCTTGACCTCCACGGTGCACACGACGCACAGACCACAGCAAAGATCACTGCCGCTAGCATCACCAAGAAGGACCCAGGCTACGACGTTATCGACGGTGGCTTTGTTGCTAACCTCGGCGACAGTGCTCTGCTGGTAAAGCCAACCTCGAAGCTTATCCCTAACCTCAAGGACGTACCTGCCACCCTGATCGACCAGGGCCACGGCGGCGGAATCCCTTACCGCGGTTCGTCAGTTCTGCTCGCTTACAACAGCAGCAAGGTGACCTCTGCTCCGAAGACCTTCGATGACCTGATCACTTGGATCAAGGCCAACCCTGGCAAGTTCACCTACAACACGCCTGCTTCAGGTGGTTCGGGTAAGTCGTTCGTTACTGCAGCGGTTGACAAGTACACCTCGGCTGCAGACCGGACCAAAATGGCCAACGACTACCTGCCAGAGCTAGAAACCAACTGGACCCAGGGCTTCGACCTGCTTGCCAGCCTGAACCCTTACGTTTACCAGAAGGGTGTTTACCCAACCGGTAACGCGGCAATCCTGAACCTGCTTGCCAGTGGTGAAATTTCGATGGCCCCAGTTTGGTCTGACCAGTTCAACACAGGTCTGGACAATGGAACCATTCCAAACACCATCAAGACCACCCAGATCAGCGGTCCTTCGATGACCGGCGGTGCAGCATTCATCGGAGTCCCTAAAGCTTCACCTCGCCAGGCTGCAGCTGAGAAGCTCGTGAACTTCGTTCTGAGCGCAGCAGGTCAGGAAATCATCGCTACCCAAATGAACGGTTACCCAGTAATCGACCTCGCCAAGGTTTCGCCAGCAACCCGTGGCAAGTTCATCGACGCTGACATCCCTCACCTGCGTGCGCCGCTTTACAGCACCATGGGAACCGACCTTGCCAACCAGTGGGCCACTAAGGTTCCAGGCAAATAATTGAATACCCAAACTGCTCCTAATCGAGCGGTAGCCGGAGGCCTCAGGAATAGAACCCTGAGGTCTTCGGTATTGGGCTTCACAATGGCACTTCCACCAGTACTTCTGGTGCTGGCCATCGTAGGCGTTCCAATCGTTACCGCTGCACTGTTTTCTCTCGGTCGCACCGATGGCCTGAACCAGGTTATTTCGATGATTGGGCAAAACGTTCATAAGCCAGCCGATGGTCAAATCTTCACAATTGGGGCCTATCAGCAGATACTCAGTGATGAAAGATTTGGGCCAGACCTCACTCTTACTCTCGGCGTGACGATTATTTCTACAGTGGTAGTCCTGGCCCTCGCCATTTCTCTTGGCCTGCTGCTCAAGCTTCGCGGCGGCTGGCTGCCTAATCTGCTCGCTGGTTTGTCGGTTATTCCGCTGTTTATTCCAGTGGTGATTGCAGCCTGGGCCATTTTGATGTTTTACGCACACGACGGATTTGTCCGAAGCTTCCTGCTTCAGTTTGGTATCGAGGGTCCCACCTGGGGATACACCGGCGTCGCCATTGTCCTGGGCAACATCTGGACCTCGCTGCCATTTGCGGTACTGATGGTCAGTTCGGGATTCCAATCTATCCCTGACAGCATGATCGAGGCCGCACGGGATGCCGGCTCCGGCCTGGGCTCCGTGATCCGAAAGATTTTGATTCCGATGGCGGGCGTTCCAATCACGATCGCAACCACCTTCACCGCAATTGGAATCCTCGGATCCTTCACTGTGGCTTATTTCACGGGGCCAAACACTCCTAACATGCTCGGCGTCGAACTCAACAACTTCTTCGTTGGATTCAACCAGCCACAGCAGGCCGAAGTTATAGCGTTTGTTATTTTCTTCTTTGCTTCCGCTATTGCTGCAACCTATGTGTGGGCTAACTTCCGAACCGCCAAAGATGCTGGGCGAGTCTAATGAAGCAATTTTCGATCAGCCGTTTGACACGGAACTTTGCACTGACACTCTTCGCCCTCGCGCTCACTGTCTTTATCCTTGGTCCGCTGGTTTGGCTAGCGATTCGCGCATTCGCCACAACCCGCACCTACCCAAACCTGCTTCCAGATGGCTGGACGTTCCATTGGTGGGATGTGGTTTTCAAAGATGCCTCGATGCAGAGCGCAATCCTAAACTCGCTAGTTATTTCGCCGGTCGTGGTGGCGGTTTCGGCAATCATCTGCCTACCGGCTGCATATGCATTTAGTCGCTTCACATTCTTCGGGCGCAAGACCTTCCTCGTGTTGCTGTTCTCGGTCAACTCCTTCCCGAAAATGGGCCTTTTTGCCGCCATGGCGTCGATGTTCTACACCTTTAATCTCATGGGAACATTCGTGGGTGTCGTTATCGTGCAGATTTTGGGCACGGTGATATTCATGACCTGGATTCCAGCCGCGGCTTTCTCGTCGGTATCTCCAAGCCTCGAAGAGGCCGCTCGTGATGCGGGGGCATCGAAGCTCGGCGTCTTCTTCAGCGTAACGCTGCGAATGGCGCTCCCAGGAATTCTGGTTGCGCTTGTGATGTCGTTCCTTGCCGCATTCGATGAGGCGCAGGGAACCTATCTCGTGGGCGCTCCAACCTTCTTTACGATGCCAACCGCCATGTATTCCATGGTTCAGAACTATCCGCCACAGGTATCTGCGGTTTTTTCCATACTGCTTTCAATTCCATCTGTCGTTCTGATGCTTGCCGCTCGCAAGCACATTATGGGCGGTCAGCTGGCTGAGGGCTTCCAGATCAGGTAGGAACAATGAATAACAGTGAAACCCTTGGGCTCGAAATCCGTAACCTCCACAAGGAGCTGGGCGGGCGAGTCATCATTGATAACCTCAACCTGACGGTTGAGTCTCACGAACTTGTCTCGCTCCTGGGACCATCTGGTTGTGGAAAGACCACAACTCTGCGCATGGTCGCCGGTTTTATGCAGCCGGACCGAGGTTCTATCGTCGTGGATGGCAAGGACGTGACTCCGCTTGGAGCAGAAAAGCGCCCTAGTGCCATGGTGTTTCAGAACTATGCCCTTTGGCCGCACATGACTGTTGCCAAGAATGTTGGCTTTCCGCTCAAGATTCGTGGTTTTAGCAAGAAGCAGATCGACGAGCGCGTTGAAGGCATCCTGGCACTGGTGAACATGATGCACCATAAGGGTTCACGCCCAAGCAGGATCTCTGGAGGTGAACAGCAGCGAGTAGCACTTGCCCGCGCTCTGGTGCAGGAGCCGAGCCTGTTGCTATTAGACGAGCCGCTCAGCAACTTAGACGCCAAGCTTCGGGTCAAGGTCCGCGAGGACATTCGTGACATCCAGCAGCGCCTTGGCATCACCACCATTCTGGTCACTCACGACCAAGAGGAGGCGTTGTCCATGTCTGATCGAATTGCTGTGATGAATGCCGGAAAGATTGAGCAGTTCAGCACCCCAGGTGAGCTTTACAGTAATCCACAAACTGAGTTCGTAGCTTCATTCATCGGTTCGCTCAATAAGTACGATGCCGACTTCGTTGGCGGAGAACTGCTTCCTGGCAGCACTGTTACTGGAATTCGACCCGAGCATGTCTTTTACAGCCAGGAAGAGGTTGGCAACGCTCTTGCAGCACAGGTGGAACGTGTCGTGCCTCGAGGGCATTTCAGTGAGGTCTATTTGAAGCGTGCTGATGGCGTGCTGCGTGCCTTTATTTCGGGCGAAGTGCCCCAGGTTGGCCAGCAGGGCTTCGCAGGCGTGGAGCAGGCAATGACCTTCCGCGATGGACTCCGTGTCTCCTAGGCTAACGGCCCATCGCGGCTGCTGGGGGCGCCACCTGGAGAACACCCTCGGAGCTGTTGCCGACGCCATTGAAGCAGGGGTGGATTACGTAGAAATCGATGTTCGTCTTACAGCCGATGGCCAAGTTGTAGTTCTTCATGACCCCACGCTAGAGCGCCTCTGGAATGTTGAGCGCGCCATCACCGGGTTGGCCTGGGAGGTTGTGTCTGAGATCCGAGTTCCGGCCGCGGCTGGTGAGCAGCGCATCCCGCTGCTGCGCGAAGTATTGGAACTTTTTGCGGATCTTGAGACTGGTGGGCCAAAGCTCCTAATCGACATGGACCACGCTGCGGTGGCTGAACCCGCGCACCGAGTTGTCGAAGAATCTGGTGTGTCGGTGGCTTGGTGCGGCTTCCTGGCCGGAATGCAAACTATTCGGGGTCTAGATTCCCAAGCCGAAATCTGGCTACCTTGGAATGAGCCAGGTTTGCCGCCCCAGCAGCTGCTGGAATCACTAGCCCCGGCGGTCGTAAATAGTAATCACTATGTTCTCAGCACTGGCGATGTCGCCTCAATCCGTGCACTGGGCTATCGAGTATCAGTCTGGACGCTTGATGACCCAGGCTCAATCATTTGGGCTAGAAATGCGGGCGTTGATTGCATTACGACGAATAATATTTCCCTGGCCCGCGACATTCTGGATGACCATGAATCACCGCGAGATTTGCTGCGTGAAGCTCTGGAAGTGGCGCGCGACCTGGCAAAGTTCGCGATCAGTTATACGTCACGAGCCGATCTTGGCGAGGTGCGGACCAAGGCTAATGCTGCAGACCTTGTAACCGAAGTGGATATTGCGATCGAGCGGGTAGTTCGCAGAGTAATTGGTGAGCGTTTTCCGGACCACAATTTTGTAGGGGAAGAGTTCGGTGGATCAGCAGGCGCTGACCGCCCCTGCTGGTACCTAGACCCGGTCGACGGGACGACAAACCTCGCCAACGGTATTCCCTGGAACTCATTCTCGCTGGCTCTTGTCATCGACGGGGCACCGATGGTGGGCGTCGTAGCCGACCCATGGCGCGGCGAGATATTTGAAGCACTCCATGGCGCCGGTGCTTTTTTGAATGGCATAGAGCTTAAATTGGGCAAGCCGACAAATTTGGGTGGCGATTCACTGGCGGGAAGCGTGGTCTCAACCGAACTTGCCGGTCATCTGCCCTGGCAGGGCTTTTATCCGTTTCTGACTCTCCTCGGAGAATCGGCATGCACGCTGCGCGTCATGGGGTCTGGAACCCTCACCGTAACTGGCGTTGCGGCGGGCAGGGGAGCGGGGGCGGTTATCCATAGCTTCGGCCCTGTGGACCATTTGGCGGGGGTGCTTATCAGCCGAGAAGCTGGGGCGAAAGTGCTCGATGAAGACGGCAACGACAATCTTTTCCCGGCCGAGGGGGGTGTGCTCGTTGCACACCCTGAGGTGGCGGATGAGCTTTATCGAATTTGGCGCCAGGCTGTTTCTGAAAAATAGCGACGACTATTTAGCGACTGGTGTGCTGCAGCGTCGGTCTACCAGGGTGCCCTCGGCAACCGCCTGCGACAGCGCATCCAGGCTAGAGACACCGCTGGCGTGCTTGTAATCGACAATTATCTCGGTGGCCGGTTTGCGGCCAAAAGTGATGAACCGATAGCTTGGCGCCTTGCTTGGGTCAACCAGCCAGTCCACTCCGCCGATGGTGGTGCAGAGCAGCGTGCTCGCCTTCACCTCGGGAAGGCCACAGCGCAAAATCACCCGTACCGGACTTCCCCAAGCCGACGTGGCCTGGGCATCGGTTGGGCGCTGCTGATTTCCGTCCACCGAATCTGGTAGTCGAACCGAGACTGCGGCGCAGGCTGGATTGTTTGAATCGGGTGCTGCCTCAAGCGAAACGGTTTGGGAGCAGCCGGTAAGGCCGGTGATCAGGCAAAGCCCGGTGAGAGCGGCGGTAAGCACCCGCTGCTTGAAGGCTGAAATCGGAAAACGCATCAGATACAGGCTACCTTTGATGGGTGGAAACTATCGCATCGCTCGGAGAAAACGAGAGCCTAAAACGAACCATCAGCCGCCTCAACAAGGGCGAGCACGAGCTGGTTGGACCGGGCGACGATGCCGCCGTGATCAGGGCTGAAAGCGGCAGTTTTGTGGTCACCACCGACACCCTGGTGCAGGACCATGACTTCAAACTTGAGTGGTCTTCCGGCTACGACTTGGGCTGGAAGGCAGTCGCCAGCAACATTGCCGATGTGGCAGCCATGGGCGCCACCCCGACGGTTCTGGTCGTTGCACTGGTGGCACCGAGCAACACCGAGGTCGCCTGGCTGGAGGCATTTGCCGACGGCCTGCGCGAGGCCTGCCTCGCGCTAGCCCCTGGCTGCGCGGTGGTTGGGGGAGACCTGGCCTCGGGCGCCCAGATGGTGATAGCGGTGACAGCACACGGAGATTTGGCCGGCCGTCAGCCGGTGCTGCGCTCGGGCGCCCGGGTGGGAGACCAGGTGGCGGTTGCCGGAACCCTGGGACGCGCTGCCTGCGGACTAGAACTGCTGGCCAGTGGCAACACTGACGCCGCCAACGCCTACGACGACTGGGTAAATGTGCAACTGCGACCAGAGCCGCCAATCGCAGCTGGGGTGGCGGCGGCCGAAGCGGGAGCAACCGCGATGCTCGACATCAGCGACGGCCTAGCCAAGGATGCCACCCGAATTGCCAAGGCCAGTTCGGTGAGCATAAAACTAGACCCCAATCAGCTTCAAGGATTCCAAGCGGTTCTGGAGGGCGCTGCCCAGGCCCTCGCCATCAAGCCAGCCGCGCTTACTGCAGACCAGTACACGCTGAAGTGGGTGCTCGGAGGCGGCGAGGATCACTCGCTGCTGGCCACTTTCCCGGCAGACGCCAAACTCCCGCGCGCGTTCAAACGCATCGGCGAGGTTTTAGCGGAGCAGAGCGAACCGGTGCTACTGGGTGACAGCCCGGTGGCAGAGCTGGGCTGGGACAGCGTAACGGGTTAGAGGTTTTGCAGCTGGGTGTTTAGGGTTACGCCCACACCGCTGCGAGGCAAAACCTCGACCGCGCCGTTAGTTGAGTTGCGACGGAACAGCAGGTTAGGAACCCCACTGAGGTCGACGGCCTTGACCGAGCGCGGTGCCGCATCATCGATGATGGTCACCTTGGTGCCCGCGGTCACGTAGAGGCCGGCCTCAACCACAGAGTCGTCGCCGATCGAAATGCCCACGCCCGAGTTGGCCCCAAGCAGTGCTCGGGTACCAATGGCAACGCGCTGCTTTCCGCCGCCGGAAAGAGTTCCCATGATGGACGCGCCACCGCCGATGTCGGAGCCATCGCCAACGACTACACCCTGTGAAATGCGGCCCTCGACCATCGCGGTGCCCAGGGTTCCGGCGTTGAAGTTTACGAAGCCCTCGTGCATAACCGTGGTTCCCGGTGCCAGGTGGGCGCCAAGGCGAACCCGGTTGGCGTCTGCGATGCGAACCTTCTGCGGGGTCACGTAGTCGACCAGGCGAGGGAACTTGTCGATGGAGTGGGCGATGATGCCGGCACGCTGGAGTGCGGCACGGTTGCGCTCGTAGTCGGCTAGCGCCATTGGGCCGGCGTTGGTGAAGGCCACAATCGGAAGGTTTGGAATCAGACCCTCAAGGTTGATTGTGTTTGGCTTCACCAGAAGGTGGCTGAGTAGGTGCAGACGAAGATAGGCATCGGCGGTGTTGATCACCGGCAGGGTCAACTCAATCTCGGTGTTAATTACCTCGAGAGCGACGTTGCGACGAGGGTCGCTTCCGGCTGCGCCGTCTAATTCTTTGGGAACAACCCACTGGGCATCGGTGCTTGGAGCACCGCCCAACTTAGGGTTTGGATACCAAACATCGAGGATGGTGCCGTCTGCTGCGATGGTTGCTAGGCCCTGGCCCCAGGCCTTGCCGTCTAGGTAAATACTCACAGTTACAAGGTTACCCTTAGGCTTGAAAGTATGGTTGCGCAATCCTTGAACCTCGAAGCCGATGTGGTTGAGCTCACTCGGGCCCTCTGCGATATTCACAGTGTTTCGCGGCACGAACGCGAGCTGGCGGACGCCATCGAGACTGCGCTAACGCCATACCAACACTTGGAAGTGATCCGCGACGGCGACGCGATTGTGGCCCGCACCAATCTGGGACGTGAGCACCGGGTTCTAATCGCCGGCCACATTGACACGGTTCCGATCGCGCACAATCTGCCAACCCAATTCCGCACCATTAACGGCGAGGAACACCTCTGGGGTCGCGGCACTGTAGATATGAAGGCCGGGGTGGCGGTTCAACTTCACCTCGCAGCCAAACTAACCAGTCCCAACGTTGACGTCACCTGGATTTTCTACGATCACGAAGAGGTCGAAGCCAGCCTCAGCGGACTGGGTCGCGTTGCCAGAAACCACCCAGAGTTGCTCGAGGGTGACTTCGCCATTTTGTGCGAGCCGACCTCGGCGGTGATCGAGGGCGGCTGCAACGGCACCCTGCGAGTCGAGGTTTCCACCAGCGGCGTCAAGGCGCACAGTGCTCGGGCCTGGATGGGCAAGAACGCCATCCATTCGATGGCGGCGATCCTGACTCGCCTAGCCAACTACGAGCCCCAAGCGGTTGATGTCGATGGATTGGTTTACCGCGAGGGCCTCAACGCGGTGCTGATTGAGGGAGGCATTGCCACCAACGTCATTCCCGACAGCGCCAAGGTGACCGTCAACTATCGCTTTGCACCGAGCAAGTCCATCGGTGAGGCCGAGGCCCACATGGGCGAGGTCTTTGCTGGCTACGACTTGAAGTTTGTCGACGCTGCTGCCGGTGCCCGACCCGGGTTGGATCACCCCACCGCCAAGGCATTTATTCGGGCCACCGGTCTGGACACCCTGCCCAAGTATGGCTGGACCGACGTTGCCCGTTTCGGTGCACTGGGGATACCCGCGGTCAATTTCGGCCCTGGCAATCCCAGCAAGGCCCACGCCGACGACGAGTCGGTGGCACTGGCCGAGATTCGAACCTGCGAGGAAGCACTTCGTAAGTGGCTGACGTCATAGCTAGAGCCTCGGCGCTGCTGCGCAACAGTTCGTTTGCCATTTGGTTGCTGCAACTGTGGAACCGCAGCTGGCTCACCCGGGTGCTGGTAATTTGGGCCGCCACTCGGTTGGTTTCCACAGCCCTGTTCTTCTGGGCCGCCAGCACACAGGGCCCAAGCCCCTGGTCTTTTTCGGGGCACCCGGGCTACTTCGATTTCCTCAACATCTGGGATGTGGAGTGGTACCACCGAATCTTCGACTACGGAATTGGTCACACCCCCGGTTATTCGGTCATTTTGCCTACCAACCCCGATGGCAGCGTCCAGCAAAACTCCTGGGCATTTATGCCCGGCTTCCCGCTACTGGTGCGCGGCCTAACCCTTCTGACCGCCGGCGCCATTCCCTGGCGGGTGTTGGCTCCCACCGTCAGCCTCGTGCTCTCATTTGCTCTGGCTGTCATGATCTACAAACTCTTTGCCCTCAAATTCGAAGAAGGCGTTGCGCTATGGGGTTTGACGCTGTTCGGATTCTGGGCCACCAGTCCGGTGCTTCAGGCGGGCTATGCCGAAACCCTGGGCCTGCTGTTTCTCACCGGCGGACTCTACTACCTGATTCAGCACCGCTATTTGCTCGCCGTTCCCTGGCTGGTTGGGCTAAGTATCACCAGACCCGGCATGGTCAGTTTTGCGGCCATGCTCTTTGGAATGTGGATTGTGCGCTGGTTCAAACATCGGAACGGCCAGGTGTTTTTCACCAACACGGAACGCTGGCAGCTGGGCGGACTGGCCGTCTTCAGTGGCTTTCTGGGATTGGCCTGGCCGATATTTGCCTGGATCGTAACCGGCCGGATGGACGCCTATACGGCCACCGAGCTTGCCTGGCGCTACAGCGGGGCAAATGCGCACCTGGTTCTGATGGACGGCTGGTTCGGAATAGGAAACCTGCTGCTGGGGCCGCACTGGGGCTGGGCATTTGTTGTGTTCGCAGTGGGTCTTGGCGTTTGGGTCCAGTTCTCCAAGTCGGTCCGAAAGCTGGGTAACGAACTGCGGCTCTGGAATGGGGCCTACTTCCTCTACCTCCTGCTGGTTTTCAACCCGCAGAGCTCAACCTTCCGCATTTTGATGCCGGCATTTCCACTTTTCGCGGCGCTGGCCTTCAAGACTCGAAATCTAAGCCCAACGAGCAAGTGGTTTGTGTTGGTTTTCATGACCATCACTCAGATGGTTTGGTTGGCAATCTGCTGGGTTTTCGTGAATCCCGACTACACGCCACCATAAGTAAACCCAATGTTTACTTAAACGTTATCAATGTGGCCCTTTATAGAGCGATTTTCGGTTTTTACCCCTGCGCACTCTGGTTTAATTGAAGACGGGTCGCAACTGACCCAGTAACAAGGAGCTATACCAATGGCAGCAATGAAGCCGCGAGGCACCGATGGCCCAATGGAAGCAGAACGCGAACCACGCGGACTGATTGTCCTGAAGGTACCGGTAGACGGTGGGGGTCGCTTAGTCTTCTCTATGAATGACGACGAGGCCAAGAAGCTTTTCGAAACCCTCCAGGGTGTCGTTAGACTCTAAGTCCCAAGAATTCAAATCGGGTCAGATTTCAAGAATCTGACCCGATTTTGTTTTTAAATTGGACTATTCCTCGTTTGCGATGCGGCTGGCAATCAGCAGGCCATCGCCAACCGGCGAAAGCGCGGTCACAAAGCTTTCCTGATTTTTAAAGAACCGCAGCACATCTCGATAGACGGCGGTGGCTTCATCGCGCATGGCTGGGTCTGGAACACGGTCTCGCCAGAGCGCGTGGGCTACTGCCACCACGCCACCGGGGCGCAGTAGGCGGGCAGCCTCGCGCAGTTGGTCCTCTAGAGTGTCTCGGTCTGCATCCAGAAAGACCAGATCGTAGGCCGCATCAGCCATATTGCTCATGACATCGATGGCGCGTCCGGCAATCACGCGGGTCTGGCTCTGTTTGACGGCAGCCTCGGTGAATGCAACCTTTGCGGCGACTTGATGCTCTGGTTCAACATCGATGGTCGCCAGAATGGCGCCCGGCGAACCGGCAAGTAGCCAGAGTCCGCTTACACCGGTGCCGGTGCCAGCTTCAACGATTGCCTTGGCGCCGGTGGCGCTGGCCAAGACTGCAAGGTGGCTGCCCACCGATGGCGTCACGCACTCAACGCCAAGTTCTTCGGCGCGCCTGCGAGCTCGGGCAATTGGTTCCGACTCGATGACGAATTCTTCGGTGTACTTCCAGCTGCTGATTTTGTCTACCATGATGCTCCCGCTTGGCGCGTTTTGGCGCTCTGCGCCCAGTGTAATCCCGGCGGCTGCCAAACTTGGGGAGGAGAGGGGTAACCTTTAAAGGTGTTTGGCATCGACAGCGAAAAGCTCGTAATCCTCGCGGTAATCACCGCGGTGGTGCTCGGTCCGCAGCGGCTGCCCGAATACGCGCGCAAGCTGGCGGAGTGGATCCGATCCTTCCGCAACTTTGCCGATAAGACTCAGGCACAGCTGAGCGAAGAGCTTGGCGAGGATGTTGACTGGCGAAAGCTTGACCCCCGCCAATACGACCCTCGTCGCATCATTCGTGAGGCACTGCTGGAGGATCCGAGTGCTATTCGCGGTCACTCTGCCGCGGTCGCGGCGGCTACCGCTCAGGGCTCGGCTGCCGTTAAGGCCGCAGTTCCCGGCAAGGCGGATCAGGCTGGATTTCAAGCCGCGGTTAGCCTAGCTGCGGGCGAGGCAGCTCCCTTTGACCACGAGGCAACCTAACTAGCGCCTGGGTCCCCTGTGGCTAAAGCCGGCGAAGTATCTTGCTCAGCAACACCAGCAGCCGGCTGGCCCGCTCGTAATCGGCACCCCGCATCGGAAGTTTAAGCAGCCCGCGGGCAATGCCGATTGCCTTGGGTTCGGTGAACCGAAGCAAACCGTAGTCGCCGTTGCGTCGTCCCATGCCCGAGTGCTTGACTCCGCCCATTGGAGAATCCATCGAGGCGAAACTGGCTCGGAAACCCTCGTTTATATTTACGCTGCCCGCCTGAAGCTGCTTTGCTACTCTCATCGCCTCTCGCACCGGGCCAACGACGGCGGCATTCAAGCCGTATTCTGTGTCGTTTGCCAGCGAAATCGCCTCTGCCAGACTCTGGTAGCCGTAAACCTGAATCACCGGGCCAAAGACCTCGTTGCGGTCTAGGTTCGCGGTAGCCGGAATGTCGGTGACAATTGCGGGTTCAATAAAAAATGGTCCGGTTTCCGGCAGCGCATTTCCGCCGATGAGCCGAGCGCCCTTGGCCACCGCGTCGGCCAGCATGTCGGTGACCCGCTTCAGTTGGTTTGCGCTGGCCAGTGAACCCAGATCGGTGGAAAAATTGGCATCGCGGCCAATCCGCAGCTTGCCCACCGCCGCGGATAGCTGCTCTAGAAAAAGCTCGCGCTGTTCGAGCGGAACGTAGACTCGCTCGATGGCGACACACAGTTGGCCGGTGTTGCCAACTGCTCCGGCAACAGCTATCGCCGCAGCCTTTTTTAAGTTGGCCTTGGGAAGCACGATCATCGGGTTCTTTCCACCCAACTCCAGCGAAAAGCCGATCAGCCGATTGGCGGCGCGCTTGGCAACCTCGCGTCCGGTTGCGGTCGAACCGGTGAAGGCAACATAGTCAACCGCATCGGTCACCGCATTGCCGACCTCGGCACCGTCTCCAACCACGATGGTCCAGGCGGACTCTGGCAACCCGGCGTCCACTGCCAGTTTGCGCAGGTAGAGCGCGGTGAGTGCAGTCTGATTGTCGATTTTGTGGAGCACCGCGTTTCCGGCAACCAGCGCGGGTAGGACGTCCAGGCCGGTGAGTGCCAGCGGGTAGTTCCAAGGGGTGATGACCCCGACCAGTCCAACCGGTGGAAAGTCAACGAAGTTGGTGACCATGGTAGGTGCGCCCGAGCGAACCCGTCTCATGCTTAGCCGTTTTGGCGCCAGCTTTCCATAGTGGCGAGCCGAGTTGAGTGCTCCGGCAAAATCTTCGAAGGCAGAGCTGCGTGATTTACCAGTCTCAAACTGCAGCAGGTCTAAAAGCCGCGCCTGGTTCTCGATCATCAGGTCGTGCAGTCTAAGAAGCACCTCGGCGCGCTCGCGAATAGCCAGGCTGGCCCAGCTGGGCAGAGCCACTCGGGCACTCTGGGCGGCTGCCATGACTTCGGTGGCGGTAAAGGTGGGAAGCAGGTGGCTGGGCTTGCCCGTGGCCGGGTTGGTAATAGTCACGCTCTGCTCGTGTGCACCGAGCGCCTGCAGTAATTGTTCGAAGTCAGATTCACTCACAGGTTCATCCTAAGTCGCTTGCCGGCAAGGCCAATCGGGTCGCTGGCCATTTTCTCGGCCACTGCGGTGAGGGCGAGTGCCGCTGCATCGCCTGGGTTGCCCGCAACCACTGGCACTCCGGCATCGCTTCCCTCGCGCAATGGAATGCTGATCGGAACCTGGCCCAAAACCGGCACCGGCGAGTTCTGGAGCAGGGCAAGGCGGTTGGCCACTGCCAAACCACCGCCGGAACCAAAGAGTTCGAGTCGGGTTCCGTCTGGCTGCTCTAACCAGGACATGTTCTCAATTACGCCAAAGACGCTCTGCCCGGTCTGCAGCCCAACCGAACCACTGCGCTCGGCAACCTCGGCGGCAGCAACCTGTGGAGTAGTGACCACCACGGTCTTAGCCGTGGGCAGTAGCTGACCCAAACTGATTGCGATGTCTCCGGTGCCGGGAGGCAGATCTACCAGCAAGATGTCGAGGTCTCCCCAGAAGACATCCGTCAAAAACTGCTCCACGGCTCGGTGCAGCATGGGGCCGCGCCAGGCAACCGGTTTGTTGCCATCCAGGAACATGCCGATAGAAATTACCTTCACGCCATAGGCGACCGGCGGCAGAATCATCTCGTCGATCCGGGTTGGTTTGACGGTGTTGCCGGCGCTCGCCGATCCATCTTCCGAAGGAATATTCAAGCCAAGTTGGCCCGGAATGCTGAAGCCGAAAATATCGGCATCGATGAGACCCACACGCTTTCCGGCCGCTGCCAGCGCAACCGCCAAATTTGCGGTCACCGATGATTTGCCCACTCCGCCCTTGCCGCTGCCCACCAGGTAGACCCGGGTCAGGGTGTCCGCTCCAAACGGATTGCTCTTGACCGGCTTGCCCGCGCGTAGTCGTTCCTTGAGGGCGTTGCGTTCCTCGGTGGTCATCACCGTCATGTTTACGCGGGTCTGTTCAACGCCGGCGACGGCGGCAAGCGCGGCAGTGACATCCGCCTCGATCCGCTTGGCGGCGGGACAGCCGATGACCGTCAATTTGATGGTGGCGTGTGCGATGCCATCGGCGAGTGCCACATCTCCAACCATGCCAAGTTCGGTGATTGGCAACCGAAGCTCGGGGTCAATTACCGAGGCCAGGGATGAAAACAACTCTAAATTTGCGGGCACAACTTTAAGCCTAGAGGTCTGCGAGAATAGGGTTGTGTCGAATAGTTCAAACAGCCGTAATCGCAACAACCGAATCCAGCAGCTTTCGGTTCCTAATGGTGAGACCATAGCGCAGTTCAACGATTATGCTGCCGCGGTTGAGTGCGTGGATCAGTTGATTCGACACGGATTTCCAGCCCCGATGGTTGCGATCGTAGGTTCCGACCTGCGCTCGGTCGAGCGGGTCCGCGGAAGACTCTCGTATGGACGCGTCGCCCTTCAGGGCCTAATCACCGGTTCTTGGCTTGGTCTTCTGATCTCGATCCTGATTCCGGTTCCCAGCGCAACCGGAACTGCGCCATCGCTGCAGTTCTCCACGGGTGCCGCCATCATGCTGGGTGCCGGCGTGGGCATGCTTATCAACATCCTGCGGTTTGCACTAAGCCGCAACCGACACGAGTTTTCAAGCAGCTCGGCCGTGGTTGCCGCCAAGTATGAGGTGGTTGTGCCGCATCCAATGGTCGATCAGGCAAACCGTGCCATCGAGGAACACCGCCAGAACTGCCTCTAACCCGGGCCGGAGGTTTGGCCTAACCGGGCTAAAGCCAACTACTTGCCTTGCTGCAGCTCGGCCATCCACCGCTCCACCGCAACCGCGGTTCGAGGTAGGGCCGCGGTCAGGTTCTCAACACCCGTTTCGGTGACCAGCACATCGTCTTCAATCCGCACTCCGATGCCCCGGAAGCGTTCCGGCGCCAGGAGATCGTCCGAGTGGAAGTAGAGTCCGGGTTCAATGGTGAAAACCATTCCCGGCTTCAATTCCGAGTCGAGGTACATCTCCTTGCGTGCCTGTGCGCAGTCGTGCACGTCTAGACCAAGGTGGTGGCTGGTGCCGTGAACCATCCAGCGTCGGTGGAACTGGTTTTCTGGATCAAGCGACTCGGCTGCAGTTACACCGGCTGGCAAAATGCCCCACTCGAAGCACTTGTTTGCAATCACCTTCATGGCCTCGGCGTGCAGGTCACGGAACTTTATGCCGGGTTTGGCCAGAGCGAAAACCGCATCGGCTGCCTCGCGAACCGCCTCATAAACCTCACGCTGATCGGCGCTGAATATGCCGCCAGCAGGCAGAGTTCGAGTGACATCGGCGGTGTAAAGCGAATCAACTTCGACACCGGCATCCACCAGAATCAACTGACCGTCGGCGACTGGGCCATCGTTGACTATCCAGTGCAGAGTGTTGGCGTGATCGCCAGCGGCTGCAATAGTGTCGTAGCCGAGGTCGTTACCCAGTTCGCGCGCCTTGGCAAAGAAGGCGGTTTCAACCAGGCGCTCGCCACGATGGTGACCGATGGCAGCCGGCAGAGTGCGGACTATATTTTCGAAGCCAGCGACCGAGGCAGCCACGGCTTGGCGCATTTGCTCAATCTCATATGAATCTTTAACTAGCCGCAGTTCCGAGGCGGCTTCGGCCAACTTGGAATCGTCGTTTTCCGCGCCCAGCTGCACTGCTGCGGCTGGAAGGCTGAAGCTAGCCAGGTCATGGGTCGGAATTCCTAGTTGCGCTGACACCTCATCGAGCCCTGGCCGACTTCCAACCCAGAATTCGCCTATCGCGGCATTTGCAAAGAACTCATCGGTGCCTCGGCCCGCGGTTGGTCGAAGATAGAGAGCCTCGGCGGCAATATTTCCGTCCGGGGTGGCCTGGATTACCAAAATGGATTCGGGAACGGTTGCGCTGCCCCAACCGGTTAGGTGTGTAAAAGCCGAGTGGGCGCGAAAGCGATAGTCGGTGTCGTTGCTGCGCGGCTTGGGTGAGCCGGCGTGAATCACCAGTGTTTTATCAGCGAACTGGGCTGCGAGACGCTCCCGGCGCGCGCGGGCAAACGGAGCCACAACGCCAAGTGCAACTTCGGCGGAAGGCTTGATCTGCCAGTTGCCGCCCATGTAGTCCAAAAATTTGGCGCTGTGGGGAGTGCGACTGCGATTGCTGTTGCGATCTTCCAGCTTCTGGTCTTCTTCCATAGGAAAAGACTAGGCGGTGAACTCGGCCAACTTTGCGAGGGCAGCCGACTTTGCGGTTGCGGCGTCGATGCCCGAGAGGGCCGCGGTTGCAACCTCGCGAGCCTGCTCCATGGTTACACCGGCCAGCGCATTGGAAACCACATTGACCTGCGATGGCGAGGCGCTCACCGAGGTAATTCCCAATCCGGCCAGAACGACTGCAAAAGCCGGGTCCGAAGCCGATTCGCCACAGACGCCTACCGAAACCCCAGCGGCCGCGCCGTCGGTGCCGATCTTGGAAAGCATGCGAATCAGGCCAGGCTGCCACGGGTTTAGTAGTGCGCCCAGAGCAGGGTTCATGCGGTCGGCGGCAAATAGGTACTGAGACAGGTCGTTGGTGCCAATCGAAACGAAGTCGACTACGCCCTGTAGGCGGTCAACCTGCATCGAGATAGCCGGGGTCTCAATCATGATTCCCACCTTGAACTTGCCGATCGAGCGCGCCAGCTCGGCAAACTCGGCGGCCTCGGCCACGGTTGCGATCATCGGGGCCATGACCCAGACCTCGCGGCCAGTGTGTGCGCGAGCAAACTCTAGGCTCTGCAGCTGGTCCACGATGAACTGGCGGTGCTCGGTGATCAGACGGTAGCCGCGCACACCCAACGAAGGGTTTTCCTCGTGCGGCATGTTGAGGAACGGAACTGGCTTATCGCTACCGGCATCGATGGTGCGAACCACGATTGGGCCGGCCGGAGCAGCTGCCAAGACCTCGGCGTAGCTTGCCGACTGCTGCTCGACCGAAGGCTGGCTGGCAGCCGATAGGTAGAGCAGTTCGGTGCGGAACAGGCCAACACCATTTGCCTTGGTGGCAGCTGCAACCTGGGCGTCGGCAGCGGTTCCGATGTTGGAGCGAACCGGGATGATGGGTTCGGCGTCGGTTTCGATAAAGGTGAGAGCGGCGGTTGCGTCCGAGACCTGGCCGTCCAGCACTACGCGGTCGCCGACTGGGTCGACCAGCACACGGGCGCCGTCGGTGAGGCTGAACGCATCTGGAACAGAGACCACGGCAGCAATCGAACGGGCACGGCAAATGATTGCGGTGTGCGAGGTTGGGCCACCCGCGCGGGTGATTACACCGACCACGGCCGGGGTGAACTGCGCGGTGTCTGCGGGGGAGAAGTCTTCGCCCACCAAAACAATCTGGCCGGTCTGAGGTAGCTCTAGGCCCACCGAGATTCCGGCAAGATTTGCCTGCACGCGACGCGAGAGGTCCTGCAGGTCGTTGACTCGCTCCTCGAATGCGGCATCGCCCGAAAGCAGCTCGCCAAATTCGTTTACAGCTTGACCGATTGCGCCAGCGGCATCGGAACCGTCGGCTAGATAAGTCTCTGCAACCTCAAAAAGCTCGTCGTCTTCGAGCAGCATCTTCAGCGCCTCGAAGATCTCGGCGGTGGTCTCATCGGCTTTGGCGGCAAGTTCGTCTAGGTTGTGGGCAACCGCAGCGATGGCGGCCTTGAGTCGGGTTGCCTCGGCTTCAGCGCCGATGCTGGACTTGCCCCAGGCAGGAAGTGGCTGCGCAGGAGCGACGATGTGTACGGTGCCAACGGCGGCCTTTAGGCCAACGCCCAGGCCCTTGAGTTCTTGAGCCATAAACGTGGTGCCTTAGCCCTTCAGGAATTCCTGCATCTGAACGGCAAGGCCGTTAGCGGTGGACTCGTCTTCGGTGTGAACCTTGACGATGATCTTGTCGCCGGTCTTTACCTTCATTGCCATTAGACGAAGTGCCGAGTTTGCCTTGGCTTCTTCGCCATCTTTCTCAACGAAAACCTCGAGGCCAGACTCTTTAACGAGCTTTGCAATCTGACCGGCTGGGCGGGCGTGCATGCCGATTGGATCTAGAACTTCAATTTCAACGGTGAAAACGGACATGCGCCCAACCTCCTATAAGTGACAACGCCTGAGCGCCTGCCGGAAAAGCGTTTTTGAAAGCGTGTACAATCCCCAAAAACCTGCTTAATAAGGTTATCTTGCCCAGCCTTTTGAATAATTACGATTCGGCACATTTACCGATAAAACACGCCGAATTTGCTTATTATTGCCACTTGTTTGTGTAAGTTATGTGTTATCCGAAGCATATTTGCGTATGCAGAAAGAAAGTGAAATGCAGGGTTGCAGTGCACTCTCTGAAAGCGGTTGCGGACACACAAGTCCAGAGGCAACCGCGGTTCGGCTATTCCATACCCCAAAAGGGCGTAGCAGTAATCTCATCCGGCGCCCAGTTTTTGGTGCGCTATTAGCAACAAGGAAGTAAGCATTGAGCGTACCCATCACCATCCCTGAAATCGTGGTTGTAGACACCAAGTCCACCACTAAAGAGCAGGTCACCAAGGAATTGGCAGAGAAGCTCGAAAAGGTTGGCCGACTCAAGAACGTAAAGAAGTATTTGAAGGCAGTCGCGGCACGCGAGGAGCACTTCCCAACTGGCATCGAGGGCGGAATCGCCATCCCGCACGCGCAGAGTGAATACGTTTTGACCCCTTCGGTTGCAGTTGCAACCAGCAAGGCGGGCATCGACTTTGGAGCCGACGATGGCCCAAGTCACCTAATCTTCCTGATCGCGGCCCCAGGCGGCGGCGACAGCGCTCACCTAGAGATCCTGGGCTCGCTTGCCCGCAAAGTGATGCAGGACGAATTCCGCGAGGAATTGCTGGCACAGACTGAGGGCGCAGCTATCGCCGAAATCGTAACCCGAGAGGTACAGAACTAATGAAGATCGTCGCAGTCACCAGTTGCATCACAGGAATCGCACACACTTACATGGCTGCCGAGTCGCTTGAGCGCGCCGGCAAGAAGCTTGGACACGAAGTAATCGTCGAGACTCAGGGTTCGGCGGGTAGCAACCCGCTGAAGCAGGATGTCATCGACTCGGCCGACGCCGTAATCTTCGCTGTCGATCTAGAGGTAAAGGGCCGCGACCGTTTCAATGGCAAGCCATACATCCAGGTGGGTGTGGCAAAGGCCATCAACGGTTCGACCGGACTCATTAACCAGGTGCTAGAGGCTGCCGCAAACGGCACCGCTGCAAAGGTTGGAGAGGGCGCACCCGCCAAAAGCGAGACCGCTGCTCCTGCCAAGTCGCAGGCACCAAAGGAAAAGAAGTCGGGTGGTCTCTTCGGAGGCCTCTTCGGTAAAAAGTAACAAAAGCAGTATCGTCCCAATCAACTAAACCCAACTGGTAGTCAGTGATGATTGCCACCCAAAAAGGAGAAAACAGTGTCTAACGCAAGCACTGGTACCCGCATCCGCCAATGGCTGATGACCGGTGTATCCCACATGATTCCGCTGGTTGCTGCCGGTGGTATCCTCATCGCCCTAGGCTTCCTATTCGGAACCGCCGTTATGGGAACCGACTCGGCTACCGGTGGTATCCGTGTGTACGACGCTTACCTGTCGCACGCCTACACTGCTTACAACGCAGACCACACCATCGCAGCTGGTGCAACCCTTAACTTCCTAAGCCCAGGCGCTTGGGCCTTCGTTATCTTCTGGATCGGTAAGGCTGCTTTCAGCTTCTTCGTTCCAGTGATGGCTGGCTACATTGCCTACGCAATCGCAGACCGTCCAGGTCTTGCTCCAGGTCTTGTTGCAGGTGCACTTGCAACCGGTCTTGACGGCAACCCACTGGGCACCAAGACCGGCTTCCTCGGTGCAATCCTCGGTGGTTTCCTCGCCGGTGGTATCGCGCTATGGATCAGCCGCTGGAAGGTCGCTGGCTGGATTCGTCCACTTATGCCAGTAGTCGTTATTCCACTACTCTCGTCGATCGTTGTTGGCGTTGTCATGGTGTTCGTTCTTCAGGGCCCAATCTCGGCACTGATGACCTCGCTCCAGGACGGCCTAACCAGCATGGGTACCGGCTCGATGGCTGTTCTAGGTATCGTGCTTGGTCTGATGATGGCATTCGACATGGGTGGTCCAGTTAACAAGGTTGCTTACACCTTCGCTGTCACCGGTCTAACCGCTGCTGCAACCGTTGCAGGTCACGACAACCGTCTGACCATCATGGCAATCGTTATGGCTGCAGGTATGACTCCTCCTCTGGGTCTTGCACTTGCAACCGTTGTTCGCAAGAAGCTCTTCACCGAGTCGGAGCGCGAAAACGGTAAGGCAGCCTGGCTGCTTGGTGCATCGTTCATCTCGGAAGGTGCGATCCCATTCGCAGCTGCCGACCCAATCCGCGTTATCCCAAGCATCATGCTTGGTTCGGCCGTTACCGGTGCACTTGTTGGTGTATTCCAGAACGACCTACGCGCACCTCACGGTGGTATCTTCGTGTTCCCACTGGTTTCTAGCCCATTCACCTACATCCTCGCCATCCTGATCGGTACCGTTGTTACTGCTGTTGCAGTAATCGTTGCCAAGGGCATCGGTGGCGGCACTGTAGTAGAGGAATAAACCCCTCGCCAGGAAACTGGTAAAGCTATAAACGCTAAGTAGAGAACCCCGGTCTTCGGACCGGGGTTCTTTCTTTCTCCGCGTCGCAGTGATGAATTACGCTTGGGTTATGGTGATCCCAAAACTCCGAAGTGATTTGCGAATTGATATGCACACTCATTCGCTTCGCTCGGACGGCAGGGGCGAGCCCACTCAGGTCATGCGCGAAGCCGCTGCCGCCGGGCTTGATATTGTGGCTCTTACCGATCACGACACCGTTGCCGGGTGGCAGGAAGCCCACGATGCTGCGGTAGGCCTTGGCCTCGGTTTTATTCCGGGTATTGAACTAACCACCAGGGCGCAGGGCGCGGGCGATTCCCGCTTCACCGTGCACCTACTGGCTTATCTGCCTGATCCAGGTAATCAGGAACTGCGTGCAGTTTTGGCAGAATCGGTCGCCTCCCGCCTGGTGCGGTTGCAGCAAATAACCGAGCTCCTGGCCGATGACTACGACATCAGCTGGGACGATGTGCTCGAAGTCCTGGCGGATGGCAAGGTGGCCGGTCGCCCAGCCGTTGCGGATGCCATGATTAGGCGCGGCATTTTCGAAGCACGCGAACCGTTTTTCGACATAGTAAAACCCGGCGCTAAGTATTACGTGCCTAACCGGGGAGTGCCTGAAACCAGGGCGGCCATTACCCTGATCCGCCGTGCCGGAGGAGTTCCGGTAATAGCCCACCCAATGGCGCGTGGCCGAGGACCAAAACCGGGCGAACCGATGCCGCGCCAGCACTTTGAAGAATTGATTGAGGCTGGACTTGCCGGATTCGAGACTGGGCACCGCGATGTTGCGCCTAATGTCTCGGATTGGCTGAAGTCCCTAGCCGCCGAATTCGGCCTATTTGTCACCGGATCCAGCGACTACCACGGCACCGGAAAGCCAAATCTACTGGGAGAGAATGTCACCAGCCCAAGCGCGCTGGAGTTGATACTGGAGCAGGCGACCTCGCTGCAATCTGGGGCTGGCACCATTCCGTTGCACATACCAGACTCAATGCTGCGAAACTAGTCTCATGTCGTTTCAAGCACTGATCGCATCCCAGCCAGGAAACAAGTTTTCATCCTGGGCACGTGGCATTAGCATGGCTGGCGTAGTCGGAGCGATTGGCTCGGTTATCGGTGCGCTGGGCGTATTCGGTACTGCCACTTCGCTGGCGCATCCGGAAACGATCTCTCAGGCAAGCCCGCCACTGCTGCTGGCAACCGTGGTGGGGCTTTTCCTTTACGGTGTTGGGTTGCTCTGGTTTACGGTTTCGCTAACGATGTTTAGTTGGCGCTCGGCACAGTTTGTGCGTGACCGCGGCGCCTTTTTGAAGTGGCCTGCGGCCTGGGGCATTTGGGGATGGTTTGTGCCTATCCTCACCCTGTTTGTTCCCTATCTTATTTTACGCGATGTCATTCTTGGCAGCGAGGGTCAGGATGCAGCTGCGAAGCGCAGATCGCTGTTGTGGTTCTGGATCTGGTGGCAGGTTCTCTCGGGTCTGATGAACGTGGCAATGGAGTACATCACAGCACAGGACCAGTCGCAGGCCTTTACCGGCTGGTCGCTTTTTGCGGGCGTCATGGCCTTCCAGCTGGTGCCGTTCATGATGGGGCGGGCTTTGTTTGCCAGGGTTGACGCCGATTTGAAGGCGCTATTGGCGGCTAAGCCCGAAGCCGAACCTGGGGCCAACTGAAGGGCTAACACCCCGGCCTCAGCGATGTCGCCTCGCTCTATTCGCCATCTTCGTCCTCGGCAAGGTCATTCTCGAAGAAAGCCGACGCGTGACTGTAGACGGGGTAGAACCTGAATATGGGCCAGTCGCCAGCAATTTCATCGAGCTCTGCGAAGTGGAATTGGAGCGGTTGGGTGTAGACGTAGTTCTTCTGCCAAGCCCCCGTTTCTGGGTTGGTGCAGTAGGCAAAATATCCGAGCGGCTCCGGACTTAGATTCACCGGTGACTCGGTGACAGTCCAGGATGAATTGGATATTTTGAAGGCCGCACGCACCTCGTCCTCGAAGGCGTAGGTGACATAGGGAAAGTTAGTTTGCGAGTTTATAGTCGTGTCTTCGCTGTAGGTTTTGGCAACTAGGGGTTGCAGTGACGCCTCGGTCTCGCCGCATACCGTGAAGTGCTGGGGAAACTGTGGTTCGCGCAGAATCTCAACAAAACCTGAACTGGTGATAAGCAACATGGCAAAAGTCTGCAGTCTGCCGCCGACATTATTTCTGTCAGGAATTTGATTTCACCTGTAAGAATGAGCAGGTGAGCAAAGTAAAGGTAGAAACGCCCAAGCAGGCGGCTGCATTTGTGCGTCAGTCACTGGCGTCACCGTTCGCCCTCCTCCAGGAGCCTCAAACCATCACAAGCCTCAAATCGGTGGAAACCGTGCACCAACTGAGAGTGGCACTTCGCACACTCAGGACACTGGTCCGGGCTTTCCGAAAGTACTTTATCGATCAGGCTGCCGTCGATGAGATGGAACAAACCCTCGCCGCTCTCGACGCAGCCTTTCAATCGGTGCGCGATGCCGACGCAATGATCGACTGGATGCTTACACTCTGGACGGAGGCCCAGGCCGAGCCCGTCGACGCACTGCAGCCATTGCTAGCAGAGGTAAAAGCCAAGCAGATCGAGGACCGGCGCCAGCTGGCAGCTGCTCTACGTTCTGCCAAGGTAAAGTCCCAGCTAAACCAAATCTCAGGACTGATCGTTGCTGGTGAGTTGGATTCAGTGGCCTTGGCCCACTTCAAGAACCGGCTAGCCACCCAAAATCTTCGCCGCTACAAAGAGATTGCTCGAGAGATGCGAGCTTCGGGGTTGAAAAAACGCCCTGCCAACGAGCTGCACTCGCTGCGGATTCAGGCCAAGGAGGCCCGTTATTTGGCATCAGTCAGCGATGGCGTGAAAGGGCTAAAACTTGCAGCCGAGGCAGCCGAGTACGCCAAGTTACAGGATGTTTTAGGCGCGCACAACGATCTTTCGGTGCTGAGCCTCTGGCTCAAAAAGAGTGCACTAGCCAATCTTGAACACGAAAAACCGGTGGCAATCCTTCAGATATCGCTGGCGCAAACCCAGCAGCAACAACTCAAGCAGTTGAAGAAGCTCCGCTCAAACTACAAGAAGTAGCGCTGAAAATCAGCGGCGGTTTAGTTTCCGTATTCCTCAGTGCTGGCCAAGTGTTGGGTGTGCCCGCAGTCTGACTGGTAAACCCTGTTTTCCAAGGTTGAGGCATCGCCCCAGCCAGGGTTACCTGTCTTGATGAAGGAGACCCAGGCTGCGTGCATGTCATCCGCTACAGCCTGATTTGGCTCTGGCCCAAACACCAATGCAACGTGAGGATCGGACAAGCAATTGAAGGCAAATGGCAACTCAAGGCAGTGGCCGGCGCGGCCGGTAACCGGGGCCTGATAGTCGAACAGATACGAATAAGTCTGCTTTGGGCGGGTCTTCAGGATGTCGCGAACGCCACGAAGGAAGAAGATATTGGTGATTGCTAGCCCAAGCGGATCGCTGTGTTCTGCTTCGTAGGCATTGCGGAGGTCTTGCTCATAGTGGCCCGGTTTGATGAGGCTTTTCACAACCTCGCGGGCAGACTGGGCCCTGGGTGCCGCATTCTTGGGACTCATAAATTCTTCACTGGTGGCACCGATGAGAATCGGAACATCGGGGTTGAGCGAGTTTAGGGCTGTAAACACATCGGTGGGCTGAGTGCCGGCATCAAGTACCGGCGCAAAGTCAATCGAAAGGATGTCATCCTTCAGGGTTTGGGCCAATGCGCCGCCCAACCCAGGAACCGGAACCCCAGAATGCTCGGTGTTGAAGGCAGCCGTGGCCTGTTGCGCGTCTATCAGCTGGTCCTCGCTAATGGACTGCCAGCCAGCCTTGGTGTTTGGAACTCCAGCGATGTTGGCCATGCGTTCGGCCTCGAGTTTTGCCGTCGCCAGGGTGCGGGCCGCCGGTGCCGGAGAGTGAGGGATGGCTTGCTGGAAGAGTCCGCGTGCGGCAGGCATCGACAGTAGGCAGAGGACCGCGCCACCGCCGGCAGACTGGCCAGAAATGGTTATGTGCTTCGGGTCGCCTCCAAAGGCGGCAATGTTGTCGCGCACCCACTCGAGGGCCATGACCATGTCTAGCAGTCCTCGGTTGTTCGGTGCATCCGAAATGACTCCAAAGCCCTTGAAACCGAGGCGATAAGAGATGGTTACCAGGATCACGCCGTTACGGTTGAATGATTCTCCGTGAAACCAACTGCCCACGTGACTACCGGCCACAAAGCCGCCACCGTGGATGTAGAACAGCACCGGAAGATTGTCGCCGGACTTGGCGTCCTTTGGGGCAAAGACATTGAGATTCAATATCTCCTCGCCCGGAACTACCGGTTCTGGAATGGTGGTTACAACACCGAATGGGCGACGCTGGGGGGTGGCGCCAAATTCGTGCGCCTTGAAAACTCCCTCAAAAGGCTTGGCCTTTACCGGCGCTTCGAACTCCAAATCTCCGACCGGTGCTTGGGCGTATGGAATGCCCAGATAGCGAGCCTGATCGCCAACAAAAGTGCCCTCGATGGCGCCTGCTTGGGTGGTTGCGATTGGGTTGGACATCGATGTCTCCTGAACGATTTGGTCACCGGTTGTGCCCGGGTCTAGACCGAGACAAGCCTTCTCCATTCTCACATACCGTTCAGGCGTATGGTATTCAATTTGGTCACGGAAAGACAACGATGGCCGAACCCAACAGCGGGTTCGGCCATCGAGGCTAACTTTTGGTTAGGCCTGGTTTCCGCCGGTCTGGCCACCGCGAGTGCGGCGGCGCTGACGGTTGCGGTTGCCCGCGCTTGGAGTCTGGTGTTCGTGTCCGCCGTGGGTTTCCTTAGGTGCGCTGTCGTCGCCGGAAGGGCGCGAGCTGGCATCGTGGGTGCCGGCTGCATGTGGCTTGTGACCGCCACGGGTGCGGTCGCGGTCGCCACGCTGACGGCCCGGACCTGACTGGCCCTCATGCGAGTGTCCGCCGGCGCGACCGGTGTTGGCGCGTGCGCCATCGGTGCTTGACTTTGGCGAGGCTGCCTTGATGCGGCCCTTAGTGCCCTCGGGAATCTCCAGGTCCTCAAACAGGTGCTTGCTGCTGCTGTAGGTCTCCTGAGGATCTGGCTGACCAAACTCCAGCGCAGTGTTGATGTGACCCCAGCGGTTCAGGTCTTCCCAGTCGACAAAGGTTACGGCTACACCGGTGCGGCCGGCGCGGCCAGTGCGGCCTACTCGGTGCAGGTAAGCCTTTTCGTCCTCTGGCACCGAGTAGTTGATTACGTGAGTGACGTCATCAACATCGATACCACGAGCTGCGACCTCAGTGGCAACCAAGATGTCCTTCTTGCCCGCCCGGAAAGCCGCCATCGAACGCTCGCGTGCCTCCTGGGTCATGTCTCCGTGCAGGGCAGTGGCGTTGAAGCCACGGTCAACAAGTTCTTCCGAAACCTTGCTGGCGGCACGCTTGGTCTTCACGAAGATCACGGTCTTGCCGCGGCCATTCGCCTGCAGAATTCGACCGACGACCTCATCCTTGTCCATGTTGTGGGTTCGGTAGACAAACTGCTTGATGTCGGCCTTGGTGTGGCCCTCATCGGGGTCATTAACTCTGATGTGCACGGCGCGATTCTGGTACTTGCGAGCCATGGTGACGATAGCGCCCGGCATCGTGGCCGAGAACAGCATGGTCTGGCGTTCCGCCGGGGTGTAGGCGAATAGGCGCTCGATGTCTGGCAGGAAGCCCAGGTCCAGCATCTCGTCGGCCTCGTCAAGGACCATGATCTCAATCTTGCTGAGGTCCAGCTTGCGCTGCTTGCTCAGGTCGATGAGGCGGCCCGGGGTTCCAACCAAAATCTGGGCGCCGGCCTCGATCTCGGCAATCTGGCCTTCGTAGCTTTTGCCACCGTAGATGGCTGCAACGGTGGTTGAACGATTGGCGGTAGCAATAGCAAGGTCCTCGGCAACCTGAACGCAGAGTTCGCGAGTTGGCACCACGATCAGTGCCTTGGCGCCGGGCTCGGGATTTGCTCCCAGGCGCTGAACCATAGGAAGGCCAAAGCCAAAAGTCTTGCCGGTTCCGGTCTTTGCCTGACCAATGATGTCTTGGCCGCTCAGCGCGGTTGGGATACAGGATTCCTGGATTGGAAACGGGTGGGTGATTCCCTTGGCAGTCAGTGCCTCGACGATATCGGTGTCGATTCCTAGGGATTGAAAAGTGATTTGTTCTGGTGATTCGCTCATGAGAGATACGGCGCTCCTTGCGCCTGCGCGCCGGATTTTTTGTCGCGCGGCGCGAATGTGTACCACTGAAGTCTATCGTTCGGTGATTTTCGGTGTCTTTTGCGGGGGAGTGGGTATTCTTATAGACGTGTTCGAGTGGCTATCAGGTATGCGAAAGCGCGCCCCAAAGTTGGCGGTGCCAAGCCGCGAAGAGCGCACCCGCAATCAGGGTGAAGTAAACCTCAAACCATTCACTCCAGAGCCCAAGGTGTTCCTCGGTCAGCTTGCCTATCTAGAGTTGAGCGCCTTCGAGATCATGACCGCCGAAATCAAGCTGGCTCCCACCACCGCGGCCAAGGCACAACTTTCCGAGGCTGCCACAAAGAGCTTCGACAAATACCGGGCGCTCAGCCGAAAGCTGGCTGCCCTTGGTGTCGATCCCACCGATGCCATGGACCCATACACCGAGCGCATCGACCTCTTCCACAGTCGCACCTCGGGCCTCGACTGGTACGAAACCGTTTTGAAGTTGCACCTATCGCTTGGTCTGCTGGAAGACTTCTATCGCAAACTGGCGGCCGGTTTGCCGCTGCAGCTTCGCACCGATGTCGAGAAGGTGCTGACCGACAAGACCATCGAACGCTTCGCAAAAAAGGTCTTGATTGACGCAATGGCGAAAGACCAGATGCTGGGTTCGCGCCTAGCCCTCTGGGGACGCCGAATTATGGGTGAAGTGCTGCTCGAGATGAGGGCTGCGGTTCCAAGCGCCAGTCTGACCGACCTCGAGCCACTGATTGGCGAGCTGAATGGCCCGCATTCGCTTCGCATGGACGCTCTGGGCCTAGCCGCCTAGCAGAGTCCCGCTCGGGGCTTGTTGCGGTTGTTGCCGCGAAAAAGAACCTAAGGTTTTAGTTCTTTGCGCCCAAGGCGTTGTCTACGAAGTCGAGCTTGCCGGCCTCGCGCAGGTTGCCGTAACGGCGAAGAGTCAGTGCCAGGCCAACCGGCATCAAAATCATGGTGATCGACCAGATCCATCCATCGGTGTCAGACATGCCAGCCCAGGTCAGCACGCTCCAAACCACGGCCCCGATGGCCAGCGAGAGCGCTCCAGGAATAAGGGTTCCGTAGCGGCCGGCGTCCTTATCGAGGTATGGAACCACTGCGGTAAGCAGTGCTGCGTAAATGACCAGGAACGCTACTTCAATGAGTGGCTGCCACATTATGCGATGAACCCTACCCGGCGCGATTCCTCGGCGCCGATCTCGACGTAAGCAAGTGCTTCGGCCGGAACCACAAACAGACGACCCTTGTCGTCGGTGAGCTTGATGGTCTTCGCGCCCGCGGTCAGGGCTGCGTCTACTGCTGCCTCGATTTCGCTGGCGGTAGCGTTCGATTCGAACGATAGCTCACGAGCTGAGTTGCGAATACCCACGCGAATTTCCATGGTTGGCCTTCCTTGTTTACCTTCTAGATTACTTGAGTTGCAGATGGTGATTGCACGTTCCGCTCACGGCGTTCACATAAATGTCAGCGGCCACCGATAGTTTGTTTTCATGACTTCTTCGCGCTTCGTGGCTACGCCATCGCTGCACAATGCCCAGTCGTTCCAAGCCTTGGCTCGGTCTGCTGGTCAGAGCCGCGCCATGGCCGTGCCCGCAAGTGCCAACTCAACAGTTCAGTTGGTTTTTGGCGCCCCCGGAAGCGGCAAAACCAGTTCGCTGGTGGGCCGGTTCATCGCTATGGTTCAGGCGGGTATCCCAGCCGAGCAAATCCTGGTGCTCGCTGCCACCCGCGAAGCCGCCGCCCACCTGCGCGACCAACTGCTAATAGATCTAGCTGCGGTGGCCGGGGCAAACCGGCAAGAGCTACCAACCTTTGCGGTTGAGGGTCCGCTGGCAAGAACCGCGGCCTCGGTGGCCTTTTCAATCGTCAAGCACCACGCGGTGCAGTCCGGGTCAAAAGCGCCCGAACTAATCTCGGGCGCCGAGCAAGATGCCATTTTTGTGCAGCTGTTGCAGCAACACGAAACCGAGGGCTTAGCCACCGACTGGCCCAGCCACATCACCAAGCTAACTAGAAGCCTTTCGGGTTTCCGCGCCGAACTTCGAGACCTGATTGCAACCTGCCAGGAATTGGGCCTGGATTCCGCGGGGCTTGCCAACCAGGCTCAGGCAAGCCACCCCGAATGGCTGGCGGCTGCCTCGGTTTTCCAGCAGTACGAGCAACTTCTGGCCCAGCCAGAGTTTCAGCACAGATACGATTCACCATCAATGGTGAACCGGGCAATCCAGCTGCTTTCAGTAGAAGCTTCTGGTCTGGCGCAGTATCGAGCGGTGCTGGTGGACGATGCCCAAGAACTTACCCCCAGTGCTGCCAGGCTGGTTGGCTCCCTGATCAGCTCCGGTTCAAGCCTCGTTCTCTTCGGCGATCCAGACGCAGCAACGCTTGGCTTCAGGCAAGCAAACCCGTACCTCATGACACAGCTCGCCAATCAGGCGGCCCAGGTGCTCAGCACAACGGTCGAAGTTATCAATTTCACCGAAGATCCATAGGGCAAACCTGAGGGCACGGCTTATGCCTTAGGTCGAGTATCACGACCAATCCATCCTGCTGGTGCAGCCGGAAAACGGGCAGCTTTCGCTGGGGCTCAGGCCAAGACCGGCAACGGCATTGAAGTGCGAGTATTTACCTCTCCGCAGGCCGAAGCCGAGTGGCTCGCCAAACAATTGAGAATCGCGCATGTGCAGCACGGCGTTGGCTGGAATCAAATGGCGGTGGTTGGTCGCAGCAGGCAGATTCTCGAGGCACTTGAACGACTACTCGGAGCCGAGAGCGTACCTGCACGCATCATGGGCGCACAGACCGCACTGCGAGATGAGTTTGCATCGCGTGCGTTGCTCGACCTTGCCCAACTGGTGACGGGCGGTTTTATCTTGGACGCAGCCGCGGCCGAGCACCTCATCAGGTCACCATTCTGCGGACTCGACTCGGTGGAGCTTCGCCGTTTCCGGCGCCAACTTCGGCAAGAAGAGGCGGCCGCCGGCGGCAATTCAAACTCCGACGACCTACTGGTCCAGCTATTCCAGAATCCTAATTCGCTCGAGACTATCTCCGGTCGCGAAGGCAAGACTGTGCGGCGTTTCCTAAAGGCGTTGGCAGCGGCCAAGGAGGTAGCCAACAACCCTCAGGCAACCATCGAAGATCTACTTTGGTCGCTATGGAAGCCAAGCGGACTGGCCGCCAGGTGGTCCGAGAACAGTCGCGGGATCGGCGAAGTCGCCGTTCAGGCAAACCGAAACCTAGACGCAATCGTCGCGCTCTTCGGCGCTGCCCAGCGCTATGTCGAACGCAATCCTGGTGCGCCAATGCAGCACTTCATCGCTGCCCAGCTAGATCAAACCGTCGCCGAAGACTCACTGACCTACAACAGTCAGGGTGGCAGAGCGGTAAGCCTGCTAACCCCTTCTGGGCTAGTCGGACGCCGTTTCCACACGGTGGCCATCCCCCAGCTAATCGAGGGCATTTGGCCAAACCTAAAACCCCGAACCTCGCTGCTGGGTGCCACTGCGCTATCCGCCCAGATCCAAGGGCTCGCAGACCAGAGCAGCGCTCCGGCAAGTGGCGAAATGGCCGATGAGCTCCGCATGTTCTACAAGGCACTGGGTTCCGCAAATCAGCAGATATTGGTCACCAGCTATGCCAACGAAGAAGAGCAGGCCAGTCAATTTCATCAGTTGGTTGCCGACACAATGCCGGAGCCCGAAGACTACGTCGATGCCAGTTACACCCTTCGTGGTCTAACCGGTAACCTGCGCCGCAAGCTAACCACCGCCTACCGCGATGGCAAACCCGATTCGGTGAAGGCGCAGTTGGCCAGCCAGTTGCAGCGCCTCGCCGAGGCCGGCGTGCCTGGTGCCCACCCAGACGACTGGTATGGCATTGCACCAATCTCCACCGAGGCCCCACTCTTTGTCTTCACCGACAGCGAGGTGGTCTTGCCCGAAGGTCAAGTCGACGAAGAATATGCGGTCGGCGGAGACAATGGGTCGCGAATCCCTATCTATCCTTCTCAGCTAGAAAACTTTCTAAAGTGCCCGCTTCACTGGTTCCTTGAGTCCCACGGTGCAAAAGACAAAGAGTACGAGGCTCATGTTGGAACACTGATTCATGAGGCCATGGAGCGAGCAAGCGAAACCACAGAGGACTCACTCTGGCAGTACGTTGACAGTCGCTGGCACACCATCAGACACGAGAGCGCCTGGCTGGAAGAAAAAGAGCGTCGTCGAGCCAAGAAATTGGTCAGAAATCTCGCGCAGTATCTGGCCGAGTTCGAATCGTCGGGCGGCAAGCTGTTAGGCAACGAAATCAAGTTTGAGTTCAACTCCGGCAGGGCCGTGGTTCAAGGCCGAATCGACCGTGTCGAACAGTTGGCAGACAACCGCATTGTCATTGCAGACCTAAAGACCGGCAAGACCAAGCCGGCAGCCAAGGAGATGCCTGAGCACGCCCAGCTTGGCATGTATCAGCTGGCACTCAAGAATCCGCAGCTTTTAGCCGAACTCGGTCTCGAAAGTGATTTCGAGTCTGGAGGTGCCAAGCTGATCTTCATCGTCGACGACAAGCCAAAGCACCCAGTCCAGGCTCCGCTCACCGATGAATCGGAAGCATACTTCCAGGAGATCCTCGATAAGGCCGTAGAGGGAATGGCGCTCAGCAACAGCACAACCTTCATCGCTCGGGTCTCTAGCCACTGCGAAAAAGACAATGAATTCGGTACCTGCAAAATGCACCTGGTTAAGGCGGTCTCTCACAATGGCTAAGGTTTCAGCTCAGCAGGTCTATAACGTGATGAAGGGCCGAACCGACCTACTCCTCACCGAGCAACAGCGGAATGCCGTAGAGCTGGCCAGTGTCACCACTCCAGAACTAGTGGTAGCGGGTGCCGGCTCTGGCAAGACCGAGCTAATGGCGGTTCGTGTACTTTGGCTGGTGGCCAATGGCTATGCAAGACCAGAGCAAATTCTGGGTCTTACCTTCACCCGCAAGGCAGCAAGCGAACTGGCTAAGCGCATCCACGACAGCCTGAAGACGCTAAAACAGGGAGACCTTTGGCCTTTTCCAGCCGAGGAAGAGGTGGGACAGGCAACTGTAACCACCTACAACTCCTACGCCAACGCGCTATTCCGAGAGAACGCACTCGCGCTCGGCTATGAGGCGGAGAGCAATCTCATCACCGAGGCAGCGGCCTTCCAGCTTGCCCGAGAACTCATCGTCAATCGGGGCGGCGATATCGATCCACGTCTACTCGATAACGAGAGCTCCCTGAAGTCGCTAGTGGAGGGAACCCTAAAGCTCGCGGCCGAGATGAACGACAATCTAGTCGGAGCCCAACAAATCCACGAGGTGAGCGCACCAATAATCGCAGAGTTGAGTTCGCTCCCCACCAGCCGGGGGAAGTCGGAATTCACCGGAGACACCATCAAGCTCCTGGCTCGCCTCGAAAACACAGATGTTTTGGCCACCCTGGCCGAGGCCTACCTTGAGGCGAAAAAACTTCAGGGCTACGTCGATTACTCAGACCAGGTTGTCCTAGCCGAAAGAGCCACCCGCGAAAACGCGGAAATGGTGCTGCAAGAGCGACAGCGTTTTTCGCACATACTGCTAGACGAATACCAAGACACCTCATACCTTCAGACTCGGCTGCTGTCGCAACTTTTTGCCAATAAGGCGGTTCTGGCCGTGGGCGACCCCAACCAGTCCATCTACGGATGGCGCGGTGCCAGCGCGAGCAACCTCGCCAACTTCGCCCACGACTTCGAGGTTGAAAATCCCGAGGGTTTCAAGCCTTTCGAGCTGAGCACCAGTTGGAGAAATCCGTCGCTGGTACTTGACCTCGCAAATCGGCTGGCAGAGCCGCTCGTCACGGCACCCGCGTATGCACCCTCGGCGCCGCATCTGGTTCCAACTCAGCTCCGTTCCAGAGACGGTGCCCAAAAAGGCGACGTAGAAATAGTCTTCGAGCAAGACATTAGGGCGGAGGCCAAAGCGGTCGCCAAGTGGTTCAAGCGCCACTTCGATGCCACCGAGGCTGCCCCAACCGCCGCACTCTTGATGCGTGCCAAAAAACACATGCCAGTCTTCGCCGAGGCCCTGTACGAAGAAGGCATCGAGCCCGAAATTGTTGGGCTGGGCGGCCTGCTCGAAATGCCAGAAATTGTTGATCTGGTAGCTGCGCTGAAGGTTATCCACGATCCATCCCGCGGGTCCGAGTTGCTTCGGCTGCTTACCGGAGCTCGTTGGCGCATCGGCATCAAAGATGTCGACATGCTTTATCGCTACGCCTCGATGCAGAATCGCTTCGATAAAAAAGTTGAGGGGTCAGCCCCCGAAGACAACATCAGCCTGATTGATGCCCTGGACCTGCTACGCGATCCATTCCATCAAGAGAATTGTGGAGTCTCCGAAGTTGCACTGCCGCGCCTAGTCGACGCGGCCGAGCTATTCGCCCACCTGCGCCGCCAAACCGGCTTGCCTCTGCCCGAGTTTGTTCGCTTGGTAGAACGAGAACTCTGGCTAGACATCGAGGTGTGTGCAAACCCGCTTCGCAGAAATCCAATGGCAAATCTCAACGGCTTTGCCAACCTGGTTTCCGGTTACGCCGCCAGCAATCACCGTCCATACCTTGGTGCCCTGCTCAACTGGATCGACACGGTCGAAGAACGCGAACGCGTGGATCCTCCAACTTCGGCTTCTGCCCCGGGCGTTGTACAAATCCTCACCGTGCACTCGGCTAAGGGCCTCGAGTGGGATCTGGTTAGCGTCAGCGGTCTGCAGGCCGACGGCTTCCCAAGTTACGGAAAAGACCAGATGGGTTGGCTTAAGGCCGAAGTGCTTCCATATCCACTGCGAGGCGATGCGGTTTCATTGCCGGTAGTCAAATGGAAGGGGCACCCCAACCAAACCCGATTCCATGAGGCAATCGAGGAGTTCAAGCGCGAGGTCAAAGAACACAAGCTGCGGGAGGAAACCCGTCTCATCTACGTGGCGGTCACCCGGCCCAAACAGCATCTTTTGCTATCTGGCGCGCACTGGAAACCGGCGGTTGTTAAAGCCAACGGCCCAAGTGAATTCATCGTGGAAGCGGCGCGCTTTCTCGGTCTCGAAGACCGTATCGTTCCAATCGTCTCGCCAGACGTGAATCCACTCGAGGTAGAAGAAACCACAAACCAGTGGCCTCTTGATCCGCTAGGTCCAAAACACGCTAAGGACGTGAGAGGAGCCGCCGATCTGGTGCACCATTACCTCAACCAGCATGCGGCAGCGTGTCAGCCCGATGAGATCGACCTACTGTTGGGCGAGCGCGATGAAATGCTGCGGAAGCTTGATGAGGTGCCGCTAACTGTGCGCATCAATGCTTCCGGCTTCAAGAATTACGTGACGGCTCCGGCTAAAACTGCGGCGGGAATCCTCCGTCCTGTTCCCGAGCAACCCTTCAAGGCGACCAGAGCGGGAACAATATTTCATAATCTCATGGAGCAGCGCTACGCCGATGTGGTGCGCGTCGCCTCCGAAGCTCCGGACATCGATCTGCAGGAGGTTGGCGAACAGGTCTGGGCCCGGCAGCTGACTCAGGTGAATCTTGCAGACCATGCCGCAACCGTTGCCGAATTCCAGGCCACCTTTGAAAAAACCAAGTGGGCCAGCATGCTCCCAGAGGCCATCGAGATTGAGATTCAGCTTGCCATCGGCGCAAATATATTCATATGTAAGTTGGATGCCGTATTTCCAAATGGGACAGCACCGGATGGATCACCGCTCTATGAGGTGGTGGACTGGAAGACTGGCGTGGCACCTAAAGACCAGCAAGAGGTGGCAGAGCGAAGCCTGCAGTTGGCACTGTACCGATTGGCATTTGCTGAGCTAAGGGGTCTACCGATCGAAAATATTTCGGCCTGTCTCTATTACGTGACCGATGATCAAACTGTTACTCCAGACCACGTGCTGGGAAGAGACGAGATACTCGATCTCTGGGCTGCTGTGACTACGGCAAAGCCATAGAGACCTAGATCTTGAAACTTAAGCCAATTGGCAGCTGACTAGAAGAGTTCGCCGTTTTCGGTGGTTCGTGACGCAGGATTGTCCTCGTCGGTTTCGGCTTCCTCTGAAACTACCGGAGGAAGGGAAATCGGGGCGGTTGCATCGTCAGCTGAAATATCGATTGGGCCAGTCTCATCAAACAGGTTTTTGTGGTTGTAAGAGCTGTCCACAACAGGTTTGAAGATGCTGGCGGACTCGATGTCGACCGCGGCAGGGTCTGAATCTTCCAGCGCCACCGGCATTGGAAGGGCTTCGTCAATTTCCTCAGTTTCCAAGAAACTCGAGGCCGGATTCAAAAGCAGGTCATCGGCAACCACTGCCTGAGCGGCATCCACAAAAGCGGCCGGCTCGAACCCCGAAACGGTTTCGAAGCTCGAAGCCTCAACTGGCGCAGGCACATCAAATGCCAGCGGCTTTGGCCCAACCGAAGGCAGCAGACCCGCCTCGATGTCGGCCAAGAAAGTCTGGAATGAGCCAATGGCAAAGTCGATTCCGTCTTCATCACCCTTGGCAATAGCCTCGAGGAGGTAGTCTGCGATGTCCATCTCGCTGTAGAGCTGGGCGCGAGCGCGTAGGTTGTCATCGTTGCCACGCAGGCGGCCGTACTCGAGCAGGGTGCTGTAGGCAAAGTCGTCGTCGCCATAGCCCACAATCCAGGAGAAGTCCTCGGCTGGGTCGCCGATGTGCAGGTTTTGCCAGGCGAGAACACCGCTGATGCCGTTGTCTGAAGACAGGAAAGTCTCACCATCGACGTGCCCGTGCACGACTGTTGGGTTAAAGCGCCAGAGGTTGACGTCCTCGAGCGCTTGTTCCCAACGACTCAGAAGCGCTGCGGGAACCTTGCCGGTCTGGGCTGCTCGGTCGAGTTCGGTCACTCGGCGCTTCAAGATATCGGCGGGGGAGTAGCTGGGCAGTCCATTTTCTTCGACGGTGCCCAGCGGGAGGGAGTGAATAGCCGCCAACGCATTTGCCATGCTGGTTGACAGCGGGCTGTCGCCACCAACTCGGGCAATGTCGGTGTGGCCTCCATAGATGAAGGAAAAGAGAAGGGCGCGCTTGCCCTTGGCATCGCGAGTTTCGCCCAAGAGTTTGGTGATCTCAAACGGCAGGCGGGCGCGGTGCGGGTTTAGCGAACGAAGCACCATTAGCTCGGTGTCCATGACCAAACCTGCTTGCTGACCGCGAGCCATCTTGATCACATAGTGTGAACCGTCGGCTCCGGTGAGACAGGCGGAATCGAAGAAACCGTCGCCACGCTGCTCCAGCGGTGCAACCTGTACGAAATCCAATGCAGGAACGGCGTCTTTGGCGAGCGCCGCTAAAATCAAGGGAGAGATACCCATACGTTTAGGTTAGGCAACGCCGGCAGCAAACCCCGGCATGCCACGCCAGAAAAGGGTGGTCTTAAGCCGGCAACAACAAAAATCGGGGCAATGATGCACACTCCATTGGGTCTTAGGCCGGCTGAATCGCTCATCGATCGCGACTACACACAGCGCGAAAACCCCGACCTTTTCGACAACCTCTGGGAGAACCCGGCGACCCGAATTTTGGCCATGTATGAGGGTCAGGTGTTGCTAGCCGGAAATGTTGCTCACCCAACTGCCAGCCTGCGACTTCTCACGGTAGAAGATGTGCCCAGCGCCCAGCTGCGGGTCTACCTGGGAAAAACGCTCACCGATCACGGCGATGAACCAGCCGGGACACCAATAGTTTTGGCCGTTTTAGGAACCAATAGTGCGAATCAGTTGGAACCGGATCCTGAAATGTGGCACGGGTTGCGTAAGACCGGTGCCGGATTGAGTCTTCGAGACGCCGAAATTTATGCTCAGGGCCTAGCCCTGGCTAATTTCCATCTGAATCACAAGCACTGTCCTCGATGCGGGCTTCCTACCGTAATCGAACAGGGCGGTTGGAGTCGACGCTGTTTCCAAGACCAGTCGCAGACTTTCCCTCGCACCGATCCAGCCATCATAGTTTCGGTGGTCGATGACCGCGACCGGATTTTGCTGGGTTCGCAGGGGGTTTGGGAAGACAATCGTTGGTCAGTTTTGGCGGGTTTTGTTGAGCCCGGCGAATCGTTGGCTGCGGCCGTGATTCGCGAGGTATACGAGGAGGCGGGAATTCGAATAACCGACGTGGAGTACTTGGGCAGCCAGGCTTGGCCGTTCCCTTACTCACTGATGGTTGCTTTCACCGCCCGCATCGACACCTCAAACGGTCCTCAGGAACTGGCTCCGGATGGAGTGGAGATCGAGAAGGTCCGCTGGTTCAGTCGGGAAGAAATTGCCGCCGAGCGCGACGAATTGATTCTTCCCGGCAAATTGTCCGTGGCTCGTTCTCTGCTGGATCACTGGTTTGGTGGCGACATCGATGGTGGTCGCCTGGATGGCTAGCGAGGCCGAGGAACTTCTGGCCAAACTTGACCCCGAACAGGCTGCCGCCGCTGCAAGCCTGCGCGGACCAACCTGCATCATCGCAGGTGCGGGCACCGGAAAGACTCGAACCATCACCCATCGGATCGCCTACGGAATTGCCACCGGCTATTTCAGTGCCAATCGAGTTTTGGCTCTCACCTACACCAACAAAGCCGCAGCCGAACTTCGTACCCGACTGCGCACGCTAGGCGTTGGAAATGTCGCGGCTAGGACCTTTCACGCCGCTGCACTAGCGCAGCTCGAATATTTCTGGCCACAATACACCGGTGCAGCTGCACCGCACATCCTCGAGTCCAAGGCGCGATTGTTGGCCAAATTGGCCGAGGAGCGAAAACTTAGGTTGGACGCGGCGGCACTGCGCGACTTGGCGGCCGAGATCGAATGGCGCAAATACTCCATGCTCTCGATGGCAGAATACGCTCAGCTGAAGCGCAAGGCGCCCGGCGGTCTGAGCCAGCCACGATTGATCGAGTTGCTAACCGCGTACGAGGATGCCAAGACCGCTGCCAACCAGATCGACTTTGAAGATGTTCTGGTGCTTTGCCTCGGCTTGCTTCGCTCGGAACCACGAGCGCTGGCCCATGTCCATCAGCAGTATCGCTTCTTCACTGTGGACGAATACCAAGACATCTCGCCCCTTCAGCACGCACTGCTGGATGTTTGGCTGGGCGATCGCAACGACATCTGCGTAGTTGGAGACCCCAACCAAACCATCTACTCGTTCACCGGAGCCTCGGCGGTTTACCTCCAGACCTTCGAATCCAGGTACGAAAACGCCACGGTGGTTGAACTCACCCGCAACTATCGCAGCACGCAGCAAATCGTTAACTTCGCAAACCGCTTGCGTTCCAGCAAGTCCTCGATGGGAGGCGGCGGACTTTCTCCGCTGCAATCGCAGGGTGCGGTGGGAATGGCGCCGCGACTTCAGGCCTTTGGAAATGCCAACGAGGAGTGCAGCTATCTTGCACATCAGATTCGGTCGTTGTTGCAGGACGGAGCCAGGCCCAGCCAGATTGCTGTGCTCTATCGAGTCAACGGTCAGAGCGAGCCGATGGAGGCTGCTTTGGCGAATGCCCAAATCGGCTACCAGCTGAAGGGCGGGGTCCGGTTCTTTGCCCGCCCCGAAATTCAAGCCGTGATGCGAACTTTGCGCGCCGAACTAAGCTCCAAGTCCGAAAAGCCAACCCATCAGATTCTCGATGAAATTTGTCGGGGGCTGGGTTGGTCCACCCGGGCTCCAGCTGTCTCTGGTGCGGCTCGCGAAAAGTGGGAGAGCCTCAATGCGCTGATGGAGATACTCGATGAGATGGCTCCCGGAATCAGTGCGCAGGATTTTTATACCGAACTGGATGAGCGAGCCAGGAGCCAACACGAACCAGAGGCGTCGGCCATCACATTGGCCACCATTCATGCCGCCAAGGGTTTGGAGTGGGATCACGTTTTCCTCATGGGCGTGCAGGAGGGATATCTTCCGATCAGCTATGCCAAGACCGATATCGACGTGGCCGAGGAAAACCGACTGCTTTACGTTGGAGTAACCCGAGCCAAGAAGTCGCTGATGATTTCCTGGTCCGGTGTGGCCTCGAGATTTGTGAAGCTGCTGCAGCAACAACCGGCGTGAAACTCCCAGCTTTGATTTTCTAGGGAAGCCGACTCTGAACCGCCCGATGCCCCGGCATCGCGCAACAGGTAGCCGTCGGGTGGAGTTTGATTCCGCTGGTCAAATCCGCCAGCAATGTCAAGCCTGGCCAAAATGCTCTGAATGGCAAGCCCTGCCGCGAGTAGTCGATTTGCCGTATGGTCGAACCTCAGCTCCAGCCCGGCCAGCTGTGCAGAAATAGCAGCGTATTCGGAACTGTTCTCGCTGCGCCAAAGTTCCCTGCAAATTAGGCATGGTGTGGTGCCCGGCACAATCACAGGGCTAACCTCGAAGCCGCCGGCCACGAACCTGATTTCAAGCTGAGGTACCTGTCGCGAGTTCCAAACCCCGATTGTCTCAAGCTGAGGCACCAGGGATGTGTTGAGCACAGCGACATCGATGTTGTTGAACTTGGACTCTTTGATTCGGAGCCCGGAAATTAGGCGACTGCTGGGCCAGGTCGTTTCCAACATCAGCGAAGCGGCTGCAATCCGCTTTTGCCCCAGAAATGCCGCTGGAAATGCCGTTGGTCCGGTATCCACATTTCGAACCGGTTCGTTATCGCGAGTGACAAAGGTTCCCACCCCTGCCGCAGCCAAACCAAGCATTAGCAGCAATCCGGTGGCGTCCAAGACCTCAATGAATACGGCTCGCCTGCCTCGCTCGAGGAGCACGGCACGGCCATCGGTGGAATTTTGAAGGCTGGCAGCGACCAGGTCTGCTAGGGCGGCATCTAGGTTTAGGGGCTTACCTGGGTTGGGGCGTTGGGCGGACGAGCTGGCTTCATATTCCAAAACCGGCTTGAGTCGGTTCAAGAGCGCTAACGCCTCTTGCTTTGGCAATCTAACCTGAGCGGCAATAGCATCCACCTGGTTTGGCGCCACGCCAAAATAGAGCGCATCGATGAACCGCTCGGCCGCCGCTGAGATGTCTGGCAATACCACCGAACGGGCATCGAGCCCCACCTGTACGGTGTTTGGCGAATGCCAGATTGAGGTGTGAAAGGGATTTATTTTGTAGGCCACTCCGCGATTGTTTCAGCAATCTGGAACGGGTGGTTTTGGTTTTCCACAGGAGCGGCTATTCGCCCAGTAGATCCCTCAAGGCGCTGTCGAAGTCGTCGTCATTTCCGCCCTGCAACCGGCCGATCAAAGTTGCCGGATCGGCAATGTCGGCGGCGTTTGGCAGCATATCGGGGTGATCCCAGAGCGAATCGCGGCGAGCATTACCCAGCGCGTTTCCGATCAGTTGCCACATGGAGCTTGCCTCGCGCAATTTCCTAGGACGCAGCTGAAGTCCAACCAGCGTGCCGAAAGTTAACTCGGCAGGGCCGCCGGTAACCCTGCGGCGGTGAATGGCCTCGGCAATTCGCTGCGCGTTTGGCAGCAGTTTGGTGGCATCGAGAGTGACGGCATCGACCCAGCCCTCAATCAGTGCCAGCAGAGTTTCGATCGCCTCAAGGGCCCGTTCCTGGTCTTCGGTTTTTTCGCCAATCATTGCGCCGGATTCCAGGAGTTTCCGCATGCCCTCGGCATCGGTGGGGTCGGTGTCGGCAACCGCACCCATAATCTTGTCCTGGTCAATCGTGATTTGTGCGGCGTATGCCGAGATCTGGGCCACCACGGCTTCGCGCAGCCAACGGCTGTGCTTGAACAATCTGGCATGGGCTAGCTCGCGGACGGCCAGGTAAATCTGTGCCTCCTGAGCGGGAACTTCCAGTTCGCGGATGAACACCTCGAGGTTCTGAGGCAAAAACGCCGCACGCTGTTCCGTAAAAATGGGCAGGCCGATGTCTGAACCGCTCAGTACCTGTTCGCTCAACCTGCCGATTGCTTGGCCAAGCTGCATCGCAAACATTGCCCCTCCGGCATTGCGCAGCAGTCTGCCGGCCTCAGCCATCAGCCCAGACATCTCCTCGGGAGCATTGCTAGCAATGTGATCGCTCAGTGCCGAGGCCATTCGATCTGCCACTGGTTGACTCATTGCCTTGAAAAGCGGCATCGCATCGTCAACCCAAAGGTCGCGGGTTAGTAATTTTGGCTCACTGCTCAGTTCGGAAACATCCGTTGCTTCATTTAGCCACATGCCACCGATGTGCACCGCCTCGCGCCAGGCGTCGCGCTCCGACTCGGTGATACCCCGATTGTTGCGGCGGGCACCCGCTTTTGCCTGAGCGATAGCCGCATCCCAGTCGACACCGCCGGTGGTGGTCTGAGGCCCCATAGCCTGACTGATCATGTCTAGCATTTGCTTGAGTTGCTGCGGGTCGGTTGGAATCCCGGCGGCCTTCGCCAGTTCCTGAGTGTCAAAGCTCTCCGGGTCCTCCAGATACTTCTTCATGAATTCCTGAAATTCGGCGGGGTTGAACTTGCGCGGGTCAAAGCCGCCCTCATCATTAGGGCTCTGCGAATCCTCAAAGTTGTTCATGCACACTCCTGTTGATTCAACGCTAAGGCAGAAACCAGCGCCGTTGGGTCGTCGGAGGCTCCTGTTCGCCCTAAGCGTTGATGCTGCCATCTTTGGGGCAGCTAAGAGTCAGTGGGCTCGCATAGTGTTAAGGGGTGAGCCAGCAAACCGGTCCCTACCTGGACGAACCAGCTACTAACCCAAAGAAGCACCGCTTTCTGGGCTGGATTCTCCTCGCGGTTTTTGCGGCTGGCGTTTTAGCTGCTGCCTTTTTGCCTACGCCCTACGTAATAGAACGGCCGGGCCCTGCCTTTAATGTGCTCAGTACCAGCAACAAAATTCCTGTTATCACTGTCTCGGGGGCAAAAACCTATCCCACCTCTGGCGCGCTAGACCTGCTCACCGTCAGCGTGGTCGGGGCTCCAGGGGCCACTCCCAGTTGGCTCGAATTGTTGGGTGCCTGGCTAGACCCGGCACAAACCATCGTGCCGCTCGACCAGATGTATCCGCCGGGGCAAACCTCGTCGGCAACGCTAAAGCAAGATGCCCTGATGTTCAAAGACAGTCAGCAGCAGGCAACTGCCGCCGCTCTCGGGGCACTGGGCTACAAGTTCGACTACCAGGTTTACGTAGATTCGCTTGATGCTGGCTCTCCAGCAAAAGGTCTAGTAAAGGTGGGAGACACAATCGAGTCGGCCGCAGGCCAGGCCATCAACGGCATAGAGTCACTGCGTGCAGCTGTTCAATCCACAGCCGGAAAACCAGTGGCGCTAAGTCTGATTCGCGCCGGGCGACACCTAACCGTCAATGTCACGCCAAAATTTGTTGGGGGCGCCTACCGAATCATGGTTTTGGTCGGTTCGCGTTACAAATTCCCAATCAACGTTAACCTCCAACTCTCCGACATCGGCGGCCCCTCGGGCGGCACAATGTTCGCGCTCGGAATCTACGACAAAATGACGCCCGGGGCACTAACCGGTGGGCAGTTAGTGGCCGGAACCGGAACCATTGACGCCACAGGCACCGTTGGGGCAATCGGTGGAATCCGACAGAAGATGTTTGGTGCGCAGCGGGCGGGTGCAGCCTGGTTCTTGGCACCCGAGGCAAACTGCAACGAGGTTGTCGGGCACATTCCAGCCGGCCTCCACGTGGTCAAGATTGCTAACTTCGAGCAGGCGCTCGCTGCAGTAAAGCAAATTGCAAAACAACACTCGGCGGTAGGTTTGCCAACCTGTTCCACTAACTAAAGAATTGCCTTGGGTCTCATAGCCCAGAAATCTGATGAGGAAGTATCTTGAAGAACGGTAAGCTCACCCCGGCGGCCATAGCCACACTAATCGTGGTCGCCATCATCGTCGCCTTCGTCAGCTCGGCTGGCTACTACACAGACTACCTGTGGTTCAAACAGCTGGGCTTTGCTCGCGTGTTCACAACCAACCTCATCGCCCAAGTGGCAATCTTCCTGGCCGGCGCAGGGTTCATGTGGCTGGCAACTTGGCTCAGCCTTCACATCGCCTACCGGAATCGCCCGGTCTATGCGCAGTACGTCGCCGATGGTCGCCCCGGACTGGGGGCTTACCGCGAGTTGCTCACTCAGATTCGCCGTGCCGTGACAATCGCAGCGCCCATCGTGCTGGCTCTTTTTGCCGGCACCGGTAGCGTCTCAAACTACAAATTGCTACTAGCTGCCATATTTGCCACGCCGTCGGGTACGGCCGACAAGCAGTTCCACCTCGATGTCTCGTTCTATTTCTTCCAGCTGCCATTCCTCACCGTCCTCGACGCTTATCTCAGCGCGGTTCTCTTCATCTCGCTCCTGCTGGCCCTCTTCATCCACCTGGTCTACGGCAGCATTAAGCTCAACGGCCGATCAGTTACCTTCACGGTTGCTGCCCGGGTGCAGCTGGGCGTTACAGCCGCCGTATTCGTTTTGATGCAGGCTGGTTCGCTCTGGCTTGATCAGTATCAGACCATGACTTCGGCGTCGGGGCTCTACACCGGCGCAACCTATTCAGACGTAAACGCGCGAATCCCAGGTCTGCAAATCATGGCGGGCATCGCTGTGCTGGTAGCTGCAACCTTCATATTTGCCGCGATTGTAGGCAAGTGGCGCCTACCGATCATGGCCACTGGGCTCATGATCGTTGTCAGCCTGCTGGTGGGCGGCCTTTATCCCTGGGCAGTTCAAACCTTCCAGGTGGTGCCTAACGAGCGTTCTCTAGAATCCGAATTCATCAACCGAAACATCCAGGCCACCAGATTCGCCTATGGATTAGACGGGGTGCAGTCGGTAAATTACAACGCCAAGACCACGGCCAGTGCCGGTGCCTTAAAACAGGATGCCCAGACCGCCGCTCAGATTCGAATCATCGACCCAACCCTCGAGGCGGCATCCTTCCGCCAGCTCGAGCAGTACCGTCAGTACTACAACTTCTCGAGCCACCTAGATGTGGATCGCTACAACATCAACGGCAAGCAGCAGGACACCGTTCTCGCAGTTCGCGAACTGGACCAGTCGGGTCTTGGCAGCAGCCAGTCCTGGATCAACAACGTAATCGTCTACACCCACGGCTATGGCATCGTGGCTGCCTACGGAAACCAGCGTTCCGCGGACGGTCAGCCGGTGTTCCTGCAGTCGGGCATTCCGTCCACCGGCCTGCTTGGAAACTACAAACCGCAGATCTACTTTGCAGAGGGTTCGCCCGAATACTCAATCGTCGGTGGCCCGAAGGGCTCCCAGCCACTAGAACTCGACTATCCGGGCGGCAAAAACGGCTCGCAGCAGACCTACACCACGTTTGAGGGCAACGGTGGTCCAAAGCTGGACAGCTTGCTAAACCGTCTCGCCTACGCCATCAAGTTCCAGAGCGAGCAAATTCTGCTCTCCAGTGCAGTAACCAACTCGAGTCAGGTGCTCTACAACCGCAGCCCGATGGACCGCGTCAAAGCCGTTGCACCGTATCTCACCGTCGACTCAGACCCTTATCCGGCGGTTGTGAATGGTCATGTGGTTTGGATGGTGGACGGCTACACCACCAGCAGTCACTACCCATACTCGCGCGCCGAAAACCCAACCAGCGCCACCACCGACTCCGAGGGCGTGAAGAGCAACTTCAACGGCTCCATAAACTACATTCGCAACTCGGTCAAGGCAACCGTAGACGCCTACGACGGTTCGGTGAAGCTGTATGCCTGGGACACCAAAGATCCCATCCTCAAGACCTGGATGAAGGTTTATCCGGGAACAGTACGTCCAATTTCGCAGATGTCGGGTGCGGTGCTTTCGCACGTTCGCTACCCAGCAGACCTCTTTAAGATTCAGCGAAACATGCTTGGCACCTACCACGTGACCGAGGCTGGAGCCTTCTATTCGCAGCAGGATGCCTGGATGGTTCCAAACGATCCATCCGACGCATATGGAAACGGCGCTGGGCTCACCCAACCGCCCTACTACCTGACCATGCAGACTCCGCTGCAAAAGAAACCGGCTTTTAGTATCTACACCACCTTCATACCCAAATCCACCGGCGCTTCCACCAGAAATGTGCTCACCGGGTATCTCGTGGCAAATGCCGACGCAGGAAGTGTGAAGGGCGTCAAGTCTCCCGACTATGGCAAGTTGCAGCTACTGGTCTTGCCTCGCAGCACCGTGGTGCCAGGCCCAGGTCAGGTTCAGAACAATTTCAACGCCGATTCAGACGTGAGCAAGTTGCTGAACCTGCTTCGACAGGGAAGCACCGAGGTGCTCAACGGAAACCTCCTGACACTGCCCATCGGTGGCGGACTGCTTTACGTTCAGCCGGTTTACATCAAATCCACCGGAGAGACTTCGTTCCCGCTGCTAAAGAAGATCCTGGTTGCCTTCGGCGATCAGATTGCATTTGAGGACACCCTGGACGCAGCCTTGAACGATCTCTTCGGAGGCTCGTCAGGTGCCGTTGCCGGTGATGGAGGAGGCGCTGCTGGTTCCGGAAGTGCCGGTGGTTCAACCGGTTCGGGTTCGGCAACCGGCGGTGGTTCGGGTACTGGAAATGGCACCGGCAGTTCAAGTGGCACGGTTGCCACCGGAAATGCAGCGCTGAACGCTGCCCTCGAGGCGGCCAAGAAGGCAATCGCGGCCAAGGAGGCTGCGATGCAAGCCGGAGATTGGACCGCCTACGGTAAGGCAGACAAAGAACTAGCCAAGGCGGTCGCGGCCGCAATCGCGGCGGGCAGCAACAGCAAATAGCACACCGGTTTGGCGGCGTCGGCTATCTGTGATAGTGTTAGTACTTCGCCGCGGGGTGGAGCAGTTCGGTAGCTCGCCGGGCTCATAACCCGGAGGTCGTAGGTTCAAATCCTGCCCCCGCAACCAATAGAAACCCCCGTTTGCTCACGGGGGTTTCGCTTTTAAGCGGCCAGAGCCCTAGCTGCGTCTAAGCACTGTTTCGAATCCTGGCTGACCCCTACGGTCTTGCTGTGGAAAACTTTGACGCAGACCCGCGCAAATTCCGTACCTTTGCCCCATGAACTACGACGAAGATCGAATGATTCGTGTTTTGGTGACCTTTGTCTGCCTGGCGCTGATTTGGGGAGTGGAATACTACCTGCCATGCGGAAAGGCAGAGGCGGCGAGCTGCCGCCATGTTGGGGTGAAGTCCAAGACCCTGGCCGTTGGTTCACAGGTCGATGGCGATCTGGTAACCATTTGCCTCAACAAAACTCTTCAGCGCAAGCTGATCTCCATCTCAAAGCCGGTCGCGAAGCTGGCGCCCAAGCCGGTCGCCAAGCCCAGTCCAAAACCCGTGGTCAAACCCAGGCCAAAGTCCATTGTTAGGGCCACACAAAAGCCTGCCAAAACCAAGCCCATCGTGCACGCCAAGACTAGAATCAACAGCAATAATTCGCGTGCGGTATTTCGTCCCAGGGCACCGTTGGCCAGCGTGAGCCCGGCTTCGGTGCTGCGGGTCTCCCAGATTGCAAGCTTTACCGCCACCCCTAAAGTGCTTTTTGGCCGGGCCCAGCTGCTGGGTAATCCGGTCCTGGTCAGATTCACGCCCAACCGGCTCAACTGGACTTTCGGTGATGGAGTGTCCGTAGCCGGCTCGCCGCAAGGCCTGCGTCAAACCAGCCACGGCTATGCTGCGGCCGGAAACTATGTGACATTGCTTCACACTAAATTTTCGGTCAGCTATCGGCTGGCCAACGGAAGCTGGCTAGCCGACCCAGACCCGATAACGCTGGCATCCAAGCCACTAAATATTCAGGTGGGTAAACAGCCAGCGAAGTCGTCGACAAAAACCGTGCTGGTTACCTCTGGTTAGCCGCAAAGTCTCAGCCAGCACCTAGGCTGTTCTCAGGATTCATTCAGGCGCAGTTGCGAAGATAATTTTGCAAACTGTGTTTGGAAAGGCAGAACTTTGACAGTCCCAAACGGTCACTACAACGCTCAGTTCATTTTTGACGCACCGGCCAAGCCGGCACCAGCGAAGCAAACTTTTTTCGCCATGCTAAATGGCAAGCTCACCAAACATTCGGCGCTTACGGGCATTGCGCTCGGCGCCGCGATGGGCGGAATAGTTGGTGCAGGAGTGGGCATCACCACCTCGCAGATCACCAATGGCGCGGGCACCGTGATTGTAAACAACACCCAGCACGTCAATTGGGTTACTGCTGCAGCCCAGAAGGCATCGCCATCGGTGGTCACCATTTCGGTTTCGGGAGGAGGCTCTGCCGGTTCCGGCTCGGGCGTAGTCCTGAGTAAAGATGGCTACATTCTCACCAACACTCACGTGGTGACCCTCGAGGGCGCCACCGGATCGGCTACCATCGAGGTTCGCACCGCCGATGACCACGTCTATTCGGCCACCGTGGTCGGAACCGATCCAACCAACGACCTGGCAGTAATCAAAGTCAATCCGCTCGGCTATCTGGTTCCAGCGGTATTTGCCAACAGCGACCAGATCAACGTTGGAGATGCAGTCGTGGCGATTGGCTCACCGCTTGGCCTAGATGCCACCGTCACCAGCGGAATCGTAAGCGCCTTGAACCGCACCATCCAGGTGGCCAATTCGGCCGCGCCAGAAAATGGCAGCTCCGGCTCTGGCGGCCTTCAGTTCCTTGGAACCGGATCCAGCGCAAACGCCATCAATCTGAGCGTGATTCAGACCGATGCCGCCATCAACCCTGGTAACTCCGGTGGTGCCTTGGTCAATGACCAGGGACAGGTGCTTGGCATCAACGTGGCAATCGCATCCGCCGACAGCGGATCTGGCTCCGGCCAGTCGGGCTCCATCGGCGTAGGGTTTGCGATCCCGGCCAATAATGCTCACCGAATTGCGCTCGAGATCATGAAGACCGGCAAGGCCACCCACGCGATGCTGGGTGCCTATGTTAGCGATGCGCTCAGTTCGGGTTCGGATGCCGCAGTCACCATCGGCGCCAAGATTGTAAAACTGACGGCCGGCGGGCCAGCAGCCAAGGCCGGACTCAAGGTTGGCGATGTTGTCACTCGGTTCAACAACCTGATCATAAATTCGGCAACTGACCTGACCGCCAATGTGCGAATCCAGGCCCCAAACACCAAGGTTCAGTTGACCGTCCTTCGCGGCGGCCAGACTCGAATTGTTCAGGTCACATTGGGCAACGCCGTCAATCTCAAGTAGCCTTAAAGCGACTTGAGGAGAACGACGATGGCATTTGAAGGCGACGGACTAGGCGCTGAGAGTGTGGGCGGCCAGACCGCTGGGGGCACCTTGCTTGAACAGCAGGTGCAAGAGATTGTCGAACCGGGCGACCACGAACGCTATTCGCACTATGTGCGCAAGGAAAAGATCGTGGAGTCGGCGGTTTTGGGTATGCCCGTAACTGCGCTCTGTGGCAAGGTCTGGGTGCCCGGCCGCGACCCTCAGAAGTTTCCGGTCTGCCCAACCTGCAAGGAAATCTATCAGGGGCTTCGTCCCGAGCCACCTGCCGACAATAACGGTGGTGCTGGAAACGGCAACGCCAAGTGAATCTGAACGACGCTCCCATCGGTATTTTTGACTCGGGCGTCGGTGGTCTCACCGTAGCCAGAGCAATCATCGACCAGCTTCCTAACGAGTCGATCATCTACGTGGGCGATACCGCCAACAGCCCTTACGGCCCCAAATCCCTTCCGGTCGTTCGTGAACTCGCACTTTCGGTGATGGACCGACTGGTGGACGAGGGCGTCAAGATTTTGGTCATCGCCTGCAACTCGGCTTCGGCAGCGGTCCTTCGCGATGCCCGCGAGCGCTACACCGTAGGCAGGGGCATCCCGGTGGTCGAGGTGATCCAACCCGCCGTTCGGCGCGCGGTTGCCGCAACCAGAAACCGACACGTTGGCGTTATTGGCACCAACGCGACCATCGCATCGAAGGCCTACGAAGATGCCTTTGCGGCGGCCGTAGACCTGCAGATCACCAGCGCTGCCTGCCCGGCGTTTGTAGACTTCGTGGAAAACGGCATCACCAGCGGCGCCGAATTGATGAAGGCGGCAGAAGAATATTTGGCTCCGATCAAGGCGGCCGGGGTGGACACCCTGGTGCTTGGCTGCACCCACTATCCGCTGCTGACCGGTGCCATCAGCTATGTGATGGGGGAGAACGTGACTCTGGTTTCTTCCGCCGATGAAACCGCGAAGGACGTCTACCGAACCCTGGTTGCAAACGGTCTGCTCCGCGATTCAACCACACCGCCTACGCTGCGCTTTCAGGCCACCGGAGATGCCCGGCCATTCGGCAAACTGGCACGCCGATTTTTGGGGCCAGAGGTTACCGCGGTGGAGCACCTTCCGGAGGTTGGCTCCGGCACCGCATACCCAATCACCGAGACAATCAACATCAAGACCATCAGTATCCAAACTGAACTCAACTAAGGAATAACTTGACTCGCATCGATGGCCGCAGTGCCGATCAGCTTCGCCCAGTGGTAATCGAACGGGGTTGGAGCGACCACGCCGAAGGTTCGGCCCTGATTAGTTTTGGCGGTACCAAGGTGCTCTGCACGGCATCCTTCACTGCCGGCGTTCCACGCTGGAAGGTTGGCAAGGGTGAGGGCTGGGTAACGGCCGAGTACGCGATGCTGCCGCGCGCTACCCACGATCGCAACGATCGTGAGGCCGTCAAGGGCAAGATCGGTGGGCGTACCCATGAGATTTCGCGCTTGATCGGACGCAGCCTGCGGGCAATCGTAGACGTCTCGGCGCTTGGTGAAAACACCATCGTGATTGACTGCGACGTTCTGCAAGCCGATGGCGGAACTCGAACCGCGGCAATCACCGGCGCCTACATTGCCCTCGCAGATGCCATCGCCTGGGGCAAACAATACAAGCACATCCCGGCCAAGGCAACGGTACTCACCGATTCGGTTTCAGCCGTTTCGGTGGGCATCATCGACGGAGTGCCATTCCTTGATCTGGCCTACACCGAAGACGTGCGGGCCGAAACCGACATGAACGTGGTTGTCACCGGCGGCGGCAAATTCATCGAGGTGCAGGGCACCGCCGAGGGCGCCCCCTTCGACCGCGATGAGCTGAATTTGCTGCTCGATTTGGCGGTGTCGGGAAACGCCGAGCTGGCCAAGATCCAGCGTCAGGCCCTGGGTCTGTAACATGCAGCTGGTTCTGGCCACCCACAATGCCCACAAGGTGCAAGAGGTCGGCGCCATTCTTGGCCGAACCGTGCCTCAACTCACCGTGCTCGGCTACGACGGACCCGAGCCTGTCGAGGACGGCACCACTTTTCTCGAGAATGCACTGATCAAGGCGCGCGCGGCCTTCGCGCACACCGGACTACCGGCAATGGCGGACGACAGCGGAATCGCCGTTGAGATTTTGGGTGGATCGCCCGGTATTTTCAGTGCCCGCTGGGCTGGCGGCCGCGACAACGTGGCAAATCGGCAGCTGCTATTGGCACAGTTGGCCGACGTGAAGCCAGAGAATCGGGCAGCCAGTTTCGTCTGCACAATCGCGCTGGTGACCGCGGACGCCGAGCTTTCGTTCACCGGCATCTGGCCTGGTTCGGTAGCTACGGCCGAGAGCGGTGAGCATGGTTTTGGCTATGACCCGGTATTCATACCCGAGGGCTTCGAGGTGACCGCAGCCCAGCTTGAGCCCGAGGTCAAAAACAGTCTGAGCCACCGCTCGTTGGCATTAGAACAGTTGGCCGGCTACCTCAGCGACTACGGCCTCTAGTTTGAGTTTCTAGTCGTTGGCGCGGCGCTCGGCGTCGGCTGCTAGTTCGGCACGTCGAGCGCGCAGTGCTTCGATGACAATTGGGATTGTGCTGAGCACCACAAAACCTACGGTGAATAGATCGATGTGCTGTGCTACCACTTTGAACCCGCCTAGGAACACTCCAAGCAGCGTCACGCCGGTTCCCCAACCAACGACACCAATGACGTTGTAGCGCACAAAGTGGCGGTAGGGCATCTCACCGATGCCGGCCGCAACCGGTATGAAGGTTCGCATCACGGGCACAAAGTGAGCCAGAATCACCGCACGCGAGCCGTAGCGTTCAAAAAAGTTGTGGGTCTTCTCCACATTTTTATGGCTGAAGAGGCGACTTTCGGGCTTGTTGAAAATAGCCGGGCCAGACTTGCGGCCAATCCAGTATCCGGTTTGGTCGCCGATGAAAGCTGTGACCGAGATGAGCAGGCACATCAGCCAAATTGGCACTGGCCAATCTCCCATTCGGATGGCGCCGTTAGCGACCGATAGCCCGGTCACGAATAGCAGCGAATCCCCCGGGAGAAAGAATCCAATTAGGAGTCCGGTCTCGGCGAAGACCATTGCCAAAATCACGAAAACAGCGAAGCCACCCATATCGGTAATTAGGGTTAGTGGGTCTAGCCAGCTGATTCCAAACATGTGCCCCCAACAGGAATCGAACCTGTGCCTTTGCCTTCGGAGGGCAACGCTCTATCCCCTGAGCTATGAGGGCTAAGGTTCTTTAAGATTACTTGACACAACTGGAGGATTGGCGTGGCTCTCAAATTAGTCGACAAATGGATCTGGGATTCCTGGTACGTAAAGGACGGCGACACCTATCACGCGTTCTATCTGAGTGCGAGCCGAGCACTCGGTGACCCAAATCGCCGCCACTTACACCCGATCGTCGGTCACGCCATCAGCACCGATATGACCAACTGGACGGTGGTGCGAGACGCACTCATCGTGTCTGAGGACAACGAAGCCTTCGATTCCTACACGACCTGGACCGGCTCGGTGGTTCGTGACGAAAACGGTCTGTGGTGGATGTTCTACACCGGCACCAGCCGCATCAACAACGCGATGGTTCAGACCGTGGGCGCCGCCACCAGCAAGGATTTGCTGGCTTGGGACAAGATTTCCAGCCAACCCCTCGCGGTAGCAGACCCCAAGTGGTACGAGAAGCACGGTGACAATGCCTGGGTGGGGGAGGCCTGGCGCGACCCCTGGGTGTTCCGCTTCCCCAAGGGTGTCGATTCGGGCGTTGCCAAGGTGGGCGTTCCGGCCGGCACCGAGCCGAGCGAGGTCTGGCACATGCTGGTGACCGCTCGCGCCAACTCGGAAGCAGGCGGAGACTACCTGACCCGTGGTGTGGTTGGCCACGCGACCAGCACCGATCTGACCAACTGGACTGTTCAGCCCCCAATTTCCAAGCCACATCAGGGTTTTGGGCAAATGGAGGTCTTTCAATTTGAGATCGTCGATGGGGTGCCAATCCTGTTCTTCTGCTGCGGATGGAATGAACTGGCTCCGGAGCGTCTCGAGGCCTGGGGCAAGCGCGATGCAACCTACAGCCTGGTGGTAAAGCCCGATTTGGCTGACCTCGATTTCACGAAGGCGCACGGCTTTGAGCACCGTCTGGTTTACGCCGGCCGTTTGATTCAGGGTCCAGACGGCGGTTGGAACGTAATCGGTTTCGACAACTTTGACGCCGATGGCGAGTTTGTGGGGCAACTGTGCGACCCCATTCCGGTTACTGCCACCGCCGAACTGGGCATCGTTGCAAAGGCCGATCTGTAGCCGATTGGGTATGCTTGTAATAGCCTTTCAGCGGCTGAGGTCGGCGTGTTTTCAAGCGCTATTGCCCCCGCTCTGAGTGCCATCTCAATCCGTTAGGACAAGCGTGACCCCTGCAGACCTTTCTGCTGCCATTGTGCGCATCCTCGTCGGTCTTCAGGCCGCGGGGAAGATTGGCGTTGGCGAGCTGCCAACCGAGGTGGTTATCGAACGCCCCAAGAACCGTGAGCACGGCGATTGGGCTACCAACGCAGCGCTGCAGTTGGCCAAGGCCTTCGGCACCAATCCACGTGCCTTTGCAGAGCTGGTTGCCGCCGAGCTTCGCACTCAGCCCGGAATCGCCGGCGTGGAAATCGCAGGGCCTGGCTTTCTCAACATCACCCTAGATGCCGCCGCCGCTGGCGAGTTGGCCAAGGCCATTGTTGAAGTTGGATCACAGTATGGCAAGGGTGCAGACCTAGCCGGCCAGAAGATCAACCTGGAGTTTGTCTCGGCAAACCCAACCGGACCGATCCACATGGGTGGCACCCGCTGGGCCGCTCTGGGAGATTCACTGGCTCGAGTCCTCGAAGCCCAGGGGGCCGAGGTTACTCGCGAGTATTACTTCAACGACCACGGTGCTCAGATCGATCGTTTCGCTCGCAGCCTGTTGGCGCGTGCGCGCGGACTCGCCGCCCCCGAAGACGGCTACGGCGGTGCCTACATTCAGGAGATCGCCGACCGAGTTCTGGCAGAAACCGCCGAAGACATCTTGGCCCTGCCAGATGCCGAGGCTCAGGAAAAGTTCCGCTCGGCCGGTGTCGAGCTGATGTTTGGCGAGATCCGCGAGAGCCTGCACGACTTCGGTGTGGAATTCGACGTCTATTTCCACGAGAACTCGCTTTACGAGTCCGGCGCGGTAGAAAAATCGATCCAGCGCCTTCGCGAACTTGGTCACATCTTTGAGGCTGACGGAGCGATCTGGCTTCGTTCCAGCGACTTCGGCGACGACCGCGACCGCGTGGTCATCAAGAGCGATGGTGAAGCCGCCTACATCGCGGGCGACATCGCCTACTACCTCGACAAGCGCAGCCGCGGTTTCGACCGCTGCATCTACATGCTGGGCGCTGACCACCACGGTTATGTTCCTCGCATGATGGCACTCTGCGCGGCCTTTGGCGACCAGCCGGGCACAAACATGGAGATTCTCATCGGTCAGCTGGTAAACCTGGTCCGCGATGGCGAGCCGGTGCGCATGAGCAAGCGCGCCGGAACCGTAGTGACCATGGAGGACCTGGTCGAAGCGGTTGGCGTCGATGCTGCCCGCTACGCACTTGCTCGTTCGAGCGCCAACTCGATGCTGGACATCGACCTTGAGCAACTGCAGAAGAAGACCAACGACAACCCGGTTTTCTACGTGCAATACGCCCACGCTCGCACCAAGCAGGTTGCCAACAACGCGGTATCGCTCGGGGTAGACCGCGGCGAGTTTGCTCCGGAACTGCTGGAGCACCCTGCCGAGGGTGAGCTACTCGCCAAGCTCAGTGAGCTGCCTCGAGTGGTGGCCCAGGCCGCCGAATTCCGTGAGCCGCACCGGGTGGCCCGGTACCTTGAAGAGGTTGCCGGCTCCTACCACCGCTGGTACGACAACTGCCGCGTAACCCCGCTCAGCGGAAACCCGGTAGAGACCATCCACCGCACCCGCCTGTGGCTCAATGATGCCGCCGGTCAGGTGCTGCGCAATGGTCTGGCCATGCTCGGTGTCTCGGCTCCGGAGAGGATGTAGCCTCGCATGACCAAGAACAACAACCCGCTCGCGCCAGAATGGCTTTCCACCCCAAACGACCTAAACGCCATTAGCAAGAAGGTCTGGCCGGCAACCGCAATGCGCAACGCCGATGGCGAGTTTGTTGTCGGTGGCGTGACCGTAGACGAGCTGGCAAATCAGTTTGGAACCCCGCTCTATGTGATTGACGAGCACGATTTCCGGATCCGTGCCGCAAGCATCAAGAAAGCACTGCAAGACGCGGCCGAGCGAATCGGTACCACCGCCAAGGTTTACTACGCCAGCAAGGCGCTGCTCTGCACCGAGATCGCGGCCTGGGCAAACGAGTTAGGTCTCAACATCGACGTGGCTAGCGGCGGCGAACTGGCTGCTGCGCTGGCCGGTGGCATCGACCCCGCTCGCATCGGTCTTCACGGCAACAACAAGAGCCCTGGCGAAATCGGTCGTGCGGTTGCAGCCGGAGTGGGCGCAATCGTCATCGACTCCGAGATTGAGATTGAGCGGATCGCCTCGACCGCGGGCGCACTCGACCGAGTTCAGCCGGTGCGGTTGCGCGTTAACACCGGTGTTCATGCCAACACCCACGACTTCTTAGCCACGGCCCGCGAAGACCAAAAATTCGGCATTCCACTGGCCGACGCACCCGCTCTGGTCGCCAAGATTCGCGCCGACCGTCACCTAAAGTTCCTGGGTCTGCACCAGCACATCGGCAGCCAGATTTTTGCCTCTGAAGGCTTTGTCGAGAGCGCCAAGCGCCTGGTTGGTCTGCACGCCCAACTGCTGCAAGACGGCGACATCCCAGAGCTCAACCTGGGAGGCGGCTTCGGCATCAACTACAAGCCGGCAGACGATGCCCCCGAGGTTTCCAAGGTGGCGCTCGCCATCACCGACGCGGTTGCTGCCGAATGCCAGCGTCTTGGCATCAAGGTTCCGGCCCTCGCCTTCGAGCCGGGTCGCGCCATCGTTGGTAACACCGGCATAACGCTTTACAACGTTGGAACCATCAAGGACGTCAAGGTCACCGATGGCTCCGAGCCGGCAGTGCGCAAGTATGTTTCGGTGGACGGCGGAATGAGCGACAACGCCCGTCCGGCGCTGTACGAGGCCGAGTACCACACCATCCTGGCATCTCGGGTGTCCAGCTCGGAGCCTGCCTTGGCTCGAGTGGTGGGCAAGCACTGTGAGTCCGGCGACATCGTGGTGCGCCACGACTACCTGCCGGCCGATGTGGCTCCAAACGATTTGCTGGCAGTTGCCGCAACCGGCGCCTACTGTCACTCGCTCTCCAGCAACTACAACTGGATCACCCGTCCGCCTATTGTTGCTGTCAAGGGTGGCGAGGCTCGACTTTTGGTTCGCGGGGAAACCGAGGCAGACTTGTTTGCAAGAGATGTGCGCTATCAGGCGATGCACTCCGGCAAGGCCTCAAAGAATGAGAAGGGTTAGACCTTGATCGAATATCGTCCATTGCGCATTGCGCTACTCGGAGCCGGCAGCGTCGGTTCGCAGGTGGCTCGGCTACTCACCGAAAACAAGCATGAGCTGGCGGCCCGCGTTGGCGCCGAACTTGAGCTGATCGGAATCGCCGTGCGCGACACCAAGGTGTCTCGTCCCGGTGTTCCCGCCGAGTTGCTGACCACCGATGCCGAGTCGCTCATTCTGGGTGCAGACATCGTCATCGAGGTTATGGGCGGCATCGAACCGGCCCGCAGCTACATCATTCAGGCCCTGAATTCGGGTGCCGATGTGGTCACCGCCAACAAGGCACTGATCGCTACCCACGGCCCAGAGCTCTTCGACCTGGCCGAGCAGGTTGGTGCCCAGCTGTACTTTGAGGCTGCCGTTGCCGGCGCCATCCCAATCATCCGTCCGCTGCGCGAATCGCTAGCCGGCGACAAGGTGAACCGCATCATGGGAATCGTGAACGGCACCACCAACTACATTCTCGACAGCATGAACACCACCGGAGCCACCTTCGAGAGTGCCCTGCAGGCCGCTCAGGATCTTGGCTATGCCGAGGCCGATCCAACCGCAGACATCGAGGCCTATGACGCCGCGCAAAAGGCGGCCATCCTGGCATCGCTCGCTTTCCACACCGAAGTTCCTCTAGAAAAGGTGCACCGCGAGGGCATCACCAAGATCACTCAGGCCCAGATGGAGGCCGCCCGCCGCGATGGCCTGGTCATCAAGCTGCTTGCCATCGCCGAAAAAATCGAGGCAGACGGCGACGAGCCGGAGGGCATCTCGGTTCGTGTCTACCCAACCCTAATTCCTCAGGAACACCCACTGGGTGCTGTCCGCGGTGCCTTCAATGCCGTTTTCGTAGAGGCCGAGGCCGCTGGCCAGCTGATGTTCTACGGTGCGGGTGCCGGTGGCGTTCAGACCGCGTCCGCGGTTCTAGGAGATTTGGTCTCCGCCGCCAAGCGTCACGTAGCCGGTGGGCCAGGCCTAGCCGACTCGGTTCACGCCAATCTTCCTACGCTGAGCATCGACCGCGTGGTCACTCAGTACCAGATCACCATCGAGGTCACCGACCAACCGGGTGTGCTGGCAACCATCGCAAACGTGTTCTCGGCCGGTGGGGTTTCCATCGAAACCGTTGAGCAGATGGCGCGTGTGGTGGGCGGCAAGCGCACCGGTACCGCTACCCTCGAAGTAGGAACCCACAAGGCAACCGATGCTGCCTTGTCCGCTGTTGTTGAGGCTCTACGGGCGACGGATGCCGTAGAAGAAATCACCTCTGTCATCCGAGTAGAAGGCGTCTAATGGCTCACCAATGGCGCGGTGTTATCCGCGAATACTTCGATCGTCTA